>Ga0116154_10000062_pt1 | contig 194084 bp, 169 predicted proteins | sample AD_UKC030_MetaG_FD_89898 | JGI IMG/M metagenome (GOLD analysis project Ga0116154, IMG submission 89898) | Active sludge microbial communities of municipal wastewater-treating anaerobic digesters from USA - AD_UKC030_MetaG | ecosystem: Engineered > Bioreactor > Anaerobic > Digestate | place... | reverse complement strand
GCGAACTCCATGGGCAGATTGTTGAGTACCTCACGGGCATACCCGTTTACAATCAATCCAATGGCACTCTCGGTGTCGATACCCCTCTGGTTGCAGTAAAAAAGCTGGTCGTCAGAAATTTTGGAGGTGGTTGCTTCGTGTTCGATGATGGAGGTGTTGTTCTCGGTACGGATGTATGGAAAGGTATGTGCGCCGCATTGACTGCCAAGCAATAAGGAATCACACTGTGAAAAATTACGGGCATTGACGGCATTTTTCGCTACACGCACCAATCCCCGGTAGCTGTTGTTGCTCTTTCCGGCACTGATCCCTTTCGAGATGATGGTGCTACGGGTATTTTTTCCCAGATGGATCATTTTTGTACCGGTATCAGCCTGCTGATGGTTGTTGGTAACGGCAACACTGTAGAACTCACCTACCGAATGGTCACCCATCAGGATGCAACTCGGATATTTCCAGGTGATGGCGCTTCCGGTTTCAACCTGGGTCCATGAAATCCTCGAACGCTCTCCTTTGCACAGACCCCGCTTGGTGACGAAGTTGTAGATGCCCCCTTTCCCTTCCTTGTCGCCCGGATACCAGTTCTGTACGGTTGAATATTTGACTTCGGCATCCTTCATCGCCACGATCTCCACAATGGCAGCATGCAGCTGGTTTTCATCGCGCATCGGAGCGGTGCATCCCTCCATATAGCTTACATACGCCCCTTCATCGGCTACGATCAGGGTCCGCTCAAATTGCCCCGTATTGGCAGCGTTGATGCGGAAATAGGTGGATAGCTCCACAGGGCACTTAACCCCTTTCGGGATATAACAGAATGATCCGTCGGAGAAAACCGCTGAATTGAGGGCTGCGAAGTAATTGTCGGCATAGGGCACCACCGTTCCCAGGTATTGTTTCACCAGTTCCGGGTGGTTCTGCACCGCTTCACTGAACGAGCAGAAGATAATCCCTTCGCGGGCAAGCGTCTCTGAAAAAGTGGTTTTTACCGATACACTGTCGAATACCGCATCCACCGCTACCCCCGAAAGCCTCTTTTGCTCATCAAGGGAGATCCCGAGACGGTTAAAGGTATCGAGAAGCTCCGGATCCACCTCATCCAGGCTTGTGAGCTCTTTTTTGGGTTTCGGCGCTGCATAGTAGATGATCTCCTGAAAATCAATGGGAGGTATCTGAAGATGGGCCCACTTCGGCTCCGGCATGGTAAGCCATTTCCGGTAAGCCTTAAGCCGGAACTCCAGCAACCATTCAGGTTCCATCTTCTTTTCCGAGATGATCCTGATCGTCTCTTCACTTAACCCGGGAGGTATGGTTTCCGTTTCTACTTCCGTAAAAAAACCATACTTGTATTCTCCAGTGGTTACCTCGTCCAGAATGTTATTGGTTTCATCGGATGCCATGGCGTCCTGTTTTTATTCGGTTTATATCTGAATAAGCGGGTACAAAGGTAATAAACCCTGTAGATTCTTCCCTCTCAGGAAGTACCCGTCATTCAATTAACACTGGTCGGATGGTTTTGTTTTATAGAGGATCAGAAGGTTTACATCCCCTTCTCCACCATCTCACGAATGAGGTTTTCCGCCCCTTCAGCGATCTGGCTGATGCGGGCATCAAGCATATAGCATGGAGTTGAAAACAGGTTAAAAGCTGGGTCATATACTACCTCGCCATGGGTGGATACCCGGTGTTTGCTTCCTGCTTTTTCGATCTGGGCAATGGTTCCCTGGTCAGTTCCAATGGTAACCGTTGCCCCTTCAAGCACAACCGACACGATAGCAGGGGCAATGCACAACGCCCCTATAGGTTTGCGTACCGCAGCAAAATGCCTGATGACCCGTTCCACATCAGGAAGTACATCGCATGCAGCTCCGTCGAAAGCGAAAGTGCTAAGATTTTTGGCTGCCCCAAATCCTCCGGGAAATACGAGGGCATCGTAATATTCAGGCAGAAGCTTGTCGAGCGCCTTGATATTGCTACGCGCAATACGCGCCGACTCCACCAGCACATTGCGCCACTCCTGCATCACCTCCCCTGTCAGGTGGTTCTTTACATGATGGTGCTGCATGTCGGGGGCAAACAGGTCATACTCGTGCCCCAGCCGGTCGATGGCCAGCATTGTCAGTACCGCTTCGTGGATCTCTGTTCCGTCATATACACCGCATCCTGACAAGACTACTGCAAATTTTTTCATGGCATTGTTCGTTAAATTATTGGCAAAGTTACAAGGCATTTTTCCAGCCTTTGCTGTAGGCTTTTTTAAAGTATTTCCAATATTTGTTGCCATTGGTATGGGTGAGCACGGCAGTTTTCCAGCTGGATCCGCGGTTCTTCTGTGCATCAGCCTTTCCAAAATCATAACCGATCTGTTCCTGCAGCAAACGGGTCTGAGAAGCCGGATACCCTTTCGCAGCAAGATCTTTCAACATCTTCATGGCTTCGGTATTGTTGCCCAGGTCCCGGTAATGAAATGCAGCTGCCAGCATGAAGTTGAGGTTTTGCTGAGGGGCAAAAACAGATAAGGGCTCATGTTCAACTCCGTAGATACCCACGTTCCCGCGGTTAAAAATCTCTTCGGCTTCCAGATACGCTTTCACAGCTTCGGGGTTTTTATACTGCTCTATCAGCTTTAATGCCTCACGGTGTTTCTCCTGATAGCGGATGGCTGGTGTGAGCTGTACCAGGTAACGGGATGCCGATGAATCGGAAAGCCCACATTCGGGTAAACGGTTGGCAGCTTCAATAGCTTTCTGAATCTCAGCACCTGCAGCGACAAAATCCTTAGCGCGGGCCAGCGCATACCCTTTTTCCATGGACGCTTCGTACTGCTCCTGCTGTTTCAGGCATGCCGCACTCACCATCCGGTTTTGCAGTCCCTTCAGCCGGGTGTCGATCTCTTTATTGTCCAGCAGATTGTACTGGTTACGCATGGTCATGATCTGCAGCATCTTGTCTTTGGTTCCCATCAGAGTCCCCTGGTTCAGCATCGCCTCCAACTGATCAGCCTCCATAAGAATGACTTTGTGGGCGGAAGTTTTCCTGTAATCTTTCAGCTTTGGATCAACAGGAAATCCTCCCTGTGATTCCAGAAGGGTGGCCTCATCAAAATACCCCAACGCCTGCCTGTATTCTTTTTTATCCAGCAGAGATTTCCCTGAAGAGACTGCCGCCTGATACTCTTTCTGCCGGATCTTTCCCATCATGGCTTCATCGTCTTTGCCTGATGTGACATACTCAGGATAGGTTTCACGGTATTTTACAGCTTCAAGGGCCTTGGCCTTTGAACCTGCCAGATCCCCTTTTGAGAACAGGGTGGAGGCTTCTGCCACTAAGGCTTTGTGGATCCCGGTGCGGCTCTCCCGTTCCCTCGCTACCAGAAGGTTCTCGTCGCAGCGGAACGTAAAATTCCGGCATAAATACCATCCGTCAGTCAGCAGGGCAAGCGCGTCGGTGTAGCTTTTTGCCCGGTTGAAACGGTCAGCCTCCTGCAACATATCACGGAAACAACGATCCACCACCGTCGTAAGTTTACCCTGGGAATTGCCGGCCAGCCCGTACTGATCCATAAAGGCATCAACTTCCACAATGGTTTTCACCGCCTGTGCATACTGCTTTTTATCTGCATAGGTCTGCACATCCTCCAGCCACCATATCGCCTGCTCTTCACGTGTCTGGGTAATGAGGGCAGGCAGACTGATATCGGGACGCATCCCGTAATTGTATTGCGACTCCTGCGCCTTCTGATACAACCCGATGGCATTATCAAACTGGCCTGCAGCCCTGAAACGCTCACCCTCTTTCAGATACAGCTCCATCAGATTCGATTTGTAGGCATCCAGCGCCGATACCGATTGCGGCGACATCTTGTTCTGAAGGAATAATATGGCTTCATTCAGGTAATATTCTGCTCCTTTGATATCCCGGCTGTCCATTGCCTGTTGTCCCGACATCAGCAGATCGACAAAAACCCCGTTACGGGCTTCTTCCATCAGCCGGTAAATCTCAACCGGGGCAGGTATTCCGGCTTTTTGAGAGAATTGCAGGCAACGGTTCAGAAGCTCGAAAGCCTGGGGATAGTTCTTCCGGGCGAGCATCCGCTCCCCGTCACTGTATAACCCAATCTGCAACTGGCCTATCAATCCCTGAAGCAAAGGTGGTTCTGCCACCTCTTTATTGCTGTTGAGATAGCCGAATACTTCATCCATCATTCCTTCTGCCATATTCCAGTCACCCCTTGACAGGGCAATCTGCAGTTTCTGTATGAGGCTGCCCAGGAATGAAGTATGAACCGTATTGATTTTATCCTGAAAATATCCTGAAGAAGAGAGGCTGCCGGCATATTGGTTTACCAGCTGCATGGCATCCCTGTACTGTTTCAGCGATTGATCGTACTTGCCCTGTTTCAGGTTTCTGTCGGCATCAGAGGTGAGCGCATCGGCAAACCGGCTGAACACCTGCAACGCCTCCTTGTTGTCGGGGATCAGGTCTTTGAAGCTGCTTTGCAGCAATGATGCCTCTTCAAGCTTCCGGAGCCCTTCGGGACGGTTGCCCATGTCCCATTCCCGCTCAGCCTGGCTGATGATGGCACGATACTCCTTTTTTTTCTGATCAGCATACATCCCTTTGATGACTTCAAGCAAACTGTTGACTTCCACCAAAGTGGCCCTGTCGGGGTTCATCGTAAGGATTTTTTCAGCGCGGGTTTTTGCAGCCTCCAACCGGCCCTGTAACAGGTCGATTTTTGCGATCTGCAGATTGCTGCCGATATGGGAAGGGTTGTGTCCCAATGATTTATTGAACCATTCAAGGGCTCCTTTGAGGTCATTTTTTCCTACCAGCGCAATCCCTTTCTGATAGCACAGTTCATCAAGGTTTTTCAGCTTATCCTGCAGGGTTCTTTTGGTCTCCTGATAGAGGGTGGCAAATTCTTCAAGTGCGGGGAGCAACCGTTTGGGATCGCTTTGCGTCAAAGGGAGTTTCGTTCTGTAATCCTTGTCAATTACTTCATCTGTAAATTTTTTGTACCCCTCGAGCTCATTCATCATCGGTTGCAGCCGATCCGGATCTTCATATCTGAAAGCTTTAATGATTGCTATGTTCGACTGCAGGGTGGCGGCATCCTGCTCATACCCCATCACATTGTCGCGGAAAAGCTTTACCGCATTGGCTTTGTCAACACTGTGAAAAAACAACAGTTTTGGTTGTGGCGCAACGACTTCAACCACCCTCAGCGAAAATCCGGCACCGGGCCATGTGTCGGGTACGGTAAGGGAAGCTACTTTAACCTCCCCGCCTCCGGTAAGTGCAGAAAGGTCCACATTGCTCTGCTCCTGCTCAAAAAGCACGGTACCTTCCTGGCTCAAAAGCTGAATCCTGCAGTTCATCCGGTCGGGTATCAGCAGGCGTGAAATATCAAACCCCCGCGGATTCAGTCTGTTGGCCAAACCTTTGCTTTGCAGGGCAACTTTCAGTACCAACTGCCCCGATTCACGGTTTACCTCGCATTTTTGCTGATAGAGAAATGATGATTTGAAGGAGGTGGCAGGCGAAAGCCCTGAAAGCTCACCGAGGATGGTAATCACCGTATTGGTATGCTCTTTTTGCGCAAAGGGTCCTGAAACATAGATCAGCGCAAAATTTTTATCGGTAATTTCCCTGAAGAGGTTTTCATCGGGACCCCTGGAGCCTGGTGCCCCTTCTGTCTGGGCAAATAGCTGAACAGATAACAGCAATACACTCAGCATCATCAGTATTTTCCGCATAGCGTGCAGTATTATGGGTTAAAGGGTTCCAAATATAGCAAAAAGCTTGCTAATGCTTCAAAAGATCCCTGATCACCACCGAAGCACACAAACATCCGAATAACGGTGGCATGTAACTGATGGTACCCACGGTTGATTTCTTGTTGGGTTCACCCGTCACCTCGATTACAGATGATTTGTCAGCTTTTTGGGCCGAATACACCACGGTGAACCCGGTTCGGATCCCAAGCCGGTGCAGCCGCTTGCGAAGGATGGCGGCCAGACGGCAGTTGTAGGATTTGTCAATATCATCGGTACGTACCTGGGAGGGGTCGGTTTTCCCGCCGCTGCCCAGTGAGCTCACCAAGGGGATCCCTGCCTCCAGCGTTTGCCGGATCAGATGAATTTTTGGCGCCAGGGTATCGATGGCATCTACCACATAATCAAAGGGTTGACTTAAAACCACATCGGTAAGGGTGTCATCTTTCAGGTATTGATCAAAAACGGTAAGGTTCAGATCAGGATTGATGTCGAGCAGACGATTCTTCATTATAAAAGCTTTCTTCTGCCGGGTGGTACTCACAAGTGCAGGAAGCTGCCGGTTGCGGTTTGATGGATGCACCGTATCTCCATCGGCGATGGCCATGGTGCCGACACCGGCACGGCACAGCAATTCGGCAGCCCAGGAACCCACACCTCCCAGTCCTACCACCAGCACCCTGCAGCCCGACAGCCTTTCAACCCCATCTTTTCCAATCAGCAGTTCGGTGCGTTGTTGCCAGTATTCAGCAGTTGCCATATTGCAGTTTCAGTTAGCTGCAAAGATAGCAATATTGGATCCTTGTTTTTATGCTGATGGCACACGGATCATACGGATGGTACGGATTCAAACGGATTTAAAATGATCCTCAACAAACAACCTCCTGAAATTGTCCAACAGTTGCTTTAGCATGTCAGAGACGGGTATTTCTTTAATGGCTGCTATCTTTTCAATCACAGAAGTTACTGTGATTTCCGAGGCATCAGTTTCGGGGAGGATTCGGTCAATCGGAGCCATTGCGCACACAACAGCCGCTTTCGATTTGGAGTTGAACAGGTGTTTACCAAACCCCAGGTAACACCCCTGCTGCAGGAATAACTCGGCTTCACGCTGGCTGCCATGAAATCCATGCAGAAGCCAGGGAGAGAGGTTCCCTATTCTTTTTCTGATCTGCAGCAACTCACCGGCAGACCTCACATTGTGAATGATAACCGGCTTTTGGTACTTCCGGGCCAGATCCAATTGCTTTTCGAAAGAAACCAGTTGTAAAGGCCACGGCGCCTTGGCCAGCCGGTCCAAACCACACTCGCCCACTGCCACCACCTGGGGGAGTGTCAGGAAAAATTCCAACCGTTGGAGTTCCTCCTCCAGGGTGTCAGCACAGATATGCCACGGGTGGATTCCAACACTCCAGTAACCCTCTGCAGGCACCTCCCGGGCGTCCTTGTCAAGATTCACAACGGCAATTTCATCTCTGCAGGGAATCCTGTGGGTATGGGCGTTTACGAAGTGCATTTGCATTCTGTTTATGGATCAAAAGTAAGGAGAATTGCAGATTAGGAATCGGAGTTGCGGCCAATAAAAGATATACTATTTTTGTTCCATCTGGCAGATCTTCATTGGCTCATACTAAATGGTTTTTCCCATTGAAACCTATCTTTTACAGCCTCAGCAGTAATAAGTCAGGACAGACCCTGTGTCAAAAAACCCCGGGATTGGCTGTGGTATCAATGGCTATCTGTATGGGACTGCTCATTCCATTGTATGTGAAAGGGCAGTTCCAGAACGTTATTAAAAACGACAAAAGACTCAGGGATATTGAAAACTACCTGATATTCAACATTGATTCTGCCTATTCTTTAGCTTCAAAGATCCATCATACTCTGAAAAAAGATCAGGTGCGCCTGAATACCTATATTACTGCTACCCTGGCCCTTACACATCAATTGAAAGGCAACAGTAAAGAGGCTGTAGTGCTTCTGGAAAAAGCCAAATCAATTTTAACCGATGATAAATATCTGACCGCTTATACCCTATACGTAGATGCACTGATCAGCATGGAAATCGGCGATGAAACACAGTCGCTGGAGGCAATTCTTACGGCCATTGAAATATTTGAATCACTCAGAGAGCATGAAAAAACCGCTTCGTGCTATACGGTTTTATGCAAACTCTATTTCAATCTGGGAGATGCCCGGGCAGCAGTGAGCACGTTGAATAAAGCCATCAGAATTCATACCTTTAATCATAATAACCCAAGGCTTGCCGGAGATTACCATAACCTGGCCATATTAATTTCGGGGAATAATCCAGACTCAGGTCTTGTACTGCTAGACCAGGCCATCGCACTGAACAGGCAGTATGGCAACCAATTGTGGCTTGCAAATAACTATGGCTTGCAAAGCAGCATTTTCAGGAGAAAAGGGCTGATGGATACTGCACATACGTTAATGAGGCAGGCAGAACAAATCTACAAAGAACTTAATTTTCAGGCTTTCAGGCTGGATGCTATGATGACAATAGGTCATCTCTATTTCTTCGAAAAAAAATACGATGAAGCGATGGCCACGTATGATTCTGTTATGGCAGCGACTGACGATCAGGGGGGAATGCCAAATCTTATAGAGGTTTACCGCAATATCTCCGAAATTCATTTTGAAAGAGGAAATTTCTCGAAATCAAGAGCATACAACCAGCTGTACATTCTTCTAAAAGACAGCCTTCAGAAAGTGAAAAATGACAACAGATTGTCAATCCTTGAAATCAGGAACAAATACAAAAATCAACGGGAGGAATTAAGGCTTGAGAATGAAAGAGTTATCCTCGCTTCTAGGAAAAAAAACTGGATCATAACCGGTATGGTATTTCTGATTTTCATCGTTGGATTTCTGTTGTACACCCTGTATAAATGGAAGAAATACAATGAGCAGAGAGACCAGAGGGATCTTCAGCTGATGCAAAAGGAGATAGAATTGCAAAACAAGGAGCTCACCCTGGCAGTTATGAGTAAGGTAAAACAGTCGAAAACGCTCGAATTATTCAAAGAAAAGCTGAAAGATGTTGAATCTTCTGTCCCCCCCAAAAACAGATCAGAGATCCATAACCTGATGCATGAAATATCGCGCGATAAGGGCTCATTGTTGTGGAAAGAATTCGAAATGCGGTTTACAAAAATCAATGATGATTTCTATGCTCAACTGAAACATCTGGCTCAGGATCTTACCCCTGCCGAAATAAAGATCTGCTCATTTTTACGGATGGGTTTAAATACCAAAGAGATAGCCGATTTGCTCTGCAAATCTCCTGCTTCCATTGAGGTGGACAGAGCCCGAATCAGGAAGAAACTGGGGCTTTCCCATGCAAAAACCAACCTCAGTACTTTCCTTAAGGATTTATAGCTATAGCATTTATATTCATTATATTACGAATTTCTGCTAGGGTTATTCTAAGGTGTGTACCTAAGATAATTCGATTCACTGATGGGGAATAATACTAGTTTTGGCAGCGAATCATTAAATTTCGATGTCATGAAAAAGTACCTGACCGTTCTGCCTTTCCTATTTGTCATGTTGATGGCAAACGCACAAACCAAACACGTGCTGATAGAGGAACTTACCGGCACCTGGTGCCACTACTGTCCGGCAGGTACCTATTATCTGGATTCGCTGGTGAAGGTTTCGCCCAATGTGGTTGCTGTTGCCATCCATTCCGGGGATCAAATGGAAGACAGCCTGTATGCAATATCCTGCGGGCTTAGTGCTGCACCTTCGGCCAACATCGATCGCGGCGGGCAGGGAGCCAACTATTCTTCCTGGTTTTCAACCGTAGCCACGGCTGCCAATAAGGTGCCCTCAGCCGGAGTTGAAGTGTTTACGCAGTTCAACCCCGGCACACGCATGTTAACTATGCGGGTAAAGGCCACCTTTTCGGCTGCGGTAAGCGGGAACTACCGGCTGGCTGCCATCATCACAGAAGACGGTATCACAGGTCCGTCTCCCCAGTACAATCAAGCTAACTATTACAGTGGCGGGGCAAGCGGATACATGGGCGGATTTGCAATGCTGCCCTCATCCATACCAGCCAGTATAATTGCCTATAACCATGTTGGCAGGGCATTGCTCGGAGGGTACAACGGGCAGGCGGGTAGTGTTCCGGCCACCGTTCCGGCCGGTGATACGGCCAGCTATGTGTTTACTTACACCCTTCCCGCCAACTGGAGAGCGGAATACATCCGGGTGATAGGATTGCTCCTCAGGCCAGATAACACCGTTGACAATGCCGGAAAAAGTTTATACCTGGATGGTAATTCCAACGCCAAACCCCTGTTTATCTCCCAGCCCATTACTACTGGTTATGTAGGATCTCCGTACTTGTTTGATGTGTATGCCACCGACCCCGATTACAGCAATATTACCATTACTTCCATAAACCTCCCTTCTTGGCTTACGATGTCGTCGCAGTCTGCCCTTGGGATGATTCATACCAAAGTAACCCTTTCAGGCACTCCCTCGGCTACCGGGATTTTTCCGGTTGTCCTCGTGGTTAGCGATGGCTCGCGAACAGATACGCTGTCGTTTGCCATTACCGTCAATCCGGGACTAACGGGTAGCTGGCAATTAGTGGGTGCACAGGGATTTACAGATATTACGACCAATCTGGGGATCGTGGCAGATAAAAATGGTGTTTTGTACGCTTTTATAGACAAAAGCAATACCTGCAATGTGTTTCAGATGACTCCCGGTGGAAACTGGACGAATTACGGAAATCTGAATGGCGTTGGCGGTGTTGGGCGTATCCTGATTGGATCAGATGGGTTAACACCTTATGTAGCTTATCTGGATCCTCCAGGGCCGGTTACTGTAAAAAAGTATGTGTCCGGATCCTGGGTTCAGATAGGTGGATCACCTGCAAATGGGGTTCAGCTTGGTTTTGATCTGGATGCCAGCGACAAGCCCTATATTGCCCTGCAGGATGCAGGATACAGTTACTCCGGTAACTGCTATACCTACGATGGTACCAGCTGGTCCAGGGTTGGCAATGCCGCATACTCAGGCACCCAGGTGGCAACCATGAATGATGTGGTGGTAAACAAGGCGAATGGGGATGTATATATATTGTGGAACAATTATGCAAACGGTAAAGTGCCTGTGGTTAGCAAATGGAATGGCACATCATGGTCCAATGCAGGTGGAGCAAGTATTGCCGGTGACCCGGTGTATTACTACCAGAATCTGGTGATAAATAAAAATTCCCAGAAGCTCTATGTTACACTCGCCCGCTCTGTAACAGGAGGTGGCGGCGGTCTGCTGGATGCGTATGAATTTGATGGGACTGCCTGGACAAACATCGGGTCTGATATTATTAATGGTAAGGTAAATTACCTGTCGATGGCCATCAATAATGCGGGTGCTTTGCTGGTGTCTTTTGTGGATTTAGATTATGCAAGTTCAATTTCTGCCATGAGTTATTTTAACGGAAGCTGGAACTATATCGGACCCAGAGGTTTTTCGAATGCATTGGGCAGTAAAAGCTCCATCACCTCGTTTCAGAATATGCCGTATGTATTATTTCAGGATGGGGCTGCATCCAATAAAGCTACCGTAAGGTATTACGATGCTCCCATTGTTGTTGATGAGCCTGCGATCACAAGGAAGATACTCAGCATTTTTCCAAATCCTTCTGATGCTTTTTTGAAAGTAGGGGGATTGTCCGGCACAATGGAGGCTTCTGTTTACAACACTCAGGGAACTCTGGCCTGGAGAGGGCAGGTTGGAAAGGATGGTATGATCCCTACCTCATCTTTGAGCAATGGAATGTATATACTGAAGATTAATGAATTTCCCCAAAAGTTCATTGTGAGTCACAAGTAATCAGGCTCGGAAAACATCCCGGATCAGGGTTCACTAAAGGATTGCAAGAGCTTTGCGGATACGGGCAGCGGATTCCTGAACCCCCAGCAACGGGATGATTTCGAACAGGTCGGGGCCCATGGATTTGCCCACCAGAGCCAGGCGGATGGAGTTCATGATCTGTCCGGTGGGCAGATTGTTTTCCTTCACATACTGCATTGCCAGCTCTTTTAAGCGGAGGCCATCGGCCGTGGAATGGCTTTCGAGGATTCCGGCGATATATTCCAGATGCGGTTTGTTTTCGGGTTTCCATTGTTTGGCAGCCACCGCTTCATCGTAATGTTGCGGCGCCTGAAAAAAGTAACCCCCCTGCTCAAAAAGATCCTTAATAAAAACAGCCCTTTCGCGCACCAGCCGGGTTACCGTTTTCGCGTATTCCCGATCGGGGACAAGCTGCTTTTCTGCCATCAGCGCCATCAGGCCATCTGTCAGGGTATCATCATCCATATTCTTCAGATACTGATGGTTAAACCATCTGGCCTTATCCACATCGAACTTCGCCCCTTTCTTGCTGATCCGTTCGATGGAGAAGGCTTCGATCAGCTCCTCCATCGAAAAAAGTTCCTGTTCGGTACCGGGATTCCAGCCCAGCAACGCCAGGAAGTTGATAAAGGCTTCGGGGATATATCCCGATTCGCGATAGCCTGAGGAGACTTCTCCGGTAGCGGGGTCTTTCCATTCGAGGGGGAATACCGGAAATCCGAGACGGTCACCGTCGCGCTTGCTCAGTTTGCCATTACCATCGGGCTTGAGCAGGAGAGGGAGGTGGGCAAATTCAGGAGCTTTCCATCCAAAGGCTTCGTAGAGCAGGGAATGGAGCGGTGCAGAGGGAAGCCACTCTTCCCCGCGGATCACATGGGTAATCTGCATCAGATGATCATCTACCACATTCGCCAGGTGGTAGGTGGGCATGCCGTCGGATTTGAACAGTACCTTGTCGTCGAGGGTGGCGGCGTGTACGGTAACCTCGCCGCGCACCAGATCGTACAGCGTCACTTCAGCAAGTTCCGGGATTTTAAAGCGTACCACATAAGGAACCCCTTGCCTTATCCTGCGTTCCACTTCTTCGCTGCTGAGGGCAAGGGAATTCTGCATCTCCATCCGTACATGGTGGTCATATTGCGGGTTGGCTACCCCTTTGGCTGTGAGGCGCTGCCGCATCTGCTCCAGCTCTTCCGGGGTGTCGAAAGCATAGTAAGCCCGGCCTGCATTCAGCAGGTCATCTACAAATTCGCGATACATGGCAGCGCGCTCCGACTGCCGGTAGGGGGTAAATGGTCCACCTACATGCACTCCCTCATCGAATTGAATGCCGCACCATTGCAGCGATTCGATGATGTAATCCTCGGCGCCCGGAACAAAGCGGCTGCGGTCGGTGTCTTCGATACGGAGGATCATTGTTCCGCCCAGCTTTTTAGCAAACAGGTAGTTATACAGGGCTGTCCGGACCCCGCCAATGTGCAGCGGGCCGGTAGGACTGGGAGCAAATCGCACACGAACACTCATCGCAACAAGGGTATTGAAAGGGCAAAGATACCGAAAAGTCTGATTAGCCAATTAGTCAATTAGCCAATTTGTGAATTGACCGGAAGAGCAGTATTCTGAGAACTCCTGCGTGGATCCAATTAATAATTGGATAAAACCAATTCTGAAAAACCAACCCTTATCAGTTGCCCTGGGCTGAAGCCCGGGGATACTGAGGGGAGGAAGTCTGTTAATGGTGTTTTTTATACTCAGTAATAAGAACCTACATCAGGTGTATGTTAATTTTTTTACTCCTGATCCGGCTTTTTCCTATATTCGGGCCATCAAATGGATGATTCCATACTGAAAATAGGCATTATCGGGCCTGGTCGTGAGTTATGCTCCGAACCGCTGTATAACTTCGGTGTTGAGCTGGGAAGGCAGCTTGCCACTCCCGGACGGGTGTTTGTTTGCGGTGGACTGGGGGGATTTATGGAGGCTGTGTGCAATGGGGTAAAGCAATCATTACACACCTTTCACGGACAGACCCTGGGGTTTCTTCCCGGTACCGACCGGAATGCAGCCAATCCATACATAGATGTGGCTGTCCCAACGGGCATGGGTCTAGCCCGTAACCTCCTCATTGTGCAGACTGCTGAAATCCTGATCGCTGCAGGTGGGGGAGCCGGAACGTTATCGGAGATTGCCTTTGCATGGCAGTCTGGGAAGAAAGTGTTGTGTATTACCTGTTTTGAAGGGTGGGCTAAAGAACTGGCAGGCCGTAATCTCGACGACCGTTTTCACGGTTTACTGGTGCCGGTGGTAAGTATTGAGGAGGTGAACGAAGTACTCAGGCAAATCGAATCTGTTTCGTAACAGGTAAGAATTTACTGGCTTCGATACGGCATAAAACCACATATTATCCCCAATATGTTTCTTTGCAAACGAGTTGGATCCGATGATCGGCGAGGTAATCCCGTATATACTGAAAACTATCCGGTTCAGAGGCCAGAAGCTCGGGAGGCAGAATCCCTTTGCTGCTGATCCCTTTCTCGAGCAACAGGCTTGCAGCAGCGGTACAGGTAAAGCCTGTGGTTCTTGCCATTGAGGAGAGGTCCGTTGCTGCATCATATTCATCGTACAGGGAATAGGCAATCTCTTTTACATGATCCTGCTCCCTGATTTTTAGCCGGATGAGCATCACGGTAAATTCTCTTTCTTCCGGCAGGAGCCTGTTAGTTGGCTGCCTGTGTGGCATCCACAAAAACCCGGCTTGCCAGCTCACGGTCGAGCATAAAAAGTCCCTGTACGTTGTCGCCGATCAGCTTCATCATACTGATGATGCGCTCGGCATTAGCCTCCTCTTCAACCTGTTCTGCTACAAACCACTGCAGCATATTGTTGGTGGCATGGTCCTTCTCCTTGATGGCAAGATCCACAAGATTGTTGATGAGGCTGGTTACCAGATGCTCGTGTTTCAGGGTTTCTTCAAACACATCCAGCACGCTTTTCCATTCGGTCTGGGGTCCCCTGATGGCTTTCAGGGTCACCCGGCCACCTCTTTCCACCACATAAGCGTAGAATTTCAGTGCATGGGTTTGTTCTTCCTTAAACTGAATCATCATCCAGTTAGCCATCCCTTCCAGGTTCTTTTCCTCGAACCAGGTAGCCATGGACAAATAGAGATATGCTGATTCGAACTCAGCATTGATTTGCTCATTCAGAGCAGCTTCCATTTTTTTTGTTAACATGATTTTGTATGGTTTAATTGTTTGGTTGTTTATTTTGCAGGGGTCAACGCATGCGTTGACCGTACTTCGCATGCGTTGACCCGACCGATTATCCTTTCAATGCTTCGGCGCCGCTTACAATCTCGATGATTTCACGTGTGATGGAGGCCTGTCGTGCTTTGTTGTATGTTAACCGGAGTTCCTTCAGCATTTCACCGGCATTATCAGTGGCTTTGTGCATGGCAGTCATGCGGGCCCCGTGTTCGCTGGCAAAACTGTCGAGGATGGTTTTGAAGAACTGAATTCTGAGTGAGGTGGGGATCAGATCTCGAAGGATGGTTTCCCGGGCAGGTTCGTACAGATATTCGACTCCGAAGGGGTTGCCTTCCTGCTGTAAACTTCCTTGCACAGGCAGAAAGTCTTCTGCTGTAACGTGTTGTACGGCAGCATTCTTAAACTGATTGTACACGATAATGACTCTTCCCCAGGTTCCCTCAAGATAATCATCCAGAATCTGGTTGCACAGCTTTTCAACCCGGGCATAGGTGAGTTTTGTAAACAGGTCGTTGTATTCCTCTATTACGGGCAGATCTTTGCGCTGGAGTGCCTCCCAGCCTTTTTTTCCGATGCAGATGATATCGAGCTTACCGGTGCTGAGTTCATTTTTAAAGGTACCATGCGCCAGGTGGCTCACCTGTTTGATTACGTTGGCGTTGAAAGCACCACAAAGACCTTTGTTGGATGAGATGGCCACGATGAGTACCCTTTTTGAGGGTTCTTCCCTGACTCCGTAAGGGTTGTCGGTGGCTGTTTCCAGGGTTTGACTGATATTGGCAATGATCTCATTGAGTTTGCCGGCATAGGGGCGCAGCCGGAGAATCGCATCCTGAGCCCTGCGCAGTTTCGAGGCAGCCACCATTTTCATGGCATTGGTGATCTGCTGGGTCGACTGCACTGAGTCGATTCTGTTTCTTACCTCTTTAAGGCTTGGCATAGCGGATGATTTTTCTCCTGATTAAGCTTCGTATTGCCTTGTAATCCTGGAGGCAATTTCGTCAAGTTGTCCGGTGATCTGGTCGTCGATGACCCCTTTTCTGAGGCTTTCGAGCACTCCGGGGTATTTCGACTCCAGGGTATGGAGGAATGAATCTTCAAAATCTTTCACCTTTTTAACGGGTACATTTTTCAGCAGTCCTTTGGTTCCGCAATAAATGATCGCAATCTGCTTTTCAACCGGAACAGGGGAATACTGATTTTGCTTCAGGATTTCCACGTTTCTGGCTCCTTTACCCAGTACTGCCAGGGTAGCCGGATCGAGGTCTAAGCCAAACTTGGCGAAGGCCTCCAGTTCACGGTATTGTGCCTGGTCGAGTTTCAGGGTCCCGGCCACCTTTTTCATGGCTTTGATCTGGGCATTCCCTCCAACGCGTGATACCGAAATCCCCACATTGATGGCGGGGCGGATTCCTGAGTTGAAGAGGTTTGATTCGAGGAAAATCTGCCCGTCGGTAATGGAAATCACATTGGTGGGGATGTAAGCCGAAACGTCACCGGCCTGGGTTTCGATAATGGGCAATGCGGTAAGTGAGCCGCCTCCCTTCACATTATGCCGGATGGAATCGGGCAGGTCATTCATTTTGGCAGCGATTACATCACTGTTGATGATTTTTGCTGCCCTTTCAAGCAACCGTGAGTGGAGGTAGAACACATCGCCCGGATAGGCTTCCCGTCCGGGGGGCCTGCGCAGGAGCAACGAAACCTCCCGGTAAGCTACGGCCTGTTTCGACAGATCATCATAAATCACAAGCGCCGGTCGTCCGGTATCACGGAAATACTCACCGATAGAAGCTCCTGTGTACGGGGCATAAAACTGCATGGCTGCCGGGTCGGAAGCAGTAGCAGAAACTACAATGGTGTACGGAAGAGCTCCCTTTTCTTCGAGGATCCGTACAAGATTGGCAACCGTGCTGCCCTTTTGTCCTACGGCTACATAGATGCAATATACCGGTTCTCCCTTATCGTAAAATTCCTTCTGATTGAGGATGGTGTCCAGGGCAATCGTTGACTTTCCGGTCTGGCGATCGCCGATAATCAGCTCCCGCTGCCCCCTTCCGATGGGGATCATGGCATCAATGGCCTTGATCCCTGTTTGCAAAGGTTCATTTACCGGCTGGCGGTAAATCACTCCCGGAGCCTTCCGCTCAAGGGGCATTTCATACAACTCCCCTTTGATCTCTCCTTTGCCGTCGATAGGTTCACCTACGGTGTTAATGACCCTTCCCAGCATCCCTTCGCCCACCTGCACACTGGCAATGCGCCCGGTTCGCTTAACAATATCTCCTTCAAGCAGATTGGCCGACTCGCCAAGAAATACCACCCCTACATTATCTTCTTCCAGGTTCAGGGCAATCCCCTTTACTCCTGTTTTTTCAAATTCCACCAGCTCACCCGACTGTACGGAGGATAACCCGTACACCCGTGCAATACCGTCGCCCACCTGAAGAATCGTTCCCGTTTCTTCAAGTTCCGAAGCGACCGTAAAGCCCGAAAGCTGCTGCCGCAAGATGGCTGAAACTTCAGCCGGTTTAATCTGTGTCATATCCTGTTCAGTATTCTGTTTTCAAAATAAATTCTACTCCCTCTATCCTCCAACATTTTTCTCAACCTCCTCAACCTCCTCAACCTCCTCAACCTCCTAAAACCCTTTCTTGTAAATATTGATCTCGAACTGACGATCCAGTTTATTTAGTTTTGATTTAAAGGAAGCATCATACCGGTCGTCATCTACCTGTACCACAAATCCTCCGATCAGCGAAGGGTCTGTAATCTCTACCAGGTCAATCTCAGACTGAAGCAACCCCTTCAGTTTGATTTCAAAGGCATCCCTGAGCTTGTCCGAAAGAGGTATGGCTGTTTTCAGACTGACGGTTCTGATGCCTTTGAATTCCTTGCAAAGCTGCAGGGTGTGTTGTGCGATCTCATTCAGCAATCTGATTCTGAGTGCTTTCACCATCAAATGAAGAAATCGGATGGTAAGTTCATGCACCTTGCCCTGAAACAGGGCCAACAAAATACCCTGTTTTTTTGCAGTACCAATCACAGGGCTGGCCAGCACCTTCACCAGTTCGGGATTTTCTGCCAGCACTGCAGCAATAAGCCGCATATCAGCCTCCACGGCATCTGTCAGTTTCATGTCAACTGCCAGGCTGAAATAGGCACCTGCATAACTCGCTGCGATTTTTTTCACTCCTGCCATCTGTCGTCGGGTTTATCAGAAATGGAGATCTGCCATCTCCTTTTCAATCACATCTTTGTGTTTGTCAGGGGTTGAGAGCTCTCTTTCAAGTACTTTTTCAGCAATGTCGATGGCCATTTGCGCAAGCTGGTTTTTCAGTTCAGTAATGGCGGCCATTTTCTCAAAATCAATACTCTCACGTGCCGCCATGAGGATACGGTCGGCTTCAGTTTCAGCTTTCTTTTTCGACTCTTCAATAATGGACTCTTTAATGGCCCGTGCCTCTTTCAGGATCTCATCCCGTTCCTCTCTTGCCTGGTTGTACAGTACCTTGTTGTCGTAATGGAGCTGTTCCATTTCGGCACGGGTTTTCTCAGCCAGGTGCAAAGCCTCTTCGATATGCTTTTCCCGTTTATGGATAGCCCCGAGAATGGGTTTCCACGCAAATCTGCGCAACACCAGGAACAGCAACCCGAATACCAGAAGCATCCAGAATATCAGTCCAACGTTCGGATTCAGTAATTCCATAATATCCCGAGTTTTTCTTTACATTCCAATAAAGACCGGACAAATCGGCCAACCGCGTCATTGCCCGGCCGTTGCCCTTTATTTGCTCAGGGCCATAAAGCAGATTACCGCACCAAAAAGGGCAACCCCTTCGATAAGCACTGCAATGATAATTGCAGTAGTACGAATGTTGTTGGCACTTTCCGGCTGACGGGCGATACCTTCGGCAGCGCTGGCACCGATTTTTCCGATACCAAGTGCTGCGGCCAGTACCACCAGCCCGGCTCCGAGACCTCCCGCCAGGGGACCCCAGGATGCAGCTTCAAGCAAAATGTTCAGTAACATAACTAGTTGATTTAGGGTGAATTAATGATGCTCCGGCTCTTCAACGGCCTGGCCGATAAAGATGGCGGAAAGCATGGTAAAGATATATGCCTGCAGAACCGCTACCAGCAGTTCAAGGATGTTCATAAACAAAGCGAAAAACGATGTGCCGACTCCAACGGCATAGCTCTGATAGATAAAAGTGAGGCTCAGGATACTGAGAATGATGATATGCCCCGCCGTGATGTTGGCGAAAAGTCGGATCATCAGGGCAAACGGTTTGGTGAAAATGCCGATAAACTCAATCGCAGCAATCGGTAGTTTTAGCGGAATGGGAACCCCGGGAGGCCAGAAGATATGTTTCCAGTAATGCTGGTTACCACTGAAAAGGATTACCAGCAGGGTAATAACCGCCAGGGTCATCGTGGTGGCAATGTTGCCGGTGAGATTTGCACCCCCCGGAAATAAAGGGATCAGCCCCAGTAAATTGTTGATCAGGATGAAGAAAAACAGGGTGAGCAGATAGGGCATGTATCTGGCGTACTTCTTTTCGCCGATGGAGGGCCGTACAATGTCATCGCGTACAAACAGTATCAAAGGTTCCATCAGCGATTGGAAACCACGGGGCACCATATCATCCCTCTTCTTGTAAGATCGGGCTATAGATATGAATATCAGTGAAATAAGAATTGCAGAGATGAACAGGGAAAATACATTTTTGGTAATGGAGAAATTCAGAAATGAGGCTCCGTCGGCACGGGTCAGCTTTCCATGATCCAGCAGGTACCCGTTATACGAAGTTCCGTGAAAGAGGTGTTTGGAACTGAAAACATCGAACCGGCCGTTGCTCACCACCATCACCGGAAGGTACAGATGCAGGCTCCCCATGATATGCCACTGGTAATCGTCGCCTACATGATGCAGGATGAATTCACTCACATTGTTGTTGAAGTCCTCTTCCTCCCCAAGGGTGTCGGCCGTAGGCAACGAAGCCGAAAGCCTTGCGGAAGAGGCAAGGACTATCAGCAGAATCCCAATGGTTTTCAAATATGTTGATCTCACAGTCATATCCTTGAATTGGCCGTCAAAAGTATAAAAAAAAGGGGAAAACTCCCCTACAACTTTGGTCTAAACAAATCTTAACCGCAAAAGGTTCAGGGCAGGTACAAAATCAAAGATCCCTGTTTCTCTTTTTAAGGAGATTTCCCAGATCAAGAACGGTTACTGAAAGGTAGAGCAGGGCAAATGCCCCGATGAAAGGGCCCGGAATGGTTTTTCCGGCAAGGAAAAACCAGATCAGCAACAGCCCGAGATACAACAGCATTTTTACTGTGGTAGCCAGAAGAAAATATACCATAAACTGGTCGGGCTTTCCCCTCATGGCCCTGGCCAGCAGGGTATGACCGGCAAGTGAAATAACATAAAATGCCAGAGGAAGCAGCCACCATGTATAGGCAGGTGTAAAGGTGAAGTACCGGTGGTGAATGATATAAAGCATCGCCATCACAACGCCTGTAAGCAGTGAGAGAAAGACCGGATATCTGTCGGGAGATTTCATTCCTGATTTTTTGTTTGAAGTATCATTCTGATTACCAGTACCATAGCTGTTATTACCCCAATAATGATACCGGTGAGGGTACCCCGCGAGTCAGTCGTTTTGAGCCATTGATCCACTTTCCATCCGGCAAAATACCCAACAGCCACTACCATGGCCATTTGAAAGGCAATCCCCGACCAACGGGCATATCCCCGGAGCGGTGATTTACCGTGCTTCTGGTTTGGGTTCTTCTGTTTTTGGTTCAACCGGTCGTGCAGCATACCCCTGCTGCTGGTCTTTGATGGTAAGGGATCCCACAAGTTTAGCCCCTGCCTCGATGGCTATCTTGTTATACACAATGTCGCCGTTGAGCTCTGCCGAAGTGCGCAGCGAGAGCAATTCTTCCACAAACACCTTGGCGTTCACTTTTCCGTATATCTCAGCATTTTTGCACCTGATTTCCCCTTCAATGGAGCCGGTGGGGCCAATTACGATCTTCCCCTTACTCTGGATACCCCCCTTTAGGGTTCCGTCGATACGGAAATCACCGTTGCTGGTGATATCCCCTTTAAATACAGTGCCGTTAATGATTTTATTGAGGTCATCCGGGGTGATGATTTCGGGTGTCTTTGCCATGGGATAGGGTTATAGATGTTACAGTTTCAAGGCAAAGATATATAATTCCCTGATCACTGATTCTGCGGGCATCCCTTTTTTCTTTACTTTTGCAACCAATTTTTTGTAAAGAGTTTTGGATAATCAACATTATCAATATCTTACAAAATTCATTTGTGTTGGGACAATCCATTATTAACCTTATTTTCAATATACCTTAGTATGGGAAAACGGTATCCGGAATATAAAAAGCCTGATTTTACAGCCACGGGGGAGCAGATCAGAAAGTTTTGGGAAGAAGGGGATTTTTTCCGGAAGACCCTTGAGATGACCACCGGACGGAAACCTTTTGTATTTTACGAGGGGCCTCCCAGTGCCAATGGTATTCCCGGAATTCACCATGTGATGGCAAGGGCCATCAAGGATCTGTTCTGCCGTTACAAAACCATGAAGGGTTTTCATGTGGAGAGGAAGGGGGGATGGGATACTCACGGCCTCCCTGTGGAGATCAGTGTGGAAAAAACCCTGGGAATCCGGAAAGAGGACATCGGAAGGAAGATATCTGTGGCTGAGTACAACCAGGCATGCCGCAGGGAGGTGATGAAATACAAGGAAGAATGGGATGAGCTTACCCGAAAGATGGGGTACTGGGTCGATCTTGACAACCCCTACATTACTTTCGACAACAAGTACATTGAAACGGTCTGGCACCTTCTGAAGCTTCTGTTCGACAAGGGATTACTGTACAAAGGATACACCATCCAGCCCTATTCCCCGGCAGCAGGAACCGGTCTCAGCACCCATGAGCTCAATCAGCCCGGGTGCTACCGCGACGTTAAGGACACCACGGTGGTAGCCCAGTTCAGGGTGATCAGGAATGAGGCATCTGAAAGACTTTTTGCGCTGACCGATACCGAGGTTTTCATCCTGGCATGGACTACAACCCCATGGACATTGCCCTCCAATACGGCCCTTGCGGTGGGAGCGACGCTGAAATACAGTGTCGTTAAGACCCTGAACCCCTATTCCGGAACTCCCGTTACGGTTGTGCTTGCCAGTACCCTTCTGGGAGCCTGGTTTCAGGCGGAGGCGAAAGGGCAGCCATTCGATGCTTTTAATCCCGGCGACAAGATAGTTCCCTGGGAGCTCGTGGGTGAGTTCAGGGGATCTGAACTGAAAGGGATACGTTATGAGCAGCTGATCCCCTTTGTGAAGCCCCGTGGCGACGCCTTCAGGGTGATCGAAGGGGATTTTGTGACTACAGAGGATGGAACCGGGGTGGTACATATTGCCCCCACCTTTGGTGCCGATGACGACCGGGTGGCAAAAGCAAGCGGCATCGTTCCCCTGCTCCTGACCGATTCGGAAGGAAATCAGCAACCTATGGTCGATCGTACCGGGAGATTCTTCCGCATCGAAGATCTTGATGCCGGGTTTGTGCAATCCAATGTCAACAGGGAGGTATATGCCCCCTTTGCCGGGCGGTTTACCAAAAACGAATTCGATGATACCATCCCGCCCGGAACCGATACCCTGGATGTGGATCTTGCTGTATGGCTGAAAAAGAATGGTCAGGCCTTCCGCATCGAGAAATACGTACACAACTATCCCCACTGCTGGCGCACCGATAAGCCCATCCTCTATTACCCGCTCGACAGCTGGTTTATCAAAACTACAGCCCTGAAGGAACGGATGATTGAACTGAATGGCCAGATCAACTGGAAACCGGCATGGACGGGTGAGGGGAGGTTTGGCGAATGGCTCAAAAACCTGGTCGACTGGAACCTTTCCCGTTCCAGATTCTGGGGAATCCCATTGCCGGTATGGGTTACAGAAGATCGTTCTGAAATCCGCTGCATCGGATCTGCAGAAGAATTGAAGCAGGCCATTGAAGCTGCTGTAAGGGCTGGTGTAATGACCCACAACCCGCTGGAAAAATTCATTGCCGGGGAGATGAGCGACCAAAACTATCAGACCTTCGACTTTCACCGCCCCTTTGTCGATGAAATCGTTCTTGTTTCCCCATCCGGGAAAAAGATGTTCCGCGAACCCGATCTGATCGATGTATGGTTCGATTCCGGAGCAATGCCCTATGCCCAGTACCACTATCCTTTTGAGAACAAGGCCTTCTTTGCGGATAATTATCCGGCCGATTTCATAGCAGAAGGGGTTGACCAGACCCGTGGATGGTTCTTCACCCTGCATGCGATTGCCACGCTGGCTTTCGATTCAGTAGCATACCGCAATGTACTTTCCAATGGCCTTGTACTCGACCGCAACGGTAACAAAATGTCGAAGCGGCTTGGAAATGCCATTGATCCTTTTGAAACCATCGACAGGTTCGGTCCTGATGCTACCCGCTGGTACCTGATTACCAATGCCCAGCCATGGGACAACCTGAAGTTCGATCTCGATGGTGTGGCAGAGGTGCAGCGCAAATTCTTCGGAACCCTGTTCAATACGTATGCCTTCTTCGCATTGTATGCCAATATCGACGGGTTTGACTACCATGCCCCTGAGGTACCCTACGATCAGCGGCCCGAAATCGACCGATGGATTTTATCGGAGCTTAACTCACTGATTTTAAACGTGGACGAAGCTTATGGACAATATGAGCCTACCAGAGCCGGCAGGGCAATCCAGTACTTCGTGGATGAACACCTCAGCAACTGGTACGTGCGCCTTTCGCGCAGAAGGTTCTGGAAAGGTGAAATGGGAACCGATAAGCTTTCAGCTTACCAGACCCTCTATCAGGCGCTGATCACCGTTGCAAAACTTGCTGCCCCCATTGCCCCTTTCTACTCAGAGCAGCTGTACCGTGACCTGAACAACAGGACAGGGAAGGAAGCTTGCATCTCGGTCCATATGGCCTCTTTTCCGGTGGCACATGATCATACCATCGATAAAAAGCTTGAAGCCAGGATGGAGTGGGCCCAGAAAATATCCTCCATGGTACTTTCGCTCCGCAAGCGCAGTAATGTCCGGGTACGGCAACCCCTGCAGCGTATCATGATCCCGGTACCTGCCACAGAAGACCTGAAGGAGTTGCTTCTGGTGGCTGACCTGGTAAAAAATGAGGTGAATATCAAGGAGATTCAGTTTACCGGCGATGATGACCCGATGCTGGTGAAAACCGCCAAAGCCAATTTCAAGGCCCTTGGGCCCCGTTACGGGAAACTGATGAAAGAGCTTTCTGCCCGCGTACTGGAACTGAACCGGCAGGAGATTTCCGCCTATGAACAGAACGGTTTCCTTTCTCTGTCAGTTGCCGGAAATGAAGTGCAGCTCGGAGAAGGCGATCTGGAAATTATCACCAGAGATATCCCCGGCTGGATGGTGGCCACAGAAGGTACACTCACTGTAGCCCTCGACTTCAATATTACCGGAGAACTGGCAATGGAAGGGATCGCCAGGGACTTTGTGAACCGCGTACAAACCCTCAGAAAAGAGATGGGTTTTGATGTAACGGACCGGATTGTGATTAATGTTGAAAAAAATCATACCACCGACGCAGCAATTGCGTTTAAATATGACTATATTTGTTCAGAGACCCTTGCCGACAGAATCGTTACTTCCGATCAGGGAACCCTGCCGGAAGTATATTTCTTTGAGCCTGATGAAGCTGTTAAGGTAGCGATGACTGTGGCCAGGGTCTGATGCTGTGAAAGAAATTCCATAAAAACTGATACCATGAGTAAAAAAGAAGAACAACCGGCAAAGAACAGGTATTCGGATGCCGAGCTGGAGGAGTTCAGGGAAATCATTCTGAATAAACTCGAGGAGGCCCGCCGCGATCTGAAACTCTTAACGGAGGCATATACCAACAACAACGAGAATGACACCAACGATACTTCACCTACCTTTAAGGTGCTCGAAGAGGGGTATCTGGTGCTGTCGAAAGAGGAAAACAGCCAGCTCGCAGCCCGGCAGCAGAAGTTTATCACCTCCCTCGAAAACGCCCTGATCCGTATCGAGAATAAAACCTACGGAATATGCCGTGAAACCGGAAAATTGATCTCCAAGGAGCGTTTACGCAGTGTTCCCCATGCCACCCTCAGCATCGAGGCCAAATTAAAACAGTCCGGTAAACGGTAATCCAAATCTGACACCTTTGAAAAAGCCTCTGATTATCGTTTTTCTGATCCTGCTCTTCGATCAGATACTCAAGGTATATATCAAAACCCATTATACATTGGGTGAATCCCACCCTATTCTGGGAAGCTGGTCGTATATCTTCTTTATTGAGAATGAAGGTATGGCATTCGGCTGGAAATTTTTCGGAGCGTATGGGAAGCTGATGCTGAGTATTTTCAGGATTCTTGCCGCTGCGGGAATTTTCTATTACCTCTTCACCCTGGTAAAAAAGGGGGTGCGCCCCGGAATGATCTATGCGTTTTCGCTCATTTTTGCAGGTGCCGCCGGCAACATCATCGACAGTATGTTTTATGGCCTGATCTTTACCGAAAGCACTCTGATGGCACCTGCCATCTTCAGCCCGGGCAACGGATATGCGGGTTTTCTGCACGGGAAGGTGGTGGATATGCTTTATTTCCCGCTGATAGATGGATACTGGCCCGACTGGGGCATTATTCCGGCAGGCCTCCGCGGCGACCATTTCCAGTTCTTCAGGCCTGTATTTAACATTGCTGACTCTTCAATAACGGTTGGGGTAGCCATATTGCTGCTCTTTCAGAAGAGGTTTTTTCATCCTGAGAAAGAAACCCGGAAGGAGGAGAAGAATTCAGCAGAATCCGTGCAAGAATCTGTTATTGAGGCAACTACTGAAGCTGAGGCTTCTGTTTCGGGGAAAGAATGACAATGGGTTATGGAGATCGGTAATTATACCATTCGCGATTATCAGGAGAGTGATTATCAGGAGGTAATGGCGTTGTGGGAAGCCACCGGCCTGTCGAACCGGGCACGGGGCGACAATGAGAACACCATCCGTGAAACACTCGCCCTCGGTGGGCGATTGCTGCTGCTGTGGATGGGCAGCAGGCTGGCCGGTACCTCATGGATTACCACTGACGGGCGGAGGCTCTACCTCCATCATTTCGGGATTCACCCCGATTTCAGAGGGACCGGACTTTCACACCCGCTGGTAAAAGCCTCACTGCACATCGCCAGGGAGCGGAATATGCAGATCAAACTTGAGGTGCACCGCAACAATGCGGCAGCCATAAACCTCTACCGAAAGTACGGTTTCGGGTATCTGGGCGACTACGACGTGTACATTATCCGGGATGTTTCCGCACTGAATCCGGATCTGTAGCCGTGTGCTGATTTCACTTACCCCTGCTGTCCGTCTGTGATCCCTTCAGCAGGTAGGATCTTGTAAAGCTTGTCGCCACGACGCACCTGTACACTGGTTTTCAGGGAACAGAATTCCCCCTTTCGGGCGATCTCCACCGGTTTTTCATCTACCCTGATCTCACCTGCCACTGCCTCGTACACTCCGGTGGTTGGCCCGATAATGGAAATCTGCTCTCCGGTCGACAGCTCTGCTGCTTCGATTTTGATCTCTGCCACCCCGGGCACGGCAAAGAAGTTGGTGACTTTTCCGGCATACACTTTTTTTACCGTAGCACGGTTGCCATAAGTGCGCGTCCACTCGGCAGTTTTGCGTCCCAGATAAAACCCTTCCCAGAATCCACGGTTGTACACCGTGTTCAGCCTTTGCATCCACTCTTCAACGGGTGCTTCGTGCCATTGACCGGCCAGCCAGTAATCAGCAGCTTCGCGATAGCAGGCAGTTACTGTCTTTACATAATCGGCTGGTCTTCCCCTGCCTTCGATTTTCAGCACCGATACACCTGCCTCCAGAATCTGATCCAGAAAGCCAATGGTGCACAGGTCTTTTGGCGACATGATATACCCCTGGTCTATCACGAAGGAGTGTTCATCGTCGAGGTCGGTTACCTTGTAGGGGCGGCGGCATAACTGCAGGCATTTGCCCCGGTTGGCCGAGCTGTTCTCATTGTCCTGGCTAAGGCTGCATTTGCCCGAGATGGCCATGCAGAGTGCTCCGTGGGCAAACACTTCTGCCTGCAGCAACCTTCCGGAAGGCCCTTTGATCTGCCCATGTACGATCTGGTCAGTAATCTCCTTTACCTGGGAGAGAGAGAGTTCCCTGGCTGTTACCACCACATCGGCCCATTGCGACCAGAACTTCACCGCCTCAATATTGGAGATATTTGCCTGGGTAGACATGTGGATCTCCATGCCGGCTTCATGCCCGTAACGGATTACCGCCATATCGGAAGCAATGATGGCAGAAATGCCGGCTTCTCGCGCAGCATCTATGGTCTGGCGCATTTCACCGAGCTCATGGTCGTACACCACAGTATTCAGGGTGAGATATGAACGCATACCATGCTCTGTGGCAAAGGCTGCAATGTACGAGAGATCATCCAGGGTGAAATTTCTGGCTGAACCGGCCCGCATATTAAGGTTGCCAACCCCGAAATACACTGAATCTGCCCCACCCTGCCAGGCAGCAGTAAGTGATTCCAGACTGCCCACCGGAGCCATGATCTCAATTCTGCGCTCTTCCGTTCTACGTTTCATACCGTTTGCGCTCGAAAAGAATCATGGCAATAAAGATAAATACCAGAGAAACCATCGTGTTCAGTAAAATCCGCAATAAGGTATCGCCACTTTGCCTGAAGGAGAATACCTCAAGGTAAAACAACAAAATGTGGTGTATCAGGGTTATGAATCCTGCATAATACAGGAAACGTGTAATTCCCAGATCACGGATTCCCATGTCGGAGATAAAATCATCAGGGCCGATACCCAGCACAAGTTTGATAATCCGGTTGCGGAAATAGGCCACAAAAAGGGTGGAGAAGGTATGAATACCCATCATTCCCGAGAACATATCGATGGCAAAACCCAACAGGAAACCCAGAATGATCATCACCAGGGGTGGAGTGCGCAAAGGCAGCAACAATATAAACAGGATATAGATATATGGGTTGATGTACCCGGCGAACTGAACCTTGTTCAATACCAGTATCTGGGTGGCAACCAGAATCAGAAACCTGACAAGCTGTAAAAGGTTATTGTTCATCTTCTATCGCTTTGAGCAGGTTGATCTGTTCCTCTGCCAACAGATTGCTTATGATATACACATGGGTGAGGCTATTGAAATCGACGGCAAACCTTACACCTACCGTATAGAAATTGTCGCTGCGGTTTTTTTTGAATCCTGAAACATATCCTACCGGAAGGCCCTCAGGGAAGAAAAGCGATTGCCCGCTTGTAATAATGGTATCACCTTTTTCCAGCTTCACATGCCCCGGAATCCCTTTCATCACACCGGCACTGAAGTGTCTGCCATCCCATGAAACAAGCCCCCCCTGATCGTTTTTTTCAATACGTGCAGCAACATTTGCTTCGATATTGATAATCGGAAGAACCAGTGAAAAGTTTGAGGAAACGCTTTTTATCACGCCAACCACCCCATCAGGACTAATAACCCCCATATTTTTTTCAATCCCCTGGTTTTTCCCTTTGTTGATCAGAAAGAAATTCTTTTTCCGGTTTACGGTGGCATTTACGATCTGTGCGCTGATATACTGAAACTGCTGCTGATAAACCGTATCGTTCCAGACAAAGATTTTTCGGTCGGAAGCCCTGAAGGAGGAGATCTGGTGGTTGCGCAGCCGGGCGTTCTCTTCGGCCAGTTTGCGGTTCTGTTTTCTCAGGCCAAAATACCCTGTTATGTCTTGCCAGGTTTCGAAGGTATTGCCGGTAAAATTGGATACACCGTTGTTAAACACAGCCTTATGGTAATGGTTGTTTCTTACGATAAGGTTCAGGGCAAAAACCTCCAGCAGCAGAAAGATCAGCAGGGGATAATATTTCTGCAGAAAGGTAAGCAGGCGGTACATGACGCAGAGGGGTTACCGGTACTTGCCTACTGGATCAGGAAGCTGAAGTTGTCGAAGTTCTTCAGGGCAATGGCAGTGCCTCTTGCAACAGCCCTGAGCGGATCTTCTGCAACATGTACCGGCAATTTGGTTTTCAGATGAATACGTTTATCGAGGGACCTGAGGAGGGAGCCACCACCTGCGAGGTAAATACCGGTCCGGTAAATATCGGCCGCAAGTTCCGGCGGGGTCATTTCGAGGGTTGAGAGCACTGCCGCTTCAACCTTTAACAGCGATTTATCCAGGGCATGTGCAATTTCATGGTACGAAACCGTAATTTCCTTCGGAATGCCCGTGAGCATGTCGCGTCCCTGAATGGCAAGATCAGGCGGGGGATTGTCGATTTCGGTCATGGCAGCTCCCACTTCAATCTTGATCCTTTCAGCGGTCCGTTCTCCGATGTTGATGTTATGCTGCTTGCGGATGTATTCCATGATATCAAGGTTGAAGTCATCGCCGGCAATCCGGATCGATTTGTTGTTGACAATACCACCCAAAGCGATTACGGCAATTTCACTGGTTCCTCCCCCAATGTCAATAATCATATTACCGATGGGTTCAAGCACATCCAGCCCGATGCCTATGGCGGCTGCCATAGGTTCATGGATCAGTTTAACCTCCTTTGCACCGGCTTGCTGGGCTGAGTCCCTTACGGCCCGCTCTTCCACCTCGGTGATGCCAGATGGGATACATACTACCATCTTAAGAGAAGGGGGGAACAGGTAACGTTTGTTTTCCGTCATCTTGATCATCTCACGGATCATGAACTCCGCAGCCTTGAAGTCGGCAATGACCCCATCCCTCAAAGGTTTGATAGTCTTGATGTTGTCGTGGGTTTTGCCATGCATCATCATGGCCTTCTTTCCAACAGCAATGATTTTATCAGTAATCCGGTCTACTGCAACAATGGAAGGTTCATCCACCACAACTTTATCGTTATGGATAATAATGGTATTGGCAGTGCCAAGGTCAATTGCGATTTCCTTGGTAAAAAAAGAGAGTAATCCCATGGGTAAAAAAAGTTAATCAGTCCCCTTATACGTAAAAGTGGTGCAAAGGTAACGGAATTAGTGTTTAAAATGACGTACCCCCGTAAAAACCATTGCGATATCATGGGAATTACAAAAATCGACCGATTCCTGATCCCGGACGGAACCCCCTGGCTGGATCACTGCCCTGATTCCGGCTTGCCATGCAAATTCAATGCTGTCAGAAAAAGGGAAAAAGGCGTCTGAAGCTGCTACCCCACCTTCCAGGGGCATGCCAAAGGTTCTGGCTTTTTCGATCGCCTGCTTCATGGCATCTACCCTCGAGGTCTGCCCGGTTCCGATACCGGTGAGCTGTTTGTTATATGCCAGTACGATGGCGTTGGATTTGGTGTGTTTAACAATTTTGTTGGCAAACAACAGGTCATCCACCTGACGGGCATCCGGTGCTTTCAGGGTCACTGTTTTCAAATCATCAGGGGTACAGGCTTCATTGTCACGCTCCTGTACCAGATACCCGTTGAGCACACTGCGTACCGGCATCGAAAAGTCACCTGAGCTCAGGTTTTTCAGGATAATCCTGTTCTTCTTCCCTTTCAGGATCTCCAGTGCATCCTGATCGTATTCGGTGGCGATCAGTACTTCAAAAAAGATCTGGTTGGCAAGCTCTGCCATGGCTTTGTCAACTTTTCGGTTGGCGATGATCACCCCTCCATAGGCCGACAAGGGGTCTGCTGCCAGCGCAGCTGTCCAGGCTTCAGCCAATGTTGGACGACTGGCCAGACCACAGGCATTGTTGTGCTTGAGTATGGCCACTGAGGGTTCACTGAACTCATCCATCAAACCGATGGCTGCATCAATGTCCAGCAGATTATTGTATGAAATCTCCCTGCCATGCAACTGTTCGGTCATGGCATCCAGCTTTCCGTAGAAATACCCTTTCTGATGCGGGTTTTCACCATACCGAAGCGCTGTTTTTTCTTCAATACTGATTTTCAGTGATGGAATTTCTGCATTACGGCTGAAATATCCGTAAATCGCTGCATCATAATCCGATGTGATGTCGAACGCCCGCATGGCCAGCGATTGACGAACTTCCGGAGTACTGGCGCCCCCATCATCCAGAATGTTGTTTAACAAGGGATAGGCATTTCTGTCGGGAATTACCACCACATCGTGGAAGTTTTTTGCAGCTGCCCTGATCAGGCTGATACCGCCGATATCGATCTTTTCGATGATCTCCTCGTGCGAACGGTTGAGCTGAACGGTCTCCGTAAAGGGATACAGATCAACCACCACCAGGTCCATCGGCTCAATTTTGTAGGTACAACGCTCTTCCGCATCCACAGGATGGTCCCTGCGGAACAGAATTCCACCCATGATGGCAGGATGAAGGGTTTTTACCCTTCCTCCGAATATGGAAGGATAGCCGGTGAGTTCCTCCACCGGTGTAACCGGAAGCCCTGTTGAACGGATAAAATCGTGGGTGCCTCCGGTGCTGAATAACCGGATGTCCAGATCCACCATTTTCCTGAGCAGGGGAAGGATTCCTTCTTTATGGTACACTGAAATCAGCGCATTTCTGATTTTTTTCATCTGAAAAGGAATTAGTACATTTACAACCGATAAGAGGCATCGGCTGATCTGCAAAAATAACCCTTTTAACCGGCCTGTTTTCTTCCGATGAAGATATTTCTGAAACTCCTGCGCGAAAGTTTCATCTTTGCCCTGCATGCCATCAGGGCCAACAGGCTCAGGACTGCCCTGTCGCTGCTGGGTATTACCATTGGGGTCTTTTCGGTGGTGTTTGTATTTACAGCCACCGGAAGCCTTGAACGGAAAATACGGGAATCCCTTGCTGATCTGGAACAGAATGTTCTGTTTATCCAGAAATGGCCATGGGCCTTCAATGACCCCAATTACCCCTGGTGGGAATATCTGAAACGCCCTGAACCGGTTTACAGTGAAGTGGATGAAATTAAGAAAAGGGCCGAAACCATAGAATCGGCAGCCTACATGACAAGCCTCAGTAAGTCGGTGAGTTTTGGGGGTAAGAATGTTTCGGGAACCTCTGTTATGGGGATCTCTGAAGACTTTGAAAAAGTTTGGAGTTTTGTAATAGCTGACGGGCGGGTTATTTCAGGAGAGGAGTTTGACGGAGGCCGAAATGTAGTGATGCTGGGAGCGGAGGTGGCTTCAAAACTTTTCGGGGAGGTGGATCCCGTAGGCAGGGAGGTGAAGATCTTTCACAGGAAACTCAGGGTGGTAGGTGTGTTTGCGAAGGAAGGGAAGGATGATTTCGGCGAAAGCCTGGATGATATGGTGGTTGTACCGGTGCGTTTCCTTGCCAGGTTTCTTGACCTGAAATCGGGCAATGTACAGGGTTCAATCCTTGTTAAGGGGAAACCCGGTGTTTCCCTCGAAGAGATGAAAGACGAACTGATAGGGGTGATGCGGGCAGTACGACGCCTGAAACCTTATGCTGAGGACAATTTTGCTATCAACCAGACCAGTCTCCTTTCCCAGGGAATTGATTCCATTTTTCGGGTTGTTACCATCGCAGGATGGCTGATCGGGGGATTTGCGCTGCTCGTGGGAGCTTTTGGTATTGCCAATATCATGTATGTATCGGTGCATGAAAGAATTAACCAGATCGGCATCCAGAAAAGCATGGGTGCAAAACGCTATTTTATCCTGTTTCAGTTTCTCTTCGAATCGGTGTTTCTGAGTCTGTTTGGTGGTATTCTGGGGTTGCTGATCACCCTTGGCGTAAGTGCCCTGGTGAGTGCCACCACCACTTTTGGCATGAGCATGTCAGTGGGTAACTGGTCGTTTGGCCTGTTTCTTTCGATTCTCATCGGACTGCTGGCAGGCATACTCCCTGCAAACAAAGCCTCCCGGCTCGATCCGGTGGAAGCTATCCGCTTTAACGGATAATAACGGAAGTGCCGCAATCTCATCAGGGATTTTACTATCTTTGCCCCTTAATTAGGGTACTATGAGTGATCAGATCCAGCACGAATGCGGTATCGTGCTCCTCAGGCTCCTGAAGCCACAGGAATATTACCTTGGCAAGTACGGCACAAGCCTTTACGGGTTAAACAAGATGTACCTCCTGATGGAGAAGCAGCACAACCGCGGGCAGGATGGGGCAGGGCTTGCCAGCATCAAACTCGATCTTCCCCCGGGGAAAAACTACTACCACCGCAAGCGCTCCAACAGCAATACCCCCATCCGGGATATCTTTACCGACATCTACAAGCACTACGATCAGCTGTGCAGCCCGGATCCCGGCCGGTACCGCGACGTCGGTTTCCTGCGGGACAATGCCGATTTTGCTGCAGATCTTTTTCTCGGGCATCTCAGGTACGGTACCTTCGGGAAAAATCAGATCGAAAGCGTCCATCCCTTCATCCGGCACAACAACTGGAAAACCCGAACCCTCATCCTGGCCGGTAATTTCAATCTTACCAATGTGGATGAACTCTTTCACAACCTGGTGAAACTGGGTCAACATCCTATCGAAACCACCGATACCATCACCGTGCTTGAAAAAATCGGCCATTTCCTCGACGAAGAGAATGAACGGTTGTTTCAGCATTTTAAAGGGCAGGGTTTCTCAAAACAGGAGATATCACCTCTGATTGCCAACAACCTGAACATGGGTGACATTCTCGGAAATGCCTCCAAGCACTGGGACGGGGGCTATGTTATTGCGGGTATGGCGGGACATGGTGATGCCTTTGTGATGCGCGATCCCAATGGAATAAGACCTGCCTTCTGGTACCATGATGATGAAATTCTTGTGGTTACCTCTGAACGGCCGGTCATTATGACGGCTTTTAACGCCGATTTCGCAAATGTCAGGGAGATCGATCCGGGGCATGCCCTAATTGTTAAAAAGGATGGCCTGGTTCTGCATCAGGAGGTGAAAACTCCTGAAAAACGCAGAAGCTGCTCCTTCGAAAGGATCTATTTCAGCCGGGGAACCGATCAGGTCATCTACCGTGAAAGAAAAGCCCTGGGGCGGAACCTCGCTCCTGCGGTGCTGAAGGCCATAGATTACAACCTAAGGGATACCGTTTTTAGCTATATCCCCAATACGGCAGCAGTGGCTTTCAGGGGTTTGTCGGAAGCTATCAATGCCTGGTGCAATGAACAAAAGAAACTGCAGATCCTGGCCCTTCCCCATCCGCCCGATAAGGAAACCCTTGATGAGATCTTCATGCTCAGGCCCAGAATAGAACGGATCGCCGTGAAGGATGTCAAGCTCCGCACGTTCATTACCCAGGACAGCCTGCGCGATGACCTGGTGGGGCATGTGTATGATGTGACCTACGGAGCCGTGGTTGATAATGTGGATACCCTGGTGGTACTAGACGACAGTATTGTACGCGGCACCACATTAAAACAGAGTATTATCCGGATTCTTGACCGTCTCAGGCCCAAACGGATTATCATTGTGTCATCGGCTCCACAGATCCGTTATCCCGATTGTTATGGCATAGATATGACCCGGATGAGTGACTTTGCGGCCTTCAATGCAGCCATTGAACTGCTGCATGAAAAAAAGCTTGGCGGCATCATCACCGAGGTATACAGGAAATGCAAGGCGCAGGCTAACCTTCCGAAAGAGGAGATGGTAAACTATGTGAAGGAGATTTATACCCCTCTTAAAACGTCAGAAATCACCCGGCGGATTGCAAAAATGCTTACCCCTGAAAAAACCCATGCCACGGTGGATATCATTTTCCAGACCATCGAAGACCTGCATACCGCCTGTCCGAACGACCTTGGCGACTGGTATTTCACCGGCGATTACCCTACCCCGGGTGGCAATAAGGTAGTAAATGCCTCTTTTATCAATTATGTAGAAAAAAGAAACATCCGGGCTTACCAGTGGTGAAATGTTCCTGTCTGAAGATTATTCAGAAAGCCATTGGCTGACCCTGTTGATCACCTCTTCCCGCTGGCTCTTCATAAGACCAGAAATGCGGATGGTGTGATTCTCTGAAGGAGCGATGACTTTCATCATATTTTTCTTCTCCCTCTGATCGAATAAAACCGCGGAAGCAAACCAGGGATCCCAGTCCCCATATATAAAGATCATCTTCGGATCCTCATCAAACAGGTATTGCTGGATCCGGTTCGAAAGGGAGACATCAAACGTGAACTGAAGTGAATCGGGCAGAAAGATTTTCTGCAGATACCCCCTGGTGGTGGTTATCTTCATTAATTCCAGGTACGGATTCATGTCATATCCGTAATATCCCAGCTGTTTTGCTGCCTGAACAAAAAACGGCAGAAAATCCTTCCACGACTCAATGGCAAAATAATCAGGGGATGACACCCGGACCAGATGCAGGAAAACCTCTTCGTCAGAAGCATCATTTGCCGGAATGGTTGAAGGATCCCATCCCCACTGGTAAAATGAGAAGGCATATTCCAGCACCATGTAATCAAGGAGCTCATCCAGACTGATTTTATAAGTGAGCTCATTTTTCTTCACGTAGTTTTCAAGCATCGGGATCATTTTATCCCGGCGCATGAGTACCTGCGACTGTAACCGGCGGATCCCTTCACGGGAAGCCGGACTGCCGGTTGTTGCGATATGTGATTCATGCCTTCCGTCTTCGACCCCGAAATTCAGTGGTGCCACATAGGGAATGGTAATATCCACATCATTTGGATACAACACTCTGTGAATCAAACAGGTGGTGCCTCCTTTGCTGATGCCGGTAGAGATCCATTTCCCTGTGTACCGTTTCCTGAAAGCCTGGATGATCTGGTGGTGGTCAGCAGCAGCCTGCTCTGCCGTAAGGTATTCCCAACCCTTGTCAGGCACCGATTTTCCAAAGTAACGGTGTTCAATGACCATCTGACTGGTATTGAACAGGGCTAAAAGTTCATCCTCAAAATCCGGCCTCTCAGCATAGGATGCAGCGTACCCTTCGGTGGTTACCACCATCGGAAGATCGAAACTATTGTGCATCAGAAATATACGCTGCCTGAATTTGCCTGCAGACGGGTTGGTATGATCAATGGGTTGCTCAAACCAGAGCAGGTATTTGGCTTTGATCGGTTCTTTGGCAGGAAGTTCCTCCACGGCAACCACACCGGGGATGTTTTTTAGTTTCCGGCGAAGTGAAGCCTGGGCTCCGGAATATCCGGGCAGCAGAAACAGAAGTGTGAATGCGAATACAAATACTGAAATCTTGCGGTTGTTCATGGCAGATGAGTATAGGGTTCAGTAACAGTGATTCAGAAAGGAATTACAGCAGGTTCCTCTCCCGGAGGATTTCTGCGATCTGGACGGCATTGGTAGCCGCCCCCTTACGAACGTTATCAGACACAATCCACATATCCACTGCGGTCTCCAGGGAAGCATCCTGCCTGATCCGTCCCACAAATACCTCATCTTTTCCGGCAGCCATTAACGGAGTCGGATAGATGGATTCTTCAGGATGATCCATAATCCTGATTCCCGGTGCTGATTGCAGCACCTCCTTCACCTGCTGAGGGGTTACAGGTTTGAAAAATTCGATATTCACCGATTCGCTGTGGCTTACCTGAACCGGCACCCGTACCACCGTAGCCGTGATGGCAATACCCGGATCCCCAATAATTTTCCGGGTTTCATAGATCAGTTTCTCCTCCTCCACGGTAATTCCGTTGGGCAGGAAAGTCCCCCCCTGGGGTATCACATTGAGATCGATGGGATGAGGGTAGCATTTTTCGCCGGTACGGCTGTTGCGTTCGTCATCAAGCTGGCGCAGCCCTTTCACACCGCTTCCTGAAACCGACTGGTAGGTTGATACCACGATCCGTTTGATGCCGAAAGCTTTATGCAACGGATTCAGGGCTACCACCAGTTGTATGGTGCTGCAGTTGGGATTGGCGATAATCCGGTCGTCCTTCCCGATCAGATGACCATTTACCTCGGGAACCACCAGCGGTACACCCGGTTCCCGCCGCCATGCCGAAGAGTTGTCGATCACGGTGCATCCCGCCTTTGCAAACAGGGGGGCATACTGGAGGGCAGCTGCTCCGCCTGCCGAAAAGAGTGCCAGATCGGGTTTTGCCCGGACCGCTTCCTCTACGGTCACCACGGTTTGGTCAGTGCCTCTGAAGGGGATCATCCTGCCGGCTGAACGCGCTGAAGCAGCAGGTATGAGCCCTGTAACCGGAAGGGTTGATTCCTCCAGGCAACGAAGCATCATCTGCCCCACAAGCCCGGTTGCTCCAATGACAGCTATCTTCATAAATATCAGCTTTTTGAAGCGATTTTTGCCCAGTCATCCTTCAGGGTCACCGTGCGGTTGAACACCATTTTCTCCGGCGTGGAATCGGGATCTACATTGAAATACCCCAGTCGCTCAAACTGGTAGTGGGTTAAAGGTTTTGCACCCTGTACGGAAGGCTCGGTGAATGCCTCCTTTATTTGGAGGGAATCGGTATTCAGATGCACTGTAAAATCTTCTCCCTCAGATACATCATCCGGGTTCTCATTGCGAAACAAACGGTCGTACAGCCTGACTTCCGTTTTCAGGGCGTGTTCCGCCGACACCCAGTGAAGGGTCGCCTTCACTTTACGCCCGTCCGGGGAATCTCCACCGCGGGTCTCAGGGTCGTAGGTGCACAGGATTTCGGTAATATTCCCCTGATCATCCTTCAGTACTTCACGGCAGGTGATGAAGTAGGCATACCGCAGGCGAACCTCTCTCCCGGGTGAAAGGCGGTAAAATTTGTTGTGGGGCTCCTCCATAAAATCGTCCTGTTCAATGTACAGGGTGCCCGAGAAGGGAACTTTCCGGGTTCCTGCCTCCGGGTCTTCAGGATTATTGACGGCATCCAGCCATTCTGTCTGACCTTCCGGAAAATTGGTAATAGTTATTTTAACGGGATTAATCACCCCCATCACTCTCCGGGCTCTTTTGTTCAGATCTTCACGCAGACAATGTTCCAAAAAAGCGGTGTCGATCACATTTTCCCGCTTGGCAACGCCAATGCGTTCCGAGAAGGTGCGAATCGATTCAGGGGTATAGCCCCTCCGGCGAAACCCTGAGATGGTAGGCATCCGGGGGTCATCCCAGCCCTTCACATACCCCTCCTTAACCAGTTTGAGCAGTTTCCGCTTGCTCATAATGGTGTAATTCAGGTTTAAACGTGCCATTTCGCGCTGTTTGGGGCGGTAGGTATCGGTAGTAATCTGATCGAGAAACCAATCGTAAAGCGGGCGGTGCACCTCAAACTCAAGGGTGCAGATGGAATGGGTGATCCCCTCCAGAAAATCTGACTGTCCGTGGGCCCAGTCGTACATCGGGTACAGGCACCATTGGTTGCCTGTGCGGTGATGCTCCTTGTGCAGGATTCTGTACATGATCGGATCGCGCATGTGCATATTGGGCGAACGCATGTCGATTTTGGCACGCAGCACTTTTTCGCCTTCGGCAAATTCCCCTTTGCGCATCCGGCGGAAGAGATCAAGGTTCTCTTCTATGCTGCGATCCCTGAAAGGGCTTTCGACACCAGGTTCAGTCGGGGATTTCCGTTGCTGTGATATCACATCCGCAGGCTGGTCATCCACATAAGCTTTCCCTTCACGGATGAACATCTCGGCCCAGTCGTACAACTGTTCAAAATAATCTGATGCATATAGTTCTTTATGCCACTGAAAACCAAGCCACTGTACATCTTCCTTGATGGAATCCACGTACTCCACGTCCTCGGCTTCGGGATTGGTATCGTCAAACCTGAGGTTGCACAAACCCCTGTATTTTTCTGCCAGCCCGAAATTAAGGCATATGGATTTTGCATGGCCGATGTGCAGATATCCGTTGGGCTCCGGCGGGAAACGGGTGTGGACACGCCCTCCGTAGGTATTGTTTTTCAGATCCTCTTCAATGATGGTTTCAATAAAGTTCAGCGAACGGTTTTCGCCCGGTTCCGGTGTTTTATTCATAAAGGAGTATAGCTTGGATAATCATTTTGAAGTGCAAAATTAGCCAATTATAGGTTACGGGGCATGATAATATCACCCCTCGGCCCTGGTCCCGGAAGAAGGCTGATGCGAAAGATGAAGGAATGGAATCAGGCAGGCGATGCCATCCGGAGCACGGGGCGCCCCTTTTTAAAACGCTCTACCCGGCAGGCGATCGAAGAAGGACCCGAAAAAACATCCTGGCCTGCAAATGGCATCAATACTTTAATTTCATGACCAAAACAGTCGGTCACTACCAACACCCGCCCTGGTATTTTTTGACCATTTTCCGCAGGTTCTGAGCGTTTTACCATAAACTGGTAAACCTCACCGGATTTGTAAACCGGATGTTCCGGTTCTACCAGCAAATCCCCGTTTGCACTCCGGCCGCGCACCTCTCCCCTGAAAGAGCTGCCCGGCAGCAATCTATAAGGAGCGTAATACCCGGCGTCCAGCAGGGCAGTGACCCCACCCGGCCCTGCAACCAGCAACGAACCATCTTCCTGCTGCTGCTGCACAGTAAATGTATAAAACCCACCGGTTTGAAGCAGCTGATGGGGGCCTTCGCCCTTCAGGTCAAATTCCACTGTCCCTTTTCGGATCCGCCTGATGGTAACCTCTACCGGCTGCTCCGGCGTTAATCCCGCCGGTATCCCTTGCGACAGGTGGATTTGATTTTCGCCCTGTATGCCCTGGAAAACCAGTTTTAAAAAAGCATTTCCCAGTCTGTCATGATGCATCTCACTTCCACAATACCGGAACAGGTACCGTTCCCCTTCCCTGTACCAGGGGTGCTCAGGCTCCAGGAAAATCCTTCCGGTGCAGTTGATTTTATCCACTCTGCAGGGAAGCTCCATCCCCTCCCGGATCTGATAATCGGTATAGTATTCTTCCGGCAACAGGTAACGGTCGGTTCCATCGCAGGTAAGTACCCAGTTCGCAGAATCATCCGGAAGTGTAATTTTCCTGATCACCCTGAACCGGTATGTTTGCTTTTCCTCCAGCATCCCCGATTTTCCGTTTGTTTCAGCCGCAAAGCTATTTAAAATCTCTATTTTCGCCTGTCGAAAATCATTCTGGAATACTATGAACCTCCGAGCCTGTTTCTTCCCGGTACTGTTTCTGGCTGCTTGTCATCTCTTTGCCCAGGACCCCTGGCAAACCTTCTATGAAAAAAGCGGCGGCACCGAAACTCCCCGATATGATGAGACCTACCGCTACGCCAGAATGCTGGCCGATTCCTCCGCTATGATATCATGGCTTGAATACGGAACAAGCCCGCAGGGGCGCAGCCACTTTGCCCTGGTGCTTGACCGCGACGGGCTTTCCGATCCGGCTGCCATCCGTGCCAGAGGCAAAATCATTTTACTGGTGCAGGCCTGCATCCACCCCGGAGAACCTGAAGGTAAGGATGCCGGGCTGCTGCTGCTGCGTGATGTGGCCGTAAGAAAGAAACACCTGAATCTGCTGGAGCATGTTTCATTGGTGTTTATCCCGATTGTGAGTGTCGACGGTCACGAGAGGTTCGGTCCGTACAACCGCATCAACCAGAATGGTCCTAAAGAGATGGGATGGCGTACAACCCCCACCAATCTGAACCTGAACCGCGACTTTCTGAAGGCAGATGCTCCGGAGATGCAGGCCTGGCTTACACTTTTCAGCCAATGGATGCCTGAGGCTCTAATGGATATCCATACCACCGATGGCGCTGATTACCAGTATGTTATTACCTATGCCGTTGAAAACCTGGGGAATATGGACCCCGCACAAACCCAATGGCTCAATGAACGGTATATTCCTGTCATCGAAAAGTCTATGGCAGACAGGGGGATGCCCATTTTCCCCTATGTCTCTTTCCGCAACTGGCACGATCCCCGCAGCGGTCTTCGTACCTGGCCATCCACCCCCCGGTATTCCGTCGGGTATGCTGCCGCCCGGAACCGCATCGGAATCCTCGTGGAGACCCACATGCTCAAACCATACCATCAGCGGGTGGAATCCACTGTGGAACTGATGGTTCAAACCATGGAAATCCTGAACCGTGAGTATAAAAGTTTGATTTCCGCCACCCGTGAGGCCGACCGCCGCTGTACCTCAGGAGAATTGGGAAATGAGCCGTTTCCGGTTACCTTTAAGCTGTCGGAAAAAAGTACCCAAGTCGATTTTCTGGGATTCAGCTATACCGTTAAAACAAGCGACCTCACCGGCAACGACTGGTTCATCTACTCCGACACCCCGCAAACCTTCACACTCGACTGGTTTCACGAAAATCTTCCCGACAAACAGATACAGGTGCCCAAAGCCTATGTGATACCTGTGGAATGGAACGATCTGATCCGCAGGCTTCAATATCACGGGATTCAGATGCAGATCCTTTCCGTTGATACCGAAATGACCGTTGCCACCTGGAAGTTCTCAGGGGTAAGGCTTGCACAACAAACCTACGAGGGGCGAACCCGGGTAGAGGAGCTCCGGATGCAGGAAATATCCCGGACGATGGTTTTTCACACCGGGTCAGCCATTATTCCTGTTTATCAGCAACCAGCAAAAATCATTATTCATGCCCTGGATCCCGCAAGCCCGGAGTCGTTTCTGCAGTGGGGGTTCTTTAATGCCATCTTCGAACAGAAAGAGTACGCTGAAAGCTATGTGATGGAAAAAGTAGCCCGGGAGATGATCGCGAAAAACCCCTCCCTGCTCGATGAGTTCAAGGCTTTCGATGCCACCCTGCCCGAAAGCCCTGTGAAAATCTGGGCACAGTACAACTGGTGGTTCGAACATACCCCATACTTCGATGCCATGAAGGACGTATATCCGGTAGGGGTGTTACGGTAGTTCCGGAAATCTTGCCAGAGCAGGAGATAATTTTGCCGAAAAATACATCTCAGATCATAACATTTCGTATTTTTGCGAAATAAAGAAATGATTGTCTGAACAAGTTTACACGACATAGTATGAAAGCAGAGATAAAAATTTTAGGTCCCGGATGTGCCAAATGTAAAACCCTTGACAAACTCACAAGGGAGGTTGTGGCGGAGAATAATCTGGATGCTTCAGTTGAGAAAGTGGAGGATATTGTTCAGATCATGAGCTACAGTATTCTGGCCACCCCTGCTCTTGTGATCAATGAAAAGGTGGTGTATAAAGGGGGTGTTCCTTCAAAGGAGCAAATAAAAGAACTGATTAACAAAGCAGTACATGGTTAAAAAGAAGGAGTTGGATCCGGAGGTTCAGGAGATGGCCCGAATATGCAAGGCATTGGGGCATCCGGTAAGGGTATATATCCTGCAGAAACTCGCAGCCCGCAATACCTGCTGTTACAGTGGCGATCTGGTGGATGAAATTCCGGTGGGAAGATCTACACTGTCGCAACACCTGAAAGAGCTGAAGTTTGCCGGATTGATACAGGGAGAAATCGAACCTCCGTTTATCAAATACTGTATAAACAGATCAAACTGGGAAAAAGCAAAAATGCTTTTTGAAGACCTGTTCAATCCTGAGATGGATAAACCTGTCTGAATAAGATCCTGTTCTGATAAAGAACCCGCTTACGTATGAATGAGAGATTTTTCGAAGGAAAAGGCTACGAATACCATGGCATCATCCATGTCACTCCCAGAGTCGCCCTGGAGTTGTGCCGCAAAGGAGCTCTTATAATTGATGTACGCGAAAACTACCACTCATTCCTGCATACCATTGATGTAGAGCAACACTTTTTTTGTCCTGCCAGCGAACTGGATACCCAGATGGATCTTATCCCTCATGATACGCCGGTGATTATTGCCGATGCTGCCGGTTTGCGAAGTGTGGAGGTTGTTATTGCATTAAAAAACAGAGGGTTTGATAATATAGCGAACCTTGCAGGAGGCATCCTGGAATGGGTACGTGACGATCTCCCTGTCATTAAAAACAAAAAGGAGCGGATGTCGGGTTCCTGCATGTGTATGCTGAAGTATCGTGAACGGAAGCCCGGACAAAAAGGATGAAGGGTCATATCAGTAAACAGGAAGAAATAATCCCCAATATGAAAACCAAAGAAGAACTGAAAGACCTGGTACGAGCAAAATACAACCAGATTGCCCTGCAGACAAGGAGTGAAAATAAAACCTCCTGTTGTGGCGCCACAGGGTGTTGCGAAAGTGTAGATTACACCATCTTCAGCGACGATTACACCAAGCTTCAGGGGTATGCACCCGATGCGGATCTGGGACTGGGTTGTGGAATCCCCACCCAGTTTGCCATGATACGCCCCGGTAATACCGTGATAGACCTTGGGTCGGGAGCCGGCAACGATGCTTTTGTGGCCAGGGCACTTACCGGTGCCGAAGGCCGGGTCATTGGGCTCGACTTTGCAGGGGCCATGCTCACCAAAGCCCGCCTCAATGCAGCCAGCCTGGGGTATACCAATGTGTCTTTTGTGAAAGGGGACATCGAACAGATGCCTTTTGAAGACCATCTGGCCGATGTGGTCCTGAGCAACTGCGTTCTGAACCTTGTTCCGGATAAAGAAAAGGCATTTCAGGAGATACACAGGGTACTGAAACCGGGAGGGCACTTCTGCATCTCCGATGTGGTTACCGGAGGGGACCTGCCCGAAGCCCTCCTGAGAAGCGCCGAGATGTATGCCGGCTGTGTGGCCGGGGCCATCAAAAAAGATGAATATCTGCAGATCATCCGGAATGTCGGGTTTTCAGAAATTCAGATCCGCAAAGAGAAGGTGATCATCATTCCGGATGAGATCATGGCACAGTACCTTGATCAGGAATCCCTCCAACGCTTTAGCCACCAGGGCAGCGGCATCATGAGCATTACCGTTACAGGGGTGAAGCGTTGAGTTTCTTCCCCGGTTACCACATTTTTCCTTAGGTTTGTGGCTGGAATCAAACCTATCTATGCCTCATGGCCAAAAAACGAAACATCCCCCATACCTATGTGATTGTGTTTTTTATAGTGGTGTTCGCCGCCTTGCTTACCTGGCTGGTTCCGGCAGGCCGGTTTGAACGCACCACTAAATCCTACGACGGAAATACCCGTGAGGTGATCATGCCCGGATCCTTCAAATACCTCGAAGAGGGGAAACCCCAAACGTGGCAGGTGTTCAGCGCTATTTTTGATGGTTTTGTCGATAAAGCTGACATCATCGTCTTTATCCTACTGATCGGTGGCGCCTTCTGGATCCTGAACGAAAGCAAGGCCATCGATGTGGGGATTCTTTCTATGCTGAAGTTTACCCGAAAGCTGGAGCGGTTCAAACCGGTGAAATTTCTGGGGGTAAACAACATTATCCTTACCCTTATCATGCTTGTATTCAGTATCTTCGGTGCAGTATTCGGAATGAGCGAAGAAACCATCGCCTTTATCATCATCTTTGTGCCACTGGCCATTTCCATGGGCTACGACAGCATCACCGGCGTGATGATCTGTTACATGGCAGCCTCGCTGGGATTTGCCGGAGCCCTGCTCAACCCCTTTACCATCGGTATTGCCCAGGGACTCAGCGACCTGCCGCTGTACTCCGGCATTGAATTCCGCCTCTTCTGCTGGGTAATCATCAACCTGGTGGGTATTGGCTGGACCCTGAGGTATGCAGCCCGTGTGCAGCGCAACCCCAGGCATTCGCCGGTGTACGAAGAGGATCAGTACTGGCGCGACAAGCATGCCGGTGCAGAGGGGAAACGCATGGTGACCTATCATACCCCGAAATCTGCATGGATGGTGTATGGCATTATTCAGACCGCACTCCTCGTTTGGGCCTTTTTGCTACCCGATTCCACCCTCGAAATCGGACAGGCCAGATACCATCTTCCCCTGCTGCCCATTTTGGCGGCCCTGTTTCTGGTAACCTCCATTCCCCTGCTGCTGAAATCGGTTCATTTCTTTATCCTGAACCTCCTGATGTTCACCATCCTCTTTCTCATTGCCGGTGTGATGGGCTATCAGTGGTATGTGATGGAGATTGCCACCCTCTTTTTTGCCATGGGTCTTCTGGCGGGTATCAGTATGGGTTATGGTCCAAACCTAATCACAAAACTCTTTCTGGAAGGGGTAAAGGATATTTTGTCGGCAGCCATGATTGTGGGCCTTGCAGGCGGAATTCTTATCGTACTGCAGAACGGACAGGTCATTGATACCATTCTGTATTATGTATCGCAGGGGATGCAGTCGGCCGGAAAGTATGCTTCGGTAAGTATCATGTATGGCATCCAGACCATGATCAACATCATCATCCCATCGGGATCGGCCAAAGCGGCGCTTACCATGCCCATGATGTCGCAGTTCTCCGATCTGATTGGCGTTTCCCGCCAGGCAACCGTGATGGCCTTCCAGTTTGGAGACGGTTTTACCAATATGATAACTCCCACATCAGGGGTGCTGCTGGGGGTCCTGAGTGTTGCCCGGATCCCTTACGAGAAATGGGTAAAATGGGTATGGCCCTTTATTGTGGTACTGATCGTTCTGGGATTGCTGATGCTTATCCCTACCGTAACCATGGAACTCAACGGATTCTGAGGCCGGAAGTTAGTCAGAGCTGGAGTGTGTGGACGATCCCTTCGAGCTGCCGGATCAGGTCGCGCTTGTTTTCATTGGGCTTGAACACATAGCAGTCGATCATCACCAGACGCTCTTTCTTTTCATCCAGCACCAGGTAATTCAGAAAGGGTCCTCCCATGGAGTGGTTTCCGAAAGTACGCCAGAATCCACGGGTTTCAACGGTGTAGTAACCATTCAGCCTGATGACCTTTGAGAGGGCTCCGAACCGGGTTTCAGTGCCCATGTAAGATACCTGGTCCTGGACGGGTATGTGTGCCTTGCAAACACTGTCGCGCAGGGCCAGAATCCGGTCCGGACTGAACTGGGCAGTGTCGGTATAAGGAACGGTGGCAATCCAGAAACTGCTCTCCTGGGTTTGTGATTTGATCACTTTGCGTGCCCATACAAATCCGGTTTTTTGTTTGGCCAGATAGTAACCTTCAGGTACGGCAATGTTGACTCCCAGGTTTTTGGCAATCTGCTGGGCATTTCCCTCCTTGTTGATGCTCTTCATGACCCCTTTCAGTCGACGTATCTCGCTGTCATCAAAGGCCTTCATAATTGCTTCCCTGTTTTTTTCAAACAAACCCAGCAGGGTTTCGGAGGTGTTTCCGTTGAGCTGAATTACGGTCTGGGGTTTTGCCCAGTGGTCGGTCTCTTTCTGGATCGTGCCGCCATCGCGTTCCGGTTCAAGCACAAAGAGCAGTATGTTGCGGAAAACCGAATAGGTTTCGTCGAAATCGGCAGGATCACGGTAAATGATGCTGAACATGGGCTCGGGCTGATTCAGGTAGGGATAAAAGGTTCCCAGAGCCGACCTTACAGAATCGCCCAGCTCACCTTCCCAGAGAGCCTTGTCAAGTACTACCAGTACTTCGCTGATCCGGGCATGGGAACCCGGTTTGCTCACAGGAACCGTTTGTTTGCATCCAATGAGGGTTGTTGCTGTAAACACAGAAACCAGCAACAGGTGTATCATCCGTTTTTTCATGACATCAGAATTTTTCGTGGACAAATTTCGGAACAAAAAGGCACAATGCAAAAGGAGTGTCACCCAGCAAATTTCAAGCCTGAAATAGGCGTCAGGGGATGTAAAGTTTCTGCCCGGGGTGGATGGTGTTGCTTTTCAGCTTGTTCTTTTTCTTAAGGGCAGTAACAGAACAATGGTGCTTTGAGGCAATCACGCCCAGGCTTTCCCCTTTGCGCACCGTGTGCACCTTCGATTTGGCTTTGGCAACGGCGGCTGATTCATCGGGGCGGGCTTTGGAGCTCTCCTTCATCGCTTCGTAGTAGAGATCGGCATTGGCAATGAAGGTGCCTACGTACTGACGGGGCAGGGTGATATACCACGGGTCTTCGGGGGTGGCGTAAATAATCCCGCTTTTGAGGGCCGGATTCAGAAATCCAAGGCTTTCGCGGTCCATCGACATCTTTTCGGCCAGAAAATCGAGGGTGAGATAGCCCCGAACGGCAACGGTATCAAGCACATAGTAGTCGAAAGGCGGACTTACCGGCATGATGTTGAAGTCCTGGTGGTGTGCCATTACATAGCAAACCGCAATAAAAGCCGGCACATAACTCTGGGTCTCCCTGGGAAGGTAAGGCTGTACCTTCCAGTAATCGTTTACGCCGCCTGCTTTTTTCACGGCGCGTGCCACACCGCCTGGTCCGGCATTGTAGGCAGCCAGTACCAGGTTCCAGTCGCCGAAACGGGCATACAGATCCACAAAATGACGGCATGCCGCATCGGTTGCCAGAAAGGGATCCCGCCGGTCATCCACACCCTGGCCGGGTGTCAGCCCGTACAGGCGCCCGGTCGAAGGCATAAACTGCCATAACCCCACTGCTCCGGCTCTTGAAACTGCCACCGGGTTCAGCGCCGATTCCACAATGGCCAGGTATTTCAACTCTACCGGAAGATTGTATTTGTCGAGGGTCTCTTCAAACAACGGGAAATAGAGCCTGCCCAATCCAAGCATCCGGGCAACCGACGCCCTTCTGCGATAGGCATAAAAATCGATAAACTTCTGAACCTGTGCATTGTAAATAAGATCGAAAGGGGTAGAAAGGTTCAGTGCTTCCATCTGCACCGAAATTACACTGTCAGTGTAGTAAGGGATATCATCCGAGCAAAACCCTTTGGGGTTTCCGCAGCTTGCAGCATACAGGGGCATGTGCTTTGCCAGATAGGACAAATTGATCATACTGTCGAGCATCAGCATGATCGGATCATCGTTGCGGAAACGAAGTTCGTCTGAAACAGCAGTGGATGAGGTATCCGGATAGGGTTTATTATCTGCCTGAAGCAGAGCGTGTTGGATTAACAGCAGTAACAGTATCAGGGCTGTTTTTGGCATCAGGCATCATTCGTTACGGCATCAAAAATAAGGATTCTGGCTATTAATGCTTCATAAAAAATGTTAAAAAGCTCAGATCAGTGACTTCTGACCAAATAAAACCTTTGAAATGCATGAGATTGCAATTTCCGTATCTTTGGCCGCCAAAACCCGTAAACCCTTCAGGTTCCATGAGAAAGATTTCACTCCTTATTTTTCTTCTGCTCACATTTTGCCTTACCTGCCCGGAGCTTTCAGCCCAGTTCACCGAATCGTTGCCCTGTTGTGTGAAAAGGCAGCATAACTTTCAGAATGCTTACCGCACTCCGCCACCCCTTTTGCATAACGATATCAATGGCTATGATGTGAAGTTTTATTTCCTCGACCTTGAGATGTCGAATACCTCCATCTATCTTAAAGGAAGTGTAAGGATCGATGCCAAAGTGGTGGTTCCGGTACTCGATACGTTTGTGGTAGAACTCATTCCGGCACTTACCATCGACAGTATTAAAATCAACGGACAACTCAAACCTTTTGTGCGTTTGGGGGATGAGGTGTATGTGCCCGGCCTCTCATTCGTCAATGACGCAGCTCTTTCTGTAACCATCTGGTACAAAGGCACCCCCAGTATTCCCGGAGGTTTCTTCTCCGGCATCAGCAACGGCACTTCCCCCTCCTGGGGCGCACAGGTAACCTGGACCCTTTCGGAACCTTTCAATGCCAAACAGTGGTGGCCGGTGAAACAGGTACTTTCCGACAAGGCCGACTCGGTTTGGGTATTCATCACAACAGCGTCCGCCAACAAGGCAGGATCGAATGGTTTACTTACCGCTGTAACCAATATGGGGAATGGTAAAGTGCGTTACGAATGGAAATCGCGCTATCCCATCAACTATTATCTGATTTCAGCCGCGGTTTCCACCTACGTCGATTATTCCACCTACGCCCATCCGGCAGGATATTCCGATTCAATTCTGATACAGAATTATGTGTACAGCAATCCGCAAACCCTTACTTACTTCAAATCGGTAATTGACCAGACTGCCTCACTGATTGAGTTATACTCCGATAAGTTCGGCCTGTATCCGTTTGCTGAGGAGAAGTATGGCCACAGCATGGCCCCGCTGGGAGGTGGAATGGAGCACCAGACCATGACCACACTCGGATCCTTCAGCTTTGGGCTGGTAGCCCATGAGCTTGCGCATCAGTGGTTTGGCGATTATGTTACCTGCGCCACATGGCAGGATATCTGGATCAACGAAGGGTTTGCCAGCTATGCAGAATACATTTCGGCCCAGTACCTTCAGAGCTACGCAGCAGCGCAGGCGCTGATGGCCGATGTGCACAGCAATGTGAAGTCACAGCCGGGAGGCAGTGTGTTTGTGCCGGCTTCCCAGGCCATGGATGAGAACCGCATTTTCTCCGGACGACTGAGTTACGACAAGGGCTCAGCCATAATCCATATGCTCCGGTTTGAGATCGGAAACGATCAGGTATTTTATAATGTGCTGAAAACCTTCCTATCGACCTACGCAGACGGTGTTGCATCGGGGGATGATTTCAGGCAGGTGGCCGAAACGGTTTCAGGAAAGAACCTGCAGCATTTTTTCGACCAGTGGTACTATGGCGAGGGCTACCCCCTGTACCAGGTGGAGTGGGCGCAGATAGATCCCCAGACGGTCCGTATCATTACCCGCCAGACTACTTCCACCACCGTAACACCCCTGTTTACCATGCCACTGGAGTGCACATTCAGCTCCGTTACCTCCGGTGATACCACCATCAGGATTTACGTTACCCAGACTACGGATACCTTCTTTGTGCCGCTGAACCGCACCGTCACCGGCCTTGCCGTGGATCCGGAAAAGTGGATGCTGATGGACGTTACCTCCATAAAAAACACCACCGGGATGGAAGAGGTTCCCACCCTATCCGCAGCCGTTTTCCCGAATCCGGCGAAAGACCTTTTGTACCTCAGGCTGGATGATAAAGCGGGTATTGGGAATTTTAACTTTCTGATGATGGATGTGAATGGCAGAGTGGTAAAAAAATACAATCTCTTTGGAAATTCCCATACGATTTCAGTATCAGATTTGCCTTCGGGAATATTCTTCTGGCAGATTATTTCTGATTCAGGATTAAGCTCCGGAAGAATTCTGATTAAGTAAGGTGGGTTGTATTCCGGATGAATACCCATTGACCATCAATCCCATCAGATGGGGCGTTTCAATAGCGTTAAATCTGCACATGGTTGGAGAAAACTGATATGACAGAATACTCCATTATCCCATTTGCCCACCAGAAAGCAAAAACGTGGCCGGGTGGCACCACCACGGAGCTTTTCATTTTTCCGGCCACGGCAGAATATCCGTTGCGGAACTTCCGGTTCAGGATAAGCACTGCGACAGTTGAGACAGAATCGTCAGAATTCACTATACTCAGCGGTATTTCAAGACAACTGATGGTGCTTTCGGGTGCCACTGTACTGCATCACGAAGGTCATCCTTCCAGTTATCTTGGCAGATTCGATGCTGCAACCTTTGAAGGAGACTGGAAAACCTCATCGGTTGGAAGGTGTACGGATTTCAACCTGATGACATCGGGCAACACATCAGGAGCACTATCAGCCCTCACGGTGCAAAAAGGGCAGGATGTCACATACTTCTTCAGGGAGCACCATACCTTTGTTTTTTTTTATCTTTTTTCAGGAGAAACCAGTTTGCTTATCAACAAACAAACCGATACGCTACATCAGGGTGATTTGCTGGTTTTCCAACAACCCGTGATAAATGCTCTAACATTCAGTAGTATAGAAGACTGCGAACTGGTGGTTTGTGAAATTGAAAATGCTTCTCTATGAAATCTGTATTCATACTGTTCATTTGTCATTTTTTGGTCTATCATTCTACAGACCATGAAGGCACCCCAGATTTGATTATCTGGACGGCAGATTATCAGCTTCGATGAGAGGATTTCAGGGGTGAGCCCGATTCATTAAGAACACCTGGTGAGCATTCAGCAACCAAAATCAGAATTGAGAGTCATCCGCGTTCTATTTGTTTACGACCACCCTGATCCCGCGGATTTCCGCAGATCTTTTTTGAACCATCTAAGGGATATAAGAAAATATAAGGTTTCATATAAGCTCAAATGCCTTATATGCATACTTAAATGGTCTTAGATATTTAAAAATCAGCACATCAGTATATCAGTATCTTCTTCCTGTCCCCTCAGCACTGTCCCCTTTAGTTTTACCTTTTCATTCATTTTCCGTATATTTGTAACTCATTCAAAACCCTGTTTTTCCGCATGAGAAATATCATACTGCTTTTTCTGCTGCCGTTGGTACCGGCTCTTCTCCACGCCCAGCACACCAACGTGAAGATTTCATCATTCGATTATCCCGAAGAGCCCACCATCTGCATCAATCCAAAGAATCCCCAGCAGGTTGTTGCAGGATCCAACATCGACCATGTATTCTACTCCGAAGACGGTGGCCTCACCTGGCAAAGGGACCAGATGGCCTCAACCTACGGTGTATGGGGTGATCCCTGTATCATTGCCGATACCTCCGGGGCGTTTTATTTCTTCCATCTTTCCAATCCGCCCCAGGGCAACTGGATCGACCGGATTGTGTGCCAGAGAATGGATACCCTGAAAGGCTCCTGGACTACAGGAAGCTACATGGGGCTCAACGGCACCAAGGCCCAGGACAAGGAATGGGTGGTGGTGGATCCGCAGAACAACCATCTGTACAGCACCTGGACGCAATTCGACAACTACGGGTCGGCCGATCCTGCCGACAGCTCGGTGATCCTGTTTTCCAAATCCACCGACCGGGGTGATACCTGGTCACCGGCAGTCAGGATCAATACCGTGGCTGGTGACTGCATCGACAGCGACAACACGGTAGAGGGCGCCGTACCTGCTGTGGGCCCCAATGGCCAGGTGTATGTGGCATGGACCGGACCTGAAGGGATTATGTTCGACCGCTCTCTTGACGGAGGAGCTACCTGGCTTGCCACCGACATCCCCGTTTCAGCACAACCCGGTGGCTGGGATTACAGCATCCCCGGTATCTATCGCTGCAACGGGCTTCCGGTTACCTGCTGCGACCTGAGCAACACCCCTACCCGCGGCAATATCTATGTTAACTGGACCGATCAGCGTAACGGTGCCACCGACACCGATGTGTGGTTTGTGAAATCGACCGACGATGGAACCACATGGACCCAGCCCCAGAGGGTCAATGATGACCCTGCGGGAAAACAGCAGTTTTTCACCTGGATGACCATCGACCAGGTTACCGGATGGATCTACGTCGTTTACTATGACAGAAGAAATTATGCCGACGAACAAACCGATGTATTCATGGCGGTTTCGAAAGATGGCGGCAACTCCTTTTTCAACTTCCGGATCTCCGAATCGCCCTTTGTCCCGGTTTCATCCGTTTTCTTCGGAGACTACAACAACATCTCGGCACACAACAACGTGGTGAGGCCGATGTGGACCCGGCTGCACAACGGAGAACTGAGTGTATGGACGGCGATCATCGACATGAACTGGCTGGGGGTGAACACCCCTGAGCCGGCACCGTTCAACATCGACCCCGTGTATCCCAACCCGTTTGAACAGTCGGCCTGGTTCAAATTCAAACTCCATGAACCCTCCAGGGTAAGCCTCAGGGTATCGGATATACACGGGAAAACCATCACCACCCTGTACAACAATGCACTGCTTCCCTCCGGAAAGTACCTTGAACATTTTACGCCGGGGCAGAAGCTGTCGCCGGGCATTTATCTTTTCCGGTTCGAGTGCAACGGAAAAGTCGTTACCCGAAAAATTGTCTATCAACCTTAACCGCAACAACGTTGGACATTCTTACCATTTTGGGAATCGCCACCGGTTTGTCACTGGATGCCTTTGCCGTATCGGTTACAGGCGGATCCACCATCAGACCCCTGAAATTCCTGCAGGCACTCAAAATAGCCCTCGCCTTCGGGCTGTTTCAGGCACTGATGCCGGTGGTGGGATGGGCTGCAGGGCTCACCCTCGAGCAGTATATCAAAGATTTCGACCACTGGCTGGCCTTTCTGCTGCTCGCCTTTGTGGGCGCAAGGATGATCTACAATGCCCTCTCGGGAAAACCGCACGACGACCGTCACGACATCTTAAGGATTACCACCCTGCTGATGCTGGCTGTTGCCACCAGCATTGATGCACTGGCAGTAGGGCTCAGTTTTGCTCTGATCAATGTGGGGATCCTCAAACCGGTACTGATGATTGGTATCGTCACCTGCCTCCTCTCCCTGCTGGGGGTGTATATCGGAAACAGGCTCGGCAGCTTTTTCGAAAAGAAGCTCGAAATCGCAGGGGGTATCATCCTGATTCTGATTGGGATCAGAATTTTATGGGAGCACCTGGTGGTGATGTGCTGATGGCCCCAAACCAAAGGATTCTGGAGGGGCGGTCGCAACACAACTCCTGAAATTATTTATACAGTACGGATATTCAGCTCTTTAAGCTGAGCTTCACTGATGGGAGCGGGGCTGTTGATCATCACATCCCTGCCGGCATTGTTTTTCGGGAATGCGATAAAATCACGGATCGACTCCGACCCGCCGAACAGGGAACATAACCGGTCGAAACCAAAGGCAATGCCTCCGTGCGGAGGTGCACCAAATTCGAAGGCATTAAGCAGAAAGCCGAACTGCGACCGGGCCTCCTGTTCGGAAAATCCCAGCGCTTTGAACATCTGCTGCTGCAGACCGCGGTCATGGATCCGGATACTGCCCCCACCGATTTCCACACCATTGATCACCAGGTCGTATGCATCGGCCCTCACTTTCCCCGGGTCAGTGGCCAGCAAAGGAATGTCGTCGGGCAGCGGACTGGTAAACGGGTGGTGCATGGCGAAAAACCTTGCAGCCTCTTCGTCCCATTCCAGCAGCGGGAAATCCACCACCCACAGCGGGCTGAAAACCTCAGGATTTCTTAGTCCCAACCGCTGACCCATTTCCAGTCGCAGCTCTCCCAGGGCCTTGCGGGTATGATGGGTATCGCCCGAAAGGATCAGCATCAGATCACCGGGCCGGGCATCCATCTCCGAAGCCCATTTTTTCAGCTGCTCTTCGGTATAAAACTTATCCACCGATGATTTCAGGGTTCCGTCCTCATTATAACGGACATACACCAGCCCTTTGGCCCCGATTTGCGGCCGTTTTACCCAATCGGTCAGTTCATCAAGCTGCTTTCGTGTATACCCTGCTGCGCCCGGTACGTTGATGCCAGCCACCAGTTCCGCCGAATCGAACACCGGGAAACCATGCCCCCGGACCCATGGGGTAAGTTCAAAAAAGGTCATCCCGAACCGTATATCGGGCTTGTCGGAGCCGTACAGCCGCATGGCATCGGCGTAGGTCATCCTGGGGAAGGGATCTGTCTGAAGCCCTTTTACTTTGCTGAACAGGTGACGTGTGAGCCCTTCGAAGGTATGCAGCACATCCTCCCGCTCCACGAACGACATTTCACAGTCGATTTGGGTAAATTCGGGCTGGCGGTCGGCACGCAGGTCCTCATCCCTGAAACAGCGTACAATCTGGAAGTAGCGGTCGAAACCTGAAACCATCAGCAGCTGCTTGAAGGTTTGCGGCGACTGGGGCAGGGCATAAAATTCTCCGGGGTTCATGCGCGAAGGGACCACAAAATCACGGGCCCCTTCCGGTGTGCTCCTGATCATGAAGGGAGTTTCAATCTCCAGAAAGCCCTGGTCACTCAGATAGTTGCGTGTTTCCATTGCCATCCGGTGCCGGAGTTCCATGTTTTTCCGTACCACCGGACGCCGCAGGTCCAGATACCGGTATTGCATACGGAGTTCATCTCCTCCGTCGGTTTTATCCTCGATGGTAAAGGGCGGTATCTTGGCCTGGTTCAGAACCTTAATCTCTTCTACTATGATCTCAATATCGCCGGTAGGAAGGTTGGGATTCTTGTTGGAACGTTCTGCTACCTTCCCGGTCACCTGAATTACGTATTCCCTTCCCAGCTTGCGGGCCTCTTCGCATAAACCGGCATCGGTTTCCATATTAAAAACCAGCTGTGTGATGCCGTAACGATCGCGCAGATCGATGAAGGTCATCCCCCCGAAATCACGCGAACGCTGCAGCCAGCCGGCCAGTGTTACCCTTATGCCTGCCTCTGCAAGCCTTAATTCTCCGCAATGGTGTGTTCGTAACATTATTACTGATTTTGAGGCGCGAAGTTAGGAATTTTCCCTTTTTTTGTGCTTTATCATTTCTGATCACTCACTTTGTTCTGAACCATGGACCAGGATCATCCCGCTGTCATTGATATGATACCCATTGTGGTTTTCTTATTAATGATCCTTCTGATGGGAGGGTTAAAACCTTTCCTTGACCTGATGAGATACATCCGTACCAGGTATCCCCTGCTTTTTCTGCCGGAAATTTCCCCGGCGTACCGGCAGTACCTTTCAAGGCATTTCCCTTTCTACAACCGGCTTTCAAACAAGGGGAAGCGGATTTTTGAAGGGAGGGTGCAGAAGTTCATCAACAAAAAGGAGTTCATCCGTAGAGATTCAATCCATGAGGTTACCGATGAAATGAAAGTACTGATTGCCGGTTCGGCCATTCAGCTTACCTTCGGATATCCGGATATGTATTTTGATCGTTTTGTAACGATTTTCATTTATCCTGACGAATACTATTCCCGCTTGTCAGGAGCCTATCACAAAGGGGAAGTGAATGCAGCCGGGGTCATCGTGCTCTCCTGGAAGAGCCTGAAAGAGGGTTTTGAGGATCAGGCGGACGGCATCCATCTGGGTCTGCATGAGATGGCCCATGCCCTCAGGGTCATAAAAAAGCTGGATGATGAGGAGGAATCCTACCAGTTTTTTGATTCCAAAAAAATGCAGGCATTCGACCTGGAAGCCTACCGCGAAATCGCGAAAATGACGGAAGGGGAGGAGCCCTCATTGTTCAGGGATTATGGAGCCACCAGTATCGAGGAGTTTTTTTCCGTTTCCGTGGAGGTGTTTTTCGAAAAGCCCGATGCGTTTTTCGCATACAATCCAATCCTGTATTCAGCACTGGCCGGTGTGATGAAGATGGACCTCAGAACCGGGCAAAAGATTACAGTGATGGATTGAGGGGTTTGGTAATGTTGATATCAGCTTCAAGGAGACTCAGTGCCCCGGTAAGATGATGTTTTGCATAGAAGTTCCGTAGTTTCTCCATTCTCACAAAAGGATCGATCTTCAGGTTCCACAGCAGTTTGGCGGTGCACTGCGAGCACAACCGGTTGGGCTTTTGGTCTGTTTCGGGCAGAGAGTTGGATCCGTTCATGGTACATACCGCATGGGTGCAGTGATGTATCGTAAACATGTGGCTGATTTCATGGGAGGCTACTTTGATAAGCCTCTCCAGGCTCCTGGTTTTGTCAATCCTGTCATCCTGTTTTTCCAGCAAACGGTATAACGATGTAACCCCTACGCTCTTTCTGAGATTTGCCAGACCAAACACAAAATTCCAGTCAGGATTTGGATAAAGGTCTTTTTCAGTAAGTGCCATCAGGGTAATGGCATCCCGGGGCATTCGCTTTGCCAAAATCTCATTCAGAATATAAGGGGCATAAACCTGAGTGTCATTGTACTCACCTCTCCGGGTGATCGTATCAGGAAAAATATCATTGCCAAGGTTCTTCAGGACCACTGTTCTCAGCCCGAAAAAGATCTGTATATATTCTGCTGTATGCTTGATCAATGCATTGCAAGTATCATCAAAGTCTCCAATGGGCTGAATATAAATGACGGATCTTTCCTCATCCGGAGAAACCGGATTGCATCGTTTATACTGATCAAATGTCTGCCCTTTTTCGGGATGATGAAACAACCAGTCGCCGGGTTGCGTAACCCCCAGTGCCTGATCGTTTTGGGCCAGCAGCGGAATCAAGGCTTCTAAAGTAACGGATGGTTTCCTTTGGTTGCAGCCCCCAAAAACCATAAGTATAAACAACAAATAAGAAAGAAGACGAAAAGGTTTCATCGAAGGGTTTTCCGGAAAACGGTGAGTAACGGCAAATATTGAGAGCCGGCAAAGATATTTTTATGTAAATTTGTCTTCGGATAGATTCATTTATAGCATTGAAAATCAATGACAAAGAATTAATAATGGTTAATTGTAAATTATTGAATTATAGGATGGAGTGATGCTAAATATCAAAGGAGGAAAATGATGGGGGGAAGTGTTATAAAATTGAAGAGCCTGGCTTTTGCAGTCCGGATTGTGAAGTTGCAGAAATTCCTGATTAAGCAGCACGGAGAATATGAGCTTTCCAGGCAATTGCTGAGAAGTGGAACTGCTGTGGGCGCAATGATTAGTGAGGCTGAACATGCTGAAAGCAAAGCTGATTTCATTCATAAAATGGCCATTGGACAAAAGGAAATTAACGAATCCCTATATTGGTTGGAACTCCTCAAGGAAACAAAATACCTGACCGAAGACGAATATTTCAGCATGTATTCTGACGCTGAAGAGTTGCTGAAAATTCTAACAAAAATCATAAAGACCGCAAAAAACAAACCTCCACAGCAATCCTTAAAATAACCATTTACAATTAACCATTTACCATTAACCATCAGTATGCTTTATACCGACGACTATTTCATGAAGGAGGCGCTGAAAGAGGCGCAAAAGGCTTTCGACCGGGATGAGGTGCCTGTGGGCTGTGTGGTGGTAGCTTCCGACCGGATTATTGCCAGAGGGCACAACCTTACTGAAACGCTCAATGATGTTACGGCACATGCGGAGATGCAGGCGATCACGGCTTCCGCACACTATCTGGGCGGAAAATTTCTCACCGATTGCTCGGTGTATATAACCCTGGAACCCTGCCCCATGTGTGCCGGGGCGCTGTTCTGGGCCCGCCCCGGCAGAATAGTCTACGGAGCTGAAGACCCGAAAAACGGTTATATGAAACACCGGCCCTCACTCATCCATCCCAAAACCCTGATTACCAAAGGGGTGCTTGCGGAAGAATCAGCGGCTTTGCTGCGTAGTTTTTTCGAAAAGAAACGGTAATTTTCCGGCCTGGCTGAATTGCCTGATGTTTTCAGCGATATCGTAGATTAACCTTTTAATAGATTTGTGAGATGACAAATATGATGACCGACTTTTTCGGGCCTGAACTCTACAACTGGGTTATTCTGCCTCTGATTATTGCCATAGCCAGGATTCTGGATGTCACCGTGGGAACCATCCGGGTGATCTTTGTTTCGAGAGGCCTGAAATACTATGCCCCCATCCTTGGGTTTTTTGAAGTGATTATCTGGCTTCTGGCGATTGGTCAAATCATGCAGCAACTCGACAATTTCATGTCGTATATCGGATACGGTGCCGGTTTCGCTATGGGCAATTATATCGGTATTATCCTTGTTGAAAAGATGAGCCTGGGAACTGTCATTGTGAAAGTGATTCCCAAAAAGGATACCTCTGTGCTGGTTCAGCATTTGAGAGAAGCCAATTATGGGGTCACAACCATACCTGCGTTTGGCAAAGATGGTCCTGTTCAGATGGTGTACAGCATTCTGAAAAAGAAAAACCTGCCGGAAGTGATCAATATCATCAACAGCCATAACCCGAATGCCTTCTTCACGGTCGAGGAGGTACACGGAGTGAATGAAGGTTTTTTCAAGGCCCATCAGCGAAGGAACACTCTTTTTGGGGGCATCTTTTCCGGGATTCAGATCAGAAAATGAAACTAAGGTTTTGAATAAGCCGTAACCACTTCAGAAACTGATGATTCGCCCCAGGAAACCTGCCAGCCTGTTGCGCGATTTCATCAGCTGGTTAAAACGGGTCAGCAACCGGATGGCTTCTTCTTCATCCTCTGCCGTCACAAGCTGGTTGCGGATTTCCTGCATCATCTCCTCCACTTTTCTGAGCCTGAAAGAATAGATGGCAGCATCAGCCGCCTGCGACAGCAGATCCTTCTCGGTTTCCACATAGATACGCATCTTTTCCCATTTGCTGCTCAGTTCGTAGGGTGATGAAATCATGCTGATGACCGCAGACCGAACCTCTGCATTCTCATGGTGGATGAACCATGCCTGTGATGGAAGCGGCTTTTGATGGGCCAGTGCGTTGCGGAAATCTTCATAAATCTGCTGCCATAAAGGATTTGAAAACGTGATTCCATCAGCAGTAAGTTCCTCTGTCAGGTCGGCAGCCAGGGTAGTTATGTAAGGCTCCCCGTCCTCTTTGGTATGGGTAAGGGGTTGATCCCCATAGGTTACCAGCAGCCTGATAATATCATCCTCCTGGTATTCCACAAGGGGTTTGGGTGCTTCGGTTTGCTGAGGGGGCGCTGTGCGAACCGTTTCAGGCACCTCCTCGGGTTTTGCCCCGGTGGTTTTGATTTTCAGGTTTCTGAGTTGCCGGTTCAGCTCATAGTTGAGCTGCTCCTCCTCCATGGCGGTAATGGCTGCACACTTCTTTACAAACAATGTTCTGAGCAACGGATCGGGAATCAAAGCCACCGAACCGATGATTTCCCGTATCAGGTTTCCCATTTTTACCGGATCCCCTTCAGCCTCTGCCTTCAGCAAGCCTGCCTTGAAGGTGATAAAATCGTCGCTGTGGGTGTTGAGGAATTGAAGCACATCCGACGATCGGTTCTTCCGGGCAAATGAATCGGGGTCTTCACCTTCGGGCATGGGTACGATCCGCACGTTCATCCCTTCGGAAAGGATCATGTCGATACCCCTGAAAGAGGCTTTGATACCGGCAAGATCTCCGTCGTAGATGATGGTTACATTGGGGGTATACCTCCTGATCGCTTTGATCTGATCGGTGGTAAGGGAGGTTCCTGAGGAGGCAACCACATTCTGAATGCCTGCCTGGTGGAGCCCGATCACATCGGTATACCCCTCCACCAGATAACAGTTATCGTGCTGCGCAATGGCATTCCGGGCCTGGTATATGCCGTATAAAATCCTGCTTTTCAGATAGATTTCGGTCTCCGGTGAATTGAGATATTTCGGGCGTTTGGTATCCTGTACCAGTAACCGGGCTCCGAATCCCACCACCCGGCCGCTGATATTATGGATCGGAAAAATCAGCCTGCCACGGAACCGGTCATAAAGCGCCCCTTCACGTTCGGTCGAAAGCCCCCCGGTAACCAGCAACTCACGATCGTAGCCCTGCAGCAGCGCATGGGAAGTGAAAGCGTCGGGCTGATTGGGGGAATACCCGATCTGAAATTTCCCGATGCTCTCGTCGGTGATACCCCGCTCACGGCAATAGGTAAGGGCAATGGCACTTCCTTCCGAATCAGTTAATTGCGTACCGAACCAGGTGGTGGCAAAGGCATTCAGGTTGAAAAGCCTTTCGCGCAACTCGTGAACTGCACTCTGCTCTTCGGAAAGTTCCTCCTCCCGGATCTCGATATGGTACTTTTTGGCAAGCCAACGCAGCGCCTCTACGTACGAAAGCTGTTCGTGCTTGATCAGAAAGTCAATAGCATTGCCCCCTTCGCTGCATCCGAAGCATTTGAAGATCCCCTTAACCGGGTGCACATGGAACGAAGGAGTCTTTTCGTTATGAAACGGACAAAGCCCCACGAGGTTTACGCCCCTTTTTCGCAGGCTTACAAACTCACCCACTACCTCTTCAATCCGCATGGCTTCGCGGATCCGGTCTATGGTTTCAGGGCTGATCACGGTTTATGGATTACAAAAAGTTACGGTTGTAATCGAGTATCTTTTGGGTATCAAGATGTATGTCTTTGATATTCAGCTGTAGGGTAACATTCCCGTTCCATTCGTTTTCCTCTATCTGGTAACAGATTGAAAAAGGGATCTCTTTCTGGATGTCGTTTTTCTTTTCACCCTGCTGGAAGGCAATGGCAGGAAATACCGGCCCCAGACGGTCGGGGTCGATAATATCAAGCTTCAGATGATTATTCCCCACAATCCTTACAAAACCCTTGTCGATGACCTCATCTGTCATGAACACCGGGGTCATGTTTCCCGGGCCGAACGGGGCAAACTGCTTCATGATTTTGTAAAACTTAGGGGTGATATGCCCAAGTCCCAAAGGAGCATCAATCTCAATCTCAGGGGTTAGCATCTCATCGGTGATATGCCCGGCCACATAAGCGGTAAATTTTTTCTTGAAGGCATTGAAATTCTCCGGTTTCATCGACAAACCGGCTGCATAGGTGTGGCCGCCGAAATGTTCCAGAAGGTCGCTGCAATGGTCAATGGCCTCATAGATATCAAACCCTTTTACCGAACGGGCCGAGCCGGTGTAAAGTCCGTTGTTGGTGGTGAGTACAATGGTGGGTTTATAATGCACCTCCGTAAGCCTCGATGCCACAATCCCCAGAACGCCCTGCGACCAGCCTTCATGGAAAACCACCGTGGCCCTGGCCTGCTGAATTTTTGGGTCTGATGAGATCATCTCGAGGGCTTCATCAAAGGCCTGCATATCCTTTTCGCGCCTCTCCTTATTGAAGTTGTCGATTTGTTTGCCCAGTGTAACGGCGTAATCAGGATCTTCGCATATCAGCAACTCCACTGAGTTGCGGGCATCACCGATACGCCCTGCTGCATTGATGCGTGGCCCGATCAGGAACACCAGATCGTTGATGTTCAGCTCACGGGTAAAATACACCGGATTGTACAGCTTTTCACTTTGTTTTACAGGAGTATACGACAAGATGGCCTCAATCCCTTTGCGGGGTTTTGTATTGATCAGCTTCAGGCCGTGGTAGGCCATAATCCGGTTCTCGCCCACGATCGGCACAATGTCGGAGGCGATACTGATCACCACCAGATCGAGGTATTTCTCAATTTCCTGAAACGGGATACCCCTGGTGGAGGCAATAGCCTGAATCAGCTTAAATCCAACACCACAGCCGGCCAACCCTTTGAAAGGGTAGGAGCAGTCGGGGCGCTTGGTATCGAGCACGGCCACCGCATCAGGGATCACATCCCCCGGCAAATGGTGGTCACAGATGATGAAATCGATCCCTTTCTCCTTCGCATATTCAATCTTCTCGTTCGCCTTGATGCCGCAATCCAGTGCGATGATCAGGCTGAAACCGTTCTCCTTTGCGTAATCAATGCCCATATAGGAGATTCCGTACCCCTCTTTGTAGCGGTCAGGCACGTAAAAACCCAGTTTATCGTGAATCGTCTTCAGAAATGAGTACACCAGGGCCACGGCAGTGGTCCCGTCAACATCATAATCCCCGTAAACCATGATTTTCTCATCCCCGGAAACAGCCTGCTGGATGCGCGCTACTGCTTTGTCCATATCCTTCATCAGAAAAGGATCATGCAGGGTGTTTAAATCGGGCCGGAAAAAGGTTCGTGCCTCTTCGTATGTTTTTATGTCTCTCTGAACTAATAAATTAGCCAGGTTTTTGTCGATGTTGAGGATGGTGGCCAGGTGATCCACCTCCTCCTCTTTTCCCTGGGGCTTCAGCACCCAGCGTTTGTCCGGAATTTGCATATAGTATATCTTTTTTCATTTTTTCACGGGTATTTGGCCAAATAAACGGCAACCTACAAAGATAACAAAGATTGCAAATGACTAGCGGGTAAGAATGATATAATCTTTCAACAATTGCTGTAAAAACTGAACCTTCTTTTTCCGGATGTCACTTAAAAGAAATGGATTGTCTTTATAATGAGAAGGATAGTCTTCCATGGGAATGTCCAGAAAATCCGCAATTTTTTCACTTGCCACCTCCATGGCTGTGAAATGCCCTTCATTGGGATACCGCAGAAGGCGGTCGAGAAGGGTTTTTACCATCACCATATCCTTTTCCTGCATCTGAATTACCTGCGGATATACCGGAGTATAACCGTCAGGATTCTGCATCCGGTCGAGCCTTTTCAGAAAGTAGGGATCCGCTGACCTGATTTTTATTACGGCCAGGTTCGACAGCAGGTCCCCCAGCCTTTGATTCCGTTCGCTGCTGGTGATCATCAGCAGGGCCACCGTTCCCAGGGAGGTCCAGATGTCAACCACCCTGAAAGCCCAGCGCACAAAGAAATCGATCGGTGCCGCTCTTTTCCCTTCAATCTGTACCACCCGCAAACCCAGTATCTTCTTGGCCGGGGTTTGTCCGTTATTGAAGATCTCAAAGGCCAGGGAGTAAAAGAACATTTCCGGGTAGATTAAAACCCAGGTTGCAAGTGTTTCATTGATGAACTCTGATAACACGATCCCAACAAACAGTTCCATTAAAAGAAGATACACCAGCATAAAAATCAGATCAATAGCAAACGAACCAGCTCTGATCCAGTATCCGGCAAGATCATAGGTGATGGTGATTTTTCGTGCAGTAGTAATTTCAATGCCGGACATGATTCCAATTTTGATACTTTTACGCTTCCAGTCAAGCCATGATGAAGGAAACCCGCTTCATACAACAGAACCGCGAAAAGTGGAACGAATTTGAGAAATTTCTCCATGACGGGCAACACGATCCTGAAAAAATTACACGCCTCTTTGTTGAAATCACCGAAGACCTGTCGTATGCCCGTACTTTTTACCCCAACAGAACGGTAAGGTTTTACCTCAACCGGGTTGCACAGTATGTGTACAATAAGGTGAACCGTAACAGGATTTTCCGGTGGAGCAGCTTCTGGAATTTTTGGGCCGATGAATTGCCATGGATCGTTTACACTTCGCGCAGACAGCTTCAGATTTCCCTTATCCTGTTTGTTCTCTGCATGTTGCTCGGAATGTTTATCTCTGCCTTTGAACCCTCTTTTGCCGAAACCATCTTTGGAAAACATTATGTGGAAGAAACCATCAGCAATATTGAGCAGGGTGATCCCATGGCAGTGTACAAAAAAAGCGGTGCCACCGGCATGTTTCTGGGTATAACCCTCAACAACGTCAGGGTGGCTTTTCTGATATTCATTTCAGGTTTGCTGGCTGGTATTGGCACTGTGTATGTGCTGATTATTAACGCATTGATGGTAGGTGCATTCCAGTACTTCTTCTATGAACGGGGTGTTTTGCAGGAAGCACTTATTACCATCTGGCAACATGGCACTATTGAAATCGCAAGCATCATCATTGCCGGTGCAGCGGGCATCATACTGGGAAGTGGGCTGGCATTTCCCGGGTCCTATACCCGTGGCGATTCTTTTCGGCTCTCTGCCTACCGGTCGGTGAAACTTTTTCTTGGAACCGTCCCCCTTTTCATCTTTGCAGCTTTTATCGAAGGGTTTATCACTCGTCACACAGAAAGCCCTTTGCTGCTGAGAATCATGGTTATAGCCTGCTCTGTGGGTTTTATCGGGTTTTATTTTATCTGGATCCCATGGAAAAAACACCGTGCAAATCCTTCATGGGGTTATCCCGAGGAGAAAATTCCACCGGCACGCCCCTTCACGCTGCAGCCCGGAATCCTGTCCAACGGATTGATCATTAAGGAAAGCTTCGGATTTCTGAAAGAGAATTTCTCCAAACTGGCCTCCATTGCCCTGGCTGGGGGTGGCTCCCTCGTAATGGTTTTTATCCTTCTGTACCAAAACCAGCTCCATTCTGTGTTCATATTCCCGGGATACAGGAGCTTCATCCCCTCTACCCCTTTTCTTTACATCCGTGATCTGTATGCAGTTTTTAACCCTTTTGCATTCCCACTGCTTTCAGGATTAATGGTGATTTTAATGACATGGGTTACCTGCTGCACTCTCAACCGTTTTTCACGGATGCAACCTCAGACGGGTACCGGACCGGGATTCCGGAAGATTGCCCTCACCTTTCTGGTGGTAATACTGGCTTTTTCCCCCTTCCTGCTGACTGGCTTCCCCCTGCTATCCATTGCAGTACACCTTTTACTGGCGCCATTCTGGCTTATGGCGGCCATCGCTGTGTACAGCTCCCCCGGAAACCCCTTCGGGATGAGCCTGAAAGTGTTGGGTAAATACTATTTCAGGGTGCTTTGGCTGCTGATCTCCGCTGCCTTCATCGCATTTCTCGTCTTAAGCGTATTTGCCACTCCTGTGATGTTTATCTATATTCAGTTCATTACACAGCATATACCACCAGATCTGGCATCACCCGCCCTTTTTTATGTGGGGTATCTGCTTTTTACAGGATTCTTCGGAATAGCCCTGCTTTTTCCATTTGTTCTGGTGAGCGTTGCCCTGAAGAAAAATTCCGTGTCCGAAATTGAAACCGCAGTATCGCTGATAGCCTGGTTCAGTGGGCTTACCAAAGAGAGGAGGGCTTATGGGTTCAGGGCTGAAAACTAACCGGTCGTTCAGGCTGATGTGGCTGTTTTCCGTTCTCATCCCGATGACGGGCTTAACGGCTGAGGCTTATGCCAGCGGAACTATTGTGATTCAGAAAGTGGGGGCAAATCAGCCATTCAGTGCAGAAACCTGGCAGAAAACCCGCAAAAACCTGGATTATACCGAGAAGCCCCAGGTCCCCCCGGAGGTTCATAAGGCCAAACCTCCCAAAGCCAGGTTCAAACATCTGAAAGAGACATTGTTTATTGTGGTAATTGCCATCCTTGCGGGCCTGATCCTGTTTATGTTGTTCTCAAGGAAAAAAATTGTAAAACACAGACAATCAAATGCTTCAGGAATTGAATCCGGCCAGGAGGAAAATCTTCCGGTGAAAATGCTTGCGGAGCGTTACAAAGAGGCTTTGAGGGCCGAGAACTACCCACTGGCCATCAGATATTTCCACCTGCTCCTGCTCCAATCGCTGGCTACCCGCCGCATGGTGAAACTTTCGCGTGACAAAACCAACCGGGTATATCTTTCTGAATTGAAAAACACTGAATGGCAGGAGGCTTTCAGAATGGTCACCCGGCATGTGGAAGAAGCCTGGTTCGGGAACAGATCCCTTTCAAGGGATGATTTCTTCAGGATTACAGCTCCTTTCGATACCCTTATCCCGATGGGAAAATAATCATTTATGAAAAAGGGATACCTGCTCATCATCGCATTGGTAATACTGGCGGCCATAACTGCCGCAGGATTTCTATGGTACAGGTATCGCCAGAATCAATCAAGAAAATACCTGTGGAATCCAACCTATCAGTCGAAAGGCATTCTGAAAAAACAGCCTTACAACCTGTGGGTAGCCAGGCAGTTGCTTAAGGATCGCCAGGGGGATGGCCATTTTGTAGAAATCAGGAAGCCATTGCGAAAGTTTTTTTCAGAGGACAGCCATCAGCATGGCACTTATATTTTTATGGGATGGGTCCCTTACTATTCAGCCGAAGGCGTGGAAACCCTGATCAGTTTTGCCTCAAAAGGGAACCATATTTTTCTGGCAGCTAACCGGATCCCCGAAGCTCTGGCGGCAGGACTCGGGCTGGATTCACTGGTATTGATGCAATCTTTCATGGCAGACTCATCGGGCATGATTGAAACAACGATTATCCGGCCACCACCTCAGGAAACCTGGCGCTTCACCATTGAAAAAGGGATCGGCAAATGGCCGGTTGAATGGTTTTGCCTCGATGAAATCTATTGCAAAACAGGCACCTATGAGTTTTCAGGCGTTGGTTACCTGGGGGATGGCAGCTGTACCATGGGCACCTGGAAGATTGGCACAGGAACCCTCACCATTCACACCAATCCGATCCTGTTTACCAATTATTACCTGATTAAACCGGATGGATTTGACCACGCCTGCAAAGCTTTCAGTTTCCTGGAAAGGGATGCAGATGTGTATTTTGACGTTTTCAGCCTGAAAACACCCAAAAGTACCGTAAACACAACCCCCGGGCAGATGGACGAAAGTTTGCTGGGTTTCATTCTGTCATCAGGAGGATTGAAAGAAGCCTGGTATCTGCTGATGCTGATGGCAGTGCTCTACCTGATCTTTACTGCACGACGGGTTCAGAGGCCTGTCCCGGTGATCGAACCGGCTACCGATGATACCCTTGAGTATGTGAGAACACTGGGGCGGTTATACCAGCGCAGCAGGAATCACCTGAGTATGGCGCTGAAACAGCGCACGCTTTTTTACAGGCATTTGAGCCGGAAATATAATGTACGGACAGATGAACCGTCGGGGGAACAGATATTGTTACTCGCTGCAAAAACAGGATTGACTGCCCCTTTCCTCAAACGCCTGCTTACCGATCTTAAAAGACTCGACAACAGGGATGATTACTCAGAAGCAGACCTGTTGGAGTTGCATAACCGACTGCATTATTTCTATTCACAAACCGTATAATTTATGGAAACATCAACAGAACCACTCCGTGTGCAAATCATACAAGACCTCGCAGATAAGGTCAGGCATGAAATCGGGAAGGTCATCGTAGGGCAGGAAGAGACCATTGATCTGATGCTGGTGGCATTGCTCACCCGCGGACATGTGCTGATCGAAGGGGTTCCCGGGATTGCCAAAACCCTTACAGCCCGAATGATGGCAAAGACCCTCTCGGCAGGTTTTGCCCGTATCCAGTTTACTCCTGACCTTATGCCTTCTGATATCCTGGGAACCATGGTTTTCAGAATGAAAACGGAAGAATTCACCTTCAATCCCGGGCCGGTTTTCTCGAACCTTGTCCTTATCGATGAGATTAACAGGGCTCCTGCAAAAACGCAGGCAGCACTGTTTGAGGTTATGGAGGAGAGGCAGGTTACCATGGACGGGAAAACGTGGCCCATGCAGGAGCCGTTTATGGTACTGGCAACGCAGAACCCCATTGAACAGGAAGGTACTTACAAATTACCCGAAGCCCAGCTCGACCGGTTCCTCTTCAGGATTAAAATCTCCTATCCTTCACTGGAAGAAGAAATGGCCATATTGCTGAGGTTCAGGGAAGATTTCTTCCAGAAGGTGATTGAGGAGGTTCAGCCCGTGGTATCACCACAGGAAATTACCCAATGTGCTGCTATCATCGAAAAGGTGATGATCAGGGATGAGTTGCTGGACTATATCGCCAGGATTGTGCACGAGACCCGCAACAACCGCGACCTGTTTCTTGGAGCCTCTCCACGCGCTTCGCTGGCAGTGATGAAATCCTCTAAAGCAATGGCAGCCATCCAGGGCAGAGACTTTGTTACCCCCGATGATATCAGGTTTGTGATGGGGCATGTCCTCAACCACCGCATCATTCTGTCTCCCGAAAAAGAGATGGAAGGTGCAACCACGGAAGAGGCCATCCATCAGATCATCTCACGGATCGAAGTTCCCCGATGAAAAACCTGTACCTGGCCAAACGGCTATATCTCCTGCTGGGAATCGTGGCAGGGGTGTTCGCCGCCGGTTTCTTTTATGAGCCCGTGCGGTGGATTGCGATGGCCCAACTTGCCGTGGTGCTGGGGTTGCTTGCCGCTGATATCGTAACGCTTTTTATTCGTACAAACCCTTTCATTGTCAGGCGTAAAACCACCCCTGTTTGGTCACTTGCCGATGAAAACCCGGTTTCCGTCTCCGTAGAGAACCGCACTTCGCGTTATCAGTATAAAATCCGGGTTCTGGATGAATTGCCCGAACAGCTTCAGAAAAGGGATCTTGTATTCACAACCACCATCCTTCCGGGCAAAACCGTTTTGCTTCACTACACCACACGGCCGGTAACCAGGGGCGAATATCATTACGGCAGGGTCATAGTTCTGGCTTCCACTCGTTTGGGTTTGGCGGCACGCAGGTTCACCTGTGAACTGAATATGATGGTGCCCGTGTATCCCTCCGTCATCCAGATGAAGAAGTTTGAAATCAGATCGATGGAGAAGCTTTCCAGGTTCTATGGGGTGAAAAAGATGCGAAAAATCGGACACTCCTATGAGTTTGATACCATTAAGAACTATGTTACCGGAGATGACATGCGGTGTGTTAACTGGAAGGCCACCAGCCGCAGCCCCCAGTTGATGGTGAACCATTATGAGGATGAGAAATCGCAGCAGATTTATTCGGTTATTGACAAGTCAAGACCCATGATGCTCCCCTGCGGGGGCGTTACCCTGATGGATCACGCCATCAATACAAGTCTGGTAATGTCAAATGTGGCTCTGCAAAAGCACGACAAGGCAGGATTGGTAACTTTCTCAGACCGGATGGGTTCGGTAGTGCGTGCCGGCGACAGGAGAGAACAGATGAGCCGGATCTTCGAAACCCTGTACCATGAAAAGCCACGACCGATGGAGGCCGATTTCGGGTTGCTCTACCAGGTGCTGCAGAAACTGATACCGGTGCGGAGCATGGTCTTTCTGTACACCAACTTCGAAAGCCGGTACGCCCTTGAAAGGGTATTGCCTGTACTGCGTAAAATAAGCCATCGGCATCTGCTGCTGGTGATAAATTTTGAACATGAAGGACTCAATGAAACTGCCATCAGAAGTGCCGGTTCCGCAGAAGAGGTCTATGTGTCGGCCCTGGCCCGTGAAATGGCTGAGGAAAAGCAGCAAATGGCAATCCTGATGCGCCATCACGGCATTCAGGTAATCCTTACAAAACCTGAAGATCTGACGGTGAATTCAGTAAACCGTTACCTGGAACTGAAAGCCAGAGGGATGATCTGAGGCTATACCAAAACGGTACCGGTCATCTGTTCAGGCACAGGAAGTCCCATTACCGTTAAAATGGTAGGGGCAAGATCCGCAAGCCTGCCGTTATGCAAATGCCTCCAGGGAGTATTCAGGAGGTAAAGAGGCACCAGATTCAGTGAATGGGCAGTGTTGGGGCTGCCGTCTTCATTCAATGCAAAATCGGCATTGCCATGATCGGCCGTGATGATGACGGCATACCCGTTTTTAATGGCTTCTTCTGCAACAATCCCAGTGCACATGTCAACGGTTTTTACTGCCTCTTCGATGGCTGGGTACACACCGGTATGCCCTACCATATCTCCGTTGGCAAAATTCAGGCAGATAAATCCCGCATCTCCCTTTTGAAGTTCAGGTACAATCGCACGGGTGATTTCCGGTGCACTCATGGCAGGTTTCAGGTCGTATGTAGCCACATCCCTTGGTGAGGGAATAAGGATCCTGGATTCCCCTTCAAACGGCTCTTCCCTCCCTCCGGAGAAAAAGAAGGTGACATGCGGGTACTTTTCCGTCTCAGCAATCCGGATCTGAGGGATTTTGTGCTGCTCCATTACTTCCCCAAGGGTTTGGGTAACAACCTCTTTGTCAAAAATCACCCTGATCCCACGGAATGAGTCATCATACACAGCCATGGTAAGGTAGTGGAGCGGCAGGGTTTTCATCCCGAACTCAGGCATGTCCTTCTGGGTAAGCACGGTAGTGATCTCCCGAAGCCGGTCGGTTCGGAAATTGAAGCAAATAAAAACATCCCCCTCAGAGACCGTGGCCAGAGGAAGTCCGTTCCCGCCGGTGATCACAGAGGGTTCGATAAACTCGTCGGTAATGCCCCTTTCATAGGAATCCGCAATCGCTTCGGAAGCAGATGCAAATGAGGCTCCGGTACCGTGCAGCAGCAGGTCATACCCCCTTTTCACCCTTTCCCAGCGTTTGTCGCGATCCATGGTGTAATACCGTCCGCAGACCGAGGCAATGCGGGTATTTTTCCCGCGCAGATACTCCTCAAGTTCAAACACATATCCGGCTCCGCTCCGGGGATCGGTATCCCGTCCGTCGGTAAGTACATGAACGAATACATCCTCTAGTCCTGAATTTTCTGCCGCTTCAATCAGCTTGAACAAATGTGGCGTTGCAGCATGTACCCCCCCGTCGGAAACCAGGCCCAGCAGGTGCACTTTTTTATGTCCGGCAAGCGCGTAGGCAAATGCTTGCTGCAATACCGCATTATTCGCCATCGACCCGTCAGCCACCGCCCGGTTGATACGCACCAGATCCTGATACACAATCCTTCCGGCACCAATGTTTAAATGCCCCACTTCTGAATTGCCCATCTGCCCTTCCGGAAGACCCACATCCTCGCCGCATGCCCTCAGGGAGGCAAATGCCACATCTTCCCTTTCTTTCAGGGAATCCATCCAGGGTGTGGGCGTGCTTGCAATCACATCTGATGCGGAACCATCTCCGAGCCCCCATCCGTCAAGAATCATCAGTAAAAGTTTCTGCTTCATATCTGTGTACCGGAAATTTTGTGCAAAAGTATCAACTCTGTGTCTCCTTAACAAACCAACCGGAAATAGGTTCGAACCGAAGGGGCTATGCCCTGTGGTTACCTCCTCTGCTAAGTTTATCAATAACAAATAATTAACAAAATTATTTAACTGATTATCAGCGAGTAAACAAAGAGCCCCCAAAAATTTCCGATCCAGTTGTTTTTCAAATAACAATCGTTATACATTTGTACTACCAAAAAGATAGGACAGATAGCATAACTAGTATAAAATTTTAAAATCATGAAAACTATGAGATTAAAAATCAGAGCATTAACGGTTATAGCCGTTACGGTAGGTTTGCTGTTCACCATGGCTGCTTTCAGTGGTAAAAAAACTTTTGAGATTCAGAAGCCCTCAAGTTCGATGGTAGTGCAGGGCACTTCATCCCTGCATGACTGGAAGATCGAATTGAAGGATTTCAGAGGTGAGATGTCGGCTGTTGCAGACGGCAGCAACATGAAAATAGAAGCGGTTACCTTCAGGGGTAAGGCGAAGAGTTTAAAAAGCGACAACAGTACCATGGATGGTAAAACCTATGATGCTTTAAAGGTTGACAAGCACCCTGATATCACCTATGCCATCAAGAGTTCCAGGGATGTTCAGATCAAGGATAAGAAGTTTACCGGCTTGATTACCGGAGATCTGACCATTGCAGGAAAAACAAGGCAGGAAACGATACAGTTTTCAGGGGTAATGATTTCGGATAACAAAATGCAGATCCGGGGTTCCAAGAAACTCAGGATGAGCGATTTTGGGGTGGATCCGCCCACAGCTATGCTCGGCGCCCTGAAAACCGGCAATGATGTTACCATCACCTTTATACTGATCATGGCCCTTAAATAATGAATAACCATAACTAAATATTTTACCTAAAACCAAATGATTATGAAGAGAATAATGATGTTCGCTGCCACTCTGGCATTCGCTTTTTCAGTAAGTGCCCAGAAATTTGAAGCCCCCAAACCGACCTGTGAGTTTGAAGGGCTGAAAGTAAAAATCGGAGCTGATTTCGCGCTGCAATTTCAGGCGCTTGACCACAGCACCGGGAGCCTTACGGATACCCTGGTGACCCTTGGCAACAATTTCAACCTTCCCACAGCAAACCTGAACCTGAATGCTGTTCTGGCGGATGGTGTAAGCATGCACCTGCGCACCTATCTTTCTGCCAGACATCACCGTGAGGCATGGGTAAAAGGTGGTCACATTATGATAGACAAGCTCGATTTTATCTCCGATGGTTTCCTCTCAGGTGTGATGAAATACACCACCCTGAAAGTGGGTTTGGATGAAATCAATTACGGTGATGCCCATTTCAGAAGAACTGACAATGCCAGGGCCATCACCAACCCGTTTGTGGGCAACTATATTATGGATGCGTTTACCACCGAAGCATTTGGTGAGATCTATTTCAGGCACAGCGGTGCGTTGCTGATGCTCGGACTTTCGAATGGCCACCTTAACCAGACCGTTTTAAAAACCGTAGGTACCGAGGATAAAGTATCTCTTTACGGAAAGCTGGGATACGATCGTAATTTCTCTGACGACTTCAGGGTCAGGCTTACAGGATCTTTTTACGCAAACCAGGGTGATTCAAGGAAGTACCTGTATGGCGGCGACCGTGGTGGTTCCAGGTACTACAGCGTATTGCAGGCAAAATCAGGCGCAGTGAATGATTTTACCGGCCGCTTCAATCCTGATTTTAAAAAGCTGACTGCCATCCAGATTAATCCTTTCGTTAAATTCAAGGGGGCTGAACTTTTTGGTGTGTATGAAATAGCCAACGGTAGTTCAGGTGGCACCGATGATTTCAAAGGAACCTATAATCAATTGGGTGTTGAATTACTGTACCGTTTCGGCAGTGATGAGAGATTTTATGTGGGAGGCAGGTACAATACCGTAAGCGGCAAGCAGACCGAAACTTCAAAAGACAGAAAGATCCAGAGAATTAATGTAGGTGCCGGGTGGTTCCTTACCAAAAACATCATCACCAAGCTTGAATATGTACAGCAAACTTACTCAGGCGATGGCTGGACCGGAACCCTCTATAACGGAAAGTTCAACGGAGTAATGCTCGAAGCAGCCATTTCCTTCTGATCCCTCAGGATCTGCACAGGTACATTCGGGCAGAGTGCTGATGGATTTTCTGGTTCCATCAGCACTTTTTTATATCAAAAATTAACAGCTATGAGAGTAAGCAAATCTTTCATTGTGGTGATCGAATGCCTGTTCATGATCTTTCTGCTGAATTCTGCCGTAAGGCAAAGTACAGGAACAGCGCCAGGCGGAAGCAACGGAAAGATCTCCATTGAAGGAACCACCAATATCAGCAGCTTTACGCTGGATGGTAGTCTTTCGGGCATTATGATTTATTCCGGCGCCGCACCTGAGTCGGGTTCGGCTGACAGGACGGGTAAGTTTTGGCTCAGGGTGCCTGCAAAAAATTTCAAATCAAGCAACCAGCAGATCTGCCAGGATTTTCTCGAATTGATCAAAGCACGTGAACACCCGGACATTCTGATAGGTTTCAGTTCCGCAGATATCCACAGGATCTGCGCTAAACCAGGGAATCATACCGTTGCTGCGGAAGTTAAGCTGGCTGGAAAAGTCTGTTATTATAAAATCAGGTGTATGGTTATGGCCAGCACAGTAAAAAAGCTCGTGATTACCGGGGTACAGACCATGAAACTTTCAGATTTTCAGATTACTCCGCCTCAGAAGTTATTTGGTTTGATTAAGGTGAATAACGAGATTTTGGTTACTTTTGCCTTTAATGTTTCATTCCTCGAATCCTAGTCAGATCGTATCGTGAAAGTCAATACAAAAACCCGTTACGGAATCAGAACCATGGTGGAAATTGCCCGGCATTCTCCTGAGCCGGGGATCTATCAGAAGGACATTGCCCTGAGCCAGAAAATCTCCAACAAATATCTGGACCATATCATGCATGCCCTCAAAGTAGCCGGCCTGATCAGGAAACTGGGGCATAAAGGGGGGTTCGTGCTTTCACGGAAAGCCTCTGAAATTACCATCCTCGACATACACAATGCGTTTGAGCCGGGAATCTGCATCATCGACTGTCTTGACTGCGTAGTGAGGTGTCCGCAGGAACTCGAATGTACCACCAAGGATTTCTGGGGGCTACTCAATCAAACCATTCATAACCTCTTTATTTCCAACTCGCTGCAGGATCTGGTCGAACAAAAGGTCAAAAGCCCCGGGGTCTGATCAGTCATTTCCGAACAAAAAAAAGGTGCCTGAAAAACAGACACCTTCTTTTTTGTGGTACCACCCGGAATCGAACCAGGGACACACGGATTTTCAGTCCGTTGCTCTACCTACTGAGCTATGGTACCCCCTGAAAAGGGTGGCAAAGATACAACCATTTCCGATACCTGCAAAAAAACTGTTACCTTTTCACCGGTCCCTTCGTCATAGCCTTAATTTCAAACCTCTGCCGTACCTTTGCAGCAAACATCACAACCCATGAAACTGGTGGCCGACCAGGGCAACACTGCCTGCAAATACTACTTTTTTGACCAAAAACGCCTGATGGGTATATATTATGGTGAAGGGTCCCGGCAGCAGTCCCACCTGGACCATGTACTCCGCTACCACGGCCCGTTTCAGGGTGCGATCCTGTCGAGTGTTACAGCTGAGGAGCCAGGTATTGAAGCATCTTTGGTTTCCGAAATGCCGCTTCTGCGGTTTGTACCAGGGCAAACCCCGGTCCCTTTGGCCATCAGGTATAAAACGCCTGCAACCCTGGGCCCCGACAGACTGGCCGCTGCAGTCGGGGGGCAGTACATCTTTCCCGGGCATTCGGTATTGACCATTGACGCCGGCACATGCATCAAATATGATATCGTAACGGAGGGCGCCTATCTCGGAGGGATCATTTCCCCCGGCATCAACATGCAGGCCAGGGCGATGCATACTTTTACCGGAAAACTGCCGTTAGTTCAGCCAAACCCTGAAGAGCTTCCGGTGCTTACGGGTGAGGATACCCTTACATCCATGCTCAGTGGCATTATCAATACGACACTGGCATCCATGGACGGGATTATTGCCAGATATCTGGAATCTTTTCCGGAGTTGAAAATAGTTCTTACCGGAGGCCAATGGCAATATTTTGATAAAAGGTTAAAATATAGCATCTTTGCACACCCGAATCTGGTAGGTGTGGGATTGAACGAAATACTTGATTTCAATGAAGATAAAGTTTAAAGTACGCTTGCTTCCTGTGGCTTTTTTAGCCATGATCCTGCCGGTTTCTGCTCAGTTTACCTACAATTCACCCTATTCCCGTTATGGAATCGGCAACCTTTATCAGGTTGTAAACGCCCATAATGCTGCCATGGGAGGTTTGAAATATGGCATCAACGGGGCTTATCTGGTTAATCCCTCCAACCCGGCGAGCTATACGGCCTTCAGAAAAAACTATTTCACCTTCGATGCAGGCCTGAACGGATCGGCCGCCAGGCTTACCGCAGGATCCAAATCCCGTGACGAAGGGCACTTCAATCTGAATAACCTGGCGTTTGGGGTTCCCTTAGGCGATCGCTGGGGTGGCGCTTTTGGCCTTATCCCTTTTTCCTCCGTTGGGTATAGCATTTCCGAGCACAACCTCCATCCCGATTTCGGAGGCTATAATACCATTTATGAAGGGAATGGCGGTATCAACCGGGCATTCGCCGGCCTTGCCGCCAAAATCACCCCTGATCTTTCGGTTGGTGTGAATGCCAATTTTATGTTTGGCTCCCTGAATTATATCCGTACCGTGGTTTTTGATTCCACCTATTATCTGAACCTCCGGTCACGACAGTCAAGAATTATCCATGATGTCTCATTTGATGCAGGGTTGCAGTACAACAAAATCCTCAATGAATCGCGGGGTATCAGCCTTACGGCAGGAGTGATGGCAGGAATCCCGTCCCGTCTTTCAGGCAGGGAAGATATTCTGACCGAAACCTTTAAATACAGTGGTTCCAATGTGGTTGTAATCCGTGATACGGTTGAAAACGTAAGTGGCGCTGAAGGCACCATGAACCTGCCCCTGCAACTGGCAGGAGGAGTGTCGCTGAAAAGGGCAGAGCGCTGGATGGCTGGTGTGGACTTTGCCTGGCAGGACTGGAGTGGGTTTTCAGCTTTTGGCACCGTCGATTCCCTGAAGCCGGCTTTTCAGATGGCAGTGGGCGGGGAGTATAAACTCAACAGCATCCTCCTGAGGGCAGGCCTCCGCTACCAGCAGTCATACCTCGAAATTCGCAGCAATCAGTTAAACGAAGTTGGCATAAGCTTTGGGGTTGGACTGCCGGTGTACAACAAAAATTATAGTGTATCCATGATCAGTATGGGGCTGGAAGCAGGAATGAGGGGTACCACCGATGATGGATTAATTCAGGAACGTTTCGGCCGGCTCTGGCTGGGATTCACCATGAGTCAGGAACGCTGGTTTAAAAGAAGAGAGTATAATTGATCACCAAAATATTAAATAACCGAAAACACCCGGATGAACATGAAAACCCGAATGATTGCAATTGCATGCACTGTTTCTTTCAGTATTGCAATGCTGGTATCCTGTAAAACGGTGGCTACAGGAACCGATCAAACCTCCCGCCCTGCCGATTATAACCAAATGACAGGAGTGCAGCAAACCCAGGAATTGTCTGCAACCCCTTCAGGTGCAGTTACACCCGACAAAAAACCCACCTATGGCAGCGATAGTGCCCAGTGTGTATTGAATTACTACCTCTACCGGCAATCGTTCCGCGACTGGGAAAACTCAGGCGATGACTTTTACTTCGAAGACCTGTTGCCTTCCTGGACGTATGTATTTAACGAATGCCCCGGATACCGTGAAAATACTTTCATCAACGGTACAAAGATCATGGAATACAGGATTTCAAAGCTCCCGGAAAACGAAAGGAAAGGAGCGATCGATACCCTGCTTATGATCTATGATCAAAGAATCCTCTACTTTGAGCAGGCCGATTTTCTGTTGGGAGAAAAAGCCGCTGTTCTGATCAAATACCGCCCTGAACAGACAAAGGAGATCTTTGAAATGCTGAAGGACGTGGTAAACCGGAATAAGCTGAACACTCCAAACCATATATTGGTATTTTACATGCAGTATGCGGTAAATATGCACGAAGCAGAATTGATGAGTATCGAAGACCTGATTGATATTTATCTGGAGGTTGACGAAATTGCACACCATAATGTTAAGCTGAATACCCCGGCCAGTGCCGAATACAATGATGGCATCACCCGGATAGAGCAACTGATGCTGAAATACCTGGAATGCCCGGTTATGGAGAGTGTATTTGGCCCCAAATTCCAGGCCGATTCCACCAACCTGGAACTCTGCAAAAAGATTGTTGCGCTGATGGCATACAACAAATGTTTCGACCAGCCCATTTTCCGCAGTGCTCTGAACCAGTTGAACCGAATGGAGCCTACACCAAAACTGCTGTTGTTCGAGGGCAGGTTTTACCAGAACGACGGGAAATATGCCGAAGCCATCAAATCATACCTGAAAGCTGCTGAAAGTTTCCCGGCAACAGAAGTGGATGATAAGTTTGATGCCTATTTAAAAGCGGCTGAAGTTCAGCTTATTCAGAAACAATACCAGAGCGCGAAATCTTCGGTGCTGAAAGCAATTGAAATCAAACCCGACGACGCTTCTGCCCAGATCCTGCTGGGTGACATTTATCTCTATGGTGCCGAATCGTGTGGCAGCAGTTTCGTTGCAAAATATGCCGGATACTGGGCAGCCTTCGACAGGTACAACCGTGCCAAAGGGATGTCGGATGAGCCTTCCGTACAATCCAAGGCTACAGAAGGGATGAACAATTCCCGCAGAAGATTTCCCACGACCGGCGATATTTTCTTCAATGGTCTGAAAACCGGGCAGTCCGTTACGGCACCCTGCTGGATCGGAGAAACGGTTACCGTAAGGGCTTCTGATTCATAGCAGTTTATATGCTCCTGCCCCGGCATGCTCCTGGATGGTTCCTTGCTATCACCAATAGCCTTTTGGGTCTGATCATGATCGTATCATGTACCAATGATCCTGAGAAAGTTAAGGAACTCAACAAAGGCAAAAACCTTCCGAAAGAGTGGGCTGATGATGTCACGATCCATTTCAGTGACTCCGGATTGCTGAGGGCATTGATTACGGCTCCGCGCCTCGAGCGATATACCGACGGCAGGGAACGATACAACCTGATGCCTCTCGGAATCAACGCCCGGTTTTTCGATTCAGCCGGGGTCGAGAAATCGGGCATTAAAGCAGGCTATGCCGTTGAGTTTCCTGATAAAAGGATTGTGGAGGCCCGCAACAATGTGCAGGTTGTGAATGAAACCGGAGACTCCCTGTTTACCGAATACCTGGTCTGGAACCGGAATACCCGGCTGATATCCACGGAGGCTTCCGTTCGGATTATCACCCACGAAAACGAAGTTATCTTCGGCAAAAACGGGATGGAGGCCGATGAAAAGTTTACCAGATGGCGCATCAAACACATAACGGAATCCTCCCTTATTATCCGGGAGGGTGGGCAGAATCCCTGATTTGTATATCTTTGCACCCCAATCATAAGCGATGAATGTTTGGTTACTGGCTGTTTTAACCCTGATGCTTTCGGCGTTCTTTTCAGGTATGGAGATCGCCTTTGTCAGCAGCAACAAACTGCGCATCGAAATCGACCGTCAGAAAGGTTTGGTTTCCGGTACCATTTTCAGCCGGTTTCTCAATAAGCCTTCTGAACTGATAGCCACCCTGCTGATCGGTAATAATATTGCCCTGGTCCTGTTCAGTACGGCAAGTGCAGCCATTCTGGAGCCATGGCTCATGGTACTGGTCCCGGCTTCAAAACATTCCGCTGTTTTGCTGCTGATCCTCCAGACACTCTCTGCCACCACCATTGTCCTTGTGTTTGGCGAATTTCTGCCCAAGGTGATCTTCAGGGTAAGCCCTAATGGATTTCTTCACTTCTTTGCGGTACCTACGCTGAGTTTTCACTTCCTGTTTTTCCCCCTTGCCAGGCTTTTCATCGGACTGTCCAAAGGGATGATCAGGCTGTTCTTTAAAAACCGAATGTCAGATGAGCGGTATTCGATCAGCAGAATAGACCTCGACAACTATCTGCTTGAATTGTCGACAGAAAATGATGATACGGCAGCCCTGGAGGACGAAATTCAGATGATTCAGAATGCCATGGACTTCAGATCGGTTAAACTACGCGATTGCATGGTGCCCAGAACCGAAGTAATTGCTGTTGGGATCGACGATCCGGTGGAGATCCTGCAGGAACTCCATGAATCATCGGGCCACTCCAAAGTGATGGTGTACGATGACAGTATCGATCACATCGTTGGGTACACCCATGCATTTGATCTGTTTAAAAATCCGGCATCCGTAAAGGACATGCTAAGGCCGGTGCTGATCGTGCCGGAATCAATGCTGGCCAACCGGGTGATGGAAAGGTTTATCAAGGAGCGAAAAAGTGTGGGAGTGGTGGTGGATGAGTTTGGAGGTACAGCCGGCATTATTACCCTTGAAGATGTGATTGAAGAAATTTTCGGAGAAATCAGGGATGAGTTTGATACCGATGATCTGTTTGAGAAACAGGTTGCCGAGAACGAATATATTTTTGAGGCCCGGCTTGAAATCCACTACCTGAATGAAACGTATGGATTTGAGCTTGAAGAGTCGGATGAATACAATACCCTTGCCGGTTTCATCCTGTTTCACCACGAAGACATCCCTGCTCCGGGTGAAGTCATTATGCTTGAAAACTATCAGTTCACCATTCTGGAAGCAAGCGGAACGCGACTGATAAGGGTAAGGATGAGACTCCTCTGACAGAATTGGGTATACTGACTGATTCCCTTTTTTATTTCATTTTCTTCATTACCTTTGCACCTCATTTTTCAAAACGACTTCTACTATGGCTATCATTGGCAAAATCAGAGAAAAGTCTACGCTTCTGCTTATCATCATCGGCGGATCTCTGCTGATCTTCATCTGGCAACTGGCAAAACCCGATAATGATCCGGGCCCACAGGGGCGTCGGAACAAAATCAAACCCCTTGCTGAAGTACTTGGCAATGAAATCAACTACCGCGAATTTGAGTTTGAACTGCAACGGCAGATCGAGCTGCAGAAGGACCGTAATCCGGACTATTCCCCGTCCGGAATGGAACTCTTCAATCTGCGGCAGCAGTTGTACCAATCCAAAGTAAAGGAGTATCTCTATCTTGAATACTGTAAGAAACTTGGCCTTGCCATCGACAACGAGTATTCCTCGGTACCCGCCATCAGCAGCGCGGAATTCCGGGATATGCTGCTGGGTACCGATCCGCATCCCGAAATTAAGCGTGCATTCACCAATCCACAGACCGGACAATTCGATCCGGCCCAGGTTAAACAGGTGCTTGACAACCAGGACCAGCTCGACGTGGTTCAGCGTTTACAGTGGAGCCTTTTCATTGAAGAGATCAAGAAAGAGAGGCTCTCAGAGAAATACAGGAACCTCGTGGCAAAAGCATTCTACTACCCTGCTGCTCTGGCAAAAATGGCCTATCATGATGCCAAGGATCAGGTATCTTTCAGGTTTGTTGCCAAAAGGTACGAAACGATCAGCGATTCTGCTGTGACCGTTTCGGATGAGGACTACACGAAATACTACAATGAACATAAAAACGAGTATGACCGCGATGCGCAGGCTACCGTTAGTTTTGCCGTTTTTGAGGCAAAACCGACACCTGCCGATGTAGCTGTGATTGAAGAACGATTCAACACCCTTTTTGAAGGGATGAAGGCTGCCGAAGATCCTGCCCTGTTTGTGGCGGCAAACTCCCATGATATGTTTGACAGCACCTGGTTCAGGAAGGGGATGCTGCCACCGGTTCTTGACACCGCTTTGTTTAACCAGCCAAAGGGTGCAACCTACGGACCTTTTGTGGATGGCAGCAAATTTAAAGCTGCTATTGTACTGGATGCTATGGAGCGCCCCGACTCGATGCGTGCCAGCCATATCCTTATTGCCTACAAGGGAGCCGAAAGGGCCGGCGAAAACGTTACCCTCCTCAAGGCTGATGCAGAAGCCAGGGCAGACAGTCTGTTTAAGGTGGTAAAGGCGACCCCTGCAATGTTCGAAAGCTTTGCCTCCACCATGTCTGATGATGCCTTTGCCAGCACAAAAATGGGTGACCTGAACTGGTTCAATGAAAATTCCATGGCACGCCCCTTTTCCGATGCATGCCTTAACAATGATGTGGGAGAGATTGTACTGACAGAAAGCAGCTTTGGCTATCATATCATCAAGATTACCGGCAAAAAGGACTTGTCAAGGCAGGTTCGGGTGGCAATCCTTACCAACGATATTGAGCCTTCAAAGGAAACCATCGCCACTGAATTTACCCGGGCCAGTCGTGTGGCCGGAAAAGTGAAATCGGTTGAAACTTTCGAAGATGCGCTGGAGAAAGAGGGCGTTGCAGGTTCCGAAGCAGTGGTTACCAAGGACATGTACGCAGTTCAATCTCTGCAGGATGGCCGTGAGATTGTAAGATGGGCTTTCAATGAGGAAACCACACCCAATGAAACTTCAAAAATGTTTGAGTTTCCTGACAAATACCAGTATGTGATCTGCATCGTAAAGTCACGCCGCGAAAAAGGGATCTGGGAGCTGGATGAAGACATGAAGAAAAATCTCGAACCCCTGGTTAAGCGTGAGAAGAAATTTGAAATGATCGCTGCACAGATGAAGAAGGCCGGAACCACAGACCTGTACAAGGTAGCCGAAAAGATGAGCCTTACCGTGGATACGGCCAGCATCTCCTTCAATATGACCAATCTCATCAACTATGGCCCTGAAGGAAGGGTTCTTGGAACAGCATTCGGGATGCCTGCAGGAAAAGTCTCAGAACCTGTAAAAGGTATAATATCTGCATTCATACTTCTTGTAGATGAGAAAATTAAGGCAGAAGAACCCGATAATCTTCTCGATACCCGAATGAACGAAGAGCGTCTTTTCCAGCAACTGGTACAGCAGAATTTTGACAGGGCACTGGAAAAAGTTGCCAAGGTGGAGGACAACCGGATTCTCTGGTATTAAAACCTCCTGACCGTTACCTTTTCCCCCGGGCCCTTTACCCGGCCAAAGAATCTTTCAGCACTTAATTTTTATACCTTAGCGGTATGAAATATGGCAGGAAGGTTCTTTGGCTGTTTTTACTGGTATCAGTTCATGTTGCGGGGATCACAGCCCAGACCCCTACCGATACGGCAGGGGTTTCAGGTAACAGCGAGTGCCGGTTTCCCGGGGGGGTTGATTCACTGTACGCATGTCTGGAACAGGTTTTCAGAATCTCGCTTACTGAGCATTCTTATGAGCAATACCAGGATCTGATCGGGGATGTCAGACTCACCATCAACAAAAAGGGGCAGGTGGTTACGGTAAACAGCGGCGGATCGCGCATCGAGTATGAACTGGAACGGGCCCTTATGTCGATCCCCCCTTTCATTCCTGCCATGCAGAACGGGAAACCTGTAACCTCCTACGTCCAGCTGAAATTCATGTTTATGATCAAAGGGAACAGGATGGAAGTGACGCAGCATCTGAACTACCATACATCTTCCAGGGGAAAAGACACCGGGTGGATGAAAGCGGGTCTGATCGCCGTGTCGGTGCTGGCATTTCTGCTTTACTGGGGGATCTGAAGCCCTTTAGGGTATCCTGCCGGATTTGAAGGGAAAATGTACTGTTCAATTACCTTTGGGTAATACCGGTACTCCAGTTCATGTATCCGCCTGGCAAGAGATTCCGGGTTGTCTTCAGGCAGAACGGGCAATTCTGCCTGAAACAGTATTTTTCCTGCATCATACACTTCATTAACCAGATGTATGGTTATACCCGATGCTTTCTCACGGTTCGCCAGCACTGCCTCGTGTACCCGGTCGCCGTACATCCCTTTGCCCCCGTAAGATGGCAGTAAAGCCGGGTGAATGTTGAGGATTTTATTCGGGTATGCGCTGATAAGGGATGGGTGAATCTTGCGGAGGAAGCCGGCAAGAATCAGATAATCTGCCTGAATCTCTTCCAGGTAATCAGTCACAGGCGAAGGCTCTTCCCACGCGGAATTCCCGAATACTCTGGCTGGTATGTGGTACCGGGCGGCTTTCTCAAGCACCCTGGCCTGAGGGTTATTGGAGATCACAGCACCAACCCCAATCAGCGAATGCCCTGCAAAATATCGGATGATGTTTTCGGCATTGGTGCCGCTGCCCGAAGCCAGTATGGCAAGTTGAATCATGCAATTGGATTGAAGGGATAAATGTACAACATTCCTTTTACAATCCTTATCCCATCAGGTCAGGATTTCTTTTTTTCCTGGGCGCCCGCGGAGAACACCTGTACAGCAGCAGCACGATGGGTTTTGGGATGAATGACAACACACACCCCGGTATAGCGGTATTGGGGATTGACGGCATTAGCTAAATGCCCCTGCGATTCAGCCCACAACCTGATGAATTCGTCTGCCAGGTCCTGATATGTATAATTGTAGTACCTTCTTCTGGTCTTTCTGTTTTCCATCAGCTCATGAACAAATGTAACGGCAACATTTTCCCCGCACTGAGTACATGTACCCCCATAATAATCGATTCTGCGCCCCACATTGCTTTTTCTGAATCCTGGCTGACTGTGCCCGGATGTATGGTATTCAATCAGATAGCTGGCCTGATCGGTTGCTGCTGCAGTAAGTACAGAATCGGGTATCAGAGACGGGGCTCCTGCCCTGTTACGAAGGGAGTCGATGCCGTTACGGATCAGTTGCGAAATCAGGTTCTGATTCAGTGAACCGGGCTTTATGGTATCGGACGGAAGCTGGCAGAGCCCCTGTACAGTTGGGGAGAGGAGGATAATCCCGGTAAGAAGAAACACGAAATTATTGAAAGACAATGCGATAATTTTTTTTCCTTGCATATTAAAGCATTTATTACTTATTTTGCCGCGTTAAACCAAAACCTGAAAACTATGTCTGATATTGCAACAAGAGTGAAAAACATCATCGTTGACAAACTTGGCGTTGATGAAAACGAAGTTACCCCTGAGGCCAGTTTTACCAACGATCTGGGAGCAGACTCACTGGACACTGTTGAGTTGATTATGGAATTCGAAAAGGAGTTCAGCATTGCCATTCCCGATGATCAGGCAGAAAAAATCGGAACCGTAGGAGATGCTATCTCTTACATCGAAAACAATCTGAAATAACAAAACTTACTTTTCATGGAACTGAAGCGGGTAGTAGTAACCGGCCTCGGTTCACTGACTCCGTTGGGCAATACAACCCAGGCATTCTGGGATGCATTGCTCAATGGTGTTAGTGGTGCCGGCCCCATCACACACTTTGATGCCTCCAAATTCAAGACACAGTTTGCCTGTGAGCTGAAGAACTATGATGCTGCGAACTATTTCGACCGAAAGGAAGTTCGCAAAATCGACCTGTATACCCAATATGCCATGGTTGCTGCCGATGAGGCGCTGATGAACAGCGGTCTCCTTGATACGGCCTATGATCCCGACAGGGTTGGTGTAATCTGGGCATCAGGCATTGGCGGGCTCTTGACATTTTTTGAGGAGGTACGGGATTTTGCCCTGGGAGATGGAACACCCAGGTTCAGTCCGTTTTTCATCCCCAAAATGATTGCAGATATTGCAGCCGGACACATTTCTATCAAGTACAACCTGAGAGGACCCAATTTTACCACCACATCAGCCTGTGCTTCTTCAGCCAATTCCCTCATCGATGCATTCAATTACATCAGGCTTGGCAAGGCAGATGTAATCGTTACCGGTGGTTCAGAAGCTCCGATTAACCCTCCGGGGGTTGGTGGTTTCAATGCCCTGCATGCCATCTCTACCCGCAACGATGATCCGGCTACCGCTTCCCGGCCTTTCTGTAAAGACCGAGATGGCTTTGTACTGGGCGAAGGTGCAGGAGCTGTCATTCTCGAGGAACTCAACTATGCCCTCGCCAGAGGAGCCAACATCATCTGTGAAATAGCAGGAGCAGGTCTCTCTGCCGATGCCAACCATATCACGGCCCCGCATCCCGAAGGTTACGGTGCAATGATGTGCATGAAGAACGCCCTGGAGGATGCAGGTCTTACCATCAGGGATATCGACCATATCAATACCCATGGCACTTCAACACCGGTGGGGGATATCGTGGAGCCCAAAGCCATTGTCAGCCTGTTCGGAGAGGAAGCCTACAAGATCAACATCAACTCCACCAAATCAATGACCGGCCATTTGCTGGGAGCCGCAGGTGTGATTGAATCGATTGCTTCTATCCTTGCAGTAAAGAATGATATAATACCTCCTACGATCAACCATCATACCGACGAGCCGGAGATTGACCCGAAGCTCAATTTTACTTTCGGGAACAAAGCGGTTGCACGAAAAGTGAATACTGCCCTCAGCAATACGTTTGGTTTTGGCGGTCATAATGCTGCCATTATCTTCAAGAAATTTGCGCTCTGACCGTTGAGACGATCCTTGTTCAAACGGAGATTGGATGATAACCCGGAGGATGCCTCCCTGATCCTCTTCATTAAAAATATTTTCGGGTTCACTCCCGGAAATATTTTTATTTACCGCCAGGCCTTCAGGCATAAATCAGCCTCCTATGCCGTCAAGGAGGGAGTGCGTAATTCAAATGAGCGTCTCGAATTTCTCGGGGATGCAGTGCTCGGGGCTATCGTTGCCGACCACCTTTTCCGCAAATATCCCTTCCGTGAGGAGGGCTTTCTCACAGAAACGCGTTCAAAAATCGTCAGCAGGGCCACCCTGAACAAGCTTGCCCTGAAACTTGAATTGCACAAGCATTTGATCACCAGCCCTGATCTGCACCGAAATCCTTTGGGGACCCTCCCCGGAGATGCCATGGAAGCTCTGATCGGGGCCATTTTCCTCGACAAGGGATTTGAGTTTACGCGGCAGGTTATCGTTCGTTTTCTGTTCGAATTACACTTTAACATAGAAGAGATCGTTGACACGGAGGTGAACTTCAAAAGCCGCATCATTGAGTATTGTCAGCAGGAGAAGATAGAACTGGAATTCAGGCTTGCGGGGGATGTTGTGCTCAGAAACCATCAGCGGCAGCACCGTGTACAACTTCTGCTGGATGGCAAAGAAGTGGCCGAAGCGGTAGATTTCTCCATCAAGGGAGCCGAGCAGAGGGCAGCCGAAAAAGGGCTCATGGCTTTGGGCCTGTTGGGCGGATGATGAGAGGGTTAAGAACTGCTGCCTGTGATCCCCAAAGATTAATTTGCCTACCTTTGCAGACCAATTTACGGCAACATGACCCTTTCGTTTATCCATTGGTATTTCAACCCTGAAGTATTCCCCAACACTGCGCTGCCGATGCGCTGGTACGGGATTCTTTTTGCCCTGGCTTTTGTGGCAGCTTACCTGATTATGCATAAGATTTTCAGGAAGGAAGGGATTGCCATCAAAACCCTCGATGACCTTACCTTATACATTGGGATAGGCACCATCATCGGCGCCAGACTGGGGCACTGCCTCTTCTATGAACCCGAGATCTATCTGCGGGAGCCTTTGCGGATCCTGAAAATATGGGAGGGCGGGCTGGCCTCACACGGAGCTGCCATCGGGATCCTGCTCGCCTTATGGCTCTTTACCCGGAAGTACCGGTATTCCTTTGTAGGATTGCTCGACAGGCTTGCCATTACCATTCCCCTATCAGGAGCAATTGTCCGGCTGGGTAACCTGGCCAATTCAGAGATCTATGGCAAGGTGACAACCCTTCCCTGGGGTTTTTATTTTCACAGATCGGCAGAGTTCAGCCACCGGTTCGAGCCTCATCACCCGACACAGCTGTATGAAGCGCTGGGATACGTATTGCTCACCCTGTTATTATGGAACTTTTACCGGAAAGGGATGGCCGGTCGCAAAGGGCTGCTATTCGGGTGGTTTCTGGTGTTGCTGTTTGCCCTTCGTTTTCTGATTGAGTTTGTGAAGGAACCCCAGGTGACCTTTGAGCAGACCATGGCACTGAACATGGGCCAGCTCCTGAGTATCCCTTTCATTGCAGCCGGTATCATCATCATGGTGTATGCCCGAAGAAAACCCGCGGTGGTTGCGAACCTCCGGAAGGATTCAGTTGTTGGTAAAGAGGATCAGGAGAAGGAGACCACTGCCGAATGAGAAAAATCATCCGCTTTCTGGTGCGCCGGGTGCCACGACCGTGGCTTATCCGTTTCAGCCGGATCTTTTCGGTGCTGATGGTGCCGTTTTACAAGGGCAGCCGGTATCAGTGCCCTGTATGTCAGTCCGGCTTCAGGAAGTTCCTGCCTTATGGGAATGCCGGTGCCGATAACAGGCTTTGTCCCTCCTGCCTTTCGCTGGAGCGGCACAGGTTTCTATGGCTTTATCTGAAAAACCGGACAGACTTTTTTACTGCACCGCGCAAAGTTTTGCATGTGGCTCCTGAACAGCCCTTTATTTCCAGATTCCGATCGATGAAAAACCTGGACTACACCACAGCGGATCTGGTTTCACCCCTGGCCGACCTGAAGATGGATATCATGCAGATACCGATGCCGGATGATATCTACGACGTGGTGATCTGCAACCATGTACTTGAACACGTAACCGACGACAGAACTGCCATGCGAGAAATCCTGCGGGTGCTGAAACCCGGTGGATGGGCGATTCTGCAGGTGCCTGTTGACTGGACCCGAAACCACACCCTCGAGGATCCGACGGTTACCTCTGCAGCCGACCGGGAGCGAATTTTTGGACAGTACGACCACCTCCGTTTCCATGGTACCGACTATCCCGACAGACTGAAGGAGGCTGGTTTTCTGGTGGATATGGAAGACTATCTGGCCTCTTTTTCACCAGATGAAAAGGATTATTTCCGTTTACCCAACCAGGAGATGATCTGGAAATCGACAAAACCAGCCCGTTTGTAACAGATTTTGCATCAATCAATATATAACCGATATGAATACCCATAAAACATTGGAAATGACAGATTACAGGATAGCCGATATGGCACTGGCCGATTGGGGCCGCAAGGAGATCGAGATAGCCGAAAAAGAGATGCCCGGATTGATGTCGATACGGCATCGTTTCAGCGAAAGCAAACCGTTGAAGGGAGTACGTATTACCGGGTCGTTGCATATGACCGTTCAAACTGCTGTATTAATCGAAACGCTGGTTGAGCTGGGAGCAAGTGTCCGCTGGGCAAGCTGCAATATTTTCTCGACGCAGGATCACGCTGCTGCTGCTGTGGTGCGCGACTCCGGCATTCCCGTCTTTGCCTGGAAAGGGGAAACCCTGGATGAGTACTGGTGGTGTACCCGGATGGCCCTCAATCACCCCGGTGGCAAAGGTCCGCAGCTGATTGTAGACGATGGCGGAGATGCCACCCTGATGATCCATCTTGGAGTTGAAGCTGAGAAAAATCCTGAAAAACTGCGCCGCACTCCTGAGTCGGCAGATGAAGCTGCGCTGCTGAAGCAGTTGCAGGAGGCCTATGTGGAAGACCAGGGTACATGGACCAGGATGGCAGCAGAATGGAAAGGAGTGTCCGAAGAAACCACCACGGGGGTACACAGGCTCTATCAGATGTTTGAAAAAGGGGAGCTGCTGGTCCCCGCCATTAACGTAAACGATTCGGTTACCAAGTCGAAGTTCGATAACCTTTACGGCTGCCGTGAATCACTGGCCGATGGGATTAAGCGTGCCACCGATGTGATGATCGCGGGGAAAGTAGTAGTGGTACTCGGATACGGCGACGTTGGGAAAGGGTGTGCCCGCTCCATGCGCTCGTATGGAGCCAGAGTGCTGGTAACCGAAATCGACCCTATCTGTGCCCTGCAGGCCGCGATGGAGGGCTTTGAAGTTACCACGGTGGAAGATGCCCTGGCCGAAGGCAATATTTATGTCACCACCACGGGCAACAAGGATGTGATCACCGCCGAACACATGGCCGCTATGAAGGACGAGGCTATTGTATGCAACATCGGGCACTTCGACAATGAAATTCAGGTGAGCCGTCTGGAAACCTGGCCCGGCATTCAAAGGGTGAACATCAAACCCCAGGTGGATAAATATGTGTATCCTGATGGCCATTCGATCTATCTGCTTGCCGAAGGCAGGCTTGTAAATCTCGGTTGTGCAACCGGGCATCCCTCCTTTGTAATGAGCAATTCTTTTACAAATCAGGTACTCGCACAGCTCGATCTTTGGGCTAACAAAGACCGGTATGCGGTTGGGGTTTATCGCCTTCCGAAACATCTCGACGAAGAGGTGGCCCGTTTACACCTGGAACAGCTTGGGGTTAAGCTGACAAAACTCACTCCTGAGCAGGCAGCCTACCTGGGGGTTCCTGCCCAGGGACCCTACAAACCAGAGCATTACAGGTACTGATCCCTGAAAGAAAAATTTTTGTGAAACCGGGGAATTTGGTATCATTGTATCCAAATTCCCCGATCCCATGCCTCTTGCCATTCATCGTATGGTGTTCAATGCCTTTCAGGTGAACACCTACATTGCGTACCATTCAGATGGTGATGCCATGATTGTTGACCCGGCCTGCTATACCAGCCGTGAACAGGAGGAAATAGACCGCTTTATCACCAATAATAACCTGACAGTTAAGCATATAGTGCATACCCATTGCCATGTGGACCACATTCTGGGTACCCGGTATGCATGTGAAAAATTCGGGCAATCACCCAAAATGCACCAGGCAGGATTGCCCTTTTACCAATCCATGGTGGAATTCGCCAACGGGCATGGGTTTGAGGTGGACGAACCTGTGATGCCGGATGGGTATCTGGCTGATGGTGATGTTCTTGCCCTCGGGGATCAGTATATAAAAATTTTGTACACCCCCGGGCATGCAAATGGAAGCATTTGTCTGGTTTCAGAACCAGACAAATGGATGATCACAGGTGATCTGGTTTTTTACGGGAGTATAGGCCGCACCGATCTGCCGACCGGAAGTCTTGAAGTGTTGCTCGCATCTGTCAGAAAATCGGTTCTGATTTATCCCGATGACTTTGTGCTGTATCCGGGTCATGGACGGCAAACTACCGTTGGCTATGAGCGGAGAAACAATCCTTTTCTCTAAGCCGGCGTATTGAGGAGTACTTTCGCTGCCAGTGCCACCTCCGAGGGGAGAATCTTGCGCATACAATCGAAGTGTCCTTTGGGGCATCGGGAAAACCCCAGTTTGCTGCAGGGCCTGCATGGCACCACCTCCATCTGAATGATGATGCTCAGATGGCCAAGTTCGGAGGGAAGGAATGGGGTCATTCCGAAAGCCGGAACGGTGTTTCCCCACAGGCTCACGATTTTCTTTCTCAGGGCTGCCGCGATATGCATCAGGCCGGTATCATTGGTGATGACCACATGGGCCATGGCAACCAGAGCTGCCGATCCGTGCAGGGAGAAAATACCGCATCCGTTGAAAACACGCGGATGTCGTGTCTTCCGGCAAATCGCATCCCCTCTCACACTATCCTCATCTCCTCCCAGCAGCACAACAGGTACCGGAATTTCATCGATCACCAGGGCTACCAGGTCTTCAGGATAGATTTTTGTAGAATATCGGCCACCAATGACAAAAGCCACAAAACCATTCTGATGTGATTCGGGTATTCTTTCCCGCACCGAATCGAGGATCCCTTCCGGCATAAAGAAATCGAGCCCGCCATCATCATAGGACACGCCAAGGCGTCTGACTGTGTTCATATAGCGGTCAACGATGTGCAGTTCAGGCAGGATATTGATCCTGAAGCTGGTAAACAGGAGTTTTCGCGGATTAAGTTTCTTAAAGGCGATATTGGGCCTGAGAAGTTTGATTTTTAAACTGAAAGTCCGGATGTTATGGTGAAGATCAATGATCAGGTCATACCGCTCGTGCCTCAGCGAAGAAATTACCTCAGAGATGGATGAATCGATGGTGATAAGCTTGTCGATATAGGGGTTGAATTCCATTACCGCCCTGAAGCGCTGAAAGGTAAGGTAATGCAGCTCACACCCCAACTGCTGCTTGAGGCACCTGACCACAGGGGTGGTGAGCACAATATCTCCTATGGAGCTGAACCTTACGACCAGTAGCTTCATCATGCCGGAATCACAGAAGGATACTCCAGTTGCTATTTCGCCTCATAATGTTCTTCCGTAACATCCGGTCCATCAGGGGTGGATAAGGTCCTTTCCAGCCACAGATGTTTGTTGGTAAGCCGGAGAATAACCCATGCATCCGATTTGGCAGAATTATCCACCGTAAGTACAATTTCCGATTTATCGGAATTGAATTCCCATGTCCCTGTGACCTCAACGGCATTTGAGATTTTCCTGAAGCTGCCGTTCTTATCAAAAATGTAGGCATGGTCATCCGGATAAAACTCCGTAACATCCACGCCCTTGTTTTTCACAAGCACGAGGCCCCATTCGCCGTCCAGTCTTTGTTTTTTCGTCAGCAGGCTTATCCCCGGGCCCTCCTCATATTTTTTACAGGCACAAAAGGAAACAGCTACCAGGGTGATGATCAGATACAACAGCGGCTTTTTCATGGCATTGGGTTTTTGGTTTCTCAAATACAAATATAGAAAATGATTGTGAATTGGTAATTTTGCCCGATGATTTTTATTGACACCCATACCCATTTATACCTGGAAGATTTTGATGCCGACCGGGAGGCCATGATGGCACGTGCCACTGCGGCCGGAGTGAAGGCCTGTGTGCTGCCGAATATCGACCGGGAGAGCCTGAAGCCGATGACTGATATGGCAGCCCGGTGGCCGGGACTGTGTTATCCCATGGCAGGGTTGCATCCCACATCCGTAAGCGACGACTGGCATGAACAGCTGCGTACGGCTGAATCCCTGAGAGATTCGGGAACAGTTGCAGGAATTGGCGAATGCGGGATCGACCTTTACTGGGACCAGACCAGGATTGAGGCACAGAAGAAGGCTTTTGCGATGCAACTTCAGTGGTCGCTGGACACAGGATTGCCTGTATCAGTACATATACGAAATGCCTTTCCGGAGGTTTTCTCTGTGCTTGACTCGTTCGGGGATACCCTGTTCAACGGGGTATTTCACTGCTTTTCGGGCAGCAGGGAGGAGGCGGAGCGGGCTGTTGCCAGGGGTTTCATGCTGGGAATCGGGGGAGTTATCACCTTTAAAAAGAACCGGTTGCGGGATGTGATCAGGGAGGTGTCTCCTGAATCCGTGGTGCTCGAAACCGATGCCCCGTTTCTGGCCCCGGAGCCCTACAGGGGGAAAAGGAACGAGCCTTTATACCTTCCCTATGTGGCGGAAGCACTGGCCGAACTCTGGGGAATGCCGTTGCACAGTGTTGCAGGAGCAACCACTGCCAATGCCTGCAAAGTATATACGAAACTTACGCTATGAAAGACCCGGTCAGACTTTTGGTAATTTATACGGGAGGCACCATCGGTATGGTGGTTGATCCGGCATCAGGAGCTTTAAAACCCCTTGATTTCGATCAGTTGTCCCATTATATCCCCATACCGGATGCATTTTCATTTTCGATGGAGTATCTTTCACTGAATCCCATTATTGATTCCTCGGATATGAAACCCTCATTCTGGGTACGGCTGGCTGAGATTCTTGAGGACCATTACAATGCTTTCGATGGTTTCGTGATCCTGCATGGGTCTGACACCATGGCCTACACGGCCTCCATGCTGAGTTTCATGCTGGAGAATCTGAACAAACCGGTTGTACTGACCGGTTCCCAGCTTCCACTGGGAGTGCTCCGGACCGACGGGAGGGAAAACTTCATTACAGCGCTGGAAATTGCGGCCTCGAGGCACCAGGGTAATGCAGCAGTTCCGGAGGTGTGCATCTACTTTGAAAGCAAACTGTACCGGGGCAACCGTACCACGAAGCTTCACTCAGGCGATTTTGACGCCTTCTTTTCAGGCAATTACCCCTGTCTTGCGGAAGCCGGCGTTCGCCTGAAATTCAATCATTCCCACATCCGCAGGCCCAATTTTAAACCGCTGAAGGTGTACAGGGAGCTCTCCACCGATCTGGCCATTCTGAAACTGTATCCCGGGATAACACCCCAGGCGGTGGAATCGGTATTGGGCATCCGGGGGTTGCGTGCGGTGATTCTCGAAACCTTTGGTACCGGCAATGCCCCAACCGATCCCTGGTTTCTGGATCTGCTGAAAGAGGCGGCACTCCGGGGCATCATCCTGTACAACGTGACCCAGTGTAAAGCCGGTGGGGTAGAGGCAGGGAGGTACCTGACCGGAAAGACCCTTGTGGATATCGGTGTGGTAAGTGGTTACGACATTACCACAGAAAGTGCCCTGGCTAAACTGATGTACCTGATGGGTCGGTATCCGGAGCAGGAAAGGGTAAAAGAGATCCTGCCGGTTTCGATCCGGGGGGAGATTACGCCCGAATAACCCTGCCGTTGACCCCGGGAAGAGAGCCATTAACTGGATGGATACCCGGAAACCGCATAAAACGGGGATATCAGCGTTGCTTAATTAAAATATTGCACCAGGATATTCAGAACATATTTTTTGTAATTTAGCGGCGCTAAATCGGGAGAAAATAGCACGTTCTCAGACAGCGACAGGAGAGATGGCCGAGTGGTCGAAGGCGCGCGCCTGGAAAGTGCGTATACCCCAAAAGGGTATCGAGGGTTCGAATCCCTCTCTCTCCGCAAAGAAAAACCAAATAAAGAAAGCATATCATCAGGTATCCGGTTCTTATCAGGTATTTGACAAAAAGAACAAAGTAAACTCAAAAACAAAAAGGCATGAAAAAAGTATTTGTTTTAATGGTTATTGCGCTTCTGATGGGGTTCAGCGTTGTGAATGCCCAGGATAACAAAAAGGATGCACCCAAAGCCGGGACAGAAGTGGCTGAAGCGGCTCCTGTTGACTCTGTTGCACCGGTTGTCGCAGAAACTCCTGAAGTGGCTCCGGCAGAGGAGGCAGAGGTAAAAGGTTTTCATCAGGCGTTGAAAGAAAAGTTCATCGAAGGGGGACCTGGTTTTATGGCCTTTATCCTTCTTTGTTTGGTGCTTGGATTGGCACTTGCCATCGAAAGGATTATTTATCTGAGCCTTGCTTCCACCAACAACCAGAAATTATTGCAGGAAGTTGAAGCGGCTTTGGAACGCAAAGGAGTTGATGCCGCAAAAGAAATTTGCAAAAACACCCCGGGACCGGTTGCCAGTATCTTTTTTCAGGGGCTTGACCGCTATGGAGAAGGATTGGATGTTGTGGAGAAATCCATTGTATCTTACGGAAGTGTGGTAATGGGTCGTCTTGAGAAGAATGTATCCTGGATTTCGCTCTTCATCGCACTTGCCCCGATGCTCGGGTTCTTGGGGACGGTTGTTGGTATGGTTCAGGCATTTGATGCCATTGAAAAAGCTGGTGATATCTCTCCGCAAATCGTAGCCGCAGGTATCAAGGTAGCTCTTCTTACCACCGTATTCGGTCTTATCGTTGCTATGATCCTGCAGGTCTTTTACAACTACCTTGTTTCGAAAATCGACACCATTGTAAACGACATGGAGGATAGCTCAATCACCTTTATGGATATTTTGGTAAAATTCCAGGCCAAACAGAAATAATCTGTCCACCAGTAGTTCTGTATCTGATTTACTGTTAACAGCCTAATATTGAAAGGTATTGATATGAGAAAAATATTTGAAAAATCCTCAAAGATAATTACTTGGGTTATGATGGTGCTGGCTGTCCTGCTGACAGCCTGGCTGACCATCTCTTCCAGTAACGATATGGCTAAGGATATGGTAAAAGCATTTGAAAAAATAGGAATGACCCTGAATATTTTCTTCATTGCCACGTACATTATCCTTGGTTTGTCCATCTTTCTTGCCCTATTCTTTGCTGTAACAAGCATCTTTGTTAAACCTAAAGCAGCAAAGAACGGACTTATCGGTATAGGGGCCCTGGTACTGATACTGGTAGTTTCCTTCCTGCTTTCCACCTCCGCGATTGATCCGGAGTTTACCAGCAAGATGGCCAGTACCATTACGGTTACTGACGGCATGTCGAAACAAGTCGGAGCCGGATTGATAGCAGCCTATATCCTGGGAGCTCTTTCGATCCTTGCAGTTATAGGTTCTGCGGTTTACAAATTTGTTAAAGGTTAAAATTTTCATGCTATGGCCAGACCATGTCCAAATATCAATGCGGGATCTATGGCGGACATTTCGTTCCTCCTGCTGATCTTTTTCCTGGTTACCACCACCATGGATGTAAACCAGGGGATCAACAGGTTGCTTCCGCCCCTGATGGATGATCCTACCGCCAAGCCTCCAAAGATTAATAGACGTAATGTTCTTGTTGTGCTGGTCAATTCAACCGACCAGATGCTTGTGAACAATAAGTTCATGGAGATCGGTGATCTCAGGCAGGAAGCAGTGATCTTTTTCACAAATCCGATGGATGACCCGAACTTGCCTGAGAAGGAATCCATAACCCAGAAAATGGCTGATTCGAGAGGAGATGCTGCCAAATACGACAAATGGAAGCAGACGTATGAGGTGCTGGGTGAGGATTACAAAGTGTCCAAGGGAGTGATCTCCCTGCAGAACGACAGGGGAACCTCGTACAAGATGTACATCCAGGTACAGGACGAACTTGCCAGGGCTATTACCGAGGTAAGAAATGAGCTGTGCATGCGGTTATGGGGCGTGAAATTCACCTCCCTGAAGGAAGAAACCGACCTGGCGCGCATTGAAGCGATCCAGGCGGTAATCCCCGCTGCCATTTCTGAAGCAGAACCTAAAAACATAGGAGGACAGCAGTAATATGGCAAAATTCAGAAAGAAAAAACTGGAAGCGCAATTTGAGTTGAATACTGCCTCAATGCCCGATATTATCTTTATGCTTCTGTTCTTCTTCATGGTTACCACCACCATGAGGGAGGTTAGCCTCTTTGTGAAACTCAAAGCCCCTGAAGCCTATGAGATTCAGAAACTGCAGAAAGCCAGCCCGGTGAGTTATATCTACGTGGGGAAACCCACCCAACCCGCCCTGTTTGGTACCGACGACCGGTTCCAGTGCAACGACCAGTTCAAGGATATTGATGAAATTGCGGGTTGGGCCATCCAGGAACGTCAGATCCTGCCTGAAGAACAAAAGAATAAAATGACGGTAGCCCTGAAGGTGAATGAAGAAACCCGCATGGGGCTTGTTACCGACATCAAACAGGAACTCAGGAAAGCACAGGCCTACAAAATCAACTACACCACCCGGAGAAAAGGGAAATAGTTCTTTTATCCGGGATGATATTCAGAACGGGGATACCTGATAAAGGCAGCCCCGTTTTTTTTATGCATCCCGCCGGGCAGCGTCAGTCTTTCCTGAAAACCTGATCAGCATACATACCAGTACGGTGAGTAAAATGCTGATGGCCACCTGGCCGATGCCTGCATATTGTCCGAAATCCTGGTATCCGTACCTGATAACCCCTAATTGCGAAAGGTATTCAACGACCACAGCGGACCCATTGTTGATAAAATGGGCCGCTACCGGAAGCCATACAGAGCCCGACCACACCATCAGGTACCCGAATAGAAGCCCCAGAAACATGCGGGGAATGAACCCCTGAAACTGAAAATGGAAAAAGCTGAAAACCAGGGCGGTGATGAAAACAGCCACATGGGGGTTTCTGAGCCCGGCACGGAGTTGCTGCTGCAGTACTCCCCTGAAGAAGAATTCCTCACCAATGGCCGGGATCACAGCAATCATCAGCAGATTGACCAGAAACCTTCCCGGAGTCTGGTGGTGGAAGAAAATCTGTGTCAAGGCCCCTGCATCCTCCTCTGCCCTGATCAGGGGGTCGGGAAGCGGTATGCTCATATTCAGGTCGGTAAGCCACGAGATCAGGGGAAGTGATAGGATCACCAGAGGCAGTGTAAGCAGGATAGCCGGCAGGGTGGGTTTTTTCGGAAACCATTCAGGGGAATGTGGATTTGCGATTCGGTAAAGACGGATAAAGAGAAAGGGTGGCAACAGGAAAAGGCCAATCTGGGAGGAGATTTGGGTGATGTATAAAATGGGCAGGGTGTACCCTGGCAGGCTCTCTGCGGACAGGCCATCCGCTCCGCCATTGCGGAGAAGATCCAGCGTGTCGCCCAACGCATGGCCTCCGTACAGCAGCATCACCAGCAGTTGTCCGGCGGCTGAAAACAGAAACAACGACATCAGGGTAAGAATGCCGAAAAAGAGCAGTTGTACCCATACATTTTCAGCCATCACAGCCACAACAAACCGTTTCATATACCCCTCGTGCTTTATGGGGCAAAAGTACTGAAAAGAAAGCAGCTTCGCTTTTCTTATCTTTGCCGTATGTTGCAGATCGGAAACATACAGATAACCGGCTTTCCGGTGCTGCTTGCCCCGATGGAGGATATCAGCGACCCTCCGTTCCGGCGCATCTGCCGCAGGTTCGGTGCGGATATGGTGTTCACCGAGTTCATTGCTGCAGACGGACTGGTGCGGGATGCAGTCAAAAGCCTCCAAAAACTCGATATCCGTGACGATGAGCGGCCGGTAGGCATTCAGATTTTCGGGAAAGACCCTGATACCATGGCCGAGGCCACCCGGATCGCCACAGAAGCAAGGCCCGACCTGATCGACATCAATTTTGGCTGTCCGGTCCGCAAGGTGGCCATGAAAGGGGGCGGAGCCGGATTGCTGAACGATGTGCCGCGTATGGTGGAGATCACACAGGCCATGGTGAGAAGCACCCCGTTGCCGGTAACCGTGAAGACCCGGCTTGGCTGGGATGACGACCATAAAAACATCCTTGATATCGCCCTGCGCCTTCAGGATGAAGGGATCGCTGCCCTCACTATACACGGGCGCACCAGGTCACAGATGTACCGCGGGGAGGCCGACTGGACCCTGATCGGTCAGGTGAAGGCACACCCCGCCATCCGGATTCCAATCATCGGCAACGGGGATATCACTTCAGCAGCACGGGCCATAGAGATGCAGCAGCGCTATGGGGTGGACGGCGTGATGATTGGCCGGGCCGCCGTGGGAAACCCCTGGATATTCCGTGAGATCAGGCACTTTATATCTGCCGGACAGATCCCTGCACCTCCAGAGCTGCAGGAACGGGTGGCCGTTTGCCGGGAGCATTTGCTGGCCTCCGTGGAATGGAAAGGGGAAAAACTGGCCCTGTTTGAGATGCGGAACCATTACAGCCATTATTTCAAAGGTATTTCCGGCGTCAAAGAGTTCAGGAGTGCCCTGGTAACGGCAGATTCACTGTCTCGTGTGCTGCAACTGCTTGATTCCTGGAAAGATTACCTGCAACAAGCCTGAAAATTTTACCATAGCATGCTTATCAACCAAAAACATTACCGTTCCATCTGGCTGCACCCCGACCATCCGGGGGTGGTTCAGACATTCGATCAGCGAAAACTCCCCTTTGAGGTTGAAATCGTGGATATAGAAAGCCCTCAGCAGGCGTGTGATGCGATTAAAGATATGCTGGTCAGGGGTGCTCCCCTGATCGGGGCAACCGGCGCGTTCGGATTGTATCTGGCAACCCTTTTACCGGAATTGGGTGAAGCTGAAAACAAGCTTCAAAAGCTGTCGGACTGGAAAGAAAAACTCCTCAGCACCCGCCCCACTGCAGTGAACCTGCAATGGGCGCTGGAAAGAGTTTACAACCGAATGGCAGATTGCCTGGATGCAGATGAAATGTCTGATACGGCCCTGAAGGCTGTGCAATCCATTCTGGATGAGGAGGTTGCGATGTCAGAACGTATCGGAATGAATGGTCTGGAACTTATCCGGGAGATCAGCCGGCGAAAAGGGGGCGCCCCCGTGAATATCCTCACCCACTGCAATGCCGGATGGATTGCCTGTATCGACTATGGTACGGCCACGGCTCCCATCTATCTGGCGAAGGAACAAGGCATTCCCGTACATGTTTGGGTCGATGAAACCCGTCCCCGGAATCAGGGGGCACGGCTTACCGCCTGGGAACTGGGCGAAAACGGAATCCCGCATCACCTGATTGTGGATAATGCCGGAGGGCACCTGATGCAGCACGGCATGGTGGATATGGTGATTGTAGGCACCGACCGCACCACCCGGCAGGGGGATGTAGCCAATAAAATCGGCACCTACCTGAAGGCGCTGGCAGCCTTCGACAACCAGATCCCTTTCTATATCGCGCTTCCATCCTCCACCATCGACTGGGGAATCCGGGACGGTATCAGGGAGATCCCCATCGAGGAAAGGGATGAAGAGGAAGTGTTGTTTTCTGAAGGATGGGATGGTGCGCGCATTCACCGGATACGGGTTACCGGTACAGCTACGGGTGCTGTAAACCATGGTTTCGACGTCACCCCGGCACGGCTCATAACCGGATTGATCACGGAGCGAGGGGTTTGCCCCGCTTCAGAAGAGGGGTTGCTGAGCCTGTTTCCTGAGAAAATAAGCACCTCACCCCCCGGCCCCCTCTCCTGAACGGAGAGGGGGAGAAAAACCCTGATTTATAGGATGAAAAGAATCAACCCATTAGCAACGCCATCAATCTTCAGAAAGAATGAACCACAATGAAGAAGGATATATTAAGTTTGCATGTCACTGGACGGAGGCTCCTGCTCTGATTCCGGAGTCAGTTTTTGATGAGGTGAATGCAGCCCGCCACCGTATGCTGGAAAAAGGGCTCATCGGGTGTTACGACAACGGGATTGGCTTCGGGAATATCAGTATCCGCAATCCGGAAGTACCTGAACAGTTTTTCATTACCGGATCGGCGACGGGGCATATCAAAGAGGGAGCGCCGGCGATCTATGCCCTGGCAGAGAGGTGGGATATTGCCCGCAACACCCTTTGGTGCAAAGGCCCTCTCAGGGCATCCTCCGAGTCGATGTCGCATGCCATCATCTACGATACCTGTCCTGAGGTACAGTGCGTAATCCATATCCACAGCATGGAGCTCTGGAAGAAGGCAATCCGGGAGATTCCGTGCACCCCCGGGCATGTCTCCTATGGCACCCCTGAAATGGCTCTGGCAATCAGGGATCTCATCCTGTTCGGGAAGATGCAGGATCATGGCATCCTGGCGATGAAAGGGCATGAAGAGGGGATTGTGATGTTCGGGAGGAGTGCTACAGAAGCGGAAAGGCAAATCAACATCTAAATCCCGTCTGAGTTTGCAGGCACCACCAGTATGACTATAGTGGTTATCTTTGTCTGCTGAACCCCTAATCCCTTCCAAAATGCACCGATGTTTCCGGCGACCCGATTCCCTTCTGTACCTTGTGCTGATGGCTTTGCTGGCCCCTTTTCCGGCAGTTTCCCAGGAGTTCACTTTCATCAATGGTTTCCAAACTCCTGTAATCCTGAACCCGGGCTTTGCCGGAACCGAAGAAACCGGAAATCTGAGTCTTCATACAAAATTTTCGGGGAATATATATGGGCAACTGATAAACTTTGCCGCGGCATGGGATCAGCCGGTCAGAAAATTGCGGGGGGGCCTTGCCGTGGTGTATACGTCCTCAGCGATAAAGTACTATGAAACCAGGAACCTGTTGCAGGCAGGATATGCCCTTCACCTCAAACCCGGCCCTTTGCTGAAGATCATCCCTTCCGTTCAGGTGGGATTAGGTATCAACCATCTGAAAGCCATGTCATTTGGAGGGCCTACGGATGCTTCCACTAAGGCTTATTTCTCGGCAGGGGCAGGAGCCCTTGTGCTTTACCGGGGTTTTTCGGGAGGAATGGCCTTCAGCCATCTGAATACCCCCGATGTGGGGTACGAAAACCTGGAAGTTGAACAGCCCATTGAAATCACCCTCCATGCCCGTCAGAAATTCCTTACCGACATGGAAGGAGTATTTCTCTATGCCGGCGCTTACTACTGGCAGCAGGACCAGTGGAGCAGGATCGCCCCCTCCCTCGAAATTAAGGTGAAAGGGTTCACCGCCGGGCTTTGTGCAATCCGGTATCAGGACATTAATGTGTCCTATGGTCTGGGAGGCTCTGCCGGCTTCGACCTTCGGAAGTTCAAAGCAGGGTATTCGTTCATCGGGAATCTGTCGGGAAATACCCGACTGGAAATACCTGCACACGAGATCTTTCTGATCTACCGGTTTGATCTGGAGGATCAATAACCTGACCGGCGATTCTTCTGTGCATGCCATTATTCCGGCAATAATCTGTGGTGCCAGCGCCTGAAAAAAATAAAATTCCTATCTTTGCCGGGCTTTTTAAGACAAGAAAAGCATGGTCCTATAGCTCAGTCGGTTAGAGCAACTGACTCATAATCAGTAGGTCCCTGGTTCAAGCCCAGGTGGGACCACAGGAAGTAAAAAGGCAAAAGTAAAAAGGCAAAAGTAAAAAGTAATGCGGTGGCTGAGCGTAGTCGAAGCCAAAGGCAAAAGTAAAAAGAGGGGGCTGGGAGGCCTCCTTTTTAGTTTTGGGAATATCAGTAGACCAAATGATAGAAGGCGGTATCGAAACGGGGAATATTCACAAGGGCTGAGTCGGTTTTGTGGTTGGTGCCTTTATGGATATTCCAGGAGATCACGGCGGTTTTACCGGCTTTGGTGCGGCATTCCGCCAGGGTATCATAACCCATCCCTGTACCCTGCTGCCAGTTGCTGTTGCAGCAGCCGCTGCACGAAGGGTTATCGGAGACAATCCGGAAGGTAATCAGGTCCGAAGCATTTACGGGATTGGTATTCTGAACCTGTAACCGAAGCGCCCCGATGGGATTCAGGCTGATCTGCGGATTGTAGGCTTTGCCGGAGGATATTTCATTGATGGTAAGGGGTTTGGAATAATCGAAATACCGGTCTTTTACCGTCTGGAGTTCAAAGTCACTGGCTTTCACCTGTGCAATGTCGATCCTGAATTTTCCGGATGCATCGGTTTGGACGGTAGCAATCAGGCTGGGATTCGGATTGAAGACCCCCCCTTCGAACATTTTGCCCACAAGGTTTACAGTAACGCCCTCCACCGGAGCTGCCACCATCACATCTGTAACGGTTCCTTCAATCAGGATCCGGTCGCTGTTCTTGTTGCAGCCTGCGAAGAAGAGAAATCCCGGAATGAAAAGCAGCAAAAGGGGGGTGTAATTTTTCATCAGATGGCATTTTATCGTGTGAAGGCGTATTGTACAAGGTTTGCTCCCATTCTCAGGGCTTTCTGCCGGGTTTCCTCGCTGTCGCGGTGCACTTCAAAATCTTCCCATCCGTCGCCGAGGTCTGTTTCATAGGAATAGAAACAAACCAGTTTCCCCTGGTAGATCAGGCCGAAACCCTGCGGAGGCTTGTTGTCATGCTCGTGGATTTTGGGCAAACCTTTGGGGAAGTCGTACTTCTGGTGGTAGACGGGGTGTGAAAACGGAATCTCCACAAAATCAAGTTCGGGAAATACCTTTTTCATCTGGGGCCTTATAAAAGGATCTATGCCATAATTGTCGTCGATATGCAGGAACCCTCCGGCCATCAGGTAGGTACGCAGGTTGGCGGCTTCCTGGTCGGAGAAGACCACATTCCCGTGTCCGGTCATGTGGATAAAGGGGTAGTTGAAAATTTCGTCGCTGCCCGGCATCACGGTAGCGGGGTTTTTATCGAGGTTCGTGCCGAGATTCCGGTTGCAGAAATCAATCAGGTTGGGCAGGGACGTAGGGTTGGCATACCAGTCGCCACCGCCGTTGTACTTGAGCAGGGCAACGGGCACTGCAGGATTTCCGGCAGGGGGGGGCGCGGAAGCGGCCATCAGCAGAAGGGCGGAAAAAAACAGCAGGATTCTGTACATCAGAAACTACGGATTGAAAGAAAGTACAAAAATACGAAAACAAATCACAGGTCAGCGTTGACCACATTGAAAACCATGGCTGCCACCAGTCCGGCGGTTTCGGTACGGAGGGTGGCATTGGCCAGGCTAACGGGCAGAAAGTGGTGGTTGATCGCCATTTCTGCCTCCTGCGGGGTGAAATCCCCTTCCGGGCCTATGAGGATCAGCGCGTCGGTTCCCGGGGCAAGCACTTTCCCCAGGAACGGCAGATCTTTAGCCCCGCACCAGGCAATATGGGCAGGATTATCCCTTTTTTGCCGCAGCAACTCAACAAACGGGGTCGGAGGATTAAGGGCGGGAAGGAGGGTCCTGCCCGACTGCTTCATGGCCGACACCAGCAGGTTCACCAGGCGTTCCTGCTTGATGCTTTGTTTCTCGGTGCGCTGACAAATCAGAGGGGTGATTTCGGCAACCCCGGTTTCGGTCGCTTTCTCGAGAAACCATTCGAACCGGGAGGGGTTTTTCACAGGCGAAATGGCCAGGTGCAGCGATGCCTTCTGCACATCCTTCCCCGGCTCCGACTCCAGAACCTCCAGCCTGCAGGCAGTTATGGTGTCGGTGAGGATACGGCACCGGTACAAAAAACCTTTTCCGTTGGTCACGGGTATCTCATCGCCGATCCGTTTTCTCAGCACCTTCACAAGGTGTTTCGACTCGGCTGCATCCAGGGTGAATGCTCCCTGAACGGGAATTTCGGGGTGATAGAAAAGTTGCATGGGTCTATCGGAATTGTTCTGCAATTTCCCTGGCAGCCTTTAGTCCCGACTGCAGGGCCCCTTCGATCCACCCTCCGGCATATGATACGGCATCCCCGGCAAACCAGATGTTGTTCGAAGGGGAAGCCAGGGCGTCGAAATAGGGTTGCTGTCCGGCATAGAACTGTTTGAAAGCCCCGCGGAACCCCGGCATCTCTTCCCAGCTGAACCCATAGGCACTCACCACATGGGGCCTGATGCTGCCTGCCCCATAGATCTCCTCGAGCATCGAAATGGCCTTTTCGGCCCGTTCTTCGATGGAGGAGGCGTGCCATTTCCTGCTGTCATCCTCCCAGGTGTAACTGGCGCAGATCAGGCCGGAGTCGGTATCTTCAAAATCAAAGAAATAGACCCCCCGTACAGGCAGGTCGGTGATGGTGGTGGTGATTTCAGACCCCGGTTTTTTCCAGAAAACAGAATCGGTCTCCAGGAAAATCTTGGCCGAAGACATGAAGTGGGTGTTGTAGATGGCCTGCCACTGCAGAGGGGTAAGCAAATCACGGCGGATGTCCATTTCCATCTGAACGGCCCTGGCCTGGGCGGTAATGATCACGGCATCGGCCATGAAGAAATCTCCTTTTTGGGTGCCAAGGATCAGCTTTCCGGAGGCATCATCCCTGGTGAGCTGTGTAACCGGTGTACCGGTGGCTACCAGCCCAAGCTCTTTCAGGGATTTCATCTCCTCCTCTTCCACCTGCACCCGGTGCTCGTAAAATCCTTGTGCCAGCAGGTCGTTACCCCCCACAATCTCCATCTGGTCATCATCCCAGCGGCAGACATTGATCCGGAGGATTTCGATGAAGCTGATAGGATAGAGGGGGCCGTAGCCTCCAACCCCGAAGCCCACCGTGGCGAACAGCCCGATCTCTTCGGGAGTCCACTGCTGTTCCACCAGAAAATCGCGGAAGGTTGCATTCCTGTAAGGATGCGTAATCTCTTTCCACGTCCGGGTCCTCAGTTCAGGGTCGTGCCACACCTCTTCCATTTTCCGGGCAAAAGGGCGGATACAGGCATCCCATTTATGGTAAAGGTGCTCTACCCATGGCACCTGTTTTTCCGGGCTGCCAAACTCCTTCTTCCCGTTCACGTAGTAACAGGTGGTGATGTTGTTCGGGTTGGGAAACTTCCGTGTTTTTATGCCGAAAAGGCCCAGGTAATGCATCAGGGTGCGGTGTACGGGGGGCACCCGCATGCTTCCCATTTCGGCATATACCAGGGGGTCTTCAAACTCCCTGACCGTGAACAACCTTCCGCCAATCCTGTCGGAGGCTTCAAAAACCAGCGGATAGTGTCCGGCCCGGAGCAACTCCATGGCGGCAGCCAGCCCCGATGCGCCGGCACCGATGATGGCCACAACAGCCCTGTATTTGCCGGCAGGGGGTAAACCCTCACGTGCCAGGGCTGTATAATCGAACGGATCGTCGGGAAAGGAAGAAGGATCAAGCACCACAGGTTTTTCAGGCGTTTGTCCCCCTGCACGATCAGAAGGGGTTAACCGGATTCCGGTTCCGGGAACCTGTTCGAAGGGAGCAGCAGGCAGGCACCTCGATTCGAGTTCAAGCTGCATGTTCCCCGGTCTTTTCTGCTGGAATTGTCTGATGATTTTTAGCATGTTTATTTAACAGTATTGGGAGGAATTCTGTTCATGCAAAGATAGACTTCATCACCTCAAAAAAAAAGAACCACCTGCCGGCTCATGATGTGTCTGTCAGCCGGCAGGTGGCCTTGTAAAAGTATGCGCAGGAAATCAGCCTTCCTGCTGCCGCTTCTCGAACTTCCGGATGGCCCGGAAGCATACCCTCCAGGCGATCCATACCATTACCGGCCATGAGGCCAGCCATAAAATTTCAGGTAAATATTTCATCTTACAAAACTTTTTAAACAATCTAAACAATCTAAACAATCTAAACTTCCTAAACTTCCTAAACTATTAATACACATGACTGTCCGTATCCATCTCCTCCTTCGTGATCTTCTTCCGGCTCATCGACCACCATACATACCATATATACGCCAGTACGAAAGGCACCAGCAGTGAGACCCAGCTCATGGCTGTAAGGGTGGTATGGCTGGAGGAACTGTTCCGGATATTGAGGGAACTCTGCAGGTCGTGTGCCGAAGGATAGTAGCAGGTGTTGTTGAACCCGGCCAGCAGGAACAGTGCAAGGACGGTAAGCACGGTGCCAAGGCCGGTAAAGGTGAAGGCGGTTTCCTTCCCTTTAAAGATTCCGAGAAACAGGCCATAGAGCACCAGTAGCACACCCGCCAGGAGGAGGGCTGTATTGAGGGGCATCTGCAGGATGTTGTGCAGGTATTTGTACGATTCCATGCTAACCAGTCCGGTTTCAGGGTCATAGGCATATCCATCCTTAAACATCAGGTGGATCACAAAATAGAGGAAGAACACCAGAAACGGGATGGTATTCCGGATCAGGCTTTTCCGGATGCGTGATGCTACCTCTGCACTTTCAACCTGTTTATGGATAAAGAGCGCTCCCAGGATGCGGGCAAGGAAAAATACCGCCAGCCCCAGTGCCACGTTATGAAGGTTCAGCACAGCCTCCAGGCCGTGGGCGGGGTGTGCCCAATAGGAAGTTGCAATCCCCTGATGCCCGAACTCCACCACGAAATTGGCGCCGTTGAAGAAGGTCCCCACAGCGGTGCCGATGAGGATGGTGCCCAGGAGTCCGTTGAGGAAGAGGAAGGTTTCAAAGGTCTTTCTGCCATATACATTGGCAGGTTTCGACCTGTATTCATAGGCGACAGCCTGGATCACAAATGAAATCAGAATAGCGATCCACACCCAGTAAGCCCCTCCGAAACTTGTTGAATAGAAGAGCGGAAAAGAGGCAAAGAAAGCTCCGCCAAAGGTAACCAGGGTGGTAAAGGTGAGTTCCCATTTCCTCCCCAGGGCATTGATCAGCATTCTTCTGTCGGAATCGTTGCGGGCGAGGGTGTAGATGAGCGTCTGGCCTCCCTGTACGAACATCAGAAACACGAGCAGGGCGCCCAGTACCGATACAATCACCCACCAGTACTGTTGCAGTGCGTAATGTGAAAGGTTTGCGAACATATCAGTTTCCTCCTTCTTCTTTAGGTCCGACTTTGACTTGCTTTACCATAATGGATATTTCAGCGATGAGCAGGGATGTGAATATCACCACAAACATCCAGAAGGTGGTCTGGACAGCGGTTGCATCAATCCGGGTCACGCCGGTCATGGTGGGCATGAGGTCCTGGATTACCCAGGGCTGCCTGCCCACTTCCGCTACAATCCATCCGCACATCGAAGCCAGGTATGCAAAGGGGATGGCAATCACAGCGAGGCGCAGCCAGAATTTCTTCCGTTCCATCCTTCCCCTGAAGGTCCAAAGGAGCACCATCGCAAACATCAGCACAAACAGCATCCCCAGCCCCACCATGATCCTGAAACTGTAGAATGTGAGCGGAATACTGGGAATCAGGTGTTTTTCATTGTTCTCGAAATAGCCATACCCGAAGTATCTGTAGTGTTTTTCCAGCAACGTCCTGGCAGCCAAAGCAGCCGAATCGTTTTGGTTCTTTTGTGCCTCTTTGTAATCGGCCAGTGCCTGAATCGCAATCTTTCCGGAGGCGATTTTTTCTGCCACAGGAGGAATCCCTTGTTCAGCGTTTCCGTTAATGAGGTCTTTCACTCCGGGAACAAAAGCATCAGGGTTGAGATAAGCCATATAGGAAAGCATGTTCGGGATTTCAATCCTGTAGACAACCTCTTTTCCCGGTATGGTATCATCAGGATTATCCGGATTTACAACAAAACCCAAAGCGGTAAGGTTTACCCCATTCTTCCCCTTAGCCAGGCCTTCCATGGCAGCGAATTTCATGGGTTGCTTGTGGGCTACCTGTCTTGCCGAACCATCGCCTGTACCGATAGTCCCGAAAATACCCGCCAGCCCGAAGATGGATGCCACAATCATGCTTTTTTTGGCCAGCATCTGATGCCTCCCTTTCAGCAGGAACCATGCGCTGATGCCGATCACAAATACCGCACTCAGCGTATAGGCACTGGTGATGGTATGCAGAAATTTGTTGATGGCCATCGGGGAGAGGAATACATCCCAGAAGTTTGCCATCTCATTTCTGGCGGTATCAGGATTGAACTTCATGCCCACGGGATCCTGCATCCATGCATTGGCCACGAGAATCCAGAGGGCACTCAGGTTCGAGCCGATGGCCACCAGCCATGTGGAGGTAAGGTGAAATTTCTTGCTTACCCGGTTCCATCCGAAAAACATCACAGCAATGAAGGTGGTCTCCATGAAGAAAGCCATGATCCCTTCAATGGCCAGGGGAGCACCGAAGATATCCCCCACAAACCACGAATACTGCGACCAGTTGGTGCCGAATTCAAATTCCAGGATGATTCCGGTGGCTACCCCGATGGCAAAGTTGATCCCGAACAGGGTCATCCAGAATTTAGTGATCTTTTTCCATTCGGGATTGCCGGTGCGAACGTAAATCGTCTCCATGATGGCAATGAGGAAAGTGATCCCGAGGGTCAATGGCACAAAGAGCCAGTGGTACATGGCCGTAAGGGCAAACTGCCCCCTCGACCAGTCAATCAGTGTGTAGTCAAATTCAAACATAGGCATTAGGATTTTGGTTTGGTGATGGCTTCAATCACGTAGTCTTTCCTTGCTTCATCTGTTTCGAAATTGGATTTCAGGAAGTTGGGAAAGAAGAAAATCTTCAGGATCACAAACATTACAAAAAGCTTCACCAGGATGATCACCCAGAGCGACCTTCCCCAGGTCATCTCACGGAAGCCTGTAACGTAAAACCCGATGATCCGCCGGAATAGACCGGTCATGTATGCTGGTATGAGAGGATTTATTCAGGCTGATAGAGCCCTTTGAATTCGTAACCTTTGCCGTTGATGGCCTTTTCAATCATATCCGTCTGCACAAGTGCCGTGTCATAGGTTACCTCGGTGTATTTCTCCAGATGGGAAGATTTTGCCTGTGTAACCCCCTCTATCTCCGTAACGGCCTGGTTGATGGTGTTTTCACAGCCGGTGCAGGTCATCCCTTCCACTGAATATCTGATGGTTACAAGCCGTGTGGAGTCAATGGCTTCCTGAAGGTTCTCAGGTTCCTGTGTCTGTTGATTTCTGCAGGCAGGGGCCAGGATAACTGCCAGCAATGCCACTATTAATAACTTTCTCATAGGATGCAGGGTTCGGTTTGCTGTAACGGAAGTCAAAAATATGCAAACATTTATATAGATATACTGATTCCGGTAATTTTTATTCCTTCTAAATTAGACCTAATCATCATTCAATCAATAAGTAAGAATTGAAAAGCTGAAGGTTTTATTTTACGTAGTTACCTACTGTTAAGATTTTTTGTTTTTACATGGAAGTACCAAACCAGAATAAGATGCTGCTGATGTCCCATTTTATCGTGCTCGATCAGATCATCTGAACCGGTGAATCCCGGCAGCGCCTTTTCCTGTGCCCTTACTGGTACAGGAACCTTTTAATCTTTTGGGAGGGGGTCCGCTCGAAAGGCTGGGTTTGCTCAACCACCACCTGCAGCTTCGAATATTTGTTCACATGCTGGTTCACCTGCTCCTGGATGTCGCGCAGGATCTCCTGTACCTTCTCACGAATGATCTCCGAGGCATCGTCGTATAGCTGCCTGAGGTTTTCCTCAATGGCCTCATAATCAAGATGTACCAGACCGGTAAGTTTCCCCGACTTTTCCACCACCAGCGATTCTTTCACAAAACTCCTGCTGTTGATGATGTGCTCGATATCCTCGGGAAAGATGTTCTTTCCGTTGGCTCCGATAATGGTGGTCTTCAGCCTCCCTTTGATGTGCAGTTGCCCCTTGCCGTCGATGTACCCCAGGTCACCGGTCCTGAACCAGCCATCCTCCGAGAATACCTCCCGGGTAAGCTCCGGATTGCGGAAATATCCCTGCATCACGTTTTTGCCTCTGGCCTGGATCTCGCCGATCCCGGTATCGGAATCTGCGTTGTGGATCCTGAGCTCCACACCCGCCATGGCCGATCCTGTCGACTGCCAGGCAAAATGGTAGGGGCTCCCTCCGGCCAGGAGCGGGGAGGTCTCGGTAAGTCCGTACCCGATGGCATACGGGAACCGGCCATCGCGCAGAAAAGTTTCAACCCTGCCGTCCAGCTTCGATCCGCCAATGCCGTAAAACTTCAGTGACCCGCCAAAGGATTTGTACACCTTTTTGCCGGCCAGCCGGTGCAGCAAACGCTTCCCGGTGCGGCTCCGGTACAGCAGCCGTAACAACGGCTTGGCCTGTAACGTCGGGTACACACTCTTCCAGTAAACCTTCTCGATAAGTAACGGTACCGTGAGCATTACGGTGGGCCTGACACTCTGCATGGCCGGCATCAGAATTTGCGCGGTGGGAGGCTTGCGGAGATACTTCACCGAAGCCCCTACTGCAATCGGAAGGATCAGCCCCAGCGTGAATTCGTAAATATGCGACAGCGGCAGTACCGATAGAAACCTGTCGTCTGCTTCCATGGGCTGGATTTTCGCCCCTCCCTCCACCGCAAACAGGATGTTGCCGTGGCTGAGCATCACCCCCTTGGGTTCGCCGGTGGTGCCGCTGGTGTAAATGATCGAAGCCAGATCCGTGTCCTGCAGGATGTCGGTTCCGCTCAGGTCCGGTGCAGGTTCCCCCTCCGGGAATTCAGCATGTACCAGATCTTCAATGCTTTCCAATACAATGACCGGATAACCTGCAGGCACGTGATGGGCCAGCTGGGTAGAGGAAAAAACCAGGGATGCGCCTGAATGCTGCAGGATCAGTTCGATCTCATGGGCCTTGAAATCGGGCATCATGGGTACCGCTACAGCCCCCGCCGAGGTAATGGCCAGATACGCCATCCCCCACTGCGGCATGTTGTGGGAAAGGATGGCTACCCGGTCCCCCTGCCGGATGCCCAGTTTTTTCAGATGGGCCGAAAGCCCGGCAACAATCTGTTTTACTTCAAGATAGGTGAATTCTCTTTCGTTTACAAACCCGAGCGCTGTGCGGGTAGGATATCGTTCTGCAGTAGCTTTGAAAAGAGCAGGTATGGAGTGGACTCCCATCAGGTTTTTATTGGTGAATAACAGGCGGCGAAGGTAACCTTTTTATTCCGGATGGACGATTACCTTTTGTCATGCTGCTGAAAATAAAATATTTTTGCACTTTTAAAGTTTGATGGTAACCCGTAATCATTTGTACACTTTACGTTTCATCTATATGCCTCTATTCCGAAGAAAATCCTGTACCAGTATCCCTGTGATCCTGCTTACCATGCTCATGATCGCAGGGTGCAAAACCGACAAGGATGCCTGGATCAACAGAAACTACCATAGCCTTACCACCCATTACAACGGATATTTCAACGGCAATGAAAGCCTGAAGGAAGGGGTGGAACAGATACGGCAAAACCACAAGGACGACTACACCCGCATTCTCCCGGTGTTTCAGTACGGCGACCAGACCACCGCCTCCGGAGCCAACAGCTATATGGATGTGGCGATCAAGAAAGCCTCCATCAGGATTTCAAAAAGCACTATGTTCATCCGCGGACAGGAGAAAAACCGGTGGATCGACGACTGCTGGATGCTCATCGGCAAGGCCCATTTCTACAAGATGGAGTATGAACAGGCGATCCAGAACTTCGATTTCGTGATCGCACGGTACAAAAACCTCCCAACACGCTACGAAGCCATGCTCTGGAAGATCAGGGCCAACAGCCAGATGAAGCGTTTCGGCGACAACGAGGCCCTGCTGGGGCTGGTGCAGAACAGCATCGAAGAGCGGCAGGCACCTCCTGCGGTAAAAAGGATGTTCCCCCTGGTAAAGGCCGACCATTTCCTGCAGTCGGGCAACCCCGACGGCGCCATCGGGCCTCTGAAAGAGGCCGTGAAGCTCACCTGGAACAAAAAAGCGAAAGTGCGCAGCATGTTCATCCTGGCGCAGATCTACCAGAAAAAGGGGATGTACGACGAAGCCGCCACCTTCTACAACAGGGTGATCGACAAGAACCCGCCCTACGAGATGGCCTTCAACGCCAAGATCAATATGGCAAGATGCTACAGCGCCGGCTCGGGCGGTTCGAAATCGATCAAGAAGTACCTGAACAAGATGATGAAGGACGAGAAGAACAAGGAGTACCTGGATCAGGTCTATTTTGCCATGGCCGAGGTGTACATGAAGGAGAAAAACGACTCCCTGGCCATGAAAAACCTCCGGCTGTCGGTGGCCAGTTCGCTCAACAACCCCAACCAGAAGGCCCTCTCATCGCTCCTGCTGGCCGATCTCCACTTCCAGCACGAGAACTACCAGGATGCCCAGGCCTACTACGACAGCGCCGTCACCTACCTGCAGAAGGACTATCCCGAGTATGAAGCCCTGATGACCAAGCATAAGATCCTCACCAAGCTGGTGGCCAACCTGCTGGTGGTGCAGACCCAGGACAGCCTGCTGCGCCTGTCGGCCATGACGCCCGCCGAGCGCACCCGCATCGTGAACGGCATCATCAGCGAAATCACCCGCAAGGAGCAGGAAGCCAAGGCCGAAGAGGCATCGGGCCGGCAAAACGTCGGGTTCCTGGAGATGGAGAACCGCAACCTCAACCAGATGCAGAAAACCACCAGCGAGTGGTACTTCGACAACCCCACCACCCGCAGCTTCGGGTTTACCGAGTTCCGCAGCAAATGGGGCGAACGGAAGCTGGAGGACCTGTGGCGCATCTCGTCCAAAACCGGGGATGCCAGCCTCCTCACCCCCGAAGAGCTGCTGGCCGACAGCCTCCGGAAAGACAGCCTGAAGAACGTGGCGGCCAACCTGAAGAACCCCGATTTCTACCTGAAGAACATCCCCACCACCCCCGAAGCCATCGAAGCGGCCCACCTCAAGGTGGAAAAGGCGCTGTACAATATGGGGTACATCTATTACCACGACCTGGAAGACCTCGACAAATCGGCAGAAACCTTCGAGCAGCAGATCAAAAGGTATGCGAAAGGGGAGTGGGTGCCACCGGCGCTGTACCAGCTGAGCCTGGTGTATGCCGACTGGGGCTTTGCCGACAAGGCGGCGCAGTTCCGCAACCGGCTGGTGACGGAGCACCCGGAGCATGAGTACGCGAAAATTGTGTCGGATCCCGATTACTTCAAAAACAAGGCGATAGCCTCCTCGGCGCACAAGGCGTACTATACCGATACCTGGAACCTCTTTCAGGAAGGGAAGCTGGCCGCGGCAAAAGCCCGGTGCGACTCTGCCATGGCAAACACGCAGTTCGTCGAAGGGCATCCGAAGTTCAGCCTGCTGAAGGCCATGATCATCGGGAAAACCGAAGGGAAGGCCCCCTACCAGCAGGCCCTGGAACATACCGCCACCAAATATGCAAAGTTCCCCGAAGGGGTGTATGCCGGCGACCTGCTGAAGCTGCTTACGGCAGAGGTTGAAAAGGATACCGTGCAAACCGCACCCGCCGATACCAAAATCGACTACTCCATCTATGCCTTCTCGGCGGGCAAACCCCACATGGTGCTCATCATCATCGACACGAAGTACGGGAAAACCGACCGGGTGAAGAACAAGATCTCCGATTTCAACCGCAAGTCCTTCTCCCTCAAGAACCTCAACACCACCAGCACCATCCTGCAGGCACCCCTGGAGATGATCACCGTAACCGGTTTTTCCGATGCCAAAGACGCCAAAATCTACTACGATGCCCTCATCTCGGGCAACGTGGTCACCGGCAAGGATGCCGAAGGGTCGTTCCACATCTTCGCCATCTCCACCGACAACTACCCCATCTTCTTCAAAGACAAGGACCTGGCGAAGTACCAGGCGTTCTTTAAGGATCATTACCTGAAATAGTCGGCTGTTGGCCGTTGGCTTTTGGCTTTTGGCTTTTGGCTTTTGGCTTTTGGCTTTTGGCGAAAATATAGCAACTAAGGTAATCAAAAACAGCCAACGGCCAAAAGCCAACAGCCCACAGCAAAATTTTTCCCTCCCCGTTTGGTGATTTGAATAAGTGTTTATCTTTGGGGTACAATACCAACCATACTCCCCATGCACACGAATAAAAACGGCACATTCCCGCACATTACCTTCGACAGGTTTCAAGTATATACGGGAATGACGTTTCTGTAAACGAGTAAGCACACATTAAAATTGGAAAAAATGAATTTTTCACAAAGAATTGGTAAAACATCTATCCGAGATAGTTTGCAATTAGACGATATTGATATTGTGCTGAAGAATAGAATTTGGAATAATATTCTTCAAGACTTTCTTAATAAGCTGGACGATGGTTTAAGTATTCAGATATACAAATTAATTTGGACTGAATTCTTTACAAATCCAATAGACGAATTCCCTTCTGGTTTATATGGATCTTACATTTCTCAAAACAATAAATATTTAAAGGAATGGTTCTATTCGACCAAATGGTATAATATTTATAATTTAGTTGAATTTATCACATTTTTTGACTCTCAAATAGATAGTACAAAATTTATTGAAAAATGTAATAATAGTCTTGAAAAGGAAATGTCTGGTTTTCGAATTGTAGACAAAATTGTTGTGCAAATAACCAGCGAAGAAGAGATAGAAGAAATAGAATCAGCTTTAAAAATTACATCGAGATGGCAATCTGTAAACGAACACCTTGAAACGGCTCTAAAATATATGGCTGATAGACAAGCACCTGATTACAGAAATTCTATTAAGGAATCTATTTCTGCAATCGAAAGCTTTTGCAAAATTATTACGGGGGACGAGAAAGCGACATTAGGGAAAGCGTTAAACCAAATTGAATTTAAATGGGGAATTCATAAATCATTAAAAAGCGCATTTTCTGCTCTTTATGGATATACAAGTGATGAGAGTGGTATTAGGCATTCTCTGCTTGAAAACGGACAAGAAATATTATTCGAAGATGCAAAGTTTATGTTGGTTTCTTGTTCAGCCTTTATAAACTTTTTGAAAATTAAAATTGAAAAATAAAATATGCAAATAGCACGTAGTCCCAATAGCCAATGAGAGAGCAAATTGAAATAGCAGTGCCCCGCAGAAAATTTGTAGCGGGTGACAGGGACGAAGCCTGCAAAACGGCTTCTGGGCATAGCTGCAAAACATTATACAACATAGTAAAAAGTAGAAAATCAGAGAATTTAAACCTTAGCTAATTTATAAATATACATTTATGGGAAATTTAGCTCTTAACAGATTGCCTATAGAAAGGGAAATTTGGACAAAACCAGAAGAGACTACTAATGGTAATATAAATGAATATGACGATCATAATGGATTTGGCTACGCAGTTTGGCCTTGTAATTATACGATAGATTTAGAATCTGAATTTCGTTTATCAGTAATAAGGTTTTTACTTTGGGACAATTTAGGCAAACCAGGAACCAATGTCAATCCAAGAAAATATAAATTCACATTAAGCGTATCTTCTGATGGAATTAACTATTTTACTATTTTCTCAAATCAAAATAAAGACGGAGGAAATGGATGGTTTGCGTTTGAATTTACAAACGATTTTTATGCCAGATACATTAGACTGACTGGGCACTTTAATTCTGCCAATAAACATTTTCATTTAGTTGAATTTGAAATTCATGACCAAGCACCGCCACCTGTTGTAAGTAAGAATTACCAATCTATTGATATTGCGGCTGGAATTGGAATGCCTAGTGAACAAAGAATGACTGAACTGATTAATAATGTTATATCTACAAGGAGTGCAATATTTGAAGGTGTTGAAGAAAAGTTGAAAATGCTTGATTCTTCTTTAAAAAAATCGGGTGAAGCTTTTGAACAAATTGATTTAATTAAAAAAAGTAACGATTTCACAACGGAAGCTGCTAATAATAATAAGAGAGCCATCAAATGGTTATGGGCATCTGGTATTACACTTCTATTGTTCCTTGTAATTTTAATATGGTTTGTGTTCTGTGACAATCATTCTACAAAAATTATCACAGACGCTGCAAAGGACATGAATGTTCAGCCATATACGACTTTATTGGTAAGCGCATTTTATGCTACAAAAGCAGTCCTCCTCTCGACAATATTATTTATTTTAACATGGTTATTAAAGAATTATCGCTCTGAAAAGCACAATTATGTGATCAATAAGCATAAAGCTATGACATTGACAGTAGCAACGGGTATATTAACAAAGGAAGATTATAAAAACACGGATAGAGGAAATATTTTTATTCAAGCAATGGAAATAATATTTACTCATCAGGTATCAGGGTTTTCAAAAGAGGATACAAGTTCACCAAATGTGATAGATTCGCTTTTACAGAAAGGAATACCTAAGGGAGACATGTAAATAGTAAAACAATTTAACAGAACAAAATTGCATAATAACGGCTTTCTAAAAACGGGGCAGACGGTTTATAGGATAGTGGAGTTCTTTTATCTATCTTTGGGGTATCAAGACACGAAACGGCTTCGATACCCCCGCCAGTAGAAATCCACGACCGTTAACTCCAATTGTAAGGTCAGACAACGAACGACAGAAAATTGAAAAGTAAACCATTGTGAAAGAACAAAAAAACGAAACATTGACAAGATCAAAGAGCCGACACTCAAGCCGACCCATTTTTTTTTTTATCACCACACATTATTTAAAACAATTGCCGACCCGCATTGCACACGACTTGTCTTGGTTTTTCGGGATTGCCAAAGCCCCACAAGCCAGCACTACGACTAAAACTTTGTCAAAGAGTGCAATCTTTCAAACGCAACAATTAATGTGAATTCACAATATGGCTCAGATTGGCTGGATAGATTTTTCAAAAGCACATCATAACAAAGTAATGTTAGTGATGGACATGTTCAAAGAGCAAGGTGTTATTGACGAACTTGGTTTGGGAACCATCCGGGATGCATTGAGCGATTTGTTATTTCCAGGAACTTCTACCATCCAAACGAGGGCAAAATATTTCCTACTTATTCCCTGGATAATTCAGGATATCGAGAAAAAAGAAAAACTTGACCGGTTTCAGTCAGAACTGGAGCAATCAGAAATTCATTTTGTAAAAACGTTAAAGAAGAATTCCCCACCGAAAAGCGGAGTTATTGGTGAAACTTTACTGAATTCAAATCCAAAGCGAAAACCATCTTCAGTTTATTGGAATGGTTTAAGAATATATGACATTCTTAGATTTCAGGGTTCTTTAAACGATTACATAAAAAATCAAAAGTATTACTTCCAAAAAGAGCAAAAAACAAAGAGTCAACTGGCCGATGCAACTGGAAATGTTCCTGGAGACGATAAAGATGCGAACCACCTCTACCAGCATAAATTGTGGGCATCGGTTCCAAAACCACCCAAAGATTGGAAAGAAAACCTCTCTATTGAGTTATCAAATGATGAAGCTACATTTTTAAAGGAAAGCATAATCAGAAGCAATAGTCAGACTTTATTCGCCTTTGCACTTACTGATTGTATGGAAGTTGCAAAGGATTTTTATGGTATTGATGATTTTCTTTATGTGCCTAATCTTCCTGATGATTTAAAAAAGATAATAAAAGTTGCCATTGACTTTAATTCCATCATGCAAGGTGCTTTGATTCGGTATAATTTGCTGATTCAGTTAAACAGGGAAAATGGGAATACTAATCAATTGCAACTTGTTTGGGAAGATTATTGGAACGAAATGCAAAATTTTAATTGGAATAATTGGAACACAAAAGCACTTTGGGAATATTGCCCATACATAAAGCCATCAACAAGAAGATTCCTTGAACAATGGATGGAATTTGTCAAAGCTGATTCATACAACCAGACCGAGGCTGACTTCATGTTGAAAAATAGAGAATTACGTTTAAAAGGATTACGCAGAGCAAGGTTAAGTGATAAAGCAATTGCCCAAAAACAGGAAAATACTACAGGTATTTCGATTTACCAGGATGGTTCAGTTTCATATCTAACTTACAGGTGGAATACTGTAAAAACTTATTTAAATGACATCTATAACGGAATAACAAATAATGTTACAGCCCAGTAAAGACAGATTAGATTATGGAAGTTTGCTAATGCCACCAGAAGGATATTATCTGGAAAATGCAATAGCAACAAGTTATTCCATTAACCTGGATGCGCTAATTTCGATTCCGGTTGCTTTGTATTTTTCACATTCGTTGGAACTTGATATAAAACAGGACATCGTTCAGGTTTTAGATTCCATTAGGAGAGCAAGCAATACCATAAAAGTCTTTTGTCAAAAAGGACAGATTACTGTACCTGATAACCAACACCGGCTATATAGTTATATTGAACCGTGCATTGTTCAGGTTCCGCCAAGTCACCTTAATTCATTTCATCCAAAAGTTTGGGTTATTAAATACAAGAATAACTTAGGTGATATAAAATTCAGGGTGATTGTTTTAAGTCGGAATTTAACTTTTGACCGTAGTTGGGATGTTGCATTTCAGTTGGACGGTAATTTTATACAAGAACGACAAAGAAATTACGGTAACACAAAACCACTTATTGATTTTATTAAATATTTGGGAACCTATGAAGAAGTTGATTGGTTTGAAAACTTCATCTCGGATTTAGGTAAAACTGACTTTCAGTTAAACTCAAACGAATTCGAAAGTTTTTCCTTTGAACCTTCAGGTTTCCCTGGTTATAAAAAGAACGTACTTTTTAATAATCAGATTTATGATGACATGCTTATTATCAGTCCCTTCCTCACGAACAGTGGGTTGGAAATAGCAAAAAGGTATTCACGAAACAAGGCAAAACTATTTAGCAGAGAATATGAATTAAACAAGATAAACCCACAGCATATTGGGGATTTTTCTGTTTATCATTTGGTAAATGAATTTGTTGAAGGGGAAGAAAAAATTGAGTCTGATACAGATGAAAATATTTCCCCCCAATTACAGGACCTGCATGCTAAAGTATATTCATGCAGATTAGGTTGGAATGCAGCTTTGGTATTAGGTTCAGCAAATTGTAGTGAAAGAGCCATGCATCGTAATGTGGAATTTATGATTCAATTAAATGGGAAGAATTCGAAAATAGGCCCTGATGCATTGTTTAAAGAATTGGTGAATGATGATTTGAATGTATTCCAACTTTACAATCCTTCTGAACCGCTTTCGGAGCAACAAGAGGAATTAAATAGTCAGGAGGAAGAATTACAAAAGCTTAAAATCGAGATTGTTAATTCAATAATTACAGCAAATGCAAATAAGCAGAAAGACTCAAATTTCTCAATCGATTTTGATTATGACCTTGCCAAATTACCATTTAATCCAAAAGTAGAAGTAACTGCATATTTACTCAACAATAAGGAACAAAGTCAGGAATTAAAATTAGGAGATTCAAATCAATGGACAGTATATAATATTGCCGAAATAGATATATCCTGTTTCCTGATAATTGAACTAAGAATCAAGGGTACCATGGTTGCCCTGAGTTTTGTATTAAAAATTCATCTTAATAATATACCTGCATCACGAAGTTCAAGAATTTTCAAGGATATCATCTCGAATACTGCAAACTTCTTTAAATACATTCGTTTCCTGTTGGCAGAAAATTATTGGGACGAGGAATATATATTCAATGGATTAAACGGGAAACCTTACAAGGGAAACGGACTGGGAGATTACCTGGCACGTGAGGAACCCATCTATGAAAATATGCTAAAAGCCATTTCAAGAGAACCTGAGAAGTTGACGGAGATAAAAACAGTAATGGATAAATTAAGCGAAGAAGAAAACGTGGAAGAATCTATTATTCCAGAAGATTTTAAAACGCTGTGGAAAATATTCGAAGAAATACAACTAAAACATAAATGAAATCAAATCCACATAGTCAGTTAAAAGATTTTCAAATTGCTACAGTAGATTATGTATTTAAAAGATTTACTGATTCAGAAAATCCATGTAACCGTTTTTTGATTGCTGACGAAGTTGGATTGGGCAAAACATTGGTAGCTCGTGGAATCATTCATAAGTTCTACGATTATCACAAATCACTTGGATTAAATCAGTTAAAAGTCATTTATATATGCTCCAATCAAAGTATTGCAAATCAAAATATTAGTAGACTGAATATTGAAACTGAAGAAAAACATTCCCTTTCACAAATTCATCGAATTAATGATTTGGCAGTCACAAACATAAATCATGATGGAAAATCCTTTTTAGAAATTATAGCATTATCTCCCGATACATCATTCAATATCTCAAGGGGTGGCGGAATAGTAAAGGAAAGAGCAATTATTTATCATATCCTAAGTAAACATCCTGAATTTCATTTATATAAACGAAAATTAAAAAGAATTTTTCAGTTGGATGTCAAAGACGAAAACTGGAAATGGTGGATAGATTTTGTTGAAACGCAGTTGAGGGAAGAAATTGCCGTAAAATTCAATCATAAGTTAGACTCAACAGACGTAACTTATTGGGCATTATTTAGGGTTTGTGAGAACAGATTTGGCAAAAATGAATTTAGAGATTATAGAAAATTAATAGGTGGCTTAAGAAAGTTACTTGCATCGATTTGTGTCTCTTATTTACAGCCTGATTTAATTATCATGGATGAATTCCAAAGATTTAAATATTTGATTGATTTGGATGAAGATAGTGAGGCAAAACTTATTACTGAAAGTCTATTGACAAATGATAAAATAAACATTTTACTACTGTCTGCAACCCCATATAAAATGTACGTTATGCAGTCAGAAGAAGATGACGGCGAATGCCACTTTGAAGAATTTAAATTCATTGTTGATTTCTTATTAAACGATGAAATCAAGAGAAAGCAGTTCGAAGAAGTATGGAAAATTTACTCCAACTCATTAATTCATTTACAACAAGGGAATTGGGATTTAATAAGAAATCAAAAGAATAAAGTTGAAAGAATTCTTAAAGATGTAATTGCAAGAACTGAGCGAATAACAGTTTCAGACGACAGAAACACGATGTTACAACCATCAAAATCCGATATTCTGTGGATAAACCAGGATGATATTCTAAGTTTTATTTCTGCTGATACTGTTGCTTTAAAACTTAATAATGTAAACAGTCCCATTGAATATTGTAAATCATCAGCATTCCCTTTTTCATTTATGGAGGGTTACCAACTTCAAAAAATTACACTAAAAGAAATCGCAAAAGGGAATGATGAACTAAAGTCTGCTTTAAGAAAGAATAGTCGATCATTTCTTCCTATTTCAGAAATGGATGATTACCAACAAATCGGAAGTCCTAATGCAAAATTGGCCTACCTTTTATACGACTCACTTTACAACGGTGGAAGCGATTTACTTTGGGTACCCCCCTCATTGCCATATTACGATTTTGAAGCACCATTCGCGGGAAATGAACTGTTTTCAAAAAGTTTGGTATTTTCTTCGTGGATAATGGTTCCAAAAATGATAGCAGCACTTTCATCTTATGAATGCGAAAGAATGACAATTGGTGATGAAAATGCTATTAATAATGCTGAAGACAGAAGCCAAAGAAAATATTTTCAAACTGGTTCAGAAAGAAATCCAAAGGCACGATTAAGATTCGGAATGGAAAGAAACAATTACAGCACACTTTCAAGTTATGCATTACTTTATCCGTGCATTACACTTACTAATCTTTGGAAGCCAGTTTTAAAAACCATCAACCTAAGCAATTTAATTTCTAACCTTTCCACCCAAATCAATTCTTTAATAAGTGGAATTTCAATAAAGGAATTCATTTCTGAACCTAATAAAAAGAATGATGACCGATGGGCATTAATTTATATGCTTCTGCTCGATAGAAAGTATAAAATGGAGCAAATTAATCACATTAAGGAAAGTGAAAGCGAATATGATTGGAATTGGTTAAAAGGTGATTCAGAAGTGTCAGTTGCTAGTGAGTATTACAAGAAAGTGTTTACAGAAATTTTATTTGCTGAAAGACCAAAATTTATTCCAGCCTGGGAATTAGCTCGTGGTATTCGGCCTGAAAATGCAATACGAAATACATTAATTCAATTAAGGCTTGGGCAGCCACCTGCTGACATCGCACAAAAATTGGCATACCTTACAATTGCGTCACCTGCAATTTGCTCTTATCGGCTGTTAAACGCATTTTCAAAGCTGGAGAAAGATATTAATTACATCTCATTTTTTGGGGCATTTCAAATTGCAGATAGTTTCAGAAGGTTTTTTAATGTATCTGAGAACATTGCTGTAGTTGACAAATATGCCAAAAGAGATAAATCTTATTGGGAGAATGTATTAATTTATTCAGCCTCGGGGAACTTTCAGTCAATGTTGGACGAATTTGCCAATGCTATGGTTGACCATAATGGCCTATGGAATATTACATGTAAAAATAAACTAGAAAAACTTATTACCATATTTTCCGAAAATATCGGCCTCAGGACTGTTTCAGTAGCAGGTCACACTTATGATAGTTTTGTTAAAGATACTAAACCTAAATACTTCCGTTGTCACTTTGGTGTTGCATTGAGCCAATCATTAGACAATGAAAAAAACGTTATACGAAGTGATAATGTTAGAGATGCCTTCAATTCACCCTTCAGACCATTTATTTTAGCAACAACTTCAATTGGTCAGGAAGGTCTTGACTTTCACTTGTATTGTCGAAAAATATTGCACTGGAATCTGCCAGCAAATCCAGTTGATTTTGAGCAAAGAGAAGGAAGAATAAACCGTTTCAAAAATCTTGCTATCCGACAAAACCTTGCTTTGAAATACAGAAGCAAATTGGAAAAATTTGATTCCTCAAACATTTGGGAACAACTTTTTCAATTGGCGATAGACCATGAGAAAGGAAGCAAATCAGACCTTGTTCCTTACTGGCATGTTGAACCAGAGCATGTCTTCATCGAACGACAGGTACCAACAATTCCTTATAGTAAGGAAGTCAAATATTTAAATAATCTACTGAAAACAATTTCTGTTTATCGAATAGCATTAGGACAACCCAGACAAGAAGAACTTGTAAATCATTTGATTGAAAACTTTGAAACTGATGAAATAGAAAGGGTACAAGCAGAATTATTAATTAATCTTTCACCATACAAAAAATATTATGAAAGCCAATCGTAATTGCAAGCAAATTGCCAAAGCACCGAGATAAATTGTTTTATAGCATCTTCCAACACTTAAAATAACGCAGACACGAGCGATAGAAAAAGACAGAAACTTAAAATGACAATGAAACGGAAACTGAATAGCAACAATGGTTTACAAGACTAGAAGACAGAACACCAGACGGTAATAGCCAAGCCTTAGTGTGTCTGAGGACCGGGGCCAAACTTGAAGCTGGATCGCATAAGACCCCTGCTCCTGTAACATGGTGTTATACTCCCCCACAACAACCGTTTCCCTGAAAAATTCATCAGTCCCCCTGTGCAACCGATCTTAATCTTGTGTACATTTGACCTTTGATGGACTTCTGATGTAATGGTTCCATGAAAAACGAAAAACTGACCAGGAAAGAGATCATTGATTACCGCCTGAAACAGGCGGACTGGAATGTTTCTGACCAAACCCAGGTGATTGAGGAATTTGATATTCATGTAACCGTTATCGAAGATCCTGCAACTCCGTACGCCGGGCACCAGTACAGCGACTATGTGTTGCTGGGCAGGGACGGGAAACCGCTTGCGGTGGTTGAAGCTAAAAAAACATCGGTGGATGCTGCACTCGGGCGGGAACAGGCCAAACAATACTGCTATAATATTCAATCAACGCAAGGGGGCAATTTGCCTTTTTGCTTCTATACCAACGGATACGATATCTACTTCTGGGACCTGGAAAATTATCCACCCAAAAAAGTGTATGGTTTCCCTACCCGCGACGACCTTGAACGCTATCTCTACATCCGCAGGGCAAGAAAACAACTGGCAGGTGAACTGATCAATGCCAGGATTGCGGGCCGTAATTATCAGATCGCTTCGATTCGCGCCGTAATGGAAGCCATCGAAAAACGGAAACGCAAATTCCTGCTGGTGATGGCAACAGGAACCGGCAAAACAAGAACCTGTATTGCTCTGGTGGACGCACTCATGAGAGCAGGCTGGGTGGAGAGAGTCCTGTTTCTGGTCGACAGAATTGCCCTCCGCGACCAGACCCTGGAAGCCTTCAAAGAGCATTTGCCCAACGAACCCCGCTGGCCAAAACAAAGCGAAAGGGAAATTGCCACCGACAGACGCATTTATGTTTCAACCTACCCAACCATGTTGAACATAATCCGCAACGAGGAGAAATCATTAAGCCCCCATTTCTTCGACCTGATTGTGGTGGATGAAAGCCACCGGAGCATTTACAATACCTATCAGGAAATCCTCGATTACTTCAATACCATTACCCTTGGCTTAACCGCCACGCCAACCGATGTAATCGACCACAACACTTTTCAGTTGTTTGAGTGCGAAGATGGCGTTCCAACTTTCGCCTATTCGTATGATGAAGCGGTAAACCATATTCCGCCCTTCCTGTGCAATTTTCAGGTAATGAAAATCAAAACCAGGTTCCAGGCCGAAGGGATCAACAAGCGGACAATTTCTCTGGAAGACCAGCAAAAACTCATATTGGAAGGAAAAGAAATTGAAGAGATCAATTTTGAAGGAACCGAGATTGAAAAGAAGGTAATCAACAGGGGCACAAACGCTTTGATAGTCCGTGAATTCATGGAGGAAAGCATCAAAGATGCCAACGGTGTATTGCCGGGAAAATCAATTGTCTTTTGCATCTCTAAAGCCCATGCCAGGCGTGTTGAAGAGATTTTTGATGCGCTTTATCCCGAATACAAAGGGGAGCTGGCCAAAGTGCTGGTAAGCGAAGACCCGCGGGTTTACGGGAAAGGCGGTCTGCTCGACCAGTTTGTGCACAACGACATGCCTCGGGTGGCTGTGAGTGTTGATATGCTCGATACGGGTATTGATGTCCGTGAACTGGTGAACCTGGTTTTTGCCAAACCTGTTTACAGCTATACCAAGTTCTGGCAGATGATAGGCAGGGGAACCCGTTTGCTGGAACCCGAAAAAATAAAGCCCTGGTGTACCCAAAAAGACAATTTCCTGATTCTGGATTGCTGGGACAATTTCGAATATTTCAAACTCAATCCCGGAGGCAAAGAGTTGAAAGGACAGATTCCTTTGCCGGTTCGCCTGTTTGGCGTTCGGTTGGAAAAAATTGAAGAAGCGCAAACCCAGGGTAAATCCGAAATTGTCATCAAAGAGGTTCAGAAAATCAGAAAGCAGGTTGAAGCACTTCCTCAGCATTCGGTGGTCATTATGGAAGCCCGGAATGAACTGCAACGGCTGGAAGATGAAAACTTCTGGAACAACCTCACTTCCGACAAAATGAGATTTCTGGAATCCGTGGTAAAACCTTTGCTTCGTACCGTTTCGGATGTGGATTTCAAAGCCATGCGTTTTGAAAAGGACATCGTGGAGGTTTCACTGGCCCATCTGGCTGCAGAACCGGAAAAATTTGAAGCGCTGAAAGAAAGCATCATGGAAGAGATTGGCGAACTGCCTCTGAGCATCAACATTGTGGCAAGAGAACAGGAGTTGATCCGCAAGTCGCAAACCAACCATTATTGGTCAACCATCAGCGAAGACAAGTTTGAGGAGCTGATTCAAAGGCTTTCCCCTCTGATGAAGTTCCGTGAAGCGGTAATTCCGCTGGCTCCTGCCAGGTTCAACCTGAAAGACCTGGTTGCCGAAAAAGAATTTATAGAGTTTGGCCCGCAGCATGAGGCGTTGAGTGTTGCCAAATACCGTGAACTGGTTGAAAAGAAAATCAATGCACTGGTTTCAAGCAGTCCGATTTTACAGAAACTGAAACAAGGACAGGAAATTACCGCAGAGGAAGCAGAGCAATTAGCCGAAGAGCTGCACAACGAGCATCCGCACATTACCATTGATTTGCTCCGCAAGGTGTACAACCACCGCAAAGCGGCATTGGTGCAGTTTATCAGGCATATTCTGGGCATTGAACAACTGGAAACCTTTGCCGAAACCGTGACCAGGGCCTTTGATGATTTTATTGCCATGCACAGTTACCTCACCAGCCGGCAGCTTCAGTTTCTGGACCTGCTCAAAAATTTTGTGCTGGATAAAGGCGATGTGACCAAACGCAACCTGATAGAATCGCCCTTTACCATGCTTCACCCCGAAGGGATCAGAGGGATATTTAAGCAAAAAGAGATTGACGAAATTTTACATTTGACCGAACAAGTACTGGCAGCATAGTATGTTACAAAACAATACCCAATTAAAGTCGCTGATTGACAAGCTCTGGCAGAACTTCTGGGAAGGCGGCATCGCCAACCCTATCACTGCCATTGAGCAAATTACCTATCTCATTTTTATGAAACGTTTGGACGATCTGGAAGCCAAACGTGAACGGGATGCAGCATTTACAGGAGAAAAATATGTTTCCAGGTTTTCCGGCAGGTTCCAGGTTCCGGGCAGCGAAGAAATCATCAACAAAAACGAACTGCGCTGGAGTGTTTTCAAACACAAGCCCGCAAACGAAATGCTGATGCATGTGCAAATGAAAGTGTTTCCGTTTCTGAAAGAACTGAACGGAGAAACCTCACCATTTACCAAACACATGGCCAATGCCGTGTTTATTATGCCCAAAGCCAGTTTGCTGGTTTCGGCCACCCACATTGTGGAAGAAATTTTCAGGGAAATTGAAAAGGATGCCACCGAAGGCGGACATGCTTTTCAGGACATACAGGGCGATGTGTATGAAATGCTGTTGAGTGAGATTGCCACGGCAGGGAAAAACGGACAGTTCCGAACCCCCCGCCACATCATCAAACTCATGGCTGAGCTGGTGGCTCCGCAGCTGGGGCAACGCATCGCCGACCCTGCCTGCGGAACAGGCGGTTTCTTACTTGGCTCATATCAATACATTCTCACCGATCTGGTGCGCACCTCGGCTTCGCTCAGTGCCCTCGAACCACCTCAGCTGAGCAAGGATGAAGACGGTTTTGAACGTGCGGCCATCAGTGCCGTGCTTACGCAAAAGGTAAAAACCATACTCGACCAGAGTTTTGTAGGGTATGATATAGATACCACCATGGTGCGGCTGGGTTTGATGAACCTGATGATGCACGGCATCGACGAACCCAAAATTGACTACAAAGACACCCTGAGCAAAACCTACAACGAAGACAACCAGTTCGATGTGATCATGGCAAACCCGCCCTTTACGGGCAATATCGACAAAGGCGACATAAACGAAGGATTAAAACTGCCCACCACCAAAACGGAATTGCTTTTCGTGGAACGCATCTTTAACATGCTGAAAAAGGGGGGAACCGCTGCCGTGATTGTGCCTCAAGGTGTTTTATTTGGAACAGGTAAAGCATTTACTACTCTTCGAAAAATGCTAATTGAAAAGTCTGAATTAAAAGCTGTCATATCTATCCCGGGTGGAGTTTTCAAACCTTACGCAGGAGTGGCAACAGCAATTCTTTTATTTACCAAAGGTGGAGAGACCAATCAAGTTTGGTTTTATGACATGCAAGCCGATGGCTATAGTTTAGATGACAAGCGAATGAAAATTACCGAAAGTGATTTGCCAGATATTGTGCAACGCTATAAAGCAAGAGATGAAATTAAAGTAAGTGATAGAAGTGAGAAATCCTTTTTTATACATAGGAAAGAGATTATTGATAATGACTATGATTTAAGTTTTGGGAAGTATAAAAAAGAGATTTATGAAGAAATAGTCTATCGAAAACCAAACGAAATATTAAGTCAAATAGAAAATATTGAGGTTGAAATTCAAAATGGAATTTCAGAATTAAAATCTCTCATAGGATGAAATTTGAAAAATTAGGAAATATTGCCCGAATCCAAATCGGCAAAACACCACCGAGAGGAGTTTCAAAATATTGGGGAAAAGGTAATTCTTGGGTCAGTATATCTGACTTAAAGAGTGCAACGATTAATTCGACTAAGGAAGAAATAACTGATTTGGCAATTAGTGAATGTGGATGCAAAGTGATACCGAAAGGCACGCTGATGATGAGTTTCAAATTAAGTATCGGAAAAGTTGCTTTCGCGGGCAGGGATTTGTTTACAAATGAAGCGATTTGTGGAATTATTCTGAAAGATAAATCAAAGGTCGCGGCTGAATACTTATTCTATGCTCTGAAAAACACTAAGTTTGTTGGTTCTAATGTTGCTGTAAAAGGCTCAACACTAAATACTTCGTCACTCAATGCATTGCAAATTCCCATTATTGAAGGTAAAAAGAACCAACTCCACATTGCCGACCTCCTCAGCAAAGCCGAAAACCTGATAGCCCGGCGCAAAGAAAGCATCCGCCTGCTGGATGAATTTTTGAAAAGCACGTTTTTCGAGATGTTTGGGGATCCTGTGAGGAATGAGAAGGGATTTAAAAGGTGCAGATTTGATGATTTCATAATTGAAATTGTTGCAGGGTCAAGCTATGGTGGGGAGCAAAAGGGATTTCTGAAAGATGATGAATACGGAGTATTAAAAGTAAGTGCGGTAACATGGGGAGTTTTCAATCCCAAAGAATTCAAAGTCGTAAACAAAAAAGACATACGCGGAGAAATAATTCATCCGAAAAAAGGCAATTTATTATTTAGCCGCGCAAATACTAGAGAACTTGTTGGCGCAACTTGTATTGTTGATAATGATTATCCCAGATTATTTATTCCAGACAAGCTTTGGAAACTAGTATTAAAGGCGGAAGAGTTGAACAATGTGTTCACCCATTATTTATTTCAGAATAAGTCCTTTAAAAACACTCTAACTAGAGAAGCAAGTGGAACAAGTAGTTCTATGCTTAATATCTCAATGGAAAAATTGAAAAAAATAAATTTTTATAAGCCCCCCATCGAACTCCAATCAACATTTGCCCAAATCGTTGAAAAAACCGAAGCCCTCAAAACCCAATACCAGCAAAGCTTGCAGGAGTTGGAGAATTTGTACGGCAGTTTAAGCCAGCGGGCGTTTAGGGGGGAGTTGTAAAGCAAAACATATGAAAAGACATCTCATATTGATAGCAATGGTTTTACTGGCTTCTTGTCAGGCGAATCAATCCGGGTTGTATGACGAGGTCAGTCAGATGGCTGGATTTGATAAAATCGGCAAACCCGAATTAATTCAGTATGGAAAAGAAGAGGGATTTTTCAAGCCTATAATGACTTATGGAATATTTAAAGTGGATTCTCATGATTTTGAAAAACTATTAAGTTCAATCATGAAGAACGAAAAATTCAAAGCGGGAAGCTACTATTTGAATATTGAATTGGACGATTATATGCGAAAAAACAACCTGGATATTTTGAACATTTCCAGGTCAGAAATAACACAGAATAAATATACGAATACATACCGGATTTATTTGCTTTCGGACAGACAGACTTTCGTTATATGTAAGATAAACCATTGATCTATAGCATACAAAACGCTTTTCAACTACGGTTACGATAACATGGCAATGCGTATTCGGCAGAAAAGTGGGCAATTCGTTCACACTTCATTTTCAGATGTACAGCGAAGCGCTCCGAAATTTTGTCACGTTTTTTGCCAGGCCGTTGTTACCAGACAGAACCATAAGCAGATGCCTTCGAAGGGCAACAATGATGTTTTTAAACCCAATCGTATTGGATATATGGGGCTTATCCTCTTCAACCCACTTCGTGGGTTGCGGGGGAGCAGGGGCACATCGTTTCCCCGGATTCAATCCGGGGCTAATCCTGTTCAACCCACTTCGTGGGTTTGGGGGCAGTATGCTTTGCTGAAAACAAACCCACCTTTCAATTTCTAATTTCTAATTTCTCATTTCTAATTTAATGGATGCCATCCGGGGCGGATCCTGTTCACCCCATCCCAAACTTTTGTACATTTGATCCTCAGATGGCCGGAATGACTGGTATCATATTCCGGAATAGCCATCAGGTTAGGATTAACTGTGAGCAAATGAAGGAAGAGATACCGGAGATTAGGATAATAGAAGGAGGCAGTAATGGAAAATAAATCATCGTTTATTTTATTCAAAACAGAAGACGAAAAAATATCGGTGGATGTTCGGTTGGAAGATGAAACCGTGTGGCTTTCGCAGGAGCAAATGGCTAGGTTGTTTGAAAGGGACAGAACAGTAATTGTAAAGCATATCGCCAACATATTCACAGAGGGAGAATTGGATGAAAAAAGCAATGTGCAATTTTTGCACATTCCAAATTCTGATAAACCTGTGAAATTTTACAACCTGAACGTAATAATTTCTGTAGGGTATCGTGTGAAATCGATTCGGGGCACCCAGTTTCGTATTTGGGCTACCAAACGACTGAACGAATACATCCGCAAAGGTTTTACGATGGACGATGAACGCCTGAAAAATCTGGGCGGCGGCGGTTATTGGAAAGAACTGCTGCAACGCATACGGGATATCCGGGCATCCGAAAAGGTGTTTTACCGGCAGATACTCGATATTTACGCAACCAGTATCGATTACGACCCCAAAGCTGAGGTTTCCGTAGAGTTTTTCAAAAAGGTGCAAAACAAAATTCATTATGCGGTGCATGGGCAAACAGCAGCCGAAGTGATGTATACCCGTGCCGGTGCCGAAAAAGAATTTATGGGCCTGATGACTTTCCCGGGCAGTCGCCCGTACCTCAAAGATGTGGTTGTGGCAAAAAATTATCTCAGCGAAAAAGAACTTCGTTCACTCGGACAAATCGTATCGGGGTATCTCGATTTTGCCGAACGCCAGGCCGAACGTGAACAGACCATGACGATGAAAGACTGGGCAGAACATCTGGACAGAATATTGACCATGAGCGGTGAACAATTACTGAAAGATGCAGGTTCAGTAAGCCACGAAATGGCCATTGACAAGGCTACCACAGAATATAAAAAATACCAGCAAAAAACCTTGAGCGAAGCAGAAAAAAACTACCTGGAAAGTTTGAAAATGCTGGAAAACAAAGCGAAAAAGAAACAATGAAAACACCCGACCGGGAACCAAAAGAACTTTTATTTTACCGGGATGCCTGATGCCACAAAAGGTACGCTCCCTTCGGCAGGCTCAGGGCATCGGCTTCGCTGCTACCGATATTACGCTCCTACGGAGCTACCGATATTACGCTCCTACGGAGCTACCGATATTACGCTCCTACGGAGCTACCGATATTACGCTCCTACGGAGCTACCGATATTACGCTCTTATGGAGCTACCGATATTACGCTCCTACGGAGCTACCGATATTACGCTCCTACGGAGCTACCGATATTACGCTCCTACGGAGCTACCGAAATCGAAATTTCGCTGCTTCGCTGCTACCGATATTATGCTCCTACGGAGCTGCCGAAATTACGCTGCTACCGATATTACGCTCCTTCGGAGCTACAAACGCCCTGAACATTTGAACCTCTTGAACCTCTTGAACATTGATCTTTGATCATTGAACCGCGCTCGCGCCAGCGAGCGTCCTGAACCTCTTCAACCTTAAAAATCCCGTCAGAAAAAAAAACTCCACCGGATTCAAAAAAAATCATCAAATGTTTCTAAATATGGAAACATTCATTACCTTTGTCCCGTTAAACAATCTGGTAGTAGATGAAATATTTTGAAACGAAATTCCTGGATGAAGCGAAAGAGTTCATTGCAAGTCTTGATCCCAAAACAATAAAAAAAATGTTATACAATATTGATCTTGCGGAGCAAACGAATGACCCTAAGCTTTTTAAGAAACTGCAAAGTGAGATTTGGGAGTTTAGGACAAAATATGCAGGGCTTCGGGTTAGACTCCTGGCATTTTGGGACAAAACTGATAGCAAAGAAACTTTGGTGATAGCAACACATGGATTTATCAAGAAGGTTGACAAAGTTCCTGCAAATGAAATAAACCGGGCAATAAGACTTAGAGAAGAGTATTTTAAGAAAATTTAAAGAAGAGAATCATATGGCAACTAAAGGACTGAGAACGTATTCACTTGCCGAAATGAAAGACAAGTATATTGGCAATGTAGGGACAAAAGAACGGGATGAATACGAATATGAACTCCAGATGGAAGTTTTGGGCAGAATGATTAAAGCTGCAAGACAAGAACGAAATCTGACACAAGAAGAACTCGGACAACTTGTTGGGGTTCAGAAAGCTCAAATCTCAAAACTTGAAAGCAGCGCAAACAGTGCAACAATAGATACCATAATTAAAGTTTTCAAAGCATTGAAGGCAGAGATTAATTTTAATGTGAAACTTGAAAATAACTTTGTGAAACTCGCATGACAGAAAATCCGGGCACACAATAAATTGGACTCTGAGCGGTACCTGAACTTTACCCGGACCTGTTCAACCCGTTACCAATATTGCGCTCCCTTCAGCAAGCTCAGGGCATCGTCTTCGGGGCTACAAATGGTACGCTGCTACGCAGCTGATGGTTCGGTGGTGCTCCTTCGATGCTACAAATAGGACGCTGCTCTGCAGCTTTTGGATTTGTCGGGATGCCTGATGCTACCGAAATTACGCTCCTATGGAGCTTTTAAATTTGTATGTGTCCTTCCTGAGGAATTTTTTGCAACCGGTAATGATATTGCTGATGAAGAGCAAAAAAAGACCCTATCAGTAGCTGCGGAGCGACCTAGGCTGGAGCGGTCACGCCGCAGGCGTGATCATTCCTGAGCCGAAGGCGCAAGGAATGAAGCTCCAGGCGCAGTCGCGGAGCAGCTACGCGGCCTCACGGCCGTGGAGAAAAAAAAGAGAGCATGACGAAAAAGAATCGCCCCTGAGGGCGCTCGGGGGGCAAGTTCTCCCCGGATGCGATAAAAAGTTGCTTTTTAAACCGCAACCCGAAAAAGGTTTTTTTACCCTATCTTTGGTGCAGCAGCTCCTGATGATGGCAATTGAAAAAAGTGGTAATGATCCGGTTCAGCGGTGCATCCCCCTGGTTCAATGACCTTCATCGGGCATCATTCGGATATTCCAAACGAAAAGCGCTGGCTATGAAGAGGTATGAGATTTTTGTTTTTCCCGTTGCGATTGCGATAGCTTTATTATCAAGCGCATGCAGTATGATTGAGAAGGCCTCCCTCCATGGTTTCAACAGTGGATATTATACAATGAACTATGAAGGTAAGGTCCAAAAAGTGTATGTGGATATGAAAGAGGATTCGATTGACGTGTACCACCAAACGGGAACCACGCCTTACACCGTCAAATTCCTCTCAATCCCTTCCAGACCTGCCGATAGTCCGTTGAAAACCCCGCTGGTATTTGGAAAACAGAGTCTTGACATAGACATTACCTCGGTTCTGTTGAAATATCGTCCGTCTGTCAATGGGTTGCCTCCTCAGTTGACCTCAGAATTCAATGCCGCGCTGTATGCCGGATGGAGACACGACCGGTATAAAATCGTAACCGAAACAGACCCGTTGGGCAAGATGTACAACAGAACCAACCGCCATGGATATGATCTTGGTGTATTTGCAGGCCCCGGGGTTACCCTGATCAGTCCGTTCTCTACCAATTACCTGAGTGCGGATGAATACAGCGGAATGACGATTCAGACGGGTATTGCAGGTTTCCTGGAGACCGATATGGCCAGTTTTGGATTGGTCGTCGGATTTGATTATCTCCTGAATCGCGACAGAGACATCTGGATCTACCAGAATAAACCCTGGATCGGATTCATGGTGGGGATTGCATTGAATTAAATGCTACAAAAGGTACGCTGCTACGCAGCTGATGGTTAGGTGGTACTCCTTCGTTGCTACAAATAGGACGCTGCTACGCAGCTGTTGAAACCTGGAACCTGGATCCTGAAGCTTTGAACATTGATCGTTGATCATTGAACCGCGCTCGCGCCAGCGAGCGCCCTGAACATTTGAACCTCTTGAACCTCTTGAACCTTGATCCTTGATCTTTGATCTTTGAACTTTTCCCACGCTCAGATGTACGCAGTGAAAAAACACCTCGCCATGAATACGAAAAAATTTGCTATTGTGTGGGTTGTCGCCCTGCTGCTACCGGCCGGACAGATGCATGCCCAGTTTGCCCTTACCTCCGAATCGTGGGACCGCGCCGAGAATGCCCGCACCGGCCGCCCTGCTCCTCCCGCTAATGCCATCTACCAGGTTACCGAGCTGGCAGTACATGCCGCCATCCACAACCAGGTGGCTACCGTAAATGTGTCGCAAACCCTGCATAACATCGCCGGGCGCGATGTGGAGGTGGAGCTGCTGTTTCCCCTCCCCGCCGGCGCCGCCGTACAGAACTTTGTGCTGATGGTGGATGGCAGTGAGGTGCCGGGACAGCTCCTGAGCCGTGAGGAGGCACGCACCATTTACGAAGGGATCGTACGCAGAAAACAGGATCCGGCCCTGATGGAGTATGCCGGCTACGGCCTCTATAAAACTTCGGTGTTCCCGGTACCCGCCGGAAGAAATCGCACCATCTCGCTGAAATACACGGTGATGTGCACCCGCAAGGATGGAAACGTGCAGTTCATCTACCCCTTCGGCACCCAGAAGTTCTCGGGCGACCGCATCAGCACCGTGAAGTTCACGGGCACCATCACCTCCGATAAAGACGTTCGCAATGTGTTCAGCCCTACCCATACCGTGGCCATCGACAGCCGCCAGCCGAAGCGGGTGGGGGTGAGCTGGACCGAGAACAACACCCTGCAGGTGCAGGACTTCAAACTGTACTTCACCCCCAGCGACGCCGAAGTGAGCGTAACCGCCATGAGCCACATGGTCCCTGATGAGAACCAGGGCTCCTTTCTGCTGCTGATCAACCCGGCCATCAAAGCCCAGCAGTCGAAGCGGGTGGCAAAGGACGTGATCCTCGTGCTCGACAAGTCGGGATCGATGTCGGGACAGAAGATCGAACAGGCGAAAAATGCAGCAGAATTTGTGCTGAACAACCTCAACGAGGGCGACCGCTTTACCATGGTGGTGTATGAGAGCACCCTTTCGTGCTACAGCGCCGCCCTGCTGCCCGCTACCGGCAAGGAGATAAGCGACGCGCTGGGGTATGTTAACAACATCACCTCCTCCGGAGGTACCAACATCAACGATGCCCTCACCAAAGCACTCTCCTACACCTCGCAGTCGGAGAGGCCGCAATACATCCTCTTCATCACCGACGGAATGCCCACCGTGGGCATCACCGACGAGGCTGCCATCGCCGCCAATGCCCTGCGGGCCAATAAACACGGGGTACGCATCCATTCCTTCGGGGTGGGGTACGACGTAAACGCCCGGTTGCTCGACCGCATCGCCGAGCAACATGGAGGAACCGTAACCTACGTGAAGCCGGGTGAAAACCTGGAAGTGGCCGTTTCGGAATTTTACAAAAGCATCCAGACGCCGGTGCTTACCGATATCAGCATTACCTTCGAAGGCGGACAAGTGACCGAAGTGTACCCGGTCAGGATTCCCGATTTCTTCGAAGGGAGCCGCATCGATGTGGCCGGGCGTTACGGCAAGCCCGGTAAAACCAAAGTGGTGCTGAAGGGGAAATCGTACGGCGAGACCCGGACCTTTGAATACGAGGTGACGCTGGGGGCAAAAGGGGAAAATCCCGAATATGCCCACATCGGCACCATCTGGGCCACCCGGAAAATCGGGTACCTCATCGACCAGATCGACCTGCACGGGCAAAATCCCGAACTGGTGGCATCGCTCACAGAACTGAGTAAAAAATACGGCATCATCACCCCGTACACCTCCTTCCTGGCCCGCGAGGATGTGAACCTCTACGATACCCACATCAACGTGCAGCAAACCTCACAGCAGCTTATGCAGCTCGATGAGGTGAGTGGCAGCGCCGCAGTGAACCAGCGGGCCAGCAAGTCGGTGATGAAGTCCAGCAGCAAGGCCGTGGCCGCAGGCAAGGCAGAATATGCCGATGCCGAAGGGGTGGTTACAAAGGTGGAAACGGTGAAAAATGTGGGCGGACAGGCGTTCTTCTACAAAGAAAACCGCTGGGTGGATGCCACCCTGAACGAAGGGGAAGTGAAAAATGCCACCTCCGTGAAGCAGTTCTCAGACACCTGGTTCGAGCTCTCGCGCTCCAATGAGGCCGGGATGAACCAGCTGCTCACCTTCGACAGTGAGGTGGTGGTAAGGATGAACGGCCAGGTGTACCGGATTGTCAAATAGGGGATCGAATAACTGCAAAAATGCCATAATGGCACGAGTGTAATGCCCGTACTGACATAATGGCAATCCTGAAAAATCGGTTGTTGTAAATCAAAATATTGAAAATCAATAGTATAATAAAATCCGGAAGAAATCATCGAAAAACTGGAATACAGATTGCCGGCAAGGGTTCAACCAACACAAAATGTCAAACTAAAAACCAATAGGAGGACCAAGCCATGTTACCAGTAATGCACAGAAGAGTGAACCCCAGCCTGTTCAACAGTATGCTCGACGACGATTTCTTCACCGGATTTTTCGGTGACACCAACCAGGGCACCATGCCGGCCGTAAACATCTCGGAAACCAACGATGAGTTCAATATCGAGCTGGCCGCACCCGGGTACAAAAAGGATGATTTCAGGATCAACCTCGACAAGAACGTACTGACCGTTTCGGTTGAGCACAGGGAGAAGAAAGAGGAGAAGGAGGACAAAAAGATGCTCCGCTGCGAGTACCGTTACAATGCCTTCTCGAGGGCTTTTACCCTGCCCGACAGCGCCAACAGCGACAAGATCAGCGCAGCCTACAACGAAGGGGTGTTAACGGTTGTGATTCCCAAGCACGACACAGCCAAAACAAAACCTGCAAGGGAAATATCGATTAAATAACGAAAGGGGCCGGCTGCATGCCGGCCTTTTTATTTGAACCCTTTTGCCACAAATCTGTTTACTTTGCGCAATCTTTCGGGTTTTTGGTTGTCAAAAGCCCTGTACAATTTCAAGGATCAGGATGAAGAAGTTTCTTTTTACAACCTGCCTGATAGCAGGTTTCTCTTTTTTAGCCGGTGCCCAGCCTGTGAACCAGGCATCCGGGAGTGTGAGTGGTAAAGTACTGGACCACAGGACCCAGCTGCCGGTTGAATATGCCAACGTGGTGCTGTACCAGGTATCTGATTCGGGCCTGGTGAATGGCAGCGTTACCAACAACGAAGGGGTATTCTACCTGAACCAGGTCCCTTTTGGCGATTACAGGCTCAGGGTGAGTTTCATCGGATACAAAGACCTTTGGATCGATACCGTTTTCATCAACCCGCGCAGCCGCAACCTGCAGTTTGAACGGATCTTGCTGCAGGAATCAGCCTCGGTGCTGGGAAAGGTGGAGGTGACGGCAAAACAGGGGGTGATGGAGATGCATATCGACAAAAGGGTGTTCAATGTCGACCAGAGTATCGTAAGCCAGGGACAGACGGCCACCGAGGTGCTCGAAACGGTCCCTTCGGTGGAGGTGGACATGGATGGCAACGTAAGTCTGAGGGGGAGCGGCAACGTCACCATCCTGATCGACGGAAGGCCATCGGCCATGCTGAGCGGCGACATTGCCACTGCCCTGAAACAGATCCCGGCGAATATCGTTGAAAGCATTGAGATTATCACCAATCCCTCGGCCAAATACGACCCGGAAGGGATGTCGGGGATTGTAAACATCAAGCTTAAGAAAGACCGCAGGGGCGGCATCAACGGTGTGGTGTCGGCAGGATATGGCACCTGGGGCAAATACAATGGCTCCCTGAACCTGAACTACCGGACGCAGAAATTCAATGTGTTTGGCAGTTACAGCCTCAACCGGGGCAGCATGTACCATTTCGGAACTACCAACACGGTGAACAGCCAAAACCCCGACTCTCTGTTCTATACCGATCAGGAGCTGAATATGGTGGGACAAAGAAGGTCGCAGATGGTCCGTGTCGGGGCTGACTGGTTCATCAACAAAAAGAACACTCTGTCGGGCACTTTTTCAACGAACCTCAGCAAACACACCGACGACGATACCGTTTTCACGGTGTTCAGGGATGTAAACCGGCTGATTTCAGACCGGAGTAACCGGATATCGGGCAGCACCGAAGATGAGACCGGATATTCGGCTGGCCTCACCTGGCAGCGCCAGTTCGGGCGTCAGGGGCAGGAGCTTCTGGTGGATGCAAACCTATCGGTGCGGGATGAAACGGAGGAAACATCATATACAGATGAAATTCTCTATGCCGGTTATTCCGATGTTTCATTTTACGACTACAGCAACAGGCGCACTTTTGATGTGAACCGGGTGGCCTCCCTGCAGGCCGACTACACCCATCCGATCAACTCCCGGTCGAAGATTGAGGCCGGGGCCAGGATCGGCTACCGGATGCTCGACGACGACCAGTACACCAACAATTTCGATACAGCCACCGGATTGTGGATCCCGGATACCAACCGGACCTATCAGTACATATTCTCTGAAATGATCCCCGCCCTCTATGCCACCTGGTCGGGCAGCCTCAGCAAGCTCAGCTACAAGGCAGGCCTCAGGTTGGAACACACCCTCATTCACGGGGACCTCCCTGAAGATGCAGAGGATTTCAGCCGGAATTACCCCTCCCTTTTCCCCAGCATCCATCTGTCGTATAAACAGGATAAGAGTACGGAATACCTCATCAGCTACTCACGCAGGATCTCACGCCCCCGGTCGGGAATGCTCAATCCGTTCACCGATTACTCCGATCCCATGAATATCCGTACCGGAAACCCCTATCTCGATCCCGAATTCACCCATTCGATAGAAGTAGGGTATTCAAGGTTTTTCAAAAAATTCAGCATCATCAGCAGCATTTTCTACCGGCAGTCGAACGATCAGATTGAGCGGTTCAAGGAGATTGACTCCACCGGGGTTACCATCATGACCTTCAGGAACCTCAGCAGCGGCATCTCCTACGGATATGAGTTCATCGGCACCTACCACCCGGCGAAATGGTGGAGTATCAACGGCAACTTCAACCTCAACCAGCGCATCATCAATGCCGACAAAATCCAGGAGGGGTTGCGCAACAGCGGGCTGATGTGGTCGGTGAAACTGATGTCGACCATGAACCTCTCCACCGGAACCTCCATTCAGATTACCGGAAACTATACTTCTCCGAGAATCCTTACGCTTGGCACCTCTGCCCCACGCTATGTGGTCGATCTCGGGGTCCGGCAGTCGGTGCTGAAGAACCGCGGCACCCTGAGCCTGCGGGTAAGCGACGTATTCTATACCTCGAACTGGATCCAGAGTCTGGAAGGCGCAGGTTTCAGCCAGGAGATTGAGCGTTATTTCGACTCGAGGGTCGCCTTCCTTACCTTCACCTGGCAATTTGGGAAACAGCAGAAAGAAAACGGAAATAAAAAGCGGAACGTCCGCGAGCAGGGCGACGAAGGTGAAGGGGGCGGGGAAATGATGTTCTGACGCTTTTGTAAAATCCCCCTGAATATTCACAAAGGCCGGGGATCACTATTACGAAGGCGAGGTCTCAGCTGCCTGATGCCAGGTACATCTCATCAGGCCTGAGGACATGGAGGATTGGCCCCAGAAAATATTCGAGGGCAATCACTTTTTTCAGCACCGGATCACTGAACTGCTGCTCATCCACAGACTTGATGAACTCCCTGGCCAGCACCTCAGGGGAAACGGAGTGCTGCGGCATGATCTCCCGGAACCGGTGCATCATCCAGTCGTTGGGGTAGGAGAGTTCAAGCACGCAATGCGTAATCTCTTCACGGTACATCATTTCAGCGAAATTGAGTTGTTCCATCCGGGTAAGAAGAGACTCCAGTTCGTTCACGCGAAATTTCCAGGTACTGTCCATCCCTTTCCCTTCCAGCAGGAAACCCAGCCAGTTTTTATAACCCTTAAGCAGCTCCTTATCGCTGCGGCAGAATCTGTTGTCAATCAGAAAGACCCCAAAAGCCTCCGTCAACTGGTCCAGCGTTTCATTGTAATCGTTTCCGATGCAGCTGTCGAGCTGCTGGTCCCTGGCCACCAGGTCTTTGTGGCTTTGGTTACGGCACCCTGTGCCTGCCTGCAGCAACAGCAGCAGAACGACCGGAAAAAGAACGGTACTGAATTTACGCATGGGGGGGACATTTGAGTTTGAATCCTATGCCGTGTATATTTTCGATGGTAACCGAAGGGTCTTCACGCAGGTATTTCCTGAGTCGGGACACGAACACATCCAGGCTCCTGCTGATGAAAAAATCGCTGTTTTTCCAGACGGCATCCAGGATATCCTCCCTCTCAAGCACCTGATTGGGGTGGCGGGCAAAAAAGGCCAGCAGTTCAGCCTCCCTGAGGGTGAGCGATTGCTCTTTCTTCTGGATTTTAAGGAGCTGGTTGGGCAGATCAAGCGAGTATTTTCCCAGGGTAAACACCTGAGGCAGTTCCTGTGGGGTGGCTTTTTTGGGCCTGTTCAGGAAAATGTTGATTTTGAGCTGCAGCTCTTCGATCGAAAAAGGTTTGGTAAGGTAATCATCCGCCCCGATCTTCAGTCCGTGGATCCGGTCTTCCTTCATCGAGCGTGCCGTAAGGAAGATAATGGGAATGTGGGTATTTATCTTTCTGATCTTCCGGGCCAGGTCAAAGCCGTCTGAGCCGGGCAGCATCACATCCAGGATGCACAGATCGAAAGTATCACGGTGAAAAGCCTTCCAGCCCTCCAGCCCGTCGGAGCACCAGGTGATCGAAAATCCGAACATCTCCAGGTTGTCGCGGGTCACAAAACTCAGGGCTTCATCATCCTCCACATACAGTATTCTGGGTCTCTTTTCGTTCATCAGGATAGGATAAGGTTTATTGCAGGATTGCTACAGGGTTTGTGATGCAGGGCTTATGAGGCTGCCGGACGGAATCTTGATGGTAAATTCCGAACCTGAGCCGGGCTGGCTTTTCAGCAGGATTTTCCAGCCATGGACCCTCACCACATGATACACATAGTGAAGCCCGAGGCCAAATCCTTTTACGTTGTATATATCTCCGGCAGGGACCCTGAAAAACCGGTCGAAGATCCTTTTCTGGTACCTTTTTTCGATGCCGATGCCCTGGTCGGCCACTGCCAGGTAAACCGTTTTACCCTCCTTCCGGAGCGTAAGGGTGATATGTGGAGCCCCCCGGCTGTATTTCATGGCGTTATCGATCAGATTGACAAGAATATTGGTGAGGTGCACGGGGTCTGCCATCACCTGTGGGATACCGGTTCCCAACTCTACCTTAAGAGCGCCGTTTTGTTCCCTGATCCGGGTCTCGAAGGTCTCAGCCACGGTTTTCAGCAGCTCCACCAAATCCACAGGTTCCTTTTCCAGCACCGGCTTTTTCCTTTCAGTGCCTGCTGCCTGCAGCACCTTATCCACCTGTTCGCGAAGGCGCTGGTTTTGCTCGGCGATGATCCGGGCATAGTTGTGAATACGTGTTACATCGGTGCCCGAGGGTTCTTTCTGGATGACCTCAGCACTGATAGCAATGGTGGATATCGGAGTGCGAAACTCATGGGTCATGTTGTTGACGAAATCCCGCTGGATCTCCGATAGGCGTTTCTGCCGGAACACCAGCCAGAGCGACCAGCCAAAAAAGGCAACAGCCGATAACATAATGAACGACGAGATGAACCATTCGTTCATATTGCTGATCAGGTAATTACGTTTGCCGGGGAAGTGAATCCCGAAATAGTAGGTGCAGGTGGGGCATTTGGCAAACACATGGCCGGTGGCAATGGTATCTGCCGGGTCACCCGTGTTTACGTACCTCCCGTACACCATCTCGTTGGCGTGGCAATCGTATATGGCATATTCATAGTCCAGTTTCAGGTTCCTGCGGTCAAATTCCCTTCGGAGCAGCAGCTCCAGGATGTCCTTGTCCAGCACATCGTTCACCTCAACAATAAAATAATTTGATGATACCTGATTTACCGGGGCTTTCACCTGCAATACCGATTTGTTGAAATCGGCAATTTTGGATGCCACATCAAACAGGGCGACACTCATCGTCTGGTTAAACTGGTGATCTCCTGTGTCGTAGGCTTTCTTTACCCAGTATACCTGAAAGAAAAGGATCCCTGATAAGGTAATGATCCCAAAGATGATTAATAGTCTGATGCCGTGGCTTTTCATAAATCAGTCCGGAATAACTGCGTAAATTGTGGTGTAAAGGTAGTAATTCCTGAGCACCTGCCGGCGGACCGGTATGCTGATCAGATCAATGTTTTACATTTTGTTTACAACTTTTTAGGGGTGATTAACAGGATCCCGACCCTGGAAGGCTACCTTTACCCCGCAACAGGCAACCTTTTTGCAGCCTGGATTGTTATGGATCAAACACCATTTGGATATGAAGCAGAAATTCTTTCAGATCAACCGTGTTCCGATGCTCCTGGCAGCGTTGTTTTTCCTTATTGCAGGTTTCGTGCAGGCTCCCCGCAATTCTGACGACGGGTTGATAAAATGGCAGAAAGTAACCCACGATTTTGGGACCATCCAGCACAATAAGCCGGTGATGGCTGAATTCAGGTTTACCAATATCAGCAAGGATCCGGTTGTGATTACCAGGGTTGTGGCCTCCTGCGGATGCACGGTGCCAAAGTATGATGAACTTCCGATCCTCCCCGGAAAGGAAGGGGTGATCAGGACCAGCTTCGATGCCGAGACCAGAGGGGTGTTTCACAAGAAGATCACCGTGCTGATGGACGTGGGAACCTATGAGATCTTCATCAAGGGGGTTGTTGCCGATTAACCCCTCCGGGCCCGAAAGGGCTTTTTTTTCACAGTTCCATCACCCCAAGTCAAGGTAAAGTGGCGTATCTTTGCAGTCAGGCAAGCCCGTCACATGTATCCGATACACTTTTTCTTTCATCTCGGCCGTTACCTGATGCTCATGCGGAAAACCTTCGTCCGTAGCGAAAAACGGGCGATTTTCTGGCAACAGGTGAGGGATGAATTCATGCATCTGGGGATCGGCTCACTCTGGATTGTGCTCATCATTTCGGTGTTTATGGGTGCGGTGGTTGCCATCCAGATCTCCTTTAACATGGGCAATCCATTGCTTCCGAGATATACGGTAGGCTATATTACAGCCCAGAGCATCATCCTGGAATTCAGCCCAACCATTATGGCCCTGATCCTGGCAGGTAAGGTAGGAAGCAGGATTGCTTCTGAGATCGGAACCATGCGTGTTACCGAACAGATTGATGCACTGGATATTATGGGAATCAATTCGGCCAACTTCCTCATCCTTCCGAAGATTGTGGCTGCCTTGTTTGCCAACCCCATGCTGATTGTAATTTCCATGTTTCTGGGGGTATTCGGAGGCTGGGGCGCTGTAGCTGCCACAGGACTGTACAGTTCCGGTGATTATATCTTTGGGATCCAGTCGTTTTTCGAAACCATACAGGTTATCTATGCCCTTACCAAAACGGTGGTATTTGGTTTTCTCATAACCTCCATTTCCGGGTACCACGGATACTACACCTCCGGAGGTGCCCTTGAGGTGGGACGTGCCAGCACCAGGGCCGTGGTGGCAAGCTGCATTATGATCATCTGCTTCAACCTGATACTTACACAACTTTTCCTCGGATGATCAGGGCGGTAAACATATCAAAGCGTTTCGACGGTCACCAGGTACTGGATGGTATAAGCATTCAGTTTGAACCCGGTCTCACCAACCTGATCATCGGAGAGAGCGGCTCAGGAAAAACCGTGCTGATGAAATGCATCGTCGGGCTGTTTAAAGTGGACTCAGGTACCGTGTATTACGATAACAGGGATTTCACTGCCATGAAGCACCATGAGATGAAGTTGCTGCGGAAGGAGATCGGGATGCTTTTTCAGGGAGCTGCGCTGTTTGATTCCATGACCGTGCTGGACAATGTGATGTTCCCGCTGAAGATGCTTACCAACCTCACGTATAAGCAAAGGGTAAAAAGGGCTATTGAATGCCTCGACAGGGTGAATCTGCATGGGAGCAACCGGTTGCTTCCTGCCGAGATCAGCGGGGGTATGAAGAAACGGGTGGCCATTGCCCGTGCCATCGCCATCAATCCCAGGTACCTCTTCTGCGACGAGCCCAACTCGGGCCTGGACCCCAGAACGGCTACCCTGATCGATAACCTGATTGCCGAAATCACAAAAGAGTATGGCATGACCACCATCGTGAATACCCACGATATGAACTCGGTGATCGGCATAGGGGATAAGATCAGTTTTATCCACGAGGGCAAACTCTGGTGGGATGGCGACCGCCATTCAGTGCTGGAAGCTTCCAACCCCGAGATCCGCAAATTCCTCTATACCAATCAGATCCTGAAACATTTCCGTCCCGAACCACCGGAAAATCCCGATTCACCACCTATGTATTCCGTATGAATTTTCTTGATATTTTATTTGTCATTCCCCTGCTCTGGTTTGCCTGGAAAGGATTTTCCAAAGGGCTTATTGTCGAAATCGCAAGTCTGGCTGCACTGATTGCAGGCATTTACCTCGCCATGAACTTCTCGTGGTATGTGGGAGGCTATCTCGGGAACCTCTTCGATGGAAATCCGAAGTACATCACCCTTGCCGCCTTTGCCATTACCTTCCTGGGGGTGGTAATCCTGGTGCAGCTTGTGGGGCGCCTGGTAAGCAGGAGCGTGGAGAAGATGGCGATGGGTTTTCTGAACAAGCTGGGAGGCGCAGCCTTTAGTGTACTGAAGGTAGCCTTCATTCTCAGCATCCTGATCAATTACTATGGCATGATCGACACCCGTCAGAAGCTCATCCCGCCGAAGATGCGGGAAGAATCGCTGTTGTACAAACCGCTGGAAAAGGTATCTCCGCTGATTGCCCCCAGGCTGAAGGCCATTGGCAGCGAAATTCAGGAATCCCGGGAGAAGGAAACACAGATCTGAGGCAGAACAGGATCCCGCTATGTATTCAGTAAACAACCTCTCCATCCATTTCACCGGCGAAGACCTGTTCAGGGATGTGTCGTTTTTAATCCAGCCGCGAGACCGGATCGGGCTGGTGGGGCGCAATGGTGCCGGAAAAACCACCCTGCTGAGAATGATCAGTGGTGAGCAGTTGCCTGATTCTGGTGAGGTGGTGATACCCGGAGGGAAAACCATCGGGTTCCTGCCCCAGGAGGTTCAGTTTGCCCCCACCCTTACCGTACGCGAAGAGACCCTGAAGGCTTTCGAGGAGATCAACCGGATCGAAAGCAGGATCAGCGAATGGTCTCATGAAGCAGATTCACGTACAGATTATGATTCTGAAGAGTACCACAGGCTGATCTCCGGTTTGGCGGACCTGACCGAACACTACCATCTGCTGGGAGGTCAGAACCGGGATGAAGAAACCGAGAAGGTGCTGCTGGGGCTGGGGTTTACACATGCAGATTTCGACAAGCTGCTGGCCACTTTCAGCGGAGGATGGCAGATGCGGGTAGTGCTGGCAAAACTCATTCTGCAGCGTCCTGATCTGCTGATGCTTGATGAGCCCACCAACCACCTTGATATAGAGTCGATTACCTGGCTCGAAACCTACCTGAAGGACTATCCCGGCGCTGTCATCCTGGTGTCGCACGACCGTGCCTTTCTCGACAATGTGTCGATCCGTACCATCGAAATCAGCGGAGGGAAAATCTATGACTTCAAGGCCCCCTATTCCCGGTACGTGGAACTGAGGGAACAGCAGCTGGAGCATCAGCAGTCGGTGTGGGCCAACCAGCAGCAGGAGGTGAAGGAGATTGAGAGGTTCATCGAGCGGTTCAGGTATAAATCGACCAAAGCCAAGCAGGTGCAGTCGAGGATAAAGATGCTCGAAAAAATGGATACCCGGATTCCGGATGCCCTGGACCAGTCGGCCATCCATTTCAGGTTTCCGCCTGCCCCTCCCAGCGGGAAGGTGGTGTTCGAAGCAGCCGGGCTGGGCAAAGCCTATGGCAGCCATACGGTATTTGAAAACCTTGATTTTGCGGTGCTGAAAGGGGATGCCATCGCCTTTGTGGGGCGTAACGGAGAGGGGAAGACCACCCTGTCGCGCATCATTGTGGGGGAACTGGACCATGAAGGAAACGCAAAGCTTGGCCACAATGTCCGGATCGGGTATTTTGCCCAGAACCAGGCACAGCTCCTTAACGGAAGCCTTACCGTTTTACAGACGCTGGAAGAGGTGGCCGATGAATCGGTACGTACCCGGTTGCGCACCATTCTGGGAGGTTTTTTGTTTCATGGCGACGATGTGGATAAACGTGTCAGCGTTCTTTCCGGAGGCGAGAAAACCCGGCTTGCGCTGGCACGAATGCTCCTTACGCCGGTAAACCTGCTGGTGCTGGATGAGCCTACCAACCACCTCGATATGCGGTCGAAGGATATCCTGAAAAATGCGCTGATCCATTTTAACGGTACCCTGATTGTGGTTTCCCACGACCGGGATTTTCTGCAGGGGCTCACCTCCAGGGTATTCGAGTTTAAAAACCGGACCATCCGGCAGCATCTGGGCGATGTGTATGACTTTCTGGAAGTCAGGAATATTGAAAACCTGCGAGCGCTGGAAGCCGGTAACAGGAACAACTCCCCGCAGCGGGAAGCGATGCCCTCAGAGAACAAATTGCGCTATGTCCAGAAAAAGGAGGAGGAGCGGGAGCTTCGGAAGAAGAAAAATGAGATCGGCCGCATAGAAAACGAGATCGAAAAGATGGAGGCCGAACGCCATTCCATCGAAAAAATCCTGGCAGAACCTGAAGCCAACAGTGCAATCCTGAACGACGGAAAACTCTTCAGCCGCTATGCCGAACTTGAGCAGCTGATCGCCGGTTTGTATGAATCGCTGGATGCACTGCACTGATGGCTGAAGCCGGTTTCATGATGCCCTGATGCACATTTCATCAGGAAAAAAAATATTGCAGGGTATTGATTTTTAGGATCGTTCTGTTGTAACTTTACAGTATTGTTACAACACAAACCCTAATCCTGCCAGGCAATGAAAAAACTGTTACCCTTTCTGTTTTTTGTGTCGTTTTCCATGGCACTTTTCAGTCAGCCGGTGATCAACGCTTCCTTTAACCCGGCACCGGGCGACAACTACAAGTATCATCCGGTAAATACGGTAATCACCCCGGGGGCTTCAGGCGCCAATGTCACCTGGGATTTTTCAACGGTGCAGATCATCTACAATCCTATAACAGGCAAGTACATGAGCCCTTCCGCTACCCCGTACAACAACGACTTTCCGGGTTGCAACGTTGCCTATGAGGACTTTTTTGTGGCAGGTACCTATCACTATTATGAAACCACAGCTTCGAAAATGGAAAAGAAAGGGTACGCCTCGGTGCTGGTGGTTGCCAACTACAGTGACCCCCAGATTATGTTTACCTATCCCTTTACCTACAACACGGTTGTGAGCGACAGCTTCAAATGCAGTGCACCGGTAGGGACCATGGTTCTGGATAAAACAGGGCATTGGGAAGCCAAAGGGGATGCCTATGGCACCCTCAGGCTACCGTCAGGGAACTACAGCAATGTATTAAGAATCCGTACAACTTCCTATACCCTTGATGATTACGGCTCCAGTGTGGGGAATTATGAGGTGGATGCAGAGGAGTACCTGTGGGTATCCACCACCACCAAGGTCCCCTTGTTGCGCATTGCAGTGGAATACCATTTTGCCAACGGTTCTCCGGTGGATACCATTGAGTATATCAGGGTTTCGGATGAGGTTTCAGGGGTGGGTGACCCGGAAGGCAACATAACCCATCTGCAACTCTATCCAAACCCTGCTTCCGGAACGGTTAACCTCGAATTCCGGCTGAACAGGCCTTCGGCTGTAGCACTTACCCTGCTAAGTGCCGACGGAAAGATCATCAGGACACAAAGTGAGGCTGATGGTTCAACCGGTTTCATGCGCCGGGAAATGGACATCAGCCTTCTGCCCAAAGGCCTCTATTTCCTGAAGTTCGAAGCCGATGGGGTAAACCGGGTGTTCAAGGTGCTGAAGAACTGATTACAGATCCCTCAGTTTCATCGATTCCAGCATTTGATGCAGGGGAATCAGTTTCGCTTCGCCGGCGTGTAACTGCCGAAGGAATTCCAGGCCTTCGGAGTTCAGTTGTTCAATGGCACGGTCTGTAAGTTTATCAATGGAATATTTTCTGAACAGGGCTGTGATGGTCTGAATTTTCCGTTCAGGTTCATCATGTTTTGCCATCCACCGGATGATCTCCCCGCGATCCTGAGGTGTGGCTGCTTCCAGGCAGCTTATTAACAGAAAGGTTTTTTTGTTGGTGAGGATATCATTGCCGGTTTTCTTCCCAAACCTGCTTTCGTCGCCAAACACATCCAGCAGATCATCCTTCAGCTGAAAGGCAAGCCCGATTTTTTCCCCGAAACGGTAAAGCAACTCCACCTCATCCGCAGGGGCTCCGGCAATCTGGGCTCCCATTTTCAGGGCTCCGGCAATCAGCACGGAGGTCTTTAGCCGGATCATCTCCATATATTCAGGGATGGAAACCGATGCGCTGGTCTCGAAATCCATGTCGTACTGCTGCCCTTCACACACCTCACGGGCTGTCTGGTTAAAGGTACCCAGCACATCCGTAAGATGGTCGGTCGGGGTTTTTAAAAGAAGGTCATAAGCCAGCACCATCATGGTGTCGCCTGAAAGAATGGCTGTATTGACATCCCATTTCGTATGGACGGTCTCCCTGCCCCTTCGCATGGGCGCATGATCCATAATATCATCATGCATCAGCGTGAAGTTGTGGAAAACCTCAATGCCGATGGCTGCATCGAGGACACTTTCGGGCTTTCGGCCATACATCTGGGCCGCCAGTAACAGCAATACAGGCCTGAGCCTTTTTCCACCCAGGGACATGATATACGCAATCGGTTCATACAGGGTGGAAGGGATTCCGGAAAAATGCTCCTCCTGAAGCTTTTCTCCCACCAGCCGGTGCAATTCGTCGAGTGATTTCATACCGGGTCAAACAAGGTTTGATGCAAAAAGTTTGGAGCCGAAGGTATAAAAAAACTTCTGATACCCGCGATATGTATCTTTCTGCTATTTTTGATGAACCATGACAGACAGTGCTCCGTTACCCCTCTCCATTGCCTTACTGGCAGGTGGATCCGGCAGCCGGCTGGGCGGAACCCAGAAAGCCCTGATTCCATGGAAAGAAGGTACATTGCTGTCAGAATTCCTGAATGCCTTTACAAACCTCACCAGCGATCTTTTTATCATCGCCAATCATCCTCTGCCTAAACCCTATCATACGGTTCCGGCCTACCCTGACCTGATTCCCGGTAAAGGACCCCTGTCGGGTATCCACGCAGCCTTGTCTGCTGCCCGGAACCCCCTGGTGCTGATTGTTGCCTGCGATATGCCGTTCATCACACCGGATGCAGCCGGATGGCTGATGCCGTATGTATTAAAAAACCCGGGAAAGGTAATCATCCCGTTGGGCATCCGGGGGCCCGAACCGATGTTTGGCATCTGGCCGGTAGCAGTTCTGACGCTTCTTGAGAGCTGGCTGCAAAAGGACAAGCCACTGAAAATCATGCATTTCCTTGAATTTCACGACCTGCCGTCCCTGATTCCGTTCAGGGTGGATCCTTCTGCAGAAAACTTTTTTTTCAACATTAACTCACCTGACGACCTGACAAGAGCCGCCCGGTTTCCGGATGAGTCCGGTACCTGAAGGATTATAAACAACCCATCTGGTGTTACGTAAATGTATATATTTGACTATCTGAATAAGTCCACAGAATGAACCTGCTCCCAATATTCCGGTAAATTATAACCCTATGGATATCAAGAATATTCTTACGAAATACCCCCCATCCAGAGAATATCTTCTCGAGGTATTGCATGAGATTCAGGAAGCTGACCCCCAAAATCATGTGAGTACGGAGGCCATGACCGAAGTGGCAGCATGGATGAAAATTCCCCTCTCTGCGGTGTATGGTGTGCTGAAGTATTATTCGATGTACAGTTCGGCACCCCGCGGGAAGCATATTGTACGGGTATGTAATTCAGTGGTTTGTGCCATGAAGGGAGGTGAAGGGATCAAATCGGCTCTTGAAAACCGGTATCCGGCAAATACCGGAACCTACCCATCCGGAAGTTTTTCAGTCGAATTTACAGAATGTCTGGGGCATTGCGAGCAGGCTCCTGCCATGATGATTGATGCCGGGGTATTGGGCAATCTGGATCCGGAGTCTGCCATAGCTGCATTGAATTCGTTAAATGACAACACTTTATGAAAGCACCTGGAACACCTGTCGTGATTTCGCTCCGCGGATTGGGACAACTGGCTCCGCTTGATTTACAGGGCTACCGGAATAGCGGAGGTTTTTCTTCATTGGCGCAGGCTTTGACAACCGGTGCCCCGGAAATTATTCAGATGGTTACTGCTTCCGGTCTCAGAGGGCGGGGTGGCGCCGGATTTCCCACCGGGATGAAGTGGAAATTTGCTGCTGCCGAGCCATCTCCGGAGAAATATGTGATCGCCAATGCCGACGAAGGGGAGCCCGGGACTTTCAAGGACCGGTATATCATGGAGGGGGTTCCGTTCAGGTTTCTCGAGGGGCTGATGATTGCCGCACTGGCAGTGGGTGCTGAAGAGGCATGGATCTATATCCGAAAGGAGTACACCAGATCCATCGGGGTGCTGAAACAGGCCATCGGGATGCTGTATGAAGCCGGGCTGGCCGGGGATGACATCGGGCAGAGCGGCAGAAAACTGGATGTGTACCTGACCGCCGGGGCAGGATCCTACCTGTGCGGTGATGAGACCACGCTGCTGGAGTCTATGGAGGGTAAGAGGGGAAACCCCCGCTATAAGCCCCCGTTTCCGGCGCAGAAAGGATTCCGTGGGAAACCTTCGGTGGTCAATAACGTGGAGACCCTTTCGCATGTCCCCGATATCATTCTGAACGGCCCCGACTGGTACAGGCAGGTGGGTACCGAAAAGTCGCCCGGCACCAAGCTGTATTGCCTGAGCGGAACGGTGGCAAAACCCGGGGTATATGAACTTCCCATGGGGACCACCCTCCGGCAGCTCCTGTACGATTATGGGGGTGGCATGGCCGATGGTGCTGCCTTCAAAGGGGCGTTGATGGGGGGTGCCGCCGGCACCTTCGCCGATGCCTCCCTGCTGGATATCCCGATGGATTATGATGAGCTGAAGAGCAGGGGGGCAACCCTGGGCTCCGGTGCGATGATCATCATGGGGATGGAAGACAGCGCGCCTGCGATGCTACATAATATCCTCAAATTCTTCAGACACGAATCCTGCGGCAAATGCGTACCATGCCGTATCGGTTGTCACAGGCTCGAGGAGATGTCGGAGGAGCTGCTGGGCGGTTCTCCTGATAAAACAATGATCATGCAACGCATGGCCAAAGAGTCGCAGATGATGGCCAGGACCTCCCTCTGCGGACTCGGGCAATCACCGGTATTGCCTGTTACCAGTGTTTTCCGTTATTTTTCAGCAGATTTCTAAAACCACAGAATTTATATGAACCAGGAGAAAATCTCTATAACCATTGATGGCAGGAGGATTGAAACCCTCGCAGGGGATAATCTGCTCAGGGTTGCCAGAGCGAATGGTTTCGATATCCCGGGGCTTTGCTATCATCACAAACTTACCCCGACAGGCGCCTGCAGGTTGTGTCTGGTAAAGATCAACGACAATCCGGGTATGGTAACGGCATGCACCACCCCGGTGCAGGAGGGGATGCGGGTAACTGCTTTTGATGCTGAGTTGGAGGAGGCGCGCAGTTTTTTGATTGACTATCTGCTGGCGGAGCATAATGCTGATGACGATGGAACTTACAGCGACGAGCTTTTGGCGCTTGCCCGGCGCTATGGACTTGAGAATGCGGCGGCAAGAAAGTTCAGCCCGTTCTGGCAGCAGATGGATAATCCCCTGGATGACTCCGCTCCGGTGCTAACCTACGATGCCTCAAAGTGTATCCGCTGCTTCCGGTGCATCAAGGCCTGTGATGAGGTGCAGGGGAAAAACGTGCTCTCGGTTGCCCACAGGGGAACCCACAGCTATATCATCGGGGGTGCCGGCATTTGGGGGCAATCGGAGTGCGACGGCTGCGGTGAATGTATCCAGCTTTGTCCCACGGGCGCCATCGTGGAAAAGCTGCACCGCGGTGAGATCGCTTTCCCCAGGACCCATCCGATGGAGGTGGCAGGCATTGACAAAAGGGTGGTAACCACCTGCCCCTATTGCGGGGTGGGATGCCGCATCGAACTGTGGGTAAAAAACGGCAGGATCGTCCGGTCCAACGGCGTAGAAGGTATCTCGCCCAACGATGGCCGTCTGTGCGTTAAGGGTCGCTTCGGATATGATTTTATCCACAGCCCCGAAAGGCTTACCGTGCCCCTGATCCGGAAGGACGGGGTGTTCACGGAAGCATCATGGGATGAGGCACTCGGACTTGTTGCCCGGAAATTGTCCGAAATCCGGAATACTTACGGCCCCGGTGCCCTGGCAGGCTATTCGTCGGCCAAATGCACCAACGAAGACAATTACATCTTCCAGAAGTTCGTAAGGATCGCCTTCGGCACCAACAATGTTGACTATTGCACCCGCCTGTGCCATGCCTCCACGGTGGTGGCCATGCTCCGCTCCATCGGCGACGGAGCGGGCAGCAATTCCATTGAGGATTTTGAGACTACCGACCTGCTGGTGGTCATTGGCAACAATATCATCGAAACCCACCCCATCACCGCCACCTATGTGAAAAGGGGCATCAAAAAGGGGATGAAGGTGCTCGTGATCGATCCGAAATGGACACCGCTGGTGCCCATGGCCACCCTCGCCCTGCAACCCAGGCTTGGTACCGACGTGGCGCTGCTCAACGGAATGATCCGTGTGATCATTCAGGAGGGCCTCTATGATGAAGACTTCATCCGCAAACGGGTGGACAAGGGGATGGAGGCTTTTGAGGCGCTGAAGGAACTGACGGAAAAATACACCCCTGAAGTCACGGAAACCATTACCGGGGTCAAGGCAGCAGATATCGTGAAAGCTGCCCGGATGTATGCCACCTCCCCTACGGCCATGATTGCCACCGGTATGGGGATGAGCCAGCAGGTTACCGGTTCCAACAATGTGTTTTCGCTGATCAATATAATGCTGATTTCAGGGCAGATCGGAAAGGAAAGGGTGGGGATCGATCCGCCACGCGGACAAAACAACGTGCAGGGTGCCACCGATGTGGGTGCATCACCGGTGAACTACCCCGGTTATATTCCGGTAACCAACGCAGAAAACCGCCGTAAAGTGGCCGGCGTATGGGGCGTGCCTTTTGAGTCCCTTTCGGGCACCCCGGGACTTACCACGGTGGAGATTGCCAAAGCAGCCTACGACGGAAAGGTCAAGGGGCTGTATATCATGGGGGAAAACCCGATGGTGACCGATCCCAACCTGAACCATACAGAGGAGGCATTCCGCAAACTCGATTTCCTGGTGGTGCAGGACATTTTCATGACCCAGACTGCCCGCCTTGCCGATGTGGTGCTCCCCGCCTCTGCCTTTGCCGAAAAGGACGGCACCTTCGTAAACTCCGACCGCAGGGTGAACCGTGTGCGCTGGGCAGTGGAGATGCCCGGCGAAGCCCGCGAAGACTGGCAGATCCTCCTGGAGGTCTCCCGCAGGATGGGATACCCCATGCCCGAATACCGCGATGCCTCGGAAATCTTCGACGAAATTGCACGGGTAACCCCGATGATGGCAGGCATCAGCTATAACCGCATCGAACATGAGGGAATCCAGTGGCCCTGTCCGACACCTGACCATCCCGGTACAGGCACCCTCTTCCTCGACCGGTTCAATACCCCCAACGGGCTGGCGGTCATCAACCCGGTGGATTATGTGCCCCAGACTGAAAAGGTATCGGACGACTATCCCTTCCTGCTCAATTCGGGCCGAATCCTGTTCCAGTACCACTCCAGCACCATGTCGGGGCGCAACGATGCCCTCAACGCCTACGCCAGCGAATCGTATGTGATTGTCCATCCACATGATGCACTGAAGCAGGGCCTTTCTGAAGGATGTACCGTGAGAATCTGGTCGAAGCAGGGTGAATTGACCACCCGTGTGTCCATCAGGGAAGAGGTGCTCGAAGGTGAGCTGTTCATGCCGTTCCATTTCGGGGATGCCCTGGTGAATAAGCTCACCCGCGACGATCTCGATCCCTTCTCAAAAATTGCCCCTTTTAAGCTTTCAGCGGTAAATCTGCAAAAGATCGGCTGAATCATCCGACTCCGGTAAACATTTTTCGGGTGGAGTTGTTATAGGGTTGTTAATCAAATCAAACCCGTAACCCACACTTAATCCACCCCATTATGCAGAGTGATATCGACATCGCCAGGGCGGCGAAAATCAGGCCCATCGGAGAGATAGCCGCAAAACTCGGAATTGATACCGAGCATCTGGAGTATTATGGCAAGTACAAGGCAAAGCTCCCGCTTAACCTTATCGACGAAAAGAAGGTAAAGAAAGGGAAGCTCATCCTGGTAACAGCCATCACCCCAACGCCAGCTGGTGAAGGGAAAACCACCACCTCCATTGCCCTTACCCAGGCGATGAACCGGATCGGTAAGCAGACCACCGTAGTGCTGCGTGAGCCCTCACTGGGGCCGGTATTCGGTATCAAGGGGGGTGCAGCCGGAGGGGGCTATTCTCAGGTGATCCCGATGGAAGATATCAACCTGCACTTCACCGGCGACCTTGCCGCCGTGGAAAAGGCACACAACCTGCTGGCAGCACTCATCGACAATAACCTGCAGAACAAGAAACATTCACTGGGCATCGACCCCAGGTCGGTGCGGTGGAGAAGGGTGATGGACATGAACGAACGTGCCCTGCGCCGCATTGTCATCGGACTGGGGGGTGAGAAGGAAGGGGTACCACGGGAGTCGGGATTCGACATCACTGCAGCCTCCGAAGTGATGGCCACCCTGTGCATGTCGAAAGACCTGATGGACCTCAAGGAACGGCTTGGCAACATTTATATCGGACACACCTTCGATGATAAACCGGTTTTTGCGCGCGACCTGAAGGCCAATGGTGCCATGGCCGTCCTGCTCAAGGATGCCATCAAGCCCAACCTGGTGCAGACCCTGGAAGGAAATCCGGCTATCATCCACGGAGGTCCCTTTGCCAACATTGCCCAGGGAACCAATACCCTTATTGCCACCAAGATGGGTCTGAGCCATTCGGAATTTGTGGTAACGGAAGCCGGTTTTGCCTCTGAGCTGGGGGCTGAAAAGTTTTTCAACCTGAAATGTCAGATCGGCGGTTTGAAACCCCGTGCCGTAGTGCTGGTGGCTACCATCCGCGCCCTGAAATACCACGGAGGCTCCAAACTGGCCGACCTCAACAACGAAAACCTTGCCGCCCTGGCTAAAGGTTTCGACAACCTCGACAAACACATCGAGAACATGCAGCTCTTTGGCTTCAAACCGGTGATAGCCGTGAACAGGTTCCCGTCGGATACCCTGGCAGAGATTGAAGCCCTGAAAGCCCATTGCGCCGAAATGGGTGTGAATGTGGCACTTAGTGAAGGGTGGGCCAAAGGGGGCGAAGGAGCCATTGAACTGGCCGAAAAAGTCGTGGAAGCCACCAAAAGCTGCCCGAGCTGCTTCAACCCGATCTACGATTTTGAATGGGACATCGAAAAGAAAATCCACACCATCGCCACCCAGATGTATGGTGCCAGCGGCGTGGAATATGAGCTGCAGGCCAAGAAAGACCTGGAGACCATCAAAAAGCTGGGCTTCGAAAACCTGGGGATCTGCATGGCCAAAACCCAGAAATCCATCTCCGACGACCAGTACAAAAAGGGAAGGCCCAGAAACTTCACCGTGCTGATCAGGCAGATCGAAATCACCTCGGGGGCAGGCTTTGTGGTGCCCATCTCAGGTAGTATCATGCGTATGCCCGGCCTCCCCACAGAACCCTCTGCCGAGGTGATCGACATCGACGCCGACGGCAACATCAGCGGGTTGTTCTGATGCGGGAAATACATCCCAGGGCGAAAAAATCGTATCTTTGCTAAAAAGAAGGCGATGAATCAGGAGATCAAAAATATCATTATCAACACTTTACAGGATTACAGTCCTGAGATGATCGGAATTTTCGGGTCTTTTGCCAGAAATGAAAATACCAGGTCCAGTGATATTGATATACTTGTGCGATTCAAAGCCACCTTGTCGCTGCTTCAACTTGTGCAGATTGAACATCTTATTTCTCAGAAGCTGGGAATCAGGGTAGATCTGGTTACTGAAGGTGCCGTGAAAAATAGAGTCCTGAAAGAAAACATTCTGCGTGATCTTCAAATTATCTATCAATAATGAAGAATGATCAGGTTTATATTGACCATATCCTTGGCGCCATCGAAAAGATTGAGGGCTTTGTTGCCGGAATCAGCAGAAGTGATTTTAATCAAAGTACATTGATACAGGACGCTATCATAAGAAACTTCGAAATCATTGGAGAAGCAACAAAGAAGATCTCAAAATCCTTCACCCAGAGCCATCCGGAAATTCCATGGTCATCAATGGCCGGGATGAGAGATAAGCTTATCCATGATTATCTGGATGTAGATCTTGATGTTGTATGGAAGTCGGTAGAAATTGATATACCACTATTAAAAGATCTTATCTCAGAACTTTAATTCCATTATCCTTCCAGGAGTGTTCCGAAGAGATGCGACACCCCAGTAAATATCCCGGGATCATCCATTGCCAATGAAGCACGAATCCCCGGGGAAGGCCCTTTTTACTACTTTTGCACAACATTTCAACCATTTGCAATGCAAGACCCAAATCTGACCCCCCTCTCCTCCCTCGGCGAATTCGGACTGATAGACAGGCTTACCGGTGCCTATAAACCCTCCAACCCCTCCACCCTGAAAGGGATCGGTGATGATGCGGCCGTGCTGGACTACCCGGACAGGAAGGTACTCATTTCCACCGACCTGCTGATCGAAGGGGTGCATTTCGACCTTACCTATTACCCGCTCAAACATCTGGGATACAAGGCTGTGGCTGTGAATTTGTCGGACATATACGCCATGAACGGCACCCCGGAACAAATCACGGTGAGCCTGGCCATATCGAGCCGGTTTTCGCTCGAAGCCATCGAAGAGATTTACAGCGGAATCTACCTGGCCTGCCAGACCTACGGTGTGGACCTTGTGGGTGGCGATACCACTTCGAGCCGGATCGGTCTGGTGATTTCGGTGACCGTGGTGGGCTCAGCTCCCGCCGGCGAAATCGTGTACCGTTCCGGGGCCAAGGAGAACGATCTGGTGTGTGTTTCGGGAGATCTGGGAGCCGCCTACGCCGGATTGCTGATCCTGGAACGGGAGAAATCGGTGTTCAAAGCCGACCCATCCATGCAGCCGGAGCTGGAAGGGCTGGATTACCTGCTCCAGAGGCAACTTAAACCGGAACCCCGTGCCGATATCATCAATGATCTCCGCAAAGCCGGGGTACAACCCACCGCCATGATCGACGTTTCTGACGGGGTAGCCTCCGATATCCGGCATATCGCAAAACAGTCGGGACTGGGATGTGTGATTTTCGAGGATAAACTCCCCATTTTTCAGACCGCCTATGACCAGCTGGCAGAAATGCAGATCGACCCCACCACGGCAGCACTCAACGGAGGCGAAGATTACGAACTGCTCTTCACCATCAGCCAGGCAGATTACGACAAAATCAAAGACCATAACGATATCAGCATCATTGGATACATGACCACCAGAGAGGAAGGTTATCATCTCATCAGTAAATCAGGAACCAAAGTCGAACTCAAAGCCCAGGGCTGGGATGCATTAAAATCATAATAATCAGCGTCATCAGCGTTCCATAAAAAAATGAAGCCAAAAATCCTTTTTATCGATACCGTGCACCCACTGATAAAGGAGCGCCTGGAACAACACGGCTACCAGTGCGACTGGCTGCCCGGCAAAGGCTATCCTTATTATGAAAGCATCATAGGTGATTACACCGGCATCGTGATCCGCAGCGGCATCACCCTCGACCGGAATATCCTGGAAAAAGGTACCGCTCTGAAGTTCATAGCACGGCTTGGTTCCGGTTTGGAAAACATCGACGTGGCATTTGCCGGATCCAGGGGCATCAGGTGCCTCAATTCGCCCGAAGGGAACCGGGATGCAGTGGGGGAGCATGCCGTTGGGATGCTGCTGGCCCTGATGAACCGGCTGCTGATCGCCGACCGTGAGGTGAGAAACGGTATCTGGAAGCGCGAAGAGAACCGCGGCACCGAGATCAGGGGGAAAACCGTGGCCATCATCGGATACGGCAATATGGGCAGCGCATTTGCACAAAGGCTCAGCGGATTCGGGTGCCGCACCATCGCATTCGACAAATATAAAACCGGCTTTGAGAATGCATGGGTGGAAGAGGTTACGATGGAAGAGGTATTTGCAGAAGCTGATGTTGTGAGTCTCCATATTCCACTCACCGGTGAGACCCGCTACCTGGTGGAAGAGAGCTGGATCCGCAGCTTCCGGAAACCCTTCATCCTGATCAACACCTCACGCGGCCCGGTGGTGAACACTGCCGACCTGACTGCTTCCCTGGAACAGGATCTTGTTACCGGTGCTGCCCTCGACGTGATCGAATACGAAGAAAGCTCCTTCGAGGTGCTGCAGTCCGAAAACCTGCCCGCCCCGTTTCAGTATCTGAAACGCTCAGATCGGGTTCTGCTTTCGCCCCACATCGCCGGATGGACCCACGAGTCGAAAATCAGGCTCGCAGAGGTGTTGGTGGAGAAGATCCTCTTATTGTAAAGGATTTTTACCCGTAAATGAATCTCAAATCTCAGTTCAGTGGGCCAATCCCATCTTTTTGAGATGAAATAACAGCCTTGCAAGACTTGTAACGGTTTTCGATTCATCAAGGGGATAGTCTTCAGTTGCCGATGGGGTGACATACAGCAAAGGAATATTGCCAAGGTCTTTGGCAGCAAGGGTATTGCCACGCAAAGGGCGTGGGTTATTGGAGTATTTTACCTCAATGCCCAATTGTGGAGTATTTCCTTTTGTAAGTATCAGATCGATTTCAGATCCATCCTGCGTCCGGTAAAACCAGGGAGAAACCTCAGTTGTCAGATGGGTAATAACCTGCTGAATGACAAATCCTTCCCAGGAGTTACCTTTATACGGAAACCCCTCGAGATCCTCCAGGCTTACGATGCCCTGAATGGCATGCAACAATCCGGAATCACGGAAAAATACCTTCGGTGATTTGACAAGCCTTTTCGAAACATTTGAATAATATGGGGATAGTTTTCGAATAATATAGGCATGTTCAAAAAAATCAATACAATGCTTCACCTGATCCACTCTGATACCCAGTGAACGTGACAGATCAGTATAATTCAACAGATTTCCATGAAGATGTGCGAGCATTCTCAACAGGTTTCTGAGGATATTCGGTGAAACCGGCAATCCCAGCATCGGCAACTCCCGCTCAACGTACGTTGTGATAAGATCAAGCCTGTTCCGGTAAGATGTCATTCCATCCACTGCCATCAGCATCTCGGGGTATCCTCCACGTAACCATAACTGATCTATCGGGAGCAATGATTTCACCTCTTCGTATACAAATGGGTTTACCTCTAAATAGGAGATCCTACCTGCCAGACTCTCAGAACTGCCTGCCATCAGTTCAGGGGATGCTGACCCCAATAGCAGAAATCGACCGTTGCTCCGGTTTCGGTCGATAACAGATCGCAACAGGGGAAATAATCCGGGCATTCGCTGTGCTTCGTCAATAATCACAAGCATTTCTGCACGGTCGTTCAGATATCGTTCAGGAGCACTTAACCGGTTTATGTCTTCCGGCGACTCAAGGTCAAGGTATACCGCCTCACGTTCTGACCGCTGCATTAACTGTTTTGCAAGGGTCGTTTTGCCTGCTTGCCGGGCACCGGTAAGGGCAACTGCAGGGATAGATCTCAGCCTTTCCTGAACAGCGGGAAGAATAAATCTTTCAAGGGTCATCCTTTGATGTTTTTGGCTGCAAATATAACATAATATTTATGAATTACGGTATTAAATGACAAATTAAGCCGTAAATCGACTCTATTATTTAGAATTACCGGTATTAATTTGAAAAATATTCCAAAAAGATGTATAATAACCTCTGGTTTATAATAAAGGTTGATCGTTATGCCAGGATTTTAGCATCTGTATGAAATGGTGTATTTTTGCAGCCACTGCAAAATCAATCAACACGATACACTATGACCAGAAAACTTTATTCGGGAAAAACCCTTGCGATCCTTACCGGAGGTGGTGATACACCGGCACTTAACTCCAGCATCGAATCAATCCGCAACCGCGCTTCATTGCTCGGGTACCGGGTGTACGGCATCCGCAAGGGGTGGAAGGGGCTGCTCGGGGATGGCGACATTGTGGATCTTTCACACCAGCCCTACGACGGATGGTACGGCGGTACCGCGCTGCTGTCGAGCCGCACCAATCCTTTCCCCTCCAAAAAAAACCCTGAGAGCCGTGTACCCCAGGTATTGCGCAATCTCGAGCGGTACGGCATCGATGTATTGGTTACCATCGGTGGCGACGACACCAACGGAGCGGCCAAGCGCCTCTACGAAACCGAAGGAATTCCGGTGATCGGGTTTCCGAAAACCATCGATAACGACCTGAAAACACGTACGATGCACTATGTGGATGACCATATCCTCGAAGCAGTGCTGTGCCCCGGATTCCCCTCAGCGGCCAAAGCCATCGCCGAGTTTACCGCCAATATCAAAACCACGGCCGAGTCGCATCAGCGCATCATGGTGATGGAGGTGATGGGGCGCGATGCCGGCTGGCTTACCGGAACCACCACCTTTGGCGGTGCTACCATGGCCCTGGTGCCTGAGGTGCACATGACCCGCGAACGGAAGGATCTGTTCTTTGAACTGGTGAAGGAGAATTACATGCGCCACCCGAAAAAGGCCCTGATTATTGCCGTATCCGAAGGGGTCCGCTGGTACGACGAAGCAAAGGACAAAGTGGATGTGGTGCACGCCTCCTCCGAAACCGATGAGTTTGGCCATCCCCGTTTCGGGGGCATCAGCGGTATAATCGCCTCCGAAATCACACAGAAACTGGGTCTGGAAGCCCGGGCTCAGATCACAGGTTACTATCCCCGCGCCGGACAGTGCCGCAACTACGACCGCCGTCTTACCCAAACGCTGGCAGATAAAGTGGTGGAACTGCTTCTGAACAAAGACTATGGTAAGATGCCGGTGATGAAGAAGATCGTACCTTTCCAGGAGCTGGAAGAATTCAATACCTCCGCCATCGATATGGGCGACATCGGAAACCAGCCGCTGCCTATTGAATACTACGACCTGGATGAGTTCACTTTCTCCGACCTCTATTCCGACTTCCTTAGAAACATCCTCCGCGAAGTCCACTACCACGACTTCGATACCGACTTCCCGGTGGTGCTGCCTAAGGAAGGTTGAGGATGTTTAGTTGTTCATCGTTCAGTTGTTTAGTTGAAGGCAGACAATCCTGCAGGAGTGAATTACCTAATCCGGGACATCATCCAGGGATGCCTAATCCATCCAAACCTGACAGCCCCGTAGGGGCGAAATCTCCTAACACGGGACACCGTCCCGGGTGGCAAAATGCATCCAACATCATAAGCCCCGCAGGGGCGACAGAAAAAAAATCGCAAAAAAGCTTGCACAGTAAAAATTTGTCGTATATTTGTCCAACTGGTTAAACCATATAGTTTATCCAATAGTTTAATCCAAAGGGTCAGATGATATGACTGAACATGACAAACTTACCGAGGAGAAAATCTTTGAATCGGCCACAGAAGTGTTCCTCGACAAGGGAATGGATGGTGCCCGGATGCAGGATATCGCCAACCATGCGGGCATCAACAAAGCGCTGCTGCATTATTATTACCGGACCAAAGACCGGCTGTTCGATATGGTGTTTGAGAAGATTGCCGGGCTGATGTTTAAAAAGTTTGCACCGGTATTCGATGAAACCCTTACACTGGATGACAAAATCCGGTTTTTCTTCCGTGAGCACATCACTTTTTTACAGAAGAACCCCAGGCTTCCCCTGTTTATCCTGAACGAGCTGAACCGTAACCCTGCCAGGATGCGAAGGCTGCTGGAAAATATCCCCGTGAAAACGCTATGGGAGAAGCTGGAGGATCAGCATCCGGAGGAGATCAAAGCGATGAACCTTACCCGCGAGAAAATACCACAGTTGATGACCACCATCGCTTCGATGAGCGTTTTCCCCTTTGCCGCCAGAAGCGTCATTGGGGCGATCATGGAAAAGGCGGGGTACGACTTTGACCGCTACATCGAGGAGCGGAAAGATTATGCCGCCGAATTTGTGATTGCTGCCTTAAAAAATCCGAAGGACAACCCAACGATATGAAAAAGCGCATCGTAATCAGTGTTTTAGCCCTTCTGGCAGGGATATCCGGCATCCGTGCACAGGAGGTTTTAACCCTGCAGCAGTGTTATCAAAAGGCACTGGAACATTCGCCACTCGCCTCCGAGCTGCAAAGCCTGCAGGAGATCAGGAACCTGAAAGACAGGAATCTCGCGGCCGGCTGGTACCCCACACTTGATGCGGGGGGCAGTTTTGTCTACAACACCACGGTGGTGGATCTCTCCTCCACGCTCGGTTCCCTTCCTATCCCCGGTATCGGGGATAAACTGGAGGCATTGCCGCACGAACAGTACAGAGTTACCCTGGAGTTGAACCAGATGATCTGGGACGGAGGCGCCGTTAAATGTGCAAAAGCATTGGAAAGTGCAGACCTGCAGGTAAATGCAAAGCTGTTGGATGCAGAGCTCTATAAGCTCCGTGGTCAGGTAAATCAGTACTATTTCTCCATCCTGTTGCTCGACCGTCAGAAAGACCTGCTGCTCACCTGCCTGGATCTGATAGACGAGCATATTCGTACGGTGGGGTCGGCCCGGGCTGAAGGCGCCGCCCTGAAAACCGATCTGGACCGGCTTCGGGGTGAACAGGTAAAACTGCTGCAGCAGCTCAGAGAGAACAGGATCAGCCGGGGAGCAAACCTGAGGATGTTGTCGGAAATCACCGGCACCCCCGCCGACACAACGGCGGAACTTGCTTTACCCATCTTTGAGATTGCGGGTCAGCCGGAGCTGAACAGGCCGGAGCTGCAGGTCTTTGACCTGAAAAATGAGCAACTGAATGCCTCCCTGGAGATGATCCAAAGCCGGAGGATGCCCAGAGCTTTCGTTTTCGCCACCGCAGGGATGGGGAACCCGCCGGGCAACGATTTTTTCAGCAACGAGTTTGCCCCCTATGGCGTGGCAGGGGTAGGGATCAAATGGAATATCTTCGACTGGAACAAAGCGGAACATGAAAAAAGGATTGTGTTGCTGCAGAAAGAGATGCTGCAGGGGCGCAAGGCCGACCTGGCCGCAGCCCTGATTCGCCAGCTTGAAGCAAAAAGGGCTGAAATAGAGGGCATTGAGGCACTTCTGAAGACCGACAACGAGCTGATCGCGCTGAGGACCACCATTGCAGCCACCACCCTGTCCCAATACCGGAACGGCACCATTACCCTGGCAGAATACCTGAAAGATCTTCAGGCTGAGCAGGAAGCAATGCTTACCCGTGAACTGCACCGCATAAGCCTGGCACGTGCAAAAACCGAATACCTTACCATTGCAGGGCAGGATCTCCATTCCAATTAATAAAAGAAATGATGAAGCACAAATTCTGGATTGCCATTGCACTGAGCCTGGCCTGGGGCTGCAGCAGCAAAACGGATCAGGCAGACGCCTACGGTACTTTTGAAGCACAGGAGGTGACCGTTTCGGCACAAACCGGTGGACAGATTCTGGCATTTGAGGCACAGGAGGGTGCCCCCGTGGAAGAAGGTGCTCTTATCGCTTTGATTGACACTACGTTATACAAACTTCAGCTGGAGGAACTCTATGCGGGTATGGGAGGGGTAAAATCGAAAGTTGTTACCATTGGGGCACAGAATGAGATTCTGAAGGAGCAGATTGCCAACCTGAAAGTGAATATTGCCAGGGTGGAAAAAATGCTGAAGGAAGATGCCGCCACCCGGAAACAGTACGATGATCTTACCGGGCAGGTAGCAGTGCTGGAAAAGCAGATTGCCGCAAACACCACGCAGATGAACTCGGTAAATGCTGAGCTGTTGGTGATGCAGGCAAAAAAGAACCTGGTACTGGAACAGTTCAGCCGCAGCAGGGTATGCAGTCCTATCAGCGGCGTAGTGATTGAGAAATATGCTGAAGCCGGGGAGATTACGGCTGCCGGAAAACCTCTGGCCAAGGTAGCCAACCTCTCACTGATGAAACTGAAGGTATACGTGAGCGGGGCCCAGCTCGGAAAACTGAAAACCGGCCACGCCTGTACCGTGCGGATCGATGACGGGGAAAAGGGGTACCGCACCTTCAGGGGGAGAATCAGCCGGGTATCGGAGAAGGCGGAATTTACCCCGAAGATCATCCAGACCAAGGAGGAACGGGTAACGCTGGTGTATGCCGTTACCATTGAGGTGCCCAACGATGGAACCCTCAAGGCGGGCATGCCCGGAGAAGCAATCTTTTAGCCATATGCAACCCGTGGTTCAGGCATTGGGAATTGGGAAAAGCTTCGGCACCACCGTGGCGCTCAGGGATATCAGTTTTGAGGTGCTGCCGGGGGAGGTCTTCGGATTCATCGGCCCGGATGGCGCCGGCAAAACCACGCTGTTCAGGATCATAACCACCCTTCTGCTGCCCGATGCAGGGGAGATACAGGTAATGGGGTTCGATGTCCGGAGAGATTACCGCGGGATCAGGAAAAATATCGGGTACATGCCGGGCCGGTTCAGCCTCTACATGGATCTTACCGTGGAAGAAAACCTCCGGTTCTATGCCACGGTTTTCGGAACCACGGTGGAGGAAAACTACGACCTGATCCGCGACATCTATTCCCAGATCGAACCCTTTAAGCATCGGATGGCAGGCAAACTGTCCGGAGGCATGAAACAGAAACTGGCCCTGTCGTGCGCCCTGATTCACAAACCCTCCCTGCTGATCCTGGACGAGCCCACCACAGGGGTGGATGCCGTATCGCGGGCTGAATTCTGGGAGATGCTGAAAAAGCTGAAAGCACACAACATCACCATTGTGGTATCCACACCCTATATGGATGAGGCTACGCGTTGCGACCGGGTAGCGCTGATCCAGAATGGCCGTATCTTTTCGGTTGACACTCCGGATCATATCACCGCCGGATTCAGCCGGCCGCTGTTGCAGGTGAAATCTGCCTCAAAACACCTTCTGATGAATGCCCTGAAAAAGTATCCGGGTACCTTATCTGTCTGGCCCTTTGGCGAATATGTGCACCTTACCCTCAGGGATGTGCTGCCGGAGGAGCCGCTCCCCCGTTTTCTGGAGCGGCATGGAATCCGGGATGCCACCCTTATGGAAGCAAAACCGGGCATCGAAGACCGGTTTCTGGAGCTGATGAGCGGCGCTGAGCCTGTTCCGGAATACAGAAAGGAGGTAAATGATGACCAGCCGTGAACCGGTGATTACGGTACAGAACCTGGTGAAGAGGTTTGGCAGCTTTGTGGCCAACGATAACCTGAATTTCGAGGTGTATGCCGGCGAGATCTTCGGATTTCTGGGGGCCAACGGTGCCGGAAAAACCACCGCCCTGCGAATCCTGTCCGGATTATCGGCTCCCACCTCGGGAAAGGTGATGGTGGCCGGGGTGGATGCAGGGCGCAATCCTGAAAGAATTAAAAGAAATATCGGGTATATGTGCCAGCGGTTTTCGCTGTATGAGGACCTTACGGTTACAGAGAACATCACCCTTTACGGGGGGATCTACGGCATGAAAAGGAATGAGATCCGGGGAAAAACCGCTGCATTGCTGGAGCGGCTTCAGTTTGGAGCTTACGGCAACACCCTTATCTCCGCACTGCCGCTGGGGTTGCGCCAGAAACTGGCTTTCGCGGTGGCAGTGCTCCATCAGCCAAAAATCGTATTTCTGGATGAACCCACCGGAGGGGTTGACCCCATCACCCGCAGGCAGTTCTGGGAAATGATCTACGAAACCGCTGCAGGGGGTATCACCGTGTTTGTTACCACCCACTACATGGATGAGGCAGAATACTGCGACCGGGTCTCTATCATGAGCGAAGGAAAAATCGTAGCACTGGATACTCCCGCAGCCCTCAAAAAGCAGTACGGAGTTTCTTCGGTAGAGGAGGTATTTGTTAAAATCGCCCGTCCCGGCCAACAACTGATCCCATGAAAAGATTCCTCGGATTCGTAAGAAAAGAGTTTCTCCATATTTTCAGGGATCCCCTTACCATGATCATCATCTTTGGCATCCCGGCGGTACAGATCCTGCTGTTTGGTTTTGTGGTGAGTACCGATCTGAAAGAGACCAAAGTAGCCTTCCTCGACCTTTCGAAGGATGAAATCACCCGCACCCTGTCCGGAAAAATCTGCTCTTCGGGCTTTTTTGAATTGGGAGCCGACCTCACCGGATACCACGAGGCAGAGCACGTGTTGCGGAAAAACAAAATCAAGGCGGTGATTGTGTTTGAAAAGGATTTCGGAAGGAGACTGATCAGCGATGGCACCGCTTCGGTACATATTATTGCCGACGGTTCCGAGCCCAACATGGCTACCCTCATCACCAGCCATATCTCGGCCATCATCGCCGATTATAACCGGGAGCTGGCAGGGGCCGGACTGCAGCAGGTATTGCTGGTACAGCCCGAGGTAAGGATGTTCTACAACCCCACCCTGAAAGGGCAGTTTATGTTTGTGCCGGGAGTCATCACTCTGATTATGCTGCTGATATGTGCCCTGATGACCTCCATCACCATCACCCGCGAAAAGGAGTTCGGTACCATGGAGGTGCTGCTGGTGTCACCCCTGCGGCCTGCGCAGATCATCCTGGGCAAGGTGTTGCCCTATTTCATCCTTTCGTTCGTGGATGTGATCCTGATCCTGCTCCTTTCGTGGTTCGTATTTGAGCTGCCGGTGAAGGGGAGCCTGGCACTGCTGCTGGCCGAGCTGATGCTCTACATCCTCATGAGCCTGTCGCTGGGAATCCTGATCTCTACCGTGGCGAAGAACATGCAGCAGGCCATCTTTATTTCCCTGGTGGGAATGATGCTCCCAACGGTGCTGCTATCAGGATTTATCATCCCGGTAGAGAGCATGCCCATGCCCTACCAGTGGGTCAGCAAAATCCTGCCCCCGGCCTACTTTATCACCATCATAAAAAACATCATGATCAAGGGAACCGGGTTTTTGTATGTGTGGAAGGAAACCCTCTTCCTGCTGGTGTTCACCCTGGCAGCCATAGGTCTCAGTATTCGAAATTTCAAAATCCGACTTCAATAAAAACCGGGAGGAAAAAGATGAAGGTGATTCTGTACCTGATCAGAAAGGAATTTTTGCAGATCTTCCGCGACCGGTTTCTGGGCAAGGCGATCTTTGCCGTGCCCGTTGTGCAGATGCTGCTGCTGGTGCCGGCGGTAACTTTCGAAATCAGGCATGTAAACCTGTGCGTCATCGACCGGGATATGACCCCTGCCTCCCGTGAACTCACCGGCCAGCTCGAAGGTTCCTCCTTTTTCAGGATTACCCGTAAAACCTTTTCGGAGGAAGAAGCCCGGACAATGATGCACCGAAATCGTTGCGACCTGATCCTGCAGATTCCCGAAGGGTTTGGTCGGAACATCGCCAGGGGCATCCCGGTACCTGTACAGGTGGGTGTAAACGCCATCAACGCCTCCAATGCGCAGCTCTCCTGGGGCTACCTCAATGGGGTGATTCAGAATTATAACCTCAACCGCCTGAAGAAAGGGGCCGGTATGCCCGCCGGGGTGCAGCTGCAGCAGGTTTCGCTGAGCAACCGCTACTGGTACAACGAGATGCTCAACTACCGGCACTACATGATGCCCGGGGTGCTGGGCATTCTGGTGCTGGCCATCGGGTTTATCCTCGCCGGGCTTAATCTGGTGAAGGAGAAGGAGTCGGGCACCATAGAGCAGATCAACGTAACGCCTGTGAAGAAATACCAGTTTATCCTGGGCAAGATGACCCCTTTTCTGCTCATCGGACTGGTGGATCTGGCCATCGGACTCACCATCGGCATTTTCACCTTCGGGGTTCCGTTTCAGGGAAGCATTCTGTTGCTTTTCCTCAGTTCCGCCGTGTTTCTGGTAGGGGTGCTCGGACTCGCCCTCTTTATGTCCACCTTTGCCCGTACCCAGCAGCAGTTTATGTTTACCGGGTTTTTCTTCATCATTGTGTTTGTGCTGATGAGCGGCATCTTTACCCCACTCGAAAGTATGCCGCTGTGGGCGCAGAAAATCGACCTGGTGAACCCCATGGCCTATATCATGCGCATCAACCGGATGATCATGCTGAAAGGATCAGGATTTCATGACCTGCGGAACGATCTCCTGGCTTTGGTGCTGATTGCCACGGCGTTTACCACACTGGCGGTGTGGCGGTACAGGAAGACTGCGTGAATAATGTGAAAATGCTGAGCAAAGCGAAGTCCCGGGAGCGAAGCGATCCGGGATGAAAATATGAAAATGTGGAAATGTGGAAATGTGAAAATGTGGAAATGTGGAAATGTGAAAATGTTGAGATGTGAAAATGTGAAATATTATCAGAGGCTACGTCCTGTCGTGGTGGAAATTAGAGTATTTTGCAGATTTTAAGAGGGATAATTGAAATGACCCCCTTTCTGTCATGTTTGCCTACCAATAAAATACTCAGGGTCTGATTGATTTGCTTCAATAATATTAAACATGCGTTCAAAATCATCGGAACATGATCCTGATTCTAAAAGAAACCCAATCAAGGACATTCCATAGCCTAATGGGATGACCATTAATGGAAGGATTGAGTCAGAAATACCGCCATAATCAGTCCCGGAATATTTATCTAAAAGGTAGAAAAGGATTATACTCCCGATCCCAATGGTGTAAAAGATCTTCATAATACTGTTCAAACTGGTTTTCATTCTTAATACTGTTACCTTTGCAACCATTTTTGTCTTTCCTTTGATTTCGATGAATGGAAGTTTGGTTGGAAAAGCTAACAGAAAGTCTGATATGTAATGCAATTCAAAACCATCGGCATATATTTCTCCATCAATATTTTGATTCTTTTCTATGTACCTATTGATTCCCAATAATAAAGACTCTTCAGAGAGATATGTTTCATAATAGACAATTCTTCTGAGAGCGAAGAAATTCGATAGATTGATGATGGCCTTCATCATGAACCAGCTTTTGTTTATATTGATTATTTCTAAAGCACTCTTTTTGAAGGTATACCAAGATGTGCATACAGATCTCGTTGCTCATCGAGTACACAATAAACACCTGAAAAACATCTGTGCGTCAAATTTATAAGTTTTCCGAAATTATTTCCTCTGTTCGATTGGGAATTTCAAAACTATTTTAACCCCCTACGTCAGAAACATCACGGCAGGCATGGCGGTGATACCAGGTGCCAAAGATTTGATTTCCATTTATGGCGTATTATCGGTGATTGTAAGTACAATTATACGCCAATATTTATCATTTTCAACAGGAGGATACCTATTGGCAAAACAATTCCATAGCCGTTTCAAGCCAGCACAAAGGTTAACCCTACTATCAGCTGTCGACTCCCGACTATCGACTGAAATTCTATCTTTGCACAAAATTTCGGGCCCTGTGATCCATCCGCTGCTGAACCTTTTCCTGAACCATCCCTTGCAACCTGAGGTTCTTGCGGCTCTGCGACAGCTGGGTGCCTCCCTGCACTGGAAGGGTACCCTCCCTTCCGCACTGGCGCTCCATGTGGCGGCAGTGGAATCGGCTACGGAAGTGCCGCAGCTGATCCTGCTTAACGAATACGATGAAGTACAGGCCTTTCACAGCGATCTGGAAAACGCCTTCGGTGAGAAGGAGTATGAGTTCTACCGAAAAAATATCCTGTTTTTCCCGCCCCCCGACAAAGCCGGTGCAGGTACCGGAACTCCCGATCCCAACCATGTGCTCATGCGCACAGAAGTGCTCAAAAGGCTCGGTTCAGGCCAGCGCAGGATCATCATTGTGGCCCCGGTATCGGCCCTTGCCGACCGGGTGGTGTCGCAGCAGTTTCTCACTGAAAATACCTTCAGGCTGAAGCAGGGGGAGATGGTGGACCTGGACTTTGTGGCCGATTTTCTGCTGGAAGAGGAGTTTGAACGGGTCGACTTTGTGGCCGAACCGGGACAGTTTGCCATCCGCGGAGGTATCGTGGACGTGTTCTCCTTCTCCAACGACTACCCCTACCGCATCCAGTTTATCGGCGATGAAATAGACTCCATCCGCTCATTCGATCCCGCCACCCAGCTGTCGAAAGAGCGGGTGGACCATATCACCATTGTGCCCGACCTGCACCGCAATGGCACTGCAGTGGCCCGCCAGAGCCTGTTCGACTTTCTCCCGCCGTCGGCCATCCTCTGGTGCCAGAACCCTGGCTTTGCCATCGACCAGCTGGAACACCTCCATGCCGGACGCAAAGCCACAGGGGCACTGGTAGCCGTAAACGATTTCACCGGGGCAGACCTGAAGGAGGCATTCCAGCAATTCCGCGTGATCGACTGCGGTTCGGCCCCTTTCTTCCCGGATTCTGTGGAAATAGCTGCTGAACAGGCGCCACAACCTGCTTTCAATAAAAAATTCGACTTGCTGTCGGCCGACCTGCGGCAGTGGCACGACAAAGGGTACACCAACTACATCCTTTCCGACAATCCCAAGCAGATCGAGAGGCTCCGGAATATCTTCGATGATATCTCCAGGGGAAACGTTCCGGTGCATTACACCACGGCACTCCCCTCGTTGCACCACGGCTTTATCGATCACCACCTGAAGCTGGTATGTTATACCGACCACCAGATCTTTGAGCGGTACCGGAAGACCGGGCTGCAGGAGGGTTATAAAAGGCGGGAAGCGATCACCATCAAGGAATTACTGAGCCTTGAGCCGGGTGATTACATTACCCACATCGACCATGGCATCGGACGCTTCGGGGGGCTGGAAACCATCGACAACAACGGGAGGCAGCAGGAGACCGTGCGGCTGATATACCGCAACAACGACGTGGTGTACGTGAGCATCCACTCGCTGCATCGCATTGCCCGCTATACCGGTTCGGAAGGGAAAGTGCCCGAACTCGACAAGCTGGGGTCGGGTGCCTGGAAACGGCTGAAAGAGAAGACCAAATCGAAGGTTAAGGACATCGCCCGCGACCTGATCAGGCTCTATGCCCGCCGCCTGGCGGCAAAGGGCTTCGCCTTTGCCCCCGACACCTACCTGCAGCATGAGCTGGAGGCCTCCTTCATCTTCGAGGATACCCCCGACCAGATCAGGGCCACAGCCGATGTGAAAGAGGATATGGAGAAGGGCTACCCGATGGACCGGCTGATCTGCGGCGATGTGGGGTTTGGCAAAACCGAAGTGGCCATCCGGGCAGCCTTCAAAGCAGTAACTGACAGCAAACAGGTGGCAGTGCTGGTGCCTACCACTATCCTGGCGCTGCAGCACTACCACACCTTCCGCAGCCGCCTGAAGGATTTCCCGGTTACCATCGACTACATCAACCGGTTCAGGAGTGCCAAAGATCAGAAGGAGACCCTGAAAAAGCTCGAAGCGGGCAAACTCGATATCATCATCGGCACCCACCGCCTGGTTGGCAGCGACGTTAAGTTCAAAGATCTGGGATTGCTGATCGTTGACGAAGAGCAGAAATTCGGGGTGTCGGTAAAAGAGAAGCTGAAACAGCTCAGGGTGAATGTGGATACCCTCACACTCACTGCCACCCCGATCCCGAGAACATTGCAGTTTTCACTCATGGGCGCCAGGGACCTGTCGGTAATCAGCACTCCGCCTCCCAACCGCCATCCGGTGCAGACACAGCTTCGCGGCTTCAGCGAAGAGCTGATCAGGGAAGCCATTCAGCAGGAACTGAACCGGGGCGGCCAGGTATTCTTCCTCCACAACCGCATCCAGAGCATCAACGAAATGGCAGCCATGGTGGAGCGGGTGGTGCCGGGGGTGAGCGTGGCGGTGGGTCATGGCCAGATGGAAGGGGAGAAGCTGGAGCAGGTGATGATGGATTTCATCGAGGGAAACTACGACGTATTAGTATCTACCAGCATCATCGAATCGGGGCTCGATATCCCCAATGCCAACACCATTATCATCAGCGATGCCCACATGTACGGACTCAGCGACCTTCACCAGCTCCGTGGTCGGGTTGGGCGGTCGAACAAAAAAGCCTACTGCTATCTGATCACACCGCCCCTTACCGTACTCACCCCCGAAGCCCGCAAACGGCTCAAAGCCATCGAGGAGTTCTCAGACCTCGGCAGCGGATTCAACATCGCCATGCGCGACCTCGACATCCGGGGCGCCGGCAACATCCTGGGTGCAGAGCAGAGCGGCTTCATCGCCGATATTGGTTACGAGATGTACCAGAAGATCCTGAAGGAGGCGATGCAGGAACTGCGCATGGCCGAATTCCCCGAGCTGGCCGATCACAGCCCCGAAAAACGGTGGAAGCCCGGCAAAGAGTGCCAGATCGAAACCGACCTGGAGATCCTGCTGCCCCCCGACTATGTGGAAGCTTCCGGAGAACGGCTGCTGCTGTACCGTGAGCTGGATGAGCTGGACGACGAAGAGGCGCTGCAGGCCTTTGCCGGCAGGCTCTCCGACCGTTTCGGGCCGATGCCTGCCGAAGCCGAAGCGCTGCTGCAAACCATCCGCCTCCGGTGGCTGGCCGCTTCACTGGGATTCGAAAAAATCGTTCTGAAGAACAACCGGTTTAACGGACAGTTCCCCGAAAACCAGATGCACCCCTTCTACCAGAGCGAAGGGTTCGGCAGTATCCTGGAGTTTGTGAAGAACCACCCCAGGCGCTGCCTGCTCAAAGAGCACAACGGAAAACTCAACCTGATCTTCCCCGAGGTTTTTTCGGTGCAGCAGGCGCTTGAGGTGCTGGGGAGGATTGTTTAGGAAGTTTAGGAAGTTGAGGTGGTTGAGGAGGTTGGTTTGTTGATATGTTTATTTGTTTATTTGTTTAGTCGTAAAAGCTTATATGCGCAGTATTTGCGCAGCCCCAATGCCAACCTGAAGCTGATACAGACTAACATGATTCCCGAGCATTTACCAGCACCCGATCTTTTCGCAGTACCTGTAGCCTTGTTCGGATACAATTTCAATTAAGTTAAATGAGGCATGGCTCACCGTATGTTATTGGTTTTCTTGTGAATGTACTTTGCCATTCCCGAAAACATTTTGCGGTAAATAATCGAATTATTCACCGCAAATCTGCGGTGAATATAGAGATTGAATTTCTATTCCGGCACTTCGAGCCTGAACCCTACTCCGTGAACGTTTGTGATGGCGATGGAGGGATCGCCTTTGAGGTGTTTGCGTAGCTTGGTGATGAATACGTCCATGCTGCGGCCAATGAAGTAATCGTCGGTGCCCCAGATGGTTTTCAGGGTAAACTCCCGGGTGAGCAGCTGGTTTTTGTGCCTGGCAAGCAACAGTAGCAGGTCGGCCTCTTTCCGCGTAAGTGTGGCACTCTCCTGTCCCAGTTTAAGGGTCAGGTTGCCGTGGTCGAATGAATAGAGGCCAATCTGAATCAGGTCGCCAACCTGCCAGGGGAGGGATTTGGTATTGCGCTGGCACCGCCTCAGGATCGCTTCGATGCGCAACTGCAGCTCTTCGGTACTGAAGGGTTTGGTGATATAGTCGTCGCAACCTGCCTTAAATCCTTTCACACGGTCTTCGGGAAGGGATTTGGCGGTAAGGAAAATCACCGGCACCAGAGGGTTTTTTGCCCGTATCTCAGACGATAGCGTAAACCCGTCCATACGGGGCATCATTACGTCCAGCACACAAATATCCACCTGTTCGGTGAAGCCGGCAAGGGCGGCAATCCCGTCGGTGTAATGCAAAACTTTATATCCTACAATTTGCAGGAAGTCCCTCAGCAGAATCCCAAGGTTGGGGTCGTCTTCTGCAAGTAGTATCGTGGTTTCCGTAGACTGACTCATCAATGGGGTTTTTAGCAATAACAAACAGCAGATGAAATAGTTTTACCCGGCAGGTTCAAATGGGATAAAAACGGTGAAACAACTCCCCTCACCGGGGGTGCTTTTTACCATAATACTGCCCGAATGGCTTTCTATCACACGCTTAACGTAATACAACCCGATGCCGGTACCGGGGGTGCGGTACAAATCCCCGACAGGAACCCTGTACAACCGGTCGAAGATGCGCTGCTGCTGGTCAGCAGGAATTCCAATGCCCTTGTCAATGAAATCGATTTCTGCTCCGGAAGGCATCGTTCGGATGGAAACCCGGATCTCCGGAGTGTCGGCAGAGTACTTGATGCTGTTTTCGATGAGGTTGTTGAACACATTGGCCAGGTGCATCTGATCCGCCACCACAGGTTCGCTGCAGTGCCCCTGTAGGGTAATGGTGCCCCCTGTTTCACGAAGGATCAGCCGGTTGGTTTCAATGCAGCGTTCCAACAGAATATTGATGTCCAGGGGTTTCATGGTGAAGCGGTAATTCTCCTCCTCCAGCAGAGATGCTGCCATCACCTGATCTACCTGATGCTGAATCCTTTTATTCTCCTCGAAAATAATACCTGCATACTTTTCAAGCTGCCCTTCAGGCATATTTTTCCTGTGCTGCATAATCATCTCAGCGGCGATGGAAATAGTAGCCAGGGGGGTTTTAAACTCATGGGTGATGTTGTTGATGAAATCGCGCTGCACCGTGGTGATCTTTTTCTGCATCTTCAGCTTGGCAACGGAAATAAAATACCCGGCAATGATCCCGATAAACAGCAGGAGCGACAACAACAGCAACCAGTTATCCTGCCCTTTGAGCGTAAGTACGCGCTCATTCGGGAACCATACCACCACGCTGTACCTGTCGGTGGGCAGAATGCCCCGGAGGTTTCTCCGGTAAGGGCTGCCCAGGATCAGGTTTGTCCGCTCCTCAGAAGCAGATGATAGCGCCAGCTTTCCCGTGCGATGATCTATTATACCATACTCGTAATCGTGGTGCAGCTCGTAGTGGCGGTATTCATTCTGCATCAGGGCAAAGAAAACCTTTCTGCAGAAAAGCGAATCAGGAGGAATAAGCCGGTCGGAATCGATCCTGTTGCCCAGTCTATCCCTGTACTCAGAAAAAATCATGTCATCACTCTGCTGCACCAGGCTTCTCAAAGCCGAGCTGTTCATCTGCCGGAACGATTCATCGGCAGCCCGAAAAGCCCCCATCACCCAGAACACCTGGGCTGCAAGAAACCCTGCAAGTGAAATGGTGAACAACACCATCAGTGTATTCAGCTGTCTTTTGTTCATCTTCTTATATACCCCCGAAAAACTTCATAAAACTAAACTGTTTTCGTATTGAAATCACCCGGTAAGGGTAAAAGTTATTTCTTTACCGCAAAGTTGTTCGTATACCGGCAGAATCTGAAAAAATCCAAATCGCATATAATCAATATATTAAATGAAATCCGCACGTTCTGTCAGCAGTTTGTTATTTAGAATTATTCTTAATTAACACAACGTTAACACAGTTAAACAGCTTTTAACACTTGATATTTCGGAACGTTTTTATTTTTGTGCTGTGAACAAAGAGACCGGAAATCGGTTTAGCAGTTTGAAACAAAAACAAAAATTTATGAAGAAAGCTATTTCAGTGTTGATGATCGGTCTGATGGTGATAGCGGTTAGCATATTTGCAGTTAACGCATCAAATGCAAATCCCGATAAGGACCCAAAGGCCAAGGAATCAAAGGAAAAAACATGTTGCAAGGATGACAAATCGGCTACCAAAGATGGTAAGTCGTGCTGCGCTGACAACAAGGACGGAAAATCGGGCTGTGCCGACAAGAAGGATGGCAAGTCATGCTGCTCCGAAAAGAAAGAAGGCGCCTCAGGATGTTCAGGCAAGAGCGAAAGCAAATCATGTGGCAGCAAATCTGAGACCGGCAGTGCCTCAGCAGCTCCTGCAGATCAGAGTGCATCAGCCGGCAAGACCAATTGCGCAAGAACCAAGTGCCAATAAGAGATAATGATTCATTTTCATCGTGTGTGGGACCCGCAGGGATGCGGGTTTTTTTTTGCCCTGAAGTCTGGTTTTTCTGCACGACACATATAAAAACAGAAGCGGGAAGCGCTTCTGTCTGAAGGGCTTCCCGCCGAACCTCCCTCTGGCCGTAGCCATTGGGTGCCATCAGGTTATTGTTATTCCGGCTGATCCTTCCCTGGCGCGAACGCCCTGGTTCCGGATCCGGCGCTGCTTTCTCCCTTTCGGGTTCCGGCAGATCGCCCGGCTGTTGCCAGCCCCGGTGGCCCTTCTCCCGTAGGAGGGTGCTACCGGCTTGTTTAGCAGAACCGGCGGCAGTGCCGCCATCCTCTAAACCTTTTCCCCGGATCAGACTCCTTAACGGCTATACCGAAAAGGTGGGTCTTTCGTTGGTGCCGCCTGCGCGCCACCTGAACAGGCTTGGGTAAGCTCCGCAACATTTGCTCTGCCTTCCGGCTTTTTCTCCTGCTGCTTCGGGCCTTGCTCCGGATTGCTCCTTCGCGCAGGCCCCCGTACCCGGGGTTCGCCTTTTATCGCTCACCTGACGAAACAAAGATACACCCCGGTGGAGGGTTTGTCAAGGGTTTTTTCAGCCAATTAACCCACAAAGATTCAACATAAGTTATGAACAATTGTTAATAACTCTGCACCACCTGCCGGGTCACTTTTTCAACGCCGTTGATGCGCCGGATTTTCTTTATGATCCACCCTATCTGCGGGTTATCTCTGGCTATAAGCTGGATGGTCCCTTTGAAACGCCCCTCAACGGCTTCGAATGTTGCAGAGCGCGTCATCACTTTCAGATCCCCCGAAAGGACATCGGTAATGTCGCGGATGATACCGAGCCGGTCGCGCCCCGTCACGGCGAGAGCCACCTGGATCCCCCCACCTGCCGGCTCATGGGTCCAGCGGCTCGGGATGATCCGGTAGGGGTAACGGGTTTTCATCTCCGCGGCATTGGGGCAATGGATCCGGTGGATACGGATTCCTTTGCCCACCGTCACAAACCCGAAAATTTCATCTCCAAAAACCGGGTTGCAGCATTTTGCCAACTGGTAATCGCGGGTGGGCATTTCATCGTTGATCATGAGCACCTCTTCCCCGGTGGTGAGCCAGCTGCGTCCTTCGAGCGGCGGGAGGATCTCCTTTCTTACCGGGTCTTCCTGTGAGGGTTCCTCTTTTGCCAGTGCATCCCTTAGCCTCGCGGTGGTGATTTTTTCCTCAGCGATCATCCGGTAAAATTCCCCGGCATCCCTGATCCTGAAGTGTTGCATCAGCCAGTTAACCTTTTCATCCAGCGACCCTGCCTTCCACTGCCTGAGTTTTCGCTCCAGCAGTTCCTTCCCCTGCATGATCCCGGCATCCTTGCGCTCCTGGAGGGCTTTGCGGATCCGGTTCCTGGCTTTGGACGAAATCACAATTTTAAGCCAGTCTTCCGACACATTGGGGGTTTTAGCCGTGAGCACTTCCACCTTATCACCGTTTGCCAGGGTATGTCTGATGGGCATCATCTTCCCGTTCACCACTGCCCCCTTGCACCTGAGGCCTACATCGCTGTGCACCTCGAAGGCAAAATCCAGGATGGTGGCGCCCTTCTTCAGCCTGACAAGGTCGCCACCGGGGGTTACGGTAAATATTTCACCGGAAACCGGGTTGTGCATTCCGCGGGCATCTGCTTCAACAGGTGCCTCAAGGAGTTTTCTGGCCCTGGCAAGCCATTCGCCGGCATCTTTTTTGGCCCCCTCCTTATAGCGCCAGTGGGCTGCCGGCCCCTCTTCTGCCTGCCGGTCCATCCGCAGGGTGCGGATCTGCACCTCGACCCACCGGCTGCCGGGCCCTTTTACGGTGGTGTGGAGCGATTCGTACCCACTGGGGCGGGGTACCGAAATCCAGTCGCGAAGCCTCTCGGGATCAGGTGGATACAGATCGGTTACCAATGAGTAGATCTCCCAGCACCGCCGTTTTTCGTCTCCCTCAGGAGCAGGGTCAATGATCCGGATGGCAAACACATCAAAAACCTCCTCCAGTCCCACCTGCTGTGTGCGCATCTTTCTCCAGATGGACGCAACCGATTTGATTCTGTACCGGATTTCAGGCGCAAATCCCTTTGCCCTGAGCCGTTCATTCAGGGGAGCAATGAAACGTTCGATGTACCTGTGCCGCTCCTGTTCAGTATCTGCGAGATCACGGGAGATTTTGCCGTAGATGTCCGGATGCTTCTGCAGCATCACAAAGTCTTCCATTTCCGATTTAATCCGGTACAGCCCTAACCGGTGTGTAAGGGGAAGGTACAGGTGCTCCAGATCGGAGAGGAGTGCCTCCCTGAGGGAATCAGGGATGGTATCAAAATGACGGAGCTGCCAGATCCTGTGCCCCAGCACAGCCAGCAACGCCTGCATCTCTTCTGCCAGCAGGAGCAGCATTTTCATGAAATTTTCGCTCTGAAGATTGGCCCGGCGGGTGTTCAGTGCTTCCACAGCCCTGATCCCTCTTAGCAGCGTAAGTATATGCGGATCTGTTACTTTCAGATCTTTCTCCCCTGCACCAGGCATCAGGAAGAGCATAAGGGCTGCAGCTCCGTGCGGGCTCACACCGGTTTCGATCAATGCGGTAAGGGCCATCTGATGGATCCGTGCAGCCTCATCTCCCGATCCGGAGGCCTGCAGCTTGTCTGTTACCCTTTCGGGGAAATGATGCAGCCATGGCTCCTCTTCCGGGAAAAGCCGGATCAGGTGCTCATATGCTCCGGGATCATCCATCCTGCTGTGCTTCCGAGGCCTTGGCCTCATCCCACCAGAGGTCCATCTCTGCCAGGGTCATGTCATGTAAATTCCGTCCATCCTGCAATGCCCTGTTTTCAAGATGTTTAAAACGCCGGATAAACTTACGGTTGGTTTTTTCCAGGGCATCTTCGGGGTTAATACCTATAAAACGGGAATAATTGATCAGGGCAAAGAGCAGGTCACCGAACTCCTCTTCGGCACGTGATCCCGGAACATCTCCTTTCTCAAGCTCCCGGGTCAGCTCATCAAGCTCTTCCAGAACTTTTTCGCGTACCTGGGAGGTCTTCTCCCAGTCGAATCCCACTCCGCGTGCTTTCTCCTGTATCCGGTAGGCTTTTACCATGGCCGGCAGCGACATGGGAACCCCTTCCAGCACACTCTTCTTCCCTTCACCCAGCTTGATCCTTTCCCAGTTGTTTTTCACCGTTTCAGCATCATTGGCTTCTACATTACCGTAAATATGCGGATGGCGGTGCACCAGTTTACTGTTGATGGAATCGATCACATCTGCAATGGAGAATGCCCCTTTCTCCTCACCGATTCTGGCATAGAACACCACGTGCAGCAACAGGTCTCCCAGCTCCTTTTTTACCATATCAAGATCCCCCTCAAGGATCGCATCGGAAAGCTCGTACACCTCCTCAATACTCAGGTACCTCAGCGATTCGAGGGTTTGCTCACGGTCCCACGGGCACTGTGAACGGAGATCGTTCATGATCCCAAGAAGTTTGTTAAAATTCTCCAGCGCTTTCTCGTGCATAGTTCTCTGTTTTTTACAGGCTGCAAAGGTACACAATCAAAAGCGCTCCCTGTCGCTGAAAAGGTGTAATTTCGCTTCGTGAGACTAACAGCTATGGATCGTACCCTGACAAAGCCTGCCAGCAGGCTGCTTTTATATTGCCTGGTAACCCTTTTTACCGTGCTGCATTACAGTTGCCGCAGACAGGGCGATGATGCCGGTGCCTCCGTCTGGTTGAAAGTAAAAGGCAGCAATGGTGAAACCATCTGGTTGCACAGGATCACCCTTGAGGAACCCGTGGTGGTGGACAGTGCCCGGCTGGACCGTCAGGGAGAGGCGAGGTTCAGCATTACCACCGGTGATTTTGATTTTTTCCTGCTGAAAATGGGTCAGGCCCGGCCAATCCTGCTATCGGTGGAGGCAGGTGAACAGATTGAGATTTACACTTCTGCAAGTCGATTTGGCGAGGAGTACGATGTCCAGGGATCAGGTGCATCATCGCTGTTAAAGGAGCTGGATGCCCGCAAATCTCTGCTGCGATACCAGCTTGATTCACTGGGGAATACCTGGAACAGGGTTGAATATGCCGATGATAAGCTGGAACAGAAAAGGATTCTGGACAGTATGGCAGATGTGTTTCAGACTGCACATAAAAACTGGCTGTCCGATTTTATCGGACGATATCCGGAGTCTCCGGCCTCGATTCTTGCACTCTACCAGATTGCAGGCCCCTCAGGGCCGGTATTTACCCTGCAAAATGATTCATCCCTGTTCTTTGGACTTGGAAAAACCCTGCTGGCCCGGTATCCAGGAAATATCCATGTGAAGGATCTCGTAAAGCGAAACGAAGTATACAGGGAAGAGGTCGCTGCCTGGAGATTGCGTGAACAGTTGCTTGAACCCGGAAAAGATGCTCCGCCGGCAGACCTCATTACTACTTCCGGAGAGAAGCTGTCACTCTCTTCACAGCAGGGGAACATCGTTCTGCTCTATTTCTGGGATGCCCGTAAAAAAGAGTGCTGGGACATCAACCTGCAACTTGCCGGATTATACAAACTTTACAACAACCAGGGGTTCAGGATCTGGGGGATCTATACCGGCGAAGACAAACAGTTGCTGTATAATGCCATTCAGATCGACCGGCTCCCCTGGACCCACCTTTTTGCCACCAGCGGAGTGGTGAAGACCTACAATGCAGACCCGGTTCCTTCAATGACCCTGGTGGGGCGAGATGGGAAGATACTGCTAAGAAATTTCACCGTACAGCAGCTTTCCGGCCGGTTACCCTACCTGCTGCAGCAAACACAGCCTAACGTGAATTAACGCCCCGATGCTCATTCAGGATACAACCCTTTCAAAGCAACAACCTGCCACAGGCCTTTTCAGGTCGTTTATAACAGTGCCGGTGCTGACATTCCTCCTTTTCTTTTCTTTGCTGAAGTCCGGAGCACAACCCGTTGCACAACATCATATTACTGCAGAGCTGGATGATATCAGGCATGCCATTTCAGCTTCCGATTCCCTTATTTACCTGAATACCACACGGGATACCCTGTACAGGATCCGGTTCAGCCTGTATCCGAATGTGCTCCAACCCGGTTCAATTCTCGACCGGCAACTGCTCCGCCAGGGCAATACTACCCTTGCCCATGCACCCATTGAACAGCAGGGAGCCATTACCGGTTTGATATTCAGGTCGGAAGGCAGGGCACTGAGGTGGGAGTACGACCCGTTCGATACAGGGTTGTGTGAAGTACAACTCCTTAAGCCTCTGCCTCCGGGCGGTTCTGTTACCTTCCTGATCTTTTTCAGGGTGGCCATTCCCGAAAAATCATCAGGGATGATGGGACATGGTTCGCAATCCTATTTTTTATCGGAATGGTTCCCCAAACCGCTCATCCGTGATACCGGCGGCGTGAAGATGAATCCCATGTACCTCGATGGAGCAGCCCGCAGCCCGGAAAGCAGTTTCAGGGTAACCATCACCCTGCCAAAGAACTATGTGGTGGCTGCCTCCGGCATTTTGGCCGGGGATCCGGAGGAGGAGAAATGGCTAGCCAACCTCGAAGAGAAAACCCGGAAGATGAACCGGTGGGGCAGAAAGGAGCAGGCTGCATTTCCTGTTTCTGCCCAAAAAACAAAAACACTGACATACACCCTTCTTCAGGCGGAAGACTTTGCTTTCTGCGCCGACAAACGGTTCTTCTATCTGTACGATACCCTCCATGACGGACATTCGGGAAAGGTAATATCCCTCCATTTGCTCTTCACCTCTTTTGAAGCATCCCAATGGAGCAGATCCACCCTGTTTATTAAGGATGCCCTCCGTTATATGACAGATAAGGCGGGAGCATATCCCTATCCACAGCTTACCCTGGTACAAACCCCATGGGAAAACGGAGGCTCCTCGCACCCCGGGCTGATCAGGCTTGGGTCCTTCATGAGTGAACAGCTTCTGCAGGAGGAGATCATCCGGCAGATCGCATCCCAGTGGTTCGGTACTTCCCTGTCACTCGACAGAAATGATGACTACTGGTTTCACAAGGGACTGTCAGGGTATTATGCTGCCAGGTTTCTGAGAGACCGGCACCGTGATACCCTCTTCATGCAGGGGCTGCTCCTCGACACCCTGGTCCGGATAAATGTTGCAGGGCTGAAAAGCCACCCCTGGTCCCGGCTCGATTATTTCAGATTTGCCTGGCTGCTGGATGAGGAATTGCAGCCCACCTCAACTCCGGCAGATGGATTAACCCGGAAGAACTTCGTGGCGGTGGGGCAACTCAGGAGTGCCATGACATTTAATACCCTGGCAGGTTTGATGGGAGAGGAGGCTTTCGACGGGATGATGAGAGGATTTTATGCGGAATGGCAGGGGAAATTTCCGGAATATCTGGATTTTATAAACTATGTGGAGCGCTCTTCCGGCCGTGGGGCTCTGCTGCAGTCGCTGCTGGTGGAATCGGCATTGCCCGATTTTGCCGTGAGCGGATGTAAAAAAACAGCCGAAGGGTACCAGATCACCCTAAAGAACCGCAGCAGATCAAAAACGCCTTATCCGGTCACCCTGAGTTACCCGGGGTACACGCAAACCCAATGGATTCCGGGGCATGAGGGAACCTACCGGCTGGCGGTAGCGGATACAGGGCATTCCCTCCGGAAGATCACCATCGACCGTGATTATCAGATCCCTGAACTGCACCGTTCGGATAATACCATCCGTACTACCGGTTTCCTGAGACGTATTGAGAAGCCACGGCTGACGCTGGGAGCTGCACTCCCCGATATGGATCACACCCGGATCAACTACTTTCCGGTTGTCGGGTGGAATGCTGCCAATGGGGCAATGGCCGGGTTGGCGCTCTATTCCAATCCCCTGATCCGTCCTGCTACCGAGTATCTGGTGATGCCCATGTTCGGATTTTTAAACCGGCAGCCCGCAGGAATCGTGCGGATTCAGCATGCCTTCCGTATCAATGAAGGCCCTGTCAGCAGGGTTGAAGCTGCGTTCGAAGCCAAAAGGTTCGGACTGCTGAACCAACCCTCTGTCACTTACTACCAGCGATTCGCCCCTTCGGTCATGCTGCAGATCCGGAAACGGAATCCCCTGGATCCGGCAAGGCACCGCTGGATGATTCGCTCCCTGTGGTTTTCCCGCGGGGAACCCTCTCTTGTCGATTCTGCCGAAAATATCTGGCGAACCGATCATCAAAGCCGGTGGTACGTGAATGAAATCTCATGGCGGTACCGGAATACCGATCCGGGTTTGCCCTTCCGGTCGGCTGTATCGCTGCAGCAGTCGGAAGGATTGATTCGTGCTTTTGGGGAAGCGACCATGAAATTCCCCTACCGGAAGGGAAACAAGGGGTTTTCTGTACGCTCCTTTGCCGGAATGGTAGTGATGAAACCCTCCGGTGAGCTCCCCTGGGACTATCGCTTTTCCACGGCCGGGGTGGCTATGCAAACACGCACTTACTTTCGCCCGCATGACCCTCTGTTCGACCAGCTGTATCTGGGCAGAAACAATGCTGAAGGGATTCTCCGCCAACATTTTTACCCGTATGAGGGGGGCTTTAAGCGGGCTACTACGGTAGGCAATACGGAGCGATGGATGTGGACGGTGAATTTGAGCACGGCATTCCCCGGCAGAATTCCTGCTGAACTGTGGCTCGATGCGGGAATCTTCGCCGACGACTCACAGGATGAATTTTTCAAAGGGGTCTTCCTCTTCAGCTCCGGAGTAAAGCTGATTCTGGTTCGTGACGTGGCAGAAATCTGTTTCCCGTTCACTTTCTTTGAGTCGGAAGCGATCCGTGAACGGGAGAAGCTGAATAACATCAACCCCTCATACCTGCAAACCATCCGCTTTGTGCTGAATTTGCCGGTATTAAACCCCCTTCTGCTGCCCGGTAGGGTCAGGCTTTGATTTTTTTTATATGTTTGCCTGTGTAACCTCTCAACCAACGCAATTGGAGACCCGTACAAAAACCTACTTTGCTTCAGATTTCCACCTGGGCGTGCCCTCCGGCAGGGAGAGTCTGGAACGGGAAAAGGCTGTGGTAGCCTGGCTCGAATCAGTCAGAACTGATGCCAGGGCCATCTACCTGCTGGGAGATGTGTTCGATTACTGGTTCGAATACCGGAGTGTTGTGGCCAAAGGGCATGTAAGACTGCTGGGGAAAATCGCAGAGCTTGCGGATGAAGGTATTGAAATCCACTTTTTTACAGGGAATCACGACATGTGGACTTTTGGCTATCTGGAGGAGGAACTCGGGATCAGGGTGCATAAAGGACCTGTAACCCATACCATCGGCAGCAAGGTTTTTTTTATTGGTCACGGCGATGGACTGGGGCCGGATGACAAGGGGTACAAACTGATGAAGTGGATGTTTTCGGTACCGCTGTTCCAGTGGTTGTTCGCACGCCTGCATCCCAACCTGAGTTTTTATCTGGCCAGAAGTTTTTCAGCGAAAAGCCGGAAAGCCAATTCATACCGGAAAGATGTTTTTCTGGGAGAAGACAAGGAATTTCTCATCCTTTTCATCAAGGATTACCTGAAAAGCAACCACGCTGATTATTTTATCTTTGGCCACAGGCATATTACTCTGGATCATCAGGTGGGCAATAGCCGGTATATCAATGTAGGTGAATGGATCAACACCCGGAGTTACGCGGTGTTTGACGGCAAGGACCTGACGTTAAAGTATTGGAAGCCCTGATAAGCCTTTTTCAGCCCGGTATTTTCCGGCAGATATCCTGAAATATTTTTTCTACCTGAAACAAGAAGCGGGAAACCCTTTCCGGAATTTCCCGCTTCAGAAGAGTGTCTGTAACGATCAGGCAATCATGCCAATGAGGTCAGCCACGCGGTTCGAGTAGCCATACTCATTATCGTACCATGCAATCACCTTTACGAAATTGCCTTCCATAACCGTAGTGAGTTCGGCATCGAAGATAGAGGAATGGGGGTTGCCAATAATGTCGGCACTCACGATCGGGTCTTCATTGTACTGCAGAATCCCTTTGAGGGCTCCTTCTGCTGCTTCCTTCATCGCGGCATTGATTTCATCCTTGGTAACGGTCTTGCTGAGTTTTACTGTGAGGTCTACCAGAGAGCCATCGGGGGTGGGAACCCTGAGGGCCATTCCGTGCAGTCTGCCATTCAGGGCGGGGATCACGAGCCCTACAGCTTTGGCAGCACCGGTGGAGGTTGGAATGATCGACATGGCAGCAGCCCTGGCACGCCTCAGATCGGAATGGGGGGCATCAAGGATGATCTGGTCGTTAGTGTATGAATGGATGGTGTTCATAAGGCCGTGCTCAATACCGAATTTCTCGTGCAGCACTTTAGCTACCGGTGCCAGACAGTTTGTGGTACAGCTTGCATTGGAGAGGATTTTCTGATCCTGATGCAGCATCTCGTTGTTCACCCCTAAAACGATGGTGGCATCCACATCTTCCTTGGCCTTGGAGGGTACTGTGAGAATCACCTTTTTAGCCCCGGCCTCGAGATGTTTTGAGATCTTGTCGCGACTTCTGAAAACGCCGGTGGATTCCACAACCACGTCAATGTTCAGATCCTTCCAGGGAAGCATCGCCGGATCTTTTTCAGCAAAAACACGGATCGAATGACCATTAACTACCAGAAAATCACCTTCATATTTCACTTCGCCGGGAAATTTGCCATGTACTGAGTCATATTTCAGCAGATGGGCCAGGGTGGCTGCATTGGTAAGGTCGTTGATGGCCACGAGTTCCATCTGCTCATGCCTGAGCATAGCCCTGAAGGATAGCCTGCCGATTCGTCCGAATCCATTGATTGCTACACGTATTTTACTCATAATCTGATATTTTTTAGGTTAAAGTTTTCAGGGTGCAAAAGTAACGGTTTTCGGTGAATAAACAGTAACCCCCTGCCTAAGGTTCAATTGAAAATCCGGGTTTCAGTTCAGGAATTCCCCAATGGATACCGGTGTAAAATGCCGGTTTTCGAACACACACAACGATTTTACACCCAGTTCTTCCAGCATGGCCATCGTTTGTGGATAATACCCGCTGATTTCGGAAGGTTTGTGTGCATCGCTGCTCAGGATCAGGGGGATGTCGAGTTCGACGCAACGTCGGATGAGTGCCGGAGAGGGGTAGGTTGTATGATGCCTCCCTTTGTAAAGTCCCCGGGTGTTCACCTCCACCACTACCTGATGTGCCTTTACCAGTTCCAGTAGTTCATTCTGCAGGGCAACAATCCAGGGTTCATCCTCCTGAAACACCCTCCCTTTGTTGTGCATGGTGATTTTATCGAAATGCCCCAGTACATCAGGCTTTTCGTTCACTACCATCTCCATCTGCTGGTGGTAGAATGCTGATACAGCTTTTTTGACATCGTTGCCAAATAAATCTGTAAGGCCGGAGAAGTACTCCTGTTCCACCGATCCGTCGATAAACCAGAGGGCATTACCCGTTTCTGGCCTTACCAGGTGAACTGATCCGATCAGATAATCGGTATCGTACTCCTCCCTCAGTTGTTTAAACGGATAACTGATGCCGGGGATATAATCGGCTTCGAGTCCTCTGAACACTTTCAGGGTGGTGTGGTAGATATTCCTGAGTGGCTCAGTGATGGCCAGATAGGCATCACTTTCGGCACTCGCCAGGCTCCATGGATTCTCGAAAGGGACCGGGGCATGATCGCTGAATCCCAGATGGGTGAAGCCTTCGGCGAGAGCTTCTTCCACAAAATCCTCAGGCGATCCGGAGCCGTCGCTGAAGTGAGTATGAAGGTGAAAACAGGTTTTGTACATCGCTGCAAAGGTAAGAGGCATGTCCTGAACAAAAATGTATTTCAGATTTTTTTTCCCTGCGATCTCCTTTTTTTGGATTTCAGGCAACTATACAGATGTAACTGCAGAAGAGGAGGGGATATGAAAAGCAGGGGAGCAGGATTTCTCTTTAAGATATGGATTTGTTTGGTTTACAGTTCCGGTTTGCAGGCTCAGGGGAGCGGGGTGCTGTGTATTTCTGAGCCCTTTACTGACACGGCATTTCCACCTGCCGGGTGGACTGCGGCAGGGGTTACGCGGGTTACCTCTGCAGGATCCTTTGTGTCGGCACCTGCTGCCGCAAGTATTGGTACCTATAACGGTTCCCTTACCCTGCCCGTGGTGAGCAACCCGGTGGAGATACAGTTCCAGCTCGGACGCACCACCTCCACCACCGTGAAAGAGCTGATTGTAGAAGTGGGTATTGCCGGCGTGACGGGAGGATTTGTGCCGCTCGATACGTTTGATCATTTTAACACACCCGACGGGGCGTTCCTGCTGTGCTCCGTGAACCTGACGGGCTGGTCGGCGGAGCCGGCGGTCTGGATCAGGTTGCGGAAAGCCTCCGCCACCACCTCTCCCTGGCGTATCGACGATGTGGAGGTGTACCATTCACCACCCCTGCCGGTTGCACTTACGGCATTCAAGGTTCTTCCTTATTCCCAGAAGATAGCAGAGCTCACCTGGTCTACGGCCGGCGAATGGAACAATGCCGGATTTGTGGTAGAATCATCCGGGGATGGATACCGGTTTGCTCCCATTGGATATGTTCCGGGAAACGGTACCACAACCCTCCCGCAGCACTACAGGTTTTCCGATCCGCTGGCAACCATCCCGGTGAGCTACTACAGACTCCGGCAGCAGGATTTTGACGGAAAAGAGGAGTTGTCGGCCATCGCAGAGTGCAGGTTTTCTGACCCGCGCAACGATCCGGATATTGAATCCATCATAATCGCCAATGGTGTTCTCAGGATCTTTTTCCGACAGCCTCAGAGGGAGTTCCTGCAGATTTGCATAGATGATATTTATGGAAGGATTCTGGTGTCGGATGGGGTTTTTAACCCCGAAACCACAGAAATTTCACTGAATGTGAAACTTTTGGGAGGCATTCACGTACTATCTGTGACAAGCACCCAAAAAACGGTAACCCGTAAGTTTTTTGTTGATTTCTGAAGGATCACCCCGGCACACCTCCGGGGTTTCCTTTTTTTTTAAGGCTCCTGCCAGTCGCCTCCTTCTTTGATCAGCCCAATCAAAGCTTCAATGGCATCTTCCTCCCTTACCCCGCGTTGCATTACCGTTTTCCCCCTGTACAGCGTTACCTTTCCGGCACCGGAACCCACATATCCGTAATCGGCATCGGCCATCTCGCCCGGTCCGTTTACAATACAACCCATAATGCCGATTTTCAGCCCGGTGAGGTGCGCTGTGCGCTGCCTGATTTTTTCAGCTACCTCCCGTATGTTGAAGCGGGTTCTTCCGCACGAAGGGCATGAGATGTATTCCGTGGCGGTGATTCTGGACCGGGTTGCCTGCAGGATCATGAAGGAGAGCCTTACAAGCCCGGCGGGATCCTGCGGCCCCGACAACCACAGGGCATCTGCCACACCTTCGCTGAACCAGCAGGAGGCAATCACGGCTGCATGGATGGGAACCTCCGCCTGGGGAAAGTCCCCGCATTCGATTTTAAGAATCAGGGGTTGCCCCGGAAGGAATTGGTCGAGAATAGACACCCATGCCAGCCCAACAGAGGTATGCATCGCCAGTGGTGCCCTGATCACAGGGATAAACGCAGGGTTGTAGCTCAGAATTTCCGGCAGGGTCTCATCAGGATGCAACGGCAGCAGAAGTGCAGCTGGTTGATTTTTATCGGGGATAAAGGTCTCTTTTCCAAGGTATTCCACCAGGGGCAATCGGGCTTCAGAACCCCTGAATATCAGCGAATAGGGATTGTTTGCAGAAGTCTCTGCAACTATATCCGGTGAAGGATCGGCGTGGCAGGGCCGGTCAGCGATCACCAGCGGGGGATTTGTACCCCCCATTCCGGCAACCGGGATTGTCTCACGGCGGTGCCGGGTATTGGTGATGGGTGGGGTATGCCCTGTTGGTTTGGATGAACCTGTCACGGATTGGATCTCTGAAAACCGGCGTGCAAGCGTTGTTGCAGCGGGGATCTCTTCCACGGGATCACCAGTAAGCGAAACCCTGATGGTATCCCCGATTCCCTCTTCGAGCAGCAATCCGATCCCGGCAGCCGACTTCACGATCCCCTCGTCACCGTATCCCGCCTCCGTAACGCCCAGATGCAATGGATAGTCGAAACCTTCTGCCTTCATTTTTTGCACCAGCAACCGGTACGCCCCAGTCATCACCTTTACATTGCTCGACTTCATCGAAAGAACCAGCTCATGAAAACCCATACAGTGAAAAATCCTCACAAACTCCAGGGCTGCCTCAGTCATCCCCTCCGGAGTGTCCCCGTACCGGTCCATAATCCTTGGTGATAGTGAGCCATGGTTGGAGCCAATTCGGATCACGGTTCCATGTTTGCGGCACACCGCAACCAGCTCTGCAAGCAATACTTCAATTTCAGCAAGCTCTTCATGATAACCGGCTTCATCCCAATGTGTTCTGAGCGGTTGCCCGGGTTTCCGGTAATTGCCCGGGTTAATCCGCACTTTATCTACTACCGGTGCGCATACCAGGGCAATGTCGGCGCTGAAATGCACATCCGCCACCAGCGGGACTTCGATGCCTGCAGCCCGCACCATCGCCCTGATCTGCTTCAAATGTTGAACATCTTTGAGTGTGGGTACCGTAAGCCTGACCATTTCACAACCTGCCCTGGCCAGTGCAGAGATCTGCCTGACAGCCGCCTCAGGGTCATCCGGAGGTGTGTTCACCATCGACTGGATCCGGATGGGGTGGTTTCCACCCAATATCAGATTTCCGATCCTCACCTCACGGGTGGGAAACCTGCCGGGAACGGACTGTATGGGCAGAGTGGGCATCAGGCAGTAATCATGGATTGTGTTGGTTTGCAGAAAGATCCCAGTCAGGCGCTATGAAGAACTTTTTCCGGTAGTGCATCATCTCCTCATAACTCAGGCTGTATTCCAGGACAGATTCGGAAGCGTCCCCGGCATCGGCAAAGATTTCTCCGAAAGGACTGATCACCATGGAGTTGCCGGAATGGGATATCCCGTTTCCATCTGTGCCGGTACGGTTCACGGCTGCCACATACGCCTGGTTTTCAATGGCTCTGGCCATCAGGAGGCTGCGCCAGTGAAAGGTCCGGGTGGCAGGCCAGTTGGCATGGTAGCAAAGCACATCGAACTCGTAGGTCTCCTCAAGATACCGGTTCATGCTCCAAACCGGGAATCTGAGGTCGTAGCAGGTGAGCGGAAGTATACGCCACCCCTTCACGGTAAAAGCTCTGCGTTCTTTTCCGGGCATGAAACATCCGGCTTCTCCTCCCGGACGGAAAAGATGGCGTTTGTCATAGAACCCCAGGTCACCATCGGGGAATACCCATATCAGCCGGTTTACATAGGCATCCCTTACGCGGATCATCAGGGTTCCGGCAACCACGCACTGGTATTCGGCGGCGTGGGTCACCATCCATTCCACCGTGGGGCCATCCATGGTTTCGGCCAGATGTTCGGGGTTCATCGAAAATGCCGTATTGAAAACCTCCGGCAGCAGCACAAGGTCAGGCTGTGAGGCAAGGCTGCCGAACATCCTGGCAAATCTTGCCAGGTTCACTTCTTTATTTTCCCATTCGAGTTCTGCCTGAAGCAGTGCAATCCTCAGATCATGCGTCATAGCTGCTGTTTTCTTTTGCAAAGGAAACCCATTTTTGCCATCTGTGGTTCACTTCTTCCCGATTCATGATTCAAATTCTCCTGCCATGTATTGAATTTTAAATCTGTTTGGTATATTTGACCTGAAATAAAATCCGGAATACCATGAAACTGAAAACCATCGAAGATGCCAATTTTAAAGGGAAAAGGGTGCTGATCAGGGTCGACTTCAATGTCCCGCTGAACCATAACCGTCAGGTAACCGACATCACCCGGATCAGGGAATCGTTGCCTACCATTCATAAAGTGCTCAGCGATGGCGCATCTGTCATCCTGATGTCGCACCTCGGAAGGCCCAAGGGGGGATTTGAAAACGACTATTCCCTTACACCGGTGGTCCCCATTTTATCGAACCTGCTCAACCGCGATATCATCTTCAGCCGTGACCTTTTTGGCCCCAAAACCATAGAGGTGGCCAAAGCCCTGAAACCAGGGCAGATCCTGCTGCTTGAAAACCTCCGGTTCTATCCGGAAGAGACCGAGGGGGATGAGGAATTTGCCAGGAATCTGGCATCACTCGGGGATGCCTACGTCAATGATGCTTTCGGAACCTCTCACCGCCCTCACGCTTCGGTGTATACCGTAGCAAAATATTTCAGCGAAAAATACTTCGGACTTCTGCTGGCCAACGAAATCAAGAACCTGGAAACAGTGCTCAATACCAAAGCCTCGCCGTTTACGGCCATCATCGGCGGGGCAAAGGTGTCGTCTAAGATCTCCATCATAAAAAACCTGCTGAATAAGGTTGATAACATGATCATTGGTGGAGGGATGGCTTTTACCTTCATCAGGGCCCTTGACGGCAAAGTAGGGAATTCCCTTATCGAGGAGGACCGGATTGACCTTGCCAAGAACCTCATTAAGGAGATGATGCTAAAGGGGGTAAATCTGTATCTTCCGACAGATGCGGTTATTGCGGATTCGTTCTCCAACGATACACAGATTCGGGAGGTGAATTCGTACGATGTGCCCGATGGATGGATGGCACTGGATATCGGGAAGAAGAGTTGCCGCCGGTTTGCTGAGATCATCAACAGCTCGCAGAAGATCCTCTGGAACGGACCTATGGGGGTTTTTGAAATGGACCATTTCAAACAGGGCACAAAAGCGGTGGCTATTGCCGTGGCAAGTGCCACCATCAGCGGGGCTTTCTCGTCGGTAGGCGGGGGAGATTCGGTTGCAGCCATCAACCAGTACAACCTGAGCGACCAGATCACCTACGTATCAACCGGCGGAGGGGCCATGCTGGAATATCTGGAAGGGAAAGAGTTGCCGGCTATTCAAGCCCTGCTTGAAGGGTAACAGCTTTTACTCCACGGTAACCGACTTTGCAAGATTCCTTGGCTGATCCACATTGCATCCCCGTAATACTGCAATATGGTAGGAGAGGAGCTGCAGCGGAACAACCGCCAGAATGGGTACGAACATCTCCTCGGTTTCAGGCACTTCAATGATGTAATCGGCCATGGTCTTTACCGCTTTGTCGCCTTTGGTAACTACGGCGATGATAATGCCGTTGCGGGCTTTCACCTCCTGGATGTTTGAGATCACCTTTTCATACGATCCCTTGTTGGTGGCAATGACCACCACAGGCATGTGGGCATCGATCAGGGCGATGGGGCCGTGCTTCATTTCAGCAGCAGGGTATCCTTCAGCATGAATATAGCTGATTTCCTTCAGTTTGAGGGCTCCTTCGAGGGCTACCGGGAAATTATAACCCCTTCCGAGGTAGAGAAAATTGCGGGCATCTTTAAATTTTTTGCTGATATCCAGCACGGTAGCATCGGAACTGAGTGCCTCTTCGATCTTTTCGGGCAATATCTCCATTTCGTTGAGAAGTTGTTGGTAGCGTGATTTGCTGATGGTCCCCTTTTTCGAAGCGATCATCAGAGCCATCAAGGAGAGGATGGTTACCTGTGCGGTAAAGGCCTTGGTGCTGGCAACCCCGATTTCGGGGCCGGCATGGGTGAAGGATCCGCCATGGGTAGCACGTGAGATGCTCGACCCCACAACGTTGCAGATACCCAGAATGGTGGCTCCTTTCGACTTGGCCAGCTCAATGGCAGCCAGCGTATCGGCGGTTTCCCCTGACTGGGATATGGCAATTACGATGTCGTCTTCGCGAATCACCGGGTTGCGGTATCGGAATTCCGATGCATATTCAACCTCTACCGGAATCCTGGTAAGGTCCTCAAACAGGTATTCCCCCACCAGGCAGGCATGCCAGGAGGTACCACAGGCCACCATAATGATCCTTCGGGCAGATACCAGTTTCTGTTCAAAATCAATCACACCTCCCAGGACCACCACCCCTGCCCGGGCATTGAGCCTGCCGCGCATGCTGTCGCGCACCGACCGCGGCTGTTCGTATATCTCCTTGAGCATAAAGTGCTCATAACCCTCCTTGGCAAGGGCACTGAGGTTCATCTCCAGCTCCTGCACATAAGGGGTCTTCACTTCGTTGCGGATGGTTACGATCTCAAGTTCATGGTTGCGCCGGATCACCGCCACCTCCTCGTCGTTCATATACACCACATGGGTCGTATGCTCAACAATCGGGGTTGCGTCAGATGCCACAAAGTATTCGTCGTTTCCGATGCCGATAACCATCGGACTCCCTTTTTTGGCGGCAATCAGCATATCGGGCTGGTCGTGCGACATCACCACAATGGCATAGGCACCTATTACCTGGTTTAGTGCAATTTTCACAGCCTCCACCAGATCAACCCCTTCTTTGGTCTTGATGTCTTCGATCAGATTCACCAGAACCTCTGTATCAGTCTGACTTTCAAATTTATATCCTCTTTGTGTAAGCTCTTCCTTCAGTGACGCATAGTTTTCGATAATGCCGTTATGAATCAGGGTAAGTTGTTTCCGGTATGAGCTGACGGGGTGCGCATTCACATCGGAGGGCTCTCCGTGTGTAGCCCACCGGGTATGGGCAATCCCGATGTTTCCGGTGATGTCTTTACCTTTCACAAAGGATTCCAGTTCGGCCACCTTGCCTTTGCATTTATACAGATTGATCCCTTCGTTGAAAATGGCGATCCCGGCACTGTCGTATCCCCGGTACTCAAGCCGGTAAAGGCCATTGATCAGGATAGGGTATGCCTGTTTAGGCCCGATGTAGGCAACAATTCCGCACATAGGTTATCTTTTTTGGGGATTAGGGCTTTGCGTAAACAATTTCAAGACGCAGATTCTGCATACCGGGGGTATTGCCCAGCACTGTGGTCCGGTCGGCTTTCACAGCAGCGGCTGATACCAGGATCACAAGGCCATGGTTTTCATACTCACCTGCGAGAATGCTCTGGAGATATCTCGATACTCTGAACCTGTATTCATGCCTGGTTTCGTCATAGGTTCCTCCCAGAAAGGTCTCCCCTTCGAGGAAATCGGCGGTGAAGGCGTTTTTCCCCTCATCGGTGATTCTGGCGATGGTGAGCTTTGCTGCAGGCTTGAAAGTGGTTGAGGTGAAATCGGTGGAATCCACCTTTATGACCAGTTCCGCGCGGTTGATGGCAACAGGTCCGTTCTT
>Ga0116154_10000051_pt1 | contig 211959 bp, 148 predicted proteins | sample AD_UKC030_MetaG_FD_89898 | JGI IMG/M metagenome (GOLD analysis project Ga0116154, IMG submission 89898) | Active sludge microbial communities of municipal wastewater-treating anaerobic digesters from USA - AD_UKC030_MetaG | ecosystem: Engineered > Bioreactor > Anaerobic > Digestate | place... | reverse complement strand
TTCCCCTCACCTTCGGGATTGGCACCAAGGCGATAAATCCCTCGCGGCAACCGCCGCGAGTCCGAGGGCGACAAGGTGGTCAGAATATCCGGAAAAATGTGGTCAGAATTTCCGGAACGCGCAACTGGTACTCATCGTCTCTGGACGGGACTCCATCGCCTCCCGGCACCTGACATGGCGAAGGCGCAATTCCGATCCGGGGCCCCCGGAGAGCGACCAGCTGAGCGATGCCGGTCCGGCAAGGTCCTTCGAGCCGACGGGCAGCCGGCCAGCAGGCAGCCCATCGATCCACAGGCGTGTCGTCTTGTCACCCACGCGCACCTGGGCCGCGTGCCAGCCGTCGGGCCACAGCGTTTTGCCCGCTTCGGCCGGCAAGTCGTGGTTGAGGGGCAGGCTGGTGACGGCGGTGGTCGTTGCTCCGGTGCGATGGCCGAGGCGGAGCGATGCCCTCCCCTTGACCGGCATGAACTCGAACCGTAGTTCGGAAGGACTGGCCGAGGTGAAGCCCACCAGGAGCGATTCTTCACTGGTTTCATGGAGTCGGCCCACGAGTTCGCCGCTGCTCAGGGACCAGCCGCGACCGGCGCTCCTCGGACGGTCAGCATCGAACAGGAGGGTGAAACCTGCTTTGCGCTCACCGAGGGTCAACTGATTGCATCGTTCCTCGACCAGCCGTCCCGTCCATCGAATCGCATTGTGCGTCACGGTCACGAAATCCAGGCGGTCACGGACTAGGGGTTCATGGCCGAAGGTGAGCACGAACACTCGTCCTCGGCCGATCTGTCGCGTCCAGGCCACGGGTTCGAAGGCTTGCCGGCCGGTCAATGCCCTCGCGGTGCGGATCAGGATCCGAGCGTCGGGCGTGAGAGCGGGTACGGTGCGGAGCGGTTCCGCCACATCCCAGCAGGTGCCGAGGTTGAGCGTTGTCGGGTGTCTGGGGTCGAGCACAGCCAGCGGAGCCGGTCCGGCCTGACTGGGCGGGCTGGTCGCCGCTCCGATTAGCGCGTGCCAGTCGGGGTCGTTTTCGAACGCGGCGGATGAGTCGCCCAGGGCGACCAGGCCGGCCCCGCGGTGGACTGCGCGGGTCAAGACCCGCGGTCCGCTTGGCCACGTGGCGGGTCCTGGCCGGAGGTCTACGAGTACGGCATTGTAGCCGTCGATCTTATCGGGCTTGAGGTTCTGGGGGTGTGCGGCGATGTCGATGACCATGTCGCCACGGTCCATCAGCTGGTCGGCCAGCCGGAATGCCGGGGTGTTCAGGAGTCGCGTCCGGGCGGGCGTCTTCAGGCTGCGCCATTCCTGCCAAGGCCAGGGCTCCGGGCGTGCCCCGTCGGGACCGCTGTGGGTCACCATGAGTACGCGGAAATGGGGTGGCGGCGGGGGCGCGCAGCCCGGGGCTACCAGGAGCACGGTCAAGGCGACAAGAGACACTGGCAAGTCGTGAAGATGCATGGGGCCTCGACGTCTGACGGGGGCAACCTCCAGCCTTGTGGGTTCTGCGAAACTCAATACAATAACAGGATTCAGCAGCCGACGCGAGGTGGCAGCCGCGCCCCGGCGGCGATACCGGCCTCAGAGGCCATCTTGATCGGATCAGAACGTCAATTGTGGAGGAATGCATGGCTAGCTACAGTACCGCGGACATCCGGAATATCGCCCTTGTGGGACATCAATCAGCCGGGAAAACGTCACTCGGTGACGCCATCCTCCATGTGACCGGAGTTACCAACCGCCTCGGCGACGTGAACGCCAAATCCAGCCACCTGGACTACATGGACGAGGAGAAGACCCGCGGCTGCTCCATTGATTCCTCCCTTCTGCATGTGGCCGTCAAGGGCAAGCAGATCAACGTTGTGGACACCCCGGGCGCACCCGATTTTGCCGGACCGGCGATTGGCGCTCTGGCGGGCGTTGAGGCGGCGGTTTGCGTGGTCTCGGCCACGGCGGGTGTGGAAGTGAATACCCGTCGGATGATGGAGCGAGCCAAGAGTTACGGTCTCGGGCGGGTCATCGTCATCAACAAGATTGACGCCAACCTGGACCTCGCTGATTTGATCAGTGGTATGCAGGAGATGTTTGGCCAGGAATGCCAGCCATTCAACCTGCCGAGCAACAAGGGCTCGGCTCTGGTGGACTGCTTCATCCATACCGAGGGCAAGACCGACACGGGCGAGGTGGGGGGGGCTCACACGGCGTTGATCGAGCGGATCGTCGAGGCTGACGAGGCGCTGATGGAGGAGTACCTCGAGAAGGGCGAGATCGACATGAGCAAGCTGACCGGCGTGGTGGGCAAGGCCATCGCCTCCGGATCGCTCGTGCCCATCCTGTTCACCAACGCCAAGGGCGAGGTCGGCGTGCGCGAGCTGCTCGATTTTGTGGCCGACTACTGCCCATCGCCCTTGACCGGCAAGCAGCGTGTTCTGGTGAGTGGCGACAAGCAGACTCCGGTCCAACCCGAGCCTGGCGGCGAGTTTGTCGGCCATGTGTTCAAGGTCTTCGCCGACCCGAAGAGCAACATCAAGTACTCGGTCTGCCGCATTCACGCCGGGACCATCCGCTCGGACTCGTCCGTACACGTTGGCAGCGAGCGGAAGGCTCAGCGCCCCGGCCAGCTCTACAAGCTGCAGGGCATCGATCACCCGGAGATTCCCGAGGGCATTCCCGGCGACATCATCGCCATCGCCAAGATCGACGCCAAGCTCGGCGACGTGCTCCACGTCGGCGAGGGCGGCACGATCGAGATGCCCCGCTTTCCGCACCCGATGTACTCCCTGGCCATCGAGCCCAAGAGCCGCGGTGACGCCGACAAGGTCAGCGGTGCCCTGGCCCGGTTTACCGATGAGGACCCTTGTTTCATTGCCGAGCGCGATCCGGGCACGGGGGAACTAGTCATTCGCGGAAACGGGGACCTGCACCTGCGTTCGATCCTCTCGCGGATGGTTCAGTACTTCAAGCTCGAAGTGGACACCAAGGTGCCCAAGATTCCCTACCGCGAGACCATTCTCGGTTCGGTCAAGGATATCGACTATACCCACAAGAAGCAGACTGGCGGGGCCGGCCAGTTCGGCAAAGTGGTTATCGCCTTGGAGCCGAACGAGCGTGGCAAGGGCTACGAGTTCATCGATGACATTTTCGGCGGGGCCATCGATCTGTCCTTCCGGCCGAGCGTCGACAAGGGCGTGCAGGCCCAGATGAAGGAAGGCGTGCTCGCCGGTTACCCGGTGGTCGACGTCAAGGTGCGGCTCACCGACGGCAAGACTCACCCGGTGGACAGCAAGGACATTGCCTTCCAGATTGCCGGGCGTGAGTCTTTCAAGAAGGCGTTCATGCTCTGCAAGCCGGTGCTGTTGGAACCGATCGTGCACCTGGAAGTGACCGTGCCCAATGACAAGGTGGGCGACATCCAGGGCGACCTGGCATCGCGTCGCGGGCGGCCGGAGGGCCAGGAGATGCTGCCCGGCGGTCTGAGCGTGATTTCCGGCCGCGTACCGCTTTCGGAGATGTCCGACTACCACTCCCGGCTGTCGAGCATTACCGGCGGGCAGGGCAGCTATGCGTTGGAGCTCTCCCACTACGAGGTTGTACCGGGCAACGTTCAGCAGCAGATTATTGAAGCGGCCAAGAAGGCCCGTGAGGAGCAGAAGGCGGCGCACTGAGTCCATTGGCAAGGATGGCCGCCGCATTTCGTGTTTTGTATGCCGGTCTGGGGCTCAAGGGTCCTGGGTCCACGTGTGTGCGGACGGCCCGGGCTCCAACGACTGCCCCATGCGAGTGGAGCCTGAGCATGCTGTCCTTTGTTCGAGCCCTGGTCACGGTTCTTGCTCTTGTTTGCCCATTGCCGGCCGTCGCTGTGGAAGAGAAGGCTGCCGCCGCGCGGCCCGATTCTGAGCTGAAAGCCCTGCGCGCGAAAGCCGCCCCGGCGGTGGGCAAGGCGCTTCGGTTTCTGGTCAAGGCCCAAGGTGAGGACGGCGGATGGAAGGGCTTCACCGGGACCTCCGATCCGGCCATTACCGCCCTGGTGGCCGAGGCCCTGGCGCGCCATTCCGAGTTCGGGCCCAAGCACGAGATCGTCAAGCGCGGCGTCCGGTTCGTGCTCAAATATCGCCAGCCTGACGGGGGCATCTACGATCCCCAGCAGGCCTATGCCAACTACCACACGAGTATTGCCCTGATGTGCCTATCGAGCATGGGGGACGATTCGCTCGATCCGGTCATCAAGGCCGCCCAGAGCTACCTCAAGGGGTTGCAATGGAAGGAGGACAAGCAGGACTCGGCGGGCAAGAGCGTGGACGTGAGTCACCCGTTTTACGGCGGGGCGGGTTACGGCCGGGAGCGGCGGCCCGATCTCTCCAATACGCAAATGATGGTCGAGGCTCTTCATGCGAGTGGGCTGCCGGCGAGTGATCCGGCCTACGGGCGGGCTCTCAGATTCATCACCCGCTGCCAGATGTGCAGCTCCAACGACCAAGCCTTCGCCCGCGGGGCCAGCGATGGCGGCTTCATCTACACGACGGCCAACGGCGGTGAAAGCAAGGCGGGTACGGACATGGTCAACGGCCAGCCGATGCTTCGCTCTTATGGTTCGATGACCTACGCGGGTTTCAAGAGCATGCTCTACGCCAAGGTCAACCGGGACGATCCGCGGGTGGCGGCCGCCTGGAAGTGGATCCGCGGCCACTACACGCTCGACGCCAACCCGAACATGTCTGGGGACAAGTCCATCCAGGGCCTGTTCTACTACTACCACATGTTCGCCAAGGCCTTGGCCGCCTGGGGCGAGCCCACGGTGGTTGACACGGTCGGCAAGAAGCACGATTGGCGTGCCGACCTTGTCGAGCAGCTCGTTCGCCGCCAGGGCGAGGACGGAAGCTGGATCAACACCGCCGACCGATGGCAGGAGGACAACGCGTGTCTCGTGACCGCCTATTGCCTCCTGGCCCTGGATGCGGCCTTGCGGTGATCGCTCCGCGCGGGCGGCTGCCGGCCTCCCAGGGGGCGACGACTTCGGATGCAGAATGAAATAGGGACGCAGGGGAGGACTCCGACTGCGTCCCTATTCGCTCCGGCTCGGTGGTGGCTACGCCGAATCGCTCACCAGCCGAAACCGCTGACCCGCGGTCCCATCAACGTTTTGAAGCAGAATCCGATCGATGGCCGCGGAAACCAGTCCGGCCATGCGTCGGCGGGATGCCGCTTCGCAGGTCACCTCCCCGAAGCGAGCCCACATGGCTCCTGCGATGACGGCCGCCGACAAGTGGGCCATCACCGGGGCGGGGAGTTCGCCCAGGATGCCGGTGACGACGACTCGACGGAGGCCGAGTATGTTGAGTGCGCCGGCGATAGCCATGGCCAGGGCGTCGAGGGAGTCTTTCAGCCAGGACGGCACGCCGTGTTCGGCGATATGCCGGATGAGAGTGGCCCAGGTATGCGGCCCCGGTCGTTTCGCGGCGACGAAGCTGGCCAGCAAGCCCCGCCGTGAGACCAGGGTTTCAACGCAGCCGAGCGCTCCGCATCCGCAGGGGCGTTTGTTGCCCCAGACGGGGTCATGTCCCAATTCGCCGCTGAGCGGCAGCGGGCTCTCGAACAGCCGCCCGCCGATGACGGCTGCCCCGCCGACACCGTCTCCGATATCGACGAGGAGGAAATCGCCGCCTGCGGGGTTTGCGGCCAGGTGGCCGAGGGCCAAGGCCCGTATTTCCTGGACGATCAGCGCCGGCGCGTCGCAGACGGCGCTGAGCAGATCCGGCAAGTGGGCCTTTTCAACCCAGCGCATGTTGGGGCAGAGAAGCACCTTCCCGCGGCTCTCATCCACCACCCCGGGCACGCTGATCAGAACGGCTTCCATCGGCTGCCCCGCCCATTCTCTGGTCGCGTGGGCCAGTCGCCTGACCCACTCGTCCTGGGCACGGCTGGTGGGGACCGCGATTTCCCAGGCGAGATCCTCGCATCCGACCGGGAGCCGTGCCAGCCGGGTGTGCCTCACGCCGAGCTCGACCGCCAGGAATCGCAGCCGGGTGCGGTCCAGACGCACCAGTTGTCCGGGCCGTCCGATTCGGGGTGAATCGTGGGCCGCACGGCTTGTTCTGGGGCGGAGCCCGCGTCCCTGTCCCTCCGAGTCGGGGGCGATCTCAAGGATCTGTGCGGCCAGGAGCTCGTCGACGATGGTTCCGACGGACGGCTGGCTCAATCCCACCGCCCGGGCGAGGTCGGCCCGCGTGGCCACGCCGTGGCCGAGCAGGGCACTGAGCAGCCTTCTCTGATTCAAGCGCCGAAGATCGCTGGTGGTGGCCACACCGTATTCCTTACTTAAGCAAGGTTCCTTATTAATTTACCGCCCCTGGGAGCCGAAGTCAAGGATTCCTTGGGGATATTGGCCGGAGGTGAGGCGGGGGTGGGGGGCCGCCGGCTTCGTTCAAGCCTTTACTTAGGTATCTTTTTTTAGTATTCTGGCCATTCGTGGATCGCAGACTCGGCATCAGGTCGGCCCGGGTTCAAGGTCCGCGGTTCTGGATTCGCTGCGGAGGGCGCGGCTGTCGCCGAGGTGTGGGGCCGGTTGGCGGGGCGGCCACCGTCTGGAGGTCCTGGAGGTCCCGGCTGGCGGGCAAGCCTGATCGGCGTGGACTTGGAGGTCCGTTTTCGGATACGCTTTGGCCCGATGAGGGCCCAAGGGCCCTTCACGTGAGTGCGTTGGTCAGCTCGGAGCGAGGTAGGTTCAATGCAACCCATCGATTGGCTCGTCATCGGTCTGTATTTCTCGGTTTTGCTGGGCGTGGCCTGGTGGGTCATCCTCCGCAACAAGGACACGGCGGCGGATTATTTCCTGGCCGGCCGCAACCTCGGCTGGTGGGTGATTGGGGCCTCGATCTTCGCCTCGAACATTGGCTCGGAGCACATTGTCGGCCTGGCCGGGTCGGGAGCGAAGAACGGCGTGACCATGGCCCACTACGAGCTCCACGCTTGGTGTCTGCTGGTTCTGGCCTGGGTGTTTGTGCCGTTCTATGCCCGCTCGCAGGTGTTCACCATGCCGGAGTTTCTGGAGCGGCGATTCTGTACCCGTTCGCGTTACGTGCTGTCGGTCGTGTCGCTGCTGACCTTCATCGTCTCCAAGATCGCGGTGGGCATCTTCGCCGGCGGCGTAGTCTTTGCCACGCTGTTGCCCGAGATTCGGATCAACGTCGGCGGGCTGGTGATCGACAGCTTCTGGATCGGCTCGATCGCGGTGATCGTTCTCACCGGTCTGTACACCATGCTGGGCGGCATGAGGGCCGTGGCCTACAACGACGCGGTCCAGGTGATTGTGCTGATTACCGGCTCGGCTATTCTGACCATTTACGGGCTGGTCAAGCTGGGTGGCTGGGGCAATCTCCGCGAGTTGTGCGGTTCGGACATGTTCAATCTGTGGAAGCCGATGGTGCCGCCGGGGGTGGAAAGCACCTGGGCCCCGGTGCTGGAGAAGAACGCGGCCGGCGAAGTGGTCAAGCAGGCCTGGTACTTCAACACCAACTTCCCCTGGCTGGGCATGGCGATTTGTGCCCCGGTCATCGGTTTGTGGTACTGGTGCACGGATCAGTACATCGTTCAGCGAGCTCTGGGCGCCCCGAACGAGACCATCGCCCGCCGGGGCAGCATCTTCGCGGCGTTTCTCAAGCTTTTCCCGGTGTACCTGTTCATCATCCCCGGTCTGATCTGCTATGCCCTGGTCAAGGCCAACACTGTGCCTGAGCTGACCAAGCACTTCGATGCCCAGGGCGCGTTCCCGCTGATGGTGAAGTATCTGTTGCCGCCGGGCTTACGCGGACTGGTGGTCGCGGGGCTGCTCTCTGCGCTGATGGGCTCGCTGGCCGGCGTGTTCAACGCCTGCTCCACACTGTTCACTGTGGACCTCTATGCGAAGTGGAAACCGGCGGCCTCGCAGCACCAGTTGGTCCGCACCGGGCGTATCGCCACGGCGGTCATGGTGCTCATCGCCCTGATGTGGATTCCCGTGGTCCAGGGTGCCCACAGCCTGTATGAGTACCTGCAGGCGGTGCAGGGTTACCTCGCCCCGCCGATCTTTGTCGTGTTCTTCTTCGGCGTGTTCTGGAAGCGGCTGAACGCCCAGGGTTGCCTTGCGGCCATGGTGGTAGGCTTTGCCCTTGGCGTCTTTCGCATGGCCGTCGACACGCCGGTGACGATGAAGCTGAGCGGTTTTGAGGATGGCTATACGCCGGGTTCTTTCCTCTGGATCATCAACAACATCAACTTCCAGTACTTCAGCATCATCATCACGGCCGTCTCGGCCGCGGTAATGGTTGCCGTGAGCTACGTGACCAGGGCCCCGAACGAAAGCCAGATCAGGAGTCTCACCTTCGGCACGGCTACCGCTGAGGACCGAGCTCGCACCCGGGCAAGCTGGAACCGGAACGATGTCCTGACCTCCGGCCTCATCCTGGCGGCCATCCTGGGGGCGTATCTGTACTTCCGGGGATAGGGGCATCGAGGGCGGTCTGGGCATGGCGGATCGCGGCGCCGAGGAAGAGCCCAGCGACAGGTGGGAACGGACCGGGGCGTGCTGGAGAGGGTGTGAATTGGACGGTCAGGACGAGCCGACGACCTGATTGACGTTGTCGTAGATTTCCATCTGGGAATCCAGGCGGGTGACGCGAATAGTGGCGAGCAGGCGTGGCTGAACGCCGACCAGGGCGAGTCGGCGTCCTTCCAGCTTGAGGCCTCGGCTCAGCTGCACAAGCAGTCCGAGGGCGACGCTTGGGGCGAAGCGCACCCGGCTGACATCCAGCACGACGGGCACTTGCGGCCTCTTGCCCGCGGCGGTCATGACGTCGACGGAGAGCTTGGTCATGGTCGCTTCGTCGAGCGAATGGCTCAGGACAGCGATCAAGAGCACGTGCTCGTGGGGACAGACCTCGGTTGCTGAATCGAACATGGCACCCTCACCCTGTCGGTCATTATAGCAGGACCGGCTGTCCGTTGCCTCCCGGCCGGCGCAGGTGGCGTCCTCGTGACGACCATGGAGGCAGGTGGCCTTGTGCCCCGTCTCGCCGTGTTCTCCGCCGCTGGGCCGGTGGGCGGGTCACTGGTTCACCTTGCGATAGTAGAGGATGGCCGAGCCCGGGCGATCCTCGATCCTGACGTTCCATGCCACCAGATCGCTGCCGTTGACGACGGATCTTTCCGGCTTGTCCTCGCAGATCACTTCATATCGGCCGGATTCGTCGACGTCGTTGAGCTGAAGCAGGGCGGAGGGCGTGTGACAGGCTGCCCGGCGGTAGACGATTGCGACTCCCGCCTGCTGGTCGGCGCGGTGGAACTGGTAACCGAACCAGACGTCCTGGTTCTTGAGGTGCGGGAACAAGGGGTAGAAATCGCCGAGGGTGTAGGGTCGGAGCTTCCGGTAGATGGCCACGGTACGAGTGACGGCCGGGGCGGTATCGGGGTCGGCGGCGTCGAGCCGGCCCCGGGTGTTGCCGTGAGCCAGGATGTTGCCGGCGGTCATGGCACTGCGGAACTCGTAGGTCGGTTCGTAGGCGAAGTTCCCGCAGCCGTGCATGGGGATCCAGCGGTACAGACCGGCGTTCTGGAGCTGGTCGGTCACCGGATCGGGCTTCCCGCTGCACTGCGAGTCGCTGTGCCACAGCGGGATGCTCCGGATGCAGGTCTCCAGGTCGATTCGCCGTCCGCCGCTGGCGCAGTTGTCGATGACGAGGCCGGGTCGCCGGGCTCGCAGGTCGTCCCACATGGCGTAGAGACCCTCGACGTGGCGGATCTCGGTCATGCCTTGCCGATCGGGGGCGTCGTTCCGCCGCCAGAAACCGAGTGGATCGATATTGAAGTCCCAGCGGATCCAGGACAGGCCGGCCTCCTTGACGTGCCGATCGACCCGGTCGGTGATCCAGCGGCGGGCCTGCGGATCGTGCAGGCGGAAAAGCTGGCTCCATTCTCCCTGCGGCTTGATGACCCATTCGCCGTGCTCGCGGTCGATCTTCGTGCCTGGGTGGACGCGTTCCGGCTCGAACCACAGCAGATACTGCATGCCCGCTTTCGCCACCGCATCGCCGATGGGCTTCAGGCCTTGCGGGTATTTGGCGGGGTCCACCTCCCAGGTACCGGTGCCCTCGGGAAAACCGCCGGGATACCACTGCTGCGGATCCATGTCCGACCAGAGGACTTCGATGCCGCGCTCGGCCAGCGGCTGCAGGACCTCGATGTGCGGTCCTTCGTAGGTGCCGTCGGGTGCGGTCCAGTTCACGCTTGCGCAAATCGGCGGCCAGACTGGCTTCCCGTCGCGCCGGGGCAGGTAGTGGTCGATCAGGATGGACCGGAGCAGGTTGTTGCCGCGGAGCGTTTGTGTGCCTTTCCAGAAGACCAGCAGGATGCGGGGCGTCCGGATGGTCTCGCCGGGCTGGAGTGACAGGTGGGTGAGTTGCTGGCCGGCCCGGGCGTGGAGGCCGTCGGCGGATCGTTCGAACCGGGCCTCCCATTGTCCTGACCAGCCGACGGCGATGGCCGTGCCGCCCTCGGTTCCCGCAAGGTTGAAGAACGGCAGGAAGGCATCGGAGGACCGGCCTCCCTGCGGGGCGAGTGTGAAGGGAGTCGTGTCCCCGGCCGCGAAGGCCTTCTCGCGGGGGGCGAAGCTGTCGGCCGAGTTGCTGTCGCCGAGGGTGTAATGCAGCGTGCAGGGCGCGGGGGCGGGCATCATGACGGCGTCGAGGGGTCGTATTGCCTCGAGGATCGGGCTCGGGGCGCTGCCGCCATTCCGCAGATGGAGCATCCACTCGACGGCGGCGTGGTCTGCCCAGGCGATGGCCACGCAGCGTACCTCCAGATGCGTCTCCGGATCGCTCCAGGTGAGCGTGTGTTCCGTCCGTCCGTCGGCCAGGGCGCGGTCTTCACGCCTCAGGGCGCAGTGTCTGCGGATGGCGTTGAAGGGCTTGCCGCCGCAGGTCAGCGTGAACGGAGGCTCGGCGTCTGCTGCGAGCAGGTGAGCATCCACCCAGGAACGGGTGGCGGCTTTCTCCCGCTCCGAAGCGACCATGCCGTGGGTGGCGGCCGCGAAGAGCAGACCCAGTGGAAGGGCCGGCAGGTAACGTGATCTCGGGTTCATGGAACCTCCTCAGGTTCTGGGGACATTGGCCGGCGGACATACCCGCCCTGGGGTGAGGGGGGCGGCCTGGGGCTTCGTCCCCACTCGGTCGGGACAAAAACGCCGAAGCAGAACTCACAAGGAGGTAGGCGCTCCGGGGGTCCGGATTGAAGATACCGGAGGCCCATGCCTTGATCCTCCGGGACAGCGACCTCGAAGCCGGATCCTGCCGGTGCTGGACTGCTTCGGCTCCTTGAGCATGAACCGGGATGGCCGAGTGGTCAAGCCCAACGCCGCGACGATCGGCACGCGGTCGTGATTTCACCTTCCGACGGCGCCACTCCCGGGGACAAGCCCAAGTGCGTGCTGGCTCTGCCGAAACCGCGGAGACCCGTGCGGGGACGGCGATCGTTGGCCCTGCCGGCCAAACGGGAGCCGCCTCTCCGGCGATGGATGAGGGTCACCCAACCAGATCGCTCAGGATCTTGAAGTCGGCCCGCTGTTGAGCCAGGGTGCGGACGGTGTGGAGTACTCGAGGGCTGGGGTGGTACAGGGGGAGCCACCGGAACGTGCCGCACTCGATGGTTCGGCCGGCCACGTCGGACAAACGGGCGCCGGGCGCCGGCCCAAGGGCTCGGTTGGCCAGTCGGGTCACGGCTCGCATGGCCACCGTACCGATCGTGACCACGATTGGCGGGCGGAGCAACTCGAGGGTTCGTTGCAGGAACGGCAGGCAATTGCGGATCTCGGCGGCGGTCGGGGGGTTGTTGCCCTGATCATCGGCTGGGCAGCAGAGCACCGCGTTGGTGATGAACACCTCTTCGCGGGACAGCCGCACGGATGCCAGCAGGGTCTCGAAGTTGCGGCCGGAGGCATCGCCGCTGAACGGCTGCCGGCTGCGATCGGCCCCCAGCCGCCCAGGCGCTTCGCCGATGAAAAGGACCTTGGGCGTGAGGGTCCCGTTGAGCGGCCCCAGCACCGCTTGCCGGGAGGTCATTCGCTGGCAGGCCCGGCATCGGGCGGCGTCGTTGCAGAGCTGCTGGAAGAGCCGACGTCGGGAACGCGGCACGATGTGCCCCTCACTGGACGGTCTTGAGCCGCTCGCTGTAGAGCCGGTACTGGTCGGCCACGCGGGCCTCCTGGGTGTCGCCCTGGTGAATGAGGATCCGGTAGTTGAACTCCACCTTCTCGCCTTTCCTGAAGGTCTGGGCACCGTTCTTGCCCTTGTCGCCGGTGAAGTCCTTGAGGGCGAAGGGGTTGACCGCGTACAGCCCATACTCGCGGATGTGCCAGCGTGGCGGATGCCTCATATTCGTCGGGGCGTCGAACACGGCGATACCAACCGTCCGGTTGTTGACCGGTCCGACGTAGTCGCACCACTCGGCCGGCTGGCCCCAGCATCCTTTGGCTCCGACTTTGCCTGCGGAGTTGGTCATGTGGCCCTTACCGGGCTTCTTGCCTTCCAAGGCCTGCTCGTCCATAGAGGTTGCAACCCGCAAAGAGAGTATACCGGCTTCCTTGGTATCCTCGAAGGTCACGTCGCCGTCGTCGAAGTGGAACAGGTTGCGCACGTCGATCACCCGGGTGTGGTCATCGCCCCTGAAGAAGGTGTAGGTCCGGGTCTCGCTGAACTCCCGGATGCCGCCGGCCGCCGTCCAATCGATCTCGGCCACGATCTGGCCGAAGACCGGCCCGCTCACCGCCGCGGTCACCTTGCGGACGATCTGGCGATCCTGCTGATCCAGCGTCTTGGCCTGGGCCCAGTAGTTCGTGATCCTGCCGGTCTTTTCGGAGCGGATCTCGCCCCACGCCGCCCAGATCGAGCGATGATGAATGTGGTCCTTGCGCTCGCCGGGCTGGTCCTTCATCGGATACGCCCGGGTGACCGGGTCGCCGGTGGGCCCGATCACCGGCCACAGGTAGGGCTTGGCTTCTTCCGGGGCCAGGTTGAACGTGGTGAACGGCTTGCCGTCAAGGGTGATTTCGTACCCATCCTCGCTGGTCTGCTTGACCTGGACGACGGCCAGGTCAGGACGATCCTTGATCGCACCCAGGAGCCGGGCCTGCCAACTGGCGGTCTTGCCGGCCTTGATCGCCGAGGCATACCACCACAGCCGCCCCTCCTGATCGACTTGCCCGGGGCATTCCCGGCCGGCCGCATCCTTGAGCATGTAGATCGCCCCGGCCTGGCTCGCTCCGGCCGGCCGGCAGTGGACGAAGCCGGCGGGCAGACCCTTGTCCCCGCCGCTCAACCGGACCTCGAGCCCGCTGTCGGCGCCAGATGCCCCGGCTGCCGCGATCAGGTACAGAGCTACCCACAAGGGCATCTCCCGCATCCGCTGGACATGTGTCGTCAAACGCACGATTCTCTCCTGTGTGCAATGAGGCCTCACGCCTGCGTCACTCCGTTTCCGCTCTGCGCCGTCGACCTGGCCCCCACGGGCATCACTTCCTGGCGGCCGCCAACGCCTCTCTCAGCGTTCGAATCGCGGTCCGGGCCACGGTGGTCGGATCGGGCTTGTAGTCGAACGGCTCCACCGAGACCCAGCGATCAAAGCCGGACTCGACCAGGGTCTTCATGACCGCCTTGAAGTCGAGACCGGCCGGCTCGCCCTCGCCGATGGGCATTCCCACGCCCTTGCCTGCCGCCTCGTTGGCGTGAAAATGCTTGGCCCGTCTGCCGAACCGCCGGATGGTGCCGATCACCCCCTCGGGCATCGAGGACATGGCCTTGCAGTCCAGCATGATGTCGATGTTGGGGTGTCCGATCTCGTCGGCCATTCGCGCCGCCTGTTCGATCGTGTTGATGAAGTTGGTCTCGGCCGGAGCCAGGGCTTCGAGGCACAAGGTCACTCCTCGGGCCGCCAGCGTGTCGCCGGCCGAAGCCCAGACGTCCTTGGCCCGTTTCCAGCCCTCCTCGAAGGTCACCGGCGGCTCAATGCTCCGCTGCTTGGGCGAACCGAAGACCATCACCTTCCCGCCGACGTCTCCGCAGAAGTCGACCAGGGCCTTCAGGTAGTCCGCGGACCGCTGGCGAACGGACGCATCGGGCGTCGTCAGGTGCAGCCCCTTGGGCGAGACGAACAGCCAGTGCAGGCCGACGATTTCGACCCCGGCGTCGGCGGCCGCCTTCACGATCTGCTTTCGCCGGCTGGGGGCAATCTCGGCCACATGGTCGGCCATGGTGAACGGGGCCAACTCGACGCCGTCGAAACCGATCTCGGCCGCGGTGGCGAAGACGTCTTCGATCGCCGCATTACGCCACGGTTCGCTGCAAGTCGCCAGTCTCATGAGACGCTCCTCCCGGCAAGAGCCGGCCTGACCGCCGCGCATCATACCGCTGGATCGAGCCGGTCGGTAGCTGACCGATCGATCCGCCCGGCTCCCGGCCGCGGGGTCCCATCCTGACCGGGCCCACTTGAACGCGGAGCCGGTGCGGTCATAATAGGAGCCTGGCGCGATCATTCTGGGAGAAAGCGGGCACGAGGGCGTCTGGTTCCTTGGCAGGAAGCTACCTTCACTTTTGTCTGGCTGACTGGGTCTTGGGCGGCTGGTGGCAGTACATGGTCCGCAACTGGGCCTTGTTCTCCTTTGCCGCCACGGTGGTCATTCTAATCGTCATCGCCTGGCTGGTGCTGCGCAAGTACGTCAAGATCATGCTCAACATCATCCGCGACACACCGCCGCCCCTGGCCATGGGCCCGCGCGATTTCGAGCGGATTGACGGCAAGCCGGTGACCTTCCGGGCCTTCGACAACCTGAATCTGTGCGGCATGTTTCTTCAGGGCCAGCACGGCGGGCGGCCCAAGGGCATGATCATCTTCGCCCATGAGTTCTCCAGCGACATGTACAGCTGCGCCCGGTACTGTCGACCGCTGTTGAAGTCGGGATACGACATCTTTGCATTTGACTTCAGCGGCCATGGCGAGTCGAGCTGCGAGCCCGGATACCAGCCGCGCCAATGGCCCACCGATCGAGAAGTGGACGACATGCTCGGGGCGATCGCCTTCGTCGAGGACTGGCTGGAGGAGCAGCAGCGCCCGGTGGCCATCGGTCTGTTCGGCATCTCTCGCGGTGCCGGGGCGGCCATCCTGGCGGCGCAGCACAATCCGGCCATCAGGGCCGTCATCACCGACGGGGCGTTCAGCTCGGACACCACGCTGGAACACTTCATGAAGCGGTGGGCGTACATCTTCGCCAAGGTGCGGTTCGTCTATGAGAACCACCCTCCGCAGTTCTGGCGGTTCCTTCGCTGGCTGCTTTTCCGGGAATGCAGGCGGAAGCTGCACTGCAACTTCCCGTCGGTCCTGAAGGCCCTCCGGCGAATGCGACCGGGACTGCCGATCCTGTTCATTCACGGCGAGAGGGACAGCTACATCCCGGTTGAGCAGTCGCAGCTCCTCTACGATTCCGCTCCGCCACCGAAGTGGCTCTGGGTGGTGCCCAAGGCCAAGCACAACCAGTCGGTGGTGATCTGCCCCGAGTACTACGCGGTCCGAACGACGACCTTCTTCGATGAGCATCTGGCCCCCGTGTCGTCGCCGCCTGCGATCACGACCTTCAGCCCAGATCCGGCTCAAGCCCAGCCGGCGCGGGATGCCGCCTCGCCCTCCTGCCCGATACCCTCGCCGATCAGCGCCAACCGATGACCCGCCGACTATGGACGCATCCTCCCCGATCGTATACTGTTCCGAATGGGAACGGGCGGTGCGAACACGGGATCAAGGCGAGGGCGTCCGGGTACCGTGGTTGGGTCTGCGGAAGCCTCGCGGTAACCCGTGTGACGCCAGCAGGTGAGACATGGCCTCGGTGTGCTTCTACTTCCAGGTCCACCAGCCCTATCGCTTGCGGCGATACAGTGTTTTCGACACCGGGACGAACTACTTCGACGAGGCCCGGAACGCCGAGGTGTGCCACAAAGTGGCCCGGAAGGCGTATCTGCCGGCCAACCGGCTGCTCCTCGAACTGATCAACAAGCACGCCGGCAAGGTCCGGCTGGCCTTCTCGCTGACCGGTACGGCCATCGGGCAGCTGGAGAAGCACTCCCCGGAGGTCATCGACTCGTTCCGCGAACTTGCCCGCACCGGCTGCGTCGAGTTCCTGGCCGAGACCTACTACCATTCGTTGAGCTTCCTCTACTCGCGCCGGGAGTTTGCGGAACAGGTCCGGATGCAGCAGGAGGCCATCGAGGGCCTGTTCAACTGCAAGGCCACGGTCTTTCGCAACACCGAGCTGATCTACAACAACGACGTGGCTCACTATGTGGAGAGCATGGGTTTCCGCGGGATCATCACCGAAGGCGTGGACCGGATTCTGGGCTATCGCTCGCCGAGTTACCTCTACAAGCCGCCGAACGCGCCTCGGATCGTCGTGCTGCTGAAGAACTACCGGTTGAGCGACGACATTGCCTTCCGGTTCTCCAACCGCGGGTGGAACGAGTACCCGTTGACCGCTGAGAAGTTCGCCCGCTGGGTGGACCAGGTCAACGGCAACGGATACACGGTCAATCTGTTCATGGATTACGAGACCCTGGGAGAACATCAGTGGGCCCAGTCGGGGATCTTCGAGTTCCTCGCCGAACTGCCGGACCTGATCCTGGCCAACCCGGACAACGACTTCATGACCCCCTCGGATCTGCTTCAGGCTTACCCGGTGTCGGGCGAGTACGATGTTCCCCACATGATCAGTTGGGCGGACAGCGAGCGGGACCTGTCCGCATGGCTGGGCAACGCGATGCAGTCGAACGCCTTGCACGAGCTGTACCGGATGGAGGGCGAGGTCCGGAATTGCGGCGACCCTAAGATTCTCCAAGACTGGCGTAAGCTTCAGACCTCAGACCATTTCTACTATATGTGCACGAAATACCTCGCGGACGGCGCCGTGCACGAGCACTTCAACCCTTACGAGTCGCCGTATGATTCCTATATTAACTTCATGAACGTGTTGGACAACTTACGCAGCCGAGCCACAGGTCGATCGGGGCGGGGAAGGTGACGTGTTTTCGTCAGGCGCTGTAAGTGCTGATTTTCGCGGCTTTTTCTATTGTGAGACGGGCTTTCGGGCGATAAATGTCCAAAGGTGTATTCTCGGACGACCATGCCCAGTCGTGCGGAAAATAGCGAAAAGGGCGCTTGACAAGAGGATGGTAAGTCGTAAGATTGGCGCGGGTTAAGGATCTGTGGAGAACCTGGCCGCGCCACCTCGAAGGATGGGGATGGAAGCGGCTGGAGGTTTGAAGTCATCGCGCCGACCGGCGGTTCAAGGCGCAGAACCGTGGGCGTTTCTGGCGCGAAGCCTATGATGATGTGGGAATTGCGGCAATCGTGAGCATGTTGCCGGGTTGGACATGTCGGCCGGAGCCGGCGTGTTCTGTGTTTCTTTTTTAGGAATAGTCTTCTTCGCAGGGACGCGATGCAGCGGCCTCGGTCGATTCGCGAGGCTCAGCCGGGGGCGGCCCCCGGGCGATCACGTCTGACCGAGGTATCGGGAGTCGAAGACGCCAGTTTGTGTTGCTCTTTTATGGAGGCCACAGAATGAGTAGGACTAGCAGACAGAGACGTTTCATCCGCGCTGCGGCATTGCCTGCGGCTGTTGCGTGGGTGGGGATGCTGGGCGTGGGTGGCGTGCTGATGCAGTCGGGCTGCCCGTTCTTCCCGATTCCTACGCCTCTCTCGGTCAGTGCGACCGCGGTCCCGGCGACCGGCGTGGCCGGCTCGTACACCGTGACCCTGGCGGCCACCGCGACCGGCGGCACCTCGCCTTACACCTATGCCTGGACGGTGGCACCGGATGTGACCATCACGAATCCCACGGCGGCCACGGCGAGTGCGGCCATTACCACCGCCGGGACCTACACGTTCACCATTACGGTGACCGACTCGGCGGGCGGGACCGCCACGACGACGGTGACCGCGACCGCGTCGATACCACCACTCGTGGCCGGCGCCGGCGTTGACCAGACCGTCACCCGGACCACGGTGGTCACCCTGACCGCCACCGGCACCGGCGGAACCGGTGCCCTGACCTACGCCTGGACCAAGGTCAGCGGCGTGAACGGCGATCCGGACACCCCGGCCGCCGCCAGCACGACCGTGCCGACCACCGCCCTGGGCCAAACCACCTATCGCATTACGGTGACCGATTCGGCCACTCCGGCCGTCACCGCGACCGATGACGTGGTCGTGACCGTCACGCCGGCATCACTGGCCGTGGCCGCCTCCGCGGTACCCGACTCGTTGGCCTACCCGGCGACTGCGACGCTGACCGCTACCCCGACCGAAGGTACTCCGCCGTACACCTTCTCCTGGTTGCAGACAAGCGGTTCGCCCGCCACGCTGGGGAACGCCGCCGCTCAGAACACCGTGGTCACCTTCCCGGCCCTCAGTAGTGTGGGGGCTTACACCTTCACCGTGACCGTGCAGGACAGTGGTTCACCGGTTCAGACGGTGACCAGCACCACGGTGACCGCGAACGTGACCAGCACCAGCCTGGCCTTCACGGCCTCGCCGCTGGATAACCTGGTTGGCTCGACCGGCGACGACACCTTCACCGCAAGCGACGGCCAGCTGGTTGGCAGCGACAAGGCCGATGGCGGCGACGGCACCGATACTCTGATGATCAGCCTCACGGCTGCTCTGGCCGGGCCGGCTCCGACGCTCTCCAATATCGAGACGATCAGCATCACTGACACCGCCGGCGGCTCGGTCCTCAATGCGGCCAACACCACCGGCTTGACCACACTGAACTTCCTGGCTCCGGCCGGCGCCGAGACGGTCAACAACCTGGGCTCGATTCCGGCGGTCAATGTGACCAGCACCGCACAGAACGTCACTTTGGGCTTCCAGGCCACCACGGTTCAGGGTACGGCTGACGCTCTGACCCTCGCCCTGAGCGTGGTCACCGGCGGCACGTACACCATCCCGGGTGTCGAGACCATCAGTGTGACCTCGAGTGGTTCCGCCAACACCATGGCGGCACTCACCGCTGCGGCGCTGGAGACGCTTAATATCACTGGTGATACGGATCTGACCATCACCGCTGCCCTTGGCAACACCGTGGAGGGAGTGGCCGCCGGGACTGCGACCGGGGCTATCACCCTCACCACCGGTGCGCCGACCGCAATCTCGGTGACCACCGGCTCCGGCGATGATACGGTCACGGTGGGCAACACTGCGGCCACCCTGACGCTCGGGGCTGGCGATGACACCGCGATCTTCGCCGACGGCCAGTTCTCGATTGCCGCCGATGCCACCCTTGACACCGTCGCCGGTGGCGAAGGCACAGATACGCTGTCGCTGTCGAGCGGCGATGCCGATGCCGCCGCCGCGGCGCTCACCAATGTGACCGGCATCGAGGCCCTGACGATCAGCAATGCGATGGTGGGTAACATCGCGGCAACCTTCTTCGGCACCATTACGACCGTCAATGTGCCCGAGGGCATCGACGGAGCCAACACGCTGACCGTTGCCACCGGCACCACGGTCAACGTGAACGAGAACTCGACCAGTACGGGTGCTGCGGTCATCCAAGTATCAGGAACGGCGACCACCGACGCCGTGACCTTCGCTTTCGCCGGGGCTAACGCCATGGCGAGCACCACCGACTTCGCCAAGATTGAGAACGTCACCATCGACACGAACACCGCCGCGGGCACCTTCACCGGTGCCGTGACGGTGAACACTGCGGGCAACACCCGCAACGTGACGGTCGTCGGTGATAACAACCTCACCTTTGCTGCCGCCGTGACCACCAACGCCATCAATGCCTCGGCGCTCACCGGCAACCTGACCATGAGCGCCGCCACAGTTGCGCCGCTCGGTGCGACGATCACCGGTGGTGAAGGCGATGACACGCTCATCGGGTCTGCAGCCGCCAGCGTCGACATGATCAGCGGCGGCGACGGCGATGACACCCTCACCGGTCTCGCCGGCGACGACGATTTGACCCTCGGCGCGGGCAGTGACACCGTGGTCTTCGCTGCCACTGCGGCCACTAACGGAGCTGACGTGGTCAATGATTTCGCCGCTGAAGACGTGCTGAATCTGACGGCGTTCGTGGGCGACGATGCACCGGCTGGTACGGTTGCCTCAACCGCGACCGGCAACCAGGTGGTCGCGGACGGTGAGATCTGGATTGTCACGGATGCCACCGACGCCATCGATACTGCTGCGGAACTCGCCGCGCTGTTTGGCGGCGGCGGCAAGCCATTTGCAGCTGGCATCGCCGATATGAATCTCGTCGTGATCGTTCGCGGCACCGCATCGACAACAGTCTGGTACGTCGACGATGCTGACAGCAATACGACTGTTGCTGCCGGCGAGTGCGTCCTGGTTGCGACCCTGTCGAGCTATACCGGCGACATCGACGACGATCAGATCGCCGATTAAATGTTGCAGCGCTGTCGGTTGTATGCATCTGACAGCTAAGATCTGAATCAGCGACTACAGCAGAGCCCGGTGGGAGTTATCCTGCCGGGCTCTCTCTTTGGTTTGACGGGGATGAGGTGGCCGGCTCGACACAGGGCATGGCCGGTACCCGGCATGACTCAGGTCCCAAGGACCATGCCTCCCGGGGATTCTCAGCGCTCAGGGCGCCGGCCGTGACCGGCAGGGTGGCAACGGGGCCATTCCATGATCACCGCCTCCTCGGTGCTTTGTGCTGGCATGCGAGGTTCGCTTCTCGGGGCAGAAGTTGAAGCCACCGGCTCGGTCGCATAACATGCCTCGCTGCAGGACATGGGTTGTCTCTCTGAGTCTAGTGGGGATCAGCACGCTCATGGCTATTCACCCGACCGCCGTCATTGATCCGAAAGCGGAGATTGACCGCACCGCGGACATCGGCCCGTACGTCTCCATCGAGGGGCCGGTCAAGATCGGGCCGCACTGCCAGGTTAAGGCTCACGCCTTCCTTTCCGGTTGGACGGAGCTTGGCGAAGGGACCGAGGTTCATCCGTTCGCCGTGGTCGGGCACCTGCCGCAGGACTTTCACTATGAAGGGCAGCGCAGCTACTGCCGAGTGGGTCGGCGGGTGGTGATACGCGAGGGGGTGACCGTGCATCGCGGCACGCAGCCGGAGTCGGCCACGATCATCGGCGACGAGTGCTTCTTGATGGCCTACTCCCATGTCGGCCACAACTGCGTGCTGGGCAGGGGCACCAAGGTGTACAACCTGACTCTTCTGGCGGGACATGTTGAGGCGGACGAGCGGGTGATCTTTTCCGCGTCGTCCATGGTTCATCAGTTCACCCGGGTGGGCAAACTGGCTTTTGTCGCCGGGGGAGCGCGGATCACCTGTGATGTGCCGCCGTTCATGACCGCGTTTGGCATGAGCACCATTGTCCAGTATAACGTGATCGGGATGAAGAGGGCCGGCTACGACAAGGCGGCGATTGAGGAGATTCACGACGCCTTCCGCATTCTGTACCGGGCGGGCCTGCCCCGGCGCAAGGCCGTTGACCGGCTGGCGGGAATGGTCAAGACCGACGCCGGGCGAGCCCTTGTGGAGTTCATCCGCGTGGACAGCGCCCGGGGCTACTGTGCCGCCGGCTCGGGGCACCGCCGCCGCGGGGAAGCGCCGCCGGTCGTGGCTTGAGCGTCAATCCACGCGGTATGTCGAGGGGTCAAACGCCGGTTTGGGGAAAGCCATGTCCAGGTTCTTGAGGGTTTTGACCAGCACCTCGGCCACGACCAGGTTGCGGTACCATTTGCGGTTCGCGGGTACGATGTACCACGGGGCCCACTCGGTACTGGTTTTCTCCAGCACGTCCTCGTAGGCCTTCATGTAGTCGGACCAGAGCTTGCGCTCCTCGAGGTCCGCGGCGTTGAATTTCCAGTGTTTCTTTGAGTCGTCGAGCCGCGACTGGATCCGGGCCTTCTGCTCCTCAAGGTCGATGTGCAGGTAGAACTTGCGGATCACCGTGCCCTCGTCGGCCAGCATCTGCTCGAAGGCGTTGATGTGCTCGAAGCGCCGCGACCAGACCTCTTTGGGCACAAGCTTGTGCACCCGGGCGATGAGCACGTCCTCGTAGTGGCTGCGGTTGAAGATGGTCATCTCGCCCTTGGCCGGCACTTTCAGGTGGACGCGCCAGAGGTAGTCGCGGTCGAGCTCGAAAGGCGTCGGGCCCTTGAAACTCGCGACCTTGACGCCTTGTGGGTTGACGCCGTGGAAGACGTCGCGGATGGTGCCGTCCTTGCCGCCGGTGTCCATGGCCTGCAGGACGATGAGCACCTTGTGCTTGTGCTCGGCGTAAAGCAACTCCTGAAGGTGGGCCAGTTCGGTACCCAGGTCGGCCAGCCGTTGCCGGCCCTCGGCCTTGCCTCCGTCACAGCCGTGGGCCTGGCCCGCGTCCCACTCCTTCAATTTGATGTGCTCTCCTGGTTTGACGCGGTAGCGGTTCATCCTGCTCCTCCCCGGTCACGAGTCCGTCGCTTGGTTCACCGCTGACCTGATCCGGTACCGGGTGTGGCCCCAGCCCCGGCGGCCTCGGGGCTGATCTCGGACCGATCCCGGAGATCGTCACCGGGCGGACGCGAGTCACTGGGTCGCGGTGCCGCGGACGGCCGGCTCGCCCTTGGTTGTCGGGGTCATGGCGAAGATCTGGACGCGGCGGTTCTGTTGGCGGGAGGCGGCGCTGGAGTTGGCCGCCACCGGGCGATGCTCGCCCCAGCCGCAAGCCGCCATGTAGTTCGCGTCTCCCTGGGCGCGGAGATAGCGGACAACGCTCAGGGATCGCTCGCAACTCAGCTCGTAGTTGTCGGTCCAGCTGCTCTTGCGGATCGGCTCGCTGTCCGTGTGGCCGAAGACATAGATTTCTGCCCCGGGATACTGGCTCTTGATCGTGGCCGCGACCGCGTTGAGCGTGGTCTTGCCGCCCGGCTTGAGGATCGCTTTGCCGGAGTCGAACAGGACCGTGCCCTCAATCGAGATCATGGCTCCGCCCGGCACGGGGGTCCAACCCTCCGCCACCTTGGTCCCCTTGCTCAGTTCCTGGTTGAGCCGATCGATCTCGGCCTGCATCTGATTGAGCCTGTTGCGGTCCGCCGCCCAGCCGTTGCGGGCTTCGGCCAGGTCTTTCTGCAGTTGGGCGATGCGCTCGGCAGCGGCAGCCGCATGCTGGTCAACGACCGGCTCGGCCTTCGCCTTCGGGTCATTGCACCCTGTGCCCGCGATCAGCAGGCCGAGGGCACCGGCCAACACCAGGCACTCCATCGTGCGGAACATGATGATCCTCCTTTGGCTGATCACGCCTGCTCATTCGGTGCGTCGTCGGAAATGGAGCGGCGGATCTTCTCGTCGATACGTTTCTCGCGTTCGGCCAACTCGGCAGCCATTCGTTGCTGGTCTTGGGTGTGACGTTGGACCTGCTGGGCCTGTTTCAGTTCCTTGAGGTCGCGCCAGACGGTGTACAGCTTGCCGACGCCCCACCAGCCGATGATCGCGCACACTGCGGTGATCAGGATGAGCCACAGTACGCCGACGTCTTTGTACTCGTGGAAGAACCACACATTGGCCGTCAGACCCAGGTTCTTGAAGACCACCAGGGCAATCAGCAGGACGGTGATGGCCGTCGCGCCGAACTTGACGTAGACCTTGACACGTTGGAGGGCAAGGTTCATGGCGAACATAATAGCACGGCCGGCTTCACTCGAACAGCCAGCGGATTCGCAGGTACTTGAGGATGGTGTCCTGGAAGATCAAGGCGATGAAGAAGCCCAAGGCCAGCCACGGGCCGTACGGCAGGGCCCGGGCCTGACGGCGGATGGCGATGACCACCAGGGCCAGCAACGCCAGCGGGGCGGCCAGGAAGAAGCCGAGGAAGACCACCGGCCATCCGGCGACGGCGCCCGCGGCGGCCATGATATGGACGTCGCCCATCCCCAGGGCTTCCTTGCCGAAAGCCAGGGTGAAGAAGATCCGCGAGAGCCAGCCGATCGCCCCGCCGATCACCCATCCCGCCAGGCCGGTCGCCAGGCCCCACAGCGGTTGCCACTGCCCGATCGGTTGCCAGTGGAGCAACTGGGAAGCTCGGGATTGGGAATCATGACCACCGGAGAACCAGGTTGCCGCAAGGGCAAGCAGTCCCAGGAGGATGGCCGGCCCGAGCAGGCGCAGCTCATCGATGGCCATGGCCCGGGCGCTCGGGGCCTCGCCCCAGATGGCGTCCACGATCTCGGAGTCGGCCTCTGGCTGCGGGTGGCTGGCCGCCAAGCTCAGGCCGACAAAGCACGCCAGGACCCCGAGGACCAGATGCAGGGCGCTCGCTTGAAGCATGGGCTGAAGCAGACGCCCGATCCAGGGCCAGTCGCCCACCTGGGCCAGCCTGATCTTGAACGCCGTGGAGGGCTCCATGAGCATCAAGATGACGTAGGCTACCAGGAGGCCGGTCAACGGAATCAGCCCGAGCCACGGATAGTTGCCGGGCGCGGGGAGAGGCTGCGCCGTACCCTGGGCGGGACACGGCGGCACATCCTGCACCGGCAACTGCGCCGTGTCCTGGCCTTGAGGCTGGCTTCCCTCCAATTCCCTCTTCGCAAGAGGGGGCGCGGCGAGGTCCGGGGGCATGTCCCGGGGGGGAGGCGGGGGCTCCGCGTTGGCGGGGTCCACGGCTTCCTCCGCGACATCCGGGTGTCTTCCGCGAAGGTAGATGAACCAGCCGATCGCCAGTCCGACCGCGACGGCGAGGGCCATGGCCGCCTGGCTGGTTTCCGGTCGTATCCATCCTCCTTGGCCGCCCAGATCGTAGTCCGCAGAGCCGGGATACGGCCGGCTGGTTCGAGGTGTCCAGAAGGCGTGGCCGAGAATGCCGACGAGCGAGACCAGCCAGGTCAGGTTGATATCCACGATGTAGCTCTCAAGGTCCATCACTGACAGAGCGATGAGTCCTGCGGCGAGGGCCAGGTGAGTGACGAGCAACGGCCAGTCGGTGCTGACTTCACCCACTCCTTCGCGCAAGCTGGCGACGAAGAAGGCGTCGTAGATGATCAGGAATGCCAGGGCGGTGGCCAACTCGACCAGCGGATACTGCAGTGAGATCAGGCGATGGCAGTGCCGGCAGCGGCTGCGAAGGAGAATGTAGCTGAGGACCGGGATGTTGTCCCGCCAGCGAATCGGATGCTCACAGCTGGGGCAGAATGACCGGGACGGATGCCGTGTGGAGATGCCTCGCGGCCAGCGGTAGATGACCACATTCAGGAAGCTGCCGATGCATCCACCGACGCAGAGGACGAACACCGAGCAGTACAGGGTGAAATCCATCGCCAGACACCAGGATCGCCGTCCGAACCTCCAGGGTCACGGAGCCTGCCGGTGTGCACAGCCATGCGAAAGCCGGCGGTTCCCCACAGAACCTGAACCCGTGGATGGTGGTCGTCTTCGGCCCTGAGGGCCGCGACGCGGAAATCAGTCGTACGACAGTACGCAGTGCAAGGGCCACTTGGTCAGTTTCTTGCGCCCCGCCAGGTCCACCAGCTCGATCAGCACTGCGACACCGACGATATCGCCGCCGAGTTGTTCGACCAGGTCACAGCAGGCTCTCATGGTTCCGCCGGTGGCCAGCAGATCGTCCATCAGCAGAACCCGCTGACCGGGCTCAACGGCATCGGCGTGAATCTCGAGCTTGTCCTGGCCGTACTCCAGGTCGTAACTCATGCTCCGCTTGGCCGCAGGCAGCTTGCCCGGCTTGCGGATGGGGACGAATCCGGCCGACAGGTTGCGGGCTACCGCCGTCCCGAAGATGAACCCCCGCGACTCCGCCCCGACCACGATATCGACATGCTTGTCCCGGAACGGCTGGGTCATGAACTCGACGGCCAGGGACAAGGCTCCCGGATTACGGAGGAGGGGCGTGATGTCGCGGAACAGAATGCCCGGCTTGGGGAAGTCGGCGATATCGCGGATGAATCGGCACAGCTCAAGGCTGCCCGGCGTGGTGGTATGCGCGGCCATTGGTCCTCTCCCGCAGGGTTCGTTGCGCCACCCGGCGCCACGCATGAGCGGGCGATCTTAGATCATGCCCGCGGCGTCCGCAAGGCGGTGCACCGGACACCGGGCGGTGCGGTCCCTGAATGCTCCTGAGGGCGCAGGTTCGCCCCGGCGCGGGGATCGGCCGGCCGGGGCTTGATGAGAACCTTGCTCTTCTTAGAGGGGATCTGGGTGAAAGCGGCCGGAGTGGCGGGGAGCGCACACCGCCCCGGCGGATAAACTCAAACCTCGACCAGGACGGCGTTGCCGTCGGAGACGTCACTGCCGCTGAGCCGGCTGACGCGGCTGTCATTGAAGGACGACGATAGGGCGGGCCGGACAACGTCAACTGACCGGAACGTTTTGTAAACCTCGCCGCACTGCCTGCAGTACAGCACCTTTCCGCGCCGGCTGGCTGTGATCACCCGAGGATGCTCACAATGTGGACACTGAATATACAGAGGCACAAGAATCCTACCTTCCTCTTTCGCAACCCGCTCACGACACCGATCTTCCACTCGGTCGCCCCCGCTGCGGCCAGCGGGTCGCTCAGGCGGGCTCGCTCTCGGAGCCTACATCCCTTCTGACACAGACCGGCGAGCAAGGTTGCAGTCCTCCGCCCGATTCCGCCGAGAGCTCTCGACCGACTATAAAACATTTATCCGCAAGTATTTGTGTTGAAAAAGACCCTCGCCGCCCCGGGCTGCGAACGCCGGAATCCCGCCAAGCTGAGGCACGACAATGGGTTGCGAAAGGCGCCGCCTTGCGTCAAGATGGGCTGTCCGATAATGACACACTTCGCTTGTCAGGAGCCAGAAAGGAACCGCGACGAGCCCTTCGGGAGGCGGGTGCACGAGTCGGTGCGGCGGGATGGAGCTGACGGCTTGGCGTCTTCGATTTCGTTGGTTGGCCTACCAGAATCTCGAAATCCAGGTCAGCCCCTCCGCGATGTGCCGGTGGACCAATTCCCAGAACACGGCGCCGAGGGCGATCATTCCGACGGTGATGATGTGCCCGGCCAGGATGAGAGCCCCGTCGTCCTCCAGTAGTCCGATGCCATAGATCAGGATGGGCACGATGAACGCCCAGTTGGACGCCGGGATCGGTATCGGGAAGGCCAGACCGATGCCCTGCAGGATCAGTCCGGCGCCTACCAGCGTCCAGAAAGGTCCGCGCGCGAACCAGACCAGTCGGGGCCGGATGAGTCGTTCCAGACCGTTGGTCCAGCGGGTGACCTTGCGGCCGATCCAGTCGATAGTAGACATAGCGACCACCCGTCGGCGGAGCCGTTGCGGCAGCCAGGGCCGGTCCTTGCCGGCCACCATCTGGATGCCCAGGAACGCAATGGCCAGGCCGAAGGGGAGGGATAGGCCGGTGAACGGGATGGCTACCAGGGCCAGGAACGCGGTCAGGAAGCCGAAGCCGGCGTGGGCGGTCCGATCGATGATGTCGCCGAGGGTCATGTTCGAGCGGGTCTTGAGCTGGCCAGCAGACGGAGGCGGGTTCGCGTCGAGCTGGGGCGCCGGCGGCGAATCCGCCAGTGGATGGGCCTGTTGACACAGGGAGGTGAGAATTGAGGACAAGCGAAGTTGGCCGGCCATGACGAGCGAGTGTAGTCGTGGGACGGCTTCGTGGGAAGGTGGGGGGGGTCAGGGGCCGTGCGGGTGCGGTACGGCAGGCGGGGGCGGGGGCGAGATTCTCATCCCCCGAAAACCGCGACGGGGGCGGCGATGCGTGCTCGTACTCGGTCGGCAATGGTATTCAACTCCCCATCGGGCAGGGGGCTGACGTACTGCTCGGCGGTCTGGCGGGCGACGGTGTAGATCTGAATGAGCGAGAAGCGACCGCCCTGGTCGAGGATGGTCTTCAGCCGGTCGGCGAAGGCATCGATTTCGGTTGCGGGCGGGGCTTGGCCGTGGATCCTCATCCACAGCGACTGGATCACCACTGGGCGAACGCGGGCGGCGTCGCAGATATTGTCCAGAATGGTCTGCAGCGGCATGTTGGCCCGGTTGATCAATCGGAAGCGTTCGTCGGTTCCGGCGTCGAGCTTAGCCCAGATTTCGCCGTTGTTGGCGTCGAGGATCGCCAGGGCCTTCCTGACGCGCGGCCTATTGAGGTAAGCCGCGTCCGTAATGACCCGCAACTTGACGTCATCGAGGTTGTGGCGTCCGCGAAGGCCGGCGGCGAGCTCCACCGCTTCGAGAAACACTGGTGAAGCGGTCGGCTCGCCGTCGCCGGAGAAAGCGATGTCCCGAATCGACCGGTGCGAGTGGGGAGTGGTTGCCAGGGGGCCGCCTGCGAAAAGCTCGCCATCGACGGCCAATTGGATCATCTGATCGAGTTCCTGGCTCAGCCGGTCGAGATCCACCTTGCGAACGGCCGGCGGAACGGATCGGTCCACCTGGCAGTAGACGCAGTCGAAGTTACAGGCCTTGTCCGGGTTGAGGTTGATCCCGATGGACAGCCCGCCGCTTCGGCGACTGATCACCGGGTAGACGTAGAGGTTGCCACTCCAGTGGCGGGAGTGATCGGCGAACAGATGGTTCAGCGACGTCGGGGGCTGATCCGGTCTCACTTCTGGCTTCTCACTTCCGATCCCCGGCTACCCATCGCGCGGATCGTCCGCGCCATCTGGGGCTCTGATCGGGTCTCGTCGTCCGTTCAGCGTGAGATCGGCTGATAGGGTTTCTCGTAGCTCTTGTCGTCCACGCCGCGGATCACGACGTTGTTGTACTGGAGCAGCGTGCCCTTCTGTTTTTCCAGGTTGCTGAGGGCGATGTTGTAGTTCGCCAGAACCTGGAGCAGGCTGTCACGGGTACTGGCCAAGGTCTCATGGGCGTCGAGTTCGACCTGCAAGGAGGGGGGGTCGAGCTTCTCCTGCCGGGCTCGGGTGGCTCTGAGCTGGTCGAGGGACGCCTCGGCCGCCCGCAAGCTTGGCCCGATCTGCTCGTAGCCGGTGTTCAGGTCGCGGACTGCCTGTCGAACCTCGCGGATGGCGTTCTCGATCTGGGCCCGGTGGCTGGTGATGGCCTGAGCCTGCTGGAGCCGTGCCCGGCGCAAGGCGGCCTCCGGGCCACGGTCGCCGATCGGATACTCGAACTCCAGGCCGACCACGTACTCGTTGAAGCGGTTGTCCCACATCTGGCTGAACGCCCCATGGGCATCCGAGCCCATGCCGTCAATCAGGTAGCGGAAGATGACATCCAGCTTGGGCAAAGCCTGGTTCTTGGCGACGCCAATGGCCAGCTGGGCTTGCTCGATGGCATGCTTGGCCTGGTGCAGTTCCGACCGGTAGGTCAGGGCCGCGGCCACCTCACCGAGCTCGTCAACCACGATCGGCTCGAGTGACATGGTATCGACAGGGATCACTTCGTAGTCTTCGGCGAGGTTCATCTCCGGATCGTTCATCAAGGCGAGCAATGCGGTCTCGGCGTTCTTGACGTCGTTGCAGCGGCGAATGAAGTCGGCCCGTCGCTGCTCGATGCGGCTGGTGGTGAGGTTGAGTTGAACGCCGTAGACGTCGTAGCCTGCCGCCTTGCGTTGTTCGAGCCGCTGCAAGATCAGCTCCAGGTTGGTCAGGAGCCGGGCGGATATGGCCACTCGCCGGCGGGCCTGGGCCAGTGTCCAGTAAGCCTGCTCGGTGTTGTGAATCGCGTCGATGATGTCCTTCCGGAGCTTCTCGATGCTGATCGCCCGGTCCAGCTTGCGGATTTCGATCTGGGACCGGTTCACGTCCAGTCCGAAGCCCTTGAGGAACGGCTGGCGGAACTCGACCGCGAAGTCGTCGGCGTAAGACGGGTTGAGTGTCTGGTAGGTCAGGTTGGTCCAGGTTCGCGACAGGGCGTAGCTGACCTGAATCTGCGTGCCGGTAGATAGCAGCTTCTTGACGCCGGTCTCGAAATCGCGCTGGTCGCTCTGGCTACTCACGAGAGCGGAACTGGTCGGCCGGTCGAGGCGGCTGTAGTTGGTCTTACCGAAGTAGACCGCGTCGAACTGAGCTTCGGCCTCGACGATCTTGGTCGTCTCAATGGCCGGGTCGTAGGCCCGAACCTGAATGGCGTAGTTGCTCTGCAGGGTCCGGCGGATGACGTCCGCCAGGCGGAGCTCGACCTGCTTGGGCCGACGGATCACCCCGGACTTGGTCAGGATGTTGTCGTGGAACCGGGCATAGAGGGTGTTGATTTCCCGTTCCTCGCGCTGGCGGTCCTCAGCACTGAGCACACGTTGGGCGAGCAGACCGAGCTCTTTGTCCTTCTCCTGCTTGAGGACGATCTCGATGGCGGTCGGATCAGGGATCTGGAAGCTGATTTCGGCCCCGGCCTTGGCAGGTCGGGTGTCGGCGGGCTTGACCGGCCGGGAGGGTAGGTCTTGCGGCTGCGCCGCCGCGCCGGTGTCCTGAGCCAGTCGGGCGGAGGTGGTGCCGTCGCCCCGGTGAAGGTTCGCGTAGCGGCGGCCCGCTCCGACCTGGGAGACGCCGCTGCCCAATTGGGGAGTGGAATCACAGGCCAGCGCCGCAACGAGAACCGCGGCGGCAAGCCATCCGGTGTGCCGAGAATGCTGCCATGCCATGCCCGGCATTCTAGTTGGGTGGTGGCCGGTGTCAAACCATCGGAAGGCTGGCCTCGGACGCAAATCCGGGTAACATAGGCTGGACTTTGAGGGACCCTTGTGAGCTGAGGCTACCCCGTGCCTGAACGCCAAGGTCAGGAAGGCTACTATCGCTTTTGCCCGGGCGAAGAGCGTTTCAAGCTCTCCGACGCGGTCTGTCGTGGTCGTCGCCGGGGCCACTATCCCAAGTGCAAGGGCTGTCAGTTCAACGAGGATGAACGGGTCGGCAGTCCGCGGGCGTCGATAGCTGTGGCCGGTGCGGTCGCACTTTCGTCGCCACTTCCTTCAGCCGCCTCTCCGACTGCTCGTCCGGCATCCCCGAAACGCGACCAGATCGAGACGCTGTTCAAAGCCAATGACATCCGCGGGGTCTATCCCGACCCGCTCAGTGCCGAGTCGGCCTGGCGGATCGGCATGGCCATCGCCCAGTTCCTCCGTTCCGAGCTTCGCGGCTACGATCGCGGGCGGCCGGACAAATCCACGGTGATCGTCGGCCGGGACATGCGAAGGAGCTCCCCGGACCTGGCCGAGGCCCTCATCGGTGGCCTGCAGGCGGGTGGAGCGGCGGTGATCGATATCGGCATGGTTGACACTCCGCAACTCTACTTTGCCGTCAACCGGCTGGTCTGCTGCGGCGGGGTCCAGGTCACGGCGAGCCATAACCCCGGCAACTACAATGGTTTCAAGGTATGCGGGCAGAAGGCACGGCCGGTCAGCGCCGACACCGGCCTGAGCAAGATCGGCAAGATCGCCAAGAACACGCTGCGCTACTCCGGTACCGCCCAGGCCAGCCGAGAGACGCGCGACCTCACCGCTGACTACAAGGCTTTCGTGCGGGCGTTTCTGAAGGAGGAGGGTCACCTGGTGAATGGTGACCGGCCGTTCCAGGTCGTGGTTGATGCCTCCAATGGCATGGCCGGCCGCTGGTTTCCGGTTCTGTTCGGCGATATCGACTGGCTGGAGGTCGTTCCGCTGAACTTCGAGCACAACGGCGAGTTCGTGCACGAGCCTGACCCGATCGATGAAGCCAACCTGGCCCAGCTTCGGGATCGCATGGTTCGCTCCAAGGCCGACCTGGGCATCTGTTTCGACGGAGACGCTGACCGCTGTATCCTGGTGGACGGCCAGGGGATCCCGGTGCGCGGCGACCTGGTGACCGCCCTGCTGGCCCCGTATTTCCTTCGCGAGTTTCCCAACTCGACGGTGGTCTACGATGTGCGCTCCTCGCGGGTGGTGCCCGAGGAGATCCGCAAAGGCGGCGGGCAGCCACGGCGCGAACGCTGCGGCCACGCTTTCGTGAAGAAGACTCTGGCCGACACCCGAGGCGCGTTCGCCGGCGAACTGAGCGGGCACTACTACTTTCGGGAGAACTTCTTCTGCGATTCGGCCATGATCGCGTTCGCCGAGGTTCTGAATCTGCTGAACCTGACCGGGCAACCGCTTGGCGAACTGATCGCTCCGCTTCGTCGTTACGCCAGCTCCGGGCAGATCACCTTTCGCTGTCAAGATCCAAAAGCCACCTTTAAGCACCTGGGGCGCGAATATGCCGATGCCGAGATCGACTACCTCGACGGCATCACCGTGCAGTATGAGGACTGGTGGTTCAACGTGCGCCAGACCATTACCATGGACGAACCTGTGGTCCGCGTGAGCGTGGAGGCGTTCGGCCAGAAAGCCCTGGACGCACGGGTGGAAGAGGTCTGCCGGAAGATGGAGGAAGCAGGCAACGCGAGATTGAGCTAATGTCCACCTTCGCCGACATCACCTGTCACCGTCGCCTCACTTGCGGCATCGATCTGGTTATGCAGCCGCTGCCCGGGCGCCCGGTCGCGGCCATGGAGATCCGCCTGCCTGCGGGCTTCGCTTTCGAGCGGACCGAGTATCTTGGCGTCGCCCATGTGCTGAATGAGGCCGTCACCAAGGGCACGGCCAAGCGCGACGCCCGCGGGGTCAACGACGCCTTTGATGCCATCGGGGCAAGCCACGATTCGTATGCCGGACGGGAGACGGTGGGCTTCGCCAGTCTCTGCCTGCCGGAGTTCGTCGAGCAGGTGATCACCCTGTACGCGGAGATCCTGCGAACGCCGACCTTTCCGGAGGAAGCCTGCGCGGTGGCGGTGGATCTCGCCCGCCAGTCCCTGGCCGCTCTCAGGGATGACCCGGACGAACTGGTCCGCAAGTTGATCTGCCGGCAGGCCTACGGCGAACCGCTGGGACGTCATGCGTTGGGCGACGAGGAGAGTCTGGGGCGAATCGGTCGTGAGCAGATCGTCGAGCACTGGCGCCGGCTGTTCTCCTCCCGGCGGATGCAGGTCGCGGTGGCCGGTGCGGTGGATACCGAGCGCGTGGCCGACCTGTTCGAGCGCGAGTTCACAGGGTTCGGCCCGGTCGAGGGAGAGGGCGAGGCGGCGTCGCCCTCACTGCGGTTCAATCCCGGCCGATCGCACCACCACAAGGAACTCGAGCAGGAGCACGTGGCCATCTGCTTTCCGGGCTCGGCGGTCACCGATGCCGATTTTCCGGTGGAGCTGGTGCTGATCGGTGTACTGTCCGGAGGCATGAGCGGGCGGCTGTTCACCGAGGTTCGGGAGAAGCAGGGCCTGGTGTACTGGGTCGGTGCGTGGTCTGATCACCCCCGGACCGGCGGCATGCTCCACGTCGGGGCCTCCACGACTCCCGATCGTGTGGACCAGACTTACGCCACGTTGCTTCGCGAGATCAACCGGCTCAGTGAGGACCTGACCGAGGAGGAGGTCCAGCGAGCCATCACCGGCCTGGTGGCCCAGGTGCGCACCCGCGGGGACGTGACCCGCTCGCGAGCCAGCCGCCTGGCCGACGACCTCTTCTTCCATGGTTGCCCCATCCCCATCACCGAGAAGCTCGCCCGCATCCAGGCGGTGACCGTGTCGGATATTCGCGGTTTTCTCGCTCGCCACCCGCGTGATCGCCTGAGCGTGGTCACACTGGGGCCGAGGGAACTGGCTCGGTAGAAACAGGTCACATCAAGGCGAGCCCGACGCAGCATAGCTATGACGTGAGGAAGCCAGCATCAAACGAGGAAGGCGGTCTCCGGCTCCCTTTTGGGGCGGCCGAGAGGCTGCCTTCCTCATTGCTGGGCCATGAGGCCGCGGCCTGTGGGCGCCGGGCCTTATGGCGCGGATCTTGTCGTCAACCCGTGCCGATCGGTCAGGGCACGCAGTTGGGGCGTGACTCCTGAGTCCATGGAATCGCGGGTCCGGTCACACAGTACACGAACGCCGCGAAGTCCAGGGTATCGACGTCGGTATCCTTGTCGCGGTCCAGGCATCTGCATTCGTGGCTCGTGGCAGCGCCACCCGCGCCGGTGAAACAGAGCTGGAACGTGGCGAAGTCAATCTGGTCCACGTCGCCGTCGCCGTCGCCGTCGGCGAACGGTTTGTTGCAGGCCACGCCGATGGTCCCATAGAACTGGACCTCGCCAAACTGCATCGAGTTGGCTACCGCGGCGTCTTTCACACTGGTGAACACCATGCGGTAAGCCGTGTAGTCCGCCGTGTTCTCGAACTCGACGATCGACCCGGCGGACTGGCGCGCGGCCGGCAGCGACATGGTGCCCGAAGCGATCGGCGTCCAGCTCTCGAGGTCCCCGTGGCCGTTGTCGGCGGAGACGATCGTGTCGTTGGTGCCGTAGAGTGCCCAGCCGGCGGGGTCCCGCTCCGGGGCGTCATTGGCGGTGATGAACTTGAACGAAGTCACGACGGTGGATCCGACGGACGGCTGGACGATGAACCCGGAGTTGTTCTCGCCGAAATTGAGGTACTTGGCCGGGGTCGTCCGATCGATGGCGTTTGCGGGGCTTTCGGCCGCCGGGTAGGAGCTGGACGGTACGACATCGGCGTCGATGGCCAGGACCGGGCTGCCGGCGACAAGCACGTTGGTGCCGGCTCCGTCCGGCTCAGTATGCAGAGCCACCTCGGCGATCTGCATGGAGTTGGTTGCCGGGGCGTCCTTGATCGTTGGGAAGAGCAGTTTGTACGACGTATAGCTGGTTGCATTGTCAAAGGTGACCGGTGCTCCGGCGGTGAACCGGGCGTCGGGAAGAGCCAGCGGGCCCTCCGCGATCAGGGTCCAGTTCTCGGCGGTACCGAGGCTGTTGTTTATGCTGACGATCGCGTCATTCGTTCCATACAGCGCGAACGAGGCGGGGTCGCGCTGGGCCCAGTCATTGGCCGTGGTGAGCACCAAGCTCCGAACCACCGACGGCCCGCCAGTGGGTGTGACGATGAGGCCCGAGTTGCCCATGGCGAAGTTCAGGTACTTCGTGCCGGTGTTGTTGTCAAAGGCCTTCGGGGGATCCTCGTTGGCAGGGTAGTTGCTGCCGCTGGTGTCAGGATCGAGATCAAACGCGATGATGAAGTCGCCCGGGCTCAGCAGCTGGTCCGGCATCTGGCTGACGATGGTGCCGAAGAGCTGGACTTCCGCCATCTGCATCGAGATCGCGGTCGAAGCGTCGCGCAGATTCGTGAACAGCATGCGATAGGATGTGTATGCCGTCGTGTTGGTGAAGGGGATGACCGGGCCTTCGGTCAAGCGCTCGACCGGCAGGTCTACTGTTCCGGAAGCGATGGCCGTCCAGCTCTCCAGGTCACCGGCGCTGTTGTCGGCACTGACGATCGGCTCAACCGTTCCGTAGAGCGTCCATGCGGCGGGGTCGTTCTCCGGGGCGGTGTCGGCGGTGGTGATCTTGAACGAGGTCGCGATGCTTAGCCCGACGGAGGGCGTGGCAATGAAGCCGGAATTGACGCCGCCGGTGTTCGTATACTGGGTGAGTGTGCTGCCGTCGATGGCTTGCGGCGGCGCGACGGCGGCCGCGTAGAACGATTCGGACCTCGAATCGGGATCGATGGCCAGGACGATACCGCCGCTGGCCAGCACATTGGAGCCGGTTCCGTCGGTCGACTCGTACATCGTCACTTCCGAGATCTGCATCGAGTTCGCCGTGACCGCGTCCCCGGTGGCATTCATGTCCCTGACGGTCGGGAAGAGCACCTTGTACGAGGTGTAGGCGGTCGCGTTGGTGAAGCTGACCACCGGTCCCCACGTGAAGTTGGTCAACGGCAGCGCGAGCTCGCCCGCCGCAACCAGCGTCCAGTTCTCGGCGGTGCCCAGACTGTTGTCTTCGCTGGTGATGGGATCGTTCGTGCCGTAGATCTCGTAGGAGGTCGGGTTGCGCTCCGCATAGTCAAGGACGTCGTTGGCCGTGCAGATCGCCATGCTCTGCACGGCGGAGGCACCGCGCGCCGGCGTGACGATGAACCCCGACTTGTCCCTGCCGAAGTTGAGGTACTTCGAGCTCGGCATGCCGTCGAGGATGTTGGCGGGGTTCTCGGAGGGAACCGGGTACGAGCTGGCCGAGTTGTCATCGACGGCCAGGACGACGCCGCCTTCGCTGAGGATGTTGGGGCTGGTGCCGTCAGTCGTCTCGTACAGAGCCACCTCGGCGACCTGCATCGAGTTGGCGGCCGCGGCGTTCTTGACCGTGGGGAAGAGCACCTTGTATGCGGTATAGGCGGTCGTATTGGTGAATCCCGCGATCGGCGCGGCCGTCAGTCGTTCCACAGGGAGGGCAAGTGAGCCCGAGGCGATCAGCGTCCAGGTTTCACCCTTGCCGTCGCTGTTGTTGGCACTGACGATTGGCTCATTCGTGCCGTAGATCTCGTACGTCGCCGGATCGCGTTCCTCGGCGTCGTTGGCCGTGGTGAGCATCATACTCTGCACGGTCGAGGAGCCGTGTGTCGGTATGACGATGAAGCCCGAGTACTCCTCGCCGAAGTTCAGGTACTTCGTGTCGGCAGCACCGTCGAGGATCATCGCCGGGCGTTCGTCATTGCCCCCGGTCGGGTAACTGCTCTCGGAGACGAGGTCGGTGTCGATGGCGATGATGAAGTCACCCAGGGTGAGAAGGGCGTCCTCGGCGCGGAGGCCGGGCACGCAGATCAGCACGGCGGCCAGGCCGACAAGCATGGCCTGCAGGGTCAGAGCGCCGGATGGCGCACGGCTGGAGAGTCCCAGCGGGCGGCGAGTCAGTCGTCTCCAACCGGCGGTTGGCTGGGTCTGACTGCCGCGGTGTTCCGGAGATGGGCGCTTTGATAGGGTGAACATTTCCTTCGTCCTCCGAGCAACAGTGAATATGCAAGGCTTCGCAGATGGGCCTGCCCGGCTACGCTACCGGGTTGTGCCGCCATTATAAGGTAATTGCACCGCCGCGCCAATCCCGGTTCGCGACTTCTGTTCGTTCTTCGCGTTCAGGTTGCCGTTTACCTGCGTCACGGGCATCCTTATAAGTCCTTTGCCTTTCATGATATCCAGGGCTCGGGTCGCGGAACGTACCCGCGGGGCGCTGCCCCGATGGATCCATGCCGCCCGTCCTGCTGCCTGACGCTGGGCGGGCTTTCTCCGCGTGCCGATTCTTTCGATTCAGGTCGCGGGCTGCACGATCGGTTCGGGTTAACCGTCGTCGGATCACGGGAGTCTCACCGACGCAACGACGCTGTGAGTACGCTCCGGCGGGGCGTTATCTTCATGTTACCTTAAGGTTGACATGGGTACGATAATCCCTTCGTGCCCGAGCACTGCGGTAGCACGACCTTCGTCGTTCCGTGGCCGATCGCGCGACCGAGGGCTCGACCGTCCGGTGATCAGGCGGTGTCACCGGGGCAAGGGCAACGAGGCACAGAGGACGGACGTCATGTCTTTCATACCCAAGAGCATCGTCATCGCGGCTCTCGCAGCGATTCTCGTGATCGCGGCCTCCTTCGCCGGACCGGGCATGGGTTGGGGTTCGGGGGGTGGGGACCACGGAGGCGACGATGATGCGAAGACGTCAACCTCGCCGTCAGATTCCAGGGCCGGCGTGGTGATCAACGAGATCTTCTACAACGCCCCGGAGGATCAGGACGATGTGCAATGGGTCGAACTCCACAACACCGGAAGCCAGACCGTCGATCTGAGCTCGTGGACGCTGGACAAGGGCAAGGTCTATGTCTTTCCTGACGGCGCCACGATCCAGGCGAACGGATATCTTGTGGTCGCACTGAATCCCGCTACGTTCCAGGAAAGCTACGGCGTGCCCGCGCTGGGCCCCTTGAAGCGGCCACTGAAGCGGGGTAGTGAGAAGCTCGAACTCGCCGACGCGAAAGAGAAGCGGATTGACAAGGTCCGGTACAAGGATCGTGATCCGTGGCCGGTGAGCGCGGATGCCTACTCCTCGTCGCTGGAGCGAATCTGCCCGACCGCATCGGGTGAGGATGCGGAGAACTGGGCGGCCTCACCTCTGCCGGCGAAGGCTCCGAAACCGAGCGGCACGCCCGGGAAGCAGAACGCGAGCTTCTCGGCGATGCTTCCTCCGGTGATCCGCATCGTCGGCGACCGGCCGGACGATCTCCAGCCGGACCAGCCTCTGCGTGTCGAAGCGGAGGTCAGAGGCGACCGAGTGCGCGAAGTCAACCTCCTGTATCGGGCTGTGACCGAAGGAGTGGAAGGGCAGGAATCGGTGGTTCCGATGGTCAAGGACACGGCCGGCGGGTGCTACCAGGGTGCGATTCCTGGCCAGAGACCGGGCATCTTGCTCAGGTACCGGGTCAAGGCCGCGGCCGAAGGCGGGGCGCTACGCGTGTACCCGGCGGAGGGCGACCTGCGTCCGACCCTGTCCGTCTACGTTCATGGGAAGTGGGAATCTGCCAGGATTCCTTTCGGCTTCATCCTTCACGTGGGCGATGGGCAATCCAGAGTCGCGGCCGCCCCCGCATCACCTGAACGCCGTCCCGGCGGTCCGGGTGGATTCGGAGGGCCGGGTGGATTCGGAGGGCCGGGCGGCCCGGGTGGCTTCTTCGGTGGACCGCCGGGTTTTGGCCGCAGGGATGCCGAGGAGCCGCGGCCGCCGCGAGGAACATCCGCCTTCGTCCATGTGGATCACCAGGCCGGCAAGACAACACTTTTCGACCACATCAACGTCGTCAAGCGCGAAGGCGGATTCGGTCCACGAGGAGGAGATGGCCGCGGGTACAAGGTCTTCTTTCACAAAGACCGCACGCTCAATGGCATGAGTGCCGTCAATATCGTCTATGAGGGCAGCGAACGGTTCCTTCTGGCCGAGGCTCTGGCCTACGACGTGTACCGGCGGGCGGGCAACGCGGCCTGTCTGACCGAGTTCGTGCGCCTGTGGGTCGATGGTCGGATGGTCGGCTATCACCTGATGGTCGAGCGGCCCAACCGCTCTTTCCTGCGGCGGAACAAGGTCGACGACGCGGGCAACCTCTACAAGTTGACCTGGCTGGGTCGAGGTGTGGTCGAGCAGCACGAGAAGAAGACGAACACCCGAAGCGGCCACGACGATCTCGTCGCTCTCATCGAGCAGCTCGAGAGAACAAAGGGCGACGAGCAATGGCAGTTGATACAGAGGCATTTCAACGTCGATCAGGTCGCAACCTACTTCGCCGTTAACATGGTCCTTTCGCACTGGGACGGGTTCTTCAACAACCATTTCGTCTACCACGACGCCGAAGGAACCAAGAAGTGGGAGATGTATCCCTGGGACCAGGACAAGACCTGGGGCTACTACGATGGAATCCCGCCGGACCAGGTATTCTTCGACATGCCGCTGACCTTCGGCATGGAGGGTGCCCGACCCCCGGGAAGCCGTGAGCAGTCCGGCCCCGCCGGCGGTTTCGGCCCGTTTGGCGGAGGGCCATTTGGCGGCGGTCCGCCGGGCTTCGGTCCGTTCGGTGGCGAACCTCCGCAACGAGGTATGCCATGGTGGAGACCGGGCGGTTACTTCTCCAGGCCGTTGCTGGCCAACCCACGGTTCCGCAGACTGTTCCTGGCGCGTACCCGCGATATCCTGGACACGATCTACACTCCGGAGACGTACTTTCCGCTCATTGACGCGATAGCCGATCAGCTGAAGCAGGATGTCAAGTTGCGGGCGACGGCCACGGGCGACGCGCCCGAGGCCGCCGAACAGCGGCTGACCCAGAACGTCCAGACGCTCCGTACGCACGTGGTCAAGCGCCGGCAGTTCCTGCTGGAACAAGACGAGTTGCGTCTGCCGGGCGAGGAGGCCGCATCCGTACCGGCGGCAGAGGCAAGCGGCCCCTCGGCTCGTTGACGAACATCGCCTGTTGGGCCTGTCCCGGCCGCCGGACAACGCGCGGCGCGTATCCCCTCGGGCCGGGGGCCGTTGGATCGGCGGCCGACGTCATTGCTCAGCGGGCCGATGAGCCGGTTGCCGGTGGCGTACGGTCCTCCGCAGCCTGGAAGAGCCTCTGCGACAGCAGGCACAGGTCGCGCTTCCAGACCGGCCACTCGTGATCGCCGGCGTCGATGTGCCAGATGTGTGGGATCCTCATTTCGTCCAGGGCGGCGTGGAATCTGGCGCTGGTTTCCATGAGGCGGTCGCGGTCGCCGCAGGAGACCCACAGCAAGCGCAGCTTGTTGGCCGCCGTGGTCGGATCCGTGATCAGTTCTTTCGCCGGCCTGGTGTTCGGAGCGGAAGAGAAACCGCCGACCCATGCGAAGGTGTCCAGGTTCTTGAGTCCGAAGTTCAGCGACTGGCCGCCGCCCATGGACAGGCCGGCGATGGCTCGGTGCTCTTGATCCGCCTGGACGGAGTAGTGCGACTCGATGTAGGGGATCAGGTCCTTGAGAAGGTCTTCCTCGAAGGCCGCGTAGGCCTGGAACGGGTTGCCCTGGAACGGATTCGCCGGCGGCGGATCGGCGCTGGCCCGGCCGTTGGGCATGACCACGATCATCGGGGCGGCCTTGTTCTCGGCGTAGAGGTTGTCGAGGATGACGTCGGCCGAGCCTGTTCTCGTCCATCCGGTCTCGGTATCGCCGATGCCGTGGAGGAGGTACAGCACCGGGTACTTGGCGTCTCTCGAATAGCCGGGCGGCGTGTAGATCACGGCTTTCCGCTTGACTCCAACGGTTTTCGAATCGTACTCGATGGTCTCGAGCTTGCCGCGTTGGATGCCTTCACGGCGGGCGTCGAAGCCGGGTGCGACCTGCAGAGCCGTGGTGAAGAGGTGAGGAAGCAGGCCGTTCAGGTACTGCCGCCAGTTGATCCAGGTGTGGCCGCCGCCGGAGGTGGCCATGTCGAGCCTGAAGCCGTGGCGAGTAAGGGCGTCGGCCAGGGCCTTGGAACCGTTCAGGGCGAAGTCCTTCTCGCCGACGCGGATCCAAAGGAGCTTCAACGACCGGTTGACCTGCTCAGCCTTCTTCAGGAAATCGGCGTTCTGGTTCTCCCAGGTCTCGGCGTCGCGCCAGATACCGGCGCTGAAGATCGCGACGTAGGCGAACTGATCGGGGTGGACGATCAGGACCCGCAGCGTCTGGCCGCCGCCCATGGACAGGCCGGCCAGGGCCCGGTGCTCGCGGTCGGCCACGACTCGGAACTGCTTCTCCACGCAGGGGACGATTTCTTTCATCAGTTCGCTGGTGAAGCGGTCCTGCAGGGCAGTCATCACTTCAGGTGACGGTGGCGTACCTGGGGTGAAACCGGGGGTGTTCGTCGGTGGGGGCAGACTGCCGTTGGGCATGACGATGATCAGTCGCTTGGCCTTGCCTGCGGCGATCAGGTTGTCGGCGATGAATCCGGCCCGGCCGATCGTACTCCAGCCGGAGTCTTCGTCGCCGGCACCGTGGAGCAGGTAGAGGACGGGGTACTTCTCCTGGCTGTCGTCGTAGCCGGGCGGTGTGTAGACGTGCATTCTCCGCTGGGTATCGAGCGTCTTGGAGTGGTACCAGACCTGGCGGATCTGGCCATGGGGGACGGGCTTGTTGTCCTGGAACGCGGTCTCGTCGCCGGCCAGATAGAACATGCTGTCCAGCCCGATGATGCCTTGCTTGACCAGAGGGTTGCGGGGGTCGATGGTCTTCACGCCGTCCACGGTGAAGGCGTAGCTGTACAGATCAGGTACGAGCGGCCCGACGGTGACGGACCACAGGCCCTGGTCATTCTTGGTGAGCTTCTCGCCGGGTCCGCCGCCGGCCCAGTCCCCCCCGACGCTGACTTCCGACGCCTTGGGGGCGAGGATTCTGAACGTCACCTTGTGGTCGGCCAGGATTTCAGGAGAAGGGATGTAGGAGCCGCGGCCCTGAACACCGGCGGCCCGCCCCGGCCTTGAGGCTTGGCCGAGGGCTTGCTGGAGCGGGATGGAGGTCAGGCCGACAAGGGTCCATGCGGCGGCGATGCGGAACGACGGACAGCGGGTCATGGTTCAGTCCTCCTCAAAGGCGTTTTCCGGACGATGAGGCCACGACCGCGGCCGGCGGTCCTGACGGTTCGCTTGTGGCCCCGACGGGTGCCGACCATCGGATGCGTTCCCTCGGCAATCCGTTGCAGGTACTCGACCAGGAGATCCGTTTCGCCGGGGGTGAAGAGACGGATGAGCCGCCGGCGGAAGTCCTGGCTCTTGTTCCACAGAAGGACGTACCGGTGCCGCCCCTTCGGGGTCAGGGCGACGTTGCGGGCTCGGCCATCGGTCGGATGCGGCCGCCGCGCGACGAGACCCTGGTTTTCAAGCAGGACGAGCATGGCTCGGATGGTGTTGGCGTCGGAAGAGGCTCGGCGGACGAGCTCCTGTTGGGTGACGCCGTCCTGCTCGGCGAGAAGGGCGAGCAGCACGAACTGGTTGGCGGTCACTTTATGCGGGCTCAACGCGGTGTCCGCCCGCCGGTGCATGGCCCAGTATGCGGTCCGTAAGGCCATCGCGATGTCGTGGCTGGTGGGCATGCCGCCGGTTCCGGGCGAATATGACGTATACGTATGAGACGCGATCTGAAGCGTATTCGACCGGCGAACCGGTGTCAACCTCGCGGAAGTGAGAGGTGAGACCGCCTCGGAACGACGACCGGAGAATGGAGAAGGTCATTTGCGGCCCAGGAGAGGGAAACCCCGGCGCTTCAAGTTGTCAAACAGGACCGCACCGAGGATGACCAGCCCGAGGACGACATTCTGGGTGTAGCTTTCCACGCCGGTGAGGTTCATTCCGTTCTGAATGACCGCGATGACCAGGGCTCCGACCAAGGTGCCGAAAACTCGGCCTTCGCCGCCGGAGAGGCTGGTTCCGCCGACCACCACGGCGGTGATGACGTAGAGCTCATAGAGCCGTCCGTAGGTAGGTGATCCGCACCTGAGCTGGGAAGCCGTGACCACGCCGCCCAGGCCGGCCATCGCTCCGCAGACGGCGTAGACGATGAGCAGGACACGCTTCACGGGCACACCGGAGAACCTGGCCGCGTCACGGTTGCCGCCGATGGCGTAGATGCACCGGCCCAGCGTCGTGCGGCTCATCAGCAAATGAGCCAGAACGTACAGGACAAGGGCGAGGAAGACGGCGTTGGGGATTCCGAGGACGCTGGCCCCGCGCCCCAGCCAGACGAAGGACGCCGGAATCTGATAAACGGCCTGGCCCTGCGGGAGCAGGTACGCGAGACCGCTGGCGACGAGCATCATGCCCAGCGTGGCAATGAACGGAGGAACGGCGAAGACGGTGACCATGAGCCCGGAGAACAGGCCCATCAGCCCGCACACCAGAATGCCCCCGGCCGAGCCGAGAACCATGCCCGCGACCGAGGCTTGCTCGGCGCCGGCCAGGTTTCGGATCAGCAGGGCAGTGACGACTGCGGAGAGGGCGATCAGGCTGCCGACGGAGAGATCAATGCCGCCGGTAATGATGACCAGGGTCATGCCGATGGCCAGGATGGCGATCACTGCGATCTGGTCGGCTACGTTGAGAAGGTTGTCCGCCTTGAGGAAGTTGGGCCATCGGTAGCTTTGGGGCATGATGACCTTGGCGTTCGCGAGGCTGGGAAAGGCGGTCTTCAGGTCACCGAAGACCGCCCAGTTCGCAGTGACGTGGTTGCCGGCGATGATGTCGAGCCTCACGCCCTGGCTGGAGATCCGCTCGAGTTCGCGCCGAGCGTCCACCGGCTGGCCGCGAACCGTGGCTTCCACGGAGAAGCCCGCGTGACCAAGGCTCGCCTCGAGCGCATGGGTGAAGAGGACGTCTTCGGGAATGTCGCGGCCAACGATCAGCACCGAGGCCGGCTTCTGAAAACGTCGGAGGATCTGCCGGGTGAGGGCCCGGGCGCCTGCCTCGCCGACCGGATGCTGCTCGTCGAACGTGACCCAACTGTAGTAGCCGCACAACAACAGCAGTACCAGGACCATCCCGTAATCGGAGAAGGCTTTCGAGAACGCTGTTCGCATCTCGTTGCGGTTGTCCGTCGTGGCCATAGCTGCCCTGTCGGGTATCTGAAGCAGCATTGTGGGACAGGTTTCCAGTCTGTCACGTCTGACCGGCAAGATGCCGGTCGCACACGATGCCGGTCCCACACGACACCGGTTCCACACGATGCCGGTCGCACTTCTACCGGATGGCCGGATCCGCCTCGGCATCTCTCTGGCGGTAGAGGGCTGTCGGGATCAGGATTTCAGGTGGAACGGTCTCGCCGGCGAAGTGTTTCACGATGGCCTGAGCAACCTCCCGTCCGATCCGGTCGGGGAACTGGATCGGGTCGGCGTAGATCTTGCCTTCCCGGATCGCCTTCTTGCCTTCGGGCTGACCGTCGAAGCCGATGATCTTGATCTGATCGGCCTTGCCGGCGTTCTCGAGTGCCGCCCGCACCCCCAGTGCCGAGGGGTCGTTGACCGCGAAGATGCCGCCCAGATCCGGGTGGGCCTGCACCAGATCTTGGGCGACCCTGAAGCTCCGTTCCCGGGCTCCGTAGCCAGGCAGCCTGGCCACGATCTGAATGCCGCCGCCGGCCTTCTCGTTCTCCTGGGCGATTCGCTCCTCGAAGCCCCTGACCCGCATCATGGCGGACTCGACTTCGGGATGATGCACGATGGCCACCTTGCCCTTGCCGCCGATGGCCTCGATCATGGCCACGGCCGCCTCAATTCCGCCGCCGTGATTGTCGGTGGCCACGTGGGTGACCACCTTGGCCGCCGGGTCGAGGCAGGCGATGTCGGCGGTGAAGACCGGGATGCCCGCCTGGTTGGCCTCCTGGATGACCGGCCCAATGGACTTGGAATCGCATGGGGTCAGGACGATGGCGGCCACCTTACGTACGATGAAGTCCTTTACCTGGTTGCCTTGCCGGGCCGCGTCGAGTTCACCGCTCACCACGATGGCCTCGTAGCCGTGGCCGGCGACCTCGCCGCTGAAGCTGTCGGCGAGCTCCTTGAAGAACGGGTTGGTCAGAGTGAGCACCGACAGGCCGATGGTGCCCCTGGATGCCGTGACGGGCTTGCTGGCGGCCGTTTCGGGTTGTGTCGAACCCTGATCGCCGCTCTGCTTGCAGGCCGTCAGAACGCACGGAAGCAGGGCCATTCCCAGAACGAGGCTTCTTCGCACGATCATGTCGTTCCTCCGTGAGCACGGGCCTCCGGCCGGCGAACGCGGCCACTTCCGCCGGTGTGGCTGATGGTAAACGCGCGCATGCTTCTTTGCCAGTGGGCGGACCTCGATTTGACTGAAGGTGACGTGGATGCCTTCCGTGAAGAAGACCAGGCGGTCTCGGGCCCCGGAGACGCGTTGCCCCACGAGCGTGTTCCGGTTGTCGAGGCATGCATCGACGATGTCGTACTTGAGGATGAGGTCGACGGGGATCGGCCGATCCAGGCCCTCCGGGGATTGAAACGGGATCGCCTCCTTGCCCAGGCTGACCTTGCGTTCGTGGGGCTCGATTCTCAGCTCGCAGGCCGGCTTCCCACCGGCGCCGGTGCTGAGGCGAACGCCGAAGCCGCCGGTCTGTCCGGGCCTGCCGCCGGCGGAGGCCCGGAAGCGGACGTGAGCATTCGCTGGCAGACCGAGGGGTGTCGCCGTCGGGCGGCCGGACGGCTCGAGGCTCACCGAGTCTCGGTCGGTGGCGACCTCGCCACTTTCAACCTCCCAAGAGTATTTCAGGGGTCTGTCGCTCGCAGGCGTCAGTTCGGGCACGAATCGTGTGCCCAGCGTCCCGTCGGAGTTCTGGATGAGTTCCCTGAAGATGAGGTCGCCTCCCCATCCGCCGTCCGCGAGCCAGGAGACGTAGATTCTCTTTCCACCCGTGAACCGTGCCGTGACCAGCATGTGAAAGCGGTTGGTGCCTGGATCATGGAAGACCTCCGGATCGCGGAGCAGAAGGTTCATCGTCTTCCCGCTCAACCGCGGCTCGCCGTCGGCGCCCTGGCCTGCGTTCAGCCAGCCGCCGCGGAAGAGAGCGGCTTGCCCATCGCCGCCGCGGGCCAGCGATGCCGCCCGGTCCTCGCCCGCGAGGGGCACCCCGAGTTCAATATCGCGGCACGTTTGTTCCTCGATTCAGCTGCCGCCCGGTGGAGGTGCTCAGGTAGCCGATGCCGATGACAGAGTGCTCCCTCGAACGAGGAGTGGACGCCACAAGATGGAGTGTCTCCCCACGTTGGCCGATCGCAGTCCGGGCGGCCGGCGTACCGAACGCGACGGCCTCTCACTGCCCCTGCACATTCTTGGCAGTCACCAGATCGGTCGGCACCGGTGTCTCCGGTGGCAGGGTAGCCCCCTTGGCGACGGCCACAGCGGCTTCGACGCCCAGCTTGCCCATCGTGTCGGGATGCTGCTCGATGGTGGCGTGGAGCGTGCCCGCTCGGATCGCCTCACGGGCGGCGGCGAGGTTGTCGTAGCCGGCCACGAAGACTTTGCCGGTCTTGCCGGCCGAGGCGATGGCCTGGATCGCGCCCAGGGCCATCATGTCGTTGGCGCAAAACACGCCCTTGAGTCCTGGGTTCGTATTGAGGATGCTCTCCATCTTCTTGAGGGCCGGCTCGGTCGCCCACTCCGCGGTATCCATGGCCGCGATCGTGACCTTGCCATCGGTCGCCTTGACCGCCTGCTCGAAGCCGCGTTTGCGGTTCTCGGCATTGTCTACCCCGCGGATGCCCTCGAGCATGGCCAGCTTACCCTCGCCGCCGATCTTGGCGATCAGGGCTTCGGTGCTCTTGCGGGCACCTTCGGCATTGTCCGGACCGATGAAAGTCTCAATCTTCAGGCCCGCGTCCCTGGCGGCAGCCGCGTCGATCCGGTTGTCGAGATTGATGATCTTGATACCGTGAGCCTGGGCGTTCAGCAGCGGGGCGATGATCGCCTTGGAGTCGGCTGGTGCGACCAGGATCACCTTCGAGCCCTTGCCGATCGCGGTCTCGACATGAGCGGCCTGCCCGGCGGTGTCGGTTTCCCTGTCCACCGCCATGACGTCGAGCTGGACGCCTTGTTCCTTGGCAGCCAGCTCTGCGCCGGCGGCCATCTTCTCGAAGAACGGGTTGGTGCGGGCCTTCATCAGCAGTGTCACCCGCAGGGCCGATCCCGACGGCTTGGTGGTGCTCGATGGCTGTCCTTCCTGCTTGCAGCCGGTTAGGAACAGGGACGTCACTGCCCAGAACGACGTCACGATGATGGTCTTGCGCATCATGTCAAGTCACTCCTACAACCGCCACCGACGGCGGCTACCCATGTGATGAAGCGGTCCCACCCTCGCCGCTCGCTCCCCACTTTCCGAACACGGCGCCGCACAGCGGTCGGGCTCACATCGCCACTGCAGTCGTTCCCTGGCTGCGCCGGCTGTCAATGTACGCCGCCACGACCAGAACGCAACCGACGATGATCTTCTGCGTCGACTCGTGCACGTTCGCGGTGTTCAGCCCGTTGGCCAGGACGGCCATGATCAGCGCCCCGATGAGCGTTCCGACCACCGATCCCTCTCCGCCGGCGAGCCGCGTACCGCCGAGCACGACGGCGGCGATAGCGTACAGCTCGAAGCCCTCCCCGGCCGTGTAGCTGCCGGTCGCCACCCGGGACCAGTAGATCATGCCTGCCAGCCCGGCGCAGAGTCCACTGAAGGCAAAGCACATGATCCGCACCCGGCCGGTCCGCACGCCTGAGTACTCGCAGGCCAGCAGGTTGCCGCCTACGGCGTACACCCTCCGGCCAGCAACGGTGGTCGCCAGGAACAGGCCCCCGGCCGCTACGGCCACAATCGCCACCAGGATCGGAATCACCGAAGCCATGGTCGGTGTGCAGGCCAGGAGCTCGGTCTCTCCCCCGCTGACCCAGTAGGCCAGGCCGCGAATGACCAGTAGCGTGGCCAGGGTCACGATGAAGGAGGGGATTCGCAGCCTCACGGAGAGCCAGCCGTTGCCCGCCCCGCAGGCCAGTCCCACCGCCAGTGAAGCAGCCAGTCCGACTGACACCATGCCCCAGGTCGGTGGCCCGGAAGGCCTGCACGATTGAACCACAGCCACGAAGACGACGTTGCACAGGGCCACGGCCGAGCCGACGGAGAGGTCGATCCCGCCGGTCAGAATGACGAAGGTCATACCCACGCCGAGGGTCAGGTTGATAGCTGCCTGCTTGAGGATATTGATCTGGTTGGTGTCGTTGAAGACCCAGGCGTCGTCCCGCTCGATCACCAGGAACTGGGGTATGCCCAGCCGCCACTTCGTGGGGTCGAGCGGCTGGCCCTGCGTGTCCAGGGCGGACAGCAGGATCATGGCCGCGTAAACGCCCAACAGGGCAAGAAGCAGGTGGCGGTAATGGCGGAGACCGCTGGTCATCATCTGTCGCGCTCCTCCTTGGCGGATAGCATAACTCCCGAGGTGCATACCGCAATGTCGGGGTTTGCCTGGCGGCTTGCGACCGCGTAGCATGCCGGCGGCGAGGAGCCTGTCCCCATAGGCCCGAGACCCAGGTGTCCCGCATCGGTCCTTGCTGGCGAGACGCCCGTGCCACACCTGTTGGGATGCGTTCTATGTGCTGTTCACATGTCCTATCGAGAGGTGACGTCATGCCAGGCAGGTTGTACCTTACCCGAGTCGCCGTTGTGGTCCTGGGTTTCGCTTCCGGTGCCGCTCTGGCCGAGCCGCCCAAGCTGGAGGTCTGGCCGGTGGACCCGCTGGTGAAGGTGTTTCGCGACGGGCGTCCGCTTCAGGCCGGCGAAGCCACGACGGAGGTCGCCCGGGGCGAGCACGCCAGCCTCCAGGTCGTGGCCCGCTGCGAGAAGGCCCTCCAAGGCCTGCGGGCGACGCTCGATCCGCTCACCCCGGAGGGTGGCAAGGGCGGCTCATTGGCAATCGGCTCGATTCGTTTCGTCGGCTACGTGCCCGTGGACCGGCCAATGCAGACGCCCTCCAAAGACCAGCTTCGCAAGGTACCGGCCGACTACCCGGATCCGCTTCTCGAGCGGGCGGAAATCGACGTCGAGGCTGGCCAGGCCCAGCCCATCTGGTTGACGATCCCGGTCAAGACGGATGCGGAGCCGGGGCTCTATCGGGGCACGCTCAAGATCACGGCATCCGCGGACGGGCAGAGCGTATCCGCGAGCGTGCCGGTGGCGGTGATAGTGCACAAGGTGACTGTCGGCCGTTCGCGGTTGTGGGTGACGAACTGGTTCCAGATGACCTCGGCGCACATGAAGAACAAGCCCGAGACCGATACGCCGGCCTATTGGGACCTGCTTCGCCGCTATGCCCGCAACATGGCCGCTCATCGTCAGAACGCGGCCCTGATCGCGCCGTTGTCATCGGCGGCCTACAAGGTTGGCGAGGGTGGGAAGCTCGAGGCCGACTTCACGCCATTCGATCGCTGGGTGGAGATCTTCATTCAGGAGGGCGTGATCGGCCGGATCGAGGGCGGGCACATCGGCGGTCGGGTCGGCGGATGGGACTCACAGTTCGTCGTCCAGATCCGTCAGGTGAAGGACGGCAAGGTGACGTCCGCCTCGGTCGATCCCAAGAGTCCGGGGGCCGAGACGTTCTACGCATGGTACTTCCCGACTCTGCTCAAGCACTTGGAGGAGAAGGGCTGGCTCGACCGGTATGTTCAGCATCTGGCCGACGAGCCCATTCCCGGCAACATCGAGAGCTACCGCGCCATGGCCGCCCTCGTTCGCAAGCATGCCCCCAAGCTCAAGACCATCGAGGCCTGCCACACCAAGGACCTCGTGGGAGCGATCGACATCTGGGTTCCCCAGCTCAACTTCTATCACCAGGACTACAAGCACTACGTCCAGCGGCAAAAGGCCGGCGACGAGGTCTGGTTCTACACCTGCGTCTTCCCGCAAGGTGAATACGCCAACCGGTTCATCGAGCAGCCGCTGATCAAGACCCGACTACTGCACTGGATCAACTACCGCTATGGTGCGACGGGATACCTGCACTGGGGCTACAATTGGTGGACGGATCAGGATCCGTTCAAGATGACGACTCGCCCTCACGGCGGACCGGAGTACTTGCCGGCGGGCGATGCCTGGATCGTCTATCCGGGAGCCGACGGCCCGCTGGACTCCCTTCGCTTCGAGGCCATGCGCGACGGCATCGCCGACTACGAATTGCTCAGCATGCTGGGCGAGCGCGACGCCAGGGCGGCGGAGAAGCTGGTCGGCACGCACATCCTGGCCTTCGATCGCTACGACTGTGACGCAGCCACCTTCCGGGCCACGAGGCACGCGTTGCTCGAGCAGCTCGACAAGGCTCGCTGACAAGGCGCTACTTGAATACGAGCCTCACCTCCGCGTAGACCATGCGCGGGGCCTCCCCGTGATTCGAGAACGCTGTGCTTCCCTCCGGGTGGTCGGGGTCGAGCAGGTTGCGCACGCCCACGGCCACCGAGCCACGGTCTTTCCAGAACTCGTACTCCCCGCGCAAGTCGAGCCGGAAGTAGGAGTCGAAGCTCTGGCGGAACTGGGGGAACAGCGGGCTTACCGCGGAGACCGAATCGACGTAGTAGAGGTGGGCGGAGAGGTGCACTCGATCGAGCGGGCTGTATCGCGTGCCGACCATGAACTTGTGGCGGGGCGGGCTGATCTCGTCGATGTAGGCCCCGCGGTATGAACCGTTCGTGTCGAACCGCTCGAAGGTGTAGTTGCCCAGCAGGGTCAGCTGCGGATTGACGGCGTACCGGGCATCCAGCTCGGCGCCATAGGTCCAGCCTCGTACGCCGTTCTCGAAGTACTCCTGCAGCAGGCCGGGCGGGCCGGGGCGCAGATGCCCGATGTACATGTTGTCGGTCTGATTGCAGAACAGGTTGGCGTTGGTTTGGAGCCGCTTGAAGAAATCGCCTCGATAGCCCAGTTCATAGGCGATGACCTGTTCGGCGTCGACGTCCTGGTCGGACGTCATGTGAGCCAGCCCGCCGAGCATCGGTATTTCCATGAACCGGATGCCCAGCGGTGGCATCTGGAACGCCCGGGACACCGCCCCGTAGACGAAGGACGTGTCCGAGAGCTCGCGGGACAGGGCCACGCGCCCGCTGGGCTCGAACCCACCGTAGAATTCGTAGTCGATTCTGGCCCCCAGATCGAGCCGCCACCGGGGGGCAAACTGCCATTCGTCGTTGACGTACAGGCCGATGATTGCTGTGGAGGCGAAATCCTCGCTCATCAGATAGGGGTCCGAGTTGGAGGCATCGAGCAGGTCCGTTCGGGTGTCGAGGCCCCAGGTGAGCGTATGGTCGTCCCCGTTCTTGATCGTGTCAGTGAATTGGAGGGCGATCTGCTGATAGCGGTAGTCCACCGAGCGAGTGCCGTGGCACGCGTAGTAGTCGTTGACGTAGGCGTTCAGGGCGAATTGGTTGTCCGGGGCAACCTGGTGTTCCCACTTGCCGAGAATGAAGGAGGCCTGAGCCGTGGGATTCTTGGAGCCGAAGAGCTTGGCCAGCGGGGCCGCCGAGACACCGCCGTCCGTGAGCCCGTGTCCCGCGGAAAGAGTGATCTTGTCAGCTGGGCCGGCGTCGTAGATCGCGTGCACCCCGGAACGGCCGATCTTGAGGTCGTCCTCCAGTCCGGCCAGGAGCGAACCGCCGCGACGGAAACCATCGCTGCCCTCATATTCGCCGGAAACGCGCAGCCGAAGCTTGTGGTCGGAGAAACCGTACCCGAGGTGCTCCTTCTGAGCACCGCGTGAACCGCCACCTCCGGTCACCGTCAGCCCTTGCTGGTCGGCAGGATCCTTGGTGATGATGTTGATCACCCCGTAGACCGCGTTGGCTCCCCAGGTCACTCCGCCTGGGCCGCGGATAACCTCGATTCGAGCGATGTCCTCAAGCTGGAACGGCCAGTTACCCCACAGCGTTCCCCCGAAGAGCGTGTCAAACACCTGGCGACCGTCCACCAGTACCAGGGTCTTTCGGGCGAGAGCGCCTTGCCCTCCGCGGGGCGATACGGCCGAGACGTTGTAGGTGATGTCGGCCACGTCGACACCGGCGGCCAGGCGCAGCGCGTCCGGGACATTCCGGGCCCCCGAGGCTCGGATATCTTCGGCGGTGATGATCGTCGCGGCATACGGGAGCGTGCTGATCTTCTGTTCGTGCCTCGATGCGGTCACGACGATGGGCACTTCCAGGCTGAGCAGATCGATGTCGTCAGTGGTGAACTCATGCGCGGGGGCGCTGGCCGGCTGACTGGCCGCCGGTGTAGCGGGACCGTACGTCAAGGTCTCACTCGCGCTCGTTTGGTCGACAGATCCGCAGATCAGGGCAAGCAAGAAGGCTGTACGTGTCATCAGCATCGGAAACGCTCCATGGCTCACCGTCAACGTCTCGACCCCGATCCGGCCCCGCGGTCGTCGTGGCGGTGTGCTGACTGGACAGCTCAGATGGCGGTCACTCGTTGCCATAGCGAATCGTCGTCTCGTTCAGGACCGGGCCGGGGATCGTGAGGCCGATCATGCTGGCCGTCCGCTCGTTGAGGGCTTTCTGGATCTGGTCGGGATATTGCAGACCGATCTTGGACGGCGCCTCACCAGCGAGGACGCGCATCGCGACACGCGCTGTCTGCTGCCCAACTGACTCATAACTTGTGTAGGAGCCGCCGAGTGCGCCGCTCTTGACGAAGTTCTCGGAGAACGCCCAGACCGCCTTCTTCTGCCTCAAGCCCCACAACAAGGCGGGTCTGACGGTATCCTTGGTGTAAACCTGGGCGTCCGCGATCATCATCAGCGCATCGCAGTTCCTGCGAGTGAGCTCCTCGATGCCCTTGGCGAACTCGTCTCTGGAGGTCTCGATGAGTGCGATGCTGAGACCGGTCTCGGTGCCGGCCCGATGGATAGCCTCCGCCGTTCGCTTGGACCGGAGACTGTACAGGACCCCTACGCTCCGGACTCGGGGTTGAACCTTGGCGATCCACTGGAGCTGAGTTTTGGGCAGCACGTCCGTGGTTACACCCGCGACCCGGGAGTAGTGGGTGTTGGTCTTCTCGGTCATGGGGAAGTCAGAGGCGTTGGTGATCATGCTGTAGACCACGGGAACCGCCTTGATGTTCTCCAGGGCCGCCGAGGTAGCCTGCTCTCCAATCGTAATGATCACGCTCGGCTTGACTCCTTCCACCCGTTTGAGCACCTCGAGGAGCTCGGAACCGGCCGCCGGGGGAGCCTCGGGTTGAGACGCGGTTCCGGTGGTCGCGGATGGGCCCTGACGAGGCAATTCGTACAGTTTCACTTCATGCCCCTTGTCCCGCAGGGCCTTCTCCGCAACGGTGGCCGCTGACTTGTAGGCGTCGTGCGGGGCCAGCAGGATCGCGACGGAAGCCGCCTCGACCTTGGCCTGGGCGAGGGCGACCGTCCCGAGGGTCATCGCGAGTGAAAGGAATCCCCAGGTGAGGCGAGACTGTCTCGGGGACAGGATGTGTACTTGTGGGCCGCTCGTCGCCATCAGGGCATTCCGTACTTATGTCCCCGACTCAGAGGCGCGGATCCGGCCGCGGATCACGAAACCCCTTGATCCCTGGACCACCGTAGACCACGGATGGCCGCAAGCAGGCTTATTATCGGCATCCTGGCCCCTCACTGAACGTAAAGTGTGGTCCGTCTTATCGTTTGTGGTCACGGGGATGATCCTGCGTCAGCCAGCCGCGAGTGTCGTGTGATGGAAATCCGCCAGGCAGCACGTACACATGTCGGGTGTCTCAAAGGCCGATGTAATGACAGGCTGGGGTCTGGGGACAAGAACGACCGGCGTGCTGGGTTGGATGAGGAGTAGTCCACACTTGGGTCTCAAGGGACGGGCGTTAATCTTCTGTGTTCTGCTTCTGGCCGGCACTGTCGGCACGCTCAGCACGTCGCTCAGCTACCTGCATCACCGCACGGCCGTCCGGAATGTCCACCAACAAGCGGTCATCCAGGCGAAGTCCATTGGACGAACCGCCGAGCCGGACATCCTGCTGAACGATGCGAAGGGTCTTCAGCGGCTTCTGCAGGCGACTGGGGAGGCCGGCCAGTTCAGGCTTGGCCAGATTACGGATCCCGAGGGCAGACTCCTGGCTCGGTCCGGGCAATCTCCGCCCGGCGGCGAGCCCGAGCTTCCCCCGGTCGGCGTTCGCCCGAGACAGCCGGATGCGTTCCTGGTGACCTCCGAGAATGAGGAGGTCATCGTGTGGGTGCCCGTATGCCGGCGGGCCAACGATCTGGACCTCGGCCCGCTTCCCGCGGAGGAGATCGAGGACCCCAAGACCGGCGTCGGTGTCCCGATCGGCTATGTGTGCCTGAGTTACTCGATGGCTCCGCTCCGTGCCGAGATGTGGCAGCATCTCATGCTCAGCGCGGTGATATCGGGTGGGGTCATCCTGATCGGCCTGCTGGTGACGTTCGGCGCGGTTCGCCACGTGTTGACGCCGGTCGAAGACCTGGCCCGTACGGCGGTGGCTATTGCCGACGGCGATCTGTCCAAGCGGGCCAGCGAGGATGCGATCGGAGAGATCGGGACGCTCGCCGAATCCTTCAATCACATGGCCGAGACCATCCGTCAGTACACCGAGAGCCTGGAGGAACAGGTTCACGAGCGGACCATTGAATTGAGTGATGCCCTCCGGCGGGCCGAGGCGGCGACGCTGGCCAAGAGCGAATTCCTGGCCAACATGAGTCACGAGATACGCACTCCGCTCACGGCCATCATGGGGTACACCGACATTCTGATTGAGGAGAGCTACAGCCGGGCGGCCCAGGAGCCGCTGGGGATCGTCAAGCGCAATGGACAGCACCTGCTGCAGATCATCAACGACATCCTCGACCTGTCCAAGATTGAATGCGGCAAGATGGAGATCGAGCGTGTTGCGATGCCGTTGGTCGGCCTGATTGCCGAGATCAAGTCGCTGATGCAGATACGCGTGGAGGCGAAGGGTCTGAGCTTGCGCATCGAGTATGCAGGCGAGATTCCGGAGACCATTGAGAGCGATCCGACCCGCGTTCGCCAGATCCTGATCAACCTGGTCGGCAACGCGATCAAGTTCACCGAGGCGGGCGGTGTCCGGCTTCACGTTCGGTTTGTCGAAGCTGCCGGGCCGGACATTGTTGAGCAGGTGTCGGCCACGCTGGACAGCGAGGGTGAACCCGGGGCCCAGGTCCGAATCAGGCGGGGGGATCCTTGCCTCGAGATCCAGGTCATTGACACGGGGATCGGCATGGACAGCGAGCAGATCGGCCGTCTGTTCCAGCCGTTCTCTCAGGGGGACACCTCCATGACCCGCCGGTTTGGCGGCACCGGCCTCGGCCTGGCCATCAGCCGTCGTCTCGCCCAGCGGCTGGGGGGCACGGTCACGGTTCGAAGCGAGCTGGGCAGGGGAAGCACGTTCACGCTGCTTCTTGCCACCGGCCCGCTGGAAGGGGTGCGCCGGATCGCGAAGCCCGACGACGTGGTGGTCACCGAGTCGGTCGTTGAGCGCACGACCGAGCCACCCGCCGAGCCCAAGGACCTGGAGGCTCGAATCCTCCTGGCCGAGGACGGGCCGGATAACCAGCGTCTCATCTCCTTCGTGCTGAAGAAAGCCGGTGCCACCGTTGTCGTGGCTGAGAACGGGAAGGTAGCGGTGGACATGGTGCGAGCCGCCCAGCGGGAAGGTCGGCCGTTCGATCTGGTGCTGATGGACATGCAGATGCCGGTTCTGGACGGCTATGGTGCGACCGGACAACTCCGCAGGATGGGTTGCTCGGCGCCGATCGTTGCCCTCACCGCCCATGCCATGGCCGGAGACAAGGACAAGTGCCTATCCGCCGGTTGCACGGACTACGCGACCAAGCCCATAGATCGCAGGGTGCTGCTCGATGTCATCCGCCGGTGTCTTCGGAGCGCAGCGTCCACGGTCCAGGTCACCCCATCGGTCTGATCGGCGTGGATTTGATCGGGGGCTGGCCCGCGCGGCTGGTTGCGGGCGAGGTCCGTGGTTTTCGTGCATCCTTCTCCGCGGCGGGGCTTCGATGATTCGCGTCTGGCGGGAGAGCAGGACGGGGATGTGATCCAGTCACGTCGGTGCGTGCCGGCTGAGCGGATAGTGGCTTAGAGAAGCTGTGCCAGGGCGTCGGCGAGGCGACCGTACTGCCCCGCGTCGTTGTAGACCTGGGCGGCGACGCGCAGCATGGCCTGGCGTGGTGCCGGCCAGTAGAACACGGGCACCTCGATCGAGAAGCGATCGGCCAAGATCCGGCCCAGGCGGGGCAGCAGCACTGGTGCGGCCGGGTCCGCGGGCTCGGTGGCGGCGGGCACGTCCGGCAGCCTGATGGCGGCAATCGAACCGATCATCTCTTCCGAGCACGTCGGTTGGACGCCGAGTCGACTGCAGAGCATTCGCTGCGCGGCCAGGACCGTCTGCCGGTTGCGGCGCATCAGTTCGTCGAGGCCGCCGGGCACCAGTGTTGACATGAACCGGATGGCCCGGCCCACGCAGAGCCAGGCGGTGGGATCGTCCGTACCTTGCCAGTCGAAGGCGTCCTGGAAGCTCGTGTGGCCGAGCCGGGGCTGGTTGTAGCCGTGGCTGATGATCGGCGGCTGGATGCCCTCCTGGCGGTCCGGCCGGACATAAAGGAATCCAGAACCTTTTGGTGCACATAGCCACTTATGGCAGTTACCGGTGTAATAGGCCGCCCCGAGCTGATCGAGATTCAGCGGCAGCATCCCGGGGGCGTGAGCCCCGTCCACGAGGACATCGACGCCCCGTTGGGCCAGCCGCCGGACCAGCTCCTGGATCGGGAAGACAGCCGCCGTCGGGCTGGTGACGTGGTCGAGCACCGCCAGCCGCGTTCGGTCGGTCACGCAACTGAGAACGGCGTCGAGTACCTCCTGAGGCGACTGGATCGGGACGGGCACGTTGGCGACGACGGCTGCGGCACCTTCGCGCCGGGCGACATATTGAACCACGTTGGAGCAAGCGTTGTAGCCGTGATCGGTGGCCAGCAGCTGGTCGCCCGGCCGGAAGCGGAGTGATCGCACGACGGCGTTGACGGCCGCGGTGGCGTTGTGGACGAAGACCAGGTTTTCGGGCCGTCCGCCCACGAGGCTGGCCAGGCTTTGCCGGGACTCGTCCAGGAGCGGGAACATGTCGCGTACCAGGAAGGGTACCGGTCGCCCCTCCATGCGTTTGCGTAACCGGGTCTGCAACTCCAGGACCGGCCTGGGGCAGGCCCCGAAAGCGCCGTGGTTGAGCATGACGACAGACGGATCGAGTAACCAGGTAGGCTTGGCCATGGATGTCGGGGTGCGGTGGAAGACGGGTCGTGCGGGGTTGGCGGTGTCCTCGTTCTGGCAGGAATCCGCGTTTTCGCCCCGCGAGTACCCGGGCGACCCGTGTCACGGCTCGGTATTCACCATTCACATCGCGGGTACTCGGTGCGACGGAAGACCATCAAGAGCGCGGCCCAAGGCCTTGCGGGACACCTGCGGCTGGCAGGTCGTTCGCAGGGTTCTCGGGCATTGCGCGGGAGCTATTCTACCGTGGCTGGTGGAAGTGGCAATCTGGCCTCATGTGGATGCAGGGCTTGAGTCTCCCTGGGGGTGTCTCTGCGGTCGGGGGGGGCCCGGTTCTTTACTTGCCGGCCGGGTTGGGCCACAATTCGGCAGGGTGCTGGACGGGTGGGTGGCCACCTTCGGCGACTCGCTAAGGAACTGGTGATGAAGGTTCTGGTGGTAGGAAGCGGCGGGCGTGAGCACGCCCTGGTCTGGAAGCTCGCCCAATCCAAGCGGGCGAAGCGTCTGTTCTGTGCACCGGGGAATGCGGGCACGCTGGCCCTGGCCGAGAACGTGGACCTCAGGGCCAACGATGTTCTGGCGATCGTCAGCTTTGCCAGGAAGGAGAAGATCAACCTAGTGGTGGTTGGGCCGGAGGATCCGCTCTGTCTGGGGCTGGTCGATGCCCTGAGCGGGGTGGGCATTCGGGCGTTCGGTCCGATGAAGGCGGCGGCCAAAATCGAGGCGGACAAGGCTTTCTGCAAGCAGATCATGCAGCAGTCTTCGGTGCCGACGGCCGATGCCCGGGTCTTCACCCAGTTTCGCGATGCGCGGACGTACGTCGCCACGCGGGATGCGGGCATTGTGGTCAAGGCTTCCGGTCTGGCCCAGGGCAAGGGCGTCATTGTCTGCGATGACCCGGCGGATGCGATTCTGGCCCTCGAGCGGATCATGGTCCGGCGTGAGTTCGGGGCGGCAGGTGACATCGTCGTGGTCGAGGAGAAGCTCGTCGGCACGGAGGTCAGCGTTCTGGCCTTTGTCGACGAGCACACGATCTACCTGATGGAAAACACCCAGGACCACAAGGCGGTCGGAGAGGGGGATACCGGCCCGAACACGGGAGGGATGGGCGCCTACAGCCCGACGCCGCTGCCGGACGACAAGACCCTGCGACAGATCGAAGCGGAGATCCTTGTTCCGGTGATCGACGCGCTCAAGCGGGAAGGTGTTACCTACCGGGGGCTGCTCTATGCTGGCCTGATGTTGACTCCCGGCGGACCGAAGGTGCTCGAGTTCAACTGCCGATTCGGCGATCCGGAGACCCAGCCGCTGATGATGCGGCTCAAGACCGACCTGATCAGTGTGTTTGAGGCGGTGATCGACAACAAGCTGGATACGGTATCGTTGGAGTGGGATCCCCGCCCGGCGGTATGCGTGGTGATGTCCTCTGCCGGTTATCCCGGGGCATACGAGTCCGGCAAGGAGGTCTTGGGGGTGGAGGAGGCCGGCCGGCTGCCCGATACCGTGGTCTTCCACGCCGGCACGCGTAGGAGCGGGGAAAAGATCGTCACCTCGGGGGGCCGTGTTCTCGGTGTGACCGCACTGGGGGATACGCTTCAAGAGGCCCGCGACCGCTGTCATCGAGCCATTGACATGATTCGATTTGACGGCGCCTACCATCGTCGTGACATTGGCCACAAGGCGTTGGCCAAGTAGCCGCCTGGGGGTGTGAATGAGCGGCCCGGCTGCGGGAGACGTTGTCTGCGCCGACTGTCTGGTGTGTCCAGAGGCCAAGGCCATTTGCTTCTCGTGGCGAGTGGGCTGGAGCCGCCTGTCCGACCTGGCTTGGCAGCGGTTGCCGTGGCGGAACGAAGCCATTGCCGGGCTGGGTGAACCGCCTTGATGACCTCGCCAGGGCGGTTTTGGGTTGCGGATGGGCGAACTGTCCGGCGCCAAACGAAGCCAAAGTTGGGGTGGGGCGTCGCAGGCGGCGGCGTGTCTTTTCGATTGTCAAAGAGCTGGGAGGGTGGGGCCGGTCGTTTTCCCTATGGAGATCGTGTTGGGTGTTCCGGTGGGTGATGGTTGGTCGGGACGGGGGGCGGCGCCGGGTGGTGGAGCCGTTGTCGGCGGGTGACCCCGCGGAATATCGCAGAATCGCCTGCCCGCGAAGCGGGTCCGCAGCCCGCGAGGCCGAGCCAAAAAAAGGCTTGGCGCGGCAGGGCATTTGGTGTATCGTCAGTCCTATAGATGTGGTTAGGGGGCGATACGAGCCCGCATTTCGCTCGTCTCAATTCCGGGTTGGTCTACCCAGGAGGGGAAGACGCATCGGCCAGAAACGGGAGGGAGGAAAGAAGCTTGGGCAGAGAACCGGCAATTGGTTCCTTGGGCCTTGCGGCCTGCGCGCCGCTCGCAACGGCCACACTGGCCGGCACCGCAGCTCTGATCGGGACAGTCGCTGACCAGAACCGCAATCCAGCGATCACGGGCGGCGTTCTCGGGCTTTTCGGCGGGGACGCATTCGCCTTCACCGACCGCCGGAACGGATGCAATGGCGGGCGGTATGATTCGGTGACCGGCCCCGCGAAGACCGACGGTGGTACCATTGCCGGCCCGCCTTCCTACGTGGTCGCCAGCGAATACATCTCATGTATCTCCACCCGCAACAATACCTGTAACGTTGTCAGCAATTGTCGCGTTGTCAACTTCAAGCTGAACGTGAAGATCGGCGGTAATGTCCGCCAAGGAGTAACGCTATGAGAAGACCCATTCGATCCCTTTCGTGCGCGATCGCACTCGCGCTGTGCTCGTTGCTCGCGGCCTCCTCGCAGGCGGCCCAGGTGTATTGGGTCAGCCTCCATCCATCTGACGACTCGCCCTCGGCCAATGCGGCTTCCGCGGGGTTCACCCAGGCGCCTGATGTTGGCTACACTGATCTGCTCACGGCCAACGGACACACTGTCACGCGTTATGTGAGCACGGCCACTCCAGATGCAGCTTTGCTCAATGCTGCCGATCTGGTCATCGTCTCCCGGTCCGTGCCAAGCTCGCACTACCAGAGCGCCGGGGCGACGGCGTGGAACAGCATCACCGCGCCAGTGATCCTTCTGAACGGCTATCTTCTCAGGAGCAGCCGACTGGGATACACGACCGGCACCACGATTCCGGATATTGCGGGCACGGTGAGCCTGGCGGTCAACAATCCTTCACATCCGGTCTTCGCCGGCATCGCGCTCGATGCGAGCGACACCATGGTGAACCCCTACGCCAACATCGTCACTTTCATGGGTACGGCCGAGCGCGGCATCTCGGTCAACACCAATCCGCTCGCCGGCGGAGGTACTGTACTGGCGACCATTGGAACGGCCGGTGACCCTGCCTTTGGCGGCATGACCATCGGTGAATGGAATGCCGGTTCGGTCTTGGGCAACGGCACCGCCGACATTCTGGGCGGTCACAGGCTGGCTCTCCTCACCGGCAGCCGCGAGCATTCCGGGCTGACCTCGGAAGGCGCGGGCATCTACGATCTGACGGCGGACGGCGCTCAAATCTTCCTGAATGCGGTCAACTACATGGCCGTCCCAGAGCCCTCGAGCATCGCCTTGCTTGCGTTCGGCGGTTTGTCGCTCGCCCTCCGCCCCCGGCGAAAGGCGTAATCGATCTGTTCGCAGCCCTCACCGCTGCCCACCAGTCGGAGATGCGGATCCCGGACGAGGCTGGCGAGACGCCGGGGCCACACCTGCTGAGACAGGCTCTTACAGCAGGGGTTTGACGATGAGGCAGACCAGCCAGTAGGCCAAGGCGCCGACAGCCGCTGAGCAAGGAAGGGTGAGGATCCAGGCCATCACGATTCGCTGTCCCCAGATCCAGCGCACCGAGCGGATGTTCCGGGCGCTGCCGACTCCGAGGATGGCACCGGTGATGGCGTGGGTGGTCGAAACCGGGATACCCCACAGGGCGGTTCCGATGAGGGTGCTGGCTCCGGAGGTCTCCGCGCAGAATCCTCCGATGGGCTGCAGGCGGGTGATCTTGTCGCCCATGGTCTTGATGATTCTCCAGCCGCCGAAAAGCGTGCCCAGGGCGATGGTGATATTGCACGAGAAGACGATCCACCAGGCGATTTCGTGGTGAATCCCGAAGAGTTGGTACTTGCCCGTGGCCCACGCTTCCTGACCGACGGTGACCAAGAGTGCGACGATGATGCCCATGGTTTTCTGAGCATCATTCGCTCCGTGCCCGAGGCTGTAGAGTCCTGCGGAGACGAGCTGCAGACGACGGAAGAGTCGATCGACTGTTCGCGGCTTGGCATATCTGACCAGGTGGGCGGTGACGATCATGTTGAACATGCCGAGGATGAAGCCGATCACCGGAGACAGGATGAGGAACAACAGCACCGGCCACCAGCCGCTGAGGATGAGGGAACCAAAGCCGGCCTTGGCGATGGCGGCGCCTGCATACCCGCTGATCAGGGCGTGGGATGAGCTGGTTGGCAGGGCCAACCACCAGGTCAGGAGGTTCCAGAATATTGCGCCAATCAAGCCTGCGCAGACGACGTATTGATCGATCGTGTTGACGTCGACCAGGCCTTTTCCCACGGTGTGAGCGACGGGCGTACCGAACACGAACACGGCGAAGAAGTTGAAGAAGGCGGCCCAGGCGACGGCCTGGAGAGGAGACAGCACTCGGGTGGAGACGATGGTGGCGACGGAGTTGGCCGCATCATGGAAGCCGTTCAGGAAATTGAAGAAGAGGGCGAGACCGATCAGGACAATGATGAATGTCAACATGGGTGTCAGCCGGTTACGGGTCCCCAATGACGAACACTTCGGATCGACCGACGCCTCAGCCGGGTCGATTGCTGGGGGCTCGACATGCCGGCGGTCACATGGTCCAAGCCGAACTCACGGAACCCCAACGCCTTGTTCCGAGAACGAGAGCCGATGCTATCCCGGTGTTGCCATCCCAATTCCCACATCTACTCCCGCGAGCCACGGAGCGTTGGGTGGATTCTACCCTCGCCCGATGGGGACGGCAATCGGGGGGTGGAGAATGCGGGTGCTGGGTCTGTTCAGCCAGCTAGGCCTTGGCGGTCTTTTTTTTTGACTTTTGCCGCTCCTCGTCGGAGATGAGCTTGTACTCGATGCCATCCGCGAGGGCGATCCAGGAAGCGGCGATGACGTTTTCGCTCACTCCGACGGTGCCGAAGATTTCGTGGCTCTGGTCGTCCATGAACTCGATGGTGACCCGGACCCTGGCCGCGGTCGCCGCTCGGGGGTTGATGACCCGGACCTTGTAGTCGATCAGCCGGACGTGTTCGACGTTTGGGAAATGTGGCTTGAGTGCCCGGATCAGAGCATGAGCCATGGCGTCGACGGGGCCGTTGCCGTCGGCCACATGGTGCTCGTCGTGTTTTCCGACGGCCAGCCGGACGATGGCCTCGGTTCTGGGTGTTGGGCCCTGGCCGGGATGCTGGGCAACGCTTCGCCAGTAGTTCAGCTCCCAGAATGGGTGATAGAGTCCCAACTCGTGCCGGCAGAGCAGTTCGAAGCTGGCCTCGGCTGATTCGTAGACGTATCCTTGGTCTTCGCATTCCTGCAATCGCTTGAGCAGTTTGCGCTGCAGAGGCTTGTCCTGGGCGACGTTGAGCTTGCGGCCGATCTTCTCGGCCACGCCGCTCGAGCCGCTGAGTTCGCTGATGAGCACGCGGCGCGAGTTGCCGACCCGCTCCGGATCGGTGTGCTCATAGCTTTGGGTTACTCTGCGGATGGCATGGACGTGCATGCCGCCCTTGTGGGCGAAGGCGGCGTGGCCGACGTAAGGTTGCCGGTCCTCGGGGATCAGGTTGGCGATCTCGTAGACGTAGCGGCTGACCTCGGTGAGGCGTTGGAGTCCCCCTGGGGCGAGCACGTCCTTGTTCAGCTTGATGGCGAGGTTGGCGGCGACGGTGGTGAGGTCGACGTTGCCGCATCGTTCGCCAATTCCATTGATCGTGCCCTGGGCCTGGGTTGCGCCGTGCTGGATGGCTGCGAGGGTGTTGGCCACCGCCAGGCCGCCGTCGTTGTGGGTGTGGATTCCGATCTGAATGGAGAGATACGGTTTGATGGCATCGATGGCCCCACCGATTCGTTCCGGGAGCGAACCGCCGTTGGTGTCACACAGGCAGATGCAGGAGGTTCCGGCCTCCTGGGCGGCCAGGAGGGTCTGGAGGGCATACTCCGGGTTGGCCGCGTAGCCGTCGAAGAAGTGTTCAGCGTCGTAGATGACCTTCCGCCCCACCTTGGCGCAGTAGCGGATGGAGTCGGCGATCATAGCCAGGTTCTCCTTGTCGCTGACCTGGAGGACTTCGCGCACGTGCAGATCCCAGGTCTTGCCCACGATGGTGACCACCGGGGTCTCGGCCGACAGGAGGGCCCTCATACCCTCATCCTGCTGAGGTTTGGAGTCTTTTCGCCGAGTCATGCCGAAGGCGACGATCTTGGCGTGTTTAAGCCTGGCGGCCCGCATTTCCTTGAAGAAGGCCTCGTCCTTGGCGTTGCTCAGCGGGTAGCCGCCCTCGATGTAGTCGATGCCGATTTCGTCGAGCTTGGCTGCAATGAGGAGTTTATCCTGGAGGCTGAGATTGACGCTCTGGGCCTGGGTGCCGTCGCGGAGGGTGGTGTCGTAGAGCTCGATGCGTGGGCGGTTTGTGGGGGACATGGGTCTTGCTCTCGAAAAACCCCGGGCAAGCCTGCCCGGGGTGTGCCGTCATCCCGGTCTTTTAGCATTTCGGGGCTTGGCTGACAAGCGGTTGTGGCCATGGTCGGGGCGGGCTACAATCCGCCCTATCCGTGCCCTGGTCGGCGGCCGGGCCATGATCCCTCTGGCGAGCTCATCATGTCAGCACACAAGAGTAAGAGAGGCGTTTTTCCGGGTACGTTTGATCCCCTGACCAACGGGCACCTGGACGTCATCAAGCGAGGTCTGAACATTGTCGACGACCTGATCGTCGCAGTCGGGCACAATCCGGAGAAGCAGGCTCTGTTCACGCCAGATGAGCGTATCGAGATGCTCCGCGAGTTGACCAAGGATCTTGAGCGGGTGCGAATCCAGTCTTATCAAGGTCTGACCGCCGAGTTTGTGCGGAGCGTGAAGTCGGACGTGATCATTCGCGGAATTCGCGACAACGTGGATTTGCACTACGAACTTCAACAGGCCAACATCAATCTGGCCATTGGGGGTATCGAGACCATTTTCCTATTGGCCCGCGACCAGTTTGCGATGACCAGCAGCACCTACATCAAGCAGATCGTGGAGCTGGGCATGGTTGACATAGAACGTCTGAGCCGGCTGGTGCCCCATCCGGTGGCTGAACGGCTGATTGCCAAGTTCGGCAAGTGAGCGAGTCCGGCCGGGGGATCGGTGGGGGTCACGGATGTGATGGCGGAAGGGGAGCACACACGGACACACCTCACGAGAGATGATCCTGGTGAGAGGGGGGTAAGGTCTGTGGGGCCGGGGAGAGGTCAGCTCCCGCCGGCGCTTGCGTTGACCAGGGCCAGGGCCAGGGTGGCGGACGCGCCGATGATGTCGACGGTGCCGCCGTAGTCGTAGGCGACGACCTTCTCTGTCAGGGGCATGCCGACGAGGAAGGCGACCAGTCCGGCCATAAGGAGGCGCGTTCTGCTCATCTTGGATTCCTTTCGCTGAGCGCTCGAGGCGGCGTTAGTCCTTGCGGCGCCATGCCATAGTATACCGGAGGCCGGGCTGGAGGCAAGGAGTTGGGGGCGGGTGCGAGCGGGTGCCAGCGGTCGTCGCCCGGGGGTGCGGTGGCCGAGTTGTTGCCCGGGCAGGGGTGGGGCGGTGGCTGCGCTGGGGTGGGGCTGCTCTCGACGGGCCGACGGGCCGAGGTCTTGCCAGGGGCGAGCTGGAAAGGTAACATGCACAAGCTCGAGGGATCGGGCGATTAGCTCAGTTGGTTAGAGCGCACGGATCACACCCGTGAGGTCACAGGTTCGAGTCCTGTATCGCCCAGTGATCTAAAACACGACGAGCGCGTGACTTAGCCTACCTGTCTGCGTTGGGCAGTGCGGTTCAGAACTCTGAGAGATTTGGTAGTACTGCCTAATCCGGAGGCCGCACGAGGCCCCATTTCCCGGTTGCCCGCGCCTCACCGCATCTATATGCTGCCTGGAGGGCCGTGTGTTTTCCTGTCGGCCGTGCGAGAGGAGACCTCATGATGGGGGCGCGAATCCGAATCAGGGCGTGGGGATTGGCGGCCGCATGCATCGCCGGCCTTGTTTCGCCCTTGGGGTCTGCCGGCATCGAAACCGGTTCGGAGCGATCGCTGCTGAATGTGGTCATCATTCTGGCGGACGATCTGGGCTGGCGCGATCTGGGCTGTTGCGGCAGCCGCTTCTACGAGACGCCTGCGATCGACAGGCTCGCGTTGCAGGGCATGCGCTTTACACAGGCCTATGCTGCTGCCAACGTCTGCTCGCCGACGCGGGCAGCGCTGATGACCGGCTGTTATCCGGCGCGGCTGCACACCACCAATTTTTTTGGGGGCAACCGCCGCGGCAGACTGCTCCCGCCCGAGTACCGCCAATCGTTGCCCGCCGAGACGCTCACGATTGCGGAGGCCCTGCGTGGGCGCGGCTACCGGACGGCGATCGCCGGCAAGTGGCACCTGGGCGGCCGGGGTTCGCTGCCGCAAGACCACGGTTTTGAGGTGGTGATCGGGTCGGAGTGCGCCCCCGGTCGCGGCCCGGTGGACGACCCCCACTTCGCCACGATGCTGTCGACGAAGGCGTCAGAGTTCATTGAGCAGTCCAAGGATCGCCCGTTCTTCCTGTACCTGGCGCTGCACTCGGTACACGTGCAGCTCAAGACCCGTCCCGAACTCAAGCAGAAGTACCAGGCCAAGGCCGCGGCGCTGCCGCCGTCGCCGGGTCCGCGCGAGGTGTCGGTCGGCGATCACCGAGCCCGGGCCGTGCAGGACCACACGGTGTACGCCGGCATGATCCAGGAGATGGACGAGGCGGTGGGTCGGGTGCTCAGCAGGATTGACGAGCTGAAGCTGGCCGACAGGACGGTGGTGGTGTTCACTTCAGACAATGGCGGGTTGAGTACGGCGGAAGGGTCGCCGACGTCGAATCTGCCTTTGCGTGGGGGCAAGGGTTGGAACTGTGAGGGCGGGATCCGTGTACCGCTGATCGTTCGGTTGCCGGGGCGAGTGGCGGCGGGATCTACCTGCGATGTGCCGGCCATCACCAACGATCTGTATCCGACGCTGATGGCGCTGGCGAATCTGCCCATGGTGAGCGGGTACGAGGTGGATGGTGTCGACCTGGGGCCATTGCTTGAGCGAAGAGGCAGCCTGGCCGAGCGGCCGTTGTTCTGGCACTACCCGCACTACAGCAACCAAGGCGGCAGGCCCGGCGGGGCGGTACGGGCAGGCGACTACAAGCTGCTGGAGTCTTTCGAGGACGGCCGGGTGGTGCTGTACGACCTCTCAAAGGACGCCGGCGAAGAGCACGACCTCGCGGCCACCCAGCCCGAGCGCGCGAATGAGATGAAGAAGCTGCTGGCAGACTGGCGCAAGTCGGTGGGCGCGCAGATGCCGACACCCAACCCGGAACCGGTGGAGCCTTTTGGTCCAAGGGGCTCACCGCGGGTTTCTGCTTCCCGGGCCAGCGGATGATCGCCGGTCGCACGTGAGGACAGGTTGAGGCGGTGGGGCGGCGAAAGTGGGGAAGGAGTTGGCGAAGGCCACAAGGAGAGGGTGTGGTCTGGAGCGCAGGCAGGTCATGGTTTGGTGTGTTGGACGGGCAGCTGATCACAATCTCCGTCGGCGCGATCAACGAATGATCCTCTCCTTGGCGCCGGCGTGGGTCTGGGCAGCTACCGATGATTCGCGCGGGGCGTCACATGCAGGCAATTCTGATGGTCATCATGGGATCGCTCAACGGGGTTAACGAGCCGTTGCTGCATTCGGGTACTCGCCACCAGCCCCTGTGCATAGCCATCCCCGCTGTGCTCCTGTGGCTGTCCTGTGCGTTCGTGGTTCCTGCCGCACTGTCGGCTGAGCCCAACGTCGATATCGCGTCAGGATGGTGGCCCGAGATCGAGAGCACCTGGGTTCCGATCGGCTGGAAGGATCACCCTCTGCGCTTCAACGTGCTCTACAGCGGGACGCTTGTTGCCCAGCCGGTGCGATACCCATCGCGCGGCCAAGGCGTGCAGCTGACATTCCTGATCTCGCACGATGGTGAGCCTCCTGCGAGCGCCGCCACCCAGCCGTACCAGCTTCGCTCGCAGGATGGCGGTGTTGGCGACCAGGGTTGGACCGACAGCGCCGCTCCTCAGCTCTGGACGCGCTGGCAGCGGGGCGCGGTAGTGCTTCGCCAGGAGGTCTTCGCCCACCTGCCCGGCGGGGGTGCGGTCAAGACCGGTGCCGAACCGCTTTTCGCCTGGGTTCGTCTGTCCGTCGAGAAGGCCGATCCCGGTGATGCGTTCCTGTTCGTTCGCGTCAATGGGCCGCACTTGCAGCTGGAGATGGATCGGCGCAAGAACCTTGTTGTTCGGCCGTCGAGATCCGCCTACCCGCGTCCCCTTCGACTCGAATCTGCAGCCGGCAGGACCCGCTTCTTCCTGCTCGACGATGCGGCCCAAGTTCGCCTGGGCGTCATCTCGCACCACGGCACGGCTGTCGCGTTCATTGACCAGCGTCCCACCCGCCCGGACGCTTATCTCAAGCTGGCCATTCCCTCCGGGGTCGGCGGGTTTGCGGATTTACTGGTTCCACTGGTGCCCGCAGCCCGTGAGGTTGCGGAAGCCGAGTTGACCCTCGGCCGTGATTCCGCCTTGGGGGAGGCGGATCGTTTCTGGGGTACCATTCCCGACAGCGCGGCGCGTGTGGACACGCCTGAGCCGCTGGTCAACAGCGTGATCCGCCATGCCCCGAGGTTTGCCGAAGTCATCGCTGAGCTTCACCCGGAGACCGGCCAGTACTCCCTGCTCTCGGGGTCATGGCATTATGAGAGACTCTGGGCAACGCCGACGTCGATGAGCATCACCATGATTCTGGACGGCCTGGGGTATCACCCGGTCGCCGAGAAGTACCTGGAGATCTTCCGGCGAGAGCAAGGTACGATCACGCCGCCGGGGAAGGCATACCACCGACACGAGGGTTACCTGGCGACGCCGCGGAGGTTCACCTCGATCGACTGGTTGACCGATCACGGCGCGATCCTCTATGCGGCCGCCCACCACGCGTTAGTTACAGATGATCCGAGGTTCATCGAGCGTTGGACGGACCCGATTGTGAAGGGGTGCGAGTTCATTCGCGACTTTCGGGCGAGTACGGGTCATGGAGGCGTGCACGGCATCCTGCCGGCGGCAGTGCCCACCGACACCGATGTCGCGGAGCAGGCGGTCTGGAACGACGGATGGAACTACAAGGGTCTGAGTGCGGCCGTACGCCTGCTGAAGCGTGTCGATCATCCGCGGGCCGGGGAATTCGCCCGCGAGGCAGCCGATTATCGCGAGAGTTTTCTGCGTGCATTCCGAAGCGCAGCTGCGCGGATGCCCGAGTGGACCGACGCGGACGGTCGCGCGGAGCGTTTCGTCCCCACAGCCCTGCCCGGGGGCGGTGACCTCAAGTTTCCCTTTTACCTCGACACTGGGCCGCTGTTTCTCGTGTACGGCGGTTTGATGGATGCCGACGACGAGTTGATGCGTTCCGCCCTGGGCTACTTTCGTGCCGGACCGAACACTCGTACGTATGACCTTGGCGGAGCGTGGCACCAGCCCGTGTCCTTGCGCCATGAGCTCTCCAGCTGCGAACCGTGCTACAGCTGGAACGTGTTTCACGCCTGGCAGGCTGGCGATCGCGAGAAGTTCCTTGAAGGCATGTACAGCTTGTTTGCGGGGAGCATATCGCGCCGGACCTTCATTGGCTGCGAGCACCGCGGCGGCATCAGCGGCACGCTGTTTTCGGTGCCCTTGCCGATCGAGGCGGCGAGGCTGTCCGTGATCGACGACCAGATCGAGCCGGACCATCTGCATTTGCTCCGTCTCGCGCCCCTTGCCTGGCTAAGCGCCGATCAGCGCACGGTCTTTGAGCGGATCCCGACGGAGTTTGGTCCTGTGACGCTTCGTTTCCAGCTCGAGGACGGGGGGAGGCGCCTGGACCTGGACTTTCAGCCTCGATTTCGGCACAAGCCGCAGGCCGTCTTGCTGCACATTCCGCCGAGCAACCGCCTGGGTGCAGTCTCAGTCAACGGTATGGTGTCGGACGTCGCACCGGGTGACGTGATTACCGTCAGGCAGGATCGTTGAGTTCCGCAGGTCACCATTCGGATGGCGGCCAGCTGCGGCGACATTCTACACAGTCGCGCCCGGTTGCATCGGTATTGCACGGAGCCTCTCCACATGCTGCGTGTTCTGCTCGAGGTCGTATTTGGACTCGCGGCAGCCGGGCGCGGCGAGCCGCTGGACCAGCGGTTGCGGACCGGCGGTTCAGGGCCTGTGCCTCACTTCGCGCAGTTTGGATCGGCCGGTTGGCCGTCGCCGCTGTAGCATCTCTGGAAGATGCCGAAGTCGGACTGGTCCACGTCACCGTCGGAATCCAGATCGACCTGTTGGCAGTCCGGGGAAGACGGCGGCATAGTCGGGCCGCTCATGCATCTCGTGAACGCGTCCAGGTCGGCTCCATCGACATCTCCGTCGCGATCGACATCCGGCCCGAGGGCGAAGGTGGCGGCCCCCCCACCCTCTGGTCGAATCCGTCGACCGACAGGACGCCGGACACGATCGGCAGGGATGGGTTGCGTGGCTACTGCTGGGTCCAGTAGTCCACGACCGCGACCTTGTCCAGCACAGGGCCCAGCGACGCGGCGAATTCCTTGTGGGCGGGGTGGACAAGGTAGGCGTCGCGATCGGCGGTGCCGGTGAAGGTCAGGAAGTAGACGTGGGTGTAGCCCTGGTTCAGTTTTTCCGGGCTGACATTGGTGCCCCACTCGAAAGCCCGGATGAGGTTGATTTTGCCCGGCAGTGCCCGGAATGCCTTGACCGAGGCCTGGACCTGGTCGGGCTTGGCGTCATCCTTGTACTTAAACAGCACCACGTGGCGCAGCACCTTGGGGGTGCCGGCGGCCGTGACCTCGGAGGTCTGGAAGGCGCCCTTCTCATGTGAGCAGCCCACAGCGGTCGCGAACAGCGCGGTGCCAACGGCCAGTGCCAGCGTTCTCATCTGCCTGCTCCTCTCGACAGCGGGTAAGGCCCGCGGCAATGCGGGCGACACAAGGAGTGATTGTCTGCCGGAGACGACCGAAGGTCAAACGAGCCGCTGATAGCCTCACTGGGGCAACCTGGCTGCTTTGCTACCTGGTGGCGCCGGGGATGGATAGGTTTGGTAGCACGCTGTCGGCCAGTTCCTTCTCGAAGACGATTTTCCTGCCGGCTCGATCGATGAGGATGACACGTCCCGGCCGTCCGGCGCCGAGGTTGAGGTCAACGCGGCAGTCGTGGTTATTCAGTGGCATCTCGAGGATTGCGATGCCGGACTCCTCCTTGAACACCACTGGCGGCGGGAGGTCGATCGAGCGATCGGTGGGAATGAGCAGATGCAGGAACAGCACCTCGTTGCTGTTGCCAGCGGGGGTCACGTCGAGGCGGCCCCAGGTGGCACCGACGCCGAAGTTGGATCCCAGGCCGGTCGGCATTCCGAGGGTGTACGAGGCATTGGGTGCCCTGAGGATCGATGCCGGCCAGAGGCGGTGCTCGTAGCCCTGGGGACCGCCGCCGTAGTAGCTTGTGCCGGCTGACGAGCCGCTGACGATGGTGTGGGCTTCCATGGGGCCGCCGACGACTCGCCGCCTGGCGTCGGCCGGCAGGAGTGTTTTGACGAACAGCCGGCCCTCTCCGTGGGTGATTTCAAGCCACGGTTCGAGATCGCCGGGTTCCCAGATACCGCCTCTTGCGTCGAGCCCGTGCAATTGGTGTACCTGTTCGAGTTCCTTGAGCCCGCCGGTGTCGGGCTGGGCGGATGAATCCGAGGTCGGTGCGTCGCCCAGCAGGCGTGGGCGGGCGGGCAGTTGGAGATGCCAGGTCTTGAGGGCTCCGGCTCGCACGGTCTGCAGCCGATCCAGCACCAGCAGGGCGCCGTCTGGCAGGAACAGCAGTCGGCGTTCGAGGCCCTGGACGGTTTCGGCCGGGTAGGCGGGGGTCAGATCGGCCGCTGTGTAGCTGTAGAACGAGTTGGTTTCGAAGGCCAGCAGCGTACCGGTATGGCGTGTCGTTTTGGTGATATCCTCGACGGCCATGTCGAAGTCACGGGTGACGTAGCGCTGGTTGCCCATAGCTGGCCGGTTGCGGTCGTACTTGTCGAGCGTCGGGAATCGCTCGGCGACGGTGATGCAGTTGTGGGCGATCGTGGCGGCGTAGTACAAGTCCCAGTCGGCTCGCTCGCCGCCGATGAGGGTCTTGCCGCCCTTGGTCGGCACGGCATTGAAGGTGACGTCATCTCCGCTGTCGATGGTTAGCCGGTGTTTGCGGTAGATCTGGAACTGGCCGGCGTCGGCGTGTTGGCGAGCCTGCCAGAAGGGTTGTCCGGCGTCGAAGAGAACGACGGTGTCGCCGGGCATCCATCCTGAGCGCATCGCGACCCAGCCACCGCCGAAGTTGCGGCCCAGTGGGCAAGCTCGGCGGGCAGCCTCGGGTTGATCGGCTGGTCCGTAGAGGATCTGCGTCCAGCGGTACCGTTCGGCCTCGGGTGGGAATTTGACGCCCAACGGTGGGAAGGCGCGATTGGCGTACCAGGTGGCGATGGGGTCCTGGAGTGCGCGGGCGATGACCCAGGGGACGGCCGGCACGAAACCGTGGTAGACCTCGCCTGGTCGGCGCGGGATGACGGTGCCGTGGTCGTGGATGAAGCCGTGGTTGAGGGCCGGGCTCCCGGTGTCGGCGTAGAAGTAGGGTTCCATGGCTCGTCCGGCGTTGTTCGCCAACTCGGGCCAGATGGATCGTCCCGCGCCGGTCCGCCAGATCTCTGCGGCCAGGACAATCTGGGCTTCCTCGAAGACGCCCAGTCCGCCCGAGGTCGGCATGGCCCCGCGCTGCTTGCAGAAGCTGACCAGATCGCCCTCCAGGTAGCTTCGGGCGATGCTCGTCACGGTCTTGATCTTTGCCACGAGCGAAGCGTCCCTTTCGGTGACCTGCTCGTCAGTGAGCACGATGGCTGCGGCCAGACTGGCCAGCCGCCGCTCAAACAGGATGGGATTCAGGGGGCTGTCGCCGGGGCGAATCGGCTCGATGAAGGGTGTCATGCGGGCGACGATATGTCCGCGGTGCTCGGGCTTGATCGCGTCCCAGCAGTAGTCCAGGGCGATGACCGCGTCCAACTCCAGCCGCCGCCGCTCCGGGTCGAGGAGCTGCCGTACGACGTAGTCGGTGTAGACGTCGCTGCGGTCGCGGTTGCCGGTGACCAGGTGCAATACTGCTGGTACCCACAGATCGTCGCTTCGGGCCCGGCCCATCATGATGTCGCTGCCGATCATCGTGAGCCGCTCGAGGACGTCGCGCTGCGAGCCGAACACCAGGCCTGGGGAGCGGGCAACCGGATCGTCGGCATACTGGCTGATGCCGCAATGCACCCGCAGCCGGGCGAGATCGTCTCGCCCGATGAGAAGCCTGGGGTGGGAACGAGGGATGAGCCAGTCCTCCGCCGCCGAGGCATCGAGCGGGTTCACGGACAAGAGACAGAATGTCAGGATGAGGCCTCGCATCGTGCAGCACTCATGGTTGGAACAGTTTGACGCCCGCGTGAACGGCCGCCTCCTGGAGGCTCTCGTCCAGCGTGGCCAACTTCAATCCCTTGCGCATGGCGAGCTCCAGGTAGGACGCATCGTAGGCGGAGAGTTGGTGTGTTCGGGCCAGGGCCAGGATTTCCCCGACCGTGCGCCGGGATGTCTCCTCCTCGATCGCGATGGACAGCTCGCGGATCAGATCCAGGACCCGAGTCACATCCGCTGCTGTGAGCCGCCCCTCGCGTTCGTGTACCGCGAGACTGTTGGCCATCTCGAGCGGCCACACGCACGGAACGATCGCTTCCATGTGCTCCAGGGCGGCGAGGGCGGCATTGGCCAAGACCGAGCCTTCGTCGAGGAACCACGCCATCGTGACCGAGCAGTCGACCACCAAGCGCATCACGGCCGCCCCTCTTGGATCGCGGCTCGGATTTCCGCGACGCCGACATGGCGTCCCTTGCGGAACGACCGAATGGCCGCAATCGCCTCACTGATGTTCTTGTGGAGAGGCGACGAGGACACAGGTACGAGCATCGCGATGGGGACACCATGCCTGGTGATGGTAACCTGCTCGCCGCTGGAGACCCGCACCAGGAGTCGGGGCAGGTGGGTTTTGGCTTGGTATGAACCGACGGTAATCACGTCATTCGCTCCGTTCGCGGCCGATTTTAGACTAGTCTGAGACCAGTCTAAACCTGAGTCTTGCTGCTGTGCAAGCTGGCCCCGGCTCGGTGGATGGCCGCTGACAGGTCGGCCACTTGTCGGGCTGCGGCAACGTCGTGGACGCGGACGCACTCCACACCGGCCAGGACGCAGGCGGCTACGGTTGCCAAGGTGCCGTGCAGGCGGTCCGTGGGGGATGGGAGACGGAGCACTTCGCCGATGAATCGTTTCCTTGAGGGGCCGACGAGGGTAGGGGCTCCGAGATCCACGAATCGGTGTAAGTTTCGAATAATCATGAGGTTGTGACTGGTTGTCTTCCCGAAGCCGATGCCTGGGTCCAGGATGATCCGGTCTGCAGGTATCCCAGCTGCCAGCGCCGTTGCCATGCGTTGCTGGAGGAAGGACCGGATTTCCTCGACCACATCCACGTAGATGGGGTCGGCCTGCATGTTGGCAGGTGTTCCTTTCATATGCATCAGGATGACGCCCGCACCGCGGGCGGCGATGAGCGGCCCCATCTCGGGGTCGTGGAGCGCGGAGATGTCGTTGACGATCGTTGCCCCGGCGTCCAGGGCGGCGCGGGCTACGGACGCCAGTCGAGTATCGATGGAGATGGCCGGAGCATCGGTCCCGGTGAGTCGTCGAGTGAGTTCCTCGATCACGGGGCCCGTCCTCCGGATCTGCTCATCGGGCGAGACGAAGGTGCTGCCAGGTCGGGTGGATTCGCCGCCGACGTCGATCGCGTCGGCGCCCTCGTCGGCCATCCTGCAGCCGGCATCGACTGCGGCTGCAGGCGTCATGAAACGCCCCGCGTCGCTGAAGGAGTCGGGGGTGACATTGAGGATTCCGAAGATGAACGGGCCGCTTCCCGGGACCAGGGGTTTGCCTCCGAGCAGGATAGGGTGGGCGTGATCGCGCATGGCGGCATTATACGAGGATCGGCAAGAAGGCGTGAGTTGGTGGTCGTGAGCGGTGAAATGGGGGGCATGTGGGCGACCGGTGAGGGGGGGGAAGGGGTCGCCTAGCTTGGTGTCACTCACCGGATCGGCTAGAATGACCGATTCTTGGGTATTCGGGTGCTCTCTGCATTCGTGTCGGGAGTGAGACGACGCGGACAGGGGTGCCATGTCGACATTGCCAGGTGCAGAGGCTTGCGTGAGAACTGCCGACCAGATCCGACGTGAGTTCATCGAGTTCTTCAAGGGCAAGGGGCATACGTTCGCTCCGTCCTCGCCTGTTGTGCCGTTGGAGGACCCCACGCTGATGTTTGCCAACGCGGGGATGAACCAGTTCAAGGACGTGTTTCTGGGCACCGGCAGCCGGCCGTACAAGCGGGCGGCGAATACGCAGAAGTGCATTCGGGTGTCGGGCAAACACAACGACCTGGAAGAGGTCGGACGGGACACCTATCACCACACGTTCTTCGAGATGCTGGGCAACTGGTCATTTGGTGATTACTTCAAGCGTGAGGCGATCGGTTGGGCCTGGGAGCTGTTGACTGGGGTGTGGGGTCTTCCCAAGGATCGGCTATACGCGACGGTTTTTGGGGGTGACAAGGAAGAGGGGCTGGAGGCTGACGAGGAGGCTGCCCGGCTCTGGGCCGAGGTGACGGACATAGAGCCGAGCCACATCGGGCGGTTTGCCAAGAAGGACAACTTCTGGGAGATGGGCGCGACCGGCCCGTGCGGTCCGTGCAGTGAGATTCACATTGACCTGACCCCGGACCGGTCCGGCGGTTCGCTGGTCAACGCGGGCGACTCCAGCGTGATCGAGATCTGGAACCTGGTTTTCATTCAGTACAATCGCGACGAGTCAGGCAGGCTGAGTCCGCTGCCGGCGAAGCACGTCGATACGGGCATGGGTTTCGAGCGGGTCGTCCGTGTCCTTCAGGGCAAGGACAGCAACTACGACAGCGACGTATTTGGCCCGCTGCTGGCCGGGATTGCCAAGGTCACGGGCCGCGAATACACCGGGCAGGTTGGGGCGGATTGCCATGTGGACAACGCGTTTCGAGTGATCGCCGACCACGTCCGCATGTTGACCTTCGCGATCACCGACGGGGCCAAGCCGAGCAACGAGGGTCGCGGGTACGTGCTACGGCGGATTCTGCGCCGGGCGGCCCGGTTCGGGCGGCAGCAACTCGGCCAGCATGAGCCGTTCATCCACAAGCTGGTGCCGACCATCGTCGCGACCATGGGCGAGGCGTTCCCGGAGCTGAAGCAGCATCCCGAGCAGGTGGCGGCCATCATTCGGGACGAGGAGGAGCGCTTCGGACGGACGCTGGACCGTGGCATTGCCTTGTTTGATCAGGCCGCGGCCCGGGGCAAGACCATCGTTGCCGAGGATGCGTTCAAGCTGTACGACACCTTCGGGTTCCCGCTCGATCTGACCGTGCAGATGGCCGGCGAGCGGGGCATGAGCGTCGACGAGGCGGGGTTCGGGCGGCTGATGGCCGAGGCCAAGAAGAAGGCTTGTGCCGGTGCCAAGCAGCATGTGAACGTGGCTATCGAGGGCGAGCTGCCTGCGACGGATGACCGTTTCAAATATGCTGGCCGCTCGGTGCGGGCCAGGATCGCCGGCTGGGTGCGAGACAACAAGTTCGTGACCACCGGATGGTTGCGGCCCGAGGACGGCGAAGTGGCCCTGGTGGTCGATCGGACTTGTTTCTACGCGGAGCAGGGCGGCCAGTCGGGCGACAGCGGCACGATCGCGACGCCGACGGGCAAGTTCACTGTCACGACCACGCAGAAGCTCGGCGACGGGATTGTGCACTTCGGCACGGTGACGGAAGGTTCGGTCTCCGCCGGCCAGGGCGCGTCGCTCGAAGTGGACGCGAGCCGTGACCTGACCCGCAAGAACCACACCGCGACGCACCTGCTGCACTGGGCGTTGCGGACCGTGCTCGGCGATCACGTCAAGCAGCACGGCTCGGTGGTCGATCCGGAGCGGCTGCGGTTCGACTTCGATCATCACGCTCCCGTTTCGCACGATGAGATTGCCGAGGTCGAGCGGCTGGTGAATGGCAAAGTGTGCGCGGATTTGGAAGTCGCGACGCAGGAGTTGCCCATCGCCGAGGCGAAAAGGGTGCCCGGCGTGCGGGCGTTCTTCGGTGAGAAGTACGGCGACGTCGTGCGGGTCGTATCCGTCGGGACCGAGGGTTTCTCCGCGGAGTTCTGCGGCGGAACGCACCTGAGCCGGACGGGCGAGATCGGGTTCTTCAAGGTGGTTGGGGAAGAGGCGGTGGCCAAGGGGGTGCGGCGCATCACTGCGGTGACCGGTCCCAAGGCGGTCGAGGCGGTGCAGGATTTGGAGAGCAGCACCCGCAAGGCCGCGGCTCTGCTCAATACCGCTCCGGACCAGCTGGCCGCTCGCATCGCCGGCCTGCAGGAGGAGATCAAGAAGCTCCGCAAGCAGCTGACCAAGGGGGCGGCGGCCGATCTGAAGACCGTGCGGCAGGAGATGCTGGACAAAGCCGAACGGATCGGCGGGGTGGCGGTGATTGTCGGCCAGCTGCCCGAGGCCCCGGTCGAGCAGGTCCGCGAGGCGGCCGACTTCCTGCGAACCAAGGCCGAGTCGGCGGCCGTTTGCCTGGCGACCTCGGTCGAGGGCAAGCCGATGCTGTTGGTGGCCATGACCGAGGACGTGGTCAAGAAGGGCCTCAAAGCCGGTGACCTGATCCGTGAGATCGCTCCGGCGGTCGATGGCCGTGGCGGCGGCAAGCCCGACCTTGCCCAGGCCGGTGGCAAGAACGCCGAGGGCATCGCGAATGCGCTCGCGGCGGCGACGAACTGGATCAAGCAGAAGCTGGGGTGAGGTAACGTCTTGTGCGGTGGCACGAGTCTGGTGGCGAGCAGAGCGACCCCGCGCTAGAACCCGCCAAGCATGAGGCTTACCTCAAGTCCGAGGTAACCCGAGGCGCCAGCCATGAGCCCGGCCGCCCACGCCCAGAGGGCCAATGAACGGTTTTCGCGTGAATGGCAGATACTCACGACAACGATCGCCGATAGGGCCGTCACGATCGCCAACCATCTACTTGTTGGCCCCAAGACCAAGCCAGCATGAGCGTAGGGTGCGGCCCTGGCAGGCATCGGTCGGGATACGATGCGGCCCATGCCCCACATGTCGGACAGCTGCCAACCGGCCGGGGCAAGAACGGCTCGGTAGCCGACCGTTAATGTCAGATTCAATGCGGCGACGATCGCCGTGATTCGCACCCAGAGAACAATGCGTTTCGACGTCGCCGGTTGCTGGGGTGCGTAGGGCAGGACAGTAGGTGGCGATTGATCCTGGGAATCCATGAAGCTCATTCCGTGACGATCATCTCCCCGCACTCCGGACAAATGCCGGACATGTTGCCGGTCAAGTTGTAGCCGCACTTCAGACACCAGGATCTGTCGTAGGGGACCGTCTTCCATCGGAGGCTGATGTAGATGCGCCGACAGAGCCAGAACGATGCGATGATGTGTACGGCCATGGCGAGGCATACCAAGATCGGCAGTGAGGTGTTGATGCTCCAGGACAGCCATCGTGACTCGGTGTGTTCGTCCAGAATCCGCATTGTGGAGATGATCAGCTCCAGCCCGAAGTACGCGATCATGCCGGCGCCGACGATGCAGGGAGGAGCGAGCACCGCCGTGAGGATGGTGCTCTTCCAGGCAGGGTTGTCTTTTTTGCGAACGTCGCGGGGCACGGGAATCACTCGACTGCGGATTCGATCTCGGAGCACTCCGTATGAGGTGCGGCGAATCAGACCCGTCCGAACAGGGATTACTGGACCACAAAGACGTACCCGCCCTGGTGTTCGAGAACGCACGCCCCATCCTTGACCGTCGGCAGCTCGGTTGGGGCGGCGAGGACCTTGAGTCGCTTGCCGGCGCAGGCTGCGGGGGTGATGAGGTCGGCTTTCACGCCCTTGGGGATCGACACCTCCAGCCGCCACTGTTGCGGATCCCAGGAGACTCGGACGGGGCCCTTGGGGGTGGCGGTGTAGCCGGCGACGTAGGGCAAGCCGCCGGCGTCGGGGGCGATGCGGATGCGGCCGCCGCCGGGTTCAGTGACTCGGACGCCGAGCAAGCTGTCGTGCAGCCAGAGGAGTGGGACCGAACCCCAGCCGTGCGAGCCGGTCTCGTCGGCCGGTTGAGCGGTGTTCTTGTCGCCGGGCTTGAGGCCGAGGTCCTCGCGGCTGACCCAGTACTCGGGCAGCGGGCCGCCGTAGGGGCCCTGGAGACGGAGCGGGACCGGGTTGCGCGGGTTGGCGGGCAGATAAGGCGAGTACCGCTCGATCAGGTGGGCGACGGCCCGTGTGGTGAACCCCGCCTCGGAGAGGGCTCGGAGCGAGCGGTAGCCGTAGGTCGGGTTGTTCCAGCGGGTGACGCCGGCCAGGGGTGAGCCGTTGGGTGCGGGATAGGCGTAGTCCAGGTCCGCACGGGCTTCTTCGCGGGTCAGCAGGCCGGTGATGATTGCCATCGTCTGGCCGGCCTGGCTGTAGCCGCGTTCGACCTTGGCGTCGGCGGGATCGAGCCGGTCGCCGACATGGGCGGGCACGTTGCCGGCGGCGGGCACGATGTGATACTTGCGGAATGCGTCGGCCATCTTGTCGGCGGTCGCCCGCCAGGAGCGGGCCTGATTTTGATCACCGGCCGCTTCGGCCATCGTGGCCGACCAGCGCAGGCGCTCGATGATCCATGGTGTGACCATGCCGCTGGACTGATCAGGATTGGCCGGGTGAACGCCGATGCGGATATCGGCCAGCACGTGGTTGGTGAGCCACAGGCCGTTGCTGTCCACCTTTGACAGGACCAGCTTCCAGTACTTGCACAACTGCGGCCAGTACTCCTTGACGATCTTCGGATCGCCGGTCCACAGGTAGGCGTCGTAGAGCATGGCCACCCACTGCACGCTCCAATCGAAGCCTGCGCCGCCGACCGGGTAGTTGCTCGGGGCGAAGGGGTGCAGGTTACCGTCCTCGAACTGTCCTTGAGCGAGCGTGCGGATCATGAAGCGGAGCAGGTTGACGTCGCCGAACCACCGGGCGGCGAGTTGAGCTCTCGGGCGAGCGTCTTCGATCCACTGCCCATCCTCGCGGCCGGGTGTGTCCACATAGGTGTCGATCATGGTCACTTCGGCGTGGATGAGGCAGAGTTTGACGATCTGGTCGATCCGCTGGTCGCCACAGGCGAAGGTGCCGATCGGGGTGATCGGATACTGCGAGCGAGTGATGCCGGTGTCGGCGAGGACCACTCGGCCGTCGGCGGGGAAGTGGATGTGCAAGGCGAACCAGCGAGCGGTGCGTTCGTCGGGCATTTCGATGTTCTGGCGACCGGTGCGGGTCATATAGCGATCGGCGTAGCCTTTGCCGACGACGCCCTCGGGATTGAGCCAGCCGTCCTCGCGGACGTGCATATCGCCGGTATAGAGTGCCCGGGAGACCTCGCAGTAGCCGAAGTCGATGGTCGCTCCTGCCGGAGCGTCTGCCAGGCTCAGGAACGGATAGCCGTGTACCGGTCGACCGAAGTCGAAGGTGACGTAGCGTGATTCACCGGCCCGGCCTTCGATGACGACGGGCTGGGAGGCCAGGAGGCGTCCGACGTCGCACGTTGCGGTGGTGTCGGGTTCACAAGTTGCGGTGCGAATCCCGGCCGCGATGGACAGGGGTTCGGCGGAGACGGGCTGTTGCGGCTTCAATCGGCCGGCGGCGAGGACAGACAGCGGCCGTACTGGGAACTCGCGTTGGCCGGGCGTCTCGACGTCGGTCGGCGTTGCGGGCCAGGGGCCATCGTTGACCGCAACGGCGTGCGACCATCCGCTGTCGTCGAAGCCGGGCTTGTGGATCTCGTCGGGCAGGGTCTTGCGGCCGTCGATGATCTGCGGGTAGCGAATCCGCGGATCACCGATGACGCCGACGATCTGTTGGTCGTGCTCGGCGAACTCAGGGGCACGCAGGCATCGCCAGGAGGGGTCGGTTTTGACCCAGGAGGAGCGGGCGTAGAGGCCGGCGTGCTTGTTGGCCGTCCGCTGGAAAGTAGTGATATTGCCCCAGTTGTGGTGGAGGACGACGATCACGTTCCTGCCGGGCTGCAGAAGGGGGGCGGCATTGATGACTTCCGTGGTGATCAGCGGCTCGTGATAGCGAGCGACTTTGCGGCGGACGATCTGGCCGTTGATCCACACCCGGGCGTTGCTGTCGGCGGCCAGGTGGAGCAGGGCGTCGGCGGGGACGGTTGGCAGATCGATCTCCCTGCGAAAGTACGTCAGACGGTTCTTGGGAACGGCTTCGTTGCCGGGCGACCAGATCCATTGGGCGCCGGTTGGCGGGTGCGGGGCTGCCAGACACTTCTCCGGTTGGTACAATCCGAGGCATGCCGACACCAGCGTGCTGCACAGAATCGTCTGCCGCGCGCCGTGCCCGGTTCGCATTTTCCTGGTCATAGGTATGGGTCCTCTCAAAACGGGCGAACGAGCCGCCGACGAGAGGCGGATTATATCGTCGGAGCATAGGGGTGTAACGTGTCGGCAGGTTGCGGTCGCTGTCGGGTGTTCTGCGGTTGACAGGATTCTGGCCACACCATACAGACGAGCGCTTCCGAATCTGTTTCCCTTCAGTTGCGGCAATTCGGATTGAATGGGATGCCTTCGCCGGTCAGGCACTCACGGAACATCCACAGATCGCTGGCGTCGATGTGATCGTCGTGGTCGAGGTCGACGCCCTGGCACACCGAGCCGGGCAGGGTGATATCGTTCCCGGCCAGGCATTTTTGCAGAATACCGAAGTCACTCTGATCCACGTCGCCATCGAGGTCGAAGTCGCCGTACTGGAATTCGCAGACGTCGGCCACGCCGTTGTGGTTGGCATCCGGCTCACATTCGTCGGGGAGCATGTTGCCGTTGCAGTCCTTGCTCTGGCCGCAGCCGGCCGCGTCGCACACGCTGCCGGTCGTTCCGCAGCTCACGTCGCAGGTATCGGGGATGCCGTTGCCGTTGCAGTCCGGCTCGAACTCGATCGCTCCCATGTCGACGACAGGTGCCCGGCTGACGCCGGTGTCGACGGTCAGTGGGGCGTCGACGAACCGCAACCGGCCGTACAGATCGAGCGGAAGGGGCTCGAAGTAGTTGTGATCCCAATCGAGGTCGAACGAGTCCGTCGGCACCACGGTGTTCAAGCCCGCATCGATGCACGGGGACTCCGTTCGGAGGCTCGGATCGCCGGGATCGCTGAGGTCCTGGCTGCTCGGGTTGCGTACGAAGCGCGGATCCAGGTCGATGTTGCCGATGCCATCGTAGCGGACGGCGTCGCCCGGAGCGTCATCCTGGATGCAGGAGTAGGTTGCGGTTGTCTGGCCGAGGTAGTCGGTGATCTGGGCGAAAGCGGTAGTCGTCTGCGAATCGTGATTGCCCCAGAGGACGCAGTTGGCCAAGGTTGGCTGGCTGTGGCTGTTGTACAGGCCGCCGCCGAGCAGGATCGCCACGTTGCCGCTCATCGTGCAGTTGGTCAGGCTCGCGTGGCTGTGGGTGGCGTTGAACACGGCCCCGCCGGTAGCGGCGCTGTTCACGGCGAACATGCCGCCGATCACCGCCGGCCGGCTGTACAGCTCGTTGCCCAGCCCGCCGCCCCCGCGTCCGGCCACGTTGCCGATGAAGGCGCAGTTGATCAGCTTCGGGTCGGCGTAGGCCGCGCAGGCCACTCCGGCTCCATCGCGGAGGGCCGTATTGGATTGGAAGGTACAGCCGACGATGGTCGGGTTTGCCAGAGCGATGTTCAGCCCACCCCCCGAGTCGTGCGGCGCCGGCCCGTCGGCGTTTCCTCCGGTGACGACGAAGCCGTCGAGCAAGGCGGTTGACCCGGCGTTCGTGGCGGCGAGGACGTGGTAGCTGTTCTCGGCGAGTCGGCCGGTCGCATCGTCGCCTGCCAGGTCGCCGGTCAGCACGGTCATGCAAGTGGATGGCCGGCGCTGGTTGAGGCGGATCTCATGGCCCGAGAAGCCGCCGTAGAGGGCAATGCCATCGGTCAGCTCGAAGGATGCGGTCCGGTCGCCGGTTCCCTGGTCGGGCCGGTAGGTGCCGGCCGCGACCCAGACCTGCACGGGGCCGCGTTCCTCCCGACGGGCGGAATCCAGGGCCTTCTGCAGATCGGTGTAGGCATCCGTCCAGCTCGTGCCGTTATTGGCTCCGCCGGCGGTGGCGTTGACATGGATCGTGACGGGCGAGCAGGCGTCGCCGACGCCGTCCTGGTTGTCATCCCCCTGGTCCGGGTTGGGCGTAGACGGGCAGTTATCGTCGCAGTTCTCCGTCTGCACGCCGGTGCAGGGATGATCTCCGGGCAAGCCACTGTGGTCGCCGTCGTCGAGAATGCCGTCACCATCCTTGTCTTGCGTGCAGGCATCGATGACCCCATCGCCGTTGGTGTCGGCCTCGCAGTGGTCGGGGGTGCCGTTCTCGTTGCAGTCTTTGCTGCTGCCATCGGCCAACTGGCAGCTGTCGGGAATGCTGTTGCTGTCGCATTCGGTGGGCAGGAGGCGGGCGGCGGCCGCCGGCTCGATCAGCGATGCGGAGTTGCCGAACTCTGCCTGCATGCCTGCCGCCGCCGGATCGCGGTCGATGGGCATGCCGGTCACGGCGTTGAACTGGAGCAGTCGCCCGTTGCCAGTGCTGGCCACGAGGTAATGGCCGCTGGGCCCGCGGGTGATTTTGCCCGGCCGTGAGAGCCCGGCGCTGCCTGGGGGCACGAACTCGGCGCGCAGTGTGCCCCGGCCGTCGAACTTGAGGATGGCGTCGCTGTCCCGGCTGCTGACCAGAACGGCCCCGTCGTAGCCGACCGCGAGTCCGGCGGGGTGGACCAAGCCGTGGCCGGTGGCCGCAATGCGGACGAAGGCCCCGGTGTCCAGCTCGTAGGTTAGGACTTGATCTGAACCGGCGCTGGCCACCAGCAGGCTACGCTCTGAAGAGAGGGCCAGGGCCAGGGGCGTATGCAGTCCCTCGTCGCCTGCGGCCACCAGGGTGCGCAGGACGGTACCGGTCTCGACGTCGAGTTCGATGACCGAATGATCGGCCGCATTGGCCACCAGCAGGGTGGTTGTGGTCTTGAACAGCATGGCCGTTGGTCGCCGCAGGGTGTCGCCCCGGTACTCGCGGATGAACGTGCCGGTGATTCCGGAGAAGCAGAGGATGTTGTCTGAACCTGCTCCGCTGACGTAGACCCTGCGGCGCTGGTCGGTGACGACGTCGCTGGGCTCGAGGAGGGCGTATTCGGCGGGCGGAGTGAGTTCGGCGACTCTCCGGCCGGCGGCATCGAGCAGCGTGGCCCCGGTGCTTCCCGTGTGAGCGATCGCCGCGCGGTTCGACGAAAGCAGCTCACAGGAGTCGGGGATGCCGTTGTGGTTGCAGTCGCTGACGGTTTTGGACTCGATCTCGCAGCCGTCCGGGAGTCCGTTACCGCTGCAATCCGCGAAGGAGGGTGATTCGCAGGCTCCCATATCCACGCGGCAGTGTTGAACGCGGGCGTGTCCGTCGAGGTCGGTTGTCACTTCGATCGGAAGGTGTCCGTTGTCGCCGGTATCGATACAGGGAGAGAAGGGCATGGACCGGAAGTCATCGTCTGGTGTTCCGGCTGAGCCGTCGGGTCCGAGGGCATTGACGAAAAGCGGGTTGTAGCCGTGATTTCCCTCGCCGCCCAGATCTTCGGTCCACCGGCGGATGCAGCAGTGATTGATTTCAGGGGTTCCTCCCCAAATCTGCGCGGTGACATCGGCGGTGGTGAGGTCGTCGTCGTCCCACAGAATCGTGTTGGCGAGGATGGTTTCGGCCCCGGCGAGAATGCCGATGCCGCGGCCCAGGCTTGCCTGATTGCCGTAGAACGTGCAGTTGGTTATCTCGATGCGGCCTCCGCTCACGCAGAGTCCGCCGCCGGTGGGTACGAGCTCGCAGGGGCTGTTGATGTTGCCGCTGAAGATGCAGTTGAATAGTCGGGGGTTTCCGCCGCGAGCGTACATGCCACCGCCCAGGGGGGCGGAATTGTTGGCTTGGAAGAGGCAGTTGATGAGTGTTGGACTGCCGTTCAGGCTGGTGAGCCCGCCGCCGCGCTGGCCGCTGTTGGCCGTCAGCCGGCAGTTTCTCAGAACCGGGCTGCCGTCGCGGATGGCCACACCTCCGCCGCCGTCGTAGGACCAGGAGATATTCAGGCAGTTGCCGGCGGTGATGATGAAGCCGTCGAGTACGGCTGTCGCGTCCGTGTTGCTGCCGTCCACGACGTGGGCGCTGTTTTCCCAGAGGTCCCCGGTATCATCGTCGCCGGCCAGATCGCCGTTCAGCGTGGTCGGGTGGGTGGCGGGATCGCGTTCTTCCAGGGTACTCTCGGTGCCCGCAAATCCGCCATAGACGCCGACGCCGCTGGCCAGATGGAAGCTGGCGAATCGATCGCCGGTGCCGCGGTCGGGGCGATAGACGCCGCGTGCGACCCAGACCTGTGACCCGGCACCTGCCGCGGCTCGGGCCGCGTCGAGGGCGTCCTGCAGATCGAGAAAGGCGTCGGACCAGCTCGCTCCGGTATTGGCTCCGCCGGCTGAGGCGTTCACGAAGATGATCCTGCAGTCTGAGCCGGAGCCGCTCGATGTTTGCCCTTGCGGGTGAGCGGGCGGCGTTGTTGCAGCTTTGGGTTCAGGTCGGCGGGCGGCGGCCTCGTGGCTTATTCGCCAGTTGGCGATGGTGGTTGCGTTCTGATTGATGGCCCGGGCGTTACAGGTCGGCTTGGCCTGATCGAGTGCCGTTCCCGTGGGCCGGCCGTCATAGAGCACTTCCGGGTTGGAGAAGTGGAGGATCTGGACGCCCGGGGTGTAGGCCATGACGGTGCGGAATCCGCCGGACAGGGCCTCGCGATACCCGTACGCGTCGCCGAGCCCGCAGGTCCCGGCGTTCTCGCGGTCGTGTCGACAGCCCATGAGATGGCCCAGTTCATGGGCCACGGTGCTGGTGCTGGCGCACATCCGGTGGACAATGCAGAAGGCGGACGCCTCGAAGGCCGGTGATGCCTCGGTCATCTGGTAGGCCAGGCCACACAGGCCTGGCACCAGGTTGGTGATCATGCAGACCAGGTCCGCCCTCAGCTCATCGCGAAGGACGTGCACGTCGTCCAGGATGCCGTCGCCATTGGTTGCAAGTCGCTGGAGGTCGGTATTGCCGTTGCCGGATTCGACGTAGTTGACCTCGGCGGTGCCGACGAGGCGTACGCGGGGGTGGATCAGGCTATTCTGGTAGGCGAGGTTGGTGTTGGCCACTGCCAGGTCGATCACCGCCTGCAGTGCGGCGGTGCCCCCCTGGCTTGTCCGGGCGGCCGGGGTGTAGACTACCAGGAGATCGAAGACCGATCCGTCGTCGGCGGGGGCCGAGGTTTCGGTCCGGCGGGAAGGCGATGGGGTGGGTGGGCCGCCCCCGGCCGCCGGCGGCTCGAGGGCATCCCATGCCGAGTCGCAGGGCTCGTCCTCGCCGAGTCGGGCAATGACCTGCTGCCCATTGCCGGCCTGTATAACCTTGAAAGATCCTTTTCCTGGTATGAGGATCAGTGCCGCGACGGCGTCCTGACAGACGGCCAGGCTGAACTGGCCGTGGGGCACGCCGGGCAACGTGCCGGATGCGCTGAAGCGGTCGTCGCCGAACCGGCTCAGGTGCTCGATGTGGCCCTCGACCGACACATCGTCGAACAGATTGAATCTCAGGGTTTTCTGCCTGCCCGCGGCCACGTCGCCCAGCTGGCCGCGGTCGGTCATTACCGTCCTGCTTCGGCCCGCCATGCTGTTCTCGGTGTTCGAGGAGGAGGACTCGGCGTTGATGGTCGCCGGGCTGAACAGAACAGTGGTTTGGGCTGCCGCCGCGGTGACGGGGGCGGACAGGACGAGGGCTTGGATGAGCAGAAGCTGGGCGGTCGGCCGGAGCGCGGTCGGGCAGAGATGATAGCGCGGGCGGCTCAAGACACAGTCCTCGACGGCTTCCGGGGCCGATGGTCGTTATTGTGCTCCGCGTGTCCCTTCAGTGTGATTATACACGATTCACCGGCCGATGGAACCTGGACGCACTTGCAGGTTCGGATTTCCCTTTTTGGTCGGTTGCGTTGATGTGCTGCTGTCGCCATGAGCTGCGGAAGTCAGAATAGGGCCGATGTACTCGGTGGCCACGACGATGTCGTCGAACCGGACGTAGCTGGTTGACGGCGGGTTGGCGACCTTGTTCTGGCGTGCTGCGTTCTCGGTGATGTAGTACAGGAGCCAGAAGAAGTTGATCCTCAGGTCGGGGCTGTTCCGCCAGCGGAAGCCCTCGAAGGGTTCGCCGCCCGAGGTGACCAGTCTGAAGCCCTCGCCGGTCCAGGGGCCGCGCAGGGTCCCTTTCTTCAGGTGGGTATCCAGTTTCCCGTTGATCCAGAGGGCGAGCTGGCCGTCGGACATCTCGGGGGAGGAGTTGAGCTGAAGCATCACTTCGATGCACTGCCAACGATCGCGAGGGATGATGGCGGGGCGAGTGCCGTCGAGGGCGTTGCCCCAGTACTTGCGGTCGGCGCTGATCTTCATCTCGTGCCAATAGGTGTAGAATGTCCAGGCTCCCGGGGCGGGATACTGCCCGCGATGGCCGTGCGGTTCGATGCCCACGGTGATGCGGTCGTCGCCGCGGGGGCGCTCGCCGGCTCCGCCCTGAGGCCATGCCGTGGACGGGTTATAGCCGCCGAGGTGAACGAAGTGGTGAATGTAACCGGTATCCGCCGGGAACTTCACGAGGAATCGGGCGAAGGCCTTGTCTGCCGGGCGTGCCAGCCGGGCGTACAGATGCCCGCCGGTGTTCTGGCCGAGCGTGGCGGACATCTGCAGGGATTGATGCCCGCGACTACCTGGTGGTACGTCCTTGCTGAGGATGAGGACCTTGCCATCCTTGTTGCTGACGTCGCTCCATCGCTGTTTGAGGTTGTCGAGCGGGCCGCGCTCGAAATCCTCGGCCAGGAGAACAGCCGGGTCGCGAGCGATGCCGACATCGCCGGGGTACTTCGCCGACAGGCCGAGACCCTCCGGCAATCGAGGCTGCTCTGCGCCGATGGATGGTGATTGGCCCGGGAATCCCATCAGCCCGCACCCCAGGATGGCGGCCGTCGCGAACGGCGGCAGGTGGTGTGTTCGCACTGGATTCTCCTCTGGCATGGGCCCTGGCACGGTCTTCGCGATCCGGGCTCCGGGTTGGAGGGATGGCCCCGACCCACGGCGGCATGTTGAGTTGCTCTGCTCGCGGGATCAGGCGTCCAGTTCCTTGAGCACTTTGTTCAAGTGGGCCAGCGACCGGACGGATTCATCCTCGGTGCCGCACTCAACGGACAGCACACCTTTGAAGCCGGCTTTCTTGAGCCGGCCGATGAGCCTTTTCCAATCGATGACGCCGTCGCCGCAAGCGCAGCCCACGGCCGTTCCGGTCACCTTGCCGCGTTCCTTTTCCGCCTGCTTGACGGAGATGTCCTTGGCGTGCACGTGGACCACCTTGTCGATGACCGCCTCGAGCATGTCGTAGGGATCGGAGCCTGCCAGGAACGTGTTGCCGCAGTCGTAGTTGCACTTGATCCACGGGGAATCGACGAGGCTGAGCACCCGTTTCATGTGGTCGATCTTGCCGGTGTACGGCCCATGTTGCTCGACGCCGAGGTAGACGCCGTTCTCTTCGCAGGTCTCGGAGATTGCCTTCAGGTTGACCCGCATGATGTTGTACGCCGTGGTCTCGTCGATCCACTTGGGGGGATGCATGTCCTCGCAGATCTGGACGATGTCCACGCCCAGGGCCTTGGCGTAGCGGATTCCCCGGCGGGCGTAGAGTACGCCGTACTCCGGATTCAGGAGATCGGAGTGCGAGGAGACGGCGCTGATCTTCACGCCGGCGGAGCTGCACATGTCCTTGATGAGTTGCGGATCCGTGTCCATGCTGGTCACGTGGCAGTAGCCGGCGTTCGAGAGCAGGCAGCGCCCGTCGAGGAAGCAGGGCTCCACCCACTGGTAGCCGATCTCGCCGGCTTTCTTGATCCCGTAGGCCAGGCTCTTGTCGCCGTGGCGCACGTATTCGAGGTTGATGCCGACGCCCATCCTGCCGTCACCGCCGGTCGCCTTGGATGGCCGAGCCTCGGCGGCCAGAGTGGGACCCCTGCCGCCCGCGATGCCCGCAGCGGCGCCTGCCATGCTGGCGGCGGCCATCGAACTCATCAGGAATTCCCGGCGCGGTATTCCCGTCTGGGTGCCGATCTGTCGTTCTTCTTGAATTGTGGTTGGCATGGTCTTCCTCCACCGCCGGCGGCCAGCGGCGCGCTGGTATGCCTGAGCCGCCGCGAACGCGCCTGGCCGGCGATCGATCCCGGAGTGTCGGGCGCTCGTTCCGGTCCTCAGGAACCCTCAACGACCCACCGCAGGCCGTCGAAAAAACGGGCAACCTCCGACGCACCACAGGTTCCTCAGTCCTCTAGCCGGTGCAGCAGGAGGACGGTGATGTCGTCGGGGTGCTTGCCGTTGTAGAAGAACTCGCTCAGCTCGTGACTGATATCCTGGATTGTGGCTCCGGGCGGCTGACCGAATCCGTCACAGACCATCTCGATGAACCGGGCCTCGCTGAATCGGTCGCCCTGCTGGTTGACGGCCGTGGCTACGCCGCGGGTGTAGACTGCGAGGGTCTCGCCGGGGGCAAGCACGTCGATCTTGGAGGTATACTCGTAGTGCTTCACCGCGCCGACCGATGGCCCGTCGGCGGTGGGCAGTTTTCGCGGCTCGCCTCGGGGATCGACCACGAATGCCCCGATCTTGCCTGCCCGGCTGTACTGGATCTTGCCCGATTTGGGGTCGAGCAGGAAACACATTGAATCGACCACGGCCGGCTCGTTCTCGTTGAACACCAGCCAGTTGAGCTCGCGTTCGAAGGCGTGGGGGGGGTCGTTGTGCAGCATAGCCACCCGGAAGGTGGACTGTAGGCGGGCCATGGAGAGGGCCAGCGAAGCCCCTGTCGCCCGCACATGGCCTAGCAGAAAGCAGGTGATCTCCGTGTCCGGGCGTTTCATCACATCGTAGACGTCTCCGGGCCGCTCCTGGCCGGAGCGGCTGTAGGCGGCCATCTGGAACTTCGTCCCGCTGATCGAGGACTTGGGGTCCAGTTGGGCCTGGATGGTCTGAGCCACGCTGACTTCGGCCGCGGAGACCTCGGCCTGACGTGCCTGGCGGCCCTGAAGGATGGTGTCCAGTTTGGCGGCGATGGCCGAGCCGAGGGCGGTGAGCATGTCGAGGTCGGGAATTTGGAAGCGGAGCGTCTTGGGGCGGCGGTCGACGTAGACCATCCCGAAGGTGCCGTTTCGTGTGGAGAGCGGCACGGCCAGGGCCGAGCCGATGTCCTTCTCGTCCCGGATCTTGCGCACGCAGATGTGCTGGTTCCGCTCGCAGCAGCGGTAGAGCAGCAGTTCGATGATCGGATTTGTGTCGCAGCTCTGACCGGACGGATATCGGCCGCTGACCACCTCCAGCTCGCCGTGTGGTTGGCGGCGGATGCCGATCCAGGCGGATCGGGCCTCGAAGACCTTGAGCAGGAGACGGATCGACCGGTCAATCAGGTCATGAATATCCCGGCAGTGAGAGACTTCGACACCGAGGTTCGAGGCGTGGTCCAGATCGGCCTTGACCATGGTGATGCCGTCGAAGGGGCGCTTGACGATCGAGCCCGGCGGCAGGGGGAACTGCTTGATCTTGGCAAGTTCCTCTGCCCCGGCGGCAACGTCCTCGACCACATGCTGGTCCAGGCCGGCGCTGAGATAGATCTTCAGCAGGTAGTCGTGAAGGACGATCTCGTCGCCGTCGGTGAGCCGGGTGGCCTCGATCAGGCCGTGGCTGTTGAGCAGGAAAGCGTTGTTCGGATCCAGGTTTTCGAGGAACCAGATGCCGTCGACGGTGGCACGGATGGCCGCGTTCTTGCTGCTCACGCGCTGGTCAGGCAGATGGATGGCGCAGGAGGGATCACTCCCGACCAGGATCTCCTCGTCCTCGAACGTAAGGTCGGCCAGGACCGAATCGCGCTCTTTGACTAGCACGCGCATAGGCTACTGTCCGTCCGGCGTGTAATTACCCGCATTTCTTTGACTTCCGCCGGCGGGCTCCGTAGAGTCGCTCGCCGAAGGGGCTCGGCTTGTCCCGAGCTGCCCGGGAGGAGGTCAACCTTGGCCCCACGTCGAGCTCACCGGCCGTCATCGGTCATCGGACGCCGCCTGGAGGCGTTGCGTACCAAGATACAGCAGAAGTCGCTGGATGGCTACCTCATCAACAGCCGGGTGGATCAGTACTACGCGACGGGTTTTGACGGGGAGGACGGGGCGGTGCTGATTCTGCCCCGGTCGGTGTACCTGCTCACGGATGGGCGATTCATCCAGGCCGCCGCGAAGGAGGCCCCGTGGGCAAGGGCGGTCATCCGCAAGAAGTCGCTGGTGGAGACTGCCGCCCAGCTCATCCGGCGCCGTCGCCTCGTTCGGTTGGGCTTCAATCCCGGGACCATGAGCCTGCAGCAGTACCGTGATCTGGGGAAAGCCATCCGCGGCACTCGGCTGGTGCCGATGACGGCCATGGTCGACGATCTTCGGTTGCTCAAGGACTTGAGCGAAGTCGCTGCGATCGAGAAGGCGGCCGAGATTGCTGAATCGGCCTTCCTGACGGTTACCCGGCGGCTGAGGATTGGGATGACCGAACGGCAGGTGGCCGCCGATCTCCAATGGGAGATGCTCCGGCGTGGGGCGAGTGATGTGGCCTTCCCGCTCATCGTGGCCGAGGGCCCGAACGCTTCGCTGCCCCATGCGGTACCCGGTGACCGCCGAATCCGATCTGGCAGCCTCCTGCTTATCGATTGGGGGGCGACCTGGAGCCATTACCGGAGCGACTTGACCCGGGTGGTGTTCATCCATAAGATTCTGCCTCGCTTTCGGCGCATGTATGAGCATGTGCTGGCAGCCCAGGCGGAGGGCATACGGGCTATCCGGCCGGGCGTCCGCATGTGCGACGTGGATCGCCGGGCCCGCGGCCGGCTTAAGGCTGTCGGTCTGGACAAGAAGTTCACTCACGGCCTGGGGCACGGTTTGGGGCTGGACGTGCATGAAGCCCCCAGGCTTGCCGCCAAGACCAAGGATGCCCTCAAGGCGGGCATGGTGGTGACCGTCGAGCCGGGGGTGTACTTCCCGGGGTTGGGGGGAGTTCGGATCGAGGACGACGTCCTCGTGACCGAAGACGGCTGTCGGGTGCTGACTCGGCTGGCCAAGGACCTGGATTCCATGGTGGTATGAGACGTGATCGACACGAAGACAATTAAAGAGTTGCTGGAGCTGATGGTTGAGCACGGCCTGAGTGAGATGAAGCTGAAGGACGGCGAGGACCAGATTGTTCTGCGGAAAGGTCCGAGCGGAGCTCAGGTGGTGATGGCCGCACCCATGGCGATACCGCACCATCCCATGGCCGGGGCTTCGGTGCTGCCCGGGTCGAGTGTGGTTTCGGCTGCGGTGGGGGAGCCCAAGGAGGATGATGGTCTCGCGCCCATCAAGAGCCCGATGGTGGGGACCTTCTATGCGACCCCTGATCCGGAGTCTTCGCCTTTTGTCACCCTTGGGTCGGAGATCGATGTGAACACGACCGTTTGCATCATTGAGGCCATGAAGGTGTTCAACGAGATCAAGGCGGAGGTGGCGGGCGTTATCGAGCGCATTCTTGTACAGAACGAACAAGCGGTGGAGTTTGGCCAGCCTCTTATGCTGGTCCGGCCCCGGAAGTGAGCTGAGGGTTCTTTTGGGGCCTGCTGGCCTCCGCGTGACCAGGGGTGTCGAACAGGACTATGTTCTCCCGTGTACTGATAGCCAACCGAGGCGAGATCGCGCTCCGTATCATTCGGGCGTGTAAGGAGTTGGGGATCCAGACGGTCTGTGTCTTCTCTGAAGAGGACCGCGAGGCCTCGTACCTCCGCTTCGCCGACCGGACGATCTGTATCGGTTCGGGAGCGGCGATCGACAGCTACCTGAAGATTGACCGGATCATTGCGGCCGCCGAGGTTGCCAACGTGGATGCGATCCACCCTGGGTATGGCTTCCTGGCCGAGAACGCCCAGTTTGCCGACGCTTGTCGTGATTCCAAGATCGAGTTCATCGGACCGGAATCGAGTGCGATGCGGCTTTTGGGGGACAAGATCGAAGCCAAGAAGCTGGCCAAGAAGTCCAAAGTTCCCACGATTCCCTGGACGGAAGGATGCGTGGAAGACGACGAGGAGGCGGTTGGCTGGGCGGCCCAGACGGGTTATCCGGTCATGATCAAGGCGGCAGGCGGCGGTGGTGGGCGGGGCATTCGGCTGGTGCACAACGAGGCTGCCCTGCGTCACAGTCTCCCGGCGGCCCGGTCCGAAGCCCAGGCGGCGTTCAAGAACGCCGCCCTGTATCTGGAGAAGGCCGTCGAGTCTGCGCGGCACGTTGAGGTCCAGATCATGGGGGATCGGCACGGGAGTGTTGTTCATTTCTACGAGCGTGACTGCAGCCTTCAGCGGCGTCACCAGAAGCTGGTCGAGGAGTCACCCAGCCCGGGGCTGAGCGATCGGGCCCGGGAGGAGTTGTGCAAGGCGGCCGTGAGGCTGGCCCAGGCCGCCAAGTACCATGGTGCCGGCACGATTGAGTTTCTGGTCGATCCCAAGGGCAAGTTCTACTTTCTCGAGATGAACACCCGGATTCAGGTTGAGCATCCGGTGACGGAGGCGGTTACCGGCCAGGATCTGCTCAAGATGCAGATTGCGGTGGCGGCGGGCGCGCCGATGCCGGTCCGGCAGAAGGACGTCAAGCCGTGTGGAGCAGCCATCGAGTGCCGGATCAACGCTGAAGATCCGGCCAATGGTTTCCGGCCCTGCCCGGGGAAGATCGAGCAGTTTTTCCTGCCTGGTGGCCTGGGTGTTCGGGTGGATACCTGCGCTCACGCCGGCATGACGATCAGCCCGCGGTACGACTCCATGATTGCCAAGCTGATCGTCCACCGGCCGAGCCGGAGTGAGGCGATCGCCTGCATGCAGCGCTGCCTGGACGAGTTCACCATCGAGCCGATCAGAACAACCGTCCCCCTGCTCCGCGAGATCTTCCGCCACGAGCGGTTCGTCAAGGGAGACGTGGATACTGGATTCATCGAGAGGACTTGGTAAGATCCGCCTGTCTGTGCGGTGATTCGAAGGTTCGTCAAAAGGAATATGCCATGGGACATCTATTGACCGGGAACGCTGTGGTAGGTCAGGCCGGCGGGCCGACCGCGGTGATCAACCAATCGCTGGTCGGCGTCATCCAGGAAGTCCAGAAATACCACCACATTCCCCGGCTTTTGGGGGCCCGCCACGGCGTGCGAGGGATCATCAGCGAGCAGTTCTACGATTTGAACCGGCAGCCAACCAACATGCTGGAACTGGTGGCCCAGACGCCGGCCGCCGCCCTTGGTGCCACGCGTGACAAGCCCGACGTCGAGTACTGCGAGAAGATCTTCAACGTTTTCCGCAAACACGATGTCCGATATTTCTTCTACATTGGCGGCAACGATTCGGCCCAGACCGCCCAGATCGTCAACCGCTTGGCCACCGACGCGAAGTACGAGCTGCGCGTTATCCACATTCCCAAGACGATCGACAACGATCTTCTGGTGACCGACCATTGCCCGGGTTATGGCAGTGCGGCGAAGTTCGTGGCCTCGGCCTTCATTGGTGACGATCTGGACAACCGAGCCCTCAAGGGTGTCAAGATCAACATCCTGATGGGCCGCCACGCCGGTTTCCTGACCGCGGCCAGCATTCTCGCCCGGCAGCGTCCGGACGATGGCCCGCACCTCGTCTATCTGCCCGAGCGGCCGTTCGATCTCGACAAGTTTGTCAACGATGTCGAGAGCGTGTTCGACCGGTTCGGCCGATGTGTGGTCGCCATCTCCGAGGGCATCAGCGACGTCCACGGCGCTCCCTGGGCGGAGAAGGTTCAGGTCATGCGTAAGGAAGCCATGGAGCGCGACGATTTTGGGAACGTGCAGCTTTCTGCCGGCGCCGGCTCGCTGGCCGACTACCTGTCCGCCATGGTCCGCCAGAAATGCAAGAGTATCCGCCGCGTCCGGGCGGACACCTTCGGCTACCTGCAGCGCAGCTTCCCCGGTTCCTACAGCGAAGTGGACGCCTGGGAGGCCCGGCTGGTTGGCCAGATGGCCGTGAGCTACTCGATGGACGCCGACCATGACGGCAGCGTCGCCCTGGTTCGGCTGCCGAGCACGACTTACGCGGTGGGCACCAAGCTCGTCCCGCTCCGTGAGGTTGCTCCGGAGAACGCCCCGTTCACCAAGGACGTGCCGGATGAGTACATCAACGAGGCCTGCAACAACGTGCTCAACAGCTTCCGCGAGTACGTCAGCCCGCTGGTCGGCGATCTGCCCAAGGTCGGCTGGTTCGAGCAGATCACCCAGATGCCGGTCTGATGCCCGAGCCCGCAGGGGCGGAGTGACTGATGCAGACCCTGAGAAGCCCCGGGCCGCCTTGGCTCGGGGCTTTCTCTGTTGAAGGGGACGGCAATGGACGCGTTCATGCGGTTGACGATCGAAGAAGTCCACGAGTCGCTGGGCGAGCTTGGCGGAGATCGGGCATGAGAAGAGCATTCGTGGTGATGGGCGGGGTCCTGTTCCTGGTGCGGGCGCTGAACGTGCAGGCGGCACCGAGCGATGCGGACCGTCGGTGCGCAGCCCTCTGCGAGGAGTACACGGCCAAGTTCAAGCCGCTGTTCATCGCCCAGCAGAGGGCGTGGTGGGACGCCAACATCACCGGGACGGAAGCCGCCTACGCCCGCAAGCAGGCCGCGGACCAGGCCCTGATCGATCTGCATGCCGACGGCGCGTTCTTCGCACGCATCCAGTCGGCCAGGGAAGCGGGCCATATCGCCGACCCGCTTCTGGGCCGGCAGCTCGATGTCATGTACCGCTCGTTTCTGGAGAATCAGGCCGATCCCGCCGTCCAGAAGCGGATCGTCGCCCTGCAGAACGAAGTCGATCGGCTGTTCAACAACCACCGCCCGCGACTTGGCGACCGACCCGTTCACGAGAACGACCTCCGCGGGATTCTGGCCAAGACCGCGGATTCGGCCGAGGCCGAAGCCGCCTGGAAGGCGTACATGGACGTGGGAGCGGCGATTGGGCCCCGGCTGGCCGAAATGGCCCGGCTGCGCAATGATCTGGCCCGCAAGCTCGGCTACCGCAACTACCATGCCCTCAGCCTGTTCCTGCAGGAGCTCGATGAGACCGAGTTCTCCAAGCTCTTCGATGAGCTTGACGTCCTCACCCGCGGGCCCTACGCCAGGCTGAAGGCGGAGATCGACGGCGGACGGGCCGGGCGATTCCACATCGCGGCCACCGAGTTGCGGCCGTGGCATTACGGCGACTTTTTCTTTCAGGAGCTGCCGGCCGAGCAGCAGGCGGGGCTGGAGGAGGCCTACACCGGCGCCGATCCCGTCGCCCTGAGCCGCAGGTACTACGCCGGTCTTGGCCTGGCGATGGACGACATTCTGGCCCGCAGCGATCTATACGAGAAGCCGGGGAAATGCCCCCACGGCTATGGCACGGACATGGACCGTTCCGGCGACGTGCGCGTGATCGCCAATCTGAAGCCGAACCTCTACTGGTCAACGACGATGATGCACGAAGCGGGGCACGCGATCTACTACAAGTACATTTGCGCGGATCTGCCCTTCCTGTTGCGCGACGTGTCCCACCCTATGACCACCGAGGGCATTGCCCAGATGTTTGGAGCCGCCACCCGTACCGGGCCGTTTCTGACCGGTGTGCTGGGTTTGCCGGCCGACCGGGCGAACAGACTGAGCCGGTCGATACAGTGTGCGATCCACGCCGACCGACTGGTCTTCAGCCGCTGGTCGCAGGTGATGGTCCGCTTCGAGCAGGGCTTGTACGCCGATCCGGAGCAGGACTTGGCCAAGCTCTGGAGTGACCTGCGGCGACAATACCAGTTGCTTGCGGCCGAGGGCCTGGCCGGGCGGCCTGACTACGCTGCCAAGTTCCACCTTTTCACCAACCCGGTGTACTACCACAACTACTTGATGGGCGAGTTGTTCGCGGCCCAGATCCGCCACCATCTGCTTGCGAATGTTGCGCCGGGCAGGGATGCGGCGGCAATGCCGTGTGGGCATCCGGAAGCAGGCGAGTACCTGCGCCGGCAGGTGTTCGAGCCGGGCAACCGGTATTCCTGGCGGGAGCTGATCACACGTGCGACCGGCGAGCCGCTGACTGCCAGGTATTTCGCCGAGGAGTCCATTCTGGAAGCCCGTTAGGGAGTCGGGGTTTGGAGCTGCGGACGGTCACCGGCGGCCGGTTGCCACCCGGAGCGGCCGGTGCGATAATGGGCATGTGCTCGCAGCGGGGGGCCGACCGACTGCACCGGGAATGCGCCGAATCTCCCGGTCTCGGCCGAAAGCTGGCGGGCCGGGTGCAGCCGTGCCGAGGGATCCTCCGGTCTCCGGTCCTGCTCCTGAATCTTCTCATGTCGGGAGGGTTGAGCGTCGAAGGAGGCCGCCATGAGACGAAGAGGCTTCACTCTGATCGAGATTCTGGTCGTGGTTTCCATCATTGCCTTGTTGATTGCTGTCCTTCTGCCTTCGTTGAGCCAGGCCAGAGAAAGTGGGAAGCGAACCGTCTGCCTGCACAACCTTAGAATGCTCGGCGTGGGCTGGGGCGTGTACGCGCAAAGCCACCACGAGTACATGGTGAACGGCTTCGCGAACAACGATCCGGCCAGACTGGGTTGGGTCAGGCTTCTCGACTCACTGCCGACGGCCAGGCCGGTCCAGGAACAGATTGACGCCCTCCGCTTCGGGGCCCTTTTCAAGTACGCGCCCGTGGTTGACGTCTATCGATGCCCCGCCACGAAGAAGAACGAGATCCGCACCTACAGCTGTGTTCAGTCCATGCGTGGCTACATCGAGTGGTTCGGTGCGGAATGGGTGATGATCCGCACCACCCAGATCAAGCGGCCCAGTGCCCGGATCGTGTACCTGGATGACTATCCCGAGGACTGGGATGCCTGCTGGATGGTGTCCCACCTTGAGCCCAAATGGTGGAATCCGATCCCGATGCGTCATGGCAAGGGCACGGCCTTGAGCTTCGCGGACGGCCACTCCGAATGGTGGCGGTGGACTGATCAGCGGTCCATCGCGTTCGGGTCCTTGAGCTGGGCCGCCGCCGAAGCGAGTGCGAAGAGTGCCCAGCCGGACAACAAGGATCTGCGGAAGCTGACGCTGGCCGTCTGGGGACGGCTTGGCTACTGAGCCCCCGCGCGGGCGGCATGATGTCGGCTGAAGCGGGCAACGGTCGACATGACAAGTGGACATTGACCGGGCGTGTCCTGGTCTTGTGTCGCGATTCACGAAGAGGAGAAGCTCCATGGAAGATGACCGGGCTGCGAACAAGGGAGTCGATGTTCAGGTGAGGGCGGCGTTTCGCCAGGATCGGCGGCGGTTTCTCCAGCAGGTTTCCGCGGGGGCGATGGCCATCGTCGGCTCCCAGGCGATGCATGGGGCCGCCTGCAAGGCCGAGCAGGCACCGGCGTCGCCCTCCGTCGGTCCGGGCGGACTGCCCACGATCAGGATCGGCAAGCACCGGCTGACCCGCCTGATCGTCGGCAGCAATCCTGTCGAGGGGTATTCCCATTCCAGCTCCAAGCTCGACCTTCACATGGGCGAGTATTTCACGCTCGAGAAGACGGTCGAGTTCATCAGCTCTTGCGAGCAGCTCGGGATCAACACCTGGCAAAGCGGCCATGGGCCAAGTCAGAAGGTGCTTGATGCCCTGAAGATCCTCCGTGAACGCGGATCGAAGATCCAATGGTGTTGTCTGGCCACGGAGACCCGGCCGGGCGACAGTCAGAAATCGGTGAAGGAACTTCTGTCCTACAAGCCCATCGCCATCATTCACCACGGGGGCGCGACCGACAGTCTCTTCCGTGAGGGCAAGGCCGAACAGGTTCACGATTACGTCAAGAAGGTCCACGATGCCGGCGTCACGGCCGGCGTCTCCGCCCACAATCCTGCGAACATCGCCTACATGGAGGAGCACGGCTGGGAGAACGAGTTCTTCATGACTTGTCTGTACCAGGTTTCTCGGCCGGGCGAAGAGATTCGCAGGAAGTTGGGCACCGGCATACTCGACGAGCCGTTTCTCGAATCGGATCGCGACGAGATGACCGCGGTGATCCGGAAGGTCAAGCGGCCGTGCCTGGCTTTCAAGATCCTGGCGGCGGGTCGACTCTGCCGCCAGCCCGCGGATGTCGAGTCTGCCTTCAAGTACGCATTTGCCAACATCAAGAAGACCGATGGCGTGATCGTGGGCATGTACCCGCGTTTTGCCGATGAGGCCCGGTTCGACGTGGAGATGACCCTTCGGCACGGTGGCTTGGCGTAGCGGCGGCCGGTGAAAGGAGTGGATCTCCGGGCTGGTTCAGGCAGCAGGGGGGCGGCGGTGGTTGGCCGAGTGGGCCGTATCATGGCCCGGCGGGCCGGGAATCCGCGGGCGCCGAGGATGGCTCTGGTCGAGAGGGGGCTGGCTGGGTCTTGCGCCGGACCTCGCGTTCCTGCCGCTTGTGCTCGGCGACGGCCACCGCCAGTGGGGCAGCCCGGGCTCGCTCTTCGGGTGTAGTGCGAGTCAGCACGAGCTGGTTCCAGTCCTGACCGGTGGCCGGAAGGAGACCCTTGAACGACTCTCCGATACCGGCGTCCCGGTGTGTTTCCGCGGCCGGCTCGCCCTGCAGACGGCGGAAATCGGCGATCAGGTCGCCCACGAACTTGTCTCGCTGATGGAGGGGGAGGTCCTTGAACCGGTCGGCAGCCTCGAGCATTCGCACGCGAACCACCTCGAAGGTGGCTTCCACCAGGGCCTGCTTCTGCTCATCGGACATTCGCCGGATGCACCGGCCGAGCCGCGACCGGCTTTCTTCACTGCTGAGATGCTGGAACGTTGCTCGCAGGTATGCTTCGCGTTCGGCGAGGGGCAGGCGGATGAGCCCCCGGGGATGGCCGAGAAAGCCGGCCACCTCCTCGGGCGAGGCCTGAGCCGGACTGGGTGGCCCGGCGGTGGTGAGCTGGGTATAGCCCCACCAGCCGCCCGCCAGAATGACCAGTGCGCCAGTGAGGGCCAGCAGCGCGTTTCGTGTGGGCCTGCCCATGCGGACTCCATGCCGACTCGTTTCGCCGGAAGTCTGTTCCGCGAGCATTCTATCGGCTGCGCCGGGAGCCGCCAACGAGCGATGCCGCCGGTTCGGTCATGCTTTCGGAGCTTGCCTCGCGGAGGAATCCGCGCATGATGAGATAGAATTGAAGCGTGTCACAGGCAGGGAGAATCCGATGCCGAGATCGCTCCTGGTGAGGTCCTCGCTTGTTTTCGTGGTGTGTTTCGCCGGAACAACCCAGGCCGCCTGGGAACAGAGCGAACAAGGGGAAACGGCGGTGTTCAAGATGCAGAACGCGCCGTATCCCCACGAGAGCCGCAAGGAGGGGTTCAAGGGCAGGAGCGCGACCTACCCTCGCGATCCGCATTATGTGGACAACAGCGTCGCGCTCTTCATCCCCAACGGCTACAAGCCCCAGGAGCGAACCGACCTGGTTGTCTACCTCCACGGCCACGGCAATCACATTGCCAAAGCCCTCGAGCAGTACAAGCTCCGCGAGCAGGTGGTGGCCAGCGGCAAGAACGTCATTTTCGTATTCCCGGAAGGTCCCAAGAATGCCAGCGACTCCGGCTGCGGGAAGCTTGAGGAGCGGGATGGCCTGAAGAAGCTGCTGACCGAAGTGATGGAGACGCTGGTGGCCGAGGGCAAGGTCAAGCGGAAGGAGATCGGCCGGGTGCTGCTCAGCGGCCACAGTGGGGCCTATCTGGGGCTTTCGTTCTGCGTGAAGCACGGCGGGATGGGAGAGTGCGTGACCGAGGTGGGGCTTCTCGATGCCAGCTACGATCTGCTCGATCCGTTCGTCGCCTGGGCGGTCGGCCATCCCAAGGCCCGCCTGTTCAGCCTCTTCACCGACCATCTGGCGGCCGACAACGTCTACATGATGACCGAGTTCCGCAAGCGCAGGATTGCCTATGAGCTGCTCGACGATCAGGAGGTCAAGCCGGAGGACCAGGCTAAGAACCGCATTCTCTTCGTGCACACGCTCAAGCTGACCCATGATGAGACTGTGCAGTGGTTGGAGAGATGGCTTCGAGCAAGCTCTCTGGAGGTGAGGTAGGGAGCCGGAAGACCGCAAGCCCGAATGCGGAGCTCACCCAACATCAGCGCGGTGAATCCTCTGCCGAGAGAGTGTTCGCCAGGTTTCACAGGTGAACCGGCAGCGGCCGCTCAGGCGTGAGGGAGATGCGAACTCGGCTCCTGGTTTTCGCTTGGGCGTTTCGGCGACCCTCTACATTCGCTCCACCGTCCGTATCCCCAGCAGGTCGAGGCCGACGGCCAGGGTTCGGGCGGTGAGGTCGCAGAGGCGCAGGCGGCTGGCCCGCTGTTCGGGGGTGGGTGCGCCGAGGACGGGGCAGGACTCGTAGAACTTCATGAACAAGCCGGCGACCTCGTAGAGGTACTCGGTCAGCAGGTTGATCCTCAGGCCCGCGGCGGCGCTCTCGATCGTCTCGGCGAAGCGGAGGATGGCGCGAGCCAGGACGCGCTCGGCCGGTTCGGTGAGCGTGATCCGCCCGCCGGTCAGGTCGCCGCTCGACTCCGCCCCTTTGCGGTAGATCGAGCGGATGCGGGCATAGGCGTACATCAGGTAGGGGGCGGTATTGCCTTCGAGGGCGAGCATCTTGTCCCAAATGAAGACGTAGTCGCTCTGACGGTTCTGGGAGAGGTCGGCGTATTTCACCGCCCCGATGCCGACCGCCTGGGCGATGTCGTTGATCTCCGCCTCGGTGAAGCCGCGTTTCTTGTTCGGATCGGCTTCATTCGCGCGGATCAGGTTGGCCGCTCGATTGACGGCCTCGTCGAGCAGGTCGGACAGGCGGATGTTCTCGCCGCTTCGGGTCTTGAGCGGCTTGCGGTCCTCGCCGAGGATCGACCCGAAGCTCGCGTGTTCGAGCTGCACCTCGGGCTTTCCGGATCGCCTGGTCCATCCGGCGGCGCGAACCGTGGAGAACAGCATCTCGAAGTGCTGAGCCTGACGAGCGTCGGTGACGTAGATGATGCGGTCGGCGCCGAGATCACGGATGCGGAACCGCACGGCCGCCAGGTCGGTGGTCGCGTACAGGTATGCGCCGTCCGATTTGCGGATGATGAACGGGAACGGCTTGCCCTCGGGGCTCTTGAACATCGGCTCGCCCGACGGCAACCAGTGGAAGATGCACAGGGCACCGTCCGACTCGATGACGGTGATATGCGGTTCGTGGACTCCCGGCCTGGGCTGCGGCGATGTGTCGGGTGCGCCGAACTCGCGGTTGAGATCGGCGACGACGCCGGGCAGCCGGTCGTTATAGAAACTCTCGCCGCGTTCGTCCGCTGTGGTGAGCTTGACGCCGAGTCGGCCGTAGACCGGCATGTAGTGATTGCGGGACTCGTCCACGAAGTACTGCCACGCGCGGAGTGTTGCGGGGTGGCCGCCGTGGAGAGCCACGACTTCGGCTCGGGCCTTGTCCTGAAAGGCGGGGTCCTCGGACGCCTTGGCGTTGGCCTCGCGGTAGAACTGCTCGAGGTCGGCCAGGTGCACGGTGCTCGAGCCGTCCAGGGCGGCGGGCATCTTCTCTTTGAGGTAGGCGATGAGCATGCCGAACTGCTTGCCCCAGTCGCCGACATGGTTCTGGCGGATGACCTGGTGACCCTCGAACTCCAACATGCGGGCGAAGGTATCACCGATGATCGTGCTCCGCAGGTGGCCGACGTGCATTTGCTTGGCGACGTTCGGACTGGAGTAATCCACGACCACCGTCTGGGGATCGGCCGGTTCGATCCCAAGGCGGTCACACGCCTCGGCCGGCGGGACGGCGTTGAGATTGATCGCGAGCCATTCGTTTCGCAGGCGGATATTGATGAATCCCGGGCCGGCGATCTCAAACGGCTCGCAGAGGGCGGCGGCGAGGGGGGTGATCAGGTCGACCAGTCGCTGAGCGACGTCTCGCGGCTTCTGCTTGAGCTGCTTGGCCAGACTCATGGCCACGTTGCTCTGATAGTCGCCGAAGCGATCGTCGGCGGCCGGGCGAATCAGCGGGTCTACGCTACGCCCCTGCTGGCCGAGCAACTGGACGAGCGCGGTCTGGAAGAGTCTCTGTATCTGTCCAAGTATCGACTTCATCGTGGCGTTCCTGTCCAGGAGGCCGGTCAAAGCGGAGATTGTACCCGCAACGGAGACCGGACGGCAAAACCGGAGCCCGTTGTCAGGGTGGAGACCGCTTGAGATCGCCCAGGTCGGGTGGCCCGGGGCGATCCGGCTGGACCGTTCCGATCGTCGGCACAAGTCGCGACCAGGATCAGAGGGTATCAGTTGCCGCAGGCCAGATCCACCTGCAGTTCCATGCCACGAAGACATCGCTGCAGAATGCCGAAGTCATCGAGGTCGGCATCGCCGTCGTCGTCGAGGTCCGCCGGTTCGCATCCCGGGGCGGCATCGATGTTCGCCGAGGTGAGGCAGGCGGTGAAGAAGGCGAGGTCTTTGGCGTTGAGGTAGCCATCGAGATCGAAGTCCGCCGGTGCGCCGACGATGACCTCGATCGCCGCGTCAGCGGACATGGGTGTGACCGGCCAGCAGGTCGAGTTCCCCGCTGTGTTCGGTTGCCGTGTGGGCGGTCCATTGGTCGATGATGACCCACGGCTCCTTGACGTTGTCTGGCGGGGGTCGCGGCTCAGAAGCGGCCATGCTCGGTCCGCTCGATGATCTCGCTCTGGAGCTCGGGGGAGAGGTCGCAGAAGTAGTCGCTGTAGCCGGCCACGCGCACGATGAGGTCGCGATGGGATTCGGGTGCGGCCTGGGCTCTGCGGAGCGTGTCGGCGGTCACGACGTTGAACTGGACGTGGTGGCCGTCCATCTTGAAGTAGGACCGCACGAGGTGGCCGAGCTTCTGGAGGGCGTCATCGTCGGCCAGCAGGGAGGGCGAGAACTTCATGTTGAGCAAGGCCCCGCCGGCCTTGATATGGTCCATCTTGGCCGCGGACTTGAGTACGGCGGTGGGCCCGTTGCGATCGGCGCCCTGGACGGGCGAAATGCCCTCGGACAGAGGCAGTCCGGCTTTTCGGCCGTCGGGCATTGCCCCGGTCACCGAGCCGAAATACACGTGGCAGGTGGTCGGGAGCATCTCGACGCGGTAGTGGCCGCCCTTGCTGTTGGGCCGGCCATCGAGATCCTCGACCAGCATGTCGAATACCGTGACCGCCAGATGGTCGGCCTCGTCGTCGTCGTTGCCGTATCGATGGGTCTTGTTGACCAGTCGCTGGCGGAGGATCTCGTGTTTCTCGAAGTTGCCGTCGAGGGCTGCGAGCAGTTCGGCGGGGGTGATGGACTGGTCCTGGAACACGAGCTGGCGGATGGCGGACAGGCAGTCGGTGAGGCTGCCGATGCCGACGAACTGGATGTAGGTGTTGTTGTATCGGGCTCCGCCGGCGTTGTAGTCCAGCCCTTTGCGGATGCAGTCGTCGGTGATCACCGACAGGAACGGTGCCGGCATGAGTGTGGCGTACATCTGCTCGATGACCTGGTTGCCGCGGATCTTGAGGTCGATGAAATGCCGCACTTGTCGCCGGAACGCAGCAAGAAGTTCTTCGAAACTCCTGTAGGTGGTCAGGGTGCCGGTCTTGAGTCCGAGCTGCCGGCCGGTGCGTGGATCGACGCCATCGTGCAGGGTCAGCTCGAGGATTTTCACCAGGTTGAAGTAGCCGGTGAGGATGTAGGCCTCCTTGCCGAACGCTCCGGTTTCGACGCATCCGCTACATCCTCCGGCCCGGGCGTCTGCGAGCGTCTTGCCTTGACGGAGCTGCTCCTCGACCACGGCGTCGGCGTTGAAGATCGAGGGGAATCCGTACCCATTCCGGAGCACGCGCAGCGTGTGCTTGAGGACCTCGTCGGGGGTCTTGCGCGAGAGCTGGAGATTCGAACTCGGCTGGAGCAGGTGCATTTCCTCGATGATATCGAGCAGGAGGTGGGTCAGCTCGTTCGAGCCGTCGGACCCGTCGGGAAGCAGGCCGGCGAGGTTGATGTTGGCGAAATCGGTGTAGGTGCCGCTCTCCTCGGCGGTGACGCCGACTTTGGGTGGCGCGGGGTGGTTGTTGAACTTGACGAAGAAGGCCTCGAGCAGCTCGCGGGTGGAATCGCAGGTGAGCTCGCCCATCTCCAGCCCGCGGCGAAAGAACGGCAGCAGATGCTGGTCCAGGTGGCCGGGGCTGAACGAGTCCCAGCCGTTGAGCTCGGTGATGACCGCGAGATGGCAGAACCAGTAGTACTGCAGGGCCTCGTGGAAATCGCGCGGGGCGTGGGCGGGCACGTGGGTGCAGACGTCGGCGATCTTCTCCAGTTCCGCACGCCGGCGGGGGTTCGACTCCGTTGCGGCCCGCTGACGGGCGAGTTCCGCGTGCCGCCGGGCGAGGAGGATCATGGCGTCGCAGGCGATGTCCATGGCCAGGAGTTGTTCGCGCCTGGCGTACGCCAGGGGATCGGTGAGCGGATCCAGGTCGGCCAGGGCGTCGGCGATGTCCTTCTTGAAGTCGAGCATGCCTTTGCGGTAGATCTTGTCGTCGAGCACGGTGTGACCCGGCGCCCGCTGCTCCATGAACTCGGTGAACAGGCCAGCCTGGTAAGCATCAAGCCACTCGGGTGTCATGACCTTGAAGATCCGGTCGCGGATGCTGCGGTCCCGCCAGTAGGGGATGATCTTATCGGCGTAGGCGTTGATGCACTCCTCGGAGACTGCGTAGCTCGTCTTGGGCCGGGAGTTGAGGATGCGCAGGTCCTCCAGGCTGTGACAGGTGAGTTCCGGATAGGTTGGCACCGACTTGGGTGTCGGACCGCGCTCGCCGACGATCAGCTCTTCGTCGCCCAGGTAGATCGTCTGGTGCTCGCAGAGGTAGTGGAAAGACCGTGCGCGCATGGCTGGTATCGAGAATTTACCCTCGTTGGCCAAGTAGAAGTCGGTCAGGAGGCAGGCCCGTTCGTGCGAGAGGTGGGGCTTGGCATCGAGGCTCGCTTTTCGGAGTCTGGCGGTACGTTCGGTCATGATTCTATCTTCCGATCATCACTTCGAGGCCGGCGGTTTGAAGCACGCGGGCGGCCTGCTCCAGCTGTTCCGGATCCGGGGCGCGGGTTCCGGTCATCCGATAGGGCCGGCCGAGTCTGCGGCTCTTGTGCACGCCCAACTCGTGGTAGGGTAGCAGGCACAATCGGCGGACGCCCGGGACGTCGGCCGCGAATCGGGCGATGCTCGCCAGTTCGGTCGGGTCATCGTTGACCGCGGGTATGAGCGGCACGCGAATCCAGATCGTGCGGTGCCGGCGGCTGAGGGCAAGCAGGTTCTCGAGGATGGTCGCGTTCGACACCCCCGTGTACCGGACATGGCGGGCATCGTCCATCAGCTTGAGGTCATACAGGACCAGGTCGGCCAGTTCCGCGGCGGCGAGCAGCTGTTCTTGCGGGGCGTAGCCGCTGGTATCGATGGCGGTGTGGATGCCTTCGTCGCGGCAGGCATGGAGCACGTTTCGGGCGAAGTCGTGCTGCATGATCGGTTCGCCGCCGGACAGGCTGACACCTCCGCCCGATTCCTCGTAGAAAATGCGGTCTTTGCGGATCTCGGTGAGCACCTGCGGGGTAGTCATGGTCCGGCCGGCCATCTGACGGGCGTCCGTTGGGCAAGCCTCGACGCAGGCCCCGCACCTGGTGCACGGCCCGGCCAGATGGGCCGGACAGACCTCGCGGCAGCGCCCGCAGCGGATGCAGCGGTTCTCGATGACGATGATTTCCTGCTCGTGCGACCGGCTCTCCGGGTTATGGCACCACCAGCAGTCCAGCGGACACCCTTTGAGGAAGACCGTAGTGCGGATGCCGGGTCCGTCCTGGAGCGAGTACCGCTGAATGTTGAGCACGACTCCGCTTTCCACGGCGAGTACTCCAGCCGCTGGCACGCTAACCGATGTGGAGCCCCATGCGTCCCATTTTAGAATGGTTGGCGATCCGGGGCAACCCGGTTTTCGGCTTCCGCAGGGCCTCGGTCTGCTGCATGGACCCGGCCTGCTCGGGACGGTATGATGCAATGGTTCCAGGTCGACCGGTTTGCAGGTCACGTTCAACGGAGGAGCAAGTCATGCTTAGAACTATGCAGATCCTCATGTTGTCCCTGGTGAGCGGTTCCATCGCCGCAGCGGAGGACAGGATCGAGCTGACTTACAGGGCCGAGCCCAGCTTCCAGCTGACTGTCAGTGTCGAGGGAACGGCCGAAGGACACGTGTTAGGTCTTCCCAACACGGGGAAGCTGGTCCTGGTCAGCAGGGAGAAACGCAAGCTGCTGGCCCAGATGAGCGAGGTGCCGGCGGGGGAAACCGCAAGCCTGAAGATGACCGGTGAGTCATCGAGCGAGAGTACGATCAACGGCAACACGCGCGATCCCATGACCGAGACCGTGGGGCCGGTCGTCTTCACATTCGATCGGCGGGGCCAGGTGGTTCGCACCGAGGTTGATCCGTTCGAGGCATCGCCGCAGAACCTGATGCGGTTCCGCTGGTGGCGCTACATTGTGCAGCAGCTCGATCTTCCGCCGGTTCTGCCGGAAGAGCCCGTCGCCCCCGGAGCGACCTGGACGGCCGCCGCGAACCTCACCGGTCCCGACGGCAAACCCCTCAAGGCCAGGCAGGAGTTTCGGTTCCTGGGAACCAGCGACGAGTCGGAGGTCCGGACCGCCTGGCTGCGTGGCGAGATCGTGGTTCCTCTGGAACTCAGCTTCAAGTCGGACGAGGGTGTGTACAAGGTTGAGGGCAAGGTTCGCATCGACAAGCTGTATGCGTTTGACATCGACAAGGGCTTGCCGCTCGGCAGCACCGACCGGGCGGTCATCGATATGTCGATCACTGCCAAGCGAGCGGAAGGCGAAGAGTTCCGCTCGCAACTGTACATGCGCGCCGACGGCAAGACGACCATGAAACCGAAGACTGAGGAGTCTGGGACGGCCGACGACAAGAAGCCCGAGTCCGAACAAACGAAGGGCAGGTAGCTCCTTGCCGGCTCCGCGACCCCCGGGTGGTGAGAGGAGCATCCCCGCACAAGGCGGGCCGTCCTCGGGCAACGAGGCGCCGTTCGGAGAGACGCGGGCCCTGAGCGGTTCGCAGGGGCGGACGTGCATGGTCGGCCGGACGCCGATCTCATCGCGGTGTGGGCTCGTTGTGCGGTGAAGGGGATCGAGGCCTGGCCGTGACGCAGGGAAGCGGCAGGGTCGCATCATGACCCCACTGATTGAGGAGTCGCCGAAGACGCGAAGCGGCGGCTCGGCAAGGCATCCTCTCAGTCCGTTGCCTCTTTGTACCGGCGCTTGTACTCGTCCCGCTCTCTCTTGAGCTCGTCCTTTTCGCGCTCCAGCTTCTCGACCTTGGCCTCGAGATAGCGGTTGCGCTCGTACGCTTCCCCGAGTCGCTGACGCGCCTCGTCATGGCTTTGCGTCGGCGGAACGCGGCTCGAATCCACCCGGTGCGGATGATTGCCGATGCTGATGGACTCGGGGGCCTTGACGCTCACACAGCCCCCGAGCAGGAGGCCTGTCGCCAGGAGAGCCGCGAAACCAACAGTAAACGGTTTGACTTTCAACATGATTGATCCTCCGCCAGATTGTACCCGGGACCTGGGCTTCACGTAAGCAGACGGACTCGGTCGCCTGAGGTCAGCGTGGCGAAGCGGTATGAGCTGGCGGCCATCACCCGGGGATTATTGACTCGGTAGTCCGATGGGCGGGTTATGGTCCTTGCGGCGACGGGAGGCGGTCCGTGCCCGGCGGCTCATGGATTGTCGGAACCGATAGCTGACGGATGGCCGCGGTTCTCCTTGCAGCGAGGTCGGAGTGGCGATACATATGCCGACTGGCTTTGAGGAGAAACACATGGCTGACAAGCATGTCATCTACGGTATTCACGTGACCGACCGGGCCCACAACGCGAGCGGGGTTCAGAAGATTCTCAGCGAGTACGGATGCAATATCAGGACACGGATCGGGCTGCACGAGGCATCGAACAATGTGTGCTCGCCGAATGGTCTGATCCTGCTGGAGATGGTCGGCGACGAAGCGCTCTGCGGCCAGATGGCCGCCAAGGTCGCGGCCCTTCCGGGCATCGAAGTGCAGAAGATGGTTTTTGCTCATCCGTGACCTGGCGAAGCCGGCGGCGTCCAACGGGGTGGTCGTCCTGACGGGCGTCATCGGACTGCGGGGAGCCGCCAGGATACTGAGACTCAGTCTCATATTCCATCTCGGTCTCCCGTTTCTTGGCTGCCTGGAGGGCGATGGCTTGGTGTCTTTGGCCGTTGTCCGGCGGCTTGCGGACCCCCGGGAAAACGGGCACAATGTGGGCTCGCGACAGACTGTCGGGTAGGTGAGCGTGCGCCCTGCCAAGCCGGCGTGCCGTGAGTGTCGCTCGCTTTGCCTGGTTGGCCGGGCGAGCCCACAGCCAACCATAGAAGCGACGGTAGTAATCGCCGGGCAGAATCCGTGACGACCAAAGTACCGCCTTCAAGCGGTCGCCGAGACCGCCGGGCGGGATTTCGCTAAAAGGAGACGATGGATGGCCAAACGAATCATGACACTGGACGGCAACGAAGCTGCCGCCTCCGTAGCTTACCGGGCGAGCGAGGTGATCGCGATTTACCCGATCACCCCGTCTTCGCCGATGGGCGAGTTCTCCGATGAGTGGGCGTCGAAGCAAATGCGCAACATCTGGGGCACCATTCCTCAGGTGACGGAGATGCAGTCCGAAGGTGGAGCGGCGGGTGCGGTCCACGGCGCGCTGCAAGCGGGGGCGCTGGCCACCACTTTCACCGCGTCCCAGGGCCTGTTGCTGATGATCCCGAACATGTACAAGATCGCCGGCGAGCTGACCGCGTTCTGCATGCACGTGACCGCTCGGACCCTGGCCACCCATGCCCTGTCGATTTTTGGCGATCACTCCGATGTGATGGCCTGCCGGCAGATCGGTTTCGCCATGCTCTGCTCGGGTTCGGTGCAGGAGGCCCACGACCTGGCCTGTGTCGCTCACGCCGCCACGCTCAAGAGCCGCATCCCGTTCCTGCACTTCTTCGACGGTTTCCGGACGTCGCACGAAGTGTCCAAGATCGAGATGATCTCCGACGAAGACCTCCTGTTCATGATGGACCAGGCCGCGATCAAGGCTCACCGGGAGCGGGCCCTGACGCCCGACAATCCGAAGATTCGCGGCACAGCCCAGAACCCCGACACCTTCTTTCAGACCCGCGAAGCGTGCAACAAGTTCTTTGACGCCTGCCCGGACATCGTCCAGCAGGTCATGGATCAGTTCGGCGGGCGCATCGGACGCAAGTACAACCTCTTCGACTACGTGGGCGCTCCCGACGCCGAGCGGGTCATGGTCATGATGGGCTCCGGTGCCGAGACCGCTCACGAGACCGCAGATTACCTCGTCGGCAAGGGCGAGAAGATCGGCCTGGTCAAAGTCCGGCTGTTCCGCCCGTTCTCGATCCCGCACCTGGTCAAGGTCCTGCCCAAGTCGGTCAAGAAGATCGCCGTACTGGACCGCACCAAGGAGCCGGGCGGGGTCGGCGAGCCGCTCTACCAGGACGTCGTGGCCGCCCTGCGCGAGGCCAAGGACTCCGGCAAGCTGGCCATGGCCGAGCCGACCATCATTGGCGGTCGCTACGGCCTGTCGAGCAAGGAGTTCACGCCGGCCATGGTCAAGGCGGTCTACGATGAGCTGGCCAAGGCCTCGCCCAAGCGGCATTTCACCGTGGGGATCAACGATGACGTTACCCGCCTGTCTCTGGACGTCGATGAGCACTTCGATATCGAAGGCAAGAGCGTGGTCCGGGCGGTCTTCTTCGGCCTGGGGGCGGATGGCACGGTCGGGGCGAACAAGAACTCGATCAAGATCATCGGCGAGGAGACCGACAACTTCGCTCAGGGCTACTTCGTCTACGACTCCAAGAAGTCCGGGGCGATGACCATCTCGCACCTGCGGTTCGGGCCGGGCTACATCCGCCCGCCCTATCTCATCAGCAAGGCCAGCTTCGTTGCCTGCCACCAGTTCGTGTTCCTCGAGAAATACGACGTCCTGTGCTACGCGGCGCCGGGCGCGACCTTCCTGCTCAACGCTCCCTACCCGGCGGAAACCGTCTGGGATCATCTGCCCCTCGAGGTTCAGGAGGAGATCATCGCCAAGAAGCTGAAGTTCTATGTCATCGACGGCTACGAAGTGGCCAAGGCGACGGGCATGGGCAGCCGGGTCAACACCATCATGCAGACCTGCTTCTTCGCGATCTCGGGCGTTCTCCAGAAAGACGAGGCCATCACCAAGATCAAGGAGACGATCAAGAAGACTTACGGCAAGAAGGGCGACGAGGTGGTCAAGCGGAATTACGCCGCGGTCGACGACACCGTTGCCCACCTGCACGAGGTCAAGGTGCCGGCCAAGGTCACGGCCACGTTCCGCCGTCCCCCCGTCGTGAGCGAGAAGGCGCCGAGCTTCGTTCGCGAGGTGATCGCTCCGATGATGGCGTTCAAGGGCGATCTGCTCCCGGTCAGCGCCTTTCCGCCGGACGGCACCTACGACACGGCGACCACGCAGTGGGAGAAACGCAGTATCGCCCTCGAGATACCCATCTGGGATCCGGCGGTCTGCATCCAGTGCAACAAGTGCGCGATTATCTGCCCGCACGCCGCCATCCGTTCGAAAGTCTATGCCCCGTCGGAGCTGGCCAAGGCTCCCGAGGCGTTCCGCTCGGCCGACTACAAGGCCAAGGACTTCGCGGGCATGAAGTTCACCATCCAGGTCGCCCCCGAGGATTGCACCGGCTGCAAGCTCTGTGTCCAAGCTTGCCCGGCCAAGGACAAGAGCAATCCCAAGCACAAGGCGATCAACATGGAAGCCCAGTTGCCGCTCCGCGAGCGTGAGCGGGCCAACTACGACTGTTTCCTCGCCATTCCCGATCCTGACCGCAGTGCGATCGACAAGATCAACGTCAAGAGTTCGCAGTTCTTCCGCCCGCTGTTCGAGTACAGCGGGGCGTGCGCCGGCTGCGGCGAGACGCCCTACGTCAAGCTGCTCAGCCAGCTCTTCGGTGATCGCCTGATGATTGGCAACGCCACCGGCTGCAGCTCGATCTACGGCGGGAACCTGCCCACGACGCCGTACTGCAAGGACGCGAATGGGCGCGGCCCGGCCTGGGCCAACTCCCTGTTCGAGGACAACGCCGAGTTCGGATTTGGAATGCGTGCGGCCATCGACAAGCACCACGAGCAGGCCCGTGAACTGGTGGCCAAGCTGGCTGCCAGGATCGGCGACAACCTGGCCAGCGAGCTGCTCAACGCCGACCAGGCCACCGAGGCCGGGATCAAGGCTCAGCGCGATCGGGTCGCTGCCCTCAAGGCCAAGCTGGCCACCATCCAGGAGGACGATGCCGCACGTCTGGCCATCCTGGCTGATTACCTCGTGCGCAAGTCCGTCTGGATGCTCGGTGGTGATGGCTGGGCGTATGACATCGGGTACGGCGGCCTTGATCATGTGCTCTCGCTGCCGCGGGACGTCAACATCCTGGTACTGGACACCGAGGTGTACTCGAACACCGGCGGGCAGGCGTCCAAGTCCACCCCGATCGGCGCCGCCGCCAAGTTCGCCTCGGCCGGCAAGTCGGTCGGCAAAAAGGATCTGGGCCTGATGGCCATGAGTTACGGGCACGTCTACGTGGCCAGCGTGGCGATTGGCGCCAAGGATACGCATACGGTGCAGGCCTTCGTCGAGGCCGAGTCCTACCCCGGTCCGTCGATCATCATTGCCTACAGCCACTGTATTGCCCACGGCTACGATCTGGCCTTCGGCCTCGAGCAGCAGAAGCTGGCGGTTAACAGCGGTGTCTGGCCGCTTTACCGCTACGACCCGCGACGGGTTCTCAACGGCGAACCACCGCTCATCCTCGACTCGGTGCCGGGTGAGACCAAGGTCAGCGAGTACATGCGGAACGAGACTCGTTTCCGGATGGTCGAGAAGATGAATCCGGAACGATTCCAGAAGCTCTCGGTCATGGCCGCCGAGGCCTCCGCCAGACGACTGGCCGTCTATGATCACATGGCCAAGCTGACCGTTCCCAAGTCCAACGGCGGCAAGAGCGAGTAGCGTGTAGCGACGGGGTATCGGGAAGCGGAGTCAGCCGGCTCCGTTTCTCGACGCTGGTGAATAACCCAAAACCGAAGAGTCGATGATTGGCTGCTGACAACCGATAACCGACAACCCTCAATGGAGGTCCCGTTCATGGATCTTTCCACGCATTACCTCGGATTCAAGCTTCCCAGCCCGTTCATGTGTGGTGCATCGCCGCTGGCGGACAAACTTGACAATGTCAGGAAGATGGAAGACGCCGGTGCGGCCGCGATCGTCATGCGCTCCCTGTTTGAGGAGCAGTTGATTGCCGAGGGGCTGGCGACGGCCAGTGCGATGGACGGCCCGGCCGAGTCCTTCGCCGAGGCTCTCTCGTATTTGCCCCAGCCGGACGAGTTCGTCCTCGGGCCGGACGAGTACCTGGAGCAGATTCGCAAGATCAAACAGGCGGTGAAGGTACCGGTGATCGCCTCATTGAACGGTACGACGCTGGGTGGCTGGCTGGATTACGCCAAGCAGATGCAGCAAGCCGGGGCCGATGCTCTGGAGCTCAACGTTTACTACCTCGCAACGGACATGACCGAGCCCGGCGAGGCGGTGGTGAAGCGTACCGTGGACATGGTTCGGTCGGTCAAGAAGGCGGTCACCGTTCCGGTGGCCGTGAAGCTGTCGCCGTATTACTCCTCCTTTGCCAACGTGGCCAAGCAGCTCGACGCGGCCGGCGTGGATGGCATGGTCCTGTTCAACCGGTTCTACCAGCCGGATATTGACGTTGAGACGCTGGAAGTGCTTTCGGATCTGAACTTGTCCTCGTCGGGCGCGTTGCTGCTTCGCCTGCGGTGGCTGGCAATCCTGTCGGGGCGGATTCAGGCCGATCTGGCAGTGACCGGCGGTGTGCACACCTGCCTTGACGCGGTCAAGGCGGTGATGTGCGGGGCGCACGCAGTACAGATGGTATCGGCCCTGTTGCAGCGCGGTCCGCAGCAGCTGAAGGCCATTCGGCAGGAGGTCGCCAAGTGGCTGGAGGAACACGAGTACGATTCGCTGGCCCAGATGCAAGGCAGCATGAGTTTGCTGAAGGTGCCAAATCCGAAGGCCTACGAACGCGCCAACTACATGCATATTCTGCAGAGCTGGCAACCTGCGTAGGCTTGAGTAGAGACCCTGGACACTGAGAGGATGCTGATCTCATGGCTCGTAGTGCAAAGTCCAATTCCAGCAAGCCGGAGATGAATCAGGCTGCCGGCCCGGCGGAGACCGGCCGGGCGGTGCGTGATCTGGAGCCGCTGTTTGCCCCGCAGTCCATCGCGGTGATCGGCGCGTCTCGCCGCCTCGGAACCGCCGGGAGCGAGATTCTCAAGAACCTGGTGATTGGTTCCTTTGGCGGGGTGATCTATCCGGTGAATCCCAAGTCGAAGAGCCTCATGGGCATCCGGTGTGTGCCCGCGGCCTCGGCCATTGACGACAAGGTTGATCTGGCGGTGGTCATCGTGCCCTCCAACTCGGTCGAAGCCGTGTTGAGCGAGTGTGCCGACCACGGAACCAAGCACTTCATCGTGATATCCGCGGGCTTCAAGGAGCTGGGCGGCGAGGGCGTGGAGCGGGAGAATCGACTGAAGGCTCTGGCCAAGGAGCGAGGGCTGTCGATTCTGGGCCCCAACTGCCTGGGCTTGATCAATACTGCGCCGGGAGTGAGCATGAACGCGGCGTTCGGCGGTGCCCTGCCCAAGGCGGGGTGTATGGGTTTGATCAGCCAGAGCGGTGCCTTGGCCGCCGCCCTCCTGGACTACGCCAAGGGGCGAGGGATCGGTTTTTCCCGGTTCGTCAGCTTCGGCAACAAGGCTGACATCAACGAGATCGACCTGCTCCAGTCGCTGGCTGGCGACCCCGCGACGAAGGTCATCCTGATGTATGTCGAGGATCTGTCCAGCGGCCAGGCCTTCGTCGACGTGGCCCATTCGATCACCCACGGGCGGAACCCGAAGCCGATCCTGGCGATCAAGACTGGTCGCACCCAGGAAGGCGCCGCCGCCGCGGCGTCGCACACCGGCTCGCTGGCCGGCTCGGACGAGGTCTACGACGCGGTGTTCTCCCAGGCCGGCGTGATCCGCGTGGAGAGCGTCGAGGATCTGTTCGACTATGCCGAGGTTTTCGCCGAGCCGACCTTGCCCCGGGGCCGGAGAACGGCGATCATCACCAACGCAGGCGGTCCGGGAATCATGGCCACGGATGCGTGCATTCGGTACGGCCTCAAGCTCTCCAAGTTCCAGGAATACACCGTCAAGTCGCTTAAGTTCCAGATGCCTCCCACCGGTAGTTTAAAGAACCCAGTGGATGTCATTGGAGACGCTCGCCACGACCGCTATCGGGCGGCCCTGGATGCGGTCACGGCCGATGAGGAGGTCGACCAGGTCATGGTCCTGGTCACTCCCCAGGCGATGACCAATGCCAAGGAGATCGCCGAGGTCGTGGTCGAGATGGAGAGCTACTGCGAGAAGCCGATTGTGGCGTGCATGATGGGTGAAAGCGACGTCGAGCCGGGCGTGCGGGTGCTCAAGGAGCACGGCGTTCCGACGTATCAGTTCCCCGAGAACGCCATGCGATCGATGGCCGCCAAGGCCCGTTTTGCCGAGTGGATCCGTTCCCCGATCCTCGACTACCGCCGGTTCGAGGTCAACCGAGCCGCGGTGGATGAACTGTTCCGGCAGGAGGCGACCGCTGGACGGAACCAGCTGGTTGAGGTGCGGGCCCTGGAGGCTTTCACCCACTATGGCTTCCCGATCGTGCCCTACAAGCTGGCCAAGTCGGCGGACGAGGCCGCGGCCGCCGCGACCGAGATGGGTTTCCCCGTGGTGATGAAGATCTCCGGCCCGAAGATTCTGCACAAGACCGACGTCGGCGGCGTGAAGCTCAACCTGACCGACGAATCTTCGGTTCGCGCGGCCTACGAAGCCATGATTCAGTCCGTTCGAGGCAAGCTGGGCAGCGAGGTCGAGATCTGGGGCGTTCTCGTTCAGAAGATGCTGCAGCCCGGCAAGGAAATCATTTTGGGAATGACCCGTGACCCGCGATTCGGGCCCCTGCTCATGTTCGGACTCGGCGGCATCTACACCGAGGCCCTGCGGGACGTGGCTTTCCGCCTCGCTCCGATTCGGGAGAATGTGTCCTCGGAGATGATCAAGGATATTCGCTCCTACCGCCTGCTCGAAGGCGTGCGCGGCGAGCCCCCTTCGGATCTGACGGCCATTGCCGACTGTCTGATGCGGCTCTCGCAAATGGTCACGGACAGCCCCAGGATCAAGGAACTTGACATCAACCCACTCATCGTCTACCCCCGTGGCAAGGGATGCATGGTAGCCGATGCCCGGATCATTCTGTCGGAGAGCTAAGCGATGAGCCAACCTTGGCGTGAACGATATGCAGACAAGACGGTGGAGGCCGCATTCGCCCTGCGCAAGGTCAAGCCCGGAGACCGGGTCTTCATCGGCTCGGCCTGCGGGGAGCCCCAGCACCTGGTCCACTCCTTGTGCGACGCCGGCAGCCATCTGGCCGACACGGAGCTCATCCAGGTTTTGACTTTCGGTGTGGCCCCCTACACCGATCCGCAATATGCCGCCAACTTCCGAGCGAACGCGTTTTTCATCGGGGCCAGCCTGCGCGATTCAGTCAACCAGGCCCGGGCCGACTACACGCCGATCTTCCTGTCGCAGGTGTCCGATCTGTTCAAGTCGCGACGGGTTCCCATCGACGTGGCCTTGGTCACGGTCAGTCCTCCTGACGAGCACGGATTCTGCAGCCTTGGCGTGTCCGTGGATATTACCAAGGCCGCGGTCGAGTCGGCCGAGGTGGTGATCGCCCAGGTCAACAGAAACATGCCGCGGGTGTTGGGTAACAGCTTCATCCACGTGCGGCAGATTGACTACCTCGTGGAACACGACGAGCCCCTGCTGGAGTGGCCCGGCCTTGCCGGAGACGACGAGGTCACTCGCAAGATCGCTGCTAATATCGCCCGCTTGATCTCTGACGGGGCCACCCTCCAGCTCGGCATCGGCCGAATCCCCGACGCCGTGCTGGCGCTGCTGACCGACCGGAACGATCTGGGTATTCACACCGAGATGTTCTCCGACGGGGTGATGAAACTGGCCAAGGCCGGCAACATCACGGGGAAGTACAAGACCCTTCACGCCGGGAAGATCGTCGGGAGCTTCGCTGCGGGATCGAAGACCCTCTTCGACTTCGTGGACAACAACCCGATGATCGAGATGCACCCCTCCGACTACACCAATGACCCGTTCATCATTGCCCAGCACGACAATCTGACGGCCATCAACTCGGCCCTGGAAATCGATCTCACCGGTCAGGTCTGCGCTGATTCGCTGGGCAACAGTTTCTACAGCGGCATCGGTGGCCACGCGGATTTCGTGCGCGGGGCGGCCATGGCCCGGAACGGCCAGCCAATCATCGCCATGCCCAGCACCGCCGTCACCGCCGACGGCGTCCGCTCCCGTATTGTGGCGGCGCTTCAGGAAGGAGCCGGTGTGGTCACCACCCGCGGCGACATTCACTACATTGCGACGGAATACGGCGTCGCCTACCTGCATGGCCGCAACCTCCGCGAGCGGGCGATGTCCCTGATCGGCATTGCCCACCCCGACTTCCGCGGCGAGTTGTTGTTTGCGGCCAAGAGACGGAGAATCGTCTACGCGAATCAGATCTTGCCGCCGATGTCCAGACCCTATCCCGCCGAGATGGAAGCGACCACGACGCTGAACGACGGTACGGACATCATGGTTCGGCCGATTCGCCCGGACGACGAACGCCTGATCAAGGAGATGTTCTACTCGTTCAGCGAGAAGACGGTATACCTTCGGTACCACAACACTCTTAAGTCTATGCCCCACAATAAGTTACAGGTTTTCTGCAACGTCGATTACGATACCGAGATGGCTTTGATTGGCGTGACCGGCGTGGCGGGCAGCGAGGAAGTGATCGGGGTTGGACGGTACATGACCGATGCCGCCAAGCGATCCGCAGAGATGGCTTTCGTGGTTCGCGACGACTATCAGCGTAAGGGGCTGGGGTCGTTCTTGTTCAAGCGACTGGTGGAACTCGCCCAGGCCCAGGGCATCCGCAAGTTCCATGCGGAGGTTCTGGCCGAGAACAGCGGCATGCTGAAAATCTTCCATCGTTCCGGCCTGAAAGTCGAAACGACTACAGAAGAAGGGGTGGTTGGTGTCGATATGCAAATACCGGAGCCGCCGGCGATGCATCAACCCCAGTAGGGCGGTGGCGTGGCCTCGGGGGTTCATGCATGTCTCGGACGAACGGCGAGGCATTTGATTTCCGCCTGGAGGACGGGTAGTCTATGCGGGCACGGGCCCGGGGATCCTGTCCCGGCAGCTTCTAAGACCCTGAAACCGCCTCACATTGCGGTCAGTGGGGTCGTGTGACAGATCACATTCTGGTTGTCGCTTGAGGAGATAGGACTCATGAAAAGAGCGCACATGGTGGGTAGGGCGATGAGGAAACTGGCCGTCGTAGGTGTGATGGTCATTGGCGGCAGTTTCGTGTTCGGGGGCTGCACGCTCACGACCGTCCGGGATCAGATCGTGTCCGGCGGACTGGCAGCCATCAACGCCACGGCGAAGGAGGCTGTGGGTGCCCTGATTCCGACCTTCGCGGAGTTTTTCCCGAGGATTCCGAACACCTCACCGCTGTTTGACAGTTGGGGCCTTTGATCCAATGATCAGACGCCGTCTCCTGGCGAGGCGTTTGTCTGACTGCTTTCAGGATTGACGAAAGGACGGGCTGTTCCTCGTTGAAGCGAGGGGCAGCCCGTTTGCGCTTTTGGTCCTGTTCAGGCGGTGGGCTTGGTGCCGTCGCCTGCTTCATGCCCAAGATCGTCGGCCCGTTCCGCGGCCTGTAACCGCCGGGGCCAGGCCTCACCGCCGCTGGGCTTCGGCCTTGCGGTGGGCGATGACGATCTCCTCCTGTACCTCGCGTGGTGTCCGGCGATAGCAGGCGAACTCCATGGTGAATGTTCCCTTGCCCTGGGTGGCCGACCGGAGATCGGTCGCATAGCCGAACATGTTGGCCAGCGGAACCTCGGCGATGATGACGGTGACATTCTGCTTCAGCTCACTGCCCAGGATCATCCCGCGGCGGCTGGACAGATCGCCGACCACGCTGCCCTGGTACTCGGGCGGCGCCTCGACCTCGACCTTCACGATCGGCTCGAGCAGGGCGGGCTGCGACCGCTTGAACGCTTCGACGAACGCGTCCCGGGCGCAGATCTGGAACGCCAGGTCGGATGAGTCGACGGAGTGGTAGGTGCCGTCCTCGAGCAAGACCTTGACCTTGACGATCTCGAAGCCAGCCAGCGGGCCCTTGCCCCGAGCGCTCTGGAAACCCTTGTCGCAGGACGGAATGTACTCGGTCGGGATTCGCCCGCCCTTGACCGTGCTCTCGAACTCATAGTCGTCTTCGGCGTCATCCGGGAGCGGGATGAGCTTGCCGACGACATGGGCATACTGACCGGACCCGCCGGTCTGCTTGCGATGCTTGTAGTTGAAAGGCGTCTCGCGGGTTGGGGCCTCGCGGTAGCTGACCTGGGGAGCGCCCACCTCGATCTTGATTTTCTGCTCTCGCCGCAGCCGTTCAATGTAGATATCCAGGTGCAGCTCGCCCATGCCGGAGATGATGGTTTCGCCGGTCTTCTCGTCGGTATGGGTGTGGAACGTCGGGTCCTCGCGGCAGAACCGGTGTAGGGCCTTGCTCAGCTTGTCACGATCGGTGCTCTGGGCGGGCTTGATGGACAGGGAGATGACCGGCTCGGCCACATGGATGCTCTCCAGCGAGTAGTTGTGGGCCGTGTCGCAGATGGTGTCGCCCGAACTGCATTCTACGCCGATCAGGGCGACGATGTCACCGGCCTCGGCGACGTCAATGTCCTCGCGCTCGTTGGCGTGCATCCGCAAGATGCGCCCGACGCGCTGTTTCTTGCCCGCCCGGCTGTTGTAGTACGTTCCCCCGCGGACGATTCGGCCCTGGTACACGCGGGTGAAGGTCAGCTGCCCGAATGACTCCTCGACGATTTTGAACGCCATGGCGACGGCCGAGCCGTCGGGATCGGCGCTCAACGTCATCTCCGCCCCCTGGTTCCGGTTGTCGCGGGCGTAGATCACCCGATCCAGCGGGCTGGGCAGATAGCGGGTGACGGCATCCAGGAGGGGCTGCACTCCCCGGTTCTTGAAGGCCGAGCCCATCAGCACCGGCGTGATCTCCCGGGCAATGGTCTGCTCGCGGACGATCCGGTGGATCAGCTCCTCGTCGATGGGTTTCTCCTCGAGCATGAGCTCCATGAGTTCGTCGCTGTAGAGTGAGAGCGTGTCGAGCATTCCGTGGCGGGCCCGGTTCGCCGCCTCGCGGAGCTCGGCGGGGATCTCCTCCATGCGAATGTGCTCGCCGTTTTGTCCATCGAAGTAGAGGGCTTTCATCGCGATCAGGTCGACCACCCCTTGGTGGTGTCCTTCCAGTCCGATGGGGCTCTGCAGGGGCACGCCGGTGTGTCCCAGCTTGGTCTCGATCTCGTTGACCACGCGCATGGGATCGGCCCCCACCCGGTCGCACTTGTTAATGAACGCGATGCGGGGCACGCTGTAGCGCTTCATCTGCCGATCGACGGTGAGCGACTGCGACTGCACGCCGCCGACGGCGCACAGCACCAGGACGGCGCCGTCCAGGACGCGCAGCGAACGCTCGACCTCGATGGTGAAATCGACGTGACCCGGCGTGTCGATGATGTTGATGGTCTTGTCCCGCCAGCGGACCGTGGTCGCGGCCGACGTGATGGTGATGCCGCGCTCTCTCTCGAGCTCCATGTGGTCCATGGTGGCGCCGCGCTCGTCGTCCTTGACGTCGCCCATGCGGTGGATGCGACCCGTGTAGTACAGCATTCGCTCGGTCAAGGTGGTCTTGCCCGAGTCGATATGGGCCGAGATTCCGATGTTCCTCAGATGACGCAGGTTCAACATGACAGCTCACTTCACCTTTTCACTTCGCGTGTCCGACCGACGCTCCATGCGGGTCACACTTGACCACGAGACGCCGTACAAGACGGCTTTGCAGAACACTCAATTCAGCCAATTCGTTTCGTGGAAACCCACCTCGGCGGTCCTGGGAATCGGCCGCCGATGCTGGTGGCGGGCGATTAGCGGAACAGCCGGAGGGGTGGAAACACCTTCAAATCCAGCCGCATGGCAGCGTTTCTCCATGACGAGCTCGTGGCCCCGGGTGCTGAGGGGCGGGCCGATAAACGGCCGGCCGCCACCCGGTCCCCGGCCTCGGCACCGTTCGGGGTCAACCGAGCACAGATCTTCAATATTACCACAAAGGTCTTTGCCTTTCAAGTGCCACCGGTTTATCATGCCCGCAACCGCGAAGAACCGGCCGCAGCCGGCGGGAGTCGGGTGATGCACGATCGTCCCAGCGTTGTGGTCCTCTACAACCCGGCCAAACCCGATGCCAAGGCGACCACGGCATCCCTGGTCGAGACGCTTGGCCCCAAGGCGACCGTGCTGGCCACCGGTCCGATCACCGATGTTCTGGCCTGCGTGAAGGGGAATCCGGTCCGGATCCTCGTCCTCGGCGGTGATGGCAGCCTGCTCTCCGTTGCCCGCTCGACCGCTCATCTGGGAATTCCGCTCGTCGGTGTCAATTTCGGCAAACTCGGCTTCCTGGCCGAGTTCAGCCTCGACGACGTCGCGCAGTACCTGGACGCCGTCCTGACCGACCCCGCGATCGTCAGTTCGCGCATGATGATGGAGGTGACGATCACTCGCCCGGATGGCTGCTCCGTCCGATCCCTGGCCGTGAATGACTGCGTCGTCAACACCGGGCCGCCGTTCCGGATGATCGAACTGTCGATCACGATTGACGGCCACTTCCTGACCGATGTCAGCGGCGACGGTCTCATCCTCGCCACCCCCTGCGGATCCACCGCGCACAACATGTCCGTGGGCGGACCGATCGTGCATTCGGGCGTTCAGGCCCTGATCATGACTCCGATTGCCCCGCATTCCCTGACCCATCGTCCGTTGGTCATGTCCGGCGAATCGAGCATTGAGGTGCTCGCCCGGCAGGCCAACGCCGGTACGACCGTGGTCATCGACGGGCAAGCCATGTTCCCGCTGGGGATCGGCGACCGTCTCGTCGTTCATCGGGCGGACGTGGCGTTTCAGTTGGTTTGCCACCCCACCCAGCACCGCTGGCACACGCTGACTCGGAAACTCAAGTGGGGACAGTAGCCGGCGTTTTTGTGCCGGATTTCCGAGAGAATTTGCCCATCATGGTTCTCAACTGGGCCATTTCCTCCGGTTTTCACCCCTTTCCGGCGGGATTCTGCCGGAATTCGTTGATTTTGCCGCGTTTTTTACTGGACGTTGCCCAAGTGAGTGTTTATATTTCCGGTGCGCACGAGCCCGTGTAGGGCTCGCCTTATGTTACAAGGAGGTAGCCATGGCTAAGGCAATGTCAAAATCCGCCGTCGCGGCGGCACTCGCGGAACGAGTGTGTGTTCCCAAGAAGCAGGCCACCTTGTTCCTGCAAGAGCTGGCCGCTCTGGCCTACGATGAGGCCAAGAACAGCTTCACGCTGCCGGGGCTCGGCAAGCTGGTGCTCGTCCAGCGGAAGGCCCGCATGGGCCGCAACCCCGCTACCGGCGAGACCATCAAGATTGCGGCCAAGAAGGTCGTGAAGTTCCGCGTGGCCAAGGCCGCCAAGGATGCGATCCTGGGCGGTGGCGCACCCAAGAAGGCCGCCAAGAAGTCGGCCAAGAGGAAACGCTGATCTGCCTGCCGGCCGCGTTGATGGAGTGGCATGGCCGATTGAGCGGCGTGCCCTTCGGCGACCGGGTCGGCTGTCGGAGAAGCCAATGAAAGCGGGGCGTCTCGTGATCAACGAGACGCCCCGTTTGTGCTTGCAGTCCCCGGAGTACGGCGTGTCCGGGCGGCGATGGCCCGGGGACGGACGACGGAAGACCACTATGCTACCTACCGCGCGAACTCGGTTGCGCGCATTTCCCGGATCACCGTAACCTTGACTTCGCCTGGGTAGGTCATTTCCGCCTCGATCTGCTTGGCGATGTCGATCGCGGTCTTGGTCGCCAGGCCGTCGGTCACCCGGTTGGCATCGACGATGACCCGGATCTCGCGCCCGGCTTGAACGGCGTACGCCTGCTTGACGCCGGGGTAGCGGCCGGCGATTTGCTCAAGCTGTTCCAGCCGCTTGATGTAGCGTTCCAGCGATTCGCGGCGGCTTCCTGGCCGCGAAGCGCTGACCGCGTCGGCGGCGGCAACGAGCGGAGTGTAGACGCTGGTTGCTTCAATGTCGCCGTGGTGCCCCGCGATGGCGTTGATGACCTCTGGCCGTTCGTTGAACCGTCGGCAGATGTCTGCCCCGATCTGGGGGTGGCCGCCCTCGACCTCATGGTCCACCGCCTTACCGATGTCGTGGAGCAATCCGCATCGCCGGGCAAGGGTGCCGTCCAGGCCGAGTTCGTCGGCCATGATCTGGCAGAGGAAAGCGACCTCCATGCAGTGCTGCAGGACGTTCTGCCCGTAGCTGGTGCGATAGCTCAGCCGGCCGAGCAGGTCGATCTGCTTGCGGTTCAGGCCGCCGACATTGGCCTCGACCGCGGCTTTCTTGCCCCGCTCGGTAATCTCGCGAGCGACCTGTTCGCTGGTTTCCTGCACGATCTCCTCGATTCGGGTGGGGTGAATCCGGCCGTCCTGGATCAAGTGCTCCAGCGACAAGCGGGCGATTTCCCGCCGCACCGGATCGAAAGCGCTGACCACGACCACACCGGGTGTATCGTCGACGATCACGTCCACGCCCGTGGCCTTCTCGAACGCCCGGATATTGCGCCCTTCGCGACCGATGACGCGTCCCTTCATGTCGTCCGAGGGGATGTCCACGGTGCTGACCGTGGCAGCGCTGGTGTGTTCGGTGGCGTATCGCTGAATGGCGGTCACGACAATCTCGCGGGACTTGGCCTGGGCTTCCTCCTTGGCCAGATTGACCGTTTTCTGGACCATCTCGGCGGCATCATGTTCGACCTCGTCCTTCAAGCGGTTGAACAGTAGCTGCTTGGCTTCTTCGATGGACATACCGCTGATTCGCTGCAGCTGCTCGCGCTGCTGCTTGAGAACCCGGCTGACCTCCTCCTCTCTCTGAGTCAGGCTCGTTTCGCGATCCTTGACCCGCTGCTCGCCCTGCTCCAGGGCCCGTTCCTTGGTACTCAGTGTATCCAGCTTCTTGTCGAGATTGTCCGCGCGCTTCTCGAGCTTGCGTTCGAGTTCCTTGATTTCGTCCCGGTCCTTGGCGCTTTGTTTTTCGAACTCCTCCTGTTTCTGGATGAAATGTTTCTCAGCGTTAACCTGGGCTTTCTCAACGATGACTTCGGCTTGCTTCTGCGCCTCGTTGACGATGCGCTCCGCTTCCTCGAGGGCGGCCACGCGGCGGCGTTTGCTCAACACGGTCAACAGGCCCCAGCCGATGGCCACGCCCGCCACGAAGTCGAGGATCCAGAGGGCGATCATCGCGGAGCTGTCCATCGCGATGGGCACTCCCATGATTACCACCTTCTTCCTTATATGATCATCACCCGCCCCGCGAGTCAGCATCCGGCGAACTCATGCCGGCGCCCCGGACTCGGTTGAACCGCAAGGCAGCGATGCTATCCAGTGGGGGATCGGGAAAACGCAAGGAGGGGACCCCGTGGACTTCGCGCACGACAGAAGGCCGCGCACGCCGCCACGATTTCAGGTGGACCACCTGTCAGAGGCAGATCGTAACTCCCGCCGATACAACGGGATGAGCAGGCTCACGTCAAAGTCTTCCGTTCGGGGTACCGCAAGAACCACACTCGGGTGCTAGGCATGAGAACGGTCACGCGTTACCCCTGTTGCTTCATCCTCACTCCGGTCACGACATTCGCGAAGAAGCCGCACCCTTGGCACTCCCCGGCGACCTTCGCCTTGACGCTGGCCTGTACCCTCGAACCGCCGCGACTGGCGGACACACGACGATGGCGTCTTCGTACACCTCCGGACATCCTCCGTGTCATCCACGGCCATCGCCCGGCGAATACCTGAGCCTTCAGGCATCCGAGAAGACGCACTCAGCTTAACAAACGCTCCTCACGTCCGGTCGGCAGAGCCTTCTCTATCACCGACCTCGATCCCCGTAGGTTGCAGCCACCGCCCGCGGCCTCCCTCGGTCTCGCGAAAAGCGGGCCACAACCTCTTGGAGAATAGGTGATTGCGCAACCCGTGCGCACTATTCACGCGGTGTTCATTATAAGTCAGGAATCCGGGACGTCAAGAGAGAAGTGATCCAGCAGAAGCACAATTCGTCCACCGTTGGCGTATGCCTCCCTGTCGGGCATTGCTCGTCTTGGTGGGACGGCCCGATTTCTGTCGGAGGGGCGTATCCTCTCTCGGGATGACGGCGCCCGACGGGTCGTCTTCCGCGTCGCGACGCACCGTCGGCCGGCGATCGTCCCCCGGACCGCCTCAGTCACTGATCGTCACGGCGAACGGTGGTGGGCAGCCGGCCCCGCTGGCAGCCGGCGAGGAGTCGCTCGGCCTTGGACTGGGCGGAGGCCATCTTCGGCCAGCGGATCTCGGCGTAACCGGTGACCGATTCGACGCACCGGAGGGCCTCGAGGTTGGCGGCGTACTCCGTTTCAGTCGTCCAGGTGAAACCATCGACCAGCTGTTCATACCACGCCAGGAACGCTTGCTCGCGGTGCCGCCAGTAGGGGATGATGCTCCGCAGGAAGCGCATGTTGCGTAGGACGTACAGTGTCCAGTGTGGTACCACGATGTCGATCTGCTTGCCGAAGAACCGCGGGTGGAATGTGCGTCGATACCGCATCTTGTCGCCGTTGGCGGGGTTGACGTTGTAGCGCTGCCGGTCCCGGCGGCGTTTCTCATAGCTGGTCAGGAGGTGGGCGACGAAGAACTCGTCCTTGATCAGCATCAGCTTGGCCAGGTTCCAGATCACCGCCCGGGTGGCTGCGAAACCGTGCCGCTCGTCATCCGCCAGGAAGGTTCGGCGGACACGGTCTACGTAGCGCCTCGCGTAGCTCAGGCCGCCCCAATGGATGAGGTCGTAGATGCGAATGGCGATGTCGCGCATCGTCTCTCGATCGAGTTCCCGGCAGGCCCGCAGGGTGGTGTAGGTCATGTGCTTGTAGGCCCGAGCGAGCTTGGTGTCGGGAAGCCGCCGGCTCCCCGTCGGTCCTGGCCGCTCGGAGCGAGGAAGTCTCCGGCCGCCGCGAGTGACCTTGCGGTCCGCCCGGAGGGCCTTCCGGCTGCCGAGCAGACGCATGTTGAGGTAGGCGGCCTTGGCGCGCACCGTTCTGGCCAGCGAACGGGACCGCGTGCTTCGCGACTCGCCGAGCCCGCTCGACTCACCGTCGGCCGCAGCCAACACGTCTCCTCGGCTGTCGGCGAAGAGATCGGCGAACAGGTCTGGTCGGCAGACGAGTTTTCGCCCTACGTCGAAGGCCCGCAGGTTCTTCTTGAAATCGGCCCGGATGGTTCCACGGATTCCCTCCTTCAGGGCATTCAGCGAGACGGGAATGAGCCCGCGCTGCCAGGCGATGCCCAGCATGGTGATGTTCATGTACAGCTTGGTGCCGAAGATGCGTTCACACAGCAGCGACACGCGGGCGGCGAAGTAGCCGTCCGGTCGGGTGGCCTTCCGCAGGCACTGCTCGAGGTACTCGACGTTGATCTCGTCCCGGCCCATGAGTGTTCGAATCGTCGGGCTGGCATCGGTGTTGACGACTACGGCCGTCCGCTCCGGGCTGGCCACGCGGAACTTCTGCCCGGCATCGATCGCCCGCACCGCCTCCAGCGGGTCCATGCCGATGAGCAGGTCGGCCTTCCCGTACCCGACGACCATGGACGCTACCGGTTCGTTCGCCGGCGTGCCCGGTTCACGACACCCTGGTGCCGGGGCGGCATCGCTGCTGACCGCTGACTGCTGACTGTTGGCTGCTGCTCGGGTATACACAATCTGCGAGTAAACCGCCCCATTCCGGATCGCCAGGCCCTTCTTGTCGCTGAACTGGACGTGGTAGCCTTCCTGCTGACCGGCCAGGACCAGAATGCTGCCCGCCGTGCCGATCCCCATGCCGCCGACGCCGGCCAGCCAGACGCGCCATGTGTCACCCTTGAACTGGAGCGGGACCTCGGGGATGTCCTCGAGGGCGATCTTGTGTCCCCGGGGCGTGGGCCGGCGCCGGCGGGTGATGATGACTTCCTCGAACGAGGGGCAAGCCTCGACTTTGGCGCACGCCCCGTCGTTGACGCACCAGGACAGGTCGGTCTGCACCTTGGGGCCGTAGTCGGTGGACACCACCGTCAGACCCGGGCAACCGGTGTTGTTGGTGCACTCCAGGCAGTAGTCGCAGACCTCCGGGGTGACGTTCATGTGCACCTGGCGGTGGACGAAGCCGAATTTCCGCTGCTCGTTGCGCTGGGCACTGAGCCGCCGACGGTTGAAGGTGATGCCGCACTCCTTGTCGGCGATGATGATCTTGACCCCGTCGGCCAAGATTGTCTGCTCGAGGGTGCGGTTGTACTCCTTGTGGTTGTCCGGATCCGTCCGGATGACCGGGCACTGCCCGCCGGTGATGGCCCGGACCATCTGCTCGATCTGCTGGGCGGGAATCGGGCGATTGAGCAGGTCGTTCGGTACCGAGGGCAGCGGCTGGTGGCCGGTCATGGCCGTCGTCCCGTTGGCCAGGATGATGTAGGTGATGTCCTGGCGGGCGGCTATCGAGTTGCTGATCGCGGTGAGGCCGGAGTGGAAGAAGGTCGAGTCGCCCATGAACACGACCTGCTTGTTATTGATGAACGGATCGATGCCGCTGCCCGTGCCGCCGCCCAGACCCATGCCGGAGTAGTTGTGCATGAGCTGGGAATTGGGCTCGAACATGAGCATGGTGTAGCAGCCCGTGTCGCCGTGAAAGACCAGGTCGACGGCCCGGCGGCCGTGCCGGCGACGCATGTAACCCTCGTCTGCGAATCGCTTCTTGATTTTCAGCAGAAGCCCGGACGAATCGCGGTGCGGACAGCCCGGGCAGAATGTGGGGGTGCGTGCCGAGATGCTCGCATCCAGCTTGGCGGTTTCGGCAATGATTCGCAGCTCGGAGTCGATAACCTTGGCGGCCTTGCGGGCCAGCGGCGACTGGATGGACCGCAGGAAACGCCCGAGGCGATCGGTCACGATCGAGACATTCAGGCCCTGAACCGACGGAAATCCGCTCGCATCCTCCGGGAATTGTTTGCCCCACAGTTGTGCGATGCGGCGGCCGCTGCCTTGTGCGTAACGGATCGCGAGTTCTGCAATCTGCTCCTCGATGAATGAGCGGCGTTCCTCGATGATGACCAGATGCTTGAACCGGGCCAGGAGCGGCTCGATCTGTCGCGGGCTGAGCGGGTAGCTCACCGCCAGCTTGAGCACCGGCACGCTTTGCAGAAGCCCCAGATCAATCAGTGACTGGCGAACGTATTGCCATGCCATGCCGCTGGTGACGATGGCAACCTCGTTCTGGCGGGGTGCATCGTCGAGGCGGTTGAGGCCGAGGCGTTCGACTTCGCGGAGCAGTCTGTCGAGACGCTCGGGGAGGTCCAGCTCGCGGCGTCCGGTCCGCGGGGGCAGGAGCACGCGGCTTTCGAGATCCAGCGTGTCGGTCTGCAGATCGAACCGGTGATTGGCGTTGGTCAGCGGGTAGTGGTTGGGGTAGCAGATCACCGATCCGCCGCCGTCGGCCAGAGGCGTGGTCAGCACATAGCCGGTGTAGAGTCCCGAGGCCCGGGAGAGGGAGAAACCCGCACCGATGTAGTCCTTGATCTCCTGCGGGGTGCTCGGCTCGATGACGGGTACCTGGTGGTGGCGGAAGAGGAAGCGTGAATCGGCGGGGACCTGGGTGCTCTCGTTCCAGGGGTCGTCGCCGGAGACGATCACCGCCCCGCCGTCGGCGTGCGGGCCGGCCAGATTGCCCAGGGCCAGCGCGTCGCTGGCCACGTGGAGTCCCACGCTCTTGAATGCGGCCAGGGACCTGAGCGGTCCCATTTGCGAGCCGTTGACTGCGGCCACCGAGAGGGCTTCGTTGTTGGCGATCCGGCCCTCGATGCCCCGTTCCTTGAGCAGGTCGGCCAGATCGGCAAGCACGTCGAAGAACGTGGCCACCGGCGAACCGGGGTAGCCGGTCAGCAGGTGCACCCCGCCCTCGGTCTCAAGGGCGCCTTTGACCAGCAGCTCGTTGCCGTTGAAGACATCGACGCCGGACTCGCGCAGGAACTTGGATTGTGCCGTCTTGCTCATCGCTGGTCACTGCAGGTCGCCGGTCCGGTCCGCCCTCCCGGACTGGTTTACGAGTATAGCGGCTCTGTCCTGGGGAGACAAAGCCTCACTGAACGGCAGCGCTCCGCGAGGACCCGCGGAAGGGCGACCGCGGGCGGTGTGACCCGGGTTGGCTCGATCCCGGGTATGCGGTCCCGGGTATCGTCAGGCAGACGGACAGCAGCTGGACGACCTAGCCGTGAAACCAGTATCCTGGTGGTGCACCACCTGTCGATGGCGCGGCCGAGGGCACTCGGGCCTCTCCGCGCTGCGGGCCATCGGCGACCGGTCACATGAAAGGAGCACGCGATGGACGGCAGATGGACGCGGCGCACGATTCTCGGTACCGCATCGGCGGGAGTTCTGGCCGCCACGACACTCGCCGAAGCTGGGAGCGAGACTGGCGGGGCGACGCCCGTGGTCGGCTCTCGGGGCGGCTTCACCAAGACACGCGTCTTGCGGGTGTTCATCGGGGTGAATCCGGCCTGGCCGAAGCCTGACCTGGATTTGCAGGCAGAGGCCAAACGGCTCCAGGCCGGAATCGATCAGGTTCCGGGCCTCGAGGACGTCGAGTTCGTGAGCAACGCTCTGGTCAGGGACGCCGACACGCTGGCCGGCCTCCTCAAGGCCCACAAGGACGTGGATGGCATTCTGGCCGTCCAGATCTGCCTGGGTACCTGGCGTCTCCTCACGATGATGGCCGATTCCGGAATCCCCACCGTGGTCTTCGCCACGCCCTTCAGCGGGCATGAATGGTGCATGGTCCCGGACATGCAGCGGGCCGGCAAGAAACTCGATGTCATCCCGACCAGCAACCTCAACGATGTGCTGCAAGCGATCCGGCCCTTGCGGGCCATCCACCGGCTGAAGGAGACCCGGATTCTCCACGTCGGCGGCGGCATGCAGATTCCGGAGAAGTACGCGGCGGAGGCCAAGCAGAAACTGGGCGTTGAGATCGTGCCCTGTGATCACAAGCGACTGAACGAGGCGTTCGAGGCCATGCCCGCTGCGGCGGTCGAGAAGGAGGCTGACCGCTGGGTCAAGCAGGCCGAGCGCGTGGTCGAGCCTTCGAGAGAGGAGATCGTCAAGGCTTCGCGGCTATGCCTGGCCATGCTGAAGGTGCTGGCCGACGAGAAAGCCCAGGCCATGACCATCAACTGCCTGGGCCTCTTCGGGGTCAACGGGTTGCCGGCCTATCCTTGTTTCGGTTTCGTGCGGCTCAACGACCTCGGGCTGGTGGGTGTTTGCGAGGCGGATCTGCCATCCACGCTGACCCAGGTCATCTACCAGCACATGGTAGGCAAGCCGGGCTTTGTGACCGATCCGGTCATCGATACCTCCAACGACACGCTCATCCACGCGCATTGTGTGGCTGCGACCAGGATGGACGGCCCGCAGGGCGAGTCGGCTCCATACGTGATTCGCAGCCATCTCGAGGACCACAAGGGCGCGGTGCTGCAGACCAAGATGCGTGTCGGGCAGGAGATCACCATGGCCAAGTTGGTGGGCGGTGACCTGCGGGCCATGGCCGCTCGTCAGCACACGCTGGCGGCCTCACCCGCCGAGTGTTATGGAGTCGGCACCATGCTGGTGTCAACCGGCAAGATCGTGGACATCCCCGATGTGGACCGGGGCTGCCGCACCAAGATCACGGTCAAGGTCCGCGATGCCCGCAAGATCTTCGAGGGCTGGTCCCATGGCCTACACCGGGTGATCTTCTACGGCAACCACCTGGCGGACACGCGACGGCTGGCGCGCTTCATCGGCGTTGACGTGTTCGAGGAGGGGTAGGAGACAAGCAGGGCCCAACGAGGTCCGCTGACGGTAAGAGGAGGAGGGCGCGGCGGAGAGGATTGGCATAGCCTACCTTTCCGCCGCTCGTTTTCTGCCCCGCTCGGGCCGTCTGCGGCGCGATCTGGCCATGCTCGCACATGATCGTCGTATGGTCATCGGCGCGGAAACGCCGGTTCGAAGGTACAATGAAGGGGATCACTCCCTGCTGGTCGCCCATGCGGCCTCGGTCTTGGGCGAGCTGCTATGGGGGCGGGCAGAAACCACACTTTCTCTGCTTGTTGGATACAGAGTGATGGAGCGCAGGCGCCCTGATTACGTAGTCAGCCCCGGCTCTCCCAGGCCGCGTTGAGCACCGCCAGTTCCGCCCTCAGACGGTCCGACTCCGCCCTCAACGTACGCGCCCGCTCCGCGTCGCGGTAGATGGCCGGGTCGGCGAACTGCTGCTCGAGCTCACTCAGGGCCGTCTCTTTTTCGATGATCTCCTCTTCGATGCGCTCGGTGGACCAGGAGGCGTACGGCGAATCGTCCTCGACGACCTCGCCGGACGGCAGTCGCTTGGTACGAGTCCTGGTCGTTCGCCGGGCCTGCTTGCGGGCCTCGTCCAGTTCCGCCCGCCGGCGGGCTTCCTGCTCCGCCTGCCGATTGGCGTAGGTGCTCCAGTTACCGGTCATGGTCTCGTACTTGGCCCGCTCGGGCAGGACCAGCAGCTTGTTGACCACGCGATCGAGGAAGTACCGGTCGTGGCTCACCAGCAGCACCGCCCCCTGATACGCGATCAGGGCGTCCTCCAACACTTCCTTGGCCGGAATATCCAGATGGTTGGTCGGCTCGTCGAGGATCAGCACCTGGGGATTGCTGTACATAAGCCGGGCGAGCATGACCCGGCTCTGCTCGCCGCCGGAGAGCGTGCCCACCCGCTTGAACACGTCGTCGCCCTGGAACAGGAACCGGGCCAGGAACGAGCGGATCTGGGTCTGCTGGCTCTGCGAGGCCTTGGGTTCGATCTCCTCCATCACGGTGAGTTCCGGCCGAAGGTCCTCGTGCTCCTGGTCGTAGTAACCCACCTGCAGGTTCTCGAAGAGGCGTACCGTTCCCGCGTCTGGTTCGGTCTTGCGCATGGCCATGCGCAGCAAGGTGGTCTTGCCGACGCCATTGGGTCCCACGATGCCGATCTTCTCGCCGCGGTAGATCTCGAGGTTGAAGTCATTGAACAGGATCACGTCGCCGTAGGCCTTGCGTACGCCCTCACAGCGCAGCACCATGTCGCCGGACCGCTGTGTGGGGGTGAACTGAATGGCCAGCCTGCGATGGGACGCCACCGGCCGGGCGAGGACCTTGCCTTCCCGTTCCATGCGCTCCAGGTGCGACAGCCGCCCCCGGGCCTGCTTGGATCGCGACTTGTCCGCCTTGACTCGCTGGGCATACTCCCACTGGTGTTCCATCCACTCCTTCTGCTTCTCGTACTCGCGCTCCGCGGTGAGCTGCCGGATGCGCTTGGCCTCGGCGTAGTCCGAGTAGGCGCAGGGGTAGACCGTCACCTTCCGGTTGTCCAGGTCGGCGATCTTGTCCACCACCCGGTCGAGCAGGTAGCGGTCGTGCGAGACGACGACCGCCGCGCCGTGATAGCCGGCCAGGAATTTCTCCAGGAACTGGGTGGCCTCGATATCCAGGTGGTTCGTCGGCTCGTCGAGCAGCAGGAGGTCCGCCTCCTGAAGCAGAAGCTCGGCCAGCGCCGCCCGGCACTTCTGACCACCGGACAGGGTGGCAATGGGCAGGTCGTAATCGGCCGGCGAGAAGCCGAGCCCACCGAGCACTTCGCGGACCGTCACTTCGTAGTCGTAGCCCCCCGAAGCCTCCAGGCGGTGCTGGAGCTCGTCGTACTCGGCCATCAGATCCTCGGCCCGATCGGTGTCGTGATGATCGGCGATCAGCTGGGCGACCTCGGCGACGCGCTCCTCGAGCTGCCGGACGTTGTCGAAGGTGCGGGTCACCTCGGCCAGAAGCGTGTTCGACGTGTCGAGCGTCGGCTCCTGCGGCAGGTACGCAATCTGGAGGCCACGAGCCCGGGTCACCGTGCCGATCTGCGGCTGCAGCTCGCCGGTGATCAGCTTGAACAGGGTGGTCTTGCCGGATCCATTTGGTCCAACCAGGCCGACCTTGTCCCCCCGGTGGACCACCCAGTCCAACTCGTCGAGCACGGTCTGCCCGGCAAAGCCGACATGCACATTCTGGAGGGTCACGATTCCCATATCGCTGGCTCGCCCCCCTCAGCGAGGAGCCGGTCTAGGAGAATGTGGGACAAGCTCGCAGCCTGACATTGACCGGCAAGATGCCGGTCCCACACACTACGGAACAGGTCCTTGGCCCGATCAGCTCCGAATCTCGCGTTTGACTTTGTCGAAATGAACCTTCCGGCCGGTGGTCGAGGCCGCGTCGCCCATGACCACCGCGATGCCGTGCTTGTATCCGAATTCGACATTGGCATTTGGCTGACCGCCGTTGCGGATGCAGTCGAACCAGTTCTTCACGTGGGCGGCGCCGGGGTATGGCGGTTCCTCTTGGAGCAGCTTCTCCGGTTTGATCGCGTCATTGACCCCCTCGCTCGATAAGGTCGGATTCCCCAGCCAGTGCCCGAACCGCGTGCGAATCATGCCCTTCTCGAACATGAAGACGGTGCTCTCGTTGCCCAACGAGCTGCCGAAGTGGCTGGTGAACTGGGTGTGGAAACCCTCGGCGTAGTCCAGCAGTACGGCCGCCTGGTCCGGGGCGTTGCAGCGCTTGTCGTTGCTCAAGGCGTAACTTCCGCCGTACGCCGTCGCCGAAACCGGGAAGTCGCAGCCGGTCACGAAGTGGACCATGTTGATGAAGTGGCTCATCCACCCGCCGATCGTGCCGCTGGTGATGTCATGGTAACCCATCCAGCAGGCGTGCAGGTGGGCGTCAAACGGCCGATCCTTGCGGTTGCATAGCCAGGCCTTCCAGTCGGTGTCCGCCTCGGTCTTGGGGCCGCTGTAGCTTACCCAGTAAGGCCGGGCGTCGGTCTCGGTCGATTCCACCCGGAACAGCTTGCCCAGCCTGCCTTCCGCAATGCACTGCTTGATTGCCTTGGCGGCCGGACAACTCACTCCGTGCGTGCCGTTCTGCACGACCACCGTCCCGGCCTTGACGATGTCGTACCATCTGTTGAGCAGGCCGAGGTCTTCGGCGATGCCGATAATCGGCTTCTCCACATAGACATGCTTGCCCGCCCGGACGGCGTCAATACACTGGCCGGCATGCTGGTGGTCCGGCGTGGCGATGATGACCGCGTCCACGTCGGCGTCCTCCAGTACCATGTGGTAATCGGCGTACGCCTTGGGCTTGGTCCCGAACAGTTTCTCCGCCTCGCCGGTGTAGTTCGCCAGATGCGACTTCCAGATGTCACAGACCGCGACCAGGCCGATATTGGGATCGCATGGCTTGGCCATGTTCTGGAGGATGTATCGCCCCCGCCCGCCGCATCCGATCAGGGCCAGATGGATGCGATCGTTCGCTCCGATGGTCCGCCCGCAACTGGCGGCGGTCATCCGCGACGCGGCCACCCCCGCGGCCGCTCCGGCCAGCCCATGACGGAGGATCGTTCGTCTGCTCGGATTGGTCGTCGACATGTCCGGTCTCCTCACAGCGGGACAGCTCACGCCAGCCCTACCCACCCCGGTAAATCCAGATTCCCCAATTTAACGCCAAGGACATTGCGACGCCAGCGACCGCATCCGCACCCATCGGTCGGTCCAACGCAGGGCAAGCCGTTCTTGGCGCGAGGCGGCCAGGTTGGCCTGCCAGGCGTAACTCGGGCAGTGGCGCCACCTGCGTTTGCTGGGCCTGACTGGGAGCGGATTCCCCGGCGGCGAGGCAATTCGAGTCCAGATTGGATTGTCTCGCGGGGTGGTCTGGTATGGGGCAGGATGGGAGGTCCAGTGCCGCGATGGTCACTTGCGACCACGGCGACCGAGCTGTAGGCCCAGCTTTCGGCTATCCTATGGTATGCTGGTCAGAGGCCAGCGGCCCTGCTCGGGCTGGTGTGCAACCCAACACAGGAGACACGTCCATGTCGCCGAAGGAAGAGACCAGGCGGGAGTTCATCAAGAGTGCTGGAGCGGTAGTTGCGGGCACCGCCCTGGTTCATCAGGGGGGCTTCGTCGCGGCCGCAGCCACCGAGACCATGCCCGCCGACACCGCGAAGATCCTCAACTACAACGCAAAGATGGGATACCGGCGGTTGGGTAAGACCGGGATCATGATCTCCGAGATCAGCTTGGGCGGCCACGGCGGCAAATCGGTCGAGGACCGCCGGCCGGTCCTCCAGAGGGCGGTCGAACTGGGCATGAACTACGTCGACAACAACATCGTCGAGGAATGCGCCCTCTACGGACAAGCGATGGGCTCTGATCTCCGTAAGCACTTCCACATCGGCTTCGCCTCCTGGCCGGAGAAACTCACCAGCGAGTACGAGGACCATCTCAGTCTCGATGGCATGCTCCGGGAGATCGACGCTCGTCTCAGGGCGTACAAGACGGACTGGCTTGATCTGTGGAGACCGGTCGGAGCGACCTGGGGTGAAGGCCAGACCCGGCAGGCCACCATGTGGGAGGTCAACGAGAAGACGCTCGATCTGGTCGCGGCGGTCTTTGAGAGGGCTCACAAACAGGGCAAGGTCCGCTTTCTGGGGATCTCGGCCCACAAGCCGAGCGTGTTCCGGCGGGTACTCACCAAGTACCCGCAGTTCTCGGTGATCTTGTTCCCGTACATGTTCCTGACGAAGGCCTACGATGGAGACAGCCTGCTGGCCCTCGCTCGAGAGAAGGATGTCGGCGTGATTGGAATCAAACCGTTCGCGGCGGGAGCGACCTTCGGGGGCAAGCCGACGCAGTTCAACGGCAAGGTCGATTCGCGGGCTCCCGCGTTGCTCAAGGCGATGCTGCAGGAGAGGCGGTTGTCCGCTGTGATCCCCGGGGTCGAGATGGCCTCGCAACTGGACGAGAATGTGAAGGCGTCCTACGAACGTCACAAGCCGCTGGACGCGAAGGACCAGCAGGCCTTGCGCGAATGTGCCGACAATCTCCTCGCCAACCTCTCTGCTCGTTACCAGTGGCTGCACGACTGGACAGTGGTGTGAGAACCGGGATCGACGCTCCCCGTGGTGATAGAGGACCGGCGGTCGCCCGCCAGGGCCGCGATCTGAGCCCGTGCCGCCTGGGCGCGGTCAGCGAATCGAGGATGGATCATGGAGATGACAAGCGTCGTTCTATCGATGCTCACCTGTGCGGTCCTGACAGGCTCTCCAGGTCCGGCCGAGGGTGAGGCGGTTCCGCCGGGCCTCGACCAGTTGGCCGTTTGGCCTGGGCCCGGCCGGGCGGGGGCCAAGGACTGGCTCATCGATGGCTCGGGCTACAAGGCGGGTGTCTTTCGCGGCCCGCGGCCCCATGAGCTCGTGCTGACCAACGGGCTCATCGCCCGCACCTTCCGGATGGCACCGAATGCGGCCACGGTGGGGCTCGACAATCTGGTGACCGGCGAGGCCGTCCTGCGCGGTGTCAAGCCGGAGGCGACCATCGAGCTCGACGGCAGGCGTTACGAGGTCGGCGGACTGAAGGGTCAGCCCAATTGCGCGTTCCTGCGGCCGGAGTGGGTAGACCAGTTGCGGGCGGATTCGGCGGCGTTTCGCCTCATCGGCTTCGAGGTTGGCGAGCCGAACGAGCGATTCGCCTGGAAGCGGGTTCGACACCACGCGCCGAACGCCAAGTGGCCGCCGGACGGCACGTCGCTGAGGCTGGATTTCGCCTGGCCGCTCGGCGGGATGGGGGAAGGAATGCCCTCCGCCGCGGGGCGATCCTTGCTCTGGGACGAAGGATTCAGCAGGCTCGATCCCGCCTGGAAGATCATCGCATCCCGGCGCGCCGGGCGGATCAGCTTCCAGAACGAAGGCAAGGCGGGCGAGATTTACGCGCTCGCCGGGACTCACTGCTACGCTGAGCGGGGCCTCCCTGCAGAGGTATCGTTGGTCGAAGCGGTCATCAGTCCCGGCACCGACCAGGACACGAGTTGGGGACCGGGTCTCGGTCTGGTGTTCCCGGGACGCGTGGTCGAGGTGAACCTGCGGCCCGGCGACCGGGGTGTCCACGGCCAGTTCGAGCTCCGCGACAACGGCGGCGAACAGCTGGCCAAGGTGAAAGCGTTCACCGCCGGAGACGGTGGCCTCGACACGGCACGCAAGTACCGCCTGCGGGTGCGGCTCGACACCGACGTCATGGTGTGGGAAGTGGCCGACGCCGGCCAGGACAAGCCCGAGTTTCACCGTCTGTTCGAGGTGTCAGGGGCGGGCGCCGCGCCGCGGGCCGCCCGGGTGGGCAAAACCGACCGAAGCGGCGGGGCCGGCGACGAGGTCCACCCGGACGCGGAATGGTCACGATGCCGCATCGAACGAGTACGGGTGTTCGGACCGTTCGATGCCGCCAAGGCCCAGGCAGAAACCGGCATTGGTCCGAGGAATGTCACCGTTTCCGTCCACTACGAGCTGTACGACGGCCTGCCGTGCTACAGCAAGTGGCTCACCGTCCGCAACGGCACGGACAAGCCTGTCCGGCTGGATCGATTCTCCAGCGAGATCCTCGCCGTCGTCGAGCGTGTGGCCGAGGTGGACGAACTCACCGACGGGCGGGTGACACCGAACATGCACGTCGAAACCGACATGGCCTTCGGCGGGATGATGGCCGGGGGGGCGAATCGCCGCTCGTGCCGCTGGCTGCCCGACCCGGCTTTTCATACCCAGGTGAACTACGAGAAGAAAACGCCGTGCTTGCTGGACGTCGGGCCGGATCTCGGGCCCGCCCAGGACATCGCCCCCGGCCGGACCTTCGAGTCGCTCCGAACATGGATCCTGCCGTTCGACAGCTACGATCGCGAGCGGTGCGGTCTGTCGGTGCGCCGCATGTACCGCGTCATCGCCCCCTGGATCACCGAGAATCCGCTCATGATGCACGTTCGCTCGGCCGACGAGGCCACCGTCGCCAGGGCCATCGAACAGTGCGCCGAGACCGGGTTCGAGATGATCATCCTCAGCTTTGGCAGCGGCTTCGATCTGGAAAACGAGGATTCCGCCGTGTTGGCGAGGGCCAGGCGGTACGCCGAGCGTGCCCGGAACAAGGGTCTTGAGATCGGCAGCTACTCGCTGTTGGCCTCTCGACAGGTTGGTGGCGGCAACGATGTGGCGATGCCTCCCGGTCAGCGCCCGACCTTCGGCAACTCCCCCTGCCTCGAGAGCAGGTGGGGCCAGCGCTACTTCGCCAGACTCTATGGGTTCCACCGTGACAGCGGCTTCACGCTGCTGGAGCACGACGGTTCGTACCCCGGCGATGTCTGTCAGAGCGACCAGCATCCCGGCCATCGCGGACTCGCCGACTCGCGCTGGAACCAGTGGCGGACGATTTCGAGCTTCTACCAATGGTGCCGTGGGCAGGGCCTGTATCTCAATGTCCCGGACCACTATTTCCTGGTCGGATCGAACAAGACCGGCATGGGTTACCGGGAGACCAACTGGTCACTGCCTCGGGAACAGCAGGTGATTCACACGCGCCAGAATATCTACGACGGTACTTGGGAGAAGACGCCGAGCATGGGCTGGATGTTCGTCCCGCTGACCGAATACCAGGGCGGTGGAGCCGCGGCCACGATCGAGCCGCTTGACGAGCACCTCGACCACTATGAGCGAATGCTCTACAGCAACCTGGCTCTCGGCGTCCAGGCCTGCTATCGAGGGCCTCGACTGTACGACACGGAGCGGACCAAGGCGATGGTCAAGTGCTGGGTGGACTGGTACAAGGCCCACCGCGACATTCTGGAAAGCGATCTTGTTCATGGCCGGCGGGCCGACGCCCGTGATCTGGACTGGATGCTGCACGTGAATCCTGGGCTGAAGGAGAAGGGGCTGCTGGTGGTGTTCAATCCGCTCGACCGGCCGGTGACCCGAACGCTGCGCGTGAACCTCTACTATACCGGCCTGACCGGGACGGCGCGCGTGGCCGAGCGAACCGGGGAGGCCAGATCATTCAGCCTGGACCGCGAATACGCCATCGATCTGCCCGTCAACGTGCCCGCCCAAGGCATGAGCTGGTATGTGGTGGAGTGAGTCCCGCGGTTGCCGCGGTCAGATGTCATTGGTCGGGCCGCGGGCCCGGTGGATCGCCGCACGGATGTGTTCGTGTATTTCCAACGGATGATTGACGTACCACCAGGAGGCTTCGACGCCGCTGGTGCCGGCGGTGGCGAACGAGATGCTGCCCAGCCTGACCAGACGCTCGTACCAGCTCATCGTCAGGTAGGTGTTCTGGATCTTGGTCAGCTGGCACTCGAACAGGTCAATGTTCAGGATGCCCATCAGCCGGAGAATCCGCCGGTTGGTCAGCACATAGTGCCGCGATACCCATTGCAGCAAGGCGAAACCCAGTCGGGCGGCGGCCACCGCCACCGCGCCTTGCAGCACCACCGGCCGGTCGAGCAGCGGAAACCGGTGCCCCCAGTTCCCGACGAAAACCAGCAGCACCGCCATGGCCAGGATCCAGCGGGCGGAGACAAACAGGACAAACCAGAGAGAAGGCTTCATTGCCAGAATGACAATCTCATCCCCGTTGAGCAGATTGGCGGGCAACAGGTCGCTGAGTGCGGGGATCGGCCGGGCGTCTGCGCCGGCCCCGGGCGTCTGGCCGCAGGACACGTGCATGAGCCGCTGGGCGGACTGGCGGATCGAGCGCCTGGCGGAAAGGTCAATGCGAACTCGCATATAGCTCCGGCCGCAGAATACCGATGTCCGGCAGATTCCGATAGTGATCGTCGTAGTCCAGACCGTAGCCGACCACGAACTTGTCTTCGATGTCGAAGCCGACGAACTCGACATTCAGATCGGACGGTGCCTTGCTCGGCTTGCGGAGCAGCACACAGACTCGAATCGACTTCGCTCCGGCGTCCGCAAGCCGCTCGCGGACCAGCCGGAGCGTGCCCCCGGTGTCCAGAATGTCGTCCACCAGCAGCACATGGCGCCCGGCAACCTGAACATTGAGATCCTGGCTGATCCTGGCTCCGCCGGCCTGGGTGGTCGCCCCCCGATAGCTGGATACAGTGATGAGGCCGATTTTCATGCGAAACGGCAACTGCCGAATCAGGTCGGAAACGAAGATGAACGCCCCCGACAGAATCGTCACAATGGTGATGCCGTCGTCCTCATCGTCTTCGTAGGTCCAGGCGATTTCCTGACCTAACTCCTTGACCCGTTTGGCGATCCGGTCCCGGGGAATGAGGATACGTTCCAGATCTGCTTCCATGGTCGGGATTATACGCGCCCGGGCGGCCGGGGACAGTCGGCTTGACTCAGGTGCTGGGGTTTCTACAATGGACTCTTTACGCGGTGGTTAGACCCTGCGCGCAGGGCCAATCGTCCGGCAGGCTATGTACGGTCCAGGGATAGACGAGTGGAAGGGCACGCATGCGTAAGTGGATGTTAATTATGACGTTAAGCATCGTCGGGTCTGCCGGGGCGCTTGCTTGGGCGGTCTCGTCATCCACGCAACCGGCCGTCACCTCGCCCGCCTGGGAACTGAGCATCAAGTTCCAGGATCCCCAGCGGGTGGCAGTGACCGTGCCCGGACAGAAGTCGCCGGTCGTCTACTGGTACATGCTCTATACGGTTGAGAACTCAACCGAACGCGAGGTGGATTTCTACCCCGACTTCACCCTGGTCACTGACACCATGCGAATTGTGAAGAACGAGGTTCAGGTCAGCCCGGAGGCCTTCCAGGCGATCCAGCGGCGCTCGGGAAACCCGGCCCTGCTGCCTCCCGAGAAGGTGCTGGGCAAGCTACTCCGCGGGCAGGACCGGGCCCGATCGAGCGTCGCGATCTGGAAGGACTTCGAGCCCCAGGCCAAGGGCTTCACCGTCTTCGTCGCCGGACTGTCCGGAGAGGTGTCGTTTGTGAAGAACCCGGCCTATGACTCCAAGAAGCCGGAGGACGCAGGCAATAGGCGGGCGTTCATTCTGCGGAAGACCCTTGAGCTGCCGTACAAGTTCCCCGGCGCCGAGTCGATGCGGACCTACGTGGTGCCGGAGCGGCAGACTGAGCGGCAGAAATGGATCATGCGATAGCCGAGCGAATACGATAGAGAGATTGCGATAGAAGATAAGGACGGAGTGACTTTATGGCTCACAAGAAAGGTCAAGGCTCATCACGCAACGGGCGGGACAGCAATGCCCAGCGCCTTGGCGTCAAGCTCTTCGGCGGAGAATTCGCCAAGGCCGGCGCGATCATCGTCCGGCAGTGCGGAACGCCGTTCAAGCCCGGACGATTCGTCGGCCGCGGCCGAGATGACACTTTGTTTGCCCTGGTTGAAGGAACCGTGGTGTTCAACGGCAGCAAGGTCGACATCCAACCGAACTAGCGCCCGGGATCGGTCCCGGCCCCCACCAGAGCCCGGAGCGCAAGCGACGGGAATGCCGCTCGAGCGGCGGCATCGTACCCGGTGCTCGCGCTTGGGGCTCTGGTTGTCTTGTGGCATTTCGGTGTAGTGCCTGCGAGCAGTGACCATGTTCATCGACCGTGCCGAGATCTTTGTCCGAGGCGGCAAGGGCGGGAACGGCTGCGTCAGCTTCCGGCGCGAGAAGTACATTCCGAAAGGCGGACCCGATGGCGGTGACGGCGGCCACGGGGGCCACGTCTACATCGTCGCCGACCCGACCATCACCACCCTCCTCGACTTCACCGGCCGCCATCATTGGACAGCCCAGAACGGCCAGGCCGGCATGGGCAAGAACCGCAGCGGCAAGAGCGGCGCCGACCGTGTCGTTCGGGTTCCTCCCGGCACGCTCATCTATGATCGCGACAGCGGGCGCCTGCTCAAGGATCTCGATCAACCCGAGATGAGGGTACTCATCGCCCGTGGCGGGCGCGGGGGCAAGGGCAACCAGAACTTCGCGACGGCCCGCTATCAAGCCCCGCGATTCGCCTTTCCCGGCGGCGAGCCGGACGAGCGGTGGCTGCGACTCGAGCTCAAACTCATCGCCGACGTTGGGCTCGTCGGGCTGCCCAACGCGGGCAAGAGCACCCTGCTCTCCAGGGTCAGTCGGGCCCGACCCAAGATCGCCGACTACCCCTTCACCACCATCGAGCCTCAACTCGGGATCGTCGAACTCTCCAACTACCGCCGATTCGTCATGGCGGATATTCCCGGACTCATCGAAGGGGCCCACGAGGGTGTCGGGTTGGGTGACGATTTCCTCCGCCACATCGAGCGAACGCGGGTCATCGTTCACCTGGTCGACGTCCACCCGATCGTCGAGCATCCGACGCCGGTCGAGGCCTACCACGTCATTCGCAACGAGCTGCAGAAGTACTCGCAGGACTTGGCCAGGAAGCCGGAGCTGATCGTGGCCAACAAGATCGACCTGGCCGACAACCTCTCGGCGGTGCAGGAACTGCAGGACGCCCTGGGCCGCGACGTCATCGCCATCAGCGGAGTGACTGGCGCGGGCATCGAGCAGCTCGGCGACGCACTGTGGCGGATGATCCAGGAGATTCGTCAGACCGAGCAGGCCAGCAAGTCCATCGTGCCGCACGACGATCCATTCGAGGCGGTCGCCGCGGCCCCGACCATTCGCCGCGGCGATGTCTCCAGCGACGACCCGGACCGCGAAAGAGGCGAGGATGAGGATGACGGCTGCAGCGGTGACGACCCATGCGGACCCGCCGAGCGGTTCGAGGGCGGTGCTCGGTGGGCGGGACAGGAAGACGACCCGGATAGCGAAGAAGGCAAACCATGATCCGCGTTTCCGAATCAGGCGAGAACGAGCCCCGGTCAAGCAAGGGTGCGGCGGCCGAGGCCGGCTTGCTGCTCATCGACATCGGCAACAGCCATGTGGGCATGGCCACATGGGTCAGCGGTAAGCGCGGCACGGCCGTGCATCTGCCCAACGACCCGATTGAACCGGTCGTCGGGCGTCTCGTCGGCTTGTGGAACGGTCTGCCCACATCCGGTCCCCGAGTCGCGGTGGTCAGCTCGGTCTGCCCACCGATGATGAAGCGCCTCGAGCCGATGTGCGAGGCCCGGGGTATCGGTTCGATCCTTCTGATTGGCCGGGACATCGACCCCCCGATTCGCGCCGACGTCCGCGAGCCGGACAAGGTCGGAACCGACCGGCTGTGTAATGCCGCGGCCGCCTTCGCCAAGCTCCGACAGGCCTGCGTGGTTGCCGATTTCGGTACCGCGGTGACCATCGACCTGGTCGCCGACAACAACTACTTCATGGGCGGAACGATCATGCCCGGCATCGCCCTGGCGGCCAGGGCCCTCCACGAGCACACCGCCCAGCTGCCGCTCGTCGAGGTGGGCACGCCGACCGGTACCATCGGCAAGGATACCGTCGAGGCCATCCGCAACGGCATCTTCGCCATGATGGTCGGGGCTTTGCGCGAAACCACCGAACGACTCGCCACCGAAATCGGCAAATGGCCCCCGCTCATCGTCACCGGCGGCAACGCTCGCGACATCGCCGGCGGCTGCGACTTCGTCGATCACGTCCTGCCGGACCTCTGCCTCGACGGCTTGGTCATCGCGTACCTGAATGCCGCGGCCAGATGTGACCAAGGCCATGAACAGGCGTGAACCAGCCCTCGCCGCTTGCCTTACCCCGCCTACCTTCGGAGGTATCGCGGTCATTCAGATCCTGACCCGCGACAGCCAATGGCTGCGCCCGTTGTTCAGGACGTCCCGTCCCATCGAGTTCGATGCCCCGGCATCGGATGAGCTGCGACTGTGCCGCCTGGTGGACGGCGACCAGATCATCGACGATGCGGTGGTGGCCGTCCGCCGCAATCCCGCCGGCCAGCTGGTCATTGATCTCAGCCTGCATGGCGGCCCGCGAATCGTGCAGCGAGCGTTGTTGCTGCTCAAGGCGGCCGGTGCCTGCATCGTCCCCGCGGTCGAGCTGCTTGGTTCAACCTGGGCGGCGAACGACCTGCTGTGTCGCGAAGCCCTGGAGGCCATCGTGCAGGCGAAGACGCGGACCCTCGCTCTCTGGCTGGCGGCGACGAGGGAAGCCCTGCCGAACGAGCTTGACCGGCTCATGGCCGACACCCGAGCGGATCGACTGGATTCCGTCCGGAGACAGCTCGGGGAGTGGCTAGTTGCCTCGCCTACCGTCCGGCGGGCTCTGACCGGTGTCCGGGTCGTCCTCGTTGGGCCACCCAACTCTGGCAAGTCGACACTAGCCAACCAACTCGCCGGACGGCATAGCGCCATCGTCAGCGATCTGCCGGGTACGACCCGCGATTGGCTCGAGCACCCCGCCTCCATCGAAGGTGTGCCATTCACATTCGTGGATACGGCCGGCGTGAGGGACACCGCCGATCCGATCGAGGCCGAGGCCATCCGGCGAACCCGCCGGCAGGCGGCTACAGCCGACATCGTCCTGCAGGTGATCGACCAGTCCTCGCCACCATGGCCGGAAGACCTTCAGCCTGCGAACGATGCGAACCAGGTCACGCAGGAATTCACATCCACGCAGCCGACGTTTGTTGTCTGGAACAAGAACGATCTGCCCGCTGATCCCGGCCAGGCGGAGCGTATTGGAGGCTGGCCGACGAGGGGGCTATCGGTTTCGGCGCGAACGGGGGACGGATTCGACCGGCTACGGACGGCACTCCTGGGTGCCGTTGGTCTTGCCGACTGGCGACAAGCCGTCGGCGTGCCCTTCACGGTTCGGCAAGCTCAAGCCGTCGAGGCGGCCTTATCGGCCTTGAGCGCGGAACGTCCCGACAGGGCTGAGGCGTGTCGTTGGCTGAAAATCGTCAGATGGGGTCAAGATCCCCAGGAAAGATGCCCCCGTGGCGGAATATAATCCGACATCGGGTGACGATATCGCCGCCCCAAGTGTTGAATAACAAACGGATTACGCGTATGTTGAGCTCGATTCGTTGAGCACCTCTGCGACGAACTACGCGTGAGAGTACTTGGGGACACCCATCGAGCGGAGCGGATCTGCATGGCAGATGCGTTAAAAGGTGAGAGCCAGATAGGCCGCTTGGCGGTTGAGCAGAAACTCATTACGCCCGACGAGCTGAATACCTGCATCGCGGAGCAGCAGAGTCTCGCCTCTCAGGGCAAGACGCTGAGTCTGTCCGAGGTGCTCATTCACTCGGGTTATATCACCCGCTCCCAACTTCAGCGGCTGGGCGGCGATTCAACCGATTCGATTGCCACCAAGACGCTGCGCATTCCCGGCTATGATCGGTTGCAGAAGATAGGCGAAGGGGCCATGGCCAAGGTCTACAAGGCCCACCAGATCAGCCTGGACCGGACCGTGGCGGTGAAGATCCTGCCCAAGAAAGCCAGCGAAAACCAGGAGTTCGTCAAGCGCTTTCAGGAAGAGGGCAAAGCCGCCGCCCAGCTCAACCACAACAACATCGTGCAGGCCATCGACGTCGGTGAAGCTTCTGGCTACCACTACTTCGTCATGGAGTACATTCAGGGGAAGACGGTCTACGACGACTTGGCGGCCAACAGAACCTATTCCGAGCAGGAAGCCCTGAAGATCGTCATTCAGATCGCCCGGGCGCTTGAGCACGCCGCGGCCCGAGGCTTTATTCACCGCGATGTCAAGCCCAAGAACATCATGCTCACCGAGGACGGCGTAGCCAAGCTGGCAGACCTCGGGTTGGCCAGACGAACCTCCGACATCAAGGCAGCCATGGCCGAGGCCGGCCGAGCCTACGGTACCCCCTACTACATCAGCCCGGAACAGATCCGCGGCGAAGTTCACATCGACGTCCGGGCGGACATGTATTCCCTCGGAGCCACCTTCTACCACATGGTCACCGGCAAGGTGCCCTTCGATGGCCCGACGCCCGCTGCGGTCATGCACAAGCACCTGGTCGAACCGCTCATACCGCCGGACCATGTGCGGCCCACCCTCTCCACCGGTGTCGGCGAGGTGATCGAGCGGATGATGGCCAAGAAACCCGAACTCCGCTACCCCAACATGGGCGATCTGATCAAGGATCTTGAGGCCATCCAGCGTGGCGAACCTCCACTCCTGGCTCGACGACAGCTTGATGACAACATCCTCCAGGGTCTGGCGGAGAGCAGTACCCCGGTCCACAAGGAGGAAGCCCCCAAGGAAGAAACACCCTCCACCCCGGTGGTCCCCCTGGTCTGGGTCTTCATCCTGGCCGCCCTTCTGGGGCTGTCCATGATCGTGAATATCATCCAGATCCTGACCTGAGCCAGCCACCGCCGTTCCCACCACGGCCAATCAGCTTCGCATCGGAAGGTCCGTCCGGTCTGACTGGCGACATCTCGTCACCCCAGTGAGGCCTGTTCGGACGGTTACCCACCGACAAAATAGTGGATAGGTGGTGGAAAAAACCTGAAAAAGATAGCTCAAGTCCCTTTATTCGATCAACGAATGAGGAAATGGGAAAAAAGCGTCGGCGAGGACGATTTTTTGATTTGATCTTATCGGCTGTTGGGTTTATATAGGTACATAGCGGAAGCTCGTCGGCCCATAGCCGGCAGCGGCAGCTGTGAACTCAAGGATGAGCTTCACCAATCCGGCACGGAGGCGTTTCACTTCCTCGCCGGGTGACAATCGCGACATCCCAGGTCCGAAGGCATGGCTACACGGAGGATCCCATGACCGCGACGACAAAAGACTCGGTCGAGGCACTGTGGAAGAGGTATCTTAAAACCCGCTCTGAGAAGTACCGCAACGCCCTGGTGGAGCAGTACGCCCCGCTGGTCCATATTCAGGCGGCCCGCTTGTCCCGCAAGCTACCCGCCCAGATCAGCTACGACGAGATCTGCAGCGCCGGGTACGACGGGTTGATCGAGGCGGTCGAGGGATACAATCCCAAGCGCAAGGCCAAGTTCGAGACCTTCTGCCAGCAGCGGATCATCGGGGCGGTCATGGATTGGCTGCGCAGCCTGGATCCCCAGTCAAGAACCGTGCGCACTTTCGAGAAGCGGCGGATGGGTGTGCGCGAGCTGCTCGACGCCGAATTGGGTCGTCCGCCGATGCACGACGAAGTCGCCAAGCGGATGGGCATGTCCCAGGACCGCTATGATCAACTGGCCCGCATTTCCCAACTCGGTCGCGAGGTGCATTTCTCGGCCATGGATCCTCGCGATTCCAGCGGACGCAGCCGGGCCAGCGAACGATCGTGGGATGTCGGCGACACTGACCAGACCGATCCGTCCGCCAAGCTCGCCCGAACCATGCTGACCGAGTTTGTCACCCGCGGATTGAGCACCGAGGAGCGACTCGTTCTGGTGCTGTATTACTACGAAGACCTCACCATGGCCGAGATCGGCGTGGTGCTCGATCTCTCCGAATCACGCGTCAGCCAGATCCACAAGGATGTCATCGCCCGCCTCCGCAACCGGTTCAAGGACCGGCTGGACGAGGAACTGGTCGCCTGACTTCGAGTCAGATTCTGCCGCGACAACTTGTCGCGGAAAAGCCCTACGGCAAGGTGACTTCCGTCGGTGGATCGCCGACCACCATGACCTTCACCGGTCCCGATAGCTTGGCCGTGATGGTGGGCAGATAGCGAACGCCCTGGATCCGGGCCTCGCCAATTCGGCCGATGACCTGGCCGGCGTGCAGACCGGCACGGGCTGCCGGGCCGCCCGGTTCAACCTGGGTGATCACCGCGCCGCGAACGTCGGCCGACAGTTTGTACGATCTGCAGACCTCCCAATCCGGGTAGGCCAATCTCATCCCTCGCCAGTTGAATGCGGCCGGCGAAGCCACTTTTCGCCGGGCGGGCACGACCTGGGTGGTCAAACGTCGCGAACCCCGGCGGAAGATCAGCTGCATCGGCACTCCCACCCGTGCTCCGCCGATCAACGCGATGGCCTCATCGGCATCCCGGACCGCATGCCCGTCCACCGTCAGGATGATGTCGCCGATCTTCAGATCAGCTGCGGCCGCCGGGGCTTCCCGCTCAATCGAATCGACCAGTGCTCCCGTCGGGCCATCACTGCCTCGCGGCTCCTCGTCGCGGATGGACCGGAGCCCGACCCCGAGGAACCCGTACTCGACCTCCTCTCCGCGGGCCAGAGCGGCGATGATCTCCTTGGTTCGGGCACTCATGGGAATCGCATAACCCATTCCCTCGTTTCCGCCGGAGCGGGAAGAAATGGCCGTGTTGATGCCGATGACCTCGCCTTTCAGGTTTAGGAGCGGGCCGCCGCTATTGCCCGGGTTGATGCGGGCGTCCGTCTGGATGAGGTTGCCGTAGTAACGCTGGCTCATCAGGGGATCGAACTGCTGGTTCAGGCCCCGGCCCAGGGCGCTGATCACGCCGAACGACATGGCCGGCCGGCCGCGGCTCTCCAGGGCGGACCCGAAAGGGTTGCCCATCACGATCGCGAACTGGCCCTGCCTGACGGTCTCCAGGCTGCCCAGAACGGCCGGCTTGAGACCCTTGGCCCCGATCGTCACCACCGCCAAATCACTTCGCGGGTCGGCATAGACCTCCTGCACGCGGTAGCTCTCGCCGCTGGCCAGGATGCAGGTGATATCGTCTGGCTGGGCCCCGGCCACGACGTGCTCGTTGGTCAGGATCTGGCCGTCCGGACTGATGATCACCCCGCTGCCAACAGACGGGTATCGCCGCTCCCCTGGTCGTCCCCGCTGGCTGGAACCTTGACGTACTCCACCGTTCGGGGGCGGTTCAGGGGCTTCCTGTGTTTCGCTGCTGTCGATCGGTCGATTGGCCCGAATCGCCACCACCGATGGCCGGACGGTCTCCGCCACCGCGACCAGTGTCCGCTCTAGGGTCTCGACCTGAACCGGGTCGGCCGCGGCAGGTTGAACCTGGGCTTGGATGGCCGGCAGTACCAGCCCAAGCACGGCGAGGACTGTCGTGGCCGTCTGCACTGAAAGAGGCATCATCCCGGGAAGGCCAACAGGGGTAAGTCGCTCGCAGTGGTGCCGAATCTGCGAGGAATCGCCCAACCGCCTGCCCGTCCGTCTCCCGCGTATCAGCCGCTCATCACCCATGGCTCGTTACGGGTCCGTCCTAGCGTTTCACGAAGCCACCCGTGCCGCTGGGCGGATTGACCCACAACGGGCCGGCCTCGGCGGCCTTGGTCCGGATGTACTCGACGGCCGCATCCAGGTCGTCGGTCAACATGAACAAATCGACGTCCGATTGGCTGACCGTGGCGTACTCCTCGATCAGCGTCTTCCGCATCCAGTCGACCAGGGGGCTCCAGAATCCGGTTCCGATCAACACGACCGGCGAAGGCTTGGTCTTGTGGGTCTGCAACAAGGTGAGGATCTCAAACAGCTCATCCATCGTCCCGAATCCGCCCGGGAAGCACGCCAGGGCGACGGCGTATTTCACGAACATGACCTTGCGGGCGAAGAAGTAGTCGAACGACAGGCCGTGGGTGACATACGGGTTGGGTTGCTGCTCGGTGGGGATCTGGATGTTGAGCCCCACACTGATCCCGCCGGCCTCGAAGGCTCCCCGGTTCGCGGCCTCCATGATCCCCGGCCCGCCGCCGGTGATCACCGCAAACCCGGCTCGAACCAGCTTGCGGCCGAGGACGACCGCATGCTCGTAGGTGTCGCTCACCGGCGTGAGCCGAGCCGAGCCGTAGACCGTGACCGCCGGTCCGATCTGGCTCATGAGCTCGAAGCCCTCGACGAACTCGGCCATGATCCGGAAGATCCGCCAGGTCTCCTCCGGGGCCGGCACCGGGTGCAAGCCGGCCGGTTCCTTGTGCTGATTGCCTATCGGCTGCGTCATGACGTACTCCTCGCGCTACGAGCCCAAGTGCGTAGTGTACACGAACGGGGAGAGACATAAAACCGAGAGGCGAAACGTCAAAACGCCAGAGCATCGAGACAACGGACTCGCGCCCGCGGCGAGGATCCGAACAGAACCTGCTCGCTCCGCTGCGAGGTCATCCCCTATCGCCTGCCTTGCCATTCCAGCCTCAATCGGATAGTAAGGACGCTCAAGCCGTGTGGACCGCTCGCTCCCGACGTCACGGGTCACATTCCTTGTTCTCTGTACTGGAGGTCACCAGTGTCGACCGCATGGTCAATGATCCATCGACGTACACGTTCTTGCTTTCACCATCTTCTTGCAGACCGACTTGTTCTTGCGGCCGGACTGATCGGCTGCGTTTGGTCGCCGTCAGGCTGTGCGCCCTCGAGCTCGACGGACACCGGGGGGAACGAGCCGGTCCCAGCGGCGCGCACGCTGACGCTCGGATCCGCCGTCAGCGGGGAGGCAGTTCGGCCGCTGCTCGGCGTGAACATCGGGCCCATACCAGCCGGGGATGACCCGGACAACGCGGACCTGACCACGGCCTATCATCAAATCGTTGCCGCCGGACACGCGCCACGTTGATATCACGCCGGCGGTGTGGTAATCGTGGAGCGTCTCGCGGCTCGCAGGAGACTGGAATGGTCGTGTGACCGGAATGAGGCCATCATCTGCATCGAGGATCCTGACCATGAATCACATTCGACATTTGATCATCACCCTGGTACTGACCACCCCGGTCTTGCATGCCGCCGAGACTCCGCCGGCAGCGCCGCCGGACGCGCCCAGACCGTATCCCGAGCGGATGAAGTGGTGGGGGGAGGCGCGCTTCGGTATGTTCATCCACTGGGGACCGGTCAGCCTCAAGGGTACCGAGATCAGCTGGTCGCGGGCCAACTCCAATCCCAAGTGCCCCAACCGAGGACCGATTCCCGTCGAGGTGTACGACAATCTGTTCAAGCAGTTCAACCCGACGAAGTTCGACGCCGCCCAGTGGGTGAGTCTCGCCAAGGCGGCTGGCATGAAGTACATGGTGCTCACCGCCAAGCACTGCGACGGCTTCCTGCTCTGGGACTCGAAAGCCTCAGACTACAACATCATGAACACACCATTCAAGCGCGACGTCTGCGCCGAACTGGCCAGGGCGGCCCGCGAGCAAGGCATGCGCCTGGGCTGGTACTTCTCGCCGATGGATTGGCGCGATCCGGATTTCCGCACCGAACGGAACAAGGCGTTTCTCGAACGAATGAAGACCGAGCTGCGCGAACTGCTCAGCCACTACGGCACCATCGATCTGCTCTGGTTCGATTGGGATTCCCGCGAGCCGCTCTACGACCAGGCCGAGACATACAAGCTGGTGAAGTCCCTGCAGCCCAAGATCGTCATCAACAACCGGCTCGATCTCGGTCCGGAACCGATCGGGCACAGCGACTGGCACTACATTGGCCCGGAAGCGGACTACTACACGCCCGAGCAGATCATTGGCGGCTTCGACGTCCGCCGCCCGTGGGAATCGTGCATGACCCTCTCGTCGAGAGACCAGTGGTCCTGGGGCGGGCCGGAAGATGGGGTCAAGTCGTACGAGGCCTGCATGGATATGCTCATTCGCGGCGCCGGCGGCGATGGCAATATCCTGCTGAACGTTGGACCGATGCCGACCGGCGAGATCGCGCCCGACCAGGCCAACCGCATCAAGGAGATGGGTGCGTGGCTGGCCAGGTACGGCCAGAGCATTTACGGTACGCGCGGCGGGCCGTTCAAGCCGGGCGACTACGGCGTCTCGACGCGCAAGGGGAACACCATCTACCTCCACATCCGCGATTGGACCACGGACGTGGTGAAGCTGCCCGCCATCCCGGCCAAGGTGGTCAAGAGTCAGGCACTAACCGGCGGAGAAGCCGTGGTTCGCCAGACGGACGCCGGGCTGGAGGTCTCAGTGCCTCAAGGCGACCGTCAGGTGCTGGACACGATCGTGGCTCTGGAACTGGATAGTTCATCGCTGGCCATCCCGGCGATCGAAGTACCCGCGCCGAAGTCGTTGACCACGAACGCCAAGGCCACGGCTTCGAACGTGTACCAGAACCAAACTGAGTACGGCGCGGACAGGGCCGTGGACGGCCGTCACGATACCCGCTGGGCGACGGACGGAGGCGTTAAGTCCGCATGGCTGGAAATTGATCTCGGCAGACCGGTGACTATCGGCCGTGCCGTGATCAAGCAAGCGTTCCCGGAACTCAAGCGCGTTCGCAGGTTCACCGTCGACTACCTCCAGGAGGGGCAGTGGAAGCCATGCTATCAGGGCGAGAACCTCGGCGCCCAGCTCGCGGTCAGCTTCGATCCGGTGACCGCGCAACGCGTGCGTCTGAACATCACCGAAGCGACCGACGGGCCGACGATCTGGGAGTTTCACCTGTTCGGAGCTGCACGACAGCGATAAAGGTAGTCGGTCAACGTGCTATGGGGTGCATTTGAGTCGATGACAAACGAGAAGACGCATACGCGGTTTGCCCTGGTACCAATGACCGCTTGTCACGGTGACGCGGTCGTCGAGATCTTCAATCACTATGTCAGCCACAGCTTCGCCGCTTACCCGGAGCAGCCGGTGCCCGGCCCATTCTTCGATCAGCTCTTGCAGGCCACGCAGGGCTATCCGGCGTTCGTGGTCGTGGACGAGACAAGGCGGGTCACGGGCTTTGCCTGCCTGCGGCCGCTTCACCCGGCCAGCTCGCTCTGCCGTGCCGCGGAGGTCACCTGCTTCATCGCCCCAGACTCGACGCGGCAAGGCGTGGGCACCGCCATGCTCCGGCGGCTCATCGAGCAGGCCACGCCGATGGGTATTGACTCCCTTGTGGCCAGCATCTCGGTTGCGGTGCTCCATTACTTGCCCGATCTGTAAAGGGATGGTCGGCATGGCGGTCTGCTGCCTCTCCGACCGACCTGCTATAATGACGCAGCGTTCGGAAGCGGCCCCTGTGCGGACACCCCACTGACGAACCGGAGGGTGATGGGACCGGTGGACAGCAGGACGGCCGGCGATCGGTCGAGAGCGAGACACACCCGTCAAAGGAGAATCACGATGAGAAGCCGATGGTTCAGCGCAATGGCCTTCGCTTGCCTGTTGAGCTGGTGCACAGTGGTCGTGGCACAGAGCGGCCAGGCGACCCCTGCGGCTGCGGTGAAACCGGCCGCGGAGGCGTCCCAACCTCCGAACGCGAACGAGGAGTCTGCCCCGACGGCGATCCGATGGTGGGGGCAGGCGTGCGTCTCGATCGAGACCTTCTGGGGATTCACCATCGTGATCGATCCCTTCCCGGCCACCGAGCAGATGGGCTTCCCGAAGCCGGACCTGACTGCCGATCTGGTTCTCGCGACACACGAGCACTTCGATCACACCGGCTTCGACGTGGTCAAAGGCAAGCCGGTCATCGTTCACGGGCTCAGGCCGGACAAGAACTGGGCCGAGATCGACCATTACCTCGACCGCCGGCCGAACCAGGCGGAGGTCAAGTGGCGTGCGAAGACCGAGGCCGGCACTCCCACCAGCCATGCCGTCCACGTCAAGAGCATTCATACGTTCCATGACGCGGAGTCGGGGGCAAAGCGCGGCAAGAACGCGATGTTCATCATTGAAACCGACGGCGTGCGGATCCTGCACTGCGGAGACCTCGGCCACACATTGGCCCCCGAGCAGCTCGCGGCCATTGGCCCCGTCGACGTCCTTCTGATCCCGGTGGGCGGGACGTACACGGTCGATCCGACTCAGGCAATCGAGGTAGTCAAGCAGATCAAGCCCCGCCGTTTTGTCTGGCCGATTCACTTCAAGACCAGCGTCGGCAAGATCCCGCTGGCCACGCTCGACACTTTCCTGAGCCAGGCCAAGCAGGCTGGCATGCCCTTCCGCGAGGTCAGGGGCAATACGATTGCCGTCGCTCGGCAAGCGACGAAGCCGGATGCCAAGCCCGGACCGGTAGCGGTCATCGCCTGCGACTTCAAGCCGGCCAAACCGGGCGCCGACATGCAGGCCGCCCTCGAGTCGATGCGAGCCGATCGGCAGGCACTCATCGACGCCCTGGGCAAAGTCACCAAGGCTCAACTTGACCACAAGCCCTCGGACGGCACGCACACGATCCGCTGGAACTTCGAGCACGCCGCGGGCGCGGAACTGAACTTCTTCAGTCAGGTCTACCACGCGATGGACCCGGAGATCCCGCTGATCAAGTGGGGACCGGCCCAGATGCCCCCCGACTTCAAGCCCCGCCATCCCGACTGGGACAGCTCCGAGATGGTCCGTTACGTTCAGCGAACCGCGGCGTTCACCGAGCGGTTCAGCTATCTCCTGGCCAACACGCCCGCCGATCTCAAGATCGAGGGCACGCGGTTCTCGGTGCAGTCGCTGTCCAAGATGATGGTCGGGCACTACCGGAACCACACCACCAAGGCCGTGCTCAAGTTCAAGCTGCCGGACTGGCCCAAGGAGTGACCGCCTATTTCAGGAGGTAGTGTGGGACCGGCTGACAGCCTATCGTTTGACCGGCAAGATGCCGGTCCCACACCTGCATACTGCCACACTCCCACACTTTCATACTCCCACAATCGCACACCCGCGTACTCCCGCACTCGCACACTCCCACACTCAACAAGGCAAGGTCGGTGCGGGGCGTCAAGTACGCCGATCGCTCGGGGTCGTGCAACTCGAGCCGCCGGGTATAATGCGAACCGGTCCGGCCGGCGCTGGTTGAAGCTGCGCGACTGCCGGCCGCATCTCGGATTCGCGACGAGAAAGGGGCATGACGATGAACGACCAGAAGATAACCCGGCGGCATGTTCTGAACAGTGCGATGGCTGTGGCTGGTGCCCCGTACATGCTCACCTCGACGGCCCTAGGGGACGCTGAGACCGCCCCAGCCAGCGAGCGGGTCACCATTGGGCATATCGGCGTCGGCGGCCAGGGAACCTACCTGCTCAACGGATTCTTGAGCTGCAGGAATGCCCGGAGCGTAGCCATCGCCGACGCTTACAGCGATCGCCGCGAGGCGGCTGCCCAGCGGATCAAGGGCAAGGGCTACGCTGATTTCCGTGAACTACTGGCCCGAAAGGACATCGACGCGGTGGTTGTGGCGACACCCGATCACTGGCACGTGCCGATCGCCATCGCTGCCGCTCGTGCGGGCAAGGACGCTTACGTCGAGAAGCCGCTCGGCGTGACCATCGAGCAGGACCTCGCCTGCCGCAAGGTGTTCGCCGAGAAGAAGCGGGTCTTCCAGTACGGCACCCAGCAGCGCAGCTCGGTCCACTGCCGCTTCGGCTGCGAGCTGGTCCGCAGCGGACGAATCGGCAAGGTGCACACCATCGAGGTCATCGCGCCCGACGGCGGTGAGGGCGGCTCGACCGAGGAAATCCCCGTGCCGCCGACCCTTGACTATTCGATGTGGATCGGCCCGGCTCCGATGGCGCCGTACACCAAGGACCGCTGCGTGACACCCGGAACGTACTACATCTACGACTACTCGATCGGCTATCTCGCCGGCTGGGGGGCGCACCCGCTGGACATCATGATCTGGGGCTCGGACGCCGACATCGCCGGCCCAATAACCGTCGAAGGCACCGGCAAGGTACCGGCGAAAGGGCTCTACAATACGGTGGTCAACTGGGCCGTGACCTACCAGATGGCCAACGGCGTCAAGATGTTCTTCAAGCCCGGTGGCGATTCGACCAGGTTCATCGGGCCGGACGGCTGGGTGCGCATCTGGCGTGGCGGGATCGACGCCGAGCCCAAGTCACTGCTGCAGTCCAAGATCGGCCCCGACGAGGTTCATCTGATCCAGAGTCCGCGGCAGGACCAGAGCTTCATCGACGCCGTGAAATCGCGCCGCAAGACGGTCAGCCCGATCGGCGACGCCGTACGTTCCGACATTATCAGCCACCTGGCCGATATCACCATCCGGCTGAAGCGCGGGATCACCTGGGATCCCAGAGAGGAAACGATCGTGGGCGACGCCGAGGCATCCAAGATGCTCACGCGGGCGATGCGATCGCCGTGGACACTGTGAGCGACCTGTCAGGGAGGATCGTGAAATGATGAGGATCTTGACGACGGTCGTGCTGTGCTTCACTGCTTCGATGGCGGCGGCCGCGGACAGTGGGCTTCGCGTGCCCGCATCCACCGCCTACGTCGATCCGAAGCCGGAAGCGGTGCATGTCTCCGAGAAGGGCGTCACCGGCTGGAAGGACCCCTCGCAGAAGGTGCTGTGGTTCGGACAGTTCAAGAAGCCGGGGTCGCTCGAGTGTTCCGTCGAGCTGCGGTTGCCGTCCGGCACGACCTCGCGCCTGCGGCTCGCCGTGGCCGGACGATCCCGCGAAGCGTCGGCCGAGGGCAACGGACGGGACCCGGTCATCGTGCGTTTCGGTTTGTTCGAGGTGCCGGCCGCGGGATACCAGCGGTTTGTGCTCGAATCGCTGAACGAGAAAGGCCGGCCCGCGGGCGACCTGGACGCCCTGCTGCTGGACGGATCTGCGATCCAAGACGCCCACTTCAATCTCAAGCCGCGCCGCAACGCCGCCTCGGTCCATCTGTTTTACCCCGTGCCCAAGGACGAGAAGGTCGAAGCCTTCTACTGCGAGATGACTGGCCTCGAGGATCCGCTCTGGACCTACTACATGGCCTGCGGCTGGCATCGGGGCTACTTCGGCATGCAGGTCAACAGCCCGACCGAACGGCGGATCATCTTCAGCGTCTGGGACAGCGGTGATGAGGCCGTGGATCGCAACAAGGTCGCGGCCGACAACCGCGTCACCCTGGTCGGTAAGGGCGAGGGCGTCTACTCGGGCGATTTCGGCAACGAAGGCACCGGCGGTCACAGCCACCTCAAGTTCATGTGGAGGACCGGCGAGAGGCAGCGATTCATCGTGACGGCCAGGCCGACCAACGCGACCCACACCGTCTACTCGGGCTACTACTTCCACCCGGAGAAGAAGGAGTGGATCCTGATCTCGAGTTGGAGAGCCCCCAAGGAGGGCGGCTATCTTCGCGGGCTCTACAGTTTCAGCGAGAACTTCGGGGGAGCCAACGGACACGTCGTGCGCAAGGCCCTCTACGGCAACCAGTGGATCCGAACGGCTGCCGGCCGGTGGGTCGAGCTGACCACCGCCTCCTTCAGTCACGATGCAACCGGCAAGGCAGACCGCCTCGATCGTTTCATGGGCATCGAGAAAGGGCAGTTCTTCCTCTCGCACGGCGGACTCGTGGACGGATTCACCAAGTACGGCGAGAAGTTCGATCGGCCCAGGACTGGCCGGCCGCCTTCGGATATCCGATGGCCTGAACCGACTTCGCCGTCGACCCGTTGATGGATACCTGTTCATCCTTTCGAGGAGACTGACATGAAGAAGACGCCTGTTTTGCTCGCGGTACTGTTCGCCGCCATCGGCTTGCTGGCACCGCTGGTGTGGTCGGCCGACAACGAGCCCGGGGAAGGCTTCATCTCCCTGTTCAACGGCAAGGACTTTTCCGGATGGGAGGTTCCCGAGGGCGACGGCAACCACTGGAAAGTCATCGACGGGGTCATTGACTACGACGCCGGGAGCGAGGCCAAGGGCGACAAGAGTCTCTGGACCACGCAGGAGTATACCGACTTCGTTCTCCGCGTGGACTGGCGCATCAAGGAGACGCCCTACACCAACCCCAACGTGCCGTACATCCTCCCGGACGGCACCCACGCTCGCGACATCCACGGCAAGGAAATGCGCATGGCCCTGCCGGATTCCGATTCCGGCGTCATGGTCCGGGGCAGCGCGAAGAACCAGTGTAATATCTGGTGCTGGCCGATCGGTTCCGGCGAGATGTATGGTTATCGCACCGATCCGAATGTGTCGCCGGAGGTGCGCGCCGCGGTCACTCCCAGGACCCAGGCGGACAAGCCGGTCGGTGAGTGGAATCGATACGAGATCACCGTGCGCGGCGACGTGGTCAAGGTCGTGCTGAACGGCAAGACCGTGCTTCCCGGCGCGAAGTTGCCGAGCCTCGCCGTCAAGGGGGCCATTGGCCTGCAGCACCACGGTGATAGGAGGGATGGCAAGTGGGTTAGCCCGCCGGCCCTGGTGCAGTTCAAGAACATCTTCATCAAGCCGCTCGATCCGAAGGCGGCTCGCGAAGGGGGCGAAGGATGAACTCACCAAGGCCAGTTCGGAATCGGGCCGGCGGTGTCTCTCGCCGGCAGTTCGTGGCCGGGGCCACCGCGACCGGTGCTGCGTGGACGCTCGTCGCCCGGCATGTCCTCGGTGGCGCGGGCCGGACAGCGCCCAGCGAGGTTATCACTCTCGCCGCGATCGGTGTGGGCGATCAGGGCATGCGCGACATGGGGAGCTTTCTCGACAAATCGCAGGTGCGAGTCGTGGCGGTCTGCGATGTCGAGGTCAAGAACCTGACCGCCGCCCGCAACGCGGTCAACGCCCACTACGGCGACCGGGCGTGCAAGACCTACAAGGACTATCGTGAATTGCTCTCCCAGCACAAGGATCTCGACGCGACTCTGATCGTTACTCCGGACCACAGCCATGCCGTGATCACCGCCGCCGCCCTGAAAGCCGGCAAGCATGTCTACTGCCAGAAACCGTTCACCCACACCATCTACGAAGCCCGTACGCTCAGCGGGCTGACCCGCGAAACCAGGCGGGCGACCCAGTTGGGCACCGGGCCCCAGGCCGGCGAGGAGCCACGCCTCCTGCGCGAGTGGATTGACGCCGGGGCCATCGGCGGCGTCCGTGAGGTTCACCTGTGGTCCAACCGTCCGTTCTGGCCTCAGGGCATGGAGCGGCCGACGGATACGCCCCCCGTCCCCCCGACGCTCGATTGGGATCTGTGGCTGGGGCCCGCCCCGCATCGGCCATACCATCCCACCTATCTTCCGCTGGTCTTTAGGGGCTGGCGGGATTTTGGGACCGGCGCCTTGGGCGACATGGGCTGCTACGCCTTCGATATCATCTTCAGGGTGCTGGGCCTGAGGGGTCCCCTGGCCGTCGAGGCGAGCGGCTCAGGTTTCGCCGCCAAGATGTGGGCCAAACCGGAGATGAACAACGAAAGCTGGCCGCAGGCCTCCCTTATTCGCTGGGAGTTCGCTGCCCGCGGGTCGATGCCGCCGGTCAGCGTCTTCTGGTACGACGGCGGGCTGCGCCCCGTCAAACCCCGGCACATGGAGCGCGAGCGGCCGCTCGAGGACGAAGGCATGATCCTGGTGGGCGACGAGGGTGCGTTGGTCTGCGGATTCTGCGGCCAGAAGCCGCGCCTCGTCCCTGCCGCCCGGGCAGACGCGTTCAAGCCGCCGCCGAAAACGCTGCCCCGATCGATCGGCCATCACGAGGAGTGGCTCCGGGCCTGCAGGGGCGGCGAGCCGGCCGGCGCCAACTTCGAGTTCGCGGCCACGGTGACCGAGGCACTGCTTCTCGGGAACGTCGCCCTGCGCTTCCCCGGCCGAACACTGGAGTGGGACTGGCCCGCGCTGAAGGTGACCAGTCTGCCCGAGGCCAACAAGTACGTGCATCGCGACTACCGCCAGGGATGGTCGATGTAAGGCCGTTTCGCGGCCCGATGGGCTACGCGGAATGCTACGGAAGCGAGCAGGAATGCGCCCTGCCGCTCATGGCCCCGCCCCGAACAACGATGAACAACGCGAGCCGGCCGGAGAGGTATCCCCAGAACGCCCCGAGCCAGCAGTCACTCAGCCAGTGCACGGCTTCGAGGTATCGTGAGGCCGCACAACCGAATGCCAGCGGCCACAACAGCCAGGCCAGTCGGGGATAGTAGCAGCTCAGGACGCAGGCGATCGCGAACGAACTCGCGGAGTGGCCGGACGGAAACGACTCGGTGTCAAAGCCGTGGCCGGACGGACGCGAGCCGAGCCAGGTATCGCTGACCGTGAATCGCTGCAGCGCCTGCAGGCCGGGGGTCGCCGAGCCTTCAGCGTGTTGTCGGGTCGCTGCATACGGCCGGTGCCGAGGCAGGAAGTACTTGCCCGAATCGTATCCGGCCGCGGCCAGGGCCTCGGCCAGCAGCAGGGCGCACACGACAGGCTTCCATCGCCGGTCGTAGCTGGCCGCGATGGCGATGGCCAGAATCACCGCCCCGGCCTGCCCGAACTCACGCACGCTGCCCAGCACCTCCTTCAGCCAGTCCTGTGGCTCGCCGGGAATGAGCGTATACCGGATCCGCATCAGCGGCAGATCCTGATTCAGCAGGATCAGGTATCCCGCAACCGCGACGAGGAAGAAAACGGAGACTCGGTCCCATCGTGGCAGTCGCCCCCGAGGCGATGACCGAACGACCTCGGTGGGTGGCGGGGCAAGGACCTCGCGTTCCTGCATTTCGTTCGCGTTGCTCACTTGTCGCTTCTCGCTTCGTTCGCCCGTCCCTTGGCTCCATTGGCTTCGTGGGCGGCCAGGAACCGCCGGGCCATCTGGAAGTACTGGATCACGGTCGCCGCCGCCAGGATGGACGCCGTCCACCACAACACGACCGGGATCCAGGATAGCGATTTCGGCAGATCGGGCGAGAGCAGAATCGAGATGACCATGCTGAGTTGAGCGAAGGTGCACAGCTTGCCGACACGGCGGGGTTCGATGTAGATCCGCGAGGTCGAGAAGTAGACGATACAGAAACCGATGACCACGATCAGGTCCTTGCCGATCACCGTCACTGCCACCACGTCCGGAAGGAGCATGCCGCTGACGTGCGTGCCCCGGTGAGCCAGCAGGCCGACCGAGCAGAGAATCAGCATCTTGTCGGCCAGCGGATCGAGGAAGCGCCCGACGGCCGATTCCTGATGCAGCCGGCGAGCCAGGTATCCGTCCAGGGCGTCGCTGACCGCCATGACCGCGAAGATCCCCAGGGCAAGCCATCGTGCCCGGTCGCCCCAGGCCGGATCCTGCAGGTGCAGCAGCATGACCACGAATGGCCCGACGAGGAGAATGCGAGCCAGCGTGATCCGGTTTGGCCAGGAGATCTTATACACGTTTTTTGCCTCTATAACGTGCCACTGGGCCATGCGGCCGGCTCTCTGTCCGTGGGGCCATTGTAGGGCACCGTCGAGACCGGCACAAACTGTGAGCGGGGGCCGCGACCGTCGCCGCTCCGCATCCCCTCGAGGCGGCATCCGGACGGATTGCTCGATCGGCGATCCGCCGGGGAACAGTCCCGCCGAGGTCGGTGTCGCCCGGGTGCTGACGCCTCTCCGGGCGGCGCCTCCGGAGCCGGTAGACGACTTCACATGCCGGACCGGCCGGGATACAATCCTGTTGTCATGGAGGTCGGTTTCTGATGCCTCGGTTCTTCGCACAGTACAACGTCGATGCCTGCGCCTGGGAAGTACTCGACACGGCGACGAACTCGGCCGTGGAGTCGTTCTCCTGTGGCCGGGATGACGAACTGCGCCATTACGCCGAGCACCGCGCCCTGGCCCACGCCGCCCGCATGAACCAACAAGCGGAAGAGCCCGCGGCAGGAGGCTCATCCGAGGGCCAGTCCCGATAGCCCGCGCGATGCCCGTCGCGGCCTGGTCACTCGGCGCCGGTCGAGGCCGTTCGGAGGCCGCCGGCCGCGATGATCACCGAGCCGGCGGGAAAGGCGGTCCCCGATGTCTTCAACGGTTCTGTTCAGGACGACGACCTGGCTGCTCCTGTCGGGCCTGTGCTTGGCAAACGGTGCCCGGACAGCCGATGGGGCGGCAGCGCGCCGCGACCTGACCTTGTGGTACGACGTTCCGGCCAACCCCAACTCGGGCATGACCGAGGCCCTGCCCATCGGGAATGGCCGCATGGGTGGAATGGTCTTTGGGGGAACCGCTCTCGAGAAGATCGTGTTCAACGAGGACAGCCTGTGGACCGGCGACGAGAACCCCTCCGGCAGCTACGACCCGGTGGACGGTTCCTACGACAAGACCATGGGAGCGTACCAGAAGTTCGGTGAAGTGCTCATCCAACTGCCTGGACACGAGCAGGCCAGCGGCTATCAACGCGCTCTGGATATCTCCACCGCCATCGCGAGCGTGCGATATCGGGTCGGCGAGGTCAACTACTCCCGGGAGTACTTCTGCAGCAGGCCGGACCAGGCACTGGTCGTTCAGCTGGCCGCCGACCGGGCCGGCGCCTGCGCCGGCTCGATCGAACTCCATGACGCCCACAAGGCCCGCACTGTGGCGCGCGATGGCCGGCTGGTCATCTCGGGGACACTCTGCAACGGCATGAAGTACGAGGCCCAGTTGGCGGCCGCTCACAAGGGAGGATCGCTCCAGGCAGTTGATGCTCGAATCGAGTTCGCGGGGTGCGACAGCGTAACACTGTACCTGACCGCGGGCACCGACTACGCGATGGACTACGCCCGCGGCTATCGCGGCGATCCCCCTCACGAACGTGTGAACGGCCAGATGACCAAGGCTCTGGCCAAGGACGATGCCGCACTCAAGCACGACCATGTGCGGGACTACCAGGCCCTCTTCAACCGCGTCGCGCTGGATCTGGGCCTGTCGCCCGACGAACGCAAGGCACTGCCTGCTGACCAGCGCAAGAGCCGCGTGGCCAAAGGCGCCGACCCGGAGATGGAAGCCCTGTTCTTTCAGTACGGCCGGTATCTGCTGATCAGTTGCTCGCGCCCGGGAGACCTGCCCGCCAACCTGCAAGGGCTCTGGAACGAGAGCAATGCCCCTCCCTGGGCCTGCGACTACCACACCAACATCAACATCCAGATGAACTATTGGCCGGCGGAGATCACTAACCTCGCAGAATGTCATCGCCCCCTTTTTGACTTGATCAGAAGTCAGCTCGAGCCTTGGCGAAAAGCCACCAGGGCCGAGAGGGAATATGCCGTGGCGAGCGGCACGGTGCGCGGCTGGGCGCTGCGAACTTCACACAATATCTGCGGCGGCATGGGGTGGCGATGGGACAAGACCGCCAACGCGTGGTACTGCCAGCATCTGTGGGAGCACTACGCCTTCGGCCGCGACAAGGCCTTTCTCCGTGACGTGGCCTATCCCATCCTCAAGGAGACTTGCCAGTTCTGGGAGGATCATCTCAAGGCCCTGCCCGACGGCCGGCTCGTGGTGCCCAACGGCTGGTCCCCCGAACACGGGCCCAATGAGGATGGGATCACCTATAACCAGGTCATCGTCTGGGACCTGTTCACCAACTTCGTCGAGGCCAGCGAAACGCTGGGGCTCGATGCCGACTTCCGCGCGAAGGTGGCGGCCAAGCGCGACAAGCTCGTTGGCCCGAAGATCGGCAAATGGGCTCAACTCCAGGAGTGGATGGTCGACCGCGACGATCCCAACGATCATCACCGACACACGTCCCACTTGTTCGCGGTCTACCCCGGGCGCCAAGTCAGTACGGTCGGCACCCCCGACCTGGCCAAAGCGGCCGCCGTCTCATTGACCGCTCGCGGCCAGACCGGCGACAGCAACCGGGAATGGGCCTTCGCTTGGCGATGCGCCCTGTGGGCCCGCCTGCACGAGGCCGAGAAAGCGCACGACATGCTCCTGGCCCTGCTCTCCACACCCTCGACGTGCCGCAACCTGTTCGGCAACCATCCCCCCATGCAGATCGACGGCAACCTGGGTATCACCGCGGCCGTGGCCGAGATGCTGCTGCAGTCACACGAGGGCGTGATCAGTCTGCTGCCGGCCTTGCCTAAGGCCTGGGCGACTGGCAGCGTGACCGGCCTGCGCGCCCGTGGCGGCTTCGAGATCGACATGCGCTGGAGAGACGGCCAGTTGGCCGACGTCACCGTGCGAAGTGGCAGCGGCACTCACGGCACACTGCTCTACTGTGGCAAGACCGTCTCCATCCGGCTGCAGCCAGGCGAAACCACACGCGTGGGGCTGGATCATTTTCGGCGTCAGTAAACATCCACCAGGGCCCCGCCGCCCGTCATCCTACCAGCAATGGGGCTGCAAAATGCGCGCCTCCGCTATCAGGGTCGTACCTGCGAAACGGCCAGCCTGTGTGGCGGATGGGCCCTCTGGAAAGGCCGTGGGACGGTTTTCCGTCAGGCGGGCCTCTAGCTTGCGGCCGGTGTTCCCGCCGCGCCGCCTAACCAACACTGCCCTCTCCGGCGGATCAGCGAGGTCCGCCCCGCCGATCCTGCCGGCGACAGCGTGAATGACCGCGGCTCGAGGTACCCATCCCCACACCGACCGAGACCGGCAGGATCCTGTGACCCCTCGCCCGCTGGCATCCACCGTTCTTCCGCATGGCCTGGTCGCCCCCAGCCGGCCTATCATAGGGTTAGGCAGGGTTTGCCTCCGCCGCTCAGGAAGGCATACTCTGTCTGAAGAGGCGGCCAGCTACTCACCTTCTGCGATTCCCCGAGCGACGCTCCGCCTTCAGCCTCACCGTCTGGACCGAGAGCAAACAGGCGTGGGCCGTGCCCCGCGCTAAGATCTCTACACTTCTATGAAGGAGCATGTCATGGTGGGTAGGAAAGCGGCAAGGACTATCGTTCTGGCCATCGCGGGTGTGCTCTGGCTTGTAGCCCCGGTGCTCGCCGCGCCGTACGAAGAGTACTGGTTCTTCACCCATGGTTATACGTCCGATCTCATACACCAGGCGGCCGGGCCCGATCGGTTGCCTATGACCGCAGACGATGTCACCGTCCTGCTGAATCCTCACGGATATCTCTCAATCGAGATCATCGACAACGATCCGGCAAGCCCGGGCTACACCTACGCCTACCACATCCGGCATGATCCTTGCTGTCTTCCAACCGACAAACTCGATGCCGGCTTCATGAGCCTGACGACCAAAAGCGAGCCGCAATTCGGCATCCTCGCCGAGGGCGAAACATGGACGGACAATCGGCGTGACGACGGCGGCGGCGTGACCGGAAGCGGGGTCCCAACAGACAACAACTGGGATTGGGAACAGAACGATAGTGCGGCGACCGGCCCCGGATGGGAATCGGCGAGCAATTACTTCTGGTACAACAACGCCGGGGCCAACCAGAGAGGCCTGGGCGGCTCGAAGTACTACTTCGAGTACAAGAGCCCCGACTTGGCTCCCGGGCAGGTGTTCGAGGAGCCGGAAGGATATCGTCATTACAATACCCTGAAGCTCACAACCACGGGAACGACGCGGAAGAACATCGCCAGAGACTACAAGGCCATGGAGATCCGCGGATACCTGATCCCGATTTCGGAGATCCATTCCCTGCCTCACGGGTCGCTGCACCCGCTGTTCGGCTGGCAAACGGTGGATATGGCCGACTGGGTACGCCAGAACATTGGCGGAATGGTGGACGCAAGCGGGAACCCGATCGGTTCATTCCATGCCTGGAGCAACATGGGCGGCGCTTACGAGAATGCTCCTCCCTACAAGTACGTGATGGTCTACCAGTCGGACGAGCCGATTGAGGTGTCCGATCCCGTCAACGCCGCATTGCTCGAAATCCAGGACGGGGTGAGCCGGTCCCAGCGGACCTATGTCATGTTCAAGGCTAACACGGACAGTAACCCGCCCCTGGATATCGCCACCCCCGCCCAGGCAGGTCCGGTCCTGGTCAACAGTTGGGGGGTCGAGGATATGCGCCGAGCTGATTACTCCCTCCAAGGCAATCTCAAGACGGGTGCCGACGTGGGCTGGAGTCTGACCGATGACGAGTACGCATCGGACAAGCGCGTGGTTGCCCTGCCCGCAGGTGCGGCCGCAGTCTCGGCCTGGGTCGAGCTGCCGACCCTGAAACTGCCGGCCAGGAATCTCGGCGTCGTGATGGGCAAGGCCGTGCTCAGGCTCGATACTGGGCTGGTGGCCGGCAACGCCCTTCAGATCGCCCTGGTGAACGGCGATGAGGCCGTGGCGGTCGGGTCTTTCAAGGTCGGTCGCCCGGCCACTGTGGGAGTGGGTGGTACGGTGGTCGGCGGCCCAGTCACCGGGTCGGTCGGAACGGCCGAACCGCCGTCACCGGACGCCGACGGCGATCAGGACGTGGACGGCGACGATGTGCTGGCCTTCATCGGATGCTACACCGGTCCGACCATCCACACCATCGCCGGCCAGTGCGGGGACATGGATTTCGACCAGGATAGCGACATCGATCAGGTCGATTTCGGCGTGCTCCAGCGGTGCTTCAGCGGCACGGGTGTCATGTTCGACACCGACTGCTGGCCGGTGGCGGGCACGAAGTTCAATCCGGGCTCGGCCTACATCGAACTCGCCCTCTGGTACAATGCCACGGCTGGCACGGCCAGGCTCACGGTCAACGGGAACGAGGTCACGACCTATACGGCCGGCACTCCGACCAGCCCCTATGTGAGCGGCTTGTATCTCTGGACGAGTAGCGCCGAGATCCTCAGGGTGGACACCATGGCCCTCTATACCGGCGGTTTCACCTGCAGTCCAACGGTCGGCGACCTGGACGGCGACGGTGACGCCGACGCCGACGACCTGGCGGCCACTCACGCGTGCTACTCGGGTTCGGGCATGCCGTACCGAACGGGCATCCTCCCGTCCTGTGCCTGCCTGGACAAGGACGGCGACTTCGACGTGGACGAGGCCGACGACGTCACGCCCTGAGCGGCGCGTGCATTCGTCAGGCACTGGACAGCCGGCGGCGGCCGGCGATCATGGAGGAGGTGCCAAGGGCATGGGCTCGGCCTCGGGGCGGGCCTTTGCGGCGGCTCGACGGTCCCGCTCTACCCGGAACATAATCACTGCTCCCCAGGCAAAGAGGACGGCGGCGATGGCCAGGGGGAGGCGAACATCCTGCGTCCAGCGATACAGGGCCACCGCCGGGAACTGGCCGACCAGACCACGAATGCCCACCATGGTCGCGTGAATGGCCAGATAGGTGGGAGCCTGCGACGCATCGCGAGCGAGAAGAATGGGGCCGAGTGTCCAGGTCAGGTTCACGCCGCTGAGCATGACCGCATAGACGATGGTGACAAACGTCAGGCTGTTGACGTCATAAGCCCACATCAGACCGATCGGATAGAAGACCAGCAGGGCGAACGACCACGCCGCGATCGTCAGCGGGCCGAAGCGGTCCATCAGATAGGCGGTGGGAAGCATGGTCATCATGAGCATCAGCTGCAAGGCGGTCTGTGTTGAGCGGGCCACCTCCGCATAGGTGAGATGGAGTTTGTCGACACAGATGAAAGGGAGCAGGGCCCAGCAGATCATCCATCCCAGACCATAGAGTGAGAACGCAGTCTCGTGCCGCCGGAAGATGCTGTCCTCGCGGAATACTCTCAGCATGTTGTGGTAGACGCGACTCAGGCTGGTCAGAAGCGGCTCGGAGTGCTGAACCTGCCGGCGTTCGATGAACAACTGCTTCTGGGTGATCCGGTAAAGCAGGCCCATGCCCACGCCCACGGCCAGAGTGCCCGCCGGCAGGTACACCCGGAACGCCTCCGGCCAGTAGTTGAGGCACAAGCCGATCAGGTAGGTGCCCACCATGACCGTGCATTGGCTGACCATCTGGATGACGCTGAAGATGCGGTTGCGGGCCATCGGCGGGTAGCTGTGACGCAGGATATCACCGCTCAGCGGCTGCATGCCGCCGAAGCCCGTGGCTGCGACCACGATGAAGAACAGGGCGCTCCAGGCGGTGTAACACAGCGCAATCCCGCCCAGTGGCGCGATCGCCAGTGCCCACAGGAGGGCCAGGTAGAGCCCGGGACGAGCTCGGCAGTACAGCTCGTTCCAGATCACCGACAACAGCAGCGTGACCGAGATAGCCGCGGTCGAGATGGCCGTCTGCCATTCGTCGGCGGCGAAGTGCTGCCGGAGAAGGACGGGCAGCATCTGGTAGACAGCAGCCTGAAGGGCGATGAACGGCGTTGCCCAGAGATGGAGCCTGAGGATGTTCCGGCTTTCCGGAAACGCGACCAACCGATGGAGTATCAAAGCCGGCTCCCGCTCATCGTCGACCGCCTTGCGGTGTCAACCGCGCGATGCAGCGAGACCATCATCCGGCCTCAACGATCGCTTGTCCAGCCCGTCGATTCGGCCCCGCGCGGTGCCGTGATGGTTGTTCTCTTCGGTCATGCACTGCACGGATTCCATCAGCTTGGCGACCAGCCTCCGGTAGTCGTCGGCCCGGACGATGGTGCGGACGCCGTGCTTGAAGGTGGAGTGATCGCCCAGCTTGCCGATGTACCAACTGGCTCGTTGCCGGAAGGTGATGCACGCCAACCGCTCGCCCTTGAGGTGAACCAGGTGATCGAAGTGTCGGTTCATGAAGGCGATCCGGTCAACCATCGTCGGCGGCTCGGGAACCACACCCGTGACCAGGAAGGCGTGGGTGTCGCGGAACAGCCAGGGATCGCGCAAGGCGCCCCGGCCGATCATCACCCCCGCGCAGCCCGTTTGCCGGATCATGTCCGCTGCGTCGCGAGGGCATCCGATCCCGCCGTTGCCGATCACCGGGATCGGTCCCGCTGCCGTCACCACGTGGCCAATCTCCTCGAGTCTGGCCGGGCCGGCGAACTGCTGCTCCACCGTCCGCCCGTGGACAATGATGCCGGCGATGCCGGCCTCCTTCAGCGCGGCGGCCAGCGACGGAGCCACGATTTCACCGTCGTTCCAACCCAGACGGATCTTGGCCGTCACCGGCACGCGCGATGCCCGGACGACTCCTTCCGCCAACCGGACCGCCGCCGGAATGTCACGCAGCAGCGCTGCGCCGCCCGCCCGGCAGGTGATCTTCTCCGCCGGGCAGCCCATGTTGATGTCAATGATCGCCGCCCCATGGTCCTGGCACCAGCGGGCCGCATCGGCCATCGGCCGGACCTCGCTCCCGTAGAGCTGAACGCACAACGGCTGGTCCCCGGATTCGGTCCGAACCAGTTCCATCGACTTGGCCGTCCGACGCAGCAGCCCGCGAGGGTTCACCAGGTCCGTGTACGCCAGCCCCAGCCCGCCCAGTGGTCGAATCGTCAAGCGAAAGGCTAGGTCACAGTACCTGGCGATCGGAGCGAGCAGCAGGCGGGTGGCGAGTTCGACGCTTCCAAGCCTCAGCATGGGTCGCATTGTACAGGAACACCCCGCAGAGTCCCGCGTCGGGCGTGTCCTTCTGACGGATGGACTCGCGCGCAGGCGCGAGACCCTTCTTCGACGATGGAGGAAGCCGCCCCGGCGGTCGAGGCTACCAGGAGCGAAGATCCACGGCCCGGCCTCTTCGCTCGTCGATGAGATCGCAGTGTCCGGCCTTCGCCCCAGAACCTGACCGACGGCGGGATCGCCAGGGTCTGTTCCATGCAGCGCTCAATCAGCGGGGATTCGCCGGGGCGGGCGCGATTTTCATGGGGGAGGCGATCTGCCTCATACTGCAGCAGTTGCGCCCCTTCGCCTTGGCCGCGCGTAGTTCGGCCTGGGCGACCTGGAGCAGCGTCTTGGCTCCGCACCCGCCCAACGGAACGGGGGTCAGGGCCGCTCCCACACTGATCGTCACCCGATGGTTTCGGCCGCCGTGTTTGACCGTACACACCTCGACCGCTCGCCTCAGTCTCACGCAGAGCTGGGCAGCCAGAAGACGGTCCGCGCGGGGCAGGATCGCCGCGAACTCTTCACCGCCATAGCGGGCCAGGAGGTCTGCGGATCGCAGGGTCTTCAGAAGGGTCTGGGTGACGGCCTGCAGCACGACGTCTCCGGTTGTGTGACCGAACGTATCGTTGAACTGCTTGAACGAGTCGATATCCATCATGACCAGGGCCAGCGAGTCGCCCTTGATCCGGCTTTCCTCCAGAACCTCGGCCAACCGTTGGTCGAACGACCGGCGGTTGGCGATCCCGGTCAGTTCGTCGGTGGCCGCCTTTGGCTGGACGTCGGGTTGCCCCTTCTCGGCTGCCTCGCTCTGCAGTTGGGCGCTGAGGCGAAGCTCGTTGAGCATGGCCCCGGCCTTGGCCTGGATCTCCTGGTCGCGGGGCCTTGTTCCCGGCTTCACCGAGAGAATGGTCACCAGGTCGTTGAACTCCGCTTTGACCGACTGCAGAACCTGATCTACCTCTTCTTCGGGAATCAGGCCGGAGTTGATAATGGACTGCCGGCGGGTGGCCAGGATGTAGTCCGGAGATACCTTGCAGACGATGTCACCGGTGTCTGTGGCAGCGCGGATGAGGCTCACCCATCTGCCCATCTCCGAATCCCGTTCATACGTGTCGGGGTGGGACTGGGCCCGGACGATGTCCGCCATGTACTGGGGCAGTCCCCATTCGATCAGCAGATCGGCGCCCAGGTCATAGTGCGAGCAGCCCAGGCAGGCGGTCTCGTGCCGCTCGGCCCGGGCGAGGGTGCCCCCGGCCACCTGGAGGACGGCCGGGTAGAGGTCGGGCATTCCCACCGCGAACGCCAACTTGCCGATGTGCGACAACAGGCCGATCGAGAAAGCCTCCTCGGGCGAGGCGATCCGAAGCCGAGCTGCCAGGTGGCGAGCGGCCGCGGCTCGAGCCACGGAATGGGCCCAGAACCGGTCAAACTCGAAAGCCTTGCACGCCTTGGGGTCTCGGGTCGATACCAGCGAGAAACCCAGGGCCATGACCCGGACCGACCGAAGGCCCAACATGAGCACCGCGTCGCGGACACTGGCGATCTCCTTGCTGGCGCCGAACATGGCGGAGTTCGCGTACTTCAGCAGTCGAAGGCACAACGCGGGGTCGGTGGCCAACGTGTCGGCCAGGACGCCGATGGATGCGTCCTCGGTCTGGCAGAGGCGCAAGACCTCAAGCGCTGTGCCGGGCGCACTGGGCAACTGGGCTGAACGCTTGAGCTTGTCGATGACTTCCTTGCTCATATCCTGCTCGGCCTCGATCCGGCGCTCACGCTTGCCCCAGCATCATCGCCGCCACTTCGCAGTCACGAACCAGGAAGGCTCCCAGGTACCGAACCGCATCCTCATACGTGCACACCCCGGCGAGGGCCAGGGTCTCGGTGATGTCCGCCGCAAGCCGGAGCTCCTGAATTCGGACCAGCATCTCGGTCTGCTGACGGGTCAGGAAACCCAGCTCCACCGCGATCTCGCCGAACAACTGGTCCTTGTGGCTGCGCTGTCGATCCAAGACCAGGTCGATCTGGTCCGGTCGTAGCAGGCCGTGACTCACCGCGATCATGCCGATCGGTTGCCGAACGAAGCTTCTGCTCTTGCATAGAAGGGTGGCCGCGGAGGCGGGAATGAGATCCCGCTCGGTGAGGAACTTGACGAACGGGTGGGCCATGTCAGAATCTCCACTTCAAGCGGTCTTGGGGAGGCTCGCCCGGCCTTTCTGGAATACCCGGTCTCATGCAGGCGCAGGCACGGTGACTCCGGTCCCTGCTCTGCCATCGGTCCGGCAGGGGGGGTTCGTGAGCTGAACGTGCGGTTTCGCGGTCGTCCGGCGGTACCGTCCGGGCAGATCGGAAAGCATCGCCCCTCACTGTAGGTTCTTGACCGGCCGGCGGTCAGGAATCAGGGAGGAGGCCGCCGCCGCCCCGCACCGGCGGTCGCCGCGTCCGGTAATGACTCCCCGGGTTCGGACCGCTACAATGCGCCCGACCGCGTCCGAGGAGGTTTGTCGGACAGGGTCTTGTGGTCCGTACCCGATGGCCGGCCGCACCGGCAGGAAGGGATCGCCATGTTCGCAAAAAGCGCGTTTTCCACGCATCGTCACCAACGCGTGATGACGGTGCTCTGGGCGGCCTCGGCACTGGCCTTTCCCGTCTCCCTTCCGGGCGCCGTGACCGAGTGGGAATCCTCGCTCCGCCGGAACGTCGCTTGGCAGGTCGCCCTGGACAACCTGGGCTTCTCACCCGGCCTGATCGACGGACAAATCGGTTTCAAGACTCAAATAGCCACTAAAGAATTCCAGAGGGTTCGAGGGCTCCCCGTCACCGGCGAGCTGGACGATGCCACCGCCAAGGCCCTCGCCGTCGACCCCGACGGGGTGCTCGGCAAGTACACCGTCGAAGCTGCGGACCTGGCCGAGATCGGCCCTTGCCCGCAGAGCTGGGTGGCCAAGAGCAAGCTGGTCCGCCTGGGTCACGAGAGCCTCGACGATGTCCTCGCCGAGAAGTTCCACTGCAAGAAGGCCCTGCTCAACACGCTCAACCCGGGCAAGTCGCTCAACCACCTCAAGGCCGGTGCCCAGGTCGTGGTTCCGATCCTGGATGGCCGCCAGGAGTGGCCCGCCGCCGCTTGCCTCGAAGTCAATCTCGCCGAGAAGATCATCCGTGTCATCGGACCGGACAGGAGGCTAATCGCCCTGTTCCATTGCTCGATCGCCGCGAACAAGGCCAAGCTGCCCGACCAGGACGCGGAAGTGATCAAGGTTGCGGCAAACCCCGTCTACAGCTTCGATCCCAAGATGTGGCCGGAGGTCAAGGAACGCATCACCGAGAAGCTGGAGATCCCGCCGGGACCGCGCAACCCGGTCGGTCGCTTCTGGATCGGTCTGAGTCTGCCCGGTTACGGCATGCACGGCACACCGAATCCCGAGCTGATCGGCAAGACCGGCTCGCACGGCTGTTTCCGCCTGGCCAACTGGGACGCGATCCGACTCGGCAAGATGGTCCGCCTCGGTCTGCCGGTAAGGTTCGTCAACAGTTCCGGCCCCATGGCCTTCAAGTGACCGCCCCAAAGTGCAAGGGCCGCGGCTGCTCCGGCAACCGCGGCCCTGCAGGCACTTCACAGGAGGAGGGGGAAGGAGGCTTATTTGACTTCAATCTGTCTGGGCTTGGCTTCCTCGCGGGTCGGGATCCGCAACGTCAGGATCCCGTCCTTGAGGGTGGCGTCGATCTTCTCGGCGTCCGCGGTGGCCGGCAGCTTGAAGCTCCGGCTGTATTCTCCGGACCGCCGTTCGCATACATGGTAGTTGCCTTTCTTCTCGTCCGAAGCGTTGGCGAATCTGGCTCCGAAGGTCAGCAGGCCGTTCTCGACCGCCACGTTCACATGCTCACGGGCTACGCCCGGCAGCTCGGCCTCGAATACCAGGTTGTCACCGTCCTGGCGGACATCCACCCGGAAGGCCTCCGGCGTGCTTTCGCCGAGGAACGTGTCCATCACCCGCTCGAGTTCGCGGGGCCATCGGGCCAGGCCGTCGAAAGCCGCAGGCAGGGCATCATCCCATCGCGTTCGTCCGCAGAAAACCGGCATCATGGTTACACCTCCGTATAGTACGAATCACTTGATCTTGTGTTCTCACGGCGGCCCGTTGCCGCCTCGTTCCATTCCTCCAGCCATATCATGCCGCGTGCCAAGGATCCGGAATCGACGTAACCGATTGCCGCAGCTCAAGTTAGGAGATGAGCTGTCGCCGCGCCGCCGCCGCCCGGCTCTGCCATCCTGACAGCCGATCCAAGCCGCCGATGCGCGCAACCCTCGTTTTCAGCGTTACTTACAGGCTGCCCTGCCTCTTCTCGACACCCGCCTGGGCTCCCTCCGCGCCGCCCGGATGCCGAGAGGCTGGCCCGCTCGCCTCTGGGCTTCTGGCGTCTCTGTTTTCGGCTTTGTACTCCGACGGCTCGACGCTTATCGTCAGGCAGAAACGTGCCTTGCCGGTCGGTGCCGGCGGCCTGCTTCGAGGGCGTGCTCGTGCCTGTTCGCCTTCATCTGCTCATTGGCTGCACCGCTTGCGGCAAAAGCGCCGTCGGTTTGGAGCTGGCCCGCCGCCTCGGTGCGGAGATTCTCTCCGTTGACTCGATGAAGATCTACCGGCGGATGGATGTCGGTACCGCCAAGCCGACGATCGAGGAACGCGCCCGGATTCGGCATCACCTCATCGATATCATCGAACCGAGCGAGTCCTACAGTTTGGGCCGGTTCATCGAGGACGCCGACCGCGTCATCCGCGAGACCGCCGCTCGCGGCCAGCCGCTGGTGGCCGAGGGCGGCACCATGATGTTCGTCCGCGGATTGGTTTCCGGCGTGTTCGAGGGGCCGCCAGCCGATCCCGATTATCGCCAGAGCCTGCGTGATCGTGCCGCGAGGGAAGGTTCCGCCGCTCTGCACGCCGAACTGGCTGGGGTGGACCCGGTCGCCGCCGCTCGCATTCATCCCCACGACCTGCGCCGGATCGAGCGGGCCATGGAGGTCTTCCGGGCCCGCGGCCGTCCGATCAGCGAACTGCAGACCCAATGGTCCGGCTCCGCCGGTCGGTATGATTGCCGGGTGGTCGCCATCCGCATGCCCAAGGAAGACCTCAACCGGCACATCAACGCCCGGGTCAGGCAGATGATTGCCGGCGGGCTGGTCGAGGAGGTCCGAAGTCTTCTGTTCGGGCCGGCCAGCATCGGCGAGCAAGCCGCCCAAGCCGTCGGTTACGCCGAGATCATCCGCCATTTGCGCGGCGAGCTTTCCCTGGACGACGCCGTCGAGCAGATCAAGATCAATACCCGCCGCCTGGCCAAGGGCCAGCGCACCTGGATGCGGCGCATGCCCGGCATCCGCTGGGTGGACATCACCGAAGGCGAGCCCGTCGAGCATATCGCCGACCGCGTCAGTCAGGCCTGGGAAAGCGGCGAACAGCGGAGAATGGGTCACAAGTGATGAGTGATGCGAATGGCTTCCAGCGGTTTCTCAGCAACAGACGGGAAGGAATCGAATTGAACCGCCGAGGCGCCAAGACGCGGAGAGGGCAGCCGTGGGCTCCGAGGGTGTATCATGGGCGCGGTGAGGGGACGACTCAATGGCTCTTGCCCCTTTGTTCTTTCCCCGAGTCTCAATCCTCCATCGGCCGCGACACAGCAGGATTTCCGTCGAGGCGCGAAGACCTCGTCAGTCGGTCTTCAAACCGTTATCGGATCTCCTTTCCGTATTGGAGTCGCGGGACGACCTCAAACGTCTCGACATCGGGGTCGATGGTGACCGTGGTTCCGTCCGCGAAGGTCGTCCTCTGCCTTCGGTACTTTCTGTCAAGGAACTCGTGGTCCGTCATTTCCAGCAGGGCGACCCGGCCGTTCAACGCGCACATCACCCGGGCCATCTCGAGTTCCGGCTCCTTTGGGTCGTCCACCGACATGTAGGGCACGCCCCCGTTGAGCAGCCCGAGGAGATAGCCGCTGTGCTCTTTGGGGATCCCGAAGAGGGGATCTCCTCGCTTGCCCATGAACCATGGCGTGATCAGCGCATCGTGGTAGACCAGATTGAACAGAGGGATGGGGATTCCATGTGCGGGCCCGTCTCCGAAGATCGGGTCCACCCAGTGAGGGGCGTGGTGAACGAGGCTGATGTGCTTGACAGCCCACGAGGTGGGCTCTTCCGAACTCACGACTCCGACCTGAGTCCGGATGTAGTCGAAGCAATCTCCCCAGCACTCGAGGGTTTGCGTCCTCGTGGAGGGGTGTTCGGCGCTGTAGCACTCGGGCGGCGGGATGATCGCGAAGACATCGAGATAGGCCCCGCCGACATTCAAGCCCATCTGCTTCATCTTCTCGTAGTTTTTCTTTACGTGTCCCGGTGAGAGCCGAGGACAAATCCAGGTCTGTTTTCCGCCCGCCCAATGGGCCATGTAGAGGTTTTTACCGCTTTCTTCCTGCCGGGCATGCCTCTCCTGGAACGATTTCGCGTCTACGTAATAATCGTGATACTGGTCGTGCAACGCGAAGATATACCCGTGCCCCCTGCAGGCATTGGCCAGTTGCCTCAACCCTTCCCAGTCTCCGCATTCCTCGCTCGGAGGCAGACAGTCGGGGTGGAGATTATCATAGCCCCGAAACCCCCACCCATCCAAGTGAATATAGAGCTTTTTAACTCCTTTTGCCGAAACGCCGTTCAATTGCTCCACGTGAGTGGAGAACTTCGTGTAGGAGTGGTTCTTCCCTGGATCCTCCTGGTCGTACGCCTTGGATCCCGGCTCATGATGGCGCAGTGCTCCGATGTGGGCCACCGGGCTCCCGATGAGCCTCTCAATCGCCGGATTCCGAGCGATCTTCTCCTTGAGGGAGATGAAGTCGCCCTTCATGATCGCATGTTGCCTGTACCTCTTGGCCATCTGAACGTAATTGCCCTTCAGGAAGGCAAGCCTGGCTCTTCTCGGGTAGCGGAATTGCCCGAGGCTGTGATGCCATTCCAGCGCCATCCTCGTTGGGCCGCACGCGGGATGGGCGAACTTGCAGGCGGCATCATCCGGGGTTTCGACGATCAAGATCGCCGATCGTTCCCCTTTGGAGTGCCCCCACCACGGCATGTACAGGCAACGGTCATAGCAGAAGCTGCCCCAGAGAGTGACTTGCCTATCCCAGTTTCTCGGCAGTAGCATCCCCTGCATGGCCGGTATCACCGTGCAATCCACGTCCTCCCCGACGAACGCCTTGGGCCAGCAACACCTCTTGAGCACCGTCGTTCGTTCGATCGGCACGATGTCGAAGAGGATGTCCTCGGTGTTCGCCTCCATGCAGACGAACAGCTGTACGGTCAGGTCGAGCGTTTGCGCGGCATCCTTGAATTCGCTCAGCTTGATGACCAGTCCGGTCATGAAGCCCGTCTTGTAGGGCAGTATGACGGTATCCCCTGCCTGGGTCAGTTTGAGGTTGAGCTCAGCCGAACCCGGAGACTGGACCACAATGTCGTCGGGTCCGGAGGGCTCCAGTCTCCACGTGATGTCATCGCTCGTGATGTTCACGGCCATGTCGGCCGTGTTGAGCGCCAGCGTGTTCTTGAACCCGGCGATCGTCCATACGTCATTCGTCTTGGTTACGCTGACTCTTGGCTGGCCCCAGTCCATGTCGTCAGTCTGCGGCGGATGTTTGTTGGCCGTCTCTGGATGTGCCTGGGAGGACAACTCGCCGCAAAAGAGCAGCGGCAACACGACGACGGTCACGGCAGGACGAGAAGGGCTCATGTGATTCTCCCTGTCAGTTGGCGTGCGAGGCTGCATGTGACGGTTACATCGACTTGGCGTCCGGGCTCGGCGCCACCGTCCCGCGGACTGGGGCGTGCGACGATCCCTCGCCGGATGTCGCCGACCGCGTCTTCTTGCGAAGGGCCATCTGATACATGGCTCGTCCCTCCCGAAGGTACTTGATCTCGAAGTTGGTCTGCACCCGCCCCTCGACCACGCCCGCCTCGGGTACGTCAAACGCCACCTCCTCCAGTCGAGGCTCGCCGCGGGCGACCGCGCGAATCTGCTCGAAGTACTCGGCGTGGTCGGTCTGGATCGCCACCCGCCCGCCAGGAACGAGGATTTCGACGACGGCCGCCAGAAACGGCGGCTGAATCAGCCGCCGCTTGTGGTGTCGTTTCTTGGGCCAGGGATCGGGATGGTAGATGTGGACGATGGTCACACACTCGGGCGGGATCTGGTGAATCACCAGGTGACGGGCATCCGTCCGCATCAGCCGGACGTTGGTGACGCCGTGACGGACCATTCGATCGGCCACGTAACGACAGACCTTGTTGGCCCACTCGATTCCGAAGAACCGCCGATCGGGATACGCCTGTGCCCGGCGCAGCAGAAAGCCGCCTTTGCCCGTGCCAATCTCCATCTCCACGGGATGGTCATCGCCAAACAGGGTCGGGAACGAGATCTTCTCCCCCATGCCCGGCGCGGCCACGATGATGTCTTCGATTCCCAGCATGCCTCCTCGCCTTCGCGTCGACGGTGGGTATCTTGACGAGATCGCCGCTTCCGAGCAACCATGTGGGGCAAGCGTCTTGGAGTCGAGTTGATTGTCGGGGAGTTTGCCCTGATACTCCTGCGGGGAACAGGGGTACTGATGAACACGATACGCCGCAAGCTGGCCGAGAACCTCAAACGTCTGCATGATCGGATACGCGGTGCCTGCGAGCGCAAAGGCCGGCGGTTTGAGGACGTGCGCCTGATCGCCGTGACCAAGATGGTCGAGATCGACATCATTCGCACGGCCATCGAGATGGGGCTCGCCGATCTTGGCGAGAACCGGGTCCAGGAACTCATTAAGCGAGCCAGCATGGTCCGCGAGCATCTGGCCAGACGGCGCCGGATGGAAGGGCCTGGGACACCGGCCGAGCCGCAATGGCACATGATCGGCCACCTGCAGCGGAACAAGGTTCGGGCGCTGCTGCCCTGGACCGACTGCATTCACTCGCTGGACAGTCTTCGCTTGGCCGAGGAGATCAGCGCCGAGGCGGTCAAGATCGGCAAGGTCATACCCCTGCTCATTGAGATCAATGTCTCCGGCGAGAAGAGCAAGGGTGGGATGGCGGTTGGGGCCGTTTCGCACTGTGTTGAACTGCTCCGGGCCCTGCCCGGGATCCGCATCACCGGCCTGATGACCATGGCTCCGCTGGTGGACGATTCTGAAGAGACCCGACCGCACTTTGCCCGGCTGCGCGAGCTGCTGGATGACCTGCGCTGCGAGAGGCTTGTTGCGTCCGACTGTCGCGAGTTGTCCATGGGTATGAGCAACGACTTCGAGATTGCCGTCGAGGAAGGGGCCACGATGGTCCGCGTTGGCCGGGTCCTGTTCGAGGGCGTCACGCCTTGACGGCCATCGCGCTTTCCTCTCTGCCCGGTCTCCGTTAATCTACGGTCCTGAGCTGATCGATGACGACTGATTGCCGGCGGCCGACGTCTGGCGGCCGACATCCAGCTGGAGTGTTGCATGGGAACTCGCGTCTGCAAACTGGCCCTTGAAGACGGAACCGTTTTCACGGGCGGTGCCTTCGGGGGCTCAGGCACGCACGTGGGCGAGGTCTGTTTCAACACCTCGATGGCCGGCTACCAGGAGATCCTCACCGACCCCTCCTACACCGGCCAGATCGTCACCATGACCTACCCACTGATCGGCAACTACGGCGTGAGCGAGGAGGACAGCGAGTCGCGCGGGCCGGCGGTCGAGGGCTTCGTGATCAAGGAACTGGCCCGGCGGAGCAGCAACTTCCGGGCGACCCTGTCACTCGACGAATACCTCCAGCGGCATGGCGTGGTCGGCCTCCAGGGCGTGGATACCCGGGCGATCACCCGCAAGCTGCGGATCCAGGGTGCGCTCAGGGGTGCGATCTCGACCGAGATCCTGGACGATGCCGTCCTCGTCGAGCGGGCGAGGGCATGGATCGGTTTGGTCGGCGAAGACATGGTCAAGCGGGTCATGCCCGAGAAGCCGTTTCCCTGGACCGGGGGCTACGAGAGTCCGTTCGCCATGGCCCACCGCAAGCCCGCCGGGCGATTCCGGGTCGTGGCCATGGATTGCGGCATGAAGCTCAACATCCTGCGCAACCTGGTTGAGACCGGCTGCGAGGTGACCGTGGTGCCTCCCACCTCCAGCGCCCAGGATATCCTGGCTTATCGCCCGACGGGTGTCTTCGTCAGCAACGGCCCCGGCGATCCCGAGCCGCTTGCGTACGCCATCGGCGCCCTCAAGGGGCTCATCGGCCAGGTGCCGATCTTCGGCATCTGCCTGGGACACCAGTTGCTGGCCCTGGCCCTCGGGGCTCGCACCTACAAGCTGAAGTTCGGCCACCGCGGCGGCAACCAGCCGGTCATCAACCTGGCTACCCGCCGGGTGGAGATCACCTCTCAGAACCACGGGTTCGCGGTGGATACGGCCACCCTGCTCAAGGTCGGCGGCGTGCCCACGCACGAGAACCTCAACGATCGGACGCTGGAGGGCTTCAGCCACGAGGATCTGCCGATCTTCTCGGTGCAGTATCACCCCGAGGCAAGCCCCGGCCCGCACGATGCGATCTACCTGTTCGACTGCTTCGCCGACATGATGAACACCGGCCGGGCCCCGACCGCCGAGCACATGGCCGCCGCCCAGGCCCGCCTGGAGGGCAAGCCCGCATGATCGTGCTCATTGACAACTACGATTCGTTCACCTACAACCTCGTCCAGCGGATCGGCGAGATCGACCGCACCCGGGCGATGAAGGTCTATCGCAACGACCAGGTGACCCTCGACCAGATCGAGTCTGACAAGCCCGACCATCTCATCATCTCGCCGGGCCCGTGCACCCCCAAGGAGGCCGGCATCAGCGTCGAGGCGATCAAGCGCTTCGCCGGCAAGATGCCAATCCTCGGTGTCTGCCTGGGCCACCAGTCCATCGGGTGTGCCTTCGGCGCCGAGATCGTCCGCGCCGACCGTCTCATGCACGGCAAGACCAGCCAGATCCGCCACGACGGCAAGACGATCTTCGGGGGGATGAGCAATCCGTTCACCGCGACCCGCTACCACTCGCTGGTCATCAAGCCGGAGAGCTGCCCCAAGGTCCTCGAAGTCACCGCCCGCACCACCGACAACCCCGACCGCGAGATCATGGCCGTCCGCCACAAGACGATGCCCATCGAGGGCGTGCAGTTCCACCCGGAGAGCTTTCTGACCGAGGAAGGCTTCATCCTCCTGGCGAATTTCCTGAAGATGTGAGATCGGCCCCTCCCGGTCGCGGGGTCCTCGCGGTGATGGTCTGCCGTCATGGATAGATCAAGGTGTCCGTGTTCCCGAAGGGCGCCTCGGTGCCCGCCGGGGGCGTGCCTTGCACCCGGATCCGCTCGTCGCCGCCGAGACCGCCGGTGGCGTTCGACCAGCGGGTGTAGATATTGTCGTTCATGTAGCCGGCGACGGGCGTTGTCTGCGACTCGATGTGTCCGTCGGCGTAGAGGACGGTCTGGTTCTTGCCGCCGTGGTTCGGCGAGTTCCAGGGCATCCAGTCCCCTGGTGCGGCCGCGGTTCCGGCCTTCACAGGGCCAGGCTGTCGTGCCCCGGCTTCCAGAGCGGCACCGAACGGTCCCTTGTCCGCCGCCAAGGCCATTCGCGGGTCGCGGGTCGTTGCGGGCCGGCCGTGCGTGCCATACGGGACCTGCAGCCCGTAGCTGATTTCGCTGTACCTGGCGAAGTCCCAGAGGCCCTGAGGATTCTCGTCGGTGCCGGGGTGGTCGGAAGTCAGCGGGCATACGAAGGATGGGGGCGAGCTCATGCCTTGTCGGACCAGGGTCCACAGACTGCGGGTCACGGACATTTCCGTGTCGGTGATTTGGGTTTCGCCCGCCTTTGGATCTTGCGGGTGGCCTCGATGTGTGCCGATCTTGCCGGGGGCATAAGTGACGGTGCACTTGCCGTTTTCGGTGGCCGGGGCGTGGGCGGCGATCGGCCATGCGCCCGCGTTTTCGCCGGCGTAGCTGTGCATGCCCCTACCCAGTTCTTTCAGGTTAGCCGCGCACACCGCGAGCGGCGCGAGCCTGCCGCTACGCTGGAGCGTGATCGGCGGGATCAGGGCAAGAACGATCACCGTGAAGACGAAGAACGCCACGATCTCCACTCTCGTGAGCCCCTTTCGAATCGAACTGCTTCGGCCGGGAGTTCGAGACATGCCGTTTCCTCGGGTTCGTTTCCTGCTGGTTGCCCGTCGTATTCTAGCGAAAGGTGAGGCTTGTGTCAGTGGAGGTCATGCCCGGCTCGCTTGCGTCTGATGCGCAAGGTATGATGCCGCCATCCTGTGGGAGCGGCGCGCATGTCGGTTCGGTTCGTGGTGGGCAGAGCAGGCTCGGGCAAGACTTGGCGGTGTCTGGAGGCCGTACGGGAGCGGCTGCGCGCGGATGCGGCAGAAGGGAACCGGTTGCTGCTGCTGGTGCCGGAGCAGGCCAGCTTCCAGATGGAGCGGGGCCTGATCGAGACGCCCGACCTGCCTGGCTTCACCCGCTGCGAGGTTCTGAGCTTTCAACGTTTGGCCTACCGCATCTTCGCCGAGACCGGGGCCGACCCGCGATGCGGCGATCGGACCATCGGCCGGCTGGGGCGCCAGATGGCCATTCGCCGGTTGATTCATCGCGAGCGAGCCCGGCTGCGGCTTCTCGATCGGGTAGCGGACAAGTCCGGCCTGGTCCGCCAAGTGGCCGCCGCGATCGACGAGTTGATGCGCGAACAGGTCGAGCCTTCGGCGCTGACTCAACTGGCGGAAGGCTTCGAGCGAGAGAACCCGTTGGGTGCGGCCAAGCTGGGCGATCTGGCCCGGCTCTACCAGGCCTACCTTGCTTACCTTCAGGGTGACCGGATGGACCCGGCCCAGTACCTGAATCTCGCCGCCGAGCGGCTTCCCCAGTGCACCTGGCTCGACGGGGCCGAGGTGTGGGTAGACGGTTTCGCGGGCTTCACCGGCCAGGAGGTGACCGTTCTCGTCGAGCTCGCCAGGCGGGTGGCGGCCATGGAGATTGCCCTGCTGGTGAACCCGGCCGCGTCGGCGGTGCAGTCGGACAGCCTGCCGGGCATGACCGCCTCGCTGTTCGCCCGGACGGAGCGGACGATGGTCCGGCTGCGGAAACGGTTCCGCGAGGCGGGTGTGGCCGTCGATGAGCCTGTGCGGCTGTCCGACGAACGGCCCCCGCGCTTCCGGGTTCCGGAACTGGCTCGGCTGGAGGAGTGCCTGTGTCTGGAGGGTTCGCGGGCGGAAGCGGGGTGGTCCTCGACCGGCGCGATCCGGGTGCTGGAGCTGCCCGATCGCCGGTCCGAAGTTGAGGCGGCGGTCGCCGAGATCCAGCGGCTGACGCGTGCGGCCGTTCCGCCGATGCGTTACCGCGACGTGGCCGTCATCGTGCGAGACATGGGGCCGTACCACGATCTGCTCTCGGCGGCCCTGCGGGCTCAGGGCATTCCCTGCTTCATCGATCGCCGTCGCCCGACGACTTACCATCCGCTGATCGAACTGGTCCGCGCCCTGCTGGCCGTGGCCACCGACCATTGTCGGCTCGATTCCATTCGTCTGACGCTCAAGACCGGCTTGCTGCCCATATCGCCGGACGATGCCGATCTGCTCGAGAACTATCTACTGGCCCAGGGGATCAACGGCCGAGCGTCCTGGAGCGAAACCTGGACGGGCACGCGGATGTTCAAGCACAAGGACGAGCAGGGCCGGCTTGGTGATCTGGAGCGGGCGACGATCGAGCGAATCAATGGTCTGCGACGCTGCTGGCTGGCGTTGGTCGGGCCGTGGCTGGATGTGGCCGCAACCGGAAAAGAGCTCGATGGCCGTGTGTGGGCGGCTGTCCTGTTCGAGCGGTTGGACGCGATGAAGGCGGCCGAGGCGCTGCACGGCTGGGCGGACCGGGCGCAAGCGGCCGGGGATGCCGACGAAGCCCAGATGCACCGCCAGGTGTGGGCCGATTTCGTCGAGTTGCTCGATGAGTATGTCAAGGCGCTGGGCAGCGAGCGGATGCGGATCGGCGAGGTTCGCGAAGCGATCGAGGCCGGTCTGGCCGAGTTCGATATCGGTCTGGCCCCGCCGACGCTCGACCAGGTTCTGGTCGGGGCGATCGAGCGAAGCCGCCACCCGTCGATGCGGGCCACGATTCTGCTGGGCTTCGATCGGGTTCACTTCCCGCGGCGCCGGTCGGAGGATCCGCTGCTCGGCGATGCGGAGCGTGAGTCGCTGGAGAAGGCCGGGGTGGAGGTCGGGTTTTCGCGGCGCCGGCAGATGCGCGATGAGCGCATGCTGGCCTACATTGCCCTGACCCGAGCCAGTGAATACCTCTGGATCAGCTATCCCCGAGCCGATGCCGATGGCTCGCCGGTGCAGCCGTCGCCGTTCCTCGAGTCGATTCTGAAAGCGGTGCCGGGCTTGGAGGTCGAGAAGATCGGCGATCCGCGGATGGACCGTTCGGTCCAGGCCCTGACTCAGGTCAGAGAACTGGGCGGGCGCCTGGCGGTCGAGTTCCGCTACCGCGTCCCGCGGGTCCAGGAGGCGGACGAGGCTCGCCGCCGGGAGTGGAACGCGCTCTACGAGGCGGCCAGGAACCGGCCGGAGTGGTCGGTCACCCTTCGGCAGCAGTTGGCCGGCCTGGGATACCGCAACGACGCCAGGCTCCGCGCCGGCATGGTTCAGCGGGCGGTGCGAACGCCGTTTGTGGGCAGCGTCAGCGAACTGGAGCTTTACGCCGCGTGTCCGTTCGCCCACTACGCCCGGTACTTCCTGCGGCTCGATTCGCGGGCGGAGGCGGAGCTCGCCCAGGTGGACGTCGGCGTCTACTGCCACGCGATCATGGAGGAGTTCATCGGGCTTCTGGCGAAGAGCGGTACCGATCTGGCGGATCTCGAGGACGCGGACATCGAGGAAGGGATCACGGCCGCAGCGAACAAGGTCGAGCCGGTTCTGGCCGATCAGATGATGCTCGAAGCCGCCCGGCACGCGTTCCTGGCCGGGCGACATCGCGGGTACATGGCTCGAGTGACTCGCTGGCAGCGAGACTTTGCCAAGGTGGGCCGGTTCCGTCCGTGGAGGGTTGAGTTGTCCTTTGGCTACCAGGGGGCGAAGGACGCCCTGATCCTCCGGACGCCCAAGGGCCGAGAGATCCAGCTTCGTGGACGGATTGACCGGGTGGACCTCGCCGACCTGGGCGACGTGCTCCTTGGGCTGGTGGTCGACTACAAGACAACCGACGCGCGGTACAAGAAGCTCGATCTGACCGACGTGTACCACGGCCTGGCCCTGCAGCTGGTCGGCTACCTGCTCGTCCTGCGTCAGCGGGGCCATTCGCTGGCCGGCCGACCGATTCAACCGGCCGCCGCCTTCTACCTTCCGCTCCTGGAAGGCTACCAGAGCGTCAAGCATCCCAGCGAGGAGAAGGCGGTTCGCTACCTGTGGCGCGGAATCGCGGACGTGAACGGGCTGGACAGCCTTGACGGCACGGCCAGAGCGAATCGAGAATCCGGGTTTCTCGCCGCCCAGTTGACCGGCGAGGGCCGGCCCTACGCGAGCTCGGATCTGGTCGAGCCGGACGGAATGGAGAAGGTGCTCAGCCACGTCGGAAGACGCATGGGCGAACTGGCCGACGATCTCCTCGACGGCCGGATCGAGGTCCATCCTTACTGGCTGCGTCGGCAGCGGCCCTGCCGGTTCTGCGACTTCGCTCCATTCTGCCGGTTCGAGGTTTCGACACAGCCGATGCGCGTTCTCCAGTCCTTCAGGAAGCCGGCCGCCCTGGACGCGATGAAGGGGGGTGGCTCACATGGCTCGTGAACCGCGCAGACCGTCGGAAGCGCTCTGGCGTAGAACGGGCGTCCGGCCGGTGGACGCGGGTCATGGCCTGCTGGCCCATCTGACCGACTCTCAGCGACGAGCCGTGTTGACTGTCGATCGCAGTGTACTCGTCTCGGCCGCGGCGGGATCGGGCAAGACCACGGTACTGGCGGAGCGATGTGCCGCCCTGGTTTGCGACTTGCCTGCCGGGCAACGGTGTGAAATGGACGAACTCCTGGTCGTGACCTTCACCCAGGCCGCTGCCGAGGAGATGCGGACCCGCATCGGCAAGGCCATTCAGAAGCGGGTTGACCGCCTTGGCGACGGCCCGGACAAGTCGCGGCTCAACGAGCAGCTCTATCAGCTCGATAGCGCGAGCATCTCCACCATTCACTCATTCTGCCAGACGCTGATCCGGCGCTGGTTCCCACAGGCCGGCGTCGATCCGCAGGTCACGGTCCTGGCCGGCGACGAGTCCGAACTGCTCCGCCGGGAGGTTCTCCAGGCCCAGTTCGCCGACCTCTACAGCGAGGAGAGTGCGCGCGGAGACGCTTTTCGCGGGTTCGTGGACGAATACGGCGGCGGGCGCGATGAGCCAATCGCTCCGATCGTGCTCGGCCTGCACCGCTTTCTCAACAGTCTGGCGGAACCTGACGGCTGGCTGGCCCGGGCGTTGAAGAACGTGGATGTGAGCGACCCCGAGGGTCTGGTTGCCCGCCTCGATCACCTTCAGCAGGAGCGATTGGGCCGTGAGCTGCAGCTCCAGGCGGAGTACTGCGACGATCTGGCGGCGACTATTCGCCAATGCTGGTCGGTGGCGGCGATGCACGCTGAGGCCATCGATGAGCATGCGGTCCGGCTTCGCGAGTGGCTCCAGCTGGCAAGCGGCAGTCCGGAATGCTGGCAGCAGGCAGCGGATCTGATCCACGGTTTCGAGTTTGAGGTTTCGAGGAGGCGGCCGCGGAGTCTGTCTCAGAGCGATACCCAGGCGTTCGAGGCCGCCAAGAAGCTCCGCGACCAGCTCAAGAGACTGCACGAGCGGCTGGATGACGATTTCTGCCGGTTCACGGCCGACGAGTACCGCGGGGGGATGCTGAAGATCGCTCCGCATGTCCGGACCCTGGCGGATCTGGCGACGGAATTCGGCAAGCGCTACCAGGCGGCCAAGCGCGAGCAGGCGGTCATCGATTTCGAGGACCTGCAGCGCGGCGCGTTCCGGCTGTTGAGCGAAGGTGGACGGCCCGATCGCCCGAGCGAGATCGCCCGCCAGCTGCAGGGCCAGTACCGGTACGTGCTGGTCGATGAGTTTCAGGACGTGGACCCGCTGCAGATTGCCATTCTCGAGCTGGTCAGCCGGGAGAAGGCCGACCCGCCCGAGGGCAACCTCTTCGCGGTGGGTGACATCAAGCAGAGCATCTACCGCTTCCGCCTGGCCGAGCCGCAAGTGTTCACCACCCGCGAGGATGGGATCGAGGCGGGCACGAAGCCAGGCGAGGTCATCCGGCTGCAGGAGAACTTCCGCAGTCGTGCGGCGGTCATCGACGCCGTCAACGCCGTCTTCCGCCCGCTCATGAGCCGCCAGTTCGGCGGCAGCGACTACGACAACAGGGCCGAGCTGCACGCCGGGACGAGTCATCCGGTTTGTGTTGACCGTGATTTGGCCGGTGACGCGGCGGGCTTCGACCGGTCGGCGATCGAGATGCACATCCTTGAGCCGGTCGCCGGGCCCGCGCAGCAGGCGACACCTTCCGTAACCGAGGGCGAGTCCGCGGAGGGCGAGGATCAGCGGGGGCCCGAGTTCCAGGATGCGGCCGACGAACTGGAGGGTATCGAACGCGAGGCCTTCCTGATCGCTCGGCGAATAGGGGAGTGGATGGGCGGCCATCCTGAGGGCAAGCGCTTTCACGTCGCCGATCATCCGGCCGCGCCGGGAAGCCCTCCGGCCATGCGGCCGCTCCAGTATCGCGATGTGGTCATCCTGCTTCGCTCACTGCAATACAAGGCCGGACCGATCGCCGAGGTTCTCCGTCGCATGGGGATCCCGGTTCGCATCGAAGGCCAGGAGTCAGCGTGGGAGACGACCGAGTTCAACGATGTCGTCAGTCTGTTGCGCGTCCTCGACAATCGCCGCCAGGATATCCCCCTGGCCTCGGTGCTGCGATCGCGGCTGCTCAAGGACCAGTTTGACGAAACCGAGCTGCTCGAGATTCGGCTGTTGAATCATGGCGTGCCCTTCCATGAGGTCGTGATGGAGTATGCGGATCGCGGTCCGGACGAGTCGCTACGGGACCGCGTGGCCCAGGCAATGGCCATGCTCGACCGCTATCGGGAACGGGTTCGATGTAACCCGGTCGCGGAGGTGTTGTGGGAGTTGTACGAGGAGACGGGCTACCTGGCCTACGCTTCCGGTCTTCCGGGGGGGCTTCAGCGCCGCGACCATCTGATCCGTCTTCATGAACTGGCCCGCGAGTTCGGCCGCTTTGCCCGCCAGGGTTTGCGGCGTTTCCTGCGGTACATCGAGGATCTGCTGGCGGCCGAGCGCGCCCCAGAGCAGGTGTCCGGCGGGTCGGCCGCGGACGACGTGGTTCGCATCATGACGATCCACGGCAGCAAGGGGCTTGAGTTTCCGGTCGTGGTCCTCGCCGATCTGCAGAAGCGGTTCAATCTCCAGGATGCAACCGCGACGATCCTCATTGACCGTCAATACGGCATCGCTCCTCGGGCGGCGGACGCCGAGCGACGGATCCGGTATCCGACGTTGATTCACCAGATCGCCGCGGACCACATACGCCAAGAGAGTCTGTCCGAGGAGCTGCGCGTGCTGTATGTCGCCCTGACCCGGGCGCGCGAGCATCTCCTGCTCGTCGGCCGGATGTTGCCGGCGCGCGTGGCGACCTTGCGCCATCGGCGAGCAGCGTCCGGCGGATCGAGCTGCGGGGTTTCGCGGTACCAGCTGGAGAAGGCGGCGGCGATGCAGGACTGGCTGCTGCCGGCCATCTGTTCGGCGCCGGCCGGCACCGTCGAGTGGGCGGGCGAGAGCGGCGCCACCGGTCCGCCACCGCTGTTCAAGATCTACGTCCACGACCGGGCCACGACGGATGCCTGGCACATCCCGCCAGCCGTCGAAGTCAGTCGGGCCGAGCCCCTGGCACGTCTCGCGGACCTCCAGCCGTTGCCGGCCGACGAGCCGCGTGCCGACGACGAGTCGATTGAACCGATCGTCGCAGCCCTGACCAGCCAATACCCGTGCCCGGAGTTGACCACGCTCCTCGCTCGGATGCGGGTGACGGAGGTGAAGCGCCGACTTGACCCGACGCTCGATCCCGACGAGGTGCCTCGACCCGGCTCGACCAGCCCTGGGCTGTTTCCTCGCCCCCTGTTTCTGGAACAGGAGTCGATCCCCGACGCGGCCGACATCGGAACGGTCACTCATCGATTCCTGCAGCTGGTCGATCTGGGACGGTCATGCGACGCATGGGATCTTGCTGTCCAGCTCGAGCGTCTCATCGAGCAGGGACGGATGACCGCCGAGGACGCGGGCCGGGTGCTCTTGGACGGCGTGGCCTGGTTCCTGGACAGTGATCTGGGCCGCCTCGTCCGACGACGAGCCGCCGATGTCCGACGGGAGGTACCCGTGACCTGCCGCGTGTCACCGGACAAAGTGGATCCGCTCGTGCACAGTGGCGACGCCCGGGACGTGGTGCTGATACGCGGGATGGTGGATCTTCTTCTGGTGGATTCGGACGGACTGGAAATCCTCGACTACAAGACCGACGCCGTCGAGGGCCGCGCTGTCCCATCGCGAGCCGCGCTCTATCGAGTTCAGATGGATGCCTACTCCGAGGCGTTGAGGACGATCTACCGCCGACCGGTGAGACGAAGGTCGTTGGTCTTCCTGCGGGCGAAGGTGATCGTCGAGCTGGACGGATGACCGGCGGAGCGCGAACCACGAAGTGAGAAACGACCACGGATTATTTGCCCATGTCGTTCCAGGTATACGAGGTCTCTGATTCGACTCTGGACGGCGCGGATCCCTGCCCCCGCCCGTTGCGGTCGCGTCGGGAACTGCTCCAGGAGTGGCTGGCCGCTCAGCCGCTGTTGCCTCCCGCTCTGGGGTTCATCCTGGGTATCGTGCTGGACAGCCGGTGGGCGGTGCCTTTCCCGATTCTGATCGCGGCATTCGTGCTGGCGGGTATGGCCTTGATTCGCTTTCGTCATCGCGACGGCGTGCGATGCTGGGCAGTTCTGCTGGCCGGGCTCGCGGTCGGTGCGGCGCGGCACGACATCGGCTTTCGCCACTGGAGGGCCGATCACGTCGCGTGCTTCTGCAGCGGTGAACCGGCACCGGTTCGACTGATCGGCACAGTCGTATCGCCGCCGCTGGTCAAATCACCCGACTCCGGGCGGGTCCGGTGGATGGAGCTGAAGCCGTGCACGCACATGAATATCATGGCGGAGCGCATCGCGAGCGAGAAAGGCGAGATTCCGGCCAGCGGGCTGGTGGCCGTCCTGGTCCGCGAACCGGTCGAGCATGTCGTTGCGGGTGATCGCGTCGAGCTGTGCGGACAGCTGCGCCGCATCGTCCCGCCATCGAACCCGGGCGAATACGACTTTGCCCTGGCCGGTCGTCGTCGAGGGATCCTCGCTCAGCTGGCCTGCAAGAGGGCCGCCCACGTGGCCGTGCTGTCCAAGGAAGCGAATCGTCATTGGGCCATCGCCGAGATGCGGCGCCGGGTTCAGGCGGCCATGTTGGAGGGCACGTTTCGTGGTGACGAACCGGGCGCGGAACTGCTGGCCGCCATGGTTCTCGGACAGCGGAGTGCCGTATCGCCGGAGATCAACGAGGCATTCACGGTCACGGGCACGGTGCACATCCTGAGCGTCAGCGGTTCGCATGTCGCCATGCTGCTCGGACTGGTCTGGCTCGTGGGGATGGCTGTTGGGGCCTCGCGACGGTCTTGCGCGGTGTGGGCCATGGTTCTGATCACCGCCTACGGGGTGGTGGCCGAACCGCAGCCGCCGATCTGGCGGGCGATGCTCATGGGCAACCTGTTGTGCGGTGCCATCCTGCTTCGCCGTCCGGCACGGACGCTCAACTGGATGGCCCTGGCCGCGCTGGTCCTGCTCGCCCTCCAGCCGACCCAGTTGTTCGACATCGGCTTCCAGCTCTCGTTCATGACCGTGATCGGCATCATGTACCTCTATCATCCGGTCATACGACTTGGGCGAAGCTGCGTCGACTGGGTGTTGCGGCGGGATGATCCGCTGCTCCTGCCCGAAATCCAGGACCGAATCAGTCCGCCGGGCAGGCTCCGGCGCGTGCGGCGGTGGGCGGTCAGGACAATGGGTTCGTGCCTGGCGGTGTCCTTTGTGGCTTGGCTGGCGGGCCTGTTGCCGGCTGCTCATCATTTCCACCGCGTGGCGACATGGGGCTGGTTGAGCAACCTGCCCGTGCTGCCCCTGGTCGGCGTGGTCGAGATCCTCGGCTTGGTGAAGGCGGTTCTGGGTCTGGTGCTGTCGCCGGTGTCCGATGTGCTTGGATACCCGCTGGCCCTGCTGACCGGCTGGCTCATCGCCCTGGTCAAGTGGTTGGCCTCCTGGCCCGGAGCCGGGCTGGCCACGCCGGCCGTACCGGTGTGGCTGGTTTGTGGCGGGACGGGTGTTCTGGCCTTGTGGGCCCTGCGGCCGTGGCTTCGCATCGGCCGGCGATGGGTGGCGGCCTGCGGACTGGTGTTCGCGGTCGTGCTGGTCTGGCAACTTGCCCCGCGTCGCCCGGGCAACGAGTGTCGCGTTCACGTTCTGGCGGTGGGCAATGGGCTGGCCAGTCTCCTTCAGCTACCCGACGGTCGGGTCCTGGTCTGCGATGTGGGGGCCCGGCCGCCGTACGACGTCGAGAGGTACAAGCTGGCACCGCTGCTCGCCCGGGAGAACATCTGGCGAATCGACGCGGCCCTGATCAGCCATCCGAACCTGGACCATTTCTGCGGTGTGCCGGATCTCGTTGCCCGGCGGCGGGTCGATCGGGTGGTTCTGTCGCCCGGTTTCGCGCTTCCGGGCACGAAGAACGGCGCGGGGCTGCGGCTGATCGAGGAACTCCGTCGCCGCGGCGTGTCCATCGAGACCGTCACCCGCGGGGATCGGCTTGCCGGGGCGGGCGGTGCCGTCATGGAGGTCCTCTGGCCGCCCAAGAACGACCGGGTGGACCTGCAGAAAGCCAACGATACCTCCCTGGTCTGGCGGTTGACCTGTGGCGGCAAGCGGGTTCTGTTCTGCGGCGACATCGAGGAACTGCCCCAGCGTCATCTCATCGCGTCGGAGGGCCTGAAGGCCGACGTGCTCATCCTGCCGCATCATGGCAGTGTCAATGAGACGACCGCCGCCTTTATCGAGGCGGTGGACCCAACGTACTGCATCCGCTCGACCGGCCAGCGCGACGGGGAGACCCGCAACGGTCTGCTGCAACTCGTCGCCGGCCGGAAGTACTTCAACACCGCCGAGGATGGCGCGATCGAGATACGGATGACGGCCGCTGAACTGAAGGTCTCGTCATTCAGGAGGCGGGCATTGCCCGGCTCGTCCACGGTGGATCGAAGAGCGGAATAGGAGACGGCACCGTGATTGCATGGGAGGCGAGCGATCAGGTCATCGCACCGCACTCTGGGCATACCCCGCTCAAGTTACCGGTCAAGTCGTAGCCGCACTTGCAGCAGCAGCCGGGAGGGTATTGGCGGCGGAAGTCGAGGCAGAGGAGGACCGCCGTCGAGCCGAACGCACCCAGGAAGACGGCCAAGGAGAGTGTGTCGTCGACATGTTGCCATGACCAGGGCGTAGCTGCGATCCGCGCGATGCCGATGAGCGCGGACAGAATCAGGCCACAGCCGACCAGCCAGCGCCGTGTGCGCGTCGGGCACCACCTGAACACAACACGGGGTGGTGATCGCGGTTCCATGCCTACCCGTTGATCCTTGTCACAGCCGCCGCCAGTGGTGGCCGGAGTCGCCGAACAGCGTATCCGCCTCGGCGGGGCCCCAGGTGCCGGCCTCGTAGTTTGGGAATTTGGGTGTCGGGCTTGCGGTCCACGACTCCAGCACGGGCGAGATCAGCCGCCATGAGTAGTCCACCTCGTCGGCGCTGATGAACAGTGTCGCGTCGCCGAGCATGGCATCGAGCAGCAACCGCTCGTAGGCCTCGGGCGAGTCGCCGCCGAAACTGGTCCCGTAGCGGAAGTCCATCTTGACCGGTTGGATCCGCATCCGCATGCCCGGCACCTTGGCCTCGAACGACAGCGAGATGCCTTCGTCCGGTTGCACGCGGAGTACGAGCTGGTTTGGGGCCTGGGGCAGCTGCTCGGCCTCGGCGAACATGGCCATCGGCGGCGATCGGAACTGGATGGCCACCTCGGTCAGACGCTTGGGCAGCCGTTTTCCGGTTCGCAGGTAGAACGGCACACCCGACCAACGCCAAGTGTCGATGTGCAGGCGCAGGGCGACGAACGTCTCGGTGCTCGACGCCGGCTCGACCGCCTCTTCCTGGCAGTATCCCTTCAAAGGGTTGCCCGCGAAGCTGCCCGGGCCGTACTGGCCGCGGACGCTGGCCCCGGTCGAACCTGGCCCGACCAGCGGCTGGAGAGCACGGAGGACCTTGACCTTCTCGTCGCGGATCGCCCGGGCGTCCATGCCCACCGGCGGCTCCATGGCCACGAGCGACAGGAGCTGCATCATGTGGTTCTGGACCATGTCGCGGGTGGCGCCGGCCGTGTCGTAGTACTGGCCCCGCCGGCCTTCCATGCCCACTCGCTCGGCCACGGTGATCTGCACGTGATCGACATAGCGCCGATTCCAGATCGGTTCGAAGATCGCGTTGGCGAACCGCATGACCAGGATGTTCTGCACCGTTTCCTTGCCGAGGTAGTGGTCGATGCGAAAGATCTGGGACTCGTCGAACGCGGCCTGCAGTCGGCAGTTCAGATCGGCGGCGCTGGCCAGGTCGCGCCCGAACGGCTTCTCGACCACCAGCCGGGTCCACGCCTTGTCGTGGGGGGCGGCCACCAGTCCGGCGGCGTGGAGCTGTTCGGCTGCGGTGGCGAAGTACTCTGGTGCGGTCGCTAGGTAGAACAGGCAGTTCGCGGGGATCCGCCGCTCGGCGGCCAGGGTTTTGAGGCGCCGGCCGAGGGCGACGTAGTCGGCGGGATGGTCGAAGCTGAGCTTCTGATAGAAGAGGTTCTGGGCGAAGCCGCGCCAGACCTCGGGCAGGACCGGCTTGTGCCGCGAGTGCTCGCCGACGGCCGCCAGCGTGGCCTCGCGGAACTGGTCGTCGGTCCAGTCCCGCCGGGAGACGCCGATGACCGTGAAACCGGCCGGCAGGAATCCCTCCCGGGCAAGATTGTAGAGGGCGGGGATCAGCTTGCGCTGGGTGAGATCGCCGGTTGCCCCGAACAGTGCGACGCAGCAAGGCTCGGGTGTGGTGGCATCCGGCAGGTCGCGACGCAGCGGGTTGGCGGGTGTCGGATTCAAAGCCATCGTCTCCAGGCGCAATCTCAGGTCGAGATCGGTTCGCTCGGAAAACCATGATTGACAGCGGCTTACGTAGCCGCCCCGGTTCGCCTCGCGATTATACCATCGCCAGCAACCGGGCAGTAGCTTCTCGCCCAGACGGGTCGACAGCCTGGCTGCGGGATCCGCGGGGCCGTTTATGCGGCGGTTGGGTCTCCTTGCCGGCAGACGTCCGTGCAGCAGGCGGTCAGGCTCGTCCTTCTGCGCCACGCCGAGTGGTGTTTTGGAGGTGTCCGCCGCGTTGCCCGGGCTGAAGAGGCAGTTGCTCGCCTGACCCACAACTTGGTCTGGACCGAGCCGTGGTCACGACTGCCGCGGGCGGAAGCTCCGGAGCGAGCTTTCCTTCGATGCTCTGGCGACCGTTGAATCCCGACGACCAGACTCTAAGATACGTCCGTCTGGCTATCCGTGTGAGCTCATCCTTACGCAAGGAGTGCGGCCGATGCCGGAAACGTCGTCGCCGTTGGGTCAGGGTTCAACATCCGGTCAGGGCTCGCCGTCCCTCGAGGCCGCGGTCAGTGCACGGGGGGTTGGGGCCCTCGCCGCCCGCCTGGACAAACTGTACGAGTACGAGCGCCGGCCGGTCAGCGCCGACAAGCTGCACGACGGGCGGTACTTTGCGGCCATGTTCGCCGGCGAGCATGTGGCAGGTACCGAGTTTGTCATCGGGGCCCTCTTCGTTCATTGGGGGGCGGGAGCGAGCGATCTGGTCTTCGGCCTGCTCCTCGGCAACTTCCTGGCGGTCCTATCGTGGGCGTTTGTCTGCGCCCCGATCGCCACACGGGTACGGCTCACCTTGTACTGGTACGTCCGGCGGATCATCGGTCCGGGTCTGACCGTGGTCTACAACCTGGTGAACGCTCTGCTGTACTGCTGCCTGGCGGCAGCGATGATCGGCGTGTCGGCCTCCGCCGTGGTCATGGGCCTGAACCACATGCTCGGCCTGAGGCTGGTCCACCCCGGCCTGACGGACGTGTATCCCAACAGCGTCGGGTGGGTGGTCATCGTACTGGCCATCGGGGCCCTGGTGGTCGTACTAGCTATAGCGGGTTTCAAGAGGCTCAGCCAGTTTTCCGCGGTCTGCTCGCCGTGGATGTTCCCGATCTTCCTGGCCGGGGCCTTGGCGACGCTGCCGAAGCTGGGCGATGTTCGCGGCTTCTCCGAGCTCTGGGCGATTGCCAACGAGAGGATCTGGACGGGGGTGGCGGTGCACGGCGGCGTCAAGCTGGGTTTCTGGCATGTCGCCTTCTTCGCGTGGTTTGCGAATCTGGCGATGCACATCGGGCTGTCGGACATGGCCGTATTCCGGTACGCCCGGCACTGGAGTTACGGCTTCTACTCGGCGTTCGGGATGTACCTTGGGCACTTCTGTGCCTGGATCTGTGCTGGGATCATGGGCGCCGTGCTGGGCAGTCAGCTCAACCCCGGTGAGATGGCCAACCGGGCGGCGGGAGCCGCGGGACTGATCTGCGTGCTGCTGGCCGGCTGGACGACGGCGAATCCGACGATCTACCGGGCGGGGCTGGCCCTGCAGATCATTACGCCGAACTGGCCGCGGTGGGCGGTGACCGTAGCCGCGGGGGGGATCACCACGATCGTGGCTCTCTTCCCGGCGATCTTCATGAAGCTGCTCGATTTCGTGGCCATCTACGGGCTGATGCTCATGCCGATCGGAGCGATCATCGTGGTCGAGCACTGGCTTTTTCCGAAACTCAGGCTGAGCCAGTACTGGGCGGAGAAGCGCCGGCTGAGCGTCAATCCCGCGGCCCTGATCGCTTGGCTGGTGGTTCTGGTGATCTGCTTCCCGATCGAGCAGTTCACCGGTGGCGCCTTGAGATCGCCGATGGAACTTATGGGCGTGCATCTGTTCTTCCGCTGGTTGCCGGGGTGGTTCATCGCGGCGGGGCTGTATGTGCTTCTGGCAGCGGTCATGGGGTCAAAGGCCGTTCCGGGTGAGCCGGTCGAGAAGCCGATCGACGCAGCGCGTGGCGGGCCGGCTGCTCGACCGGACGCGGCGGCGAAGTCGGCCGGCGGGCTGCCCGGGTTCGCGTGGGTGGCGGGCGGATGCGCGGTGCTGAGTCTGGCGGCCATCATTGCCTTGGCTCTGCGCGTGTTCCTCGGCGGGGGGGCCGATGAGCGCATCTACAACGACAACATGGAAAGCTACAAACGCGGTCTGATGCTGGTGACGGTGATCTACTTCGCGGCCGCGGTCGTTTGGCAGCTCCAGCGGGAGAAGCTGCGAGAAGGCTGAACCAGGGATTGGCAGGCGGACGGAGGAGGGGGCTATCGAGCCACGGCCGGCGACCTCAGCTGCTCCACGAGGAGGCACGTGTCGTTGAGCGGATGGGCGGAACGGACCTCGGCGGCCACTTCACGGCAGCGAGCGGCCACGTCGCGCGACTCGGTCAGTTTCCTGATGGCGGCGGCCGCGGTGTGAGCGGTGTACAGGGCTCGCTTGATCGGCAGGGCGACGCCCAGCCGGGTCAACCGGTCGGCGTTGTCCGGCTGATCGTAGGCGATGGGCATGATCAGGTGCGGTACGCCTGCGAGCAGCGCCTGACTGAGTGTGCCCATGCCCCCGTGGTGAACCACCAGGGCCACCCGCGGGAATACCCGGCCGTAGGGTGCATATTCCACGTGCAGGATCCCGTCGGGCAATCCAGCGGGGACCTGTTCCTTGTGTCGGGTGACCAGCAACCCGCGCCGGCCAAGCTGTCTGCAGGCATCGACCGAGGCCTGGAAGAAGCGATCCTGGTCGCGGAACGGCGAGCCCATGGTGAACGCCACCGGCGGGGGGCCGGCGTCGAGGAACTCGGCCAGGCCGGCCGGCAGCGGCTGGTCCTCGGCGGCGTCGTACAAGGGGAAACCGGTCAAGCGCGTCTGCCGCGGCCAGTCCGGTTGCGGCCGGCCGAGCCAGGGCGGGAACAGCCCGATGATGCGCTGCGGCGAGAAGAGCCATTGACCGAGATGATGCCTGACGGCGGGCAGGCCCAGCTCGACGCGGAAGGCATTGATCGGCGGCCCGAGCAGCGGGTCGATGCAGAAACGATCGACGAAGGCAAACACCATCTTCTTCCAGCGGCGTGGCAGGTAGCTGAGGATCGGCCAGTCAGGGTGCCTCGGCGTCTCGTGGATGCTGCGGAAGGCTTGCGGCTGCAGGCAGATCGTGGCCAGGGGGATGCCCAGGTGGTCCTGGGCGATACGGGCCCCGAAGGCCCCGGCGTTCGCCACCACGACCGTCTCACCTGGCACGTGGTGCCTGGCCACCATCTCGTACATCGGGCGGATCAGCCACGGAAGGACTTTCTCGCGGAAGAGACTACCCGATTTCTTCGGATCGCGGCCATCCGGGTTCTCGACGATCTCGTGGTACAGCTCGATGGGGCCGAGGGCCTCGAAATCGAGCCCCGCCCCGCGGCTCATGGATTCGAAATAGGCATTGCTGATCAGCGTCACCCGATGGCCGCGGGCCTTCAAGCCACGCCCCAGCCACAGGAACGGATGGATGTCCCCGACACTCCCCAACGGTATCAGAATCACATGCATGGGTGACGTTCCGGCCTCAGTCCCGCTGGAGTGCCCGCAGCACCGTCATCCAGTCGGCATAAAAATAGGGCACGCCCAACTGTCCATGCAAGTCCCGCAGGACAGCCAGACGTTCCTCGGTGAGCGGACCCTGCCATTCCCGGGCCGCCGGGTCACAGTAGAAGACGCGGCAGCCGAGGGGGCGACAGGTCCGCGCCTGGCAGCGGCCATCGCGAGCGTGGGGGCAGGCGTCCTGCTCGATCACCGGGAGATCGTACCCGCCGGCCAGGTACATCACGACCTCCAATGCCGTCACGTACAGGCGGTGACCGTAGGTCCCGAATTGGCAACAGTGGCCGTGATTCCAGCAGGTTGGATGATACCCGGCGATCTGGCGGTCGGTTTCGTCGAAGAACCTCCGGAGCGCGGTGACGACTTCGGGACGTCTGGCGGTCTCACGAAGGGCCGGGAGGGGGAACGTGTCTGACAGCGAATCGGTCATCGGAGCATCGTTTCTCACGGTCGGGCGTATCGGGCGATAACGGCCTCGGCGCTCTTGAGGCCGTCGATGGCGGCGCTGACGATGCCGCCCGCATAGCCCGCGCCCTCACCGACGGGGTACAGGTTCGAGGTCGAGACTGACTGGCGAGTCGCCGGATCGCGTGTGATCCGCACCGGGCTGCTCGCTCGGCTCTCCGGGGCGGTGACCAGGGCATGCGGACCAGCGAAGCCGGGTAGCCGCCGGTCCAGTTGCTCGATCGCCCGGGCAACCGGTTCGATGATTGACGCCGGCAGGATTCGGCGCAGATCGACCCATCGACCGCCCAGCGGGTAGCTGGTTTCGAGGCAACCGTCGGAGGTTTTTCGCTGCAGGAGGTCGGCCGCACGCTGAGCGGGAAGGTGGTAGTCACCGCCGGCGGCCTCGAACGCGGCCCGCTCCATGACCCGCAGAAAGTCAAATGCCGCCAGTGGATCATCCGCCGCCGCGGAGCAGACGATACGTGGGTCGAGGGTCACCACCAGCCCGCTGTTGGCCCGCGGTCCGTTGCGTCGCGAACGGCTCGCGCCGTTGGTGGACAGGTGCCCGGGCAACTCATGGGTCGGCAGGATCATGCCCCCGGGGCACATGCAGAAGCTGAACACGTCCCCGCCCCCGTCGGCGGCTCCTTTGGCCACGAGCTGGTAGTCGGCCGGCGGCAGACGCTCGTGGCCGCACATCGGACCGTACTGCCAGCGGTCTACGAGTGATTGGGGGTGCTCGATTCGAACGCCGACCTGGAATGGCTTGGATTCAAACCGCACGCCTCGTCGTCCAAGCATCCGCAGCGTGTCGCGGGCCGAGTGGCCGATGCCCAGAATGACTGGGCCACAGGCGATCGTCTCGCCGTTGACGACGATGCCGGTCAATCGGCTGTCGTCGATGACCACGTCGTCGAGTCGCTTTCCGAAGCGAACCTCGCCGCCGAGGGCCTCGATATGCAGACGGACCCGCCGGCAGATGCCGGGCAGCTTGTCGGAGCCGATATGCGGCTTGCCGTCGATGAGGACATCCGGTTTGGCCCCATGGTGGTAGAAAGTCTCGAGTACGAGTTGGACACGCGGATCCTTGACCCGGGTGTACAACTTGCCGTCGGAGTATGCTCCCGCGCCGCCCTCACCGTACAAGAGATTCGACTCCGGATGGAAGTGCCGGGCCCGGTAGAAATCAACCATGATGTCGCGATGCCGGGTGGAGACGTCTTGGCCGCGATCGACGACCAGCGGCCGGTAGCCGAGCCTGGCCAGCGTGAGGGCGGCAAACATGCCGGCCGGCCCGAATCCTACGACGACCGGGCGGCTGGGCAACGGCTCAGTGCCCGGTTCCGGCTCCGATAAGGCTTCCGGCTCCAGCCAGGACACGTCGGGGCGGTGGAGGCGATGGAGGACGTGTTTCTCCCGCTTGGTCGGACCGACCAAGGCCAGCTCGACGTTGTAGGTGAAGGCGATTCGATCCTTGTGCCGCGCGTCGAGGGAGCGCCGGACGACCGCCCATGCCTGAATGTCGCTCGTGGCGATGCGTAGCCTGACCGCCGCCCGCTGAAGCAGTAGCTCCTCCGGCTCGTCCAGCCCCAGCGTCAGTCCTCGCACGGCGATTGGCACGGGCACAGACTCTAGCAGGGAACCCGTCGATCCGCCACCGGACCTCTTCATCCCGGACTCGATGCCGGTGAGCGAGGGCGGCGGCGGCGATGCCAGCTCCCGATCATCTCCGCCGGCGTGCCGGACGCCTTGCGAGGTGGTGGGTTCGGCGGCTGCTCGAGCCGGATCGCCCGGCGTTCAGAGAGGGCCAATAATAACGATCATCGAGGTCGTTGTGTGCATCTACCGAGCGGCACATGGAGGGGGACGGCGGACGGGTACGCGGGGTGAGACGAGGGTGAGGAAGCGAGCCATGATCACGCCCAATTGATTGCCGGGGCAGGCCTTATGGTTTCGGTCGGGGCTCGCGAGGACTCCTCGCCGAGTGGGTCAGAGGGTGCGGCAGCACGCCGCGATCCGGGCGAGGCCGCCGGCGAATCAGCCATCACGTTGGGGGTGATAAGCGTTGGTAATCCTTTGATTCACAAGTCCTTGGGTCCTCTTGTGGTAGACAGAAAGGGCCGATTATGGTATTATGCAAATGCCAATGGCTGGCAACACCTCTAGGAGAAGGAGGGGGTGTTGGCGGGGATACTGAGCTTCCGGTCTCGACTTTTGGCGCGCGGCCTGTCTGCGGCTCGGAGCGTGTCTGCCGCCGCAGGTGCAACGAGCCGGTCGGGTTGAGGATTCTTCTCACTGTTCTTTTCTGGAAAGGAGCTGGAGATCCAATGAACCGTCACACGAGCTATCTGTCAGTGCTTCTGGCCGCGGCGTGTCTCGTCGCGCTGCCGGCCGCGGCGTACGCGAATGTGTACCCGTCAGGCGTGACCGTCGACGCATCGGCGTTGAACGGCACATGCGGCACCGCAACGGTGACCTACATCCTCAACGAAAATGCCAACGGCGACGGCACTCGGCCGGGCGTCACCATCGAGGTACTGGACAGCTCCTCGACGGCGATCAGGACCGTGACCATTGCCCGCCAGGCCAAGGGCAAACATGCCTGGCAGTGGGACGGCCGCAAGGATGACGGCACCCGAGCACCCAGCGGCATGGACAAGACCTACTCGTTCCGCGTCACCGCGGCGGATCAGGGGCATACTTCCTGGTCGGAGATTGGTGGCCACGACACCGCGCACTCCTTCTACTACCCCACGGGCGTCGATGTCAACCGAAACCCGGCCAGCCCCCACTACGGTAAGATCTACGTCGCCGAGAACAACGTCGGCGACGAGTCCGGCTTGACCGCTTTCGGTCGTAATACCAAGAACGGTGTCTACTGCCTTTCTGCGGACGGTGCGGAGGTTGCCTTCTCGAATGCCGTCGACCCTGCGGGCACCATGACCGACTGGACACATGACACGACGAACTACTCGTCTCCCTTCAGGTTGAATATCGGATGGGATGATGGTCACGTCTATGTGGCCAGCTTCTTCGACGACTTTGCGTTCGAGTTTACCCCCGATCTGTCTTCTGTCGTCCAATTGCTGGCCGGCGACTACAGCAACCAGACACACTACGGCGAGACCGACGACGCCGCTCACGACATCGGCCAGTGGATCAGCAGTCTTCTCTCCATCGGTTCGAAGGAAGCCGGCAACCGCGAGCTGTGCTGCCTCAACTCCAACTACTGGGCCTCTGCTCCGAACAACAGAGGCGTGATCAAGTACGTACTAGGGAACCAAGACAGGGCGACGCCGGCGGACGTGGGCACTCGATTCATCTACACGACGCCGTACTACGGATATGACTTCGCCCGCGACAAGGACGGCAACTTCTACATCACCAACTATCGTGCCAAGGCCGGCGAAGCCGCGGCCGTCGAGAAGTACGATCCAACTGGCGCGAAGATCGAGACCTTCACAACCCCCAATGACCAACCCTATGTTCGCGGCGTCGGCGTCTGTGAGTCGAAGGGCTGGGTTGCGGTTTCCAAGCGGTATCAAGGCAGCGTGCCGATCTATAACTCGACGACCGGCGCTCAGTTGTACATCGTCGCCGCCGAGGGTAACGTCCAGGTCGCTGACGTGGCATTCGATGACGCCGGCAACCTGTATACGATCTGCAATTCGTCGGAGTGGCTGAGGGTCTGGTCACCGCCGGATGGCCCGAATCATAAGGACCTGACCAGCGCCAGTTTCGTGCTGGACAAGCCTGGTGCGGGCGGGCCGACGATCACCAGCCAACCCCAGGATATCTCGTTCTGCCCGAGCGGCTCCGCGTCGTTGACCGTGGGAGCTACCGGGAGCGGCCTGACCTACCTGTGGCAGAAAGATGGCGTTGATTTGAGCGACGGCCCCAACGGCGACGGCGTAACTATCGCCGGCGCGACGACGGCCACGTTATCGCTCAGCAACGTTGCCGCGTCGTACAACGGAGCAGTGGTGAGCGCTAAGGTCTGTGATGCCAACGGGGTGGTGGTCAGCCGACTGGCCACGCTGCGCATTGGCGTCTTCTTTGCCCAGGCGCCGGCGTCGACCACGGTCTGCCAGAATACGGATGCCACCTTCTCGGTTCTTGCCACCGGCAAGGGCACGCTGTCCTATGTCTGGCAGAAGGACACGGCCGGTGATGGCGTCTTCGGGGACATCGTTCCGCCGGCGACCGGGACGTCGGTGACGCTGCCCAACGTTCAGACGGCGGACAGCGGCACCAAGGTCCGGTGCGTCGTGACCGACGAGTGCGGAAGCGTGACCAGTTCGGAGGCAGTCCTGACTGTCAAGGGCAACCCAACCGGGCTTTCCGTGTACTTCCCGGTCGAGGTGGACGTGGGGAAGAACGCCCACTTCTACTGCAGTGCGGCAGGAACCGGCGTGCTCCACTACCAGTGGTACAAGACCGTCAGAGGCGTCAAGACGGAGATCGGGACGGATCAGGCCACCGTGGACTACACCGTCGAGCAGTGCGACAACTGGTATGAGAATGGGGTCCTGCAACTGGCGGTCATCTCCTGCAAGGTCACCGATGACTGCGGGTCCGCCGAGACCGATAGTAACGGTACGATCCTCTGCACGCTGAAGGTCGCGACCGGTGCTCCGGTGCCCCAGGACAGCCAGGCACTTTGCACCGACGGCCTGGACAACTCCTGCAACGGGCTGATCGACTGCGATGATCCGCTGTGCGTGAGCGGTGGTTTCTGCTGCGGCCACACCCCGTTCGCCGACGCCGATGACGACGGCGACGTCGACCAGGCGGACTTCGGTGTCTGGCAGTTGTGCTACACCGGACCGGGCGACCCGGGGCAGCAGTTCAACAAGGACCTGTGCTTCTGCTTCGACCGCAACATGGACAACGCGGTCGACATGAACGACTTCAACGCGTTCGAGGCCTGCTACAGCGGACCGAGCGTTCCGGCCAGTCCGACCTGCGGACAACAGTAACGGCGCTCGGCTCGTTGCCGTCGGCCGACGGCCGCGAGCAACGCCCTGAAACCAGACCGCCCTGCCTCGTCATCCGCGACGACGGCAGGGCGGTTTCTTTGTCGGAAGGTCTGGAGCCGGCAGGCCGCTACTCGGCCGGAAGCGACGCGGCGCCCTTCTTCCGTTCGACCAGGTTGGAGAGGCCTCCGATCGCGCCAAGGTTCATGCTGTCGACCGCGGAACTTGGTACCACGATGATCGAGCCCTTGTCCTTGAGTCCCTCGTACAGCATGTTCATGGCTCGCAGGTGAACGGCCACGGGGTTGTCCTGGTAGGGTCGGGCGGCGTCGATGAACTTGCTGGCGATCTCGGTTTCCGCGGTGCTGAGGATGATGCGGGCCTGACGCTCCCGTTCAGCCTGGGCCTGCTTGCTCATCGCATCCTCGAGAGCTTGCGGGATGATCACGTCACGGATTTCGACTGACTGGACAGTGATGCCCCAGGGGTTGCTCTTGGCGTCCATCACTTCCTGGAGGGCTCTGCCCAGGGCTTCGCGCTCGGTGAGCATCTCCGCCAGGGTGTGGCGCCCGATAGTATCCCGCAGGGCCGTCTGGGCGGACAGGACGATCGCCCGGTAGTAGCTCTCCACCTCGAGCACTGCTTTCTGTGCGTCCCAGACGTGCCAGAAACAGATCGCGTCCACGTTCACCGGCACGGTGTCACGCGTCAGGGTGCTTTCGGCCTGGAAATCCGTCGCCCGAACGCGCATGTCCACCAACCTGGCGACGCGGTCCACGATCGGGACCAGCCAGAAAACGCCAGGCCCGCCCAGGCGATGGAATCGGCCAAGCCTGAGAATGACCGCACGGTCCCATTGCAGAGCGATCCGCACGGCCAACAGCGCAATCAGCACCAGCAGGATCGCCGGACCGGTCAGCAGCCAAGGGTGATCCATGACGACGATCGGCGTCCTGGACCCGGGCAGGGTAATCCAGGGCAACGCCCCGACGATGCCGACCAGCACGGCGATCACCACATTGATGAGATAGGTGGATGCCCGCTGCTTCTCACGGTTTTTGTGTTCCGCCTCCAGGGCCAGTTCCGGATGAGTGGTTCGTGCCATCGTTGTCTCCTTTGCCTCTGTAAACGAGCCTCTCTGCCTCAATCTCCACGTTCGAACGCCTGCCGGCAGCTGCATTCCTCAGCCTTCGAGAGCTGCTTGACCATCTCTCCAATCTCCTCCGGGCTGAAGCCGTAGCTGCTCGCGTGCGACAGAAACTGCGCACAAAGGGCCTCCAAACCCGCTGGCCGGTCCGTTGTTCCCGCCACAACGATCGCCGTCGGCTGATCGGCCGGCAGACGCGTACCGGGAACCATGGCCAGCGAGCGACCCGGCTCCGGCAGCTTCCGCATCACGATCCCTTGCGTCGGGCTGGCCGCCCCCGGTCGGATGGCGAACTCGACGGTCAGGCCCCGCATTCTCGGAGCCTCGTCACCGGCTCCCTGTCGGCCGGAAGAGAAACCCAGTCGGATCAGCATGGTCTCCCTCCTTGCTCAAGGAGGTGCCGGATCATCCGGTTGACCTCCTGGGCGGTGAAGCCGTAGCCCCCTGCATGGGCCAGGAACTCCACGCAGAGCGACTCGAGCTTGGCCTGCCGGTCGGCTTCGCTGAGCCCGCCAGCCGGCTGCTGAGCTACGAAGGTACCCGTACCCTGCTCTGTGGTCAGCACACCCTCGCGTTCAAGTTCCGTGTAGGCCTTGATGATCGTGTTGGGGTTGACCGACAGCTCTACCGCCAGGGCTCGGACCGTGGGGAGTTGTTCGCCGGCCTGGAGTCGCCCGGAGGAGACCCCGAAGCGAATCTGATCCTGGATCTGCCGGTAGATGGGTACGCCGCTATGTCCGCTGAGTGCAAATTGAATCATAGGTCTATCTCACTATATTACTAGTGTACTACATAAGTAGGTCATTGTCAAGTGATTCCTTGGCTACTGGGCTGAATGGGATCCGTTATAGCCCTAAACCATTGGTGTGAATGTGGATGCAGATTCTGGTCGTTCGCCCGCACACGCCGTTTGCGTGGCTCGGTGGCTTCTGGGGCCGGTACAAATGCACCGGGGTCGGCTCTTCCGCCGATCCCGGTTCACACTGAGTAGGAGGGGAGAGAAGTCCGGTTCGATATCGTCGAGAACCCGGGACCCGGTGGGTGCGATTCCGGTTTGAAATCGCGCGCGGATGGCCCGGATTCGGCGGAGTCGCGGGATCGCGGCGCTCGTCGTGGCCGTCAGGTTTGCCCCCGGCCCGGGCCGGCGCCGGTCGTTCCTTGCCTCCGCAACCTCTTGTTGTCTTAATTATACTTCCCATAACCGGCTCAGGCAAGGGCCGGTCCGGGAATCATTGCCCGCCGGGCAGTCGAGCGGTAGGATCGGTCCGCCCCGGCAAGGCTCAGGTCTTGTTGGGGCTTCTTGTTGGGGTGGTGAGGTCAGCCAAGGGGTTCATCGATGGTCAAGATCCTGATGATTGCCGCCGGGGGCGGAGTGGGTTCGGTGATGCGCTACCTGCTGGCCGGCTGGTGCCAAGCCTGGAGCGGCGGCACGTTCCCGATAGGGACGCTGGTCGTCAACGTACTGGGATGCCTCGCGATCGGCGTGCTCAACACCGCACTCACCAGCCCCCTTCCCATTCGGGAGGAGTACCGCGTTGCTCTCACGGTTGGTATCCTCGGTGGCTTCACCACGTTCTCGACTTTCGGTCTGGAGACGGTCTCTCTTGTCAACGAGCGTCAGTGGCTCTGGGCGGGGGCCAACATCTTGGGCAGTCTGGTCCTGAGTCTGGCGGCGGTCTGGATCGGCATGCGGCTCTCGGAGAAGTGGCTGGGTGTATGAGGGCCGTGACGCCGGTGAAGGGGGCAGGGAGGTAACGACCATGAAGCTGGAAGGCGAAGCCAAGCTGCTGCGGATCTTCATCGGCGAAAGCGACCGATGGCACAGCAGACCGCTCTACGAAGCGATCGTACTCAAGGCCCGCGAGTTGCACCTGGCCGGGGCGACCGTGCTCCGTGGGCCGATGGGATTCGGTGCGAACAGCCGGCTGCACACCACGAAGGTTCTGCGGCTGTCCGAAGATCTGCCCATGCTGGTTGAGATCGTCGATACCGAGGAGAAGATCAATGCCCTGCTGCCGCACATTGACGAGATGGTCACCGAAGGGATGGTGACGATCGAGGGTGTGCACGTCATCAAGTATCGGGCGGGGGGGTAGCTGCAGGCGTGGGGTGTGCGCCCATTGGCGGCCGGGGTGTGTCCGGGCAGTTCTGGCAATCGGCTGACTGTCTTTCCGCAGCTGCTTGTTCGCTGCGATCGCTACGGCTGGGGGGGCCAGAAGACATAGTCGTCGGAGCTGTTATCGACACTGTTGGCCCAGTTCTTGGAGTGCACGCCGCCGTCATCGGCAGCGTTTTCCGATTTTGAGTAGATGGTTGGGCCGTCCGCTCCGAGTTGATAGCCGAAATCTGAGCCGGTGAACGGATCGGTGCGAGCCTGGGTCCTGGAAGCTTCGGGCAACTCATCCAGTGAGGCCGGCCAGCGGCCGTGGCGGGCGTTGAACAGGGCGGCTTCGTAGCAGAGCTGGGTGGCTCGCCGGGAAGCTTCACTCCTGGCCTGCAGCTGGTAAACCCGTGCCAGGCTCGGAAGGAAGGTCTTGGTGATGATGTTGGTGTCGACATACTTGTCCGCGGTGGCTTCGATGTCGCCGCTTCGCACCGTGGGGTAACCGGTCCGCCATTGCTCGGTCATCTCGCGGAAGCATGCGTCGAAAGCATCGACTGCTGCTCGAGCGTCGTCGGCCGTCAGGGGAGGGATCTCCTCTGCCCGGCCGGTCTTTCCCGCCAGGTCCAGGAGTTTGTCGGCGCGCTCGATGTTCAGTTTCGGCTGGCCGTTTGCATCGCCAGGCGAGAATGTGTATTGGATTGCATCCATGGCACCCGCGTGTTCCAGGCGAAGCGTGTGCGACATGTCGACCGTGGCGGCATCCTTCGCCTGGAGTAGACGCAGCGCCGCCGCGATCTGGTCGGGCGTGCTGAAGACGCCCTGCCTCAGTGCCCACCGAGCTTCGCTTTCGGCCAAGTTTCGCTCTGCGACGCTGACCAGTCCCTCGATCAGGGTCGGACCGCTCTGAAGATGGTTGGCGTTGCCCAGAACCGTTTCCCACGAATCCCGAACTCTGTCCGGTGATACCTGGCCGTTCTCCATGCGCCAGCCCTGGGCCAGCACTGCCTTGGACAGCGCGCGGAAACTGGCCAGTGAGGGCAGGGTGAAGTTGAACAGGAGTCGCTTATCGGGGTCACCCGAGTTTGGATCGAATGTGACCGACGAGAACTGCAGCCTGGGGTCGAGCGTGGCCGCCCGGAACTGGGCGAGGAGATTCTGGGAGGCCTGGTAGGACTGCTCCCAGTCGGGATGGTCGGCTGGGTTCCACGGCGTGGGCGGTCCGGTACTACCACCGTCGTTAAGCCGGTCCTTGAACTGCCATTCGGGGCCCGATCGATCGGTGTCCGTGAATGAGGCGTACGATTCGTAGGCGTTGCTGCCGGGCGGGGGGGAGACGGCGTCAAGCCACCACTGGCAGTAGTCGAACCCGTTCTGGAAATCGGGCTTCTGGGCAAACGACTCATCGGGGCTCAGGGTGTCGGTACCACCGGACTGTGCTTGAGCCGGATCTCCCAGTTCGCTAACCGGGTCGGCTTGCGTGAACGGATCCCACGCCGGCTCCTGGCCCGCGCCGTCGACGACAGTGCCGTCGGCCGGAGAGGATGGTGCGGTCTCCGACTCGCCGGGCTGGTCGTTCGGTTGGTCACTGGTCGCGCCTTGGGTTCCCTGGCCGGAGGACGCACCCGGGCCACCGGCGGCGAGACCGCTGGCCCTGCCCGGAGCCGCGGCCAGTGCGCCTTCACCGGTGTCCATCAGTCCCCTGCCCGGCAGGGCGCAGTAGATTATCATGAACTTGCCGCTCTTCAGTTGTATAACCGCCGGATCCACCGCGTATCTGAGGCACACCCCCGGTTCGGTCTGCCAGTGCAGCCCGTCGGTGGAGATCAGAACACGGAGATCCTCTCCCGAAGAGACATACCACCCGTACTTGCCGTTGCGAAGGGTGACCATGTTGCCGGCTAAGCCGTGCTCCCGCATCCGCTCGGCCTGCCCGAACCGCCGGCCGTCAGCGGACGTGTAGCGCAGCACGGCCGGGGATGCCTTCGCCGATCGGCTGCCGTGTTCCTCGCGTTTCTGCACGTGGAGCAGGGTCTGGGCTCCCACGCGAATGGCGGCAGGGTGGGCATCGGCTCCCGGCTCGCAGCCGACCTTCATGCGACGGTCAAGGGCGTATTCCTGGCCGTTGCGGGTCAAAGCGCTTCCGATGAAGTTGACCTTGCCGGGCGAGCCGTCCTTCGCGTTCGGCTCCGTGACATGGAAGTACAGTCTTACCAAGCCGTTAGGCAGCAACACGAAGTCGCCGTGGCTGATCCTGAGTTTCTTGATCTCCTGGGCTCGGACGATCGCCGGGCGTGGGGCTGACCAGGTTAGGCCGTCGTCGGTCGATCGCGACACGACCAGAATCGGCTCACCGGGTTTGGACGGTCGGCTGAGGTCGTCGAAGACCGCCAGCAGATCGCCGTTCGGCGTCCTGACGAGGTCGGGGGCGGTCGCGTTCCGGGCAAATACCCTGCCGTTGTCGGAGAAATGCAGACCGTCCTCGGAAACGGCTGTTCGAAGCACTCCCCGGATCTCAGCTGGCTGGGTCTCGGGTGCCGCCTGGGAGGCTTGCCCGCGAAGGGAGGTGCTAGAGGCGGACACGAGGATGATGCCGATCAGACAGCAGAGCCGAGCCATGATGTACCTCCCACACGATATTGAAGGCCAAACGGGCAATCATATAGACGGTCCTGCAGTCTGGATGTGAAGGTGCGGAATGACGCGGTCAGTGCGGCAGGTCGCCGGGGTCGATGGGGCCCAGATCGGATGCGGCGCAGTTCTCGCGGACCTGCTCGGGGGTCTTGCCGCCGGGAATGACCGTGTGGCAGACCGGATGCGTCAGGCAGAATCGCAGGCTGACCTGGGCCATGCTCTGGCCAGGGAAGCGGTCGAACAGCGGACGAACGCCGTCCAGCCGGGCGAGGTAGTCGTCGAGTTTCTGCGGCGATAGGTTGAAGCGACGGTGATCGTCGGCACCGAAGACCGACTGCCGGGTGAACTTGCCGCTGAGCAGGCCGAACAGGATGGGGATGCGAACGATGATGCCGGTGCCGTACTCGGCGGCCTTGGGGAACAGCACCTTCTCGGCCTCTCGCTCGAGCAGGTTGTATCGCACCTGGAGCACGTCCAGCAGATCGTGGTGATGGTCCAGGAAGCGAGCCTGCAGGATTTCCTGAAAGGACTGCACACTCCATCCCGCCCAACGGATCTTGCCCTGTCGTTTAAGCGTCTGGAGAGCGTCCCAGGGGTCGTCGCGTTCGAGGTGTGCGGTGTCGGGGCTGTGGAGTTGCAGGATGTCGAGTGTCTCCACTCTCAGTCGCTTCAGGCTTTTCTCCACCGCCTCGATGAGATACTGGCGATCGTAAACCTGGCGGAGCGGTCCATAGCCCTTGTCGTCGGCAGGGGTGGCGTGATAGAAGTCATTGCCTGCTTTGGTGGCGATGATCACCTTGCTCTCGCCGCGCTCGCGGAGCACTCCGCCGATCAGCTCCTCGGAGTGGCCGTGCCCGTAGACGTCGGCCGTATCCAGCAGCGTCACTCCGCGATCAAGGGCTTCGTGGATGGCGCGGCGCGAGACCTCGTCGTCGGTCTTGCCCCAGTCTCGCCCGCCGATCGCCCAGGTGCCGAATCCGACGGTCGAGACCATTGGGCCGCGTTTTCCGAGTGGCCGGTACTGCATGATTCGCATCTCCTGTCCGAAGACATGCCGCCTGGTGGCAGACATGCATGGGGGCCCGCTGCGGCCGCCTCTTCGCGGATATGCGACCACAAGACGTGCTCCTCGTCAACGCTGGCGGCAGGCTTCATGGGCCGATAGAGTGGACGTCTGTGAGCAAGGCAGGTCATCCAGGGGGCTCTCCGGACGGCCAGGGCTGGTTGTTCGACCCGTCCGACCCGCCTGTGCCGTCCCGGCGGTCTGCAGCGAACGGGCTGGTCATACGCGAGGTCCGGTGCCGCAGCCTGCTCAACACCTGTGATATCGGTGACTACTCCTTCAACTGCTACGTCGGCTGCAGCCACAATTGCGGTTACTGCTATGCCCGCTTCATGCAGCGTTTTCACCCCCACGAGGAGCCCTGGGGCACGTTCGTGGACGTCAAGGTCAACGCCGTGCAGGCCCTGAGCCGCCAGTTGCGGCGGCTCGAGCCCGGCTCGGTCTTTACCTGCAGTGCGTGTGACGGGTGGCAGCCGCTCGAACGCGAGTATCGACTGACCCGGGAGTGCTGCCGGCTCCTGCTCGACGCCGGCTTTCAACTCACCGTCCTGACCAAGAGCAACCTGGTGCTGCGTGATCTGGATGTGTTCAAGGGGCGCGAGGTCTGTGTCGGCGTGACGATTACCACGCCGGACGAGTCATGGGCCCGGATCTGGGAGCCCGGCGCGTCCGCGGTGGCCGCCAGATGTGAAGTGCTCAAGCAGGCTCGAGCGGCGGGGCTGGAAACAGCGGTCATGTTCGGACCGCTGCTTCCGGGAATCAGCGACACGGACGAGGCCCTGGCTCGGCTGTTCCGTCTGGCCCGTGAAGCCCGAGTCGGGCGCATCTGGACGGACGGGCTCAACCTGCGTTCGGGGGTGTGGCCTTCCGTGCAGCAGGTGCTCAGGCAGCACCGCCCGGAGCTGCTGGAGCAGTACCGGCAGATTCTCTTTGAACCCGCCTTCCGTCGTGAGTATCGCCGTCACCTGAAGCAACGGATCGCCAAGGCGCGACGGAACATGTGGCGGTGATACGGCTCGATGGTCATCGTGGCTGGCGAGAGCGCCCTTCGGACGATGGCCCGAAGTCAATGTTCCCAGACGGCGGGGTGGTTTCAGGCCAGGACTCGCGGGCGAAGGGGTGTTCTGGAATGTGCCACTGCAGACAGTCCGTTCGGATGCGAGTCGCCGGCTATGCTTCGCTTCTCTTGATCAGCACCGCGGTCAGATCGTCGGCCTGGGGCGTACCTTGGGCGAAGCGGCGCACGTCGTCGTGAATCGCCTGGATGATCGCCTGACACGATTCGTGGTGGTGGTCGGCCAGCAGTTGGTTGAGCCGCGCGGGGCCGTAGAGCTCGCCGTCCGGCCTGGCCCACTCGACGAACCCGTCGGTCAGCAGGCAGAAGATGTCGCCGGGCTGGAACTCGATGGGTGGGCCTTGCCGATAGTCGCTGTCCTGCAGGATGGCCATGGGCAAGCCGGTGGCCCCGAAGGACTCGACCTCGCTGGTCGCGGCGTGGTAGAGGAGCAGCGGACCGTGTCCGGCGCTGATGTAGTTCACCTGGCGCAGTTCGGGGTCGAGGATTCCGAAACAGGCGGTGACGAACCGGCCGGCGGGCAGGTCCTCATAGAGCAGGCTGTTCAGCCGGGAGGCGATGGCGGCAGGATCCTCTGCTCGATCGGCCAGGGCCCGGATCATGGCCCGGCATTGGGTCACAACCAGGGCCGGCCCGATCCCGTGGCCGGACGCATCCGCAATCAGAAATAGCAGCCGGCCGCCGTCCAGGGGCAGAAAACCGTAGCAGTCGCCGCCGGTCTGGTCGGCAGGGCGATTCCAGCCGGCCACATCAAAGCCTTCGACGACCGGCTTCTGCTTGGGCAGCATTTCCATCTGGATCTGGCGGGCGATGCTCAGGTCGTGATCAAGGCGTTCCTTCTCCGCGGCCATATCCAGGAGGATCTGACGCTTGACGGCGATCCCGATGAGTGAACCGAGCCCGGCAGCCAGGTTCTCGTCCCGGTCGTCGAATTGCGCCTGCACCTTGTTCAGCAGTTGCAGGGCGCCGATGACCTCGCCTTCCGGCCCGACCAGCGGCAGGGTAAGCATGTTCCGGGTGCGAAAACCGGTCTTGCGGTCGATCTCCGGGTTGAACCGCGGGTCGGCGTAAGCGTCGTGGACCACGACCACGGACTTCGTGCGGACCACTTCGCCCGCGATGCCGAGCTTGGCGGGGAAGCGGATTTCGCCGGTACCGGTGGCCACCTTGCTGTGCAGCTCGTCGGTCTGAGGGTCGTAGAGGAAGATGGTCGCCCGCTCGCATCCCAGCGCGGACCGCCCCGCCTGCTCCGCCGCTTTCAGCAGCGGAACCAGCTCGAAGGTCTCGCTCATCTGGCGAACGACCTCGATCAGCACCGACAAGTGGCGGTCTATGTTACGACGGTCGGGCATCGCCACCCAAACTAGCGGATTGCCGGACAAACGCAAGGGGGAAGACCTGAAGTCTCCCCCCTGATTGCCCGAGTGCAGGGAGCCCTTGGCCGATCACATGTTGGGTCGGTTGACGCCGGGGACCGACGGGATGGAGGGGCTTGAGCAAACGCGGTTGGCTGACCACGTG